>OCVP010000001.1_pt1 | contig 474123 bp, 400 predicted proteins | sample 1539171 | NCBI WGS metagenome assembly OCVP01 (sample SAMEA51879418, study PRJEB22527) | metagenome
AACGACCTGATCTCCCCCGCACCGCAGTACAACTTCCCTGGCCTCGTCCCCGGGGACAGGTGGTGTGTTTGTGCCAGTACTTGGAAGAATGCCGCCGACATAGGCGTGGCCTGCCCCGTACTTCTGGAGGCGACCCACGAGGAGACTCTACAAGTTGTATCGCTTGCTCAACTGAAGGACCATGCGCTTGTACTCACAGAGTGAGGTGTTTACATGGATGAGAGATTCGCCGAGAACCTGCATTGGGCGTATCACTCAATCCCATTTCTGACAGCTGTCCTAGGACTCGTACTGGGTGATATGGTAGCATCTTCCATGGGCCCCCTCGCTAACACCATCTTCCCTCCTGTCGCACTGATCGTTGGAGGCTATGCGGGCTTAGTGGTCCTTGGGGATATTTCTGATCGGAGAAGAGACTGAGGAAAAAAAGAACCTGGCTCGCGAACACTCCATCATATACTCAGGCACACTACGAGGTGTATGGAAAACATAGACGTAATCTACGCTTTGTTGGGAACTTTGGTGGTAGCCTTGTCCGCTATTCTGGTCAGTAAGAGGCTATCTAGGAGCCCAAAGGCCCCTAAGGAGGATCCATGGTCCGGTATCGGAAAGGCAACCCAGCCGTCCGACTACTTCTACACTGAAGACTAGGACACACACTACTATCTCCACAATACATGAATTCAAGGACGGCCTCTCTCACGACAACCCCCAAGTAGGACGAAAGAGGGGCATAAGGAGGGAGAAAGTAGGTATGGCCGAGGAATGGATCGAGGTCAAGGGGGCAAGGACCCACAATCTCAGGAACATCGATGTTAGCCTTCCAAGGGGAAAGTTCGTCGTCATTTCAGGAGTGTCCGGATCCGGCAAGTCGAGCCTCGCGTTCGATACACTCTACGCAGAGGGGCAAAGGAGATACGTTGAGAGCCTGAGTTCGTATGCCCGACAGTTCTTAGGTCAGATGAAAAAGCCCGACTGCGATAGTATAGAGGGACTCTCTCCTGCCATCAGCATAGACCAGAAGCAGGGTAGCCATAACCCCCGATCGACCGTTGCCACGGTAACAGAGATAATGGATTACATGAGACTGCTCTGGGCAAGGGTGGGCCTTCCACACTGCCCCGATTGCGGTAGGGAAGTTGCCCGTAGGACAGTTCAAGAAATCGTTGATGACGTACTCTGGAGATTCGAGGGCCATGCAATCGCCATTTGGAGCCCAGCTGTGAGAAACAGAAAGGGAACCCACTCAGATCTGTTCAAAGGGTTCGTCGAGCAGGGATTCCTGGCAGGAAAGGTGAATGGTAGAGAAGCTGACTTTGAGAACCCCCCCGAGCTCGAGAAGAATCTAAGGCACGATATAGACGTAAGGCTAGACAGACTGCTCCTCCACCTCTCTAACAGGCAAAGGCTAACCGAGGCCATCGAGACTGGCCTGAGGCTTGGAGGGGGATCAGTAGCGGTTGAGAGCGTTAGTGCGCCTAAGCCCGGTACCGATAACTCCGAAGAGCAGAGGTTCAAGACCAAGGAGGGCTCCATAATCCCCTACTCTGAGGAATTCGCATGCCCCGAGCATGGCGCATTCCTACCCGAAATGAGCCCCAGAGTCTTCTCATTCAACAACCCCCTCGGTGCTTGCCCTTCATGTCAGGGACTTGGAGTCCAGAGGAGATTCTCACATGACTTGGTTGTAGATAGAAACTCCACGGTCGAGGAGGGATGCATCAGGCCATTCAGGAGATCGATGATGTCAGGCTGGTACAGAAGCCAAATGATTCAGACATGTCAGCATTATGGGATACCAATAGACATCCCCTTCCAGGAATTAGATGAGGATGACAGAGACATCCTGCTGAACGGTTCGGGTAGTACCCCAATCAACTTCCAGTTTACTTCCCAGAAGGGGGCTTCATATAGAATGAGTAAGCCTTGGGAGGGAGTCTTCTCAAGGTTGAGGAGGACCTACACGGACACGTCCTCAGACAGAACGAGGTCAAGACTCTCCTCGTTCATGACCGATGAACCATGTTCGGACTGTGAAGGCAGGAAGCTGAACAGGGCTGTCAGTGGTGTTACCGTAGGCTCCACGACTCTGCCAGGAATCTCGAGCTGTAGCGTATTGGAGGCCCTAGCTACAGTCCAATACTGGAGAATAGGGGGATTGGATGATACATGGGAAAGACTTGACAGGGACCCCCCTCCATCCGATTCGATACATGCGGAGAAACTGGATGAAAGGTCTATGTTCATCGCGACGGAAATAATCAAGGAAATTGAGGCGAGGCTCAGATTCCTTGCACTCGTGGGCCTTGACTACCTAACTCTGGACAGGAGGGCCAACACCCTCTCGGGGGGCGAGTCCCAGAGAATCAGACTTGCCACTCAAATTGGGACCAGGCTTACTGGTGTGATGTATGTCTTGGATGAGCCAAGTATTGGCCTGCACCCAAGAGACAATGGAAGGCTCTTGGAGACATTGAGGGAACTTACCGATCTAGGTAACACTCTCATCGTAGTCGAACACGACGAAGCCACACTAAGGCAGGCAGATTGGGTAGTCGATATCGGGCCCGGAGCAGGTAAGGAGGGAGGAGAGATAGTTGTTAGTGGGACCTTTGAGGATTTACTGTCCAATAACGACAGTATCACCGGGGCCTATCTGTCCGGACGTTCTGGAATACCCCTCCCCGAAGACAGGACAGAGCCAATGGAAGACAGGTGGCTAGTTGTGAGGGGAGCTCGTCAGAACAATCTCCAGGACTTGGACGTCAAAATTCCACTTGGGTGCATGGTTGCCGTCACGGGGGTTTCGGGATCAGGGAAGTCCTCACTGGTCACGGGAACTCTGGCACCAGTCCTACAGAGGGAATTGCAAGGTACAGATGAGACCCCAGGCGCTCATGATTCGGTAGAGGGAGTTGACAACATTGACAAGGTGATTGTAATCGATCAGTCACCCATAGGGAGGACTCCAAGGTCCAACCCCGCGACCTACACGAAAGCTTTCGGACACATAAGGCAATTATTCTCCTCGACCGCGCTAGCCAAAGAGAGAGGATACGAGCCAGGCCAGTTCTCATTCAATGTCCGAGGGGGCAGGTGCGAGGCCTGTCAGGGTGCCGGCTCCACCAAGCTAGAGATGAACTTCCTCCCTGATGTTTGGGTAACTTGTGACGTCTGTAAGGGGAAGAGGTACACCCGAGAGACCCTCGAGGTCGAGTGGAAAGGAAAGACGATACACGACGTGCTCCAGATGACCGTTCAGGAAGCATGCACGTTCTTCGAGAACCAAAGAGGCATTCACAGAATCGTGTCAACTCTCAATGATGTTGGACTAGGCTACATACGACTGGGCCAGCCAGCGACCACCCTCTCTGGCGGAGAGGCACAGAGGGTGAAACTAGCCACCGAACTCCATCGACCTGCAAGGAAGCACACGATATATGTCCTAGATGAGCCAACTACCGGGCTGGGTCTGTCTGATGTTCATCAGCTCATCGAGGTTCTACTCAGACTCAGGAGGAACGGCCATACAGTGATAATCATCGAGCATCATCTGGATGTCATCAAGTGCGCAGACTGGGTAATAGACTTGGGCCCAGAGGGAGGTGAGCTGGGGGGTCGTATAGTGGCGGAGGGCCCTCCCTCAGCAGTCTCCGAAGAGAAGTCCAGCTACACTGGCCAACATCTCAAGGAGATGCTGTGAGCAAATTCTGGAAAATCGTTATTACTCTCCATTGCCCCAATCTTGTATGGACAAGTCTTCGAACGCCGCCAAACTTACCTCCGTAGCACTGATCACACTGATGATTGGAATGACCGCATCATTCGGGCTTTCAGATGGGGACAGCATCGTCGATTTGGCAGACTCAAAGGAGTTTTACTCGCATGAGACCAGCAATATCCCGGGATCTGACTCAGGATCAGTTTTCTCCAATTCAACAATGGCGCTGATGGAAGACACCACTTGCGTAGTGGCCCATGACAACACGCTCAGGTGCTGGGGTAAGATTGGAGACGGGTCATATCAGTCTGGATATGCGGCCATCCAACCTGTACCCGCTCTCATCCCGGGGGCAAACAGCCCATTCTGGCCAGCGCAGAGGAGCATCGACCACAACGTCACCGCGGAATGGGTAGCCATAGACGGAAGCGCGTTGCACAGCTGTGGGATTACAGCCTCCCCTGTCTCAACACCGATCGAGCCCGCGCGCTACAATCTACTGTGCTGGGGTGAGGGGGACAACTACAACCTGAACGCATGCTATGGGAACTGCCACATCCCACAGAAGCCAGCACTCCCGCTGAACACACATACAGTAGAGGTCGCAACAGGTTACAGACACACCTGCTCCATATCTCCAGTAAGGGGGCAGGACATAGACGACTCATCGGTATACTGCTGGGGGAGGAACTGGAATGGCCAGCTCGGCCAGGGCAACTACTACGATGATCGCACACCAGACGTAGTCCCACTTCCCCAAGGCTCAGTCCCCGTCTCAATAGCCTCAGGATACTCCCACTCATGCACCCTACTCTCAGACGGGGAAGCAATGTGTTGGGGCAACAACGATGCCGGCCAGCTAGGGACAGTCTCCCTCGTCAACGAAAGCTCCCCAGCCTCCGTCAGGGTCACTCCTGTTGGATCGTCAATCGCCCAGATTGTTGCAGGAGGGAACTCCACATGCGCATTGCTGGACGACGGCAGTGTGAGCTGTTGGGGCAGCAACTGGCAGGGGATACTGGGCGACGGCACGACCACATCCACCTGGTCTACCTCCTCAAACGTGATCCTTCCTACGGGAAGAACAGCAATTTCGATTGACATGCATTACCAGAGCGCCTGTGCCATATTGGATGACAACAGCCTGTACTGCTGGGGGTCGAACAACGTCGGACAGCTGGGGCAGACAGCCACAGGCAACTCCTACGACTCAGTAGGAGGAAGAATATCCACTTTACCAGTCGAGATCGATCTCGGGCATGGGGTGGCTTCAGTCGCAGTGGGATACAATCATACCTGTGCGATAACACTGGCTGAGGAACTCTTCTGCTGGGGAAGAAACAACTGGGGGCAAATAGGAATCGGAAACTTCAGCTATTCCGAGCCCAGCAACAACGGACTTGTTGACCTCGGTCCCACTGACTGGGCTTGCACAGGAAACTGCCTTCCCGGCTTCACCCCTAACTCATCACTCCCGTCCCAGGCACCGGGGCTATCTGACAGAGATCCAGATGGCGATGGAATCATGTCTTTGTTCGACTCATACCCCCTCATATCAGATTGTGAGGCCGGGTATTTCTCAACTGACAATACCGGTTGTATTCCGGCTGATCCAGGTCACTATGTGCCCTCATCCGGGCAGGTCAGTCAGATCCCATGTCCCATAGGCACATACCAGCCAAACGGTGGGCAATCCGAGTGTATGGATGCATCCCCAGGACACTACACAATAGTGCCAATCTCTGCAACCGAACAATACCCCTGCCATGCGGGAACATATCTACCAAGCAGTGGTCAGTATGCCGAAAACGACACAGTCAGCGGGTATGCCTTCGATACACGCCCCATAGATGGGCTAGGGACATTGGTTGCAGAGATATGCATATCTAACAGCCCTGGCCACTACAGCGACTTCGGCTCTCCGGACGAAGTCCCATGCCCCCCTGGGACCTACCAGCCGAATCCAGGCTACACTTACTGCATAGAGACGACACCCGGATACTACACCGGAGATAGTGGCAACACGGGCGAGACGCCATGCGAAGGCGGAACGTACCAACCGAATCCAGGCCAATCCTCCTGCTTCTCCGCGAGCCCGGGGCACAAGGCCTCCCCCAACTCCCTTCAGCAGGATGAGTGTACGCCAGGAACATACTCAGACGAATTCGGTCTCGAGGAGTGTAAGCTGGCCGATCCGGGATACTACACGACAGAATTTGGTGCCACTACGCAGACCCCCTGTCTTCCCGGAGAGTACCAACCCACGCCCGGACAGACCTCTTGCATTGCAACATACCCCGGCCACTACTCTTCAGAACCGGGAACAGCACACCAGATAGGGTGCGAACCAGGCACCTTCGAGACAGAGCGAGGAGCCACCTCCTGCTCTGGCGTCACAGATCCTGGGCACTACAGCCAGTTAGGGGCCAGCTCGCAACAAGAATGTGAGCCAGGGACCTATGCTCCCTACAGTGCGATGGGAGAGTGCACTCTATCTGATCCCGGAAGCCATGTCCCACTGAATGCCTCCCTAGACCAGTTACCATGCCCTCCGGGCCAGTACCAGCCCAACTCTGGTGAATCATCATGCTTGTCAGCTGAGCCAGGGCATTACAGCGGGGAGGGGGCAACCCAGCAGGTTGCATGTCAGCCCGGCTCATTCCAATCACAGTCCGAAGCGACGTCTTGCGAATTGGCCCAGCCAGGTAATTTTGTGATTGAGTCTGGAGCTACCGAGGATACTCCATGCGGACCGGGCGAATACCAAGATGAGCCCGGGGCGATAACTTGCAAACCGGCGGGCCCAGGGACATACTCGGACTCCTCCGGCCTTGCTGAGCCCACTCCTTGTCCACCAGGAACGTACCAGCCGCTGACCGGGCAGTCCGAGTGCACCTTAGCAGACAGAGGTCAGCACGTCCCCGAGAGAGGAGCGACATCCCAGACCCCCTGTGAGAGAGGAACCTACCAGCCAGAGTCAGGTATGTCGGAATGTTTGGACGCATCTCCGGGCCACTTCGTCTCAAAGACAGGACAGACCTCCCAAGAGCCCTGCCTCCCCGGTAACTTCCAACCACTCCCAGGTGCCGTTGGTTGCATAGCCGCCGAGCCCGGGAACTACGTGGCAGAGGCTGGAGCGAGCTCCCAGACCGCCTGTGCCAGTGGGGAGACACAGTCACAGTATGGTCAGACTAGTTGCGAAGAGGGAGAGCAACTGGTTATGATCGTCGGCGGAGTGGCAGGGCTAGCCATCGTTCTCATGGTTTTGTTCATGCAGTCCCAGAAAAAGCCCAAGGGAAGAGTAAGGAAGGGTGCGAAGAAGAGGAAGCAAGCTCCCAGGCCCCGAAAAGTCAGAGAATCCTCTGAAGAGGAGTGAGTTTCGTATTTTCCGTGCCAACCTTTGAGAAGGGGCCCCTACAGAACCCGTCGTATGTATCGCTCCCGGAACCCTGCTCTATCTGACTCGACATTCGACAAGAGTGCCTACAGGGAGGCACCGTGGTGGGATGATCGGGACTCCAACATGATGACCATGGAGGGGACCACTGAGAAGACGGGAATACTTCTGATCATCATAGCCACCACAGCAATAGGAACAGCCATGTTCATGCCAGAGACAGGATTCCTTGCCCTTATCGGCGTAATCGGTGGCTTCATCCTTGCCATGGTTATCATCTTCTCAGGCTCTACAAACCCGGTTATGATCTGCTCATACTCCCTCTGCCAAGGACTATTTTTGGGAGGAGTGACATGGGCCTATGAGCAGTACTTCCCGGGCATCGGAATTCTAGCGGTGGTCCTAACTCTGGGGATTCTGGGAGCTATGCTGACGATTTATCGTGCGGGCCTCATCTCCTGGAGCAAGAATCTGCAGATAGCAGTTATGTCAGCCCTCACTGCCATCCTCATGATCTACCTGATCTCCTTCATTGGTGTGTTTCTGGGCTTCGAGGTCCCTTACATTCACGAGGCTAGCCCAATCGGGATACTCTTCTCTGTATTCGTGATTTGCATAGCTTCATTGTGTCTCGTAGCCGACTTCGACTTCATAGAGAGAGGCGTTGAGAGAGGGGCCCCCAAACAGCTTGAGTGGAGGGCAGCGTTCGGCCTCATGGTAACTCTCATCTGGCTATACTTGGAGATACTAGAGCTTCTCGCAAAGGTGGCCTCAAGGAGATAGGGCATGGACCTCTCTCTAATCCTCTCTCTCGCGGTAGCAGGTCTTGCATTGGGGGTAGTGGAGGGAGTCAAGCCAGGCCCTCTCCTCACTATGGTAATCAAGGAGACACTTTCTGGCGGCTTTAGGGCAGGAATGTGGACTGCAGCGGCTCCCATATTTACCGATGGGCCACTCGTGATAGTAAGCCTACTAGCCGCTAGTTGGATAGCCACGCAACCCACTGTCCTCATCCTCATTTCCGTTCTAGGAGCAGGCTACCTTCTGATGATGGGTCTTGAGTGCTTCAGCTTGGAGCCCCCCTCTCCAGAACTAACTGATATCGATGTATCTCACTCCTTCAAGAGGGGCGTTCTGACGAATCTCCTGAATCCAAACGTGTACGTCTTCTGGTTCCTCGTCGGGGGGCCTCTGATGGCTTCCGCCGCAGACCATGAACCACTCGCCCCAGTTGCCTACGCGCTAACTTTCCTTGTATCCATCATCATAGTGAAGTGCCTCATCGCCCTGGCGTTCGATAGGACCAGAGGGAACCTTTCCCATAGTACATACAAGAGAGTCCTATCACTATGTGGAGTGGCAATGATAGTATTCGCGGCAGGCTTTATTTTCCAAGCCTATGATCTGTACAGCACCCTCTAGAGGGTCTGGGGACCACCAATTGGAATCTCTTTGAGTCCGTCTATCATGCCACGTAACGAGGGTCCTTGTGTTAAAGTCCCAAAGATCCCGATATCGTTGATATTGTGAGAGAGCCCGAACCACGGTCTTCCGTATTGATCAACGGACATGTCCAGGAAGTCCCCAAGCCCCCCACACCGGTTGTACCCGCAACCAACCTCAGTATCTAGGGGATCATCAAACCCATTCAGTTGCACTGTTGTCATCAGAGGGCTCTCCCCAAAGGCATCTGTGATGATAGTCATGTATCCATTCCAGGTATCGTTTCCGGAGTCCCCGACATAACCCAATGCGACCTTCCCGGCCGCACCAGCGGTTATCACAGGGAAGCCAGTACCCGATATGTTGGTCGGAGGAGCGACCATCATCGGCGCACTCCAAGTGATACCCTCATCGGTGGAGTAAGAGTAGTACGGCATATTGTCCAGCCCATTCCACATTGCATGCACGTTCCCCTCGTCATCAACCGCTACCTGAGCCTCCTCTCCGTTCCAGGTATCCGCAGTACCAGTCTCCTCGGTGGGCAATGGATGTTCAGTCCAAGTAAGCCCCCCGTTACTGCTCTTGTAGATCGAGTATCCATCACCGTCACACCCTATGTTCCCACGGTACAGGTTTCCGTTCACCCCTCCCTCGATGTGGGCAGTGAGTCCACCGCTCTGGCAACTGATTGGCGCTCCAGATACCTCTGAGGTCCACGTCCTCCCACCGTCAAAGCTTGTCGAGCACAAGGGATGAGGCGCGTTCCCGTTCACACAGAAGGACCAAGTCGTTGGATAACCCGGCGCTGGGAGTAGTGCTGACCCGATTGTCTGGTGATCCTGAACAGAGTAAATTGAGGTAGCAAGCTGACCATTTTGCCATGAGCCTCCTTCATCATCAGAGAACTCAACAGTCATCCCAAGGAGAGCATGCATGTCGAACTTCATGATTCTGTCCGTCCACTTATCGACGTATATGTACGGGTCATTGCTGTTGGGAACAGGAAGGAGGGGATTGTAGACGTTCTGACATGTGTAGTCTGTGAGAGATACCATCTCTATCAGCCCGGTGCACTTTATGACCGCCGTTGATCCGGATGGACCATTCCCCCAGCTAGACATGTATATGTTGTCCATTGACGTGATTCCTATAGTCGGCTCGAACGTGCTCATGCCAATTCCGTAGTATGAACCAACAGCCAAGTATGGTGCATTGTCGCCTGTTAGATTCACTGTGATGTTTGCATTGGAAACTGCTACTGGATCAATAGCATTGACACCCCCAGAATAGTGATACCATGTTGTTGAGGGTATTTCATCGGGAAAAGCACTCTCTTGCTCAACAAAAATCTGCTCTTCATTGCCGAAGCACCCGCTCAGAGGAACCGTCAACATGAGGACTGTCAGTACTATCGCACCAGTGCGCATGTTACTCCAGAGGGCGAACCACTCTTGATTTGAACGGTTAGGGGAACAGCACGGGGGTTTGTTGAAATCGAATAACCATGGCCTAGACCCATGAGAGTCACCGCATTCGTCCTCGTGGCTCTTGTTGCAAGTATGTCGGGATCCTTGGCCGTCACGAGCCAACCTCAGCAAGTGGATACCTCGAAGATGACTGAGGAATTGATATCACAATTGGACAACGAGGGCCAAATAGAGGCAATCATCCAATTTCACGATCGTCCCACTGAGGGGGTTTGGAGAGCCATTAGGTCAATAGGTATCGAGGTTATATCACAACTGACCGTTCTCCACGGTGGACTTGTGGTGGGAGACTCGACAGAGATTTCAAGACTTTCCGGGCTATCTGTCGTAAAACACATGGAGGCAAACCTGCAAATTGAGCACTTCTACCTCCCCGGTGACCAAAATGACGTGGAGTCAATGATGCACGAGACGGTCACTTGGGTGAACGCTAGCCTCGCATGGCATAGGGCCATCATCGACACAGAAGGGGTTCTCAAGACAGAACCAGATCTCTCCTTATCGGAATATGACGGAGAGGGAGCCACCGCGGTAGACCTGGATACCGGCATAGACGGGGAGCACCCCGACTTCGATTGTGGCGAGCCTTGGACAGGTGAGAAGCTCATATGGTCCGCTAAGTGGACTGGAGTGGCATGGGTGGATGCGCCCAATTGTAATTCAGACACATCGAGTGGACATGGGACACATGTCGGCGGGACTATAGCAGGGAACGGAGATGCGTCTGGGGGAAGACGTCTTGGTACTGCCAAGGGAGCAACAATAGTGGCACTGGGGACAGGAGACGGGGCCTCGATTTTTGCTGCGGTCGAAGGTCTTGAATGGACTTACCAGCACAGCAGACCGGGGTTGAATGAATACAATATCAGGGTTGTTTCCAATTCATGGGGTACCAATGGGGATTACAATCCCTCCAATGCCGTAACGTTGCTAACTGACATGTTAACTTACGATAACCAAGTAGCCGTGATTTTTGCTGCTTCGAACAGTGGGGGTTCAGGAGATGAGTCGGAAAATGATTTGAGGACAAACGTGTATGCAAACACCCCTTCAGCAATCTCGGTTGCCGCACTGACCCATGATGCGAGCGCGGTTACATCATTCTCCAGTAGGGGTTGGAAAACGCAACAGCATACATGGCCAGATATCGGAGCACCTGGAAGAGATATTTGGGCTACTGCACCAAGGGCAACAGCCATCGACGCCTCAACGAGAACGCAAGGCGACATCTACTACATGTCAATATCAGGAACTAGCATGGCAACGCCACACATCGGGGGCATAGCTACACTTCTGCTCGCCGCCGCTCCGTCACTGGGTGTCGCCAACTATCAGATAGAAGACCACGATAGTGAGAACAGCTTGTACTTCAACGAATCTGCGAAGGGTTTGCAGTTTGATGATTGGGAAGAGAGAAACGAATCGAGGGTTCATGAAATCGAATTGATCCTAGAACTTACTGCACACTACGATCATCTCAGGAACTCATGCGAGGAAGGGAACGATGACGACGGTTGTAGTGATATCCCAGAGGAATGCTACGTATCGGATAGGACCGATCGATGCCATGACTGGAGAGTGGGGCATGGACTTGTGGACACAGACAAAGCTCTCGCCTTGGCAAGAACATTGCAGGTTATGAGAGATCCCAACGAGGATGGTTTCTTGGACCACCCAGAAGCTACCGTATGGGACGCTTACAACCACTATGAAGGAATAATGGACACACGAGGAATCGAACTTCAGACAGATCAGCTACGGCACGCATGGAAAGGCGAGTGGAGCCATTTCAACAACGGCCCAACTAGCACCTTTGGAACATATGCAACGGACGACAGGCACTATGTCTGGGTTCCTAACGGAACCATAGAAATGCAGGTATCTTTCAGTTCGCTCGATTGGGACACCGATACCGCGCAAATTGCTCAGATAAGGCCCAATGTCGATCTAGGCTCGGATGGAAGTGACGATGCACAGGGACAAGGAACGATTGTCGGAGATACGATTTACATCTCCTTGGAGGTTACACCGGAATACTGGAGCACATGGACGGAATTCGATGTAACAGGCACGGCAATCTCACTTCCGATAACTGGTATCATCACTGGTTCAGAGTTCATGGAACCCCGAGTTCCATACACCTATGATGTGCTATTAACATTGGACGTGACTGAGGAAAGAGTGTTCGAGGTCCCCCTCAGGACTGATGGGTATTCGGACCTAGATCCAGCTACGCCCTCTGACTTCTATGACCCAGACGAGGCGAAGAACCTCGTGATGGTTAGGCCGGTTTATGATGAAAGCCTGATTCCCCCATATAGCCAAGAGCAGAAGTCATTCTCCAAATCCTCTTCCTCTCTACCATTGATCATGGCCATAGGCACGGCTCTCTTACTCATTGGACTGGGTGTCTCAGCAGTATGGTTGCGGAACAACAGATCAGAACTTTTGGAAGCTGAAATGGTTGGAGAGCAGGACTAGAGGCACTAGTCCCATCCGTTCTCCAGAATGGGGGGCACGGTATCCAATATTGATTGAAGAGGCTCCATCCATTCCATACCAAGGTCATCTTCAGCTGGAGAGGCATCCCAATACAGACGCTTCCTGAGATGCCTCTTAGCCCACGAAACATCGATTTTTGGATGAAAGAAAGACGCCACCAAAGCCACCCAATAAGGGGCCTCCCAAGTCACCCACCTCCTTTCGGGGTGGGACTTCTTTAGGGCCTTTGCAATATCAGTCATCATCATATCGCCTGAGACAGTTAGGTACCTTCCCTCCTCCTGGCCTCCCTCCAATGCCCTGACGTGAGCTTCTGCCACGTCCCTGACATCGACTATGTTAATCTGCATGGGAAGATTGAGTGGAACAGTGCGCCTGATCATTGCCATCAGTATTGCCAGAGACCCACGGAGATGCCTAGGTGAAAGTGGTGGGCCGAAGACCATACAGGGATGAATTGTAACTAGTCGGGGACGAGTACCTGATTCTAGCGAAGCATGCCACTCTCTGACAATCCTCTCAGCACTGACCTTGGCCAATCCATACGGATTATTTTCCAATGTAGCATCATTGGCCCAGCTATCGGCGGTTAGGGTGGAACCATCTTTCCATTCCATCGGCCTGATTGCTGCTGTGGAAGAAGTGTGTACAAAACGCTCAATGGTACCGGACCGTTCTATCGCGGAAATCACGTTTCTGGTCCCAATGACACTAGGGTCAACGATTTTTCTTTGCGGGTCTCGGGATCTGACAATGACGGTAGCCGCAGTATGAATCAAATCCGTGCATCCTGATATTGCCGAGTTGACAGATTCAGGATCGAACAGGTCCATTTCAACAATCTCAATACCTCCTCCCTCAGCGATTTCCATGGTTTTGAGATGCGCCACTCTTTCAGGATCCCCCAAATCCCTCACAGTCGCCCTAACTCTCATCCCCTTTGAGAGGAGGTTAGCTACTATATGGCTACCAATGTATCCACTGGCCCCGGTTACTACCACGAGCCCCCTCACCATGCTCCTCACACGGCCATCATATTATTCGATTTAACTATGAAACAGGTAATCACTCTTGTTCAGTAGGATCAGGCCCCTCTTCCTTCGATGCTAACCACGAGGGGGCATACCAGTTTAGGTCACCCATAAGACGCATTGTAGAGGGAACCACCAATGCTCTTACTAGAGTAGCATCCACAGCTACTCCGAGTGCAAGCATGAAACCGAATTGCTTCATCAACGACACAGATGAAAGTCCGAATGCGGAGAAGACGGTAACCATAACTAGAGCCGCGGAGGTGATTATACGACCGCTTTTCTGGAGGCCAACGGCGACCGACTTTGTGTTATCTCCCGTTCTTTCCCACTCTTCATGGATTCTGGACAGCATCAGTACCTCGTAGTCCATACTTAACCCGAATAGTATCGCGAAAATCATCACAGGAGTCGTAGGGTCAATAGGCTGTGGTGTGAAGTTAAGCAGCTCAGAACCATTACCCATCTGGAAGATCCATACCAGCACACCAAACGAGGCGCTGACCGAAAGGACATTCATAATCAGCGCTTTCAGGGGGAGAACGACTGACCTTACCTGTAGGAAAATAAGAATATAGCTGGTGATCAGTATGAATGCTAGTGAGATAGGCAAGTTTTCCGCAACTGCCTCGATCACATCTTGGTTGTATGCGGCCACGCCTGCCACGTTTACTGCCGATGAGCTACCAAATTGCTCATCCTTCGTCTCGAGGCCCCTGATAGACAATACTGCTTCTCTCGCACTAACGCTTGACTCATCCCCTTCTATCCCCACCACAAGCAAAACCACATTATTTCCTATGAAACTCTCTCTCAGATATTCCCTTTGAGATGACAGCAACATAGATTCCATCGAGGAGCGCTCCTCGTCTTTGGAAGAGTCCCAGAAGTCGACTACATCGTCCTCACTCATATTCACATCAAAATGGGCATGACTGCGAACGTAAGTAGCCCCATCGACCTCCAAAATCTCCTTAGAGAACTGATAGAGGGAACGAATATTGCTTTCTAGCAGTGGATCAACCCCCTCTTCTAGCTCAAATACGGCCAATGCAGTGTTTGAGATATACTCGGGCCAGTAGTCATCCGTTAGCTCCATTCCTTGCCGGGATTCGTCATCTGGACTGAGCGCCTTGTAGGTGGTTATGCCATACTCTGCCTGTAAAAACGGGGAGCCAGCCAGCATTAGTACGATTACTGCAGGAACTAGGACAGCAAACGGCCTCTTCATGACCCCGCCGGCGACATTAGACCAGAAACCCTCCTCACTAGTGTCCACCCCAAACGAGAATGGAACCTTGAATGAGTTAACCCTGTCTCCCAATAGGGATAAGGCCGCGGGAAGAAGGACAATCGAAGATGTGAGGGCTACGGCAGTTGCGCAAATACCTCCCCATCCGAGAGATGGAAGCCCGGTATTTTCGAAGAAAAGCATTCCCATGAGGCCGACTATGACCGTCATACCAGAGAAGAAGATGGCCCGTCCCGCAGTTGCACTGGTCATCGCAATTGCTGTTCTATGGTCTCTCCCCCTACCGAGCTCTTCTCTGAACCTATTCACTATGAAGAGCGAGTAGTCCACGCTTAGTCCAATTCCAAGTAGGGAAACGATGTTGTTAGCGTATACTGTGATGTCATCGAATACATAACTCAGACCAGTTACTATTCCAACAGCGGCTAGAACAGTGTAGACTCCAGACAGAACAGGCAATCCGGCCGCAATCAAACTCCCGAAAACCAAAAGCAGGATAATCAGAGTTAGAGGTGCCGAAATCAACTCCGCTTGAATCAACTCTTCCTTCAGGGTTAGGTCGAAGGTGACGTCGATCGCCAGGTTGTCTGTTACCCATTTTTCCATTCCCTCTGGGGCATCGTCAGGGAGCGTCAAATCGTCGAAGTTTTTCTTCAGTAAAGCCTTGGAGCCATCTCTATCAAGATTAACCTCAATTTTTATTCTGGTCCACTCCGGGTTCACCGAGCTCACTAGCTCTGATCTATTCACCTCGTTGGTTAACCATGGATATTCCACTGATACATGCTCATTTTCCGTCATTGGAGCAACAGTTTCCATCATTGCATTTTGCACTAATTCATCTTCATGACTTGCACCGGGGTGATGGAACAAAACATGGAATGAGAAGCTGTCACTTTCATTCTCAGACGTAAAACCTATTCTCGCGGCGTCCCACCCATGAACTGACTCAAGATCCCCCTCTCCATATCCTTCGGCATACCTAGGCTCCAGAGTCATCAACGAAGCCAATGAGCCACAAAGAATTAGGGTTAGAATTAGCACAACCTTCGCGTTGTCATAAACGAACAAACCCATCTTGAAGTACGATCTGTGTTCCAAAGCCTCAGGCTCAGTCGCCCCTTCCATAGCCATTCCGAGAAATAATTCTATTTGTATAGTATAGTTTCAGAACCTACGCCATGTGTACCACTGGGCCTTACAGAAGTGAAGCCACAGACTCGACAACCAGACTCGGTTTTTGAGAAGCTTCGGTAGCATCGAGAATTGTCGCCTCACCGGAAAGAACGAGGATTCCATGAACCCCGGCCCTGTCAGCCATTTCCATATCTGTGTACAACCGATCTCCAATCATTGCACAATCTTCCGGTGATAGGCCCAGCTCCTCCACTTTGTGAAGAATCATTCCAGGATTTGGCTTTCCACAAATGTGAATCGGCCTTGCGCCCGTTGTAGCCTCAAAGAGATCCATGTAAGCGCCGGTGTCTGGAAGACCACCATCTGGGGACGGACAAACTACATCTGGATGACTGGCGACCATCGGAACCCCCTTGTGGAGGTGAATCGAGGCAGTGGATAATTTCTCGTAGTTTATCTCCGTGTCATACCCTAATACCACATACTCCGGCGACTCCGAACGAGTATTGAAGCCAGCACTTTCCATCATGTCACGCATTCCTTCAGTACCAACTAGGTAAGTATCTCTAACATCCATCTTCTCCAACCAGGATAGAAGGTCATGGGTTGAGAGCAGAACGTCCTCTTCCCTGGCTTCTATTCCCATAGAAGTCAGTCTACTGAGATACTGAGATACGGACTTACTGGAATTATTCGATAGAAAAAACCTCTTTATTCCGTTCTTTTCTAGGCGTTCCAAGAATTCCAAAGCTCCATCGATTAGCTCCCCTCCTAGGTATATCGTACCATCTAGGTCGAGGAAAACCGCATCAATGCCATCCAGTGAAGTATTGAGTCGACCCAATCAAACACCTCACGGAAGAACCAGGGTCTTGAACAGGAACCAAGGGCTCCAGAGGCTCTTTTGAGTCTCCTTGCTTGCTATCATCTCAGACATCATTGTTCCTATCTCCTCCTTCTTGGACGCCTTATTCACGAACCAGTTGGTTAGTCTCTTCCACTTCATCATGCTCTGAAGCTTCTTGGAATTGGAAAGCTCGCCCCCAAGCTCGTTCCAGAGGTCCACCATATATCTCTCAGCATCCTCCTGTGTGAAACCCTCTGAGTGGCGACCCTTGTCAAAGTGTAGACTTGTTAGCTTTCCTGATAGTAGCGCGTTACCAATGCCCTCCCCGCTGAATGGGTCTACTAGACTCGCTGCATCTCCAACTGTCATGGCACCAGCCATTGCCCCTCTCCTAGGCTGGAAAGATGGGGCCTCTTTCCTAGGTGAACCAAATGGAAGTTGCCAGCCCTTTTCTGATCCTTCAACCAATTTTGCATCCTTGAACCTCCTACTAAAGCGAGGGTGCTCTTCAATAACCCATTTCTGGATTTTCTTGAGGGATTTCTTCATTCCCTTCTGCTTTCTTTGTTCTGAAATGAGCATACCGATTCCAACATTAACCACCCCTTCTTTCACTGGGAATAACCAGAAGTAACCAGGCAAAACCTCATCGATAAAATGAATCTCGATTTGTCCTTCTGAGCCTTCTAGGCCATCGACGTTTTCCCAGTACTCTCTGTATCCTCCACAGAAATGATGATCATCTTTGTGTGGCTCGTCGTATAATTCTGTTATTTTCCTCGAAACAGGGCAGTTATAGCCCCCGGCCCCAATAGTAACCGTTGAACTGAAGGTCATCATTGGATTGTCCGAACGCCCCCCTCCAAATTTTCCAGTCACGCCAGTGATTCTGGATGAGGGACCGCTCCCCTCACTCAATACTTCCTTTACCGTAAATCCCTGAATAACAGAACCGCCGTTCTCCTTGACAATCTCACTAGCCCTCTTGAACATCATGTAATCGAACTGAACTCGTGGTAGAGCATATCCTGACATTAACCCCTTCTCCTCATAGCTATCCTTGGGGAGCATCACTCTAACTTCCGAACCATTCGCGCTTCCGAATAGTATGGAATCTACCTGATAGTAAGGCGTTGCCTGTATCATGGGGAGAACTCCTAGCTCCTCTACATGCGAAAGCGATTTCCCCCCGACAGCGTCCCCGCAAACTTTGTCACGTGGCCAGACCCCCTTCTCGATTAGCAACACCTTACATCCGTTTAGTGAGTTGTAGGCAGCCGCCGCAGATCCTCCAGGACCCCCGCCGACGACTATCACATCGAAATCCGACTTATCAGGTGGCACTTCACCCGTATCGATAGGCATCTCCCAGAGCTCCACTGTCCGACCTCGTATGTCCGAACACACCATACTCATTCAAAGTATGCCAATGGCTTCATGCCGAATCACCCTTTCCGAGGACCATGAAAAATCGCATCTCAATCGTGCAAACCACACTTCCGGGTGACTTGTTGGAGCCAGAGGTTGGAGAATGGGTATTCTCTAAAATAAGTGAGAAATTAGCCAAGTGCGCGCACAGAATCAGGGTTCAGTCAATGTACCAATGGGATGAAAAAATTGAGTTCTGCCCAGAATGGAGGATACAATTCAAAACAGACCCTGAGACGAAATCGGAGCTAATCAGGGCAATCCAATCAGATCATCCATACGATGTACCGCAAATTCTCGCATGGGACGCCGACTCAACAGAGGACTACTTCAATTGGGTTCAAGGATGAAACGCCTTTCGCGGGACATGGTCATACGCTCATTCCTGAAGCCTGCGAAGGAGGTTCCCACCACATGGTGGAGTTCCACCAATCCAATGGATACCAGGCCAAGAATCTCCACTCTAACGATACTGTGTATTGGTTTGTGGATTTTCGGAACCGGTGACGCAATACTAATTGCTGCGGGAATAGGGAATACCCCTTGGACGGTTCTCGCTGAAGGTATTGCGAAAATGATGGGAGGCTCAATAGGTCAGGCCACACTGCTTGTCAGCTTCGCCGTCCTATTCCTCTGGATTCCACTCAAGGAGAGACCAGGAGTCGGCACAATACTCAATGCAATCCTTATTGCTGCCGCGATAGAGTACATGTTGCCAGTCATGCCTACCCCCGATGGTACTTTTCAAGCAGTCATTCAAGTTCTCATAGGTGTGGTCTTAGTGGGGATTGGAAGTGGGATTTATCTCACCGCTAACCTAGGACCAGGGCCTCGAGATGGATGGATGACAGGAATACAGAGGATATCAGGTGTGCCGATAGGCTCGGTGCGTGCCGGCATAGAGATATCTGTAGTCATCATTGGATGGATACTTGGGGGGACTGTTGGACTGGGGACTTTGCTGTTTGCCATCCTGATAGGCCCAATAGTCGCTGTTTCACTTAATGTAGCAGGAAGAGTCGGGGCTGAACACTAGGGAGTGAATGAGATGCAGAGATGTGGCATTAACGAGGTCTTGAAGTCCTTCCAAGAGAACGAGGAGATAAAGTTAGTACTGGTTAGGAGGGATTCAGAGTCCCCAGATCTCTCCAAGGTTCGCTCAATGGCCAATGAACTCGGGATTCGGGTAATCGAAGGCTCTGATAATGATCTTTGGAGGATGTCAAGAGATAACTCACATGGGATACCTGATGTACTGGCTTTGGTTGGCAGGGATCCAAACCTAAGTTTTGAGGAGATTATTGCTTCTGGAGGCCTGATCTGGGTCCTAGCGGGAGCTTCCTATCCCGTGAATATCGGTTTCTGCATTAGGACTGCTGAAGTTTCAGGGGCCGATGCAGTTTTTGTAGACGCAGAGCTTTCCAACGCAGAGAGAAAGGCAGCCAAGAGGGCTTCGATGAAGGCGCACAGGTTCATCCCCGTCTTTTGGGGTGACGGTTTTGAGGCAGTCAAATCTGCAAAAGAATCGGGTTTCAAAACCGTCTCTCTTGAGGATGTGGGGGACAAGACACCTTGGGATACTGATTTGACAGGCAAAATAATGATCATTGTGGGGGGCGAGAGAAACGGAATTCCACAGAAAATTCTAGATTTATCGGATGAGATAATTAGAATTCCAATGTCTGGTTTTGTTCCATCATTCAATCTCCAGGCCCCACTGAGTGTTGTGGCAGTCGAGGCACAAAGACAGAGAGGAAACTAGTATATCGGTCCCGAGTATACCCCAATCATCAGCACAAGAGTCGAGAAGATTGTGATCAGTATGTTATCGTCAATCGGGCCAAATTCATACCTTTCTACGAATGTTGCGACTGCGGCGGCAATCAAACCCCAGCCTGGGAGAGAGGGATCCCCTAGTCCACCAACGTACCATCCCAATGGAGCACTTACGATAAACATAAACACGTTTCCGATGGGGCTTTTCGACCTCTTCTTGACTACAAGATTCCTCACTACTCCTGTGATTCCATCACCGAATGCCATAAACAGAGAGGGAATAATCGCCAACCAAGGATCACCAACAAGTGCCCATATCACCGTTATTGAGACCCACCACATCAGGGAGAATTTGACATCGTTCTGATTCTGTTCCGTTTGGAACCAGTACATTCTCCGGCCGGAAATATGAGCGATGTATGTGAATATGGTGAGGATTATTCCACAAACCATGGGGTACCAGAAGTCAGTGAAGAGATACGGAACACAAAGCGATCCAACCCCCCCTGCAAAAACATGCACAATCTTTCTGTTGTAGTAGACTGCACGGATATCTTCGACCCCCCTCTCAACCATCATCCTGTAAGGGACCTTTGTGGAATAGAGAACTATCATCACGTAGATTCCCATGATAACTGAATAGTAGACCTGCTCATCCATGTTATTGCGCAGAGTTGATGACCAGATATACTCTCGCATCGCCATGAGTGTCAATGACCAAGACAAGGAGCTTGGGACCAAAGCCGTACATTCTGGCATGGTCGAGATAGAAGGCGCGGCCTCAACTCCAATTTTCTTGACGTCAACTTACAGGCTTACCGATGAGAAGTACAAGGGTTGGGCCGAAGGGCTACATCATACAGGACCGGTATACTCCAGAATTTCAAGTGTGAACTCTGAGGTTGTTTCCGCTAAACTGGCATCTCTCGAGAGAGCGGAAGATGCAGAGGTTTTCGCAAGCGGGATGTCAGCCATTTCGACCACTTTGCTGACCTTCCTCTCTGCTGGGGATCATGTCGTTGCTACACCGGACTGTTATGGGGGAACGTATGCCCTTCTAACAGATATTTTGCCAAGAATGGGAATCGAGGTCACGATGGCCGATATTAGGGATCCATCAAGTTATGAGGAAGCAATCCAGGAAAACACGAAGGTGATCTATGCGGAAACAATGACGAATCCAACTTTGAAGGTCTGTGACCTCAGCGCGATGGCCGATATCGCTAGTAAAAATGACCTAATCTCAGTCGTGGATAACACATTTGCATCCCCATGGTCTTGCAACCCTGTCGAGATGGGCTTTGATATTGTAATCCACTCTGGAACGAAATACCTCGGCGGTCATTCAGATCTTACTGCTGGATTTGTAGCTGGAAAGAAGGAGCTAATTGCTAAAGTATTCCACACCAAAATTTACCTCGGTGGAGCGGCAGATCCACACATGTGCTATCTACTCGAAAGGGGAATGAAAACCCTACATGCGAGGATGCCAATACATGCTTCCAACTCAGCCGAGATCGCAAGGAGGCTGGAGTCTCATGACATGATAGAGAAGGTCATCCATACCTCCTTGCGAAGTCACCCCGACTTCGAGATAGCCAACAGAACGATGCCAAGAGGCAGTGGGATGCTGGCGTTCGTAATCAAAGGGGGCGATGACTCAGCCCTCAAGTTCATGAAGTCATTAGAATTAATTTTCGAAGCGACTAGTCTCGGAGGAGTAGAGAGCCTGGTTGAATGCCCGTTCAATTCGAGCCACATGTTCGTTCCCGAGGAAGTTAGGCATGAGGCGGGAGTAGTGCCTGGTTTCGTCAGAATGAGCATCGGCATAGAGGGGGTTGAGGATCTGTGGTCCGATATAGAGAAGGGCCTAGAATCAGCCAGAGAGCTATTACTTTCCAGAGCCTAGGTGTTCTAGATGGATTTCGAGCTATTCATCGCCGCAATGGTATTCATTGTGCCCATGTGCTTCACGCCCGGACCGAACAACGTCCTATGTGCCGCACACGGATCCCAGCACGGATTCCGTGCCACACTCGCCCTAATCTCTGGAATGGCAGTAGGTTGGTCTACACTGGGGCTTTTTGTAGCCGGTGCCACTGATCTCATAGAAGATAACAAAACAGCGTTTGACTTGCTAACTTACGTAGGCGCTTTGTACATCGCATATCTTTCTTACAAGATCGCTACATCAAAGGCTTTGGAGAAGGGAGAGGAATCATCAGAGAGGCTGGGATTCGTTACGGGAGCTACTATCCAGATAGTCAATGGTAAGGCTTGGATTCATTTCCTAGTTCTGATGACTTCCTTCGGAACCTTGTTCGGAACAGGATTTACAGGGAAAATACTCCTAGTTCTCCTAAACTTAGCCTTTGGATTACCTGCAGTAATGTCATGGGCGGCCTTCGGAACAGTACTCAGGAGAGCATTCACTACCCCGAAATCTGCAAAGGCTCTCAATTTGACAATGGGCCTGTCACTGTTCGTAGTGGCAATTTGGGTTGCTTTACCCCATTAGTTATCCTTGTCCCGCCTACCGGAAATATAGATTAAGCCAGATATCAAAGTGATCATTGTAATCTCTCCCAGAGGCCATTCCCGTTCCCACCTTTCTCCATCAAGAGGATAGTAGTCTGTATTATCGCCCACCCCGTCGCCATCGGTATCATTCCATTCACCTAGGTCGAGGGGGAAAGCATCCTCATTCTCTCCGTACCCATCGCCATCGGTGTCCTGCCACTCATCTGATCTGAATGGGAATAAATCCGAGTTGTCCCCCACGCCGTCCCCATCGGTGTCCTGCCACTCATACGGGTTCTCGAAGAACACATCCGAGTTGTCCCCCACGCCGTCCCCATCCGTGTCACTCCATTCTCCCGGGTCGAGGGGGAAAGCATCCGAGTTGTCCCCCACGCCGTCCCCATCCGTGTCACTCCATTCTCCCGGGTCGAGGGGGAAAGCATCCGAGTTGTCCCCCACGCCGTCCCCATCCGTATCCTCCCACTCAGTCTCATCGGCCGGGAACGCGTCAGCGTTATTCCCGACCCCATCCTCATCACTGTCAATCCACTCATCTGGATCGAAAGGAAAATCATCGTCTGCATCATTAACACCATCAGAGTCATCATCATCATCCAGAGGGTCACATACCATATCTCCATCGAAGTCATCCGGTAACTGACTGGCATCGAAAGGACTACTCTCTCCGCACTGCTCTTCGTCACTGTCGGTCCACCCGTCGTTATCGTCATCCATGTCCGCATTGTCTCCGATGCCGTCTCCATCACTATCAGAGCTCTCATTTGAATCGAGAGGAAACGAGTCTTCGGCATCCGTCCACCCGTCGTTATCGTCGTCGAAATCCTCATTGTTACCTATCCCATCTCCATCGGTGTCCCACCACTCCTGGATATCGTAAGGAAAAGCGTCTTCAGAATCAAGCCACCCGTCGTTATCGTCATCAGAATCCGAGTTGTCTCCGGTGCCATCCGAGTCGTAATCTGACCACTCAGAGGCATCGTAGGGAAAAGCATCCGAGTTGTCCCCCACTCCGTCGTCGTCTGTGTCGTACCACTCACTAGAATCTAGAGGGAACACGTCCGAGTTGTCCCCATATCCATCCCCGTCCGTGTCAATCCATTCGTATGGGTTGTAGATGAAAGCATCCGAATCATCTCTGTAACCGTCTCCATCGGAGTCCCTGACAAAGCCTGAGAGCCCCCACTCCAGTATCTGATCAGCCCAACCGAGATTGTTCAAAGGGGGAACGTGACTAGCGTCGTTAATTCTCCAGTGAGAAACCCTGTTGCCAGATTCGCAATTCAAGAACTCAAACTCATCTGTATCATCCAATCCATCATCACCCGAGATGTCACGGGACCCTAGGTAAGTCCAGCTCTGGTCACATCCAGACCTCATCGCCCAGTTCTCTACAGTCTCATTCGACGAGGGGTATTCATTCCCTAGGATTGAACCCCCCTCATACCATATGACGGAATCTGCGGTGGAGTGAACGTGAAGGATATCCGGCCTCCCAGTGTCTGGACACATGCTGAAGTCATCCCATGTCACGCCGTTCAGCGCAACAATGGACCGAATCGTCCCACCAGCCTCACATGCCATCCTATGACTCATGAATCCACCATTGGATAGTCCGGTGATTAGTATTCCATCGGGATCAGCACCATAGTTTTGGATTGCATCGTTGATCATTCCAAGTAGATAGTCCACATCATTGATTTCGCCACTGAACAAACAGCATGAGTCGGTTGCATTCCATCGCCTTTGCCCCACCCAATTCTGTGTTCCGTCAGGATAGAGAAGAAGGTGCTCGTTCTCATGTATACTATCGAACAGGTGCATGTACTCCGCATTGCTCTGGCCATTACCGCTGAAGCCATGAAGCGAAACAACGAGAGGAAGTGGCTTGGAATAGTCATGACCACCGGGCATTCTCAGTTGTGTATATCTTCCTTCATAACCCACCGTCACGTATGTATGCTCATCAGTGTAGTTTGTTGGCCCAAAACCTTCATTAGAGCTAGAAAAATGACTTTCTGCCCCAAGGCTATCGTAGGCTGGTACGTATGAGTAGGACAGCGATACTAGGGAAAACAATGCGACCATGACAACGACAAAGCCCCTTCCTCCCATGCTCTCAGAGTACCATCGGTGAATATCAAATTGCCTTCTTCAGGGATTTTCTGTGAAACGCTACTTCAAAACCCCAGCTACCATCAAAGTGTCATGCGACTAGCATCCGCGCTTGTGCTAACCGCACTCATTGTCATATCCCCTTTGTGCTCAGCCGATCAGTATCAGATTACAGGCAAGGCCACTTACTCAGATGGAGCTTCAGTGATTTTTGAAGAGGTCGAAATTCAATGTGAGGAGAATGAGTACGACTGCCACGAGTTCAGAGGCGTATCCGATAGAACCGATGCATATGGATACTATGAGATCACAATCAACATAGACGACTCCTACGACGGGGCGGAGCTAATCCTCATTCTTCTGAACGAGAATACCAGTCACATCATAGACATTTCAGAGATGGAACAGTCTCCCAGTGGTACAGTAAGGGAAGACATCAACCTCAGGCAATCTAGCCCGAAGCCACCCGTATTCTCAGGTATTGGATGTGGAATCCTAGTACTCTCTCTGGCTTTCGCAGTCATCCTAGTAAGGACTGCTAGGAGACTCTCTACTCCTAAGGGGAGAATGGAGTTCGTCGGTTACAAGGCCCCGGTTACGGTTGACTGCCCTGATTGTGATTACAAGGTTGAGCAACATCTTCTGATTAGACACCTTATCGTAGACCATGACTATGACGCCTTCGATGCGGGAGAACTTGCAGGTGAGATATTCCGTGGCAATTGGTCGCCTCCCGAAGAAGATTAAGATGGTGCAGAGGACAGGATTTGAACCTGCGAAGCACTACGCACTGGGACCTCATCCCAGCCCCTTTGACCACTCGGGTACCTCTGCCTTGGGTCTGAGCGACAACCCAATCCTATTTCAGAATCCCGGCTGTAGCGATTAATCGAGCCTCACGCCTTTCGTAGGAATGCGGAATCGCCAACTGATACCGTCCCCTCTTCAATCACGAAAGCTGACCAGCGTGACCACCCTTCTCTCTTTTCATGGTCTACCCTTGAGAACTTACTGTCAATGAAGGACCCCCCAATTTTGCTGCACGGGGCGCACGGCTCGCTCAATTGAATCTTAGCACCCCCAATCTCAATAATCGTACCAACCCCCAGAACAGGCCAGTCGATTCCCTCAATGGTGAAGTTCTCTCCAGCAGTTCCAACGTCAATAGGGTGCCCCTCCTGTTGTAGCTGACGTATTCTCTCAATTGAGAAAATACACACTGCCCTGCCGGGATCCCCATCTTTCCTTTCAGCTCTGAATTTATTGTGGTCTCCCTCGACACCCTCGAACCCGACGAAGGCCGCTCTGATGGGTAGCTTTGGAACCCCACCAGAGCCGCTGACATTTATCGAGTATACACTGCCTGCCATACTACTCTTCCTCTGCCTTGGCGTTCAGACCCTCGAACTCAACCACTAGGTTTCCGATTAGAAGGGCTCCGGCCCCTAGGAAAAACCAGAACCCAATTTCATCATACCCCATTACCAGACTGGCTATTCCAGCCCAGACTGGCTCGAAGGCGTAGATTATCGCCGCCCTTATTGGAGGCAAATCCCTTTGGAAGATATTCAGAACCAGTAGCGCCACTAAGGAACCTAGCGCCGCACATAGGAATAGAGGAATGAAGAAATCCAATGTCAGCAACAGCTCTTGGAAATCAACGAGAATTGATATTCCCTCGGAACGGATTGGAAGTAGTACAAGCATTACCGCTCCGAGAATCATTATGGTCGCCATCATCGGTCCTGTAACCTCAATGGGGTCATTTTCTTTGGTAATTCTGTCAGTCGCAATAATATGCGCTCCGAACATGTAAGCACTGAAAATCGTCAGAAACTCTCCAAAACCAAGGGATACCTGAGGAGGACCACCTATCCACCCAGCACCAAAAGTCGCCAATAAAACACCTATTACGGTGGACTTGGTTATGCTCTGCCTCCCCAATATTATGGCGATTAGGGCGGTGAAGACGACATACAGGCTAGTCAGGAAAGCAGAAACACCAGGAGTTACGGTGGTGATTCCAATGTTCTGACTGAGGTATCCCGAAGATAGGATCAGCCCGAGCCAAGCCCCCCCTCGTACTGAATCAGGATTAGAAAAACCTGCTCTAGCTTTGGGAAGCAAAGCTAGAGTTAGGATTGTTGCTATCACAAATCTGGCAGAGAAGAAGAGAAAGGCAACCCAGTTCGCTTCAACATCGGGAACCGCGCTCTCAGCAGCCTCGATTCCCTGTTTCATCCATATGAATGTCATTCCCCAAACAAATGAGATTGCGAAGATTGCCACGGCGGCCCGTCTTTCCTTCGGCACGAACAATCGGGAACATGCCCGCATATGGCCTAATCGGTGACTTGAATTGAAGTGCACGAACCTTTCGGGTTAGTATATGGGACACGAATGGACGAATCTCTCCTACGCGAACGTAGCTACAACCTCTGCAGTAGCACATAAGGCATCCAGAAACTGGGAGGACTCTCTAGCCAGGGGAGGAGCGGCCGAATTTGATGCCGATGCGGAGAAACTAGGTATGATGCCACTCAGGGTGGCAGCTGCAAAACTCCTTTCCTGCCACATATCGGATGTTTTCTGCGGATCCAGTGCCACTGCTATGATGAGCTCGATCGCATGGGCTGTTATGCCTTCCAAGAGCCAGAATATCGTTTCATCTAGGGCAGCGTTTCCTTCTACTGTTTACCCATGGTCCAGAGTCGCCCTTGAAACAGGCGCGGAAGTTAGGCTGGCGCCCTACAATGAAAACCACTATACTGACCCCAGGGATATTTTAGGGCTAATCGACAATAATACATCCGTAGTTGTTATTTCCCATGTCGAGTATGCAAACGGACAGAGATATAACTTGAGAGAGTTCTCCAAAGTAGCCCACTCAGTAGGGGCCATACTTGTGGTAGATGCAACCCAATCAATGGGGATGGTTCCCATAGATGCTGTAGCATCAGGAGCTGATGTCATCATATCCTCTGGCTACAAGTGGCTAAGAGGGACTTATGGGACAGCAGTCGGATACCTCTCTCCTGAGGCTAAAAAACTGGTCCCAGGGATAGTCGGTTTCAGGAGTAATGAGGATATATGGGACATGAGGTCTGATAGGATGAATCTGCCCGAGGATGCAAGTAGATTTGAGTTCACGACCTTGCACTTTGGAGCATTAAGGGGTTTAGCAGCGTCGATCGAGGAGATGTTGGAAATTGGAATTGAAAGAATCTGGGAGCATGATCTCTCCCTCTCTGACATGGTTGTCGAACTCGCTAGTTCAAGGGGGTTGGAGGTCACCTCTCCAAAGGATGATGATCAGAGGAGCGCCATTGTCAGCATACGCCCTCCTTCTGAACACCACAGTGCAGAGATAGTCAGGAGACTCCAAGACGAATTTGGAATTTTAGTTACTGATAGATCAGGGATGATCAGGGTGTCCCCCCATATTGACAATGATCATAGCCAGATTGAGTTCTTATTCACCTCCCTTGACAAAATACTGGCCAACTAGCCAGTTAGAACTTAACATAACGACCCCCACGCAACGCCATGGCAAACCCAGTCCTAGTGGTGGGAATGCACAGAAGTGGTACGAGCCTCGTCTCCAGAATTCTAGATGATTGCGGAGTTATGATGGGTAAAGACCTCCAGGAGGACCACGAGTCACTATTCTTCATAGGTCTCAATGAGTGGATATACGAGAACGCAGGAGCGAGCTGGGAGAGGCCCGGGGCCCTCTCTGAACTAACCACCCTTCCAGTTGCCATGGAAGCCATAGAGGAATACGTCCGCAAGAGGCTTTCGAGCAGATCCAGCAGAAAGTACTCGGGCAAGCCTCTGAAGAATGGCCTCTTTTCCATGGAAGGAAGGTGGGGTTGGAAGGATCCCAGAAATGGCCCCTCACTTCCGCTCTGGAGATCTATTTGGCCAGATATGAAAGTCATACACGTAATCAGACACGGCGCTGACGTGGCCGCCAGCCTCAGGATGAGAAACTCCACCCACTGGGAAGGTGATGTCAGCAGGTTCAAGAAGTGGCTTCCCACATACTCTTGGAGATCCAGCAAGTCCCCCATAATGAGGGGGCAGAGGTCCTCAACTCTGGAAGGTGCCCTCAGCTTCTGGTCCGAGCAGTTAGAGATGGAGTCTGAGATTCTTGCCTCCGTAGAAGACAAGCATGTCGTGAGGTACGAGGAGTTATTATTGTCTCCAAGAGACTCAATTACTAAGATACTGGAATATATTTCCATCGAGCTAACGGAGGAAAGGCTCTCTTCGATTGAAGAAAGAATAAACCCATCCAGGGCCTTCGCTTTCAAAAACGACCCTGAGTTGCTCGAATTCGCCGAGAAGAATGCGGAAACCCTAGAGAAGCATGGTTACTGACCTTGATGAGAATACTGCTATAACTCAAGAGTCTCACAAACGCCTGATTAAATGCACATTCTGGTCATGTCGAGGTCTACCTTGTCCCATGGGTTCGGTGGATTTGAGAGACAGTGCGAAGACCTATGCGCGGGCTTTGTGAAGGCAGGGCACAAGGTCACCGTACTAACTACCTCAAGGAAAGACGGGGTGGAGGAAGAGGAAAGATCGGGCTACACGGTCAAATTCCTATCTCCCTCGACGCCAATGAAGCTGTCGAGAAGCTGGTTCAACAGAGCACTGTCCGAGGTACGTAAAATCCACAGAGATGATCCAATCGATGTCATCCACAGCAATGAGTTCGCAGCCAAGGGTGCGATGGGATGGGCAAAGAAGAACGGTATTCCAATGGCGGTTGTATGTCATGGCTCACTGAGAACCGAACTCCTCTCATTCTTGTCGGCTGCCGACATGAGGCCTAGGTATTGGCATTGGCTAATCCTCACGCCACTTCATTTGCTTAGGAGGTGCCTACTATGGGAGATGCCTATGAGGAGGGTCGCTAAATCCATAGTGCTTGTATCACCAACCCTCTCAAAAGACTTCAAACTGTTCTCCAAGGGCAAGGTCAGGGTCATTGAGAACGGCATCGCTCTTCCAGACAATTCCAGAGAAAGATCGACTGGAGAGGAGATACGACTACTTTGTACAGGTAGAGCGGATAAGCAGAAGGGCTTCCAGACAGCGATAAGAGCTGTGGCAGAGATAGACGACATGCCACTACATCTGGATATTATTGGAACAGGTCCTTATTTAGACGATTTGAAGAAAATATCTAGGGACCTTAGAACTGATGAAAGGGTCACTTTCCACGGAAGAGTCACTGATGACGAACTCAATTTAGCTTATTCATCCGCTGACATTTACCTAATACCGACAACCAGGTACGAGGGGCTTCCGCTAGCTCTGCTGGAGGCCATGGCGCATGGAATACCTACGATTTCATCGGAGATAGGGGGTAACTCAGACGTCATTACTCACAATCATGATGGTATTTTCATTAAACCGGGTAATCTATCTGAGCTAATCTCGGCGATTCGTAGGCTGGGCAATGATCAAGAGGAGAGGAGAAGAATCTCCCAGGCCGCTAGAGCTACGACCGAGAGAAGGTTCGACAAGGAGAGGATGATTGATGAGACCTTGCAGACTCTAGAGTCTTTGACCAATATATCGTAGTACCTCCGTTTAGTTGAATAATACACGGCCACTCGAGCCTTCCATGGTGGATGTAGCTTCCATGATACTCGGTGAATTCCAGGACTCACTAGTCGGTGTATTCGGATCTTCCTTTGGCTGGTTGATTGGGCACCTCATCGTCCTCTCTGTGCTTACTTTGGTAATTCTATCAATCCGTAATAGGGATCACATAATCAGTGAGTCGGGTTATGGTAGTCGTAACTTCGCTCAGGCACTTGCAGTCGTTGGAATGACAGCCGCTCAGTACGTGGTTTACACCGGAAACTTGGGATTTCCTTCCACCACGTCCCTTATCTTGGGTTTCTTTGGTGCGTTATCCGCTCTCTGGATGATAAATGTCCTGGAGTGATCAGTCTTCCTCCCACTCCTCATCGTAAGATCTCGACCTCCTCCTGAGTACCAGGATCAAAGACAGTAGGAGTACTAGTCCTCCCACTCCTCCGCCCACAAGCTCCTTATTGTCTATCAGGAGTTCGCTTACAGAGCTGTTTGAGTCTAAACCAATCGAGACCAAGGAAAGCCCCTGAGGCTCTATATCTATTCCCAAAGATGGGTAATTGGTGTTACACGACGAAGGGGGGCTCGAGCCAGAACCATCCCCATCCCCGTCATCATCGATGAGTACGACGCATCCACTCCAAGAGCTCGCAAGGTTCGAGGGCGTGGCAATCTGGAACTGACAGTTCCCCCCTCCCCCTGTCGCTTGGACTTGGAACTGACAAGGCGCACTCTGATCCTCGAACCCCGATGGCCAAATTGAGGACATAGCTACCTCATCAATCATCACCAAGCTGTAACCGATCGAGAATTCGGCATTTGCCTCGCAGACGAAAGAAGCGGCGAAGACCACAGGATCACCCGCTTCTATTGCCCCTCCACCTTGCCCCACCATCACTTCGCAGGAACCGTATTTCATAACCTCAAAGCTAACTGAGTCCTCCTCCGTTGACGTGATGGCCGAAACATCGATGCCATTCGCTTCGGTAACCTTAGCGGTTACATTGGCACTGTATGTGCCAGCTGCAAAGAGCTCAGGTACTCTAATGATGATCTGGATATCCATTTCTTGGCCAGCCCCTATCGTCACAGTCTGAGGAGCGGCAAACTGGAAATCCGACTCCTCAGATTCAGTACCTATCTCTACAGACTCGCTATGTATCGATGGATTCTCGAGTGTGCAGTAAACAATAGTGGTTCTAGTGGCTCCCGGCCACACCTCGACAGGCCCTGGGTCATCACAGGTTATCTCTACCGATGGAAGTATGCCAATCTGGGCTGATGAGATGGGCCCCATTGACATCATCAAGATCAGAGAGACCACCATCGCGAAGAGGGGGGTCCTCCGACTCATGCGTCTAACTACTCCCTCTAGCGAATAGATATTATCACGTGTTGGACCAAAAAATGCATGAATCGCCCTCAAAGGTTTCTTGGCAGGTCCTTGTTTCGGAGGGGATATGAGCGACGGGGCTGGTAAACCTCCAGTGGTCATAGTCAAGGAGCAAACCAACGTTACCAGTGGCACTGATGTTCAAGAGAAGCTGATTTCAGCATCAGATGTATTCGCGAACCTACTCAAGCCCACATTCGGACCCAAGGGATTAGACAAGATGATGTACAAGACAGATGGTAACACCGCAGTTACCAACGACGGCGCGAAGATAGTATCAGAGTTGTTAGTAAAGCACCCTGCGGCTAAGATGCTCGTATCCATGTGTCAGTCTCAGGAGGAAGCATGTGGAGACGGAGTCACCACGACGATGCTACTATGTGGGGCACTCCTTCAGGAGTCCCAAACACTCCTAAGGAAGGGACTCCATCCACTTACGATAATCGGGGGCTACAGGAAATCCATGATTTCAGCTATCTCGATGCTGGATGATATCGCCACCCCACTCAGTGACGAAAGACTGATCGGTGTAGCCGAGACGGCAATGATAGGAAAAGGGGCCGAGGCATCTCTGGAACTACTATCTCGAATAGTTGTCAAGACACTCAAAATAACCTCAGAAAATACCGACTATCCAGCCGCCGAACATGTTTCTATGTTCAAGTCGGGAAAGGGATCCCTGTCGGACTCAAAGGTAATCAGTGGAGTGGCTCTAAGAAGGAGGATACCTCTTGATGGACTACCCAATGACATCAGAGATGCAAAGATTGCGATAGTAGGGGGGGATCTGAAGATAAGGTCCATGACCAGAGACGCACAAATTAAGATAGCCTCTCCCGAAGAGCTAGACTCTTTCGTCGATGCCGAAAGAGAAAGGAAAGAGCATATCGCCAATGCAATACTGGGCACAGGGGCGAGTGTGGTACTCTGTGGCGGAGAAGTAGACAAGGACGTTCTGCATACTCTCGCTGACAGGGGCGTGGTTGCAATATCGGAGCTGGATGAGGTGGATCTTAGGAATGCAGCGGAGGCGACTTCATCCACTATAATCGACTCAATAATGGATGCTTCTGCAGATAATCTAGGGTCTTTCGGCTCCTTTGTCTGGGAGAGGAACGAGTCCACTGAAATGGTAGAGGACATAATCAGAATAGATGACTGCCCATCCCCAGCATTAGTCACGATAGAGGTTGGAGGTGATGGGAAGGAGGCTACCGAAGAAGCCATTCGAGGAATTCATGACTCTCTCAGGGCGACATCTCTGGCCATGTCGGAAAAGGCGGTCCTTCCAGGGGGCGGGGCATCTCATTCTATGATAGCTCACCACGTGAGGTCCGAGATGGAGTCTGAGCCCGGAAGGGAGAGGATCGCCATGGAGGCCTTCGCAAGAGCCATGGAAACGATACCCGCTGTTCTCGCTGAGAACTCAGGACAGAATCCTCTTGACAAGGTCTTGAAGCTTCGCTCAGAGGCTAGGATAGGTAATTGCATGGGGATCGACAGAGATGGCGAAATAACATTACCGGAGGGCGTTTGGCACCCTAAGTCAGTGATATCGGGTTCTCTGGAGACAGCTACCGAGACAGCAATAAGTATGCTCAGAATAGACCAAGTCGTCTCCGCCAGAGGGGACTAGACATAGAATGCTTCAAGTCCCTCGCCCTCATGCCTCTTCATGGAACCGCCCCGAGCACTGATCAGCGTCTGGCACAAGGAAGGAGTAGAGGAACTCTCCAGCGCACTATCCGCTATGGGATGGCAGATATTATCCACAGGTGGAACTGCTAGGAAGCTTAGATCAGCTGGCATTGAAGTCATCGATGTAAGCGAAGCAACGGGCCATCCAGAGGTGTTCGATGGAAGAGTAAAGACTCTTCACCCAGCAGTCCACGGTGGCATCCTAGCCAGGAGGGACAGGTCAGACGATATGGAAACTCTGCAAGAGCTGGGTTATGGCCCGATTGACCTAGTATGCGTAAACTTGTACCCCTTCGTCGAAACCGCATCCAGAAGTCCGCCAGCTACAGACTCTGAACTAATTGAGATGATCGACATCGGGGGCCCAACCATGGTACGCTCAGCCGCCAAGAACCACAAGGATGTCATAGTCCTCACGTCGCCTTCGCAATACGGAGACATCATCGCCAAGCTAAGAGAAGCTGGAGGCGATCCCTCTGCAATTGGGACCAGTGAAAGAGCCAAGCTAGCCCTAGAGTCGTTCCAGAGTACGGCTGCATACGATACAGCCGTGTCTAATGAGCTTGAGAGTAGGCTGATGGACGAAGAAGTCCCCTCAATCATTAATCTCTCTACCAAAAGAGGCTCCACACTGAGATACGGGGAAAACCCGCACCAACCCGCCTCTTTCTATCCCAATGGTGGTGAACCGACGGGCCTGGGAGCTGCCACTCAACACGGTGGGAAGCCCCTGTCCTACAACAACTATCTTGACTTGGACGGAGCGCTAAGATTGGCAGAGAATATCATCCACTCCTGTGCGGATCACGAACATGGATGTGTGGTTGTCAAACACACGAATCCATGTGGCGCGGCAGTAGGATCGAGCCAGTCCGAAGCATGGAAGGACGCCCTTGCCAGTGATCCCGAGAGCGCCTTTGGATGCGTCATTGCATTCACAAAGGAGGTCGAACTGGAGACCGCGACTGCCATTGGGGAGCACTTCTTCGAGTGCATGATAGCTCCCGGATACCACCCAGAAGCCTTGGAACTATTGTCAGCGAAGAAGAACAGGAGGATGCTTTCGCTTCATCAGATGGGGCCAAGGGAACGAAACCTCTCCATGAGGCAGGTCAGTGGGGGCTGGCTCGCACAGATACAGGGCGCACCTGCAGTTGACTGGCAGAATGTGGAATGCGTGACCAGGAAAAGGATGGAGGATAAAGACCTCTCACTTGCAAGATTCGGATGTGCCGTCCTCTCAGAGGTCAAATCGAATGCCATAATCCTGGTTTCCGATACTCCTACGGGACTCGCCACCGTAGGAATTGGACCGGGTCAGACCAGCAGGGTTGAGGCAGTCAGAATAGCATCTAGGAGAGCGAATGACAGAGCGAGGGGGGCAATGATGCTGTCTGATGCCTTTTTCCCTTTCAGAGACGGAATAGACTCAGCATACGAAATCGGGGTATCGAGAGTTGTTCAACCGGGCGGATCAGTGAGGGACCAAGAATCAATAGACGCCGCCAACGAATATGGAATCTCAATGCTCTTTACGGGGACTAGGATGTTCCTTCACTAGCCATTCTTACTTGGGACACAGAGATCTCGTGCACTCATTCAGTGGAAGATATGAACCGAAACGGGCTAGCTAACGTGGGAACCCCACTGTATTCGATCACGTTACCTCGAGATTTAGATTGCGGGTCGTCCAAAGCCTCTGATATCGTATTCACTGGAGCGCAAGGAACCCCTTGTAGCAGTCCCTCCAACTCAGCTCTTGTGAATTCTCCAATTGTATCCTGGACCATCCTTTCGACCTCATCCCTCTTTTGTATCCTAACTCTATTTTCATTCCAAGATGCAGGTACGCTCAGTGAAAGGGCATCTACCATCTTCTCCCATTGGCCACTCGTGCCTACGCCTATGGCGAACCAGCCATCAGACGCCCGAAACACCCTATATGGTACGAGATTTGGATGACGACTCCCCATCCTCCCCGTCTCCATCCCTGCTAGCGCATTATGGCCCTGATTTACCAAGGACGAAACCGCGGTATCCCACAATGATATGTCTATCCTTGCCCCTCCCCCTCCTCTATTTCGCCTGAGCAGACAGGCTAGTATAGAACTGACAGCATTCATCCCCGTCATTACGTCAATCCAAGCAACACCAACTTTAGCTGGAGGGCCATCCTCCTCACCTGTCACAGACATTATTCCGCTCCTTGCTTGCATGGTTAAATCAAATGCCGGCTCATCCCTTCTGGGCCCCTCCTGGCCATACCCAGATATGCTACAAATAATCAGATCAGGCTTAACGGGCCCAAGAAGCCGGTCGAAAGCTCCAGGCTTGAAATTCTCAATTACCACGTCCACCGTATCCATCAAGCTCCGAACCCTTTCTCTCTCGTTCTTTAGATTCGCGAACACTATCTTCTTCCCCCTGTTGCATGACAGGAAATAGGAAGCAACCTCTCCTCCGTCGAATCCTTGTTGGAATGGGGGCCCCCACGTTCTGGAGTCGTCCCCCCAAGGGGCCTCCACTTTGATCACATCAGCACCTAGATCGGACAGAGATTGTGCCGCATGGGGCCCTGCAAGAATTCTTGACAGGTCGAGGACCCTTATCCCCTCTAGAGGCATCATGAGGTTACTATAACGACTAGCTAATTGAATATTGATGGAGGAAGACCTCAATCAGATAGGCGTCCAAATACCCATTGCCCTGGCCACGCACCAGCCCGACCATCCTTCAAAGACCCCTAGTGTCCCACCCGCAAGTAGACCTGCTGAGGCGTACCACAAGTAAGGAAACTCAACCAGACCGAAGTATGCTACTGAGGCGACTCCAAAGCCCGCAACTATGGAGGCCATACCCCCGAAGAGCCTGATAGCCTTTCCCCTAGCGTCAATATTACACTCCATTACCATGTCATTACTACTCTCCAACCGGTAATAAACGCGTGTTTTGCGTGAAATGTGCTTAATTCCTAGTGGGTACCCTGAAACCAACGTACCATATCCCAATCAATCCCACCAGTAGAACAGTGGCCGCCCCGAATCCCGGATCGGCTCCGTCCCATGAAGAGGGGTCGGACAGAGAGCCACTTCCCTTGGTCGAAACCGCCCAGACAAAGTAAGATGAGAGCGAGGTCATCACCGCTATCAGCCCCACGACCCCGTACTTCGCGTGTCTTGGAATGGTCTTCCCCGTTGCATAGTAGTCGAAGACAGCAGAGCCAAAGTAGTCGTTGGTCAGCGTCCACCTGAATAGCCCCTCGCTTGATATTGAGAAGAAGTAGGCCGCTGGTACGGCCCAAGAAACGGTGGGCCACCCAGGAATCCATATACCAATTATTGCGAATGCGACAAACATGGATCCAAGTCCAGTGTAGAACCTACTCTTCGCTGGACTGCTTGAAACGGAGTACTTCTCCACTATCTCATCCACCGACTCTAGCCTGTCCATACTCACCCCGGCCCCTCCGAGAGGCTCGCACTTTAAGTCCAGTCCCTCTTGTAATGTCACGGATACCTGCATCACTAACCTGAAACCCGAGCTCTCCCTCAGAGGCGCATGAGTGGAGATTACCTGCTCCCCAGGATAGCGACGTCAGAGGACCCCCTCAGGCTCGCGGTTCTGATATCAGGAGGAGGATCCGGTTTGAAGGCCCTGCTGAGGCACCAATCGAATGGGCGCAGAAACCATGTAACATCCCTTGTTATCTCTGACGTGGAATCAGCAGGTGGCCTCAAGCATGCATCCGATTCATCCGTTGAACACCTCTCAATCCCTCTTCCCGGTGGAATGAAGGGGATAGAGAGGAGACTGGAACACGAGAGGAGAATCATGGAAGCCCTCGCCTCCCATGACATTGAGATGGTTGTTCTCAGCGGATACATGAGAATCCTTACTCCCTCATTCGTCTCCAACTGGAAAGGCAGACTGGTAAACATCCACCCCTCGCTTCTGCCCAAATTCCCAGGCGCACACGCTCAGAGAGACGCTATTGACTCGGGAGCGAAGGAGACAGGTTGTACGGTTCACTTCGTCGACGAGGGCGTAGATACAGGGGCTATTATCCAACAGAAGGAGGTCCCTATCCTTCCAGGGGACACCGTGGAAACCCTTACCGAGAGGATAAAGCGAGAAGAGCACGAGCTCTATCCAAAGGTATTGGATGACATATCTTCAGGTAGGGTATCAGTCTAGGTCCTCGGGTCTGTTGATGTTCTTCACGGATCTCTCATCCACTTCAACTATGACATGGTCGATTTCTGAGAGCTGTTCCTTCAAGGGCCTCCTATCAGAGCCTATGGAATCAGCTACCTTAGGCCTCAAAAGGGAAAGAAGTGGGTGTAAAACCCCTGAGCTAATCGGAATTGCAACAGCATTGTCGCCTATTCTACTCTCAAGATCCAAGAGGGTACCCATCTCCAGCCATGGAACATCAACTGGAGCTATTTGCAACGGATCATTGCAGAACGGATCGGTCAAAGCCTCGAGAATAGCCTCAATAGGCCCAGCATTTGGAACGGAATCCACAACCCATTCCACTTGGAGGCTAGGATCTATCACACTTCCATATTTCTCCATATGTTCCGGAGACGAAACAGATATTCTGATTGGCTCCAAACCTGCCTCTGCCAAGGCCATTGCAACCCTCTGTATACACGCAACGCCATCAATTTCGATCAAGCACTTGTCAGTACCCATACGGGTAGACCTGCCTCCGGCCAGTATCAGTGAACGCATACTCTCACCTCAGCTCATCGAGCCTACTCAGGGCATACTGTATTTCATCCATCAAATCCAGAGCCCTGCTCATGAAAATAGCCCTCTCCTTCCTCCCCTCGGACTCCTCCATCCACACCATCAGTTGCCTGATATCTCTGGAGTCCCTTGTGATGGTCCACTCCAGCACACTCTCTGCAATGGGGTCTTCTGATGGGAGGAGGCGTCCCGGCACAGTATCCCGTGAGGCAACTCACACATATCCGCTTCGCATAGTCAGTGGGCCTCATGACCTTTAGGGGACTAGATACATGTACCCAACCCACAGATACATCAGGAGCGTTCATGAATGATGAACCGGTCGGCCACAACAAGCTTAGGCCTACTCGAGGGTGTAACACACCCATCATCGCCGAAATTTCGGCTACTGGAACGAAGCCCCAAAAGTGGGCCAAACAGCGAAGGAGAAATGAAAATATGTCACAAGAAGGAAAGTACGTAATACACGCAACCATCCGAACGGATGGAAACGTCCAGAGAAAGGACGTTGTAGGTGCGATTTTCGGACAGACTGAGGGTCTGTTGGGGGAGTCGCTACAACTCAGGAAACTACAGAGAACCGGTAGAATAGGGCACGTCGATGTAATTCTACATCAGAACAAAGGTAAGGTACAGGGAGAGATTCTAGTATCCTCATCTCTAGATCAGGTCAGTACAGCCGTAATAGGAGCCGCTCTGGAAACGATAGACAGAATCGGACCGTGCAAGTCCGTAATCAAAGTTAAACTGATAGAGAACCAACAATCGTCGAAGAGGGACCATGTTATCGAGAGAGGAAAGCAACTCTTGCTGAATATGGTGAATTCAGGAGTCGATGACTCGAAGAACATCCTAGAGGAAGTCAGAGCGGTACTCACGCTAGACAAGGAAACTGAATATCATGGTATGACTGCAGGGCCCAACGTTACCAAGTCTGAGGCTATCATCATCGTTGAAGGAAGGAACGACGTCAGGAACCTACTAAAGTTTGGAATAAAGAATGCAATAGCGACAATGGGCTCCGGAATAAAGCCACAATTGGTTGAGTTGGCCAAAAGCAAGAAGGGAGTAACAGCCTTCATTGACGGAGACAGGGGAGGCAAGCTCCTGCTCATGGAAATTAACGGGCAACTCGGCAAGTCACTGACCCATGTTGCAATGGCGCCCCAAAGCAGAGAAGTAGAACACTTGGAAGGAAAGGTGATCACCAAGCACCTCCAACAAAAAGAGGCGGCTAGCAAGGCCGTGGCTAGGATTCAGTCAGAGCTCAACAAAGAGGACGACAAATCAGTTGGTAGGGGAAGCGAGTCATTGGTGGCACCAGACCATGTAAAGGACTGGGCTACACACCTGGACGGCCTAAAGAAGAATAACGCGGTAATCATCATGGAAGATGGGTCTGGATCAGATCCAATCGGTGCCAGGGCATTGGCCGGAGCGATGGCAGATTCGACTGGCGCCACAGGATTAGTGTTCGCTGGAAAAATCAATGATAGGATATTCGAGCTAGCGTCTGGAGCTGGGATAGAGAATGTTCTCGGGACATCGGTAGGGGGAGTTACGCGAAAGGGCAACGTCCAGGCTTACTCCGCAGAAGATCTCTGATGGCATGCTCCACGGCGGGACGTAGTCCCGTACAGAACCTACGTCTGACCATGCCTACCAGCAGAAGGCATCAAAAGTCCAACAGTTCCGCTGACTACGATGGATCAGACCACGGCTGGTATCCTTGCCCTATACGGGATACTTGGAGTAACGGTTCTTGCACTATGGCTGAGACATAGATCTGTCCTGAATCACAGAGACAGAATGATGAGTAGAATGGGGACCCTGCAGTCGAATCTCACTGACACGACCCAGAGGTTGGACCTTCTTTCCAGAGGGGTGGATACAATTCTCGGAGAGACTCCTGAAGTCCGAAATCTACTAGGTGTACATCGCAAACTCGAAAGTGCGGAGAATTTGCTATTCGATCAAGGTGTAGCAGTCAGCTCAAGTGAGTCATGCGCAATAGCAACACATGCAGCCAAGGCCATAATCGAGAAGCATGATGGTATCTCCGTTGATAGCGACTCCATTCTCCCAGGGTTGCTTCCACTGGTAGAAAGACTGGATGCCATACTTACAGAGGCGGAGATGAAGGCAGAAGATCTGGAACTCAATGGTAGCGAGCAAAGAATCCTAGGGGGCCTTTTCCATGCCTCTGCAAGGACTTCAAGAGCCGCTGACTGCTACAAGATGGCGAACCTGATGGACCCGGAGGACTCAACCTCCCTGCGCTCGCTTGCAAGGATTCAGAGAGAATCTGGAGAGCTAGACTCACTGGATAGAACCCTGGAAAGACTGCTTGCGTCAAATCCGGATGATGTTGAGGCATTGGCGGAACAGGCATCTATCCTTGTCGGTTCTGAAGATGAAAGGTACCTAAGGAACAAGACCAGATTGGTTGCACTGGGCCAACCACTTGAAGAGACCGAAGACTCAGCAAGACTTTCCGAAATCGCCATGAGAGCGAAGGAATCGAGGATCACAGGTCCAACTTCCGATCTAGATCCATCGGACGCTCCCCTTCTCATAGAGAGAGCGGCGAAGCTACTCCTTCTCGGAGAGGCTGGTGCGGCTATGGAAGCAATCACATCCGCGATAGAGGTGAATGATGAGAGTGGCCCGGCTTGGTTGCTACATGCAAGGATACTTGCAGCAGGGGAGGGTAACTCAAAGGAGGCAATCAGGAGCATAAGGAGGGCCACTGCCTTGGGCGAGTATGGGGTTATTATGGAGGCTGAGGTGTTAGAAAATGAAGGAAGGCTGGACGCTGCTCGTGCAGTCTTGGAGGAGCATATCGAGACTGCCCCCGGAGATGCCCAAGCTAGGGCGAGACTTAGCTTAGTTCTTCTAAAGGCCGGCTCAATAGAGTGGGCTAAGGAAACCCTCAACGAAGCCCCTCCCGAGTGCTGGGATAGCGCCTGCATGCACGTGATGGAGGGCAGACTGCATCTGCATGATGCTGAGCAGTACAGAGATGATTATGGAACTCACGACCAAATCCTCTTGATAGACGCCCTAATTTCATTTGATGCCGCGATAGATCATGATAGAGAGAGCGGACTTGCTTGGTTGGGAAGGTCTAGGGCACTAAGGTATCAGGGATCTTTAAATGAGGCAGAAGTCGCCTTAGTTAGGGCTAGGAGACTAATTCCAGAGCACACATCAATCCCCCTCGAGGAGGCACAATTATGCATCGAGCAGGGAAAGCTAGACCAAGCCAACACACATGTCGCGGAAGCCGCAACCCACTTACATGACCATCCTGTGGTTCCGTTCATCAGGGGGCTCATCGCAGCCAAACAAGGGAGACTGACCGAGGCGCAGACTCTTTTCTCCAAAGTACTGAATATGGACTCGAGTCATATTCGGGCCAGGCTCAATAGATGTTCTGCATCTCTTCTGAAGGGCGATCTGGACTCATCACTAGACGATGCCGATCATCTAATATCAACATCCCCAACACTCCTCATTGCTCGTCAGAGAAGGGCAGAGGTACTGATGAATCTCGGAGACTGGAAAGAGGCCGAGGCCGAGCTCAGGAGAATTCTGGATCGTAGAGATGAACACGTTATGGCACTAGTCCATCTAGGGACTTGTTTGATTGCTATGGACAAGGCGGAGCAGGCAGAGAGGCCACTTAACTCAGCATTGAGAGTAGACCCAAATAATTCCGATGCATGGTATCAGAGGGGACTCCTCTATCTCGACTTCGGGAGAGGGGAGGAAGCGCTATCTGACTTTGAGAGCGCATCTAGGAACGATCCGAAGCACATAGATGCCAAGCTAATGATTGCCGCAATTTTGCATGAACGGGGAGACACAAAAGAGGCGATTAATGCTTGGAGAAAGGTCTTGGATATTGACCCACAACACAGACTGGCTAGGAGAAGGCTGGAGGAATGTAAGGGAAAAATTTCGGCCACAGTACCCGGGGTCTTGCAGCCGGAGGATTGAATCACTTCCTTCCACGCGCAGTGGCATGGCCGAATCAATCGAACCGGGAAACCACGCTCCAAAATTCAAACTCCCAAACGCCAATGAGGGCTCTGGGGAGTCACATGTTTCCCTGTCTGAAGTGTTGGGTGACAGCGGGGGAGTAGTAATGTTCACCTGCAACCACTGTCCATATGTCGTAGGTTCCGAGGGGAGGATAGAGGAAATTGCTGAGAAGGCCAGAAATAATGGACTGGGATTTGTTGGAATCAATTCCAACGATCCCGTGAAGTATGAGGCCGACTCTTGGGACAACATGGTAAAGAGATCCCAGAGAGGAATGACATATCCATACCTCCACGACGAAGATCAGACGGTAGCTACCTCTTACGGGGCAGAGAGAACCCCGGAGTTCTACTTGGTCTCGTCTGCTGGGGTGGTAGTTTACAGAGGGAGAATGGACGACTCCCCAAGAGACCCCTCACATGCAACAACAAATGATCTTTCAGAAGCCATTGATGACTATGTCTCTGGAAGAGAAATTTCTAACCCCAGGACGGAAAGTATCGGATGCTCTGTCAAGTGGAAGGTTTGATCAATACTGCTCCAAGACCAACTCCGTTTGAGTTGAGCTAATCTCCGCGGGCGCTGTCAGCCACATCTTATCCAGCATCTCTCTTAGCCCAACCGTGTCGTCTACATGTACCACAGCAATCAGATCTGCGTCTCCACTAATCTCATACACACTCTCCACGCCATCCCAACTAGCGAACTCTCCAGCGAGGGAACCGATTTCTGTTCCAGGACCGACTTTCATCCTAATCAAAGCGGTAAGTCCTATCCCAGTCTCTCTAATTGTGTAGCCCCTGATAACACCGTCCTCCTCCAATCTCTTCATTCTGGTTCTGATGGTTCTCTCAGTAACCCCGACTCTTTCCGCTATCTCAACGAAAGAAGCCCTGCCCGAGTCTCTGAGTACGGTTAATATCGATCTATCAAGGGAATCAACTTTCATACTATTTTATCCGTATTATGGATACTATTTGTACTTATTCTACTGATATCGGAGAATTTATCCCAAAATAATCCTATATTCGTATATTTGAGAAATTAGCTACATTGGGTGTATTCAAATGGGACCCCCTTGTTTCAGTGCTCGTGGCGAACGAAGAGGCGGTACACCTTCTTCGTAAACAGGAGTATCTGGACGAGGTCTCCTCTCTCGGCCTATCTCCCTCATATTCTACTTGGTACAATGTAGATGTCGCCACCTTGCTCAACAGAACGAGGATAGTGGGGCATGAGGTAGACAGTGAAACCGGCCAATCGCTTGTCTTCTTCGACAGAAGTGTTATGCTTTGCTGTCCTGCCTCTGGTAAGATGCATCACTATCCCAAACACCTGCTTCACTGCTTTGTAGACGATAACAGGTGCGATTGCTCGGAGCACGATGGAGTGCTATTCAGGGCCGAGCTATTCTCCATCTCTCCGAAAGGAGAGCAACTGTGTTGGGAGGCGTGTTGTAGGTCAGAAATGGAAGTCCCAGAAGTTCAGACCAAAGTATCCCGTTGGTTGAGCTGGTTGAACGAATAGTTATGATCAATCTCAAGGACAATGTTGAGAAGACGCCCCACAGTCGAAAGTACATGGGAACCCGCATCTCTCGAATCTCCGGGAGAATGGTCCTCGATTCCAGAGGCAACCCAACCGTTGAGGTGGACTGTCTAACAGAGGACGGGAAGATGGGTCGGGCAATGGTTCCGTCAGGCGCCAGTACAGGTCGTCATGAAGCTGTAGAGTTACGGGATGGAGGGAGTCGCTGGGGGGGCAAGGGCGTCGATACCGCGGTCTCGAATGTCAATGGGCCAATCGCAGACGCCTTGGTGGGTTTAGACGCCAGTGACCAAGGAGTCGTAGATACAGCAATGATGACCATTGACTCGACCTCGAATAAGGCCAAATTAGGCGCCAATGCCATGCTGGGAGCCTCTATGGCCTGCCTAAGGGCTACTGTAGGTGACGGAGAAATATGGCAACACATCTCGGATGGCCAGGCGTCTATACCCGTTCCACTGATGAATATCCTCAATGGTGGAGCTCATGCTAACTCGAACGTCGATGTTCAGGAATTTATGATTGTTCCACACGGGTTTGAATCATATCCCGAGGCCCTTCGTGCCGGTGTCGAAATCTATCACTCACTTCGATCTGTCCTAAGGGATGCAGGATTACTAGGGGGGGTTGGTGACGAAGGAGGATTCGCTCCAGACCTGCCCTGTAACGAGGACGGACTAAGATACGTCATGGAGGCAATTGTCAGCGCAGGATACCAACCAGGAAATCAGGTCTCTATCGCGTTAGACGTGGCCAGTCAAGAATTCTTACACGACGATGGGTACCATATCGATGGAAAGATAATGGATGGATCAGAGTTGGGACGCCTCTACTCCTCTTGGCTAGATAGCTATCCAATAGTCTCCATCGAAGATCCATTCGGTGAAGACGACTGGGATTCTTGGACCGAATTCACCCACAGGGAAGGCCACAGAGTTCAGGTCGTGGGCGACGATCTCTATGTTACTAATCCTGATCGACTCGCCAAGGGGATTGAGACAGGCGCATCAAATGCAATCCTCATCAAGCTCAACCAAATAGGAACAGTTACCGAAACACTAGTGGTCATAGGAATGGCAAAGGCCGCTGGATATGGCACTGTCATCAGTCATCGTTCCGGTGAAACGGCAGACTCAATTATCGCGGACATAGCCGTTGGAACTAACGCAGGACAAATCAAAACTGGAGCTCCAGCTAGAAGCGATAGAACGTCAAAATACAACCAATTATTGAGAATTTCTGAGAAATGCGACAACTTCTCGAAGCTATTCCAGCATAGATAGTAGGATTGGCAAAACAATAGTGGCATCCGACTCAATGACAAATTTCGGAGTGGTAACATCTAGCTTATCCCAGCTTATCTTCTCCGTTGGAGGTGCACCGGAGTATCCTCCATAAGATGGCCTAGATTCTGAGATCTGCGTATACCAAGACCATCTCGGGACATCTATTCCTACATCCTGTCTAAGCATAGGGACAACAGAGATGGCGAAATCCCCAGCAATCCCTCCTCCGACCTGAAGGATACCGGTTGGCGAATCATCTTCCCTGTACCAGTCAGCCAGAGCCTGCATTGCTTCCAACCCTCCTTTGATTATCGAAGAGTCCTTTACGGTCCTATCAAGTATCCTGGCGGCCAGTATGTTTGCCAGAGTTGAGTCCTCCCATCCCGGCGTAAAAATGGGAAGATTGGCATCCGCCGCCGCCACTAACCAAGACTTATCAGAATGCTCGTCAAAATCTAAGTCCCCATGGAGAATGATATCATACAGATACTCATGCGGAAATCTGCTATCACCTGCGACTTCTGCATCTTCCCAAAGGGAAGCCAGTTGACTCTCGACATCTCTGAATACGTCCTCTGGAATAGCCACATCCGTGACTCTGTTCATCCCTCTATCTCGAAGTGACTCTTCATCTTGAGGACGAAGATTCCTCCAATCATGGACATCCTCATATTCAGATCTGGAAATAAGACTGAATAATTCCTCCTCCAGATTAGCACCAGTGCAACATATTGCATGGACCTTCTGTGTCCTTATTGCCGGCGCAAGACTCCTCCCTATCTGTGCAGTAGACATGGCCCCTGCCAAGGTAACCATGAGCCTCCCTCCAGAATCAAGAAACCCACTCAAAGAATTCCCACATCTTGCTAGCTCCCCAGCATTAAAATGGTGGAAATGCTCCGAGACAAACTCCTTGATACTCATTCAAATCCCCCTAGAACCTGTCAATTCTCTGTCTCCTATCAAGTACTATCCTGCCATTCTCTGAAACCAATCTTTCATGTATTTGTTCTGCTACGCAATCAGGTTCATGATCGCCACAAGTGAAGACATCTATGGCGAGTAGGCCGCTTTCAGAATAGCAATGGGCGGTTACATGACTTTCGTCTATCAATACCACGGCAGCAAAACCCGGGGGACTCAAGTCCCCATCGAAAATCTCGACATGTGAATGGACCTCTCTTATCCCACACTTTCTAACACTCTCCCTCATCAGATTCAACATCCACTGCCCACCATTTTCTTTGGTTGAGGAATAATTCCGGTAATCAAGTAGGACATGGGTCCCCCGCGACTGTCCGCCTACCATGCCTACTCGTATGGATATGTGATTTCAAGCTCTCGACTAGATAAGCCAAGATTTCAATCTGCGGATCCCTTCATGTATCGACTCCTCATCCGTTGCATAAGACACCCTGATGAAGCCCTCCCCCCCAGTAATCAATGAGGCAGGAATAAGCTGGACCCCTGCCTCCAAAGCACCGTCCGCAAACTCTGTATCAGACATTCCGGTTCCGGTGATGTCCGCGAATATGTAGAACGCCCCCTCAGGCTCTACTACTCTAATTCCCGGGAGATCTGAAAGCCCCTTCTTCATTATCTCCCTCCTCTTTTCGTATTCTGCATTGAATTCCTCAACGGCCTCATCACATCCCAAGGCAACTCTTGCGGCCTCCATCATGAAAGTAGGAACATGAGAGGCAGAATTGGCCTGACTCTTAATTGCCGCTTTGACCGCGTTGGGTGGCCCTGTAAGGAAACCCAATCTCATGCCTGTCATGGCCCATGATTTAGACCATCCATTGACGACTATTGTCCTCTCAATTCCGCCTGGAAGCGAAGCAGGTGAAACATGGGGCCAATCCACCCAAATCATACGGGAATAGATTTCATCCGAGACTATCCACAAGTCGTTATCTGTAGCTATATCCAAGATTCCTTGAATTTCCTCAGGGGTGAATACCGCTCCGGTTGGATTACAAGGGGAGTTAATTAGAATCATCTTGGTCCTTTCTGTAATGGCATCCTTGATGGCATCTAAATCGGGGTGAAAATTATCTTTCCTCACAGGTACGTGAACGGGTATGGCGCCGATAAACTCAAGCATAGGCTCGTAAGATGCCCAAGATGGGGCCAATAGGATCACCTCATCTCCCGGCATAGTAGTGATTAGGAACGAGTAAAGCATTGCTTGCTTCGCTCCTGGGGTCACCACTATGTCCTCAGCCGAGACATGGATATCATGATGAGTCATTAGATAATCTGAGACTGCATTACAAAGCTTGAGTGAACCAGCCCCCCTGGTATACTTTGTGTTTCCAGACTCCAACTCAGCTATCGCGGTTGCCAAAATCTCCTCAGGGGTTGCGAAACCAGGCTCTCCAACTGTCCACCTAACTATTTCTGGTCCCGGTGGTTGCAGGTAAGGGGCGAAACCAACTCCGAGCCCCTCGAACCTCTTTGAGATGTCTGGCATGTATCTGGGATGCACAGGACGACCATCAAGGTATGCCGAATCTCGGATAGCCTTCAAGAGAGGATGTCCTGTCCGAAACACACAGCACGGATGGCAGAGTAGCTATGCAAGGGATTGCAGATCCCTGGACCCGGGTGCAAATCCCGGTCCGTGCTCCATTAATTTCTAAGAAAGCATCACGTTAGCGGTGAAAACCAGTCCGACTATCAATGTGATAGTGATTACGAAGACGTTGAAGGCGTTAGGCGTCATCTCCTCGATACCAGCTCCGAAGCCGGTCATTCCGTCTTCAACTCCTTCATCCCTCATTCTGTAATATGCATACAACACCAATAGCATCGCAACTGGCCCTGCAACACTATCAATTACAGATTGATCGGAAACCGGCCTGGTTATCTCGCCAACATTGTCAACTAATGCCATGTAAGTCGATATGGTAGCAGTGATTAGGAAGAAGATTCCTGGATGCAATATTGACCACTTTCCCTTTGGTCCGTCCAATACAACCATTGCGGTCCAGAGTGTGTAGACTAGGAATAGCGAACCACTTACGGCTACTGTCACCTCAGAAGGAGCTCCCAGGCCCGCATCGAGCATTTCCTGACTTGCCTCCCCTAAACCGAAGGCGGCTATTCTCTCACCTGGCATTACGATGGACATGAAACTGTACCAAACCCCCATTAGAACCACGATTAGCATAGCCACAAGTGACGGCTTGTCCTCTATGTTCAAACCCATCCTAAATTCAGATAGCCCATCGTCTACCTCGTCCTCGGCCTTTAGAAGGTAGTAGGCCGCTATGTATACCACAGTGGTTATCGGAGCAACATATTTCGGTGTCTCGGAGGAGTCCAAGTCTCCCCAATAAGCCCACATTGTGACAGACATTACAACGAAACCCAAAATTACTGGTATCATGATCTTCCACATTCCCTTTGCCCCCTCATTAAGTATTAGCATTGTAGACATGAAAACACCAAACATCAGTACGCCATTGAAGGCGGTCTCAGGCCCCCCATTTCCATATGAGGCCATTCCAGCAGAGGTCTCGTTGGAAAATCCGAGAGTGAAGCAACCTTCCCCTCCGGTAACATAACAATCGGCGAATAGCATGAAGTTCAACGAGTAAACTATCGCTACAAGCGCACTGATAACAAGACAAATTTTTGCAGGCGTGGATTTGATTCTATCAAACATTAGTCAAAACTACAATCGAAGGCTAATAATTGTGACGTTTGTATTTAGATGAAGAATATTATTGTGTTTATTTCCACTCCATATCGTAATGTAATCCAATTCCTTCAATCTCAAAAACATCAGATACCTCTACGAATCCACATCTCCTGTACATCGGTACGGCCCTGATTCTAGCATTACACCATATGCCACTACTCTTACTAGAGGCATATTCCTGAAGCTCCTTGACGATACTAGAACCGACTCCCCTGTTTCTGTGTTCTGGGCTAACCGCCATTCCTCTTATCCTGAATCTGCACCCTTCTCTTTCGTCTATCTGAAGTGTGGAACACCCAATAAGCTCGCCTTTCTCGTACGCACATAGAAATCTGGTCCTCGGGTCATCATCAATTCCCGGATAATGTTCAGTTCCACGAGGAAGTCCCACTCTCAGAACTCTGTACCTCAGCTCCAAATGGGCATCATCGACAGAGTCCTCCCAAACTAGTCCTTGCCTCATTACTACTCCCGATGGGGTCAATGAAAATATATCCTTAGTTTATTTGAAGCGCTAGACCCCTTTGGCCATACCATGGAGGAGGCTAGTGGGCCCGAATGGAGAATCCACGGACTAGTCGGTGCAGCCCTCCTAATCAATGTGGTATTCCTGAAGATATCCATTGATGGGCCATGGGATTCAGAGACATTTACCTTGGGCCTAATCGGCTCTGTTTCCATCGCCCTATTCTATGTCTCGTGGTATAGATTAACGTTCAGAAGGAGAGGACTAATTCCTTGGGTCGATCTCTGGAAGGAGCCCTCTTCATCGGCCAAGAAGGTGCTATTGTCCTCCCTCATAGTCCTCTCCATGGCTTGGCTTTCTGGTAATCATCTACAACAGATACTTCCGACCCCTACCGGATTGGTATTGTCCTTGATTGGTTTCCTAATGCTGACTCAGTCAGCATATGTACTGATGAGTATTGGACCCTTGTCAGATGACTAGCGCTTGGACCAAATCTCGAGCCATTTTGTGATATTCTTCTCAACGTCTTCTTCAGATACCTCACTGTTCACAACAGAGCCGTTCCTAATCGCCTTAACCCGACATCCACATGCATTTGCATGCCCACCTCCGTCTGGATCGAAATAAGTCGCAAGCTGTGTTAAGTCGAAAACCCCTCCTTCTTTGTGAAGGAACGAGTTCGTGTAGAAAGACGCTGAAACAGGATATCTTTCCTCTTCTCCGAAAGACGCTCCTATGTCACCGTGAATCACGATACAAGCATCACATGAATCCCCTGCAAATGCTGTGATATGATACCCATTGGAACGCATCCCCAAACCATCTAATCTGGCAATAGCCATTCTGTCCACGACATGGGTTCTTTCTGAGATAATACCGGATAGTAGGGACCTCTGATGCTTCCTCTCCTCCAGCTTCATAGAAATCATTGGGATTCTGAGGATGTCCTCTATTTGCATACCTTCCTGCAGGGCCTCTAAGACGGCCATGGCTGTACCCTCATTTACATCGATAACCCTACCTAGCCAGACCGCAGGTACATCTGAAAGGTATTCTTCCCTTGAAATCCCCCCACCGTCAAGCTTGTCCACCCACTGCAATAGTTCCTCAAGATCAGAGACATCCAGCCTCTCTTTCACCAGATCATATGCTATCCTCGCGGCTGAGGGAGTGGGCCTCCAAACTGATACTACCCCCTCTTCACTGCCCGAAGGAATGTTGGATTGGTGATGATCTATACTCAAACCACAATTCGGATGTCTTGGCAGGTCACAAACCGCCGTCTCCCTGTCCATCAAGTGGTCCATGAGGCCAGCCCTCAATTCACCAGGGTGACCGAACACAATCTCACAATTAGGCCACCACCTCCTCAGAATTGCAGCAGTGACAACCCCGTCTAGATCACTATCAGTGACTATCCTCCGAATGCTCAGAGAAAGCGGGTCGACATCCATGAATCGACTCGGGTACTATCTACTCAAAGGTGCTTTTGGTCCAAATTAATCAGTAATGTTTTGACTGCACCCCTCCTACTGTGAGTATGACTGCAACCACTCCAGGGCCCATGGAGACCTCCTGCGGTTTCATCTTACTCAACTATGACTCTATCCTTCTTCTTCAATACCCCCAGGGCCATTGGAGCTTTCCTAAGGGCCACGTTGAACGAACTGATCTTTCCCGCCATGAGACGGCGGCAAGGGAGTTGAAGGAAGAAACTGGCATCGAGAAGGTGGAGATCGACAACTATTGGGAATCCAGAACAGAGTATACCTTTAGGAAGAAAGGACGGAGTACATCAAAGCAGGTATATTGGTACATCGCAAGAACGGATGAGGTCGATGTCAAATTATCAGAGGAGCACACCAGTTATCTGTGGCTTAACCACGATGACGCAGAGTCTATGTTGACATTCGAACAAGAGAAGAAACTTCTTCGTTCGGCTATAATTCATATGAAGAAATCAGGAATGATCCCCTAATTTCCTCTTCCCAAGAGGCGTCCAAAGAGATTCCCCCTCTTCCCCCGTAAGCCAACGTGCTAGTACGAAACAATGATCAGAAAGCCTGTTTAGATAACTGATAATGTCTGACCTGATCTCCTCACGAAGGGCGCAGGCTTCCCTCTCTGCCCTCCGAACAATGGTACGAGCCATGTGTAGGCTCGCGACTACCGGATTTCCTGTTGGAAGTATGAACGATGACAGAGGCTCTAGGTCCTCAAGCATGTAGTCCATTTCCTCAACTAGCCTGTCTCCAGCTTCTGTCCCAATTACGGACATCTGCTCAGGAACTCCTCCTGGAGGACATGCACACTCGGCTCCCACGTCAAACAACTCCTGTTGAATTATTCCAAGCATATTGTCAGCCTCGATAAGACGATCACCTAAGGGTTGAAGAGACTCGTCAGCAACCCCAGGATTCTTGAGCCTCGAAATCTCTGCACGGACAATTCCTATCGCAGAATTAGCCTCATCGATTGTTCCGTAGACCCCAACTCTGGGATTCTCCTTCCCGACTCGAGTACCGTCTACAAGCGAGGTCTCCCCCCCATCGCCTCCTCCAGTGTGAACCTTAGTTATCCGAACCATATCGTACGCCCCGAGTCCGCCCAATCTTACAATCGTACCGTATCACTCCTCTTCTCCGCTCATCGAGGTATTCAATTGGTGGAGCTCTGAATCTATAGCTTCTATCCAAGCACTGTCAACAGCATCCAACCCTCCCAACTTTTCAAGCTCTATTCGGTGATATTCCTGCTCGTCTGTATTTCCAATGTGCTGGTGAATCATCATCAATGCCGCATGGCTCATTGCCGTTAGCCATTGATCTTCGGAATGCCAAGACTTCTCAAAATGAGACACTGCACCCCTAGGACCCACCAACAGCCCCCTCCTAACCTGTCTTAGGCCGGACTTAGACCAAGAGATCCCTTGTATACCGATCACCAGTCCCCTAAAGCAGAGATAGACCTCTAACATAACCAAAATTGAGGCTAGAGCGAAGGACACTATTTGCTCGGTTTGATCATATTCCCCCCATCTCCCAGAAAGAAGGCTAATGGATCCTATGCAAAGCAGTATTCCGCCGAACGGGGCAACGACCACGTCGTGGTGTGTGATGGTCATATGCCTAACTCCGAAAACGACACCCAGCCCGCCTATCAAAGAAGCTATAATCGCCGGAACCTCTTCTGAGGTTTCTCTTGGAGCGGTACTAGATAGCCATAACAGCAAAGAAATACTGAAAAGAAGAGCAGAAAAACGCCCACTAATCTCTGGAAATGGTTGATGCCTGCTGTACCACATACAGGCAATACCCACGATGGCAAATATCAGTATCCAAAACCACATAAAAATCCCTAATTATCGAATCCACCTTTCCAGCCCGGTTTCCAAAACTCCTCATTATCAAGCCATCCAAGCCACTCTTCGGCATCGGCTCTTAGTAGTCTGAAAGCTCTCCTATCCAAACCCTGCTTGAGTGAGTCATCTAGATCCCCCCTTCTGTTGGCATCGGTCCACTCAACCTGGATCTCACGAACCAAAGACTGTCCGGCTGAAGGATTCTCATAGTTTCTCTCACAAATCTCCCTAAGATCTTGGAGCCACATGCGCGCTCCCTTGATGTGTGGGGAGTCACTAACCTCCTTATGACGCCGCTTTCCGAAGGGCCACCATCTCATGGTTCTCAGTCAAACCAAAGGGTATCCTCTATTCATCGTTCCGAAGGACAAAAGTCCTACTTCTCCCCCCCTTTGGCCATGGGCCGGGTATTGGTGCACATCCACGGGAAGCCCAAGGGTAGGGGAACACGAATCATAATTGATGACTATGCAGGTAGAAACGCATCTGCCGGAATGGAATTGATAGTTCACAAAGATAAGACAAGCCCTCCCGATTACGAGGCAAAAATCGAGTCTGGAGGAGCCAACATCATTCTTCTTGATGAGTCGGGGACCATGGTAACCAGCGTTGAACTCGCCGAAATAATTTCAGAGACCTCATTGTCAGGCAGAAATACGATTTTTGCGGTAGGTCCAGCAGACGGATTCAGTGATGAAATGAAAATTAAAAACAAGAAGATTTCAATTTCAAGGATGACTCTGACCCATGAAATGGCCACAGCCATTCTCTTGGAGCAACTCTACAGAGCATCCGAGATTAACAAGGGAACACAATATCACAGATCGTGAACTTGTTGATTGTTTTCATCTACATGAACCACGGTTGGAAGATGACCCTGAATCATATTTTCCTCGATGCCGGAATATGCGAGTATAATAACTAAGTCGCCGGGATTAATTAGATGCGCAGCAGCGCCATTAATGCATATTTCACCCGACCCCCTGTCCCCCTCAATTACGTATGTCTCCAGACGATTTCCATTTGTTATGTCAAGAACGTGGACCCCCTCCCACTCTATCAGTCCGGCTGCATCCATCAAGTCCCCGTCTATCGTGATTGACCCGACATAGTCCAGGTCAGCACCAGTGACTGTAGCTCTGTGTATCTTCGAGGTAAGCATCCACCGTAACTTCGACATGACCCTCCGACCACAATGATAGATTTCAATACAAGGTTCTCTTGAGTGATACTCAGAGGCCCCATTGATACTAATTTCACTAATCAGGGGTATCCGTTCATAAGTCAGACAGCATCTAACTATGCTACCGGGTGGTAACGTGTTGGGAGAGAAAGCAATTTGGAATTCAGGTGACAGCAGTCGCAAAGCCCTCATTTCTGTCTTTATGGTTGGAATTATGTTATTTAGTACTCAGATGTATTCCTTTCAGGATTTCGAAACATATGACGAGAAGCACAATGAGAAACATACTTCCTCATTGACAGAACCCTCCGATAGTGGAACGTATCAGCAGGGAGGACAGGCAGAGTGGCCACAGTCCGATGCGAGCCAAGGTCCACAGTCCCCCATTGATTCTTTCAATCATCCCGCATTCAATGACCCGTCATATCACGACCCCCTGTCCTATTATGGGAAGGTCGCTGACCCTTCAGCTCTCATTAGACAGCCCGGGTACTCCTTCTTTTTGGAGGAGACAGATGCTGAAGACCACGATAATGACGGAATTGGAGACCTAAGCGATCTGGACGACGACAATGATGGAATCAACGACCTAATTGAGATGTTTGATGGTTGCTACGGCACTCACCCATACGATCACGACAATGATGGTATATTGGACGAATTCGATTGGGACGACGACAACGACGGTATCCTAGAAGGCCCGATAGACTACGACCAAGGAGCGGATCCAAGAAACGTGTCCATGGACAGATATGTGGAACCTACCACTGTTCACCCATGGACAGGAACTCCTGTCGGTGTGGGTTACAGGGTAGATCAAAATCCGCTAGATCATGACAATGATGGCGTGACCGATGATGACAACGACGGTTCTGGACCAGACTCCTATGATGAGGATGACGACAATGACGGCAGGATAGATCAATTCGTTTGGCCTTGCGACTTCGATTCGGATGGCGTTCAGGACTACTTCGATGCGGACGACGACAGTGATGGTGTAGAAGACCTCTGGGATTCCCACCCTTGGGACTCAACGATTACCACCAACATCACCACCACCTCCTCACTCTGGGATACTGCCTCAGAGTGGGGGGCCACAGAGCTGATTTCAGTTTCTATCGGGGAGAGTGGCCTCAATCCAGATAGAATAACAATCGAAGAAGGCGATACAGTAACTTGGACAAATGACGACTCACAACCACACAACGTAACCGCTAACGACGGAACTTTCGACAGTGGCGAAATCAGTCCAGGTGGCACATTTACATTCACCTTTTCCACTCAAGGATCTTGGGATTACTCAGATCCATCGAACAGCGATCCAAACTACGAGGGACGTGTGACCGCAGGTCCAGAAACAAGCCAGACTCTACCTGACGCATTTAATCTCAACGAGGACATCTACGGAACAGACAAGTTCAATTTCGTGACAAAGGAGAGGACAATCTGGCATCCCCGTGCCCAGGCATTTACTCAGGTGGTGGATGGGGATCTCGATGGCGATGGAATTCCAAATTTCGTCGATCCCGATAATGACAACGATGGGACCCCGGACTCTGCCGACAACGATGACGATAACGACGGACTGTTGGACATGTGGGATGTAGACGATGATAACGATGGAATCCCCGACTCCTGTATGCAAGTAGATACCAATTCAGACGGGAATGGAGATCTTCCCAATTCCCAGCCAATCGGAGTCCCGGGGATAGATTGCGAGCTGGACTATGACAGAGACTTGGATGATGATATCTACAGGCCAATAGACTCTGACTACGATCTAGTTTGGGATTGGAAGGACACGGATGTAGGAGGGGCGTTCCCCGCTGATAATCTTCTTGGAAACCCCGGTAACGATCCTAATGACCTACCATACGACCTTGATAACGATGGCATAGTAAACGAACTGGACCCATTCATGAATGCCTCAGAGGATGACGTACTATCTTGGGACTGCCCAAGCATAGACAATCCTAACCCGGTAAACCCCGACCCAAGGTGTACTACAGAGAGAAAGTCCTACACCGGAAATAATGACTGGGATGGTGATGGATTCAACAACTGGGAGGACGTTGATGACGATAACGATGGAGTTCTTGACTGGCTAGACATAGATCCGAACTGCGACCTGGACGATGATGCAGATTTGCACAATCTAAATGGCTCAATGTTCAGAGATGATGGTGCCAATGACATAGACACAGACATTGACGGCGACGGACTCTCTAATGATTTGGACTGGGACGATGACAACGATGGAATCTCGGACCTCTATGATCCTGATGACGGGAACTGTGGTGTCGTGGACAGCGACTCCACTGACCAGTTCGACAATTCTTACTCGCATCAAGACGGCGAACTGATTGATGGTAGTGATGACGGAACAACATACACAATGCTACAACCACTGAGGTGGGATCAGTTCTGGCACTTCAGCCCGTTCTTCGCCGATGACCATCACTTCATACTCCCCTACAACGGATATCAGGAGAGTGTTGACCCTGTGACGGGCTTAAGCACTATGGACTCCAATGGGGTTGTACCAGAGATGTATTGGCACGTAATGATGAAATGGAGCCCTTGGAATGGTAACAATTTCTTCGATATAGACATGGATGGAGACTCACTGATTAACGGGATAGATGTTGACATGGACGCAGATGGTATGCCTGACTGGTGGGATCAGGACGAGGGATCCGACGGTAGATTGGATGTTAACGATCCAGCGTTCGGAGGCTCGCTCAATGATGGCGAGTGTGATCTGTCTCTGTTCTATATGTTCTTCCAGATAGCATTCCAACCCATTGCTTGTGGTGTTGAGCTGGCGTGGCTCTTTGGTTGGCCGGTTCTCAGGGCCACTCAAGTTCAGGGTACCATCTACACAAACCCATACAGCACTAGGCCTGACCCACAATGGGACCAAGGGTCTTACAACGGCAGTAACTCTAACGGCCAATGGACCTGTAACAAGAATTGCTTCTGGTTCGACTTCAATGGAAATCAGGACGTAGGTCCCAGCTCAGCAGTATCCTATGTCGACATCATGGATAATAGGGATCTCTGGATCGCGTTCGTAGGTGTTAACAGGGGGCTATTCCAATGGGGGGCCGACTCGAACGCGAACATGTTTCCCGACGAGGTAGCCGATCTACTCAACAATGACGTCGACCCAGATGATGACTGCGGTGCGCCAGTTGCAGGAAATATGGAGCCCCAATGCATGTTCAATGATACTGCAGATTTAGATGATGACTTCGACGGAATTTATGATCACTGGGATATCGATGATGATAATGATGGTATCTGGGATTACATGGAGGTCGACTCGAACGACGATCTCGATGACGACTCTAACACCGAACCACCGGGCTCCTTCTTCACTGGTACAAACTGTGAGGACAACGATGATGATGGAACAGACACTGATCCCGATGATGATGGATGGTATCAAGCGGTATGGGATAAGGGACTGTTGGGACAGGGGTTGTTGGCTCCAAAGTACTATGACGTGGACAATGACAACGATGGAGTTCCTGATGGTGAGGACCCCGATGACGATAACAACGGAGTCCCTGATTCGATACAGGAGACCCTAGAGGGATGCTTCACTGGAGAAGAGCAGAGTCCGTGGGACCATGATAACGACGGGACTCCAAATTGGGCCGACAATGATTGGGACGGAGACGGATTAGTCAATGTGATCGAGCAATCCGGAGCGACCCCCTTCATAACCCCCTGGGACCATGATAACGATGGTATCAGAGACGATATCGATGACGATGACGACGCAGATGGAATGAAGGATGAGGACGAAGTAATGCTTTGGCCAACTAGGTTCGGTTCGGAATCCACCAATCCATGGGACCACGATGACTTTGGAAACGGCTCCGGAATCGCCAACCCAACGGACCCTAGTACAGGGCCTGACGCGATTGACAATGACGATGACGCAGACAATAGGACTGACGTTGACTGGGACCATCTCGAGGAAAACTGGAATGGAAGCTCAGATTGGGATCAGGACAACGACGGAATACCCGATGAGGACGACAAGATACCAACTAGAATCACACTTTTCACCGAGCCGGTTCTCTGGCTAGACGCTTTCTTCCCTGCTAAGTTCAATGGGAGCGTGGACTGGCTAGACCCGGATCAGGGGGTATTTACCAGAGCGCCAAATATTCCTGTACAGGTCATAATTGAATGGGCCAATAATGGGACCATTGCACTGGAGACAATAGACGTACTTACTGATGAATTCGGGGAATTCGAAGTAGGCCAGTATCTCTTCCCAGAGGACCTAGAGGTTGGTCCATCCACAACTTACAATATATTCGCCGAAGTGACAGAGATGTTCGTACACGATGGCGCCTCTACTGAGCCGATTCCGGTTGAGGTAAGGGCCAATACTACCGTGGATTACGTTGCTTGGACATATTTCAGAAGTGATGAGCAACCACTGTTTGTCGACTTTAAGGTACACTATTCTGCAGACTGGGACAGAGGGATTTTCGACAATAGACTTCCTTACGCCCCCGTCTCTTTCAATGTCTCTGGAGGGCCATTTGGCAATACTAGCAATCCAACCGTCTTCGATGGTTATGGATATGGATACAGAGCTGACTCAGGTGGATGGGTCTCATTGACATTTGTCCAGTCCTCTGGTAGTCAGGGAATTTGGAAGCAGGTGCAGTGGAACTCTACAATGGATAACGGACCTGGAGCTATTCCAGGTGGCTATGAGGAAATAGTCTGGGACGACTTCTCAAAGTCTCACAATGTGATTGGAAGGTATAACTACACCTCAACCAGTCTGCCTATAGGCGATTACACATTTACTGCTTACTCAAGGCCAGACCTAGGTTCAGAGAGTCCGTGGCCATACCTAGAGGGGGATGAATCCGACTCGTTCAATATCAGATCAATGCACAGGATGTATGTTGAAGCTGACATAATTACCCCCTCGATAAGACCAGTATACTTCTGGGACGCTACTCAGTTCACAGGCTCAAGCTTCGGGGCTTGGAGAGCACTATTCCACTCCCCTTCGCTAGTGAACGCAAATATTGACTACCAGGATGCAAGCTTGGGTAAACCATACCCAATTCTCTGGGACGGAAACCCCCAATCACTTGCTGGTGAGGCCTCCAGATTGAGACCATTCCTTTCGTCTAACGGCACTCACTGGTTCATTGCCATGCAGAACGGAGGTGACTTCAACGTCCCTCCATGCGGTCCCGTTGATCCTTTAGATCCAGATAGCGATGTCAGGTGTGAGATAGTTCCAGAGATGTTTACCGGCGAGACACTCAGGGTTGTGGGCTCCGTCTGGAATCGAACGATGGTCCCATGGCCACACGATCCTATGGCCCTTCAGGTCGACGTTGATGGAAATGGTGTATTTGCAGGCTCCACAGAAACTGGATTTGCAAGGGTACCCAGTATGGTGGATGGGGTCGCACAGTTTGATTACAACTGGACATGGTATTCACAGTACTCAGCAGGAGTATTTGGCATAAGAGCGGATTTCACGAATTCAAACTTCTACTTTACAGGAAATCAAACATCTGTTTTAGCTCCGACAGGAGCATATGTCAATGTGTCAGTCATAGGGACCACTGACTTTCAATTCAGCTCAATACCCAGACTATACAGGGGACAAAATGTAACACTAGAAGCCAGATTGATTGACAATGCTTTCCAACCTGTACGTGACGCTCCCGTGAATTACACTTGGTCAGCGGACAATTCAGCTGGAGTGGCTATCACAGATAACAATGGAGTTTTGAAGATCAACCTGACAATTGACGAATTCCATGAACTCGGTAATTTCACACTTGGTGTAACCTATCCAGGAGATCCGTTTAGACAAGGGAGCTCCGCAATGACCAGTCTATGGGTGGTCTCCAGAACATACTTGAGCATTCAAAGTACAACGCCAAATCTCCTCCAAGCAGGAGATATTTGGGAGTTCTCAGGGCAGGTAACTGATGATAACCGGACTGCTGTCGAGAAAGATCTCGGAGAGGCCCTGGACGGGTGTCTCGAGAATGGAGGGGAGGTGCTTCTAATCATGGAGGGTACAGATTTCGAAGACAGGACGCACAGGCAGATTATTGAGACTTTATGCCCCAACGCTGGATCAATCTACCATCAGCTTCTCTTGAACCCTCAACTGTTGAAAGACGACCCTAACTCTTTCCTCCCAGATGGGTTTGGACCAGTCAACGTTATTCTCAGATTCCAAGAGAATCTACCTCATGAGGGATGTGGGCCCCTGGAAGCGGACGCTCTCAGCACATCTGGGGCATGGGACCCTTGTGCCTTGATCGTTAACAGCGACCACTACAGGAAGGTTATGCAGTTCCAAGTCGATGGATTCAGCCTCATCGGAAGGACACAGCTATCTGTGGACGACCAGATAGTGTATACCTCGGAAATTGATCCAAACACGGGACAGGCAATAGAGAAGCCGATGATCGTCACCGGTCAGTTGACGGATGAGCTCGGATCTAACCTCTCTAATCGGGCAATTAGAATAACTTACGAGATGATAGACTCCTCTCTTGGAGTTATTTCCTGCCTCCCCGGAACAACGGACGCTGATGGATTCTTTGAGATAGTCTGCCCCCTTTCTGGTGTTACGGCAGGCCAAGCCAGAGTGAATATCCAGTTCAACTCCTATGAGAATAATGACAGATATAGGTACAGCAACTCATCCTCCACTAGAATATTCCCAGTATTCTCTAACTCCACAATGCAGATTATGGAAGTTGGGCCATTCCGTTCAGATGTAGATACCTACACATTCCAGAATGGATCTGAATTCCCAGTTGTATACCTGAAGGAATCGTTCCATGTAGAGGCTCTACTCACACAAGTGAACGGAAACCCAATAGGAGGCAAATGCCTGAACCTATACATCAACCCTGAGACAAATACCAGGCCAATAGGTACTATGATCACCGAGGATGGAACAGGTACAGTCAAGTGGTTCTCCGGTGATCCGGAAGATAATCCAAGTAGAAGAGGCATAGAACCGGATGGAGAATCCTTAGAGGGATTCCGAACTCTCAGGGTGGCTTATGAGCCCGACAGAGAGCTTCCAGGAGGGTGCAGAGCCGAAACCACACCGGTGGTAAACAGCTCATTCATGGACATAGAGGTCCTTGTCAGAAGCAGAGTGGATATACTTCTCAAGGAGCAATGGGCCGATCCTATCGGATACAAGCCCGGAGATGATATTACAGGCTCGGTCGCCATCTTGAGGGATAGGCTAGATGTTGCCGTTGCAGGTGAGACTGTGATATTCAAGATTCAGTACTGGAATGGCACTGGATGGGTCAACATTCCCCCTCAGTACGATGTAACTAATGAGCAGGGGGAGGCTGAATTCAACTTCACCTATCTTGGTGAGGACGTACCGTTCTCAGGGGAATGTGGCCAGTTAGACACGTTTGGTAATCCATGGCCATGTGCCGTCGACGGTCAGTGGAGAGTGACGGTGCACTTCCAGGAATCTTCGTTCTACCAAGGGGAGGACTTGGAAAATACCCCATTGATCAGAATGGACACGACTCAGCCAGAGGGACAAGCCAGCTTCTTGACTGCACAAGTCACTGTCGTTCTCTTGATAGCTCTGTCATTCGCATTGCTAATCGGAGCCATAATGTACAGGAATTACGCTGAGAGAAGGAGAATAGAGATAATTCGAGGAATCTTAACTGACTCACTGATGTCACTCAAGGCTTCCAACGACTTCATCCAGACAATTTTCAACTGCTACAAGGATCTAGTCAGATTCTTCAGGAAGAGAGGAGCGATGAAGAAGGTATACGAGACGACGAGGGAGTTCGAGGATGCATTGAACTCTATGCTGGGCGGAATAGCCCCACCGGAGGACTTGGACGAGTTCTTTGCGATTTTCGAGGAGGCTAGGTATTCTAACCACGAGATCGGTGCAGAACAGAGAGATCGCGCTATCTCCACACTGCAGGCCATCATCAACCACATGACAGTCTCACTAGGGGACAGTGTCCTTGTGAGGACCATAGACAATGAGTCTTCAATGTACGATACGGTCACTAGGGCAGGAGAATTCATCGATTCCGACGGCCAAGTAAGACTTGCTGGTGTCGACGAGAATGATGCAGATTCTGGATTCAGAATTTGATTACGGAACGGCCCATTGAGTGGCAATCAGGCCTTTCAACGAGCCCGTAGCATTCATAACACGGCCTCAGGTGGCCCGCCTACCCAAGAAACGTCGAGGGAGTCATATGAGTAAGAAGAGCAGAAAGACCAACCAGTCCCTTATCGCCTTAATCGGCGATTTGAAGGAGCAAAGCAGGTCCACTGGCTCGGCACTGTGGCGAGACGTAGCACTAAGGCTTGAGTCAAGCCGAAGTAACTGGGCTGAACCCAACCTAAGCCGACTGTCAAGGTATGCTTCGAACGATGACATGGTACTCGTTCCAGGAAAGCTACTAGGCAGTGGAGATATCGAAGGTCAGCACAGCGTCGCCGCATACAGTGTCAGTGCCGGAGCTAGGACCAAGATCGAAGGCGCGGGTGGACGCGTACTTACCATCAGGGAGCTGATGAAGGAAAATCCCGATGGAAAGGGGGTGAGGATACTTGGATGATCAGCAAACTCTAGTATACGATGCCAGTGACAAAATCCTCGGAAGACTAGCAAGTCATGTTGCATCCCAGATGCTCACAGCTAGAAAGGCGGGAACCCAGCAGAGAGTGATTATAGTCAATGCAGAAAGGGCCATAGTCTCAGGCCCTAAGAAGAGAGTATTCGGGAAATACAGGTCGAAATACGAACTTAACCATGCTCGAAAGGGGCCATTCTTCCCAAGAATGCCAGATCAAATCTTCAAGAGAACCGTCAGGGGAATGCTACCTTACCAGAAGAATAGCAGTGGAAGAAACTCGTTAAGAGATCTAAGGGTCATGATTGGGACCCCTTCGAATCTCAGTGGAGATGAATTACCCGATGGCCATCAGTGGGGAGATGTTACAGCTATTGAGAAGCCACTACCACTCAAGTTTGTCAGGCTGGGGGATATCAGCGAGGCATTAGGAGTAGATTCTACAAGATGGAGTGCTGAATAATATGGCTAGGAAAAAGAGCAAGAAAATTTCAGTCAATACCAGTGGCAAGAGAAAGACTGCAGTCGCTAGGGCCACTGTCCGCAAGGGAAAGGGAAGAGTAAGGGTTAATGGTGAGCCAATACACATAATGGGACCTAGCCTAGCTCAGAGAAAGGCGCTAGAACCAGTTCAGATAGCAGAAGCGATGAATAGACTGGGAGACGTGGATGTCCATGTGGATGTCGTTGGTGGCGGCCAGATGGGACAGGTTGATGCCATTCGTACCGCGATCGCAAGAGGGCTGGTAAAATGGAACGGTGGAGCTGAGGGAGATGACGAGGAGCTCAGGGATGAGTACCTTAGATTTGATAGAAGCCTCCTAGTTAACGATCCTAGGCGAAAGGAACCCAAACACCAAATGGGACGCGGTGCTAGGAAGAAATGGCAGAAGTCTTACAGGTAGGTGAATGAATGATAATTCCAGTTAGATGTTGGAGCTGTGGCAAGGTTATTGCACACGCATATGCAGATTATAGAAAGGCCGTAGAATCAGGGGAAGATTCCCACAAGGCCATGGACGATGCAGGCCTCGAAAGGTACTGCTGCAGGAGAATGTTCCTCTCACATGTGGAGCTTATCGATGAGGTTGCCCCCTTCAGTGTACCTAGAGAGTACTAATCCATCGATAGGGCTTTGACGAGCGTCTTGTACGCACCAATCCCAATAGGGGCCTGTAGGTTAGCTTGGCCTATACTTCGCGGCTGGGGGTCGCGCGACCCAGGTTCAAATCCTGGCAGGCCCACCACAACGGTAATTGCCCAATCATTCCATGTTTCTCAAAGACAGAGAGTAGGTTGAAGGCACTCCCCCCACCTCGTTGACCATGGCAGATGGCGCCGGTGATGAGAGGGATAGAATCCTCAAAATAAACCAACTCGCGGAGCTTCTTGCATACCACTCAAACTTGTACTACAACGAGGCATCCTCCGAGATAACAGATTCAGAGTTTGATAAATTGAGGGATCAGTTAGTTGATCTTGAGCCGGACCACCCCCAACTTTCCAGAGTCGGTTCAGACCCTCCACCTGGCTCGGTAAAGGTAGAACACCAGTTCCCGATGAGGAGCTTGGATAAGGCCAACAAAGAGGAGGAAGTCTTTCACTTCGTATCCCAGACCACAGTAAGCGGGAGGAGATTCGTCTGTCAGCCTAAGCTAGACGGATCCGCACTATCTCTTGAGTACAGGAGAGGAAGACTAGTCAGAGCAGCGACTAGGGGTAACGGAACTAGAGGCGAAGACGTCACTGCAAATGTCAGAAGAATTCCAAATATTCCAGAGTCAATATCCTGGGAAGGCGACTGTCATATCAGGGGCGAGGTTGTTATGCCCCTGTCTATATTCGAAGAAAAATACTCAAAAATCGCCCCCAATCCGAGAAATTTGGCCGCCGGCTCTCTGAGGCAGAAAACCTTTGATGCAGGAAAGGGACGTGCGGAGGACCTGTCCTTCCTTGCTTATGGGCTAGAATTTCCATCAGAAACTATGAGGCATCCAGATAGTCCCGCGCCCCCTTCATTTGTGTATGATTCTGAGGTAATCTCATGGCTTTCTTCTATCGGAATCGAAGTTGCTGGAAATGAAGTTATCTCAGGAATGGATGATCAGGACACATCGGATAAGTTGATGCGAGTAGCGAGAAGGTGGACAGATAGCCGGGACTCTTCACCGTGGGAGTTAGATGGTGTGGTGATCAAGCTAGACCGACTAGACAAGCGGGAACTATTGGGGATGACAGCTCACCATCCAAGATGGGCACTGGCATGGAAATTCCCTCCACAGGAGGCGATCACAGTCCTTTTGGATGTGGAATGGCAGACAGGAAGGACTGGAAACGTCACACCAGTTTCTCGCGTGGCCCCTGTTGTCGTTTCAGGGGTAACGGTCGAGAATACTACGCTACACAACAAGGGCGAGGTTGAGAGATTGGGAATGATGATAGGAGACAGAGTGAGAATTGTTCGAAGGGGCGATGTGATTCCCAAGATAATTGAGGTTCTAGGGAGAGCCACGGAACAAGATCTCCAAGGAAGGGCTCACTCCGATGGCTCAAGATTTATTCATAATCTTCCCGACCCAGCCAAAATAGTCGCTCCAACAGAATGCCCTAGATGCGATTTTTCACTTGTCCAGGAAGGCGCATTCATCAAGTGTAACAATATTCATTGCCCGGCCAGATTGGAAAGAAGAATACTTTACTGGTGTAGAAAACTGGAAATGGATGGAATCGGAGAGAAATTAGCAGAACAGCTCTGCTCCTCAGGACTAGTCTCTGATATTGCCGACCTGTACAGGCTGAAAGACAGGAAGACAGAACTTCTTTCATTAGAAAGAATGGCAGAAAAATCAGCAAACAACATACTCGATGAGTTAGAGAACAGCAAGTCAATGACATTGGTCACATTCATTTCTGCACTCGGACTTCCGAGGATTGGGCCCGAGATCGCCACACTTGTATGCTCGGAAGTAAAATCGTTAGATGAATTAATTCAAATGTCGTTGAATAGAGAAGAAGCAATCGAGCGACTAGTCAAGATAGACAGGATAGGTGACGTTGTGGCTGGTCTACTCTTGGACGGTATCTCAAGCAGAAGGGAATCAATACTGGATTTGCATGCACAAATTGAAATTACTGAGAGTGAGAGGGTAAACAAGCAAGGAATTTTGTCTGGTAAAACCCTCTGTATTACCGGAACACTGAGTAGGCCAAGAAAGGAAATCGCCCTTTCGATAAAATCAGAGGGAGGAAAGGTTGTATCCTCTGTCTCAGCTAATCTAGATTACTTAGTAGCTGGGGAGTCTGCTGGCTCCAAACTAGAAAAAGCCAGGGCCTTGAAAGTAAAGGTACTGGATGAGTCGGAGCTGAATGAATTGATTGGAGGAAGAATTCTTGGCGAAGTCCCAGTTGAGAGACAGTCAACTCTAGGAGAGTTTTGACTAACCGTACATTGTACTAGGGGCACTTACTACATCCTGCTCTGAATTTAGATGCATGGCCATCATTTCCCTTATTTGTCCTTCAATTCTCTTTGCCTCCTCCAACAGGGGCTCGGGGTCCAGCTTAACAGCTGGCAGTAAGCCGTCAAGACACTCAATGATTCGAGCTGCTGCCCTAGCATCTGGGATGCCCCCGCCACTAAACTCTCCGCCAGACTCAGCAATAATTGCCAGGGAGTCTACCTTCCTTCTCCTACTCTCCCCTAGCATTACTCCTGTCATACCGCCGACAACGCCCTGCTTCAACAGATTCGCGCCAATTCCCTCCAAGATCTCCCTGGATTTCTCAGTGGAACCTATTCCTACTACTGTATCAGGACTCTTGTCCTCGTCGAAGATAGAGTGTTTTTGACCCTCACCATGAGCATATGAGTCTATCATTATCGCCATCCCAGCTTCCTTTCGATCCATCCAATCAAGGACTTCACTGGCTATTGGAAGCTTCAAATCTGGGGGAATTTGAATCTCAGAGGCAATTAGAACTACCTTGTCGCACTTCTCCACATTACATATCGGAACCCCGCTGTACAGCCTTATTGGTGGAAGGGGACTACCATCTTGAACAAGACAGACGGGAGGTAATCGGGAGTGTCTAATTCCTCCCACAAGCTCCAATCCCAGCCTGTCTACTAAGAAGTGGGCTACTATGCTACTCACGAAACCCTCGGATGGAAAACAGCTGATAACTAATGAATCTCCGAACTCCGAACTATCCTCCACATCTATCACGGGCCTCTCACTCATGGTTCCCGATGAACGCAAGTGCTTCTAACAGTTAGCCTGTACGGCGTACCAACGGGGAACGAGGCGAGCCTATGGAAGATGGATTTGTTGCACATCAATTGTCTCCATCATCATGGAGCAGATACGAGGACTGCCCCAGAAAATATTGGCTTTCCAGACAGAAACTTCCCCGAAAGGCGAGCATGCCTGCATCATTAGGTACGGCTGTACACAATTCTGTAGAGGACCTCTGCAATCTGGATATTAACGACAGAGAACCGGAAGAAATGGGTTGGCTTCCCCCGACAGCAAAAGCCATTCTTGACAGACACTGGCAGATTGAGAAGGAGATTTTTCTCGAAACCCCCAGACATCCCAGATGGAAGGACGAGATGATAACAAAGGCACACGATGGATTGGTGGGCGCACTGAACATACTATTCGTTAAATCCGGCTTGGAGAAGATTAGCCTCTCTGAAGTAACAATAGGGATGTGGGCACAAGTTCAGTCGATAGTACTGGCAAATGAGGGAACCCTAGTTTCCGAATGCGGCAGATTAATGGGGAGACTGGATTTACTGGTAGCAGACATAGATGAGAACGGCAAATCAAAGGGCTGGATAGTGGCCGATTTGAAGACCGGCAGGCCTCCGACAGTAAATCTGAACGAGAAGGTAAGCAGACAGTTGAGATTCTACAGAGACCTCCTAGTAGAGAATAATCCAGACCACCCACCACTCCACGCAGAGGGTTGGTATTCTGCAAATCAGAGTATTCATAGGGCCGAAGGACCATCTGTTATGGAAGATGCATTCAAGGCGTGGGAGGGCATGAGACATAGCGACACACCATTCGAAGGAACCCCCAACTCAACAGCTTGCGGCTTCTGCGAATGGAAGGCGTGGTGTCCAACTTGGTGGGCCGCGAGAAGAGATGGGATACTACCTCCAGGCAATGTGTTCAGGGATGAGGTGGTCAATATCATTCGTTTCGACAGTGATTCTGGAGCCACTCTATTCGAGAGAGCCCCCCCAGTCGGGGATGAAGGTGAGGTAGGACGCTCAGAGAATAAATTCGGAGCAATTCTTAGGGATCAGGCCTTATCCCAGATGAGGCAACTATTAGACTCTGGATACCAGGGACCTGTCTTCTTGGGAAGTGCCAAAGCCGATGGCAAGGTAATGCACCTCGGAGACTGGTCAGAAGTACTCCCTTGGTCTCCAATCAATAAATCCCTAATCTAGTGTCTCTAAGATATCCTCGAGTGGAACACGAAAACTCTCAGGATATTCCTTCATAAACTTCCACAGTAGTATCAGAGAGGCACTAGCGTCTGCATCCGCCCTGTGAGCCCGCTCTAAATCGATAGAGTATCTATCGCACAAGTCTCCCAACCTATGCCTCCCAGGAATACGTAGTTTTCTCGCAAGCTTCAAGGTGTCAATAAAACCGCGCACCTTTGGCGTTTCTGAACCCGCTCTAAGGTATTCCATATGCACGAACCCCCAATCAAAACCCATAACGTTGTGACCGACGATTATGGAACCCTCCATAATTTCTGAGAACTTATCCATATGTTCAGAGAACGTGCCAGCCCCTCTAACATCCTCATTGGTTATTCCATGAATGGCTGTAGAGTCAGATGGAATCCTCCGTTCTGGATCAACCAGAGAACATAACCTGATATGACTCCCATCTGAATCGCTACCCACCAGGGCGTACTCAACGATTCTCTCAGATCTGGAGTCAAATCCCGTAGTCTCTAAGTCGAGACCTACCACCTTCATACCTTCCAATACCGCGGACACACCTCTTCCAATACGGCGTCGCCAATGAACTATACCAATCAACAAAACTAACTTGTTGATTCCAACATCCATATATTGTGAAACGATACATGGGCACCATGGCAAGTGATCAGAGGCTTACTGTATCACTAGTTGTTATGTCTCTACTTTTGGTTACTGTGTCCGGGTGCACCGGACTAGGGAGCAATGTTCCCAATGCAGATTTATCTGCAGATAGGACTGAGATAAATTTGGGAGAGACAGTAAACTTTGATGCCAGAGATTCATCAACACCCAGTCCGACAATCATAGACGAGTTCGTTTGGAATTTCGGAGATGGTAACTCGAAGTCAACGAGACAAGGAATCACTAGCCATACATTCCTCAATCCTGGATTCCATGAAGTCGAAGTCAACGTTCTTAACGATGAAGGTGAAGCAGACAGGGCGTCTATTTCGATTTTTGTTAATGCACCGCCGACCATTGTCCTTGATATGCCAACCTACATCAAATCTGGGGAAACAGCCACTATGGATGCTAGTGAATCATTCGATCCGGAAGGTGCTGGGATAGCAGTAATTTGGGATTTCAATATATTCTCAGACTCAAACAACGATGGAGATCCGGCTAACGATGCGGATTCAACGGAACTCATAGCAGATCTAAGGATAGATCAAGCAGGAAACAGATCAGGTTCAGTAACAGTGGTCGATGACAAAGGAGCAGTATCTACTGCTAATTGGAATCTCGTAGTAGTATCTAGAATCTTCAATATCGTCTGGGAGGAGAAGATAGTTGAGGCTAATTGGAATGGTTATCTGGAGCAGGGGGAGTCAATGACAATTGAACACACACCTAGCGAGGGAGGGAGAGCCATCCAACTGAACTCTACACTTACCCTTTCCCGAGAGCTAATCCCACTGTTGCTTCCTGAGGATAACTTTACTCTCTCCTTGGATATGGAGACCGGCTGGAGTACCTTCTCTTCAACATCCCAAGATAATATCACGGAGAATACGAGTGCTTCTATCGATAGAGGTGATTTGAATTCATATCCAGAAAGCGGTTACACACTTTCTGCCGACTCCAAAGAAGCCCTAGAAACCCTCCTCCTTAACCAGGCAGGAGAGAGATTCGGCCAAGGAGAATGGACTTGGACCATTACTGCTGACCAATGTGATCCAGATACCCCGGTAGACGGCATAGATCCTGATCAGGGTAATGATTGGGAACTGTCCGTCACAGTGATTGTCATGGTGTTAAGGATAAGTGAAGTAGGACCCTGACACTACTTGTCCCGTGCGAAGTGCTTTGAACTAATCTCGCTTGGGTAAGTCATGGTCAAGTCGATGGAGATAACCAAGCTATCCGTTAGGGAGAAGCTTGTGGTCGACTTGAGCGTATGGATGAACGACCCAGAAGACTATGACTTTTCACCTAGGGCTTCTCTAGAAGGGTCTACAATGAATCTGTTCAATGGAAATGCTGACACCCCCTCGACTTCAATTGAGCTAGATGAAGAGCAGATTATCACAGCTGAAAGAGATCGGATGGTAGAGCTGAGGGTGAAATTTTCAGTTGAGGGAATGCACGGCGTTCTGACTAACAAGACAAAGAATGTCAGGGACGGTCCAAACGCCAAGAAGCTTGCAGAGCCAAGATGGAAGACTTTAGTGCCTCTAAATGTGTACTAGGAAACCGTCGGGGTTAAACCAAAGCCACCGGTCCAAAATACGCTGGACCCATAGTGTAGCCTGGATATCACATGAGCTTGCGGAGCTTGTAACCCGTGTTCGAATCGCGGTGGGTCCGCCACTCACTCGCTCAATTTGTCCAACTCTTGTGCATACAATATCAGTGTTGGCGCCCAAAGCCCGACGAAAATACCCAGCATTTCATCGCCACCGTTGTATGAGAAATAGATGTAAATTGATGCAGCAATAGAAACAGCGCTCGCCGCCAAACCAACTTTTGTCATTTTTCCAGTCATATTCAACCTCCACCAGTCCCTCTCCATCCACGGTAAAATACATTTGTCAAATCCCACACCGTCATTTCGTGCCCTACTCATCATCCAGGAGAGTCGACTTTCCAATGGTCGATTTAGCTAAAATCATGTACTATCCTAGATTTTGGGATTTAGCACATAGATTCTATGAGGAGTCTTGGGAATACTCCTGCAAGAGGCACTATAATGAAATCCTAAGTGATGAGGGAATCGGATTCCCTCTGGTCCATAGTGTAGCGGAGTTCCATCACCCACTTTGTTACGGAGATATGGTCAATTGCGAGATTTCAGTGACCAATATCGGCGAGTCCTCGATAACATGGAAGTACGAATTTCGCAATCAGTCGGAAGTACTGTGTTGGTCAGCCGATCAAGTCACAGTGTGTGTCAAGATGGACCAGATCAAGTCAAAGATCCCAGTGCCCGATTGGATGAGAAAGGCACTCATCGAGAAAATGCTAGTCAATTAGTCACTCGTCTTCTCGTGGCCACTTCTTAGTCAGTACCTTCCTTAGATCGTCATTCATTCGAGCATCCCACCAGTTCGCATTCCTCCAAATTGCATACCGCCCCCTTATGCCTCGAAGATCAGCTCCATCTAACTTGGTACCTTGGAAATTAGATAGGTTCATTTTTGCCTTCAGAAAAATCGCATCACGCATATCTGCGTTATCGAATGAGGCCTTCATTAGATTTGCACCCTTGAACGACGCCCTCCTCAAGTCTGCTCCAGAGAGATCAGCCCCTTCCAGATCAGCTCTATCAAAAACAGCCCTCCTGAGATCAGCACCCGAAAGGTCCACGCCCCTGAGGTCTTCGCCTATGTGAGAGGTATATGACCAGTCTTTGGGTTCTTCAGACATGTTACTCACCGATAGACAGGTCTTCGAGATAATCGAGCCCCGCATCGGTCAAAATGACGAATCTATTCTTCTCTTCAGAGTTAGCGGGATACGTCAGAAGGGGCCCCTTACCACGCCCAGTTGCCCCTCCCTCAATCATTCTATTGATGTACAAAGAGAGATTCCACTTCTCTACCTCTTCCTCCGTCCACCTTCCTGTCTGAGATATCAGCCTCCTTATCTCCCGAGGAGGGGTGTTGGACTCCCTTTCGACCGACCTAAGATAGTGAATGCATGCAAGTATGACATCCCCCGTCTTGTGAATTCCGCATGAGCTGAGAAGATGCCCGAATGAGGACCCCCTCTCCGGTATTTTCGCATCTAGAGCCGATCTTGTAGCAGCCTCTATTGCTGTATCCCTTGCCTTCCTAATCTTTGAGAGGGAGGATTGCCAAGTGTCCGTCTTGAGTATTTTGCCCAGATTTGTTATCATCTCGCCGTCGCTACCAGTAAGATCGATTTCCTCTGATCCCACCCTGATGAAAATGCGTCCCATCGGGCCTGAGTCTTGGACTTCCACAGAAGTGCCTGATGAGGGGGTTATTTGAAGTTATTTTTTCTTCGTATTCTGTAACACAAGTTAGTAACAATAGAACCTCATGGTTGAAACGAGATATTGAAATGCATCCGCCCAGAGGAGCATATGTGTCCGGAGAGTCCAACAGTGCCTATCCTCTGGTTTTGCATACCGATGCTGACCCTTCAACACTCGGGGGCATTGCCGTATGCGGATTCTCGACCGTTGGTTCCGTAGGAGTGATAGCAGCATCGCACCTCATAAGATCACTCGATCTGTCTCCAATGGGGACCGTAATGCACCCCAAATTTCCCGCAATAGCGTTGATACATGATTCAGTACCAAAACATCCTGTCAGAGTATATCAGGGCGATGGACTGGGAGTATTCACCTCCGAGATACAGTTTCCTCCAGAAAATGACGCCTATTTCGGTGAGACTGTTTTGGAATGGTTCACCAAAGGAGGTTTCGAGAGGCTCTACGTAGTCGACGGTGTAATAAGTAACGATCTCGGAATTAAGGAGGATAGTGACCTTTGGGGAGTCTCTTCCAAACCAATAGGTCGTGAGGCCCTTGACAGTGCTGGCATAAATAGGATTCAGAATGGCATTGTTTCTGGCATAACCGGCTATCTGATTGCTGAAGGCGAAAGAAGGGGACTTGAGATAACTGCTCTCCTTGCAGAATGCAACCCGATGTACCCAGATGCCAGAGCGGCGCTGATAGCCATTGACGGATTGAGTGATCTGATGGATATGGAGATACCAGTGCAGGAGCTCTTGGAAGATGCCAAGGAAATAGAGCAGAAAGTAAGAGAGGCTTTCGAGAGAGCGCAATCAACCGCTCTTCCAGCTCCCGGTCCGGACGATGAAGACGACGTCCCAATGATGGTTTGATTAGTAAAAAGGATTCTCTCCAGCGGCGTGATCAGTCGCGTCAATTACTTCAGAGATTGATGGTACATTGTCCTTAATCATGGTCTCAACGCCTTGCTTGAGAGTCACATCCGCCATCCCGCACCCCTGACATCCGCCACCGAATACAATAACCGCTTTTCCATCTTCAACTCCCATTAGCTCCACATGCCCACCATGCGAGGCTACAGCGGGATTAACCTCACTTTCAATTATCTCCGCCACAGCCTTGGATATATCATCCATCCACAGGGGATTAGGATTGTCGAAACTGAAACCACCACCCATGAGAGTCTCTTGGTAGTCGAGTGTCGTACCATCGATGTACTTGGCACTTCGTGGATCAATGAACACACGCATGCCGTCCACATTGATTTCATGGTCACCTTCCTTGGAATCCTTCCTCTCGATAAATTGCAAATCATATTGGAAACCATTGTGGCTCCGTCCGGTAATCTCAACCCGAAGGCACACCTCATCAATCTCGTCAGCGGCTTCAGCGAATTGATCAAGCATTTCCCTAGCCTTGGGACTGAAACTCAGCATATCTTTCATGTGCCGTAGCACTGGGTCATTCTTCAAGGCTTGCTCAGGTACCACTATCACTAAACGTCCCTTCGAGGTATCGTGGCAGTCGCAGATTTGAGGGATTCCTTTGGAAGACCATTGCGTGATCTGAGGATTTCTGTAACTGACAGATGTAATTTCAGATGCACATACTGTATGCCAAAGGAGATTTTCGGGAAGGACTTCCCATTCATGCCCAAAGACAACATAATGACATTTGAGGAGATAGATAGGTTAGCAGGAATCTTCATCTCTCTAGGAGTCAAGAAGATTCGATTAACAGGTGGAGAGCCTTTACTACGAAAGAATATCCACCAACTCATTTCAATGCTATCTTTGAGAGATGTAGAGGTGGCAATGACAACGAATGGTGTTCTTTTACCCCGCTATGCCCCCTCCCTCTCAGCAGCAGGATTGGATCGTATCACTGTGAGCTTAGATGCACTGGATGAATCCACATTTGCCACAATAACCGATTCTGGACATACAGTTGCCGCCGTTTTGGCTGGAATAGAAGCCGCAGAATCCGTTGGTCTTGGACCGATCAAAATTAACACGGTTGTCAAAAGGGACACTAATGAGCATGAGATTCTACAATTAGTAGAAAGATTCTCTGACAGGGACATAGCAGTCCGATTCATCGAATACATGGATGTCGGCAATACCAATGGCTGGAGTATGGATGACGTAGTAAGCGCCGATGAAATAAGGGATGTAATAGGCGAACTTAGTGCAATCCCTGCAAATAACCCAAGTGACGTATCCAAGAATTATCGCTTACCCAATGGAGGAGAGATAGGGATAATATCAAGTGTAACTGAGCCCTTCTGCGGCGAGTGTACACGGGCTCGGATAAGTTCGGACGGCAAGCTATTCACGTGTCTATTTTCCAATAGAGGCTTGGACATCCTGTCACTTATGAGGGATGGTAAAGACGATACTGAAATTTCTAACTTGATAAAACAAATCTGGAAATCAAGAGAGGATAGATACTCCGAAATCCGTAGCCAGAAATCATCCATTGCAAACAGAGTCGAGATGTCCTACATCGGTGGTTGATGCCCCAACGATACCTCTACGATATCGTCCCAGCTAGCATCTGTCTTGAATGAGGGCTTACCATAGTGGGCCAAGGAGGCTCTGTACCCAAGCTTCCTTAGCTCCTCGACCATAAGCGTGGGACTGGTAGGAGACCCAACCCCCAACCAGCTGGATAGATCATCTACCAAGATATGGTGAGCGGCATCAATTACAGACCCCTCAGATTCAATATTTCTTACAGACCTTAGAACCCTACGCTTCTCCATCTCAAAGTCCCTCTTAGACCACCCCGCTATGTCCCCCTCTTCATACTCAGCAACACACATCCTCATTGCTTTCTGCTCAGTCATTGAACGCATCGCCCCCTGGTCCCCCAGGCTTCCAACCCAGAGCGGTCCAGAAACTCGTGAGTCCCTACGATTAACAGGGAACGACAGTGGCAACAAACAAGTCATGGGGAGGCTGTCCATTGAAAGCTCCGGATGTAATCCGGATTCAACGGAACACTCTACCTCTGCCTCAGTAGGGGAATGCACCCTCCATCCGAGTCCTTCCTCCATCAAATTCGCTCCCTCCTTGCTTCTTACTACCCTGGAAGAAACTCTTAGATGATGAGAGTCCCAGATGGAAAGTAACGGCTCTATGGCGCGATCATGCCTAGCCGCGGTTCTAGCAAGATTTCCCATCATCACTCTCAGAGCCGAGTCGTGCGCCAATCCATCTGTCCTCACCCTAGAACCATATCTGCGAAGCATCGCCCCCCTAGAAGATCCCGTCAGAGCAGCGGTATCCGTAGCGCTAACTTCGATGACTCCACTTCTGGCAAGAGACTGTAGCGAAACGTCCAGAAACGGAAGAGGAGAGCCGAATGGGTCGATGTCCACCCAGTGACGGCCGTGTGCCAGAACTACCTTCCTGAGGTCCCCTACTGAACTTTTCAGAGATCCCTTCCCATGTACCGGAGGAAACTCATCATGGCTCCTCATTGCCCAGCTGAGAGAATTCATATCCAAATCAGAAATTGCCACATCTAACCTCTCCGCCTTGTTCGCAGGGAGCTCATTTAACCATCTTCTAGCACGTATCCCAGAGGCCGCTAAACCATCCAATGCATACACAGTTCCTTCCCCTAGCATCCCACTCTCCATGGCGTAGTCCAATAGAAGCACACTTCTCGTTCTACTTCCGGACATCGCGGGATTCAGAAAAACGCCCCCTCCCCTTCTTGATACGGGCCCAGACCTACTGGAATCCGGTGCCATAGATACCCTAGTCAGAGTCCTCCCCTCTCTGTGGACGACACCCGGCCAATCGTCGGATACATCCTCACTCATGCTAGTCGGAGGCACCCATAACACAAGGTATTGACTGCTAATCAGTACGTATCGAATCTTACAGCCGGGTCCAAATGAGTGACAACTCTGCCATTATCAGTGACTCTGCCGACGATAGCCGATCCAGGGACCTTTCCAGAAACCCACTCCAAAACCGACTCAGATACTTCCTCGGAAACCGCGATCACCATTCCCATGCCCATGTTGAAAGTACGGTACATTTCACGGATTTCTATCGAACCCATCTCCTGAATCCATGAGAACTCTTCCAATACGGGGAGGGGGGAATCAATGTGCCAACCAAGAGAGTCATGGAGTCGTAATAGATTGGATAACCCACCACCTGTGACATGGCATATCGCGTGAATGCACGAAGCATCACATGGGCCTTTCTGGATCAGATCAACTATCGGGTCACAATAGATACGTGTCGGATTCAAGAAAACCTCCCCAAGTGTCAACTCCCCTTGCCTAAATCTCTCGACCCTCCCATCCTCGACACTGAAAGGAGCTATATCATCCCAAGAGGCGTCACAATGATCTACAACACTGCGAACCAAAGAAAGGCCGTTGGAATGAACTCCAGAAGACGGCAATCCGATCAATACATCTCCCTCCTGGAGGTTTGCACCCGTGATTTCTGACCCCCTATCAAGCCACCCGAGAGCAGTACCGGACAGGTCAAGCTCGTTCACGATACCGGGAAGACTCGCAGTTTCCCCCCCCGCCAGAGTGACCTTGGCTCTGCGACATGCCTCAGTCAGGCTTCTTCCGATAGCGGCATGAACCTCAGGATCGGGCCTTGGAACGGCTATGTAATCCACGAACGCGATTGGCTCTGCCCCCACGCATAGCAAGTCATTGACGTTCATCGCCATGCAGTCTATACCAACACCAGCCCAATGGCCAACCTGGTTTGCAACAGTCAACTTACTACCAACACCATCGGTTGCCAAAGCAAGATACTTGTCCCCAAACTCAACTAAGCCACCAAAACCCCCGGGAAGATCCACAGGAGCGCCTATACTCCCCTTTGGCCTAGTTGAGAGACTCAATGCTCCCACGAGTGCCCCCACTGCTTCGCCTTCCAGATCAATATCTACCCCACTACTTGCATAGTCCATGGGCCTTACACTCACAACATAGCCACAAGCCCCTAGTTCATGATTTTCTTGGTTGGACTGCCACCACTACATCCCTGCAAATAAAAAATAAGATTAAGAGCCTTTTTCTCAAAAAACACGATTTTTTGACTTTTTTTTGAGAATCTCTATAAAATATATACTGCGTCGTGCGGGCACTGGAACGTGAGTTTCTATGAAAAACAACAAGATGATTGCAATGATGCTTACCATGAGCATGCTGGCGGCAGCTTTCGCCGGATGCCTTGGTGGGGACGATGAAGATGACACACCAGACTGGTCCATTTCGATGGCCAGCGACGTTAGTGCAGACTTCGTGGAGTCCGCTTGGGACCCCATAATCCCCAACCTGAATGCCGGCGATATGTGCGACGCCATCATATCGGCGATGACGAAGACTGACGAGCGAGAGCAAGCTGTCGACTTCACCAGGGCCTACTACACAAGTAGCCAGGGTGTAATCGGTGGATCTGGCGCCGCTTCCATCAGTGAAGTCGCAGACCTGAATGCAGCAGGCACCACAATAGGCGTACAGTCCGGGACCACCTCGGATTTGTACGCTCAGGAAAACCTAGGTGCGGCCACTATCAGTGCGTATGACGACTTCCCTTCAGTAATCGCCGCTTTGAACAACGGTGACGTACACTACGCAATGGGTGACGCACCCGTTCTATCACTAGAGGGAACACTGATGGTTACCTTCTCCGATGAGAACTTCGGTATGGCTGTCCAAGGAGATTCCTCCGGGGAGCTATTGGGCGCGCTAAACATGGCCATTGGTGCAATGGTCGACTCTGGTGAGTACGACCTGATTTACGGAGCCCACTTCGATGGAGCTGTAACTCTGGCTGATGACACCACAATGGACACAGCCACTTCCTACCCAGTACCAACTGAGGGAAGCGACCTAACAGCAGTTCTCGAGTCCGGAAGCCTAAGGCTTTGCACGGACCCGTTCTACCCTCCATTCGAGAGTTACGATGACTCCGGTGCTGTCGTAGGCTTCGACGCTGACATAGCCCACGCTGTGGCAGACGAGATCGCAGCACACTACATGGGAGCAGAGAACCCAATGTTCGTCGCTCCAGCGGACCCAGCTGTAACAATCAAGCTGGGTTTCCTAAATGACGCAACAGGTCCAATCGCCCAGTTCGCGGCACCGTTCACCTTTGCATGGGGAGCCGCAATGGATGACCTAAACGCAATGGGTGACGACTATGTCTTCGAGATTATCGAGGCGGACTCAGGATGTGACGGTACAATGGCTGGTACAGCAGCCCAGTCCCTTGTGGACGCCGGTGTTGTAGCAGTAGCCGGTGCAGCATGCTCCGGTGCTTCAATAGGTGCTAACGCTATCCTTTCAGCAGCAGGAATCCCAATGATCTCCTACGCAAGTACATCGCCAGCTCTAAGCGACGCAACTGCATACCCTCACTTCTACAGGATTGTACCAAGCGACGCTCTACAGGGCCAGGCAGCAGCTGACATGATTGCAGCAAGCGGTGTTTCAAATACCGCTGTCGTTCACATGACAAACAGCTACGGGGCAGGTCTAGCAGATGCAGTCGCAGAGAACCTAGGCTCGGACAATGTCTGTCTACAGGCAGGATACGAGGAGACAGCAACAGACTTCCAGAGCGCTGTTCAGGCGGTCATGGATGCAGGATGCGACTCAGTCTTCCTCGGTTCATACGCCGCTGACGGTGCAATGATCGTCGAGACCATGGCAGTCATGGGCGCTACTATACCAATTTTCAGCGCAGATGGAATGGCTGGATCAGCAGCACTAGAGGAGTACACCAACCCTGCAGCAGCAAACGGAATCGAGGTCACAAGGCCAAGAGCCGCTGCAGCAGGCGCAGGAGTTTTCGCAGCAGCTTGTGCAGCTGACTCAGTCTGCCAGACTGGAATCTTCACCTCTGAAGCGTACGACGCAGTAATGATGCTCGGTCACGCAGCAATGATGGAGGACGGAGAGAACATGGGCATGCATGTGCCCATGGTAGGCGTTGATTACGCTGGAGACAGTGGTACACACACATTCCTGGACAACGGTGACGTTGGAGGATCTGGATATGATGTCTGTACATTCCATCACGTCCCAACATTTGGAGAATACTTCAACTGTGACAGGATGTGGGAAGCTGGAGGCGACGGAGTCACTGATACACCTTGGACCGGAGCTACAATCAAGATCGGATTCTTGAACGACGCTACTGGCCCAATCGCAGTTTACGCAGACGGATTCGTGGCTGCATCGCAGATCACGCTGGGTCTCGCCAACACTCTGGCATACAGTCAGGGAGTGCAGTTCGAGATAGTCTACGCGGACTCAGGTTGCGATGGTACAATGGCCGCATCCGCAGCTCAGACCCTTGTTGATGCAGGCGTATGGGGAGTAGTAGGAGCAGCATGCTCCGGAGCTTCAATGGCCGCCAACTCGGTACTTTCCGCTGCTGGAATCCCTCAGGTGTCCTATGCAAGCACGAGCCCAGCGCTCTCTGATGCAACAGCGTATCCATCGTTCTACCGTGTCGTTCCAAGCGATGCGTTCCAGGGTTCGGTTGTGGCTGATGTTATGACTGCAGACATGCAGGACAATGTCGCAGTTATCCACATGACTAACGCATACGGATCTGGACTCGCCGACGCATTCGTCGGTAGCATGGACGCAGCCAGCATCTGCACACAGATCGGATACGAGGAGACAGCTACTGACTTCACTTCCATTGTTAGCACAGTTGTTAGCGAGGGATGTACCTCAGCCATGCTTGTTTCCTATGCAGCTGATGGAGCGGCTCTGATTGAGGAGATGGCACTTCAAGGATTCACAGGAGCTATCTACGGAGCGGACGGAATTGCAGAGGAAGGACTAGCAGCCGATATGGCAGACAAGTCCCTTGTAGACGGCGTTATCGCCACAAAGCCATCAGCTGGTGGTGCAATGTCGACAGTGGGCATGGTCTTCGCCGCACAGTGTGCTGCTAACCCTGCTTGCGCTGGCGGTATCTACACCGCTGAGGCGTTCGATGCTGTTTACATCACAGCATTCGCTGCCTTCACGGCTCTAGCAACCCCCGGTATTACCAAGGATATGGCAATAATGGGGACCGGCAATGGTCTAGAAGGAGCTAGTGGAGCAATCACATTCATGTCGAATGGAGATGTTCCAGCAGCTGGCTTCTGCGTCGGTGAGTTCTCTCACGATGCAACCACGGACACAGTCTCATATGATTGTGCTAGGAACTGGGACCCAGTCAACGGAATCGTTTGATTGGCAACGTAAAGCAGTGTGGCGGGCTTGTCCCGCCACACTGCCCCAACACTTTGATTTCAAATGGTAAAGGTACGTGTAGTAGATGCTGCATGAAGCTCGTGAAAAGTTCTCAAGCCTTCCAAGAGGGATACAGAGAACAATTATCGCCGTACTTCTGTTCATTGACTCAAACCTTCTAGGTACATCAAACGGATTAGGTGTCTTGAACCTCTTGGATATCCTTGTTGGAGGGGGCCTTCCAGACGACTTAGTTTGGCTTCTACAGATTGTTGAGTCAATTACTGCCGGCTTCATTCTAGTCAAAGTCCTATTCGACGATGTTCCAAGTAGCAATGTCAGAACCGTGGGACTGATACTGTCCCCTATCTTCATGGTCATTGTTACATTTGTTACATTGGACATCCTACTTCGGGGGCTAGATACCGGAGCTTCATTCACCCTTGATCTGGTATCAATAATCACTGGAACACTAACATGGTCATCCACATACTTGGCCATAGCAATCGGGCTAACACTGACCTACAAGGTACAGAGGTATGGAAACTTCGCCCAATCTGAATTGTTCATGATAGGAATGTACCTCTCAATGATAATGATCTGGACCGACTATTTCTTCCCTATGTCGAGTCTAAGCACTACGAAGGACGGAGTTCTTACTTGGTCCGTACTTATATTCACGCTAGTTTTGGCTTTCATACTTACTGGTCTAGCTGGCATAATAATCGATAGGCTGGTATACAGAGGATTCCGAAAGAGCAAAGCTACCCCACAAGTAATGATGATCGCATCACTGGGCGTTGCGTTAATTCTCCGTGCTCTAACCTACCTACGATTCGGATCATCAAGAAATATGTTTGAGCCCGAGGGAGATTGGAGAATGCCTAGCTTGAGATGGGAGATTCCAACAACCAAACTCAGACTCAATCTGGGTGACAGGACTTTGGAGGACGGAAGGACATACACTTCATGGACATGCGAGGAAACAGGCATAGACCAATCCGGAGAGCCCATCCTGTCTAGAATCGTGAATGAGGCATCCAAACCAGCTTACGAGCTGTACGACACTACAGCAGACTGCGTCACTCAAGCTACCACCAATTATGCATACTACAAGGGAGCAGTTCCCTTTGTCATATTCTCTGCCGTCCTTCTTCTGATGCTACTTCTAAACAAGACAAGACTCGGCAGAAGAATGAGAGCTGTTGCAGACAACCCAGAACTCGCGGCCAGTAGTGGCATCAATGTGGAGAGGGTACACCTGTCCAGTGCATTCCTTTCGGCCGGAATTTCAGGAATGGGTGGCGCCATTTTCGCCATGACTCTCAGGTTCAGTCCTGAAACCGCATTTACACTACTACTTCCCTCCTTCGCGATAATTGTCCTTGGCACAATCGGCTCAATACCGGGTGCCATCATTGGCTCAATCATAGTTGGATTCGTAAGGGCATTGTCCTCACCAGTACTAATTGGAGTTGGGTTGCCACTGGGTAGGTCAAACTACTCCGCTTTAGACGGGGTAATGCCCTACATCTTCCTCGTCGCCATTCTAATGATTATGCCAGAGGGAATAGGAGATGCCTATGAGAAGTGGAAAATTGATAGGCTCAGAAAAAAGAGGGAAGCAACCGACAGGGATGACAAAATTGCGACTGGACTGGCTATCATGCCCACTGGAATTTTCGGTCTCCATCACTGGTGGAGGGGCAGGTCACACAAAGCACAATCTTTCACTGCAATAGCAGTTGCATCCTATGTTTACCATAGGTTTAGCAACTTCGTGGGTAGGAACTCCTTCTCAGACGGGGCATGTGCAGACGCGTGTCTGGACAATGAGTTTGCTGAATCCAACCTCTATCTGTTGACGGGAAGAAATGACGGGGAGATCCTCCTATCCGACTCGCCCCTAACCGAAGAGCATCTCTTGGAACAGACTAGGGCCCCCAGCGACCTAACCCCTTTCGAGGCTGAGCAGTGGATTCCGGGAGCTTTGTCAGATATGCGAGAATCATGGCTTAGTCAGATGAAAATGGAAGTTGACATTGTAAACTTCATAGTTGACACTGGAGATTTGATTTGGCCATTGGCAATAATCTGTCTCTGGGCGTATTCGATTTATGAGGGAATTAGGATATTCTCCGGAAACGAGGAAAAGAGCTCACAATCAAGCCTTTCTATGGCTCTCAAGATGGGTGTACAAGCAGTCTATTCTCCATTCCAATCCATCGGTCAGAGATGGTCCAAACTTGATAGAAATCACGAGATAATGGTTAGATCCCAGAAAAATAAGTTACAGAATTTACTCTCAAGATATGGAAGCAAACTTGACACATCGAATCGAATAAGAGAACTCCTAGGCTCGCTGATGGACAAACTGAAAGTACCTAAAAACAGCAAGGAAGATTTGCAGCTGTATGGAAGACAAAGCCATCTGGGGTCAAATATTCTATTCTATGGCCTCCTACTGGTACTAATTTTGTTCCTAGCTTGGCTTCCTATTGCGGAGTCAGACACATTTGCATTCAAGAAAACACTCCAGGTCTCAAACGTCCTCCTAACCCTTTCAATATTCATTCTGATGTCCTTCTCACTAAACCTGCATACCGGATATACTGGGATGGTAAATTTTGGAGTTATCTTCTTTGTCTCCGTAGGTGCGATAACTGTATCCATCCTAACGGCTCCGGAAAGAGTACATGGTTATGACTGGGGCATTCTGGAAGCCACTCTCATTGGGATGGTACTAGCCGCTGTTTTTGGCTGGCTACTCGCCTATCCAACTGCCCGCCTCAGAACCGACTATTTCGCCATAGTTACAATTTCGTTAGGCGAGATTGTCAGGGTCCTACTGGCGGGGGAGCCACTTTTGAGGGCTGGACCAGTTGCTTCGGCAATAGGAATCTCAGGATATCCACTTCCAATGGAGGATTGGTGGTTCTGTGGCTCCGAGAAATCTGGGCCAGATACTCAGTGGGCCGGTCCAGATGCATGTAGGGACGATGTGTTACTCGACAGTACCCCTGCTTATCACGTAGGAGAGCTACTGAACCTTGGTGAACCAGCCCCATACATGCTGATGCTGATGATTATCTCTTTGCTTTCTGTGGCTGTTGTGTGGTTCATTCTTTCCAGACTCCTGGCCTCCCCCTGGGGAAGGATCCTAAAGGCGATAAGGGAAGATGAGGATGTGGCTCAACACCATGGTCATGACATTCTAACCCATAAGGCGGCCAGTCTAGCTCTGGGGGCAGCAATTGCCGCATTAGCAGGCGCTCTATGGGCATGGAAGCTGACGGGTTTCGATGCCAGCTTCATGTCTCCCGCAAGATCAACATTCCTTGTTTGGGCCGCATTCATCATTGGTGGGACATCGAATAATAGGGGTATGGTAATCGGTGCATTCATTATCGTTCTGATGGAATTCGTATTCAACGTGCTCGTGGCGGCTCAAGGATCATCAGATCTGCCTTTGCACACTACAGCAGACCGAATAGACAGTCTATTCGAATGGATTTTGACAAATCAGTGGGATGTGTTCACAATATTCCTGACTTTGGCATTAGTTGGGATGGTCACCAGATCATCCAAGCTTTTCGATATCGGAGCATCGGGTGCATCAATCTTCTTCTTGGCATCAATACTACTAGACCAACGCTCTATCGATGAGTCATTCTTTGGTGGGGTGATTAGTGCAGATATGGTTTACATCAAACTGATGCTGATTGGTTGTTTGATGCTGTTCTCTCTCAAATTCAACTCCAAGGGACTTCTTCCCGAAGTACCATCGAGACCGACTCGACCACTAGGAGGTGGCTCCAATGAGTAAACCAGTCTTGAAGGTGAACAGCCTTCGAAAAGAGTTCGGTGGGCTTGTAGCTGTTAAAGACGTCTCATTCGAGGTTGGGAAAGGAGAGTTTGTAGGCCTAATTGGCCCGAATGGTTGCGGGAAATCCACTACCTTCAATTGCATTAGCGGGCTACTACAGCAGACTTCAGGAGAAATAGAGATGTTCGGGGAGGACATCTCAAACCTCAGGCCAGATCAAATACAGAATAAAGGCATGACTAGGACTTTCCAGCATACAAACCTGTGGAGAGAGATGACCGTCATAGAGAATCTTATGGTACCACCAAGGAATCAATTCGGATCATCCCCCGTCGAATTCATAAGATCCCTCTTTACTACAAAAAATGACTCTGAAAAAGAAAGATTACTCATGGCCTTTGAGGCATTGGACCAGCTAGAAGTTCCACATATGGCCCACAATCTTGCTAGTGAGCTTTCAGGTGGTCAGTCAAAGCTCGTCGATATAGGAAGATCAATGATGGGAAGTCCAAGGCTCCTCCTTCTTGATGAGCCCGTAGCTGGCGTAGCTGGTCCCTTGGCCATGAAGATATTCAATAATCTGAGAAGGATAGTTGATGAAACCGGAATTTCGATCCTAATCATCGAACATAACATGGATTTCATTCTTCGACAAGGAGTCGACAGAATAGTCGTAATGAACGAGGGCGAGGTCCTGATGCAGGGAACTCCTGATGAGGTTAGGGCCAATAAGGATGTTATCGAGGCGTATCTTGGCGCTACGGCAACTCCATCGGAGAGTGAGTAAATATGAGTAGAGTGTTGGATATCAAAGGTCTAGAGGGGGGCTATGGATCGGTACAGATTCTGTACGGGATCGATATGTACGTAGACGAGGGAGAATTCGTCACAATAATAGGGCCAAATGGATGTGGAAAATCAACCCTCATTAAGACAATTTTCGGAATCGCCACATACTATTCTGGAGAGGTATCATACAGAGGGAACGATGTTTCAGGATGGAGGACGGATCAGCTGGTCAATCAGGGCATAGCATATGTTCCACAGGTAGACAACGTATTCCCTTCTCTCTCAGTATTGGAGAACCTGCAGATGGGAGGTAACAGCCTACCAAGCATCACTCTAGCGGAGAGGATAGAGAGGGCATTGGGCATGTTTCCCGATCTCAAAGACAGGGTCCACGACCTAGCCGCCTCGCTTTCGGGAGGAGAAAGACAAATGCTGGCAATTTCACGTGCATTGATATCAGATCCCAAATTCTTACTTTTGGATGAGCCCACAGCGGCGCTATCTCCGTTATACCAACAGCAGATTATCGAAAGGATAGACTCTCTCAGGGATCAAGGGATTACAGTTCTAATTGTCGAGCAGAATGCCCGGCTATCTCTAGCCAGATCGGACAGGGGCTACATCGTTTCCAATGGAAAGATTGTACACACCGGAGATGCGGACAAAATACTAACCGATCCTGAGATCGGTGAATACTTCCTGGGGTCAACTGGACATCAGTGAGGATGCTATATCGGAAAGATGCGAAAGAGACTCCTTCATTCTATGGCCATCATCGATTACGACAAGGTCAACTAACTCAGAGTCTTCCGAAACCCTTCTAGATACTTCCAATGGCACAATGTCATCCTTTGAACCATGAATTATCGTAGTCTGATGTCTGATTGTAGGCCATGACATCTCCCTAGCATCCTTCATGAAGTTCCATCCCAGATCAATTTCTAGTTCAAATCCACTGTATCTCCTTACTCCTGTTTTCTCCCAACTATCCAATTCCTCGTCTGTTAGATTCTCCCAACTATCAGATAGACCAAATGCAGGAGCGATCAATAGTAATTTGAAGTCTGATTCCTCTCTCATGCTCGAAGCATTTGCGGCCGCCAATCCTCCCATGGATGACCCAATTACAAGATCGTAACGGCATTCATCAATGAGCCTCAAAAGGACCTCTGTCTGATTCTTTATCGTCCAACCCAGATCTGACATCACTGGAGAGGTTACATCCCAACCAAGAGCCTCCCTCATGTACGTCGGCTTGGAACCCTCAGGGCCACCCTCAAAACCATGAGCGAATAGAACCCTCATGCAATTAGCCTCCGACCTATTCAAATTTTAATCCTAACAGCTCAAGCTCTGCAAGAGGGCACCTCGTCATCGTAGCACCGTCCATCACTCTGATATGTATCTCAGCTACCACTTGAACTGTTGATTCGAACATATGGCCAGCGTGAACACTGTTGTCATCATCAGACCAACAGCAGTGTATGTGGGTGAATGCCTCCCCGCTCTCGGTTCGTGCAATATTTCCCGATAAGCTCACCAATTCAGAAGGGGATTCCAAGTTCCTTCTCTTGTAGACTCCCTCGGAATTCATGTAGCCATACTGATTCTCACGAGTCCTCCCAATACCACTAGTGATGGCCGCAGCATCGAAACCCAGATCATCTGCTAGTTTCTTCAATGATGTATGAATCTCCTCCCCAGGATCTAATCTGACCAATATGTCGCTACCGGAACGTGTGTGTTCCATGAACCTCGTACCCTAATCATTGATTTCAATCTCTCTGAGGAATTTTACACACTGGCGAAAAATAGTAACTACTCCAGTGGAAGGACTATGATCAATGTGAGACTTCTGTACACAAGAAAAAGCTCCACTGGAAAGACAGGGGTCCTAACCTCCATCCAGTTGGGTTATAGACCGTGACTTTTCGTCTAGAAGGCCCGGCGGTTACAACATGGCAATGGCAACTCATGATTCTGGAGCTAGATGGAAGACTTTCCTCTCTGAAGCCAAGGAGCAAGAGATCACACTGTTACTTTCCAGACAAACCGCTAGCCCCGTCATTGACGTATCATTTCATGAGCTTACAGGGTTCGATCCAGAGTTCGCTGAAGACATACTAATTAGCCCAAGACTCATCATCTCTAGTGGCCATAAAATCCTGAGTGAGATATGTAGAGATAGGGGTGTTGACCTAGACGCTATGATTAGACTTTCAGACCTCCCAAAAGACACCATGCGGCCTTTGAGAGAAATCGGATCCAGGGACATCGACAAGCTGAGAAGTCTGGATGTAATTGTAACTAAGATGTCCCAGCTCAAGCCAAGGATCCATCTTGCAGTTTTCCAATGTGAGACTTGTGGGGAGACTCAGCAAATTGATCAGACCAACGAAAGTGAACTGGTTGAGCCCATAAGGTGCCCTCCAGATACAGGATGTGGGGCCTCAATCAGAGGAACCGACTCAACAAGATTCAATCTTGTAATGAACATATCTAGGATGATCAACAACCAGTGGCTGGAAATCCAGGAGCTTCCGGAGAATGTCCCTAGTGGGGCCCAGCCATCCAGGGCACAAGTACTCCTAGAGGGAGATTTAGTGAATAAGCATCTCCCAGGACAAAGGATCACAGCTAACGTAATTCCAGTTGTTAGATCAGAAATAAAGAAGAACAAGAAAACCCCTATGTTCGACATAATCTATCATATGGTGAGCTCTACCCACGAGAGTGTACCCTTCACTGAAATCAAAATTAGCGACGAGGAAAGGGCACAGATTGAGGATGTTGCTGCTACGGATAACCTATTGCAATTAATGGGAAACTCGATAGCTCCCTCTATATTTGCTAATGATAAACTGAGGCTAATCAAAAGATCACTCGTACTCCAGTTATTCGGAGGGGTCAGAAGGAAGACATCCGATAACAACTACCTCAGGGGAGATATACACATATTGCTGATGGGTGACCCAGGAGTTGCAAAATCGCAGTTATTGAGCTATATGTCAAACATTTCGCCAAGAGGTAAATTCGCAACCGGCGGTGGTACAACGGGTGCAGGGTTGACGGCGGCAGCAATTAGGGATACATTTGGAGACGGTAGATTTGCTCTAGAGGCAGGGGTACTTCCCCTGTCAGACAGAGGCCTTGCGGCAATTGACGAGTTCGATAAGATATCCAACGAAGACAAAGGAAGCATGCACCCTGCCATGGAACAACAGAGAATTTATGTCGCAAAGGGAGGGATAACCGCGACACTTCCGGCGAGGTGCGCAATACTCGCAGCAGCAAATCCGAAAGGTGGACGATTCTCAAATAGAAATGAGAACTCGAGTATCATGACGTCATTCGAGGAGACCGGGCTACCTTATCCCCTAGCCTCCAGATTTGATTTATTGTGGCTTATTAGGGATGAAACTGAGACCAATACTGATACCAAGATAGCCCGCCATATCCTGGATATCAGGACCTCATCCGTCACCGAAAACAGGTCACAGGATATTGATTTTGAAACTGAGCAAGAAGAAGGGGATGATATATTCTCTACTGGCGTAGATGGTAAGAAGCACCTGACAATGGAGTTCCTAAGAAAATACGTTGCTTACGCCAAGAGGAATTATTTTCCCAATTTAAACGAGAAGGCGAAGCTCGCAATAGAGGAGTATTATGTGAGTGTTAGAAATGACACTGCCAAGCAAGACCGTTCAGCTGGAGCATTCGAGAATGAAAGTGAAAAGGATAAGGTTATCCCTATAACAGCAAGAGCTATTGAGGCTCTAATCAGACTTACTGAGGCACATGCAAGGATGCACCTAAAGCAAGTAGCTGATGAAACGGATGCCAATGTGGCACTGGCCGTTTACAAACATTGGAGGGACGACTCTCGAATTGAGGACGAGGCAGAGCTCCAATCTGGTCTTTCAGCATCCAAGAGAAATATCAACCAAAGCATTCGAAAGATAATCAGGGAGATTTGTGAGGAGAGAGGAGGGGAAGCAGAAATCACCCTGATATATAACCGCGCTAGAGATTTCGGAATAGTCGAATCACAGGTTGATGATGTCATATCTTCTATGAGTATCAATGGTGAAATCTACACTCCACGAGGCGGAACATACCGATTTGCCCGTTGACCCTATGAGAGAGAGCCTGTTCGTTATTCACATGGAGCCCATGGGAGACGTCTCTAGACCCTCATCTCTAGATGCTGATGCTCTTGGTTTCATGTGTGGATTGGAGATCCACCAACAACTTGCCACGGGCAAGTTACATTCCCGAATGCCGAGCCAACTCTATGAATTTGGAATTGAGGACATTCCAGAACATTGGAGGATTTCGGAGAGGAGACTCAGGGCATCACAAGGAGAGAGCGGTGAAATTGACGTCGCTGCAAGATTCGAACAGAGAAGAAATAGGACATTCGTTTATGTCCAACCCCCAAATGCCGGACTCATTGAGTTGGACGAGGCTCCACCATTACGACATGATTCTGAGGCAGTAGACGTAGTGCTAATGATGTCAGCAATGCTGGAAGCGAAGCCTGCTCCCTCTCTGCAACCCATGAGAAAGACAGTTGTGGATGGTTCGAACACCAGTGGTTTCCAGAGAACAACGCTGGTTTCAACAAATGGAAACCTGAGGACTGAAGGAGGGGATGTTGGAATCTCGGTAATATGCTTGGAAGAGGACTCAGCTAGAAAATTGCAGTCCAAATCCACATCCGAGGGAGAAATCGTCACATACACATTAGATAGATTAGGACTCCCCTTGGTTGAGATTGCAACGGAACCAGATATAACCAGTCCTGAGCATGCCAAGCAGTCCGCTCTTGCCCTAGGCTCACTTCTAAGAGATACTAGGATGGTCAGAAGAGGGCTTGGCTCGATAAGACAGGATCTGAATGTCAGTATCGCTTGCGGAGACAGGGTCGAGATCAAGGGGTGCCAAGATCTTGATTGGATACCCAGGATAATCCAAGTTGAGATGGCAAGGCAGTTGCACATGTACCGAATGGCAAACCTCCTGAGGAAACAGGCAAACCTCCCACTCCTGCCTCCTGACAGAAAAGATACAGAGGTGACTATTGAGAACAGGGTCGCTATGGCCGCAAGATCCAGATTGCCAATGGAAATCCAGGATATCGCAGTACCCCTTTCTGCCTGTGAATCTACAATCGTCAGGGATGCAATTTCCAATGGGTCTTCGACCTTAGCCGTCAGGCTACCCGGGTTCTCGGGAAAGCTCGGGTCAAAGGAGCTTGACTCCGAGGGTTCCCAACTACCAAGACTAGGTAGAGAACTTGCCAGTGCAGCTAAATTAGCCGGAGTAGCAGGAATTTTCCACTCCGATGAGTTACCAGCTTACGGTATTTCAATGAATGATGTCAATGCAATCAAGGAATTTTTGAGGATTTCCGAAGACGACGCCTTCGCTTTTTGTGTAGCTCCGCATTGGCAGGCAAAACTCGCTATGGAGGCCGTTATCCTCAGATCTAGGATGGCATATCATAGAATACCTAAGGAAGTGAGGAACGTCATAATCAGAAAGGGACAGCCTGAGGACGGTACTACTAGTGCCCTAAGGCCTCTCCCCGGTGGAGCGAGAATGTATCCAGAAACCGACATACCAATTCAAGAAATTACTACCGAAAGGTGGGAAGAAATATGTGCTAATCTCCCTCTATCATCTGAGGAGAGGATGGAGAGGCTTAGTACACTGGATATATCCCCCAATCAAGCTGAAGCCATCCTAAATGCAGAGATGGATGATATTCTGTTTGATGGGATAGAGGGAGAATTATCACTTCCTGCCAAGGCGTGGGCGAGTGCTCTGCTAGAGTCAGGCATATCCAATATTCCGGCTCTTTCTGTGGCGGTACACTTGAGGGAAGAGGGAGTGATAACAAAGGATGGAATCGAACCACTTGTCAAATCTTCGGAATCATCCAAACCAGCAGATATGATTGAATGGATGACCTCTGAGGCCTCCCTAAGAGGATTCGTTCCTGCTGATAGCACTGAAGTTGAAAGAGCAGTAGAAGAGGTTCTAGAAGATAAATCTGAAATTGTCAATGAAAAGGGAATGTCCTCCATGGGCCCCCTCATGGGAGTTGTCATGGCAAAACTTGGAGGATCGGCTGATGGCAAGATAGTAAGTAAAATTCTACGTGAAAAGATTTCAGAAATGGTAGAAAAGTAGAGACTAATAGTCAATATTTCCAATTTTATTAGCATAGTTAAATTACCAGCTTCCAATGGTTAGGAATCCATGTCAGACCTAATCAAGCCAGCCTCAATTATTTTACTCGTAATAGTGGTCGTTTCAGTGCCATTTCTCCAAGACTCAGTTAACGATGAGGCGGCTAAATTTGTTAGCGACAGCGAGTCGGCCCATGACGGCCTACCAACTCAGTGGGATGGAAAGCAGGCAATCTGTATTTTCTTCCCTGAAAGCAATACCCATCCCGAGTTCTCAACTGGCGTGACTATGATAGATTCCGACGGTGAAACAATCGGAGTAAATGATGCGCTCAACTCAACCGGGGCGTGCGTCGGGGGATTCGAGGGACATGAACAGGGGATGGATTTCATGATGGATGCAACAAGGGTCGCAGGAGGCCTACTGTCCGTCGGATACACAATGGACCCCAATTGGGGGCCGTTCGTCCACACTATAGGAGGGCTAAACGTTGATGAGGTCCAAGGAGATTTCAGCGGTGCCTACTGGAGTTTAAGCCACAACGGAGAATATTCTATGGTTGGAATTGGGGATCTGATCATGTCCCAGGGCGATGTCATCTCCTGGGAGATAGCAACATGGTGAATGACATAGAGGCGTAATTATGAATAGATGCACCCTTCTATCGAGGTAAGAGTGGTACTGATGTTAGACGCGCACGCAGTAGTACTATCACCGATTGAAGCGCTCTTCCTGAACCTCTCGTTATTGTGTATTGTTGCCTGGCCTATGTGGATTGCTGGGAAGTCTCTCAGGCCTGGAAACGACCTCGCTATGCTAGCCCTACTCGCCCTTTTCGCTACATCAGGAAGGATTCTTCTAGACCCTCTACCCAATATCCAACCCGTAACCGTCGTAGTCCTTCTCGTCGGAGCTCACTACGGAGCATCAAGGTCAGTAGCCTTCGCATCGGTTGTTGCAATATCTTCCAATCTGGTGTTGGGTCACGGTATATGGACGCTTTATCAGGCATTAGCTTGGTCCTTGGTCGGAATAACCGGCTCCTCCCTTTCGAGAATATTCAGAAATGGAAATGCAATCTCCATCAGACGTGTGGGAGCCGTTGCCTTTGTTGCAGGCTTTGCATTTGACTGGGTGGTCTCGATCAGTGCCCTCCACTCCATACCCTTGGAGAGCTTCCCAGTTTACCTAATGGTAGGCCTTCCATTCGACTTGGTTCATGCCACAGGAAACCTAGTGTTTGCAGCATGGCTTTCTGGGCCACTTTCAGAGATAATGACCAGACAATCTCCTCAGAGTAAGGCGGTGGTGGAACCTGTCAAAAACGCCTCCTGAGCTTACGATGGTCTTAGTGACCAGGGGCGATCTGAATCTTTCCAAAGGAAAGATGGCAGCACAGTGCGGACACGCTGTCTCCGAGTGCGTACTCAAGGCAAGCTCCAATGATGCAAAGCTTCTGAAGAGGTACATTGGGAACGGGGCAAGGAAGATTGTAGTGGCCGCGCCTCATTTGGAGGCACTCAGGAGGATTTACGGAGAAGCTGCGGAGAGCGGAATAATTTGTTCCATCATAAAGGACGCAGGACACACAGAGATTCCACCCGGAACAATAACGGTAGTAGGGCTAGGCCCTGGAGTTAGAAGCGATATCGACTCAATAACGAGTAGCCTGCCCCTCGTCAAGTGATAATAATTGAATTTTTGATATCGGCAGACTGGGAGGAAATCCCCCCAGCCCGCCTTACGAATGTTCTGTAACGGTTTACAGATCTAATTGACTGCTTCATCGACCTTGACAGCAACTAGTGCCCCAATGCCACACATAAGGCCATCTACTATCCAGGCCTGAGCAATCGAAGCTATCTCATGACCCTCACTAAATAGAGATGATGCCATCTCACCAGCTCCAGTTGTTGTCGAGGATCCTGAAGCCATTACTGCATTTCCAGCAGCATCAACTCCCACTGCCATGGTCCAATCATAGGACATCCCCATCATCCCTGCAAGAGCCATCACGGCAAATCCACTTACCCAAGCCGATTCAGCTCTGGTGTGAACGGTCCAGAAGATTGCGCCTGCGGCAACCATTGTAATTGCGCCCCAAGCATCAGGAGCCTCGAATCCAGGTTGTATAGTCTTCCAAGGGGAGTCTAGAGCACCCATTTCTGACAACAGTGCTATGGCCAAACCGGCTCCCACGACCTGTGCTAGTAACCGCATGCCATTAGGCATCCAGTTACCTTCAGTATCGCCAAGGTCACCTGTCATTATGTGCATCCATGTTATCACGGGAAGCACATGAGCCCCGGAGAATGCCATCCAAACTGCTGCCATTAAGACGGCTGCGGTAAGGTCCCATTCCATTCCAATTCCGATCACGAGCCATGCTACTGCGAAGGCACCGCCGATCTCTGCTTTCATTGCGTTCATATCTATATCCATTTTATTTCCTCCTCACCTAAGTGAGCGATATATGGTATAACTCATACAATATAAGTAAGTCCCATATAATCGCTGAAAAAACGCTATTTTTAGATGTTTGAGATTTCGCCAGTGTAATTTACAACACCTGATTACCAAAATAATATCTAGTTTATTTCGATTTATATGTAATTTTTCTATCACTAGGCACTGATCGAGCGAATCTCGCCCCGCCCACGTTTGATATGTGACCCCCGCCTGCGAGTCCCCATGCGCCACTATCCTAGTGACAGTGTGGACCTCAGGAGCGACACTGTAACTCAGCCAACACCTGGGATGAGGGATGCTATGTCCGCAGCTAGCGTTGGAGACGATGTCCTTGGCGATGACCAGACAGTCATCGAGCTACAAGAGAGGGTGGCACGGATGTTCGGCAAAGAGGAAGCCCTCTTCGTGCCCTCGGGTACTATGTCCAACGCAATAGCCATCAGGGCTCAGACAGAACCCGGTGACGAAGTTATCACCCAGAGGCACAGCCACATTTACGTGTATGAAGGAGGGGGCTATGCCGCACTTTCAGGCTGTTCCATAGCTCTGGTTCCTGGGAAAGATGGCATCATGTCCCCAAAGGATGTAGAATCTGCAATTAGGAAGGGCGACGGTAGCCTCGGTCACTACCCAAACGGAAGTATGGTATGTGTCGAGAATACATCCAACAGAGGAGGAGGTACTTGTTATTCGTTGGATGAGCTAGATGAGATTGCAAGGGTCGCCAAGGACAACAACTGCAAATCTCACATCGATGGCGCTAGGATATTCAATGCATCAGTCTCTTCTTCACTTAGTACTGAGAGGATGGCAAGAGAGTACGACACAATCTCCGTTTGTCTGAGCAAGGGTTTGGGCGCACCAGTCGGTAGCGTGCTCGCAGGTCCTTCAGATACGCTCTACAAGGCGCACAGATGGAGAAAGATGTTCGGAGGGGGGATGCGTCAAGCAGGAGTTTTGGCTGCCGCGGGAATATATGCACTGGACAATAACATCGAAAGACTATCTCAAGATCACACCAGGGCGAGAGAAATCGCATCAGCAGTGAGTGATATGGATTCTTACACTGTCAATTTGAACCAAGTACAGACAAACATGGTCTATGTTGGTTGCGAGGAGGGAGATTCTGAAAATCTAGTAAGACGACTGGAAGACAGAGGAATCAAGACTCTTACCATTGATCACTCTACAATCAGGATAGTCACACATCTTCACATCACAGATAATGACGTACAGAAGACGATAGAAGCTTTAGAATCAGCACAAACATGAGCAACTGTTCAATAATGGCCCCTTTCAGCAAGGCTCATGAGGAGCGTCCTTGCCATACTAATGGTGGCTATAATACTCATACCAGTGCAAGTGAGCGGCGCCACAGGTCTTTTTTGGGACCATGCCAGGTACGACTCAGATGGCATCCCAATCGAGGGAGGCGTTGTAGGGTACGGGATTGACTGGAATTTAACCTCCAACAACGGGTCATCCGAACTAGAATTCATCTCTGATGTCGAATCTATGCCGACAATAGTTGAGGTATATACTGCAACATGGTGTGTTAATTGTGTTTCGACTCAAAATACTCTCAATGACGCCATAGCCGACTCGGATACAGAGATTATTCATTACCATAGTTACTGGTATGACTCTCTTGACCCATTTGGTAATAATAGTACCGAGGAACGATGGGAATCAAAGTATGGCCATGCGTCCGCGCTAAGATATACCCCGAGAGATGCACCAACCAAGGTTGTTGATGGTGAGAGATTCCATTGGGGCAAGGTTCCCAAGTCTGACTCCCTTCTAGATGACTACTCTGCCTCAGTATCTAGAGGCTCAACAGCACCTCTCTCTGGTAGCCTCACATTCACAATTTCACAAACCCAGTACTCATTGATGGTCGGATGGAACATATCTTCGATTAGCAATCACGCTACGACAGGAGACCTCTCGATTGAACCATGGTTGCTTCTCGTCGAAGAATCATCATATTACCCGGACGGCCTTAACAACCTGCAAAATTACGAACACGTCCTACTAGATGCCATACCCTTGGAATCTGAGTCTGAGAATCATGGAACTTCAAATCTAAGTCTACCAACACTATGGGACGGCGACGACTTAAGGATCATCATGCTCTTAGATTGGTCGATAATTTCGATGGAAGGACCGGCGACTTTGTTACCAGCCCCGGGAGTGATAGTGACACTCTCCTCACTATTCGCTATGGCAGTCGTTAGGCCCCCGAGAATGCATTAAATGCCAATTCTGACAGTTGGGTTGAATAACCCCCTTAGTGCTTGGACAATTCTAGGAGGTCGTTGAATGAACTTGGATGGAGAATCGATCACTATCGAAGAGACTCCTCCTGGAAGATTTCCCGAATGGCTCTTTTCTCACATAGTCAATCAGGCTTTAGATCCAAGGCCCGTATCTGAGGGAGGGTACTCGAAGATTCTAGTCCTATACCCAAACGAGGAGAGTAAGAGGGAGATAATGGCCCGATTGAGTGATATCGGATTTGCCTTTGACAGGACACTCCATCACACCTTGGACTCTCTAAAATCCTCCCTAATGAACGATCTCAGACTTCCCAGGAAAATCGCGTTGGATCCTTCATTCCATAGGATATTACACGACTACTGTGCGATGAAGGCATCCAAGCTATTCTTCCCTTTAATCAACCCACTTCCCAATATGGCATGGGGGCCAGGCAAGACCTTGGCTCTATCGCAGTTGCACTCCTTTCTTTCGGAGGAGCAGGCTGTAGAGTCTTGGAAAGGCCCAGGAATAAACTCATTCACCGAAATACTTCGCGAGATAGAGGGCAAGATCGGTGGCACACATCCTGACTTCCTAACTTCGAGAATAATAAATGGTTTAGAGGGGGGAATAACACCATTCACTCTTCTGGATATTGACGGAATAATAATGCTCGACCACGCTCCCTCAATCACGAGATCTAACACCAACCTACTTTCCTCTCTGTCCCGGATTAAGCCAATTCACCAACTTACCTATCCAGGAAGCTACAGATTAGGGCACCACGGCGCTCAGATACAAGATACATACCCGATAACAAGAACAGATGATTTACCTTTGTGGGTTCCAAGACATCGGATATCCAAAGACAAGGAAGACCCAGAACTAGAAAGGATACTAGTCAATTCTGAAGACCAGTCATTTGAGGCCGCAATCAAGATTGCAAAGAGTGTTATGGATGAAGATAGCAAATCTACAGTGATGATAATCGATCCAGCATTTGAAGAGAATCAGGCGAAATGGAAGAAAATGAGTCACAATATTGGTATTCCATCCACCGGAACAAAGCAACCAATTACATCATCCCCCATTGGACACTGGATCCATGAGTTAGCTAATCTGGGAAGTGGCCCAAACGCATTCTCCATGGAGAGGCTCAGACTAATTGCCCTGCAAGACTCACTAAATCCATTTTCGGCTCACTCCGACATAAATTCAGAAGGCTCAATAAGTCCGATCCCAGATATCGAACTACTGGCTAACATCGCTAGATCAGAACATATCCTTGGGGGCCAGGGAGCACTTAGAAGATGGTTGGAAGCCCTTTCAAGGACCCCGAGAATCACCGATAATGCCGAGTCACGCGAATCTACGCACTGGTGGCTACTATCTCTGGCCTGTTCACTATCTCCACTTTTGGAGGATTCTGATAGAAAGATACTGTCTGATGAGAAGCTCACTAGGGGATGTCTTTCTAGCCAGAATTTGAAAGTTACCACACCTCCTTCAGATGGAGATGAATGGCTACAAAGGATAATCAAGAGCCTCGATTTGACCCTCCAGGAGGCAATCCTAGATGGGAACACATTACCTCCCTCCTCCATAGTGAGCACGATAATAAATGAGCACTCAAAGCTTAGGTACTTACAGGATTCAATGGATCAGAAACCACCAAAGGGAGGTCAAGATTGGGTTGCCGAGATATCATCAATTCTGAGAGACTCCCCTCTTCCACTACAGTCGTCCGGGATTAACTCAAGATTGAATATCCTTCCACCAGAAGCAGCCCTAGGTTGTAGTTCTGATTTAGTCATTCTGACCAATTTATCCTCATCTTCCTGGAACTTGAAGTCCCCAAAAATGCCTTTCATCGGAGAAACCGAGAGACATAAATTTGGATTATTGAGGCCGGATACGCCAATCAGAGATGCGAGACATCACCTGAGGCATATTGTGAACTGTGGTGAAAGGATCATCCTAATAGATCCAAGTATCGAGAAATCATCACCATTGGCATCTCCAGTGGAGGAGCTCCTTCACATGTGTAAAGATCCAATTTCCTTCAAGGGAACTCATGATGATTATCCCGGCCCTAGGGATCAAAGACAGGCTGATGGTAGACGAATAAGGGAAATGCTTCCACCTAATAAGATTCCACTGAATCCAAGTTCGGTCACAATACCACTGGATAGGGAGCTACAGAGAGATAGAGAGAGAAGACAGCCGAAAAAGGCTGATGAAGCAGGATACCTAAAGCCTGAGAACAGGAATAGGATTATTCAATTCGACTATGAAGACCTCATAAGAAAGACTCCTAAAGGTACAGAAAAACCCCGATATGCCCAAACTTGGCCGGTCATTGGAGCCTTGAGTGAGAATGGAAAGAAGACAGCAACAATAGATCCAAGGCCATTCTCTCCATCACCGACAGGGGCCGAAGTCTCAGATGAGAGGCACGGATTCTCCTTCGGTACAAACCAGACTGTAGAGCGCTGGTCACCAAGCAGACTCCAGGAATGGGCCAGATGCCCGAGAAGAGGATGGATGACCAAGGGACTCAGGATAAGGGACGAGGAGATCCAGAGTGAAGACCTTGATCCAAGGACTCAGGGTGACTTACTTCATCAGATTCATCATGATTTGATCTGTGATATTCTGTCTATGGAGGAGAGAAAAGAGAGGGACATCTCAGAAGTTCTCGAAGGTGAGACTCCAGTCAACCTATCAACGTCTGAAATTCCTCCTGAGGAGCTTATGAAGAGAGCCCTAGGAAGTTTGGACAAACTAGCACCATGGTTGGAAAGAGCCGACGGAGTTTCTACTTACAGGCTTAGAATGCTAACGGGAATGCCTCGTGACGAGTGGAGGTCGTGGCTAGCAAGCCCAAAAGATACCCCCCTAGGCGGAAGAATCGGTGAATTAATTCTCTCAGAGTTGAAACTCTCTGATTCCATGCCGATAGCGATTGAATGGGATATATCCGATGGTAAGCCCGAAGGTACCCAGATATTCTTGGAACCATCTGACACCAGCCCCCATCAGGTCGAGCTTCCCCCCATTTACGTGAATGGTTTCATTGACAGGGTAGATTTAATCCCTTTCGATGAAGATGCCACTGTATGGGTCGATGAAGATGGCAGTGGAGAGATAGCACCCATAAGAGTCTCTTCAAGAAAGGACTGGAAGCCTCGTAGAAGAGTTATCATCAGAGATCTGAAAACCTCTGAGGATAAACCAGCGGATAGGAATAAGAAGGGACTATTGGAAGAGCTTCAACTAGCCATTTACGCCAGGGCTTGGGAAGTATGCCACCCCGGGGATCTGGTGGTTGGGGCCGGAATTTCCACTATTGGTCACGAGACTTGCCATTTCCTAGAGGCCTCTCCAAATTATTTTCCTGAAGCAAACAATATCTCAGTAGGGGAAATATCTTCACTCACCGAGTCGCTACACAGATTCCCAGATGAGTCCAACGAGCCAACCAGTGACCCATTCAGGGCATGGCTCTCACAGAGGCTATCTGTATCTCTAGGGGTCTCCAAAGGGGCCCAAGAAGGGAGAGTCCATCCCACACCCTCCAAGTCATCATGCAGATACTGTCCGGTCAGTAGCATATGTGAGGTCAAAACGGAGGATGATTACTGATGATTCCCAATACTGCCCAGAGGCTAGCCCTAAATCTAGACTCACATATCGTCATCGATGCAGGCGCAGGAACAGGTAAAACGAAGACAATTGTAGACAGAGTGATTGAACACTATCTATCTGGAGACCAAAGAGCTACAAGGATTCTCCCAGTTCCCGAGAGGCCTCTACCAATTTCACGAGGGACACTTCTCGCTCCCTCCGCTGAGACAGTAGATCCTAAGGACCACCCGGGACTTCTACCCGGAGAGGTAGTGCTACTGACATTTACAAATAAAGCCGCAGATGAAATGAGACATAGGCTCAGGGAGGAAATATCCAAGCTAAAAACCGGATCCTCAAGCATTTCTGGTAGAGCTGATCCGAGAGTTAACTCAAGTTTGTCCGAACAGCTCTTGACTCTGTTGGAGGATGCACCCATCGGCACCATAGACTCTTTCTTTAATCAATTAGTCTCGCCTTTTAGGGGCCTTCTGGGAGACGCCCTAAGCAGAGAGAATATCTCGGACGCTAGCAGGATTCTTCTTATCGAGGACGCACTTGACATTCTCTGGAGGCTACCCAGCTCGATAATAGGAGTCGGAGATGCTGTTGATGCTGGGATCCCCTCAGAAATAGCTCTCGATGTCCTTGAGGCAAGGGAGAGAATCGCCAGAAGATACTCGGGCAGGAAGACGGCCGCAAGACTTCTCAGTGGGCTTGTCAAGAAGTCTGTATTCATCGACGAGGGATTGGGGCCAATAACTGATGACTCGGGATCTGTAAATCCCATCCTACTTAAAGAAAGAATTTTTTCGTCCGCTGACAATCTCCAAATAGATACAATATACACTAAGTTGAAGGAAATCAGTGTGAGGTACTGCGACACTATTCTTTCCTCGCCAGAGATGGTAGGATCTGGGATTCAAGACGACTCGAGGATGGCCTGTCTGATCTCCCTGTGCAATGATTCTCCCACTACCCATGAGGACAAGCTAATTTGGCTCGCACATCATCTAGATTGCACATCAAGTTACACATCAGTTCAAAGCGAATCTCCGACGATTTTTCCACGGGACAACCTTCCGAATGACTCCCTTTGGAACAGGGGAGTGAACTCATGGAGCTCAATCAAGGATAAGAAATTCAAGGAATCAACAAAAAACTCCCTAATCTCACAAATAGAACTGATAAGACACACTTGGGAATCTGCCGAAGGATCACTGATACTACACTTTGCACAGGTTGCCATGCTCATTGACCCCAACCCGACTCGAAACTCCCCAGAACCAAGAAAAAAGCCTCTGATACCCATGCCCGAAAACATTCCAGATAGAGCTCCATCAGGCGAGAGATCCGATAAGTTCTACTTTCCCTTGGAGTCGGAGGCTAGGAATCTAGAGGATCTAAGATTAGTCCACTTGGGCTTCAAGGGAATCTTGAAGACCTTGAAAGAGCGAGCCGAAGTTCATGATTTCGATGATATACAGGCACTTGCAGGAGATTTACTTCTATCCAATTGTCCAGAAGTATGCAGAAAATTCTACCCACAGTCGGTAATCAGAGAACTGGACTCTATCGGAGAGGATCCTTGGAGGGACGATCATATTGATAGGGCATTCGAGGAAATTTCAATTCTAGAAACAAATCCCGTCCTAGCAGGAGAATCAGCGTCAAATCTAGGAGTAATTAGACTAGATCTAGAAAGAAGGCTCGAGCTTCTGAGAAATATCAGAAGAAGGTACATGGCCTTCATCATAGATGAAGCTCAAGATAACTCGCCTCTGCAGTGGAGACTACTCTCCAGATTATGGGGGGAGAGGGAAATCATGCAAGACGAATCCTCACCTCCAGACACTCCATGGCAACCAACCGTATGCTATGTTGGTGATATCAAGCAAAGCATCTACGCGTTTAGACAAGCCGAAGTTGTAGGTTTTCTCGAGTATGCAAGAAAGTTAATGCTCATCAATCAACACGAATTTTCTAGTATACCACAGTTGCACGCAGAGCCCCCTCTTAGAAAGAAAGATAGTAGCAGAGACCCTAGAAATGCCCATGTTCTCAGGATAAATGAGGCCTCTAGACTAGCTGAGAGAGCGGGAACAGACACTACACAATGGGTCCCATTTGATTTACCAGACGATGGTAAAATTCCACCCGAACAAGAAGTTGCCCGAAGGAGGAAGGGACTCATCAGACTCAATGTAAACTATCGGACCGAGGGAGGGCTCCTCGATGCGATGAATCATTGGTGGGAGGATATATTTTCACGTAGGCACAGAGACTTCCCAGATGGTGACTTCTATGCGGAACCACAGCCTCTAAGGGCGTGTAAAGACAAGTCCGAGTCGCCTGGGTCAATTGAATGGATATGCCCAATCCTCACCGAAGGGTCCTCTGATCCACCCGAAGACCTGACTTCTCCAGTGGACTCATTCGGTTTCGGAAAGCCGGACTCAATCGAGAGACAAGCTATGATGATAGCAATGAGAGTAAGGAACCTAGTCCAAGGAAACCCATCAAGGGTCCTTTCCTCGAAAGGGGACTGGATGGAGATTCCAGCAGAAGAGCCAGTAAATCCAAGTGAAATAATGATTCTGCTTCCCAGTAGAAGTAAGCTGAGAGACAGCATAGTTAGAGAGCTATCCAATATTGGAATACCCTCCCAAGCAGATAGGGAGGGTAGCCTTCTAGACCGTCCCACCGTCCACGCCCTACACGGACTCTTCCAACTAATGGCTAGGCCAAAATCAGCTCATCATGCGGCATGGCTGGCAAGGTCTCCGCTAGTTGGCCTCGATGACCAGATGCTACAGAGTTTCATCTCGAACTCTGCAAAGGGAGAGAACATGCTCGTTAGGCTAGAGGACTTTTCATCTAATAGCAGGCAAAAGAGAATGATCTCCAGATGGAATCATCTCTCATCAAGAGGGGCATACGTGGAGGCATTGGAGGAGACACTAGACAGATCAGATTTGTTAGTTGCCTACCCAGATCACTCCTCTCGACAAGACTCTGAGAAATTCATTGATTTGGTCAGAACTTTGGCAAGTGATCTCGGTGGCGACTCAAAGGTAATTGCGGATAGCCTGAGGAGGCTAAAGGACGGCGATAATAATGCCACAGAGGCCATTAACACCCCTGAATCTGATGCTGTCAGCGTCATGACCATACATGGATCTAAGGGACTAGAATCCAAGGTTGTAATTCTGGCAGATGTGTTTTCAGGAAGGCAAACTAACATAAGAATAGAGTCATCAGAACGACTTATCGTTACTCCAGATCTTTTCGCCGGACATCCCAAACCTTGGCCCAACGGAGATCCGGTCTCTCCCCTTTGGAATCATGTGAAGAAAATCCATCTGGCTAGGACAAATGCTGAGGCTAGGAGACTATTCTACGTGGCAGCGACAAGGGCTGAAAGCAAGCTCATTGTTTGTGGCTCACCGAAGCAAACTAGGTGGGAGGATGGTACAGGGATAGCCTTCGATTGGACGTATAGAAATCCCATTCCTCAGCTGGGGGAGATGTGGCTCGAATCTCTAAGACAAGGATCGTGGAGTAGATTCGAGAATGACTCTCACTGGATTGCTAATGAGGATGTAGGGGCAAAGGGCAGACCCTCGTTAACTAGTAAGGGAACTAGAAAATTAGACCCGGGGAAGGTGCTGTTTTCAGGGATGCTCGGATCAGAATACTTACGTGGATTGCCCATTTTTCACCATCCCGAATGCTTCGAATTAACCGATGGATCATCAAACTCCATCCTGACCCCCCTCCAGCGAATCGAGAGGACATATCAGGCCACTAAAGAAACTGCGAACCCTCTCGGGGATTCCGAACCCCCTCCAAGGTCCGATAGTAGAAACAGAGTTAGAATTGCACCCCACAATCTTACCTTACTGAACCAGTGTCCTCGGAAGTACTGGATGGATACCAGAGGCGGGGACAAAGGAAAGTCCTCGGAATATCACTCCGATTCAAAAGACATCGAATACATGACAACCGAAATTGACCCCGCTCTGTTAGGAAAGGTGATTCATCGTATTTTCGAGATAGGACTGATGAATCCAGGCCCTCCCGAAGACTCCAAGCCTGATCTTCCAATATCTTGGACCACTAGGAGCCCCGACCTTCTACTGGACCATGATTTGATGAACCAGGTATTCGATGAAATACTTCCTCCAGAAGCCAATCGAGCGGAATACTCTGAGATATCTAGATCCGTACTTAGTAGAATCAGAAAAGGTCCCCTTGGTGAGATGTGTGAGGGCTCCACTGTGGGAGGGCACGTCGTTGAGGGTTTGAGGACTGAGATGCCGTTCCATCTATCCAGAGAAATTGATTTGGGTGGAATCATCAGGGGGAGATGGACGCCAGAAGGATCACAACCGCTTTCCTCAATCAATAGTGCTTCATTGGAAATGGACGGGGTAATCGATTTGGTCCTTTGTACGAAGTCTGGAGATAGCCACTATATCAGACCAATCGACCTAAAAACGGAGGAAGCGATAGGCTTCCAGAGCGACGATTATGAGGGACTTATCTCATCTCTGGGGGAAGATGGCCTAAACCCTTCTTCTGAATTCGAGAAGAATATGCTGGAGCATCACAGTATGCAGTTGACGCTCTACTACCTAGCACTAAAATCAATTGAGGATGAAAGAAAGAGAAGGGGCCTTCCACACAGGGAAGTCCTTAGGCCTGCAATACTAATTGGAGTCACTGGAAGGATTGTAGAATACCCTGAAGAAATTTTCTCGGAATGTCTGCATCGGATTGAGGAGACCATGGGAACTGCGACCGAAATGGCATTACTATCCGAGGCTCCCATATCCAAATACAAGTGCAAGTGTTCGAATTGTACCTGACTTCCAGCTGTCCGGCGGACAGAAGAGTCCATTTGTGATGCCTCAGACAACGGTACATGGCGCACGACATGGACCGACTTTTGGAGATGAGTGAGGAAATATGGGAGAACTCGATTATTCCAAGCCTGAGTGAGTTCATCGGAATAAAGGCACTATCCCCTCTGTTCGAACCGGACTGGGAAGAGCTTGGTGAGCTAGACGATGTTATCGAGCTGTTCTGTAATTGGATCGACATGCAAGGCATCAGCGGCCTAAGCTACTCCGTTCATAGGTTAGAGGGAAGGTCCCCGGTGCTATTAGTTACGGTGGAAGGTACAGGTAAGGGGGAGGTAATCTTCTATTCACATCTAGACAAGCAACCCTCGAAGCCAGAGTTGTGGTCAGATGGACTTGGTCCCTTAGACGCTGTAAGAAGAGGAGAGTGGCTCTTTGGAAGAGGTAGTATCGATGACGGATATGGCGGATACCTTTGTCTCGCTTCTCTAAAAATTCTTCAGGAATCTGGTATCCCTCACCCAAAGTGCTCATTCCTAATAGAGACATGCGAGGAATCCGGATCATTCGACCTCCCCCCTTACTTGGAAGGTCTGAAAGATGATCTTGGCGATCCCGATATGATAGTGGTAATGGATAGTGGCGGGCCAGATTATGATCACATCTGGATAACGGAGTCCTTGAGAGGCCTCGTCTCTGGGACCCTCTCCATCAAGGTGTCCCACGAGGGTATTCATTCGGGTACATCCGGAGGTTCCATACCCTCATCATTCAGAATTGCCAGAAAAATACTGGACAGGGTAGAAGATTCGGATACGGGAGAGGTTCTGGTCCCGGAGATGCACGTCGAAATAACTCAGGATTTGAGAGAAAAGGCTGAATCTCTGGCCGCAGTTATTGGGGAGTCACTGTGGGAGCAACTCCCGACTGTCGACTCTCTGACCCCAGTCTCTCCTAAAGTCTCGGACATGATTCTCGGTATGAATTGGCAACCATCGATGTGCGTCATTGGGGCCGATGGCCTACCCTCAGTGCAAGTAGCTGGTAATGTACTGAGAACCAATACCGATCTGAAGTTGAGCTTCAGAATCCCTCCAGGGGTTGAAGCCGGCTCGTTGGAGCCAATTCTGAAGGAGCTCCTAGAGTCAGACCCACCTTACGGAGCAGAGGTCTCCTTCGTCCCAGACTCCTCTGCCAACGGGTTTCATTCCCTTCCATTAGAAGGGGAAGTCAAGAGGGCCATCTCCGAGGCCGCCACTTACTTCACAAATAGCCCTCCTCTAGCAACTTGGATAGGAGGGACCATTCCATTCATGGCAATGATGCAGAGTAGATACCCTGAAGCAAAATTCCTCTGCACAGGTGCTTCGGGACCAGGGAATAACGCCCATGGGCCAGATGAGAAGCTCCACATCCCATCAGCAAAGAGACTCACTGCCGTGTTGGCAAAAACTGTCGCCGCTGTTTCCAGATGAATACGGCTAATGACGTGTTTGAGTATCCCCTTTCCGCCGGGGTTAAAGGGGAAGCTGTAGTCCAGCAGTTTGGGATAACCATGAGCGAAGAAGAGACGATGCCTGTCGAACAGGATGATTTGGCCGAGCAGCTTGCCATGGAAAAGGAACGTTTAGACAAGCTCTACGTCGCTTATCAGGCACTGCAATCAGAGTTTGATGACTCGAAGGCGCATATCGAGGTTCTGGAGAAGGAAGCTATAGACAAGGAGATCGAAAAGGAAGGATTGGAAGAGCTCCTTAACGAGAAGGACAGTAGAATCAGAAATCTCGAGATAGAGTCCGCCAAGGCTGGAACCAGGGTCAAACACCTAGAGCCAGAGTTGGAGAAGATGGAAGAGATGTATACAAGGGAACAAGCAAGGCTCGGACGGGTTTTCGACGTAGCTGAGGAGCTCGATGAAGCACTCCAGACCGCTACTGCAGAACTGAAGGCAAGAGACGACTGGTATGTCGAGCACATGAAAATCTTCGAGGACATAAAGAAGGTCACTGAGACAAGGTTCGAGATGATTGACAGGGCCATGGAGTACTTCAAAGAGTTCCAAGAGAAGCAGGATACATTCAGGGACAGGATGGATGAAACCCTCGAGGCGGTCAAGGAGGCCGCAGCCGAAAATTCGTCAGAGGAACCAGAGCCTCAGGAAGAATCCCAAGATAGTACTGACGACAGCTGATTGTTCAGTCGGGCCTAGAACCATCGGCCCTTCTTATGCACTTGGCAGGTATTCCCGCCCAAACTTCTCCGGGAGGTATCTCGGTCCACTTGGGAACGACCGCCCTCGAAGCCACTATCGCATCTTGTCCGATAGTACAACCCGGTTGCACAACTGAACCCATACCAAGAAGGGCACCATCCCCAACCGTGACAGGAGCCATCACCAGCTCTCCCTTCTCTGTAAGATGTGCGTTAATGGTTGCATTACCTCCGAGCACCACACCATTTCCAAGAGTGACAGATCCAGCATCGTTCACATGTGCAGAATTGATTTGAACTCCTTTACCCAATTTTGCCCCTGAGAGTCGGTAATACGTGTTTCCTATGAATGAAGGAACAAGATATGGCAGGAAGAATAGGGCAATTCTGTGGAATATCATAGACCAGGCCCATTGTATTGTTACGAATGATTGCAAAGGGTACCTGCCAGGGTCTAGTCTTGGACGGAATAGTCCTCCCAATGCCCCTGATAGTATTACCAGAGTCACTCCCCAGGACATTATTGCCATCCCCAATCCCATTCCGACAAACAAGAAATCCAACAAAGACACGGACTCAATTTCCGAAAATGAGGAAGCTTTTACTCCGCCCGACTCCAAAATAAAGAGAAATAGATAGATTGCGGGAATAGAGGATATTCCCACAATAACTGCCAAGAATGGAATAACTATTGCAGTAAGCACGTTTTGAATGACTGTGAAGTTCCTCATTCTTCAACGACTCCCATGGCTTCGTCATCCACCTCTTTAGCAACCCTGATCCCTTCATCAACATCCACTACGAAAAAGAAACACATCCCCATCAATATAGGGACTACAACACTCAAAAGACCCATTCTGCTATCCATTGAAGCGGCTACAATCGCATAAACGATAGGTCCCAGTACAGAAACTGCCTTTCCTATGAAGGCGAAGAACCCGAAGAACTCAGTTGTCTTGGTGGTAGGAATTAGAACACTGAAAAGACTCCTTGAGAGTGCCCCTGCCACTCCCATCACCATCCCAAATGACATACCTAAAATGACCCACTGGAGGTTTATGCCAAGTCCAGCAGGCTCCCAAATATTATCTCTCAAGAAATTCGGCCACCAATCTATCGGGCCTCCCTCAATTATTGTAGGATGTTCATCTCCAACGGAGACATCACCGTCCAAAGGACCCCCTCTGAAAGAGAATGAGAACCTGTGATTGGTCTCATTCACCATCTCAGCCGAAAGAGAGGAAGCATCATCCAAAGCCAATAAGCTAATCTCCTCGTCCCCATTCTTCATGAATGAAAGGAAAGCCAACCTGAAATCCTCATCACCCTCTCCTGATTCACTGACCCACCCATCAACCCCCCTATCATAGAGTGTAGACAGCTTGTAGGCATCTTCGTCCTCATCCCAGTCATATTGAAAATCATACCTCTCATGATCGCTACCCAGCTCAAGGGGAGCGAAGCCGACCCCAAGAACTGAAATCACACAGAATATGGTTAAAGTGCCACCTAGAATATTCTTATTCCCATATTTGCTAGCTAGTGAAGCTCCGATGATGGTCATCGGAATCGCTACAATATTTGCGGACAGAAGAAGGACGAAATTCATGGTAAAATCAATCCTTAGAACCGAATCAGCATATGCCGCCGCCAAACCCCCTATGGCGTTTACACCATCATAGAAAAGCAAGTATCCACACATGAAGAGACTCAGGACCTTGTATCTTCGAATCTCCGAGAAAGTGCTCTTAATCTCCCTCAGCCCGTCTTTAACCGCTTCAAACACGTTGGGGTATTCTGTTGGGTTGGGTATTTCTGGTTCAGGGGTGTTTCGGAACATTGGAACCGAGAATCCTAACCACCAAAGTGCGCTAGTCACGAAAACAAAACATTGGACGTCTGGATCTTCAAATCCAAATCTCAGTCCTACAGCTAGATGGACTGTTAGGAGTATGCAACCTCCAAGGAAACCATACGCGTATCCCCAGCTAGAAATGTGGTCCATTAGCCTCCTATCACCGAGGTATGGAAGGAAAGCTGAGTAGATTGCATGGCCCCCTGCGAATCCAATATTGCCCATGATTAGACAGATTGCGAGGAATTTGTAAGAAGAATTATCATCCATGTAAGGGGCTAAACCCATTAGCCCTGTGAACAGAATTCCCACTACGGTGTAAACCCTCAAAATCTTCTTCTTAATTGGCATTCTATCAGCTATAGCACCCAGAACCGGACTAACTATCGCCACAAAGACACTCGATATTCCAAGAACGACGGCATAGAAACTGTCCCCGGTAAAGGTCATACCAGCATAATCCGCACTCCCTCCATTCGCTAGATTGAACATGTTAGACAATAATGTCGGAACGACTACCGTGATTACGGTAAGTGCAAACGCTTGATTGGCCCAGTCAAACCAGTACCAACTTTGCAATGATTTCTTGTCCGCTGGGTCCATCTCATCCAGAAGCCTATCTACAGTTTCTGAATTGGCCAAAAGTCCCCCAAAGCCTCCCGCCATGGCCACCTGAGAATATACTTGGTCTTTAGTGTCGCCTACGTAATCTGGTAACCTGGGACTCACCTACTTCGGTCAATGTTCAATAGTACGCCCCCAGAGGGAATGTCATGACTCAGTCTTGCGGACTGATGGGCGATGGTGAGAAGCCAGTCAAAATCCACCATCTCGTAAAAGCTCCTGAGAATACTCCTGAATCAGTAGCCTCACGAGAGTCATGGGACGCTTCCAAACCAGTTACGGTATACAAGACACCGGAGAATCTCCCCGACGGATCTCCCTGCACAGCCGTCACGGTAATCCTAAGAACCAAGGGTTGTGCATGGTGGTGGAAGTCAGGTTGCACATTTTGTGGCTACTTCAATGATGTCAGGGACGATGTTACATCTGAGGATATGTTCTCTCAGTGGGAAGAAGCCAAGAGGAAAACTGAGAATTTCAAGGGATGTAAAATGGTCAAGGTATACACATCTGGAACATTCTTTGAGGATAGAGAAAACCCCCCTGAGTGGCAAGAACATGTGTTGAGGGAGACCTACGAGATGGGACTACACCTAGTCGTCGAAGCTCAGGCACAAATGTGTACGGAAGAGAAATTGGCATGGGTCGCCGAGAGGCACCCGGGTTGTACTGTAGCAATAGGTTTGGAGGCATATGACAACACCGTTCTGAGATTTCATGCTAACAAAGGCTTCTCAATCAGACAATGGCACAGAGCCGTGGAATTACTTAGAGAAAACTCATTAAGAGTAAAGACATATCTCCTTTTCAAGCCACCATTCATGTCCGAGGGAGACGCCTTAGAACATACTTCAAAGTGGGTAATGGAAGTATCCAAGATATCTGACGAAGTGTCAATAAATCCAATGAACATTCAGAGGGGTACAATCGTGGACAGGCTCTTCAGAAACAGGGAGTATCGCCCTCCGTGGCTTTGGTCATTGGTAGAAATGATCGTAAGGACGCATGCTGATGTATCCAATACCGATTGCAGGGTAATCGTACATCCAACTGCAGGGGGGAAGACCAGGGGATCTCACAACTGTGGATCGTGCGATTCAGAAGTCGTGGCAGCAATTGAGAGGTACTCCGTTTCCGGGGACTTAAGGGAATTCACAGGGTTAGAATGCGAGTGCAAGAAGGCATGGCACGCCGAGATTCAGAGTGACGCTACTCTTCCTGCCCCTATGGGCGCAGGCATCCACAGGAGGGGGAACCCGTTGGACCGCATGCGTGCTCCTTGAGTGCTGGGGACATTACACCCCGCCCAATGCTTAAGGGGCAATCTCTGTTGGTTCGGTCCGCTTCTGTCGCGTTTGCGAGGTGTGTGTCTATGTCTGCCGATGTACCGAGTTCTGTTGATGTGTTTATTCAAGGTGAGAAAGAGCCAGCTTCCTCTGGAATAGTATTGGTGCTAGGATTCGTAACTATGCTATCTTTCCTTGTACTCTACGGCATCTTATTCCCTGGCAGAGACATGCCTGTGGTCTCCGAAGTACTTCCTATGTTTGAGGGAGTATTCGATTCTGGGATCTGGTTCTTCCTCCTCGGTGTTATTTTTGGTGCATTTTCCATAATCGCGACCATGCTTGCGGAGGCTACTAGCGAGTAGGTGATATCATGGATGTCATAATTTCCACTTTAGCAGTCTTTTGGCTCATCTTGGCTATATTCTTCATACTGATAAAGAGAGGCCTGTGGATATTCAGTGACGTATCCAAGAGCCTCAGCATGTTCATGCTCGAGAAGGCCCTCGGGCCGGCAATAGATTTCGTCAGTGGACGCCCCGGCTCTGCAACAACTGCATGGATAATCCACGGTTTCGTTTGGACATTCGCGGCCTCAACATTCACCTTCGTAGGGCTCTGGCTGACACATGACCCCACCGCTCTACACAGCTTTGAGTCATGGGGATATCATCCAAAGTCATCTGAGTTGATTTACGCAGGTAGATTGACTGCTTTATTTGGAGCTATCGGGATGATGGTTATCGGCGCATCTCTGCACGCCCTACCAAAGCTATCCGGAACAAACTTGGCTAGCGAGTCCAATGCTACGTTGGTATCTCTTCTTTGGACACTGTCCGTATTGCTGATGTTCATAGGCTCGCAGAATAGCGTCATTCTTGGAATTACAATACTACCCGTCGCAAATCTATTGCTTTCCCTGGCTTCGATAGCCATTGTAATCAACATGGTAATCACTGTTTCCGAGGCAACCAAGGATATCCCATTCCCTGGATGGCTGATATTGTTTGCAGTCATTGGGAATATTGCCGCGATTCTAGCAGTGTTCGTGAGTGGCGCATATGAGGAGGGAACAGGCCAATGGCTACTCTTCCACTTGTCAGGAGGGACCTTCTTTTTCTGTGGTCTGGCTGGAGTCTCCCTATACTCGGCATCTGTTGGTTCAGGGAATCCATTGTGGTCAAAATCCCTGGTGGCTTTCACACTATTCGGAGCATTGGTCACTATCAATCCCATGGGATCAACGGACTCGTCGATGGTAATCGACTTGTTCTCCTTGTCCTCAAGCGAACTCGATGCCACGTCGAGGGACGTTATATCTGGTTCATTCCTGATGGCCCTAGCCGCAATGCCAATTATCGCATTCAGCGCTAACATGCTGGTGACTCTCAGGGGTTCAGATGCCTTTGTCGAGAATCCTGATGCACCCGGTATCGCGGAACTGAATCTCGGATCATGGATGCTTGTCCCGGTTGCTATCGGAGCTCTTTTTGTGCAGACAGACGCTCTCGGAGGTGTCAACGAACTAACTGGAATTTCGCAGTCTCTCGATTTAATGGCGATTTGGCTTGTAATGATTCCACTTTCCCTCGGTGCGGCTCTGAGTATCCTCCCAAGAGCCAGTGGTAGGCATCAATTATCGGAGAACAGGTCTAGGTGGGCCTATTGGATGATGACCGGGGGGGCCTTCCTCGGCCTATTGATAACCATGATGTCTGACTTCACTGATATGGCTCTCACGGAGTCAATGGCCGAGCAGGGTGCCTCAATAAATGACGAACTCAGGAAGGTCGGGTCAGTAATGTTCTACGGGACCGTGGTTGGTGCCATATTCCACTGCACCAACGCCATAAGCGGTCAATTCAGGGGAAGGGCGGTCCAAACCGCAAGTACTTCCTCAACTTCATCGATTTCTGTTGAATCATACACACTGACATCACCAACTACAATCAGAAAGATTCTGGCTAGCGGGGCTACTCTCGACACTGAGGTTTCTCCCTCAGGACAGAGTGAAGAGGAAGGCTCAGCTACCGAACTTTGAGGATATGAAACCCCTCGCATCGGGCGGTAAACATGCGGATCGGACTAGTCGGCAAGCCAAATGTCGGCAAATCGACGATATTCTCTGCTATGACACAGACACCAGTAGAAATCGCAAACTACCCCTTTACAACCATAGATCCCAATGTTGGCGTGGCATGGCTACCCCTGCCCTCAAAGTGCCCTTGTTCAGAGTTAAGAGAACGTAAAGAGGATGCGGGGAGACTCGAACCAGTCAATGAGGACGATACAAGAAAAGGTAGTATATGCGAGCCCAACTCTGGCTCTTGCGTTGAGTATCGAAGACTAGTCCCAGTCACTCTTGTTGACGTTGCAGGTCTGGTTCCAGGGGCTCATGAGGGCAAGGGTCGAGGCAATCAATTCCTATCTGACTTAGCTCGCTGCGATGCGCTGATTCAGGTAGTCGATGTATCCGGCTCCACTGATTTAGAGGGAAATCCCGTTGGTACCGGGGGGTCAGAGCCTATAGAGGAACACCGCTTTCTTGTATCGGAAATCGAGGCTTGGATTGCTGGTATCCTACGCGGGGGATGGAGTCGGGCCGCTAGGAGAGTTCAGGCAGAGGGTGAGAAGGCTCTTTCTGAATACATACTCACTCAATTGACAGGAATAGGAGCTACGGAGAGCCATATCAACACAGGCATTGCAGCTGTACGCACTCGTCATCCTGGGTCCGAATCGGCGTCGCAATGGGGGGATTCTGAGTTAATGACTCTATCTTCAGAGATTCGCAGGGCATTGTTTCCAATATCCATCGCGGCAAATAAGGCTGACAATCAAGTACATCGCTGTAACGAGCTGAAAACAGAAATTGAGGCTTCAGGGGGTAAGGTCGTCCTCACGAGTGCTGAGGCCGAACTTGCGCTGAGTAGGGCCAGTGCGGCTGGATTGATCGAACGTCGACCGGGAGATTCGAAATTTGATATCTCTCAGAAGGGTGAGGAGACTATGAACGAGCAGCAGAGAAAGGCATTACATTCCATTTCTGAATCTCTGACTTGGGAAGGAGGCGGGCTATTCGGGCTACTCTCAGAAGTCGTATTCGGTACACTTTCTCGCAAGGTGGCATATCCTGTTCAGGACGAGACACATTGGGCAGATGGTGATGGAAATACTCTCCCAGACGCTATCCTTGTTCCCCCAGGGACTACCGCTAAGGGACTGGCATTCCATGTTCATACTGATTTAGGCCAAGGATTCATCAGGGCCGTTGATGCCCGAACTGGAAGGATAATCGGTTCTGAGTATGAGATAATGGATAATGACGTTATCAGGATACACTCAAAGTCCTAAGGATCCTAGGCCAACGACTCTTCGATGACAACTTCGTAAGTCACCATCCTCCACGTGATATCAAATTCCTCATCTGAGTCCACTATCTGTCCCACCACAGGAGCCGAGTTAACTTCCGCCGTGAGCGTAGCTGACCATGTCCCAATACCAAAACCGCCATCATTCCACGTCTCTGATATTGTTTTCTGTGATGATGTGATAGTGAAACTCTCCCCTGTGTAATTGGTGGTAACATCCCATCTGATTGTGAACCCACCATTTCCTCCGGCACAGGTGCCATCTGCACTCTGGTCCTCAATATCACCAGATGAGTGCCCCTCAACATCCATTAGATCACTTATTCCATCCACACTGTCAGTAAAACCCGGCCCAGGATCGTCATTATCGTTACACTGAACTATCAATTCTACGGACCCTATCTCCATTTCTCCTATGTCATCGAGCCCCACAATGAATTCTGTAATGTGGGTATCCCCGTCTTCTAAAACTGCTGACTCTTGTAAAATAACCTCACTCTCAATGAAGCTAACCTCCCAATTTCCTTGGGGTCCCGCCCCTCCAGATGACAGACCTTCATCCGCTAGAGGCATCCATGCGAAATATAGTGGAAATAAAACCATGAATGCCAACGAACCCGCGAGCATCCCAATTTTCCTCGGACTATCGAACATGCCTTTATTCCCCTCCTACTCGGCACTGGAAAATCACTCCCTCTTTCAAATCCTCTCTCTGAAAGTTACGATTTCAAGTCAGATAATACCCTCTGACAAAAACGCCTTTCTTGATTTTCTGAATTCTGGACTGAAGTAGCCAATCATGGAGCGCTCTCCAAAACTCCACTTCCAAGGGCACCTAGGAAGGGAATCATGCCACTCACGAAGGAAAGTAGACCACTCATCTCCATCTATTCCCGATGGAATCTCGAATGAAACCATAGTTATGCTACCTGCAGAACCAGGTGTGTAGCTCCATGATCTCAAAGACAGACCCTCTCCAGAACCACTATCTATCGAGAGCCCAATCACTCTTGCTGACCTAGCTATGGGCATTATGATGGCCCATCTGTGAACTACCCTGCTTTCTTCCAGCCTGGTCCCTTCCCATCCTCGTCTTTCACATGCTATTCTGAAGTACCTAATCGCATCGGTGGGGGTTATTGAGACTGGAATCTCTAGTATACGATTGGGGTGCATCCGGCTTCGCTAACAGGCTATCGCCCATAGCGCCTTCGCGAATCCTATCTTTTGCTAATGCTTATCCGAACAAAGAGCCGAGACCCTCGAATCCACTATCGTCTTCCTCAGGCTCCTCTTCAGCAGCGGCCTCGGCAGGAGCCTCTGAAGCTCCTCCTGCGGCTGCGGCAGGCGCGGCGCCTGTGGCAACGGGTGCTGCTATAGCGGTAGCCATAGCTTCTCCGATATCGACGGATCCTAACGACGCAACCAGTGCCTTAACACGGGCGCTGTCAGCATCCACTCCAGCGGCGGTTAGCACAGCGCTAACGCCATTCTCATCAATCTCTTTCTCAGCAGAGTGCAGTAGCATTGCAGCATATACATATTCCATTTTTTCACCTTCTATTTCATCCGAAGAGATCGCCAAGTCCACCGAACCCAGCTTCCTCCTCTTCCTCCTCTTCCTCATTTGCGACTTCTTCGGTCGCTCCTTCAGCCGCTTCGGAGGAAGCGACTTCAGCACCAGATGTGCTCGCTACCGCACCAAGTGCGGCAACTAGCTCTTCATCGAGAGCTGAGGAATCTAACTGGCCGGCTATGGCCATGGCACGTGCGTTAGCACGGGAAATTATCGCCGAGGCAGTGTCTTCGTTGACGACCCCAGCTTCCAAGGCAACTGATAGGGCCTCACTGCTAGCCTTGGAAAGCAGAGCAGGCATTGTGACACTGGAGAACCAGCGTACGTTACATGCTAGGTTGTAAGCGTTCGAGGTAGCTGAGATAATATCGCTCTTGAGACCATCTGTGTCCAAGTCTAGGTCTGAGGAAGAAAGAACTTCTCCGTCATCAATGACTCCCATCAGTATCAATCCGATCTCGATAGGGTTTATTCCAAGCTTTGAGAGCATTAGCCCAAGATCTCCCTCGATTGGCTCTCCCTTGTTGACTACAGTAACTGTTTTCTGGATAGCTACCGCGCCCTTGTCTATCTTTGCCGGAATCCCAACTGCGTTGAACTCACCGACAATCGGTCCCGGTCCAAACTCTGTTGGCCCCGCTTCTACGACAATGTCCTCTGGGGCAATTTCTCCCTCCTTTGCGGCTCTACCTTGCCTGGTTTTCTCCAACTCATCAAACAACTCATAGCAGTTCAACGAATCAGTGTGTACCACGCATGGCTGAATCGCGCCTTCAAGGAGCTCTTCTAGATCATCCTCGGAAAGGCCGGCTTCCTTCCATGCAATCCTGATAAGGCTCTTTTTGGCCATGGTCATTGTCATCATTCCCCTTAGGGAGTTTCTCATGTCCAGCATATTCTTTGCAGGGACTCCCGAAATATCCACAACACCAACAACTCCCTCTTTGGAGACTATGTCCCTTAGCTCAGTCACACGGTCCGGCTTCCATGACGCGACCTTGGGAATCAAGCAATCACCTCGACCTTGTAAGAGGGGCCCATGGATGTCTTGATGTAGCAGGACCTGATATTTCCAGGACCTCTCTCAAGCTTGCTCATCACTCTGTTCCAGATAGCCATGGCGTTCATCGTGAGATCGTCAAGGCCCTGCTCTCTGGAACCTAGGGCGGTGTGGAAGGTTATCTTATCTCTGGACCTCACAACCGCTGTGTCCTTCAGACCCGCAGCTATCATTGCGGGATCCACATTCGGAGGTACGGGGCGAGGCATCTTACCTCTTGGTCCCAAAACGACCCCGAGGAACCTTCCGACGGTCCCCATGTGTGGAATCTCGGACAGGAAGAAATCATATCTATTCGCCATCTTTCTTGCTTGCTGGCGATTACCTCCAATATCCTCTATTGTCGATGGGTCGATTACATCCAATCCAGCCGCCTTGGCCTTTGTGGACATCTCTCCTCCTGCGAACATTGCGATCTTGACGGGTTTGCCCCTGCCTGATGGGAGCCGAACCTCCTCCTGTATCCTGTTAGCTGGGTTCTTGAGATCTACGTCCTTCAATGTAAATGAGATCTCCATTGACTCTACAAACTTACGCTCAGGAGACCCTTCTAGGGCTTGCTGAATAGCGTTCTGTATATTTTCCTTCATTCTAAACCACCTCCGCGGTCAACGAGGTTGGACCTCTCCCGCAATTCGTGTATGTCAAGCGAAATGCTCGGCAAATTCCCCCTTGCTCATAGCATTCAAGGCGTCTTTTGGAGACATCCCCTCGACATTTACTCTCATTGATACGCATGTTCCCATGACTTCCCTGCACCTAGCGTAAAGAGTTGCACCAGTGAGGCGGTCTTTCTGCTCATCAGCGATCTTCTTTACCTGATCCATTGTGAGGTTTTCCGTTGCTTCCTCCCAGGATCCGTTACACTTCTTTTTACCAAGTGACTGGATTATTTTGTGAGGGGTTTCATTGCGCGCTGACATACTAAATCCCCCTCCTGAGTGCCTCGCCGACCTACTCTCCCTATTTGAGCGTGATGTAAGTGACCAGATCCCCCTAATCTCACTCCATTCTTTGGGTGACCCTTACCTGATCGGCCCTTATGTTGAGGGCTACTGGGACTGCCGCCTCGAATAACTCGACCGTGACTTCCTCTTTCGACTCGCTTACGCCAATCACACGGGCCGAAGCACCCTTGAAGGCGCCCCCGCGTATTTCCACGATGTTTCCTTCCTCGATTCCGGTTGTTGCGGCCTTCGGTTCTAGGTATGGTAGGATGTCCCTTAATGGCGACTCGCCGTCCAACACCTTCCGACAGTTCTTCATTGGGGTAGCTGATACTCCAACTCTGCCTATTAGTTTCTCAACGTGATGAATGGCGGTGGCTTCGACGAATATGAATCCCTTCAGATAGCTAGGACTTAGGACCCCGAATATCTTGTCTTGAATGTCTTGTAGCGATCCAGTCCCAGATAACCTAGCCCTGATTTCCCTGGCCACATTCTGCTCTTGACCCATGCTGGTCTTCAATATGTAGAGGAATGAAGCCACGTCACCATACATATTCCCGAGTTGAGGGACCATATATCTGGTTGATCTGCTATCAGAGGAATCTTCGGGCTCCACCCAGTTGATGTAACCCGGGTCGACCCAGTTGTAGCTCTTGTAGAGTCCTTTGGCGGTTACCTCTTCGGTATCACAAAGGAAAAGCAGAGGAGTTACATCATTCAGCCGGTTCCCGAACTCAAGACCCCTGGCATCACCAGATCTGACGAAGGTCAGGCTCTCATGGGGAATACCTGTTGCCTCCTCGATCCTCGAAGCAACTGAATCTAGGTCATTTGAATCTCCTACTCCGTAGACTCCATCCCAAGCACCGGGGAAATCAGAGACCTCATCGGCTCTTTGCATCAATAGGACCTTCTCTTCATGACGAATGTAAGCAACAAAAGCATCTGACATGTTTTTCACCCTCTTAATTGGTCAACCATCTGAAGAAGTCAGGCAACAAGGTGTCCATCCCCCACAGCATCACGAATCCTATTAATCCGAGCACCAGCATACCGATTCCACAAACTATCACAGTCTGCCTGAACTCTTGCTTGGAGGGCTTTCTTGCCATCTTCAGGATTCTAGCGTAAGAACCAGTTTGCAGTCCCTTAATCCTTCCTTCGATACCGTCCTGCCAACCCTGTACGGTCTCTTCGACAGCGCCAACATTGGAACTCTCAACACTCATGGTTCTACCTCAAAGCGGTCTGCCGACCGACGAGCCTCATTTAAGCACAGCGGACATGGCTGTCGCGTTTGATTGTCTGCTATCCGACAAACTCCACTGTCCTACTCTTCAAATTCCTCATCTGGGTATGCAACGCAGCACCATGAATCTGCTCACTCTTCACTCCTGTCAGAACCAGCAGAACTCTGATGCCATCGCCCATGCTAGGATCAGTAGTAGCTCCCCAGATTATTCTAGCATATGGGTTGATCTTGTCCCTTATGATCTTGGCACATGATTCAGCGTCACCGAGAGAGAGACTGGGGCCACCTACGACATTGACTAACGCGCCTCTGGCATCGGACACATCGATATCCAGAAGTGGAGATTGCAACGCCTCCTCTGTGGCGGCTTCTGCCATTCCTTCACCTCTGGCCTCACCGAGTCCGATCATTGCCACTCCACCTCCATTTTCCATAACAGATCGCAAATCCTGGAAGTCCAGATTAACCACTCCTTCTTTGGCTATCATCTCTGAAACCCCCTTGATGCTTCGCATCAGGAGCTCATCGGCTACTCTGAATGCCGCGTCGAGAGGGAGCTCTCTTACTCCATCAACCTCCAAAAGCCTCTCATTTGGAAGCACAACAACTGTATCGCAGACCTCCCTTAATCTCTCTAGGCCCCACTCAGCATTTTGTCTCCTCAGAGCTCCTTCAGATAGGAAGGGATAGCTAACCACTGCGATTGTTAGCGCGCCAGCGGCTCTGGCCAGCCTTGCTACAACATGGGCACTTCCGGTCCCTGTTCCCCCGCCTAGTCCAGCTGTGATGAAGGCAAGATCGCACGACTCAATCTCCGCCTTCAGGGACCTCTCGGATTCGTATGCCGCCTGTTCGCCCTTTTCTGGATCTCCTCCAGCGCCCCTGCCTCGCGCTGATCTTCCAATCAGAATCTTATTCTTGACAGCCACTCGCAACAAGTGTTGCGCGTCAGTGTTTACTGCAATTCCTCTGACATACTCGTCATCGAAGAGGTCCTCATGTTCCAGTCTTGCAACAGTATTAGAACCACATCCCCCACATCCAAAGACACGTATCTTTGGTTGCAATGACATCAGTAAGCTCTGAAGCTCCGGATCACTTTCGGTATCTATAGGTCCTAAGGGTAGTTCGGACTCCTCATCAAGCTCCAGAACTCTGTTGATGAGATGCTTCATGTGGGTTAGGCGAGTACTACAGAGGATAACCATTACCCTCAACCATGCGTGGTAGGGCACCATTTGGTCACATGGCTACTTCAGCCGTCATATTAACTGAGAGCGAGTCTTGATGAATCTCACTAGAAAGGTATAGACCCCTCCCCAGGCAGATACTGCTAGAGCGAAGGTCATCCCATTCAGTTCACTGTTTCCAAGGTTCAACATCTCCATAATCCAATGCATCGAATCCATAGAGATTCCAGAAGCTCCCGAATAGGCCTGCCAAGATGCAGCAAGAAGGCCGACAATGGTAAGAACCATCCTGTCTGCTCTGGAGAAACCTCCGTAAATACGATCCAACCCCACTGATTGAGCCTGAGTTCCCATATAGGAGCCGAACAGAGTCATTAGTCCTGCAATTAGGCCAGTACTTGGCTCAGCAACAAAGCTCGAGTTCATTCCAATTGCCACGAGTAGGCCTACATCTACCACCCTGTCAATGGTATGGTCGAGGAAGTCCCCGTAAGGACCATCAGTACCTTGATGCCTTGCCAACGCCCCATCCAGAGCATCCAATACACCGGCAATTAGGATTAGGAATACGCCTCCAATAATCCAAATTGATCCGGTAGAGTCCCCTGTTGCCTGAGATAATAGGTAGAAAGAGAGGATTGCAAGTCCCAGACTGGCCCAAGTGAGAGAACTGGGGTCAAGGTCACCCATTCTGACAACCAATGGATGTATCGCGTTAGTCCATCTTTCACGCATCTTCTCAAACATCGCAAGTCCCCCGTTCAATCCAGTCTATTGTCGTGTCAGGGGCATCATGCTTGAAGCCATCTGAGATCCAGGAGCGAATATGTCCCACAATTGACTCTGGAGAGTTTTTCGATGTTTCGAACTCAGTCCAGGGGATATCATGGGCATACTCGTTCCAGGCCCCTCCAATGAACTCCCATTCTACATTCGAGTCAACCTTAGAATCAGAGTAATTTCGAGAGACAAGACGAGCACGTAGAATTTCGGGATCGCACCTGAGTACGATGACTCCCTCTACAGGCAAGAGATGGGATAGGTGACCGTCGACTATCGTCATCTTTCTAGGTGGATCGCCCCAGGCTCCATTTAGAATCGTTTTCAGTTTATCGACGTCTATTGGACACGCCCCGTCCCTCGGATCTTCGGCTTCTATGCACCCGTGCTCAGATGCCAGTGACTCGACTGTCAAGATATCGAATTCGCCCTCCCTCAGTATTTCCGCAATGGTGGTCTTCCCTGAACCAGGAGCCCCTGTCAGTCCCAACCTCCGCATGCCCTGCATGCCACCCCGTCCTAGCAAGAAGCAATGAAAGCTCCTGCTTAGGCGCAACATTCACCTCACATGAGGCTCTGGGAAGAATGAGTCACATGTCCTCCGAGATTAGCTGGGTTCAAGCCATGAACCCTAGAGATAGTAAGCTGAACCTGTTATTGATAGCACTTCCAATAACACTCTACTTCGCATATATCGCGCATGACGAGTCGATGTCCTTCGTCTTCTCCCTTCTGGCCATAATGCCTCTTGCATTCCTGATGGGGAGGGCGACTGAGGAGATAGCACTCTATACCTCAGAATCATTGGGCGGGTTGTTGAACGCAACGTTCGGAAATGCCGCAGAGATGATAATCGCCCTTCTTGCAATTTATACCGCATCGAAGGCGGCCTCTGGAAGTGATACGGAAGCACTGATGGTAGGCCTAGTTCAAGCAAGCTTGATAGGTAGCATACTCGGAAATATACTCCTCGTCATGGGTCTTGCATTTTTGTGGGGTGGAATCAACTTCCCAGAGCAGAAATTCTCTGAAACCCAGGTTAGCTCAAACGGCTCACTTATGTTGCTAGCAATGATAGTTCTGATCATTCCAACGGTATTCAACTCAACCGTGGGGGGTGTCGAGGGAGAGGAGGGAGTGATGCGACTGAGTCACGTTGCGGCCGTGGTTCTACTTTTCTTGTACGGCCTATTCCTGTACTTCCAGTTCAAGTCTCATGTAGACCTGTTCGCAACTGAAACTCACGGGCACGAGGCTCCAGAGATGAGTAAGCGCGATGCCATAATCCTTCTAGTTGTAGCAACCATCCTTGTATCCTGGATGGCAGAGATTCTCGTACACTCAGTAGAGTATGCTGCCTCGGACGATGGCCTAGGACTACCTCATCTATTCATCGGAGTAATTCTACTGCCTCTCTTCGGAAATGCGGCTGAGCACTTCACCGCTGTGGTGGTCGCGGGCAAGGACAAGATGGACCTCTCATTTGCTATCTCAATGGGATCATCCACTCAGATCGCGGTCTTTGTCGCTCCGATGATGATTCTAGTGGCTTGGGCACTCGACGTTCCACTGACATTCGAATTTGGCTTATTGGAGACAGTCTCGGCATTTCTCGCTGTCTTGATAGTTAACATAATTGCATCTGATGGCAAGTCGAACTGGCTGGAAGGCGCAATGTTGCTTGGGACATACCTGGTCCTGGGGGCCGCATTCCTGTTCTATCCATGATCAGAACGGCATTTCCATGAGGCCCACTGAATCGTACAGGCTTGGTCCACTGCCAAGGAAGTAAACAGAACCCCGTCTACTACGGGAGTCCTCCGCAGTGGAGTTCGAATCCGAAGCGCACGAGTCTGTGCAACCATCTGCAAAAGCCACGAAGACCCTCCCTTCCCTGTCTATATGCAGGTCATTGAAATCAAGCAGATTTCTGTTGGACCCTCCAATATCCCTACAGTCTCCGCTGTTTAGGCAGATACTGCCGATTTGAACTGGGTCATCCGTGACTCTGTAGGTGTAGAACGTGGGAGATGGATCCAGTGCGTTCAGACTGAGTGTAATGTAGAGGTGATAACTGACGTTTGTGGTGGCGTAATGGGCGTTCCCAGTCCAATTTTCTCCATCTATATCAGGCTCCCCCAACTCGCTTGAATTTTCACTTCCCAGGTATGTTATTGCTATCCTACCAGGGTCTCCTGCATCGACTTGAGGGAACGTCGTAGAGATAACCTCTATCGGACTTATCCTGATGCTAGTTTGCTCCCAGCTCTCCCCTGAGTCTATACTTCTGGACATATACACCCCCTCATCACCACCCGTCCAGATATGGTATGCATTGGACTGGGTATCAGTCGCGACTTCCGAGTTCTTGCGTGGATAAGGTGTCCCTACGTCCTCGCCCATGGTGTATTCGTCCCAGCTGAATCCGTTATCTTTGGAGACAATCACAGTGGGAGTTTCAACTCTCGGGGTTACGTAGACGGTCCCATCGGGAGCGCTAGTTATCGCCCCGTGTAGGCCACCATTTGACGTTGCAAGACCGAAGATCTGCCCCCCAGCCTCGAACGTGGCACCCCCGTCAAAGCTCGTGAAGCAGAAAATCCCCACTCCCTTGTTGTAGCAGTAGTAGACTGCCTGATCGTAGAATGACTGTGAAATCGATCCACCTATCCCATATCCGCTACTAGTCCAAGGTCCCGTTGCTAGCTTAATATGGTCATTCAGAGGGGTTGTGCCAGAGTCGTGAGGATTTCCCAACCAGCTCTCTCCGTCGTCATCACTCCAGCAAATCCAAGAAGTCTCTAGACCCTGCATCTGGACATTGAATATCCTGTCCGTCACAGGGTCCACCCACCCGTATGGATCACTGGTGGTGAAAGAGCACTCTGGGCCAGTCACCTCCTCCCATGATTGCCCGTAGTCACAAGACCTCATGACCTTCTCAAATGCAATGAAGAATATGCAACCACTGGAGGTTATTCCAATGCTGGGCTCAGCTCCGTCCTCCCCAACATCACTGAATACGAACTCCATTTGCATAGGCGGGAGACCCAAATCCATTCCATCTGGGCCAGTGACGAAGACTCTGGTTTCGCCCTCGTCCTCAATAATATCCGGACTACCGCCGTCATTGGTGTGGATACAACCGGTTGCAGGGACTAAAACCATCATCAGAACGACTAGGAGAGAGCCCACCTTCATGTTTGGTCGACTTAGTTTATGCACAATTATGTTGCCCCGGTGAGTTTTCTCATTCGACGTCTACAATCCATCCAAATTCATCAGGAGAGCGCTTCTGCTGTATCGCCGTGAGATTCTCGTATAGCTCCCTAGTTACCGGCCCAACTTCCCCGCCATAGTACTCTTTTACCCTCTCCCCATACTGGATTTTCCCTATAGAGGACACTACGGCCGCTGTTCCCACGCAGAAGCACTCATCAGCACTCATCGCATACTCCACATCGACCTTCTCTTCCCTCACTTCATAGCCCCGTGCCATAGCAAGCTCGATTATTGATGCCCGAGTCACCCCGGGAAGAATTGTTCCCGTTAATTCAGGCGTCGAGATGACTCCATCCTTTACGCAGAAGAAGTTCGCGGCCCCTACTTCTTCGATGTACCTATGATTTACCGCGTCCAAGTAGATAATCTCTGAATACCCTTCTTTCTTTGCCATCTTGGAGGGTATCATCCCGGGTGCGTAGTTTCCAATGGCCTTCACTCCTCCTGACCCACCGGGAGCCGCTCTGTGGAACCTATCCGATACTCTGAGAGAGGTCGGAGTAATCCCCCCTTTGAAGTATGGTCCAACGGGAGAGGTGAATACCAAGAATGTGTACTCAGGGGCTGGAGCGACTCCTAGGATTGGCCCACTCCCCATAAGTAGGGGCCTGATGTAGAGAGCGCCCTTGCCCATTGGTGGAACCCATCTGGAATTCTCCCGTACGGTCTTGATGACCGCATCCAAGAAAATCTCCTCAGGCACAGGGGGCATACCAAGTCTCATCGCCCCCTCTTGCGCTCTCTTGGCATTCCTATCTGGCCTGAAGAGAACGATACTTCCGTCTGAAGCCCGCTGGGCCTTCATCCCCTCAAAGAGGCCCTGTCCGTAATTGAGGACTCCAGCCGCAGGAGATATCACCAGATCCTCGAAGTCCATCATTGAACCGACAGCCCACTCTCCTCCCAGCTCGCATTTGGAGAGGTACATCCTGTCTGTCTTCGTGAAGCTGAAAGTGAGAGAATCCCAGTCGACCACCGGTTCACTTTCGTCTAGCACTGTCAGTCCCCTGCCTCCACGGAAGCAAGCCGGCTTTCAACGATTACGCACGCAGCCTCTCCTATCTTTGATATGGTGGCACTTCAGTACATACTTTGAAGACCGTGTGTTATCCCCTGACAGCGAGGCATGCGGATGGAGTGGGAGGGTAAGATGTGCATCGTGTCCGGCTCCTATCAATCAATAGACTCGCCTTCCCCAAGAACTGTTGTCGAGCTATGGTGCAGAGCCGAGGAAGGCCATTCCGTCCTGCTACTGGTCCACGGTCTACGTCCATACTTCGATATCGCAGTGCGAGGACCACCTGACCACGAATACGTTCCAGACCTAGAGTCTGTAAGGGAAATCACCGAGGTAATGGAAGTATCAGAACCAGTCATGAAGTGGACTAGGCATGGTGTCAAGAGGCATTGGAGGGTCTACGCAGATCAGCCTTACTCAGTGAGGAGACTCAGGAAGAAGCTGGAGGACTGGGAAGTCACCAGCGCAGATATACCGTTCCAGAACCGCCTAATGCTGGATCTGGACTTAGGGCCACACATCAATGCGAGAGGGGAGGTTCTTTGGGCGGGCGAAAGAGCACCAGATGCAGTAAAAAACAGCTCTAATACTGACCCATCCTCAGTTGAAGAAACCGTAGTGAAAGAGGGCGGGTCTGGAATATACCCGGTTGACATGATACTTTCCTGCAATCTCCAAGGATTATCCAGAACCGATCCCTTTCCCGCCCCCTTCGTTACTTTTTCTTTCGACCTCGAGACAAGCATTGCCACTAATCGCATACTATGCGCAGCTGCGGTAATAGATCGTGCTGGGGAGCGTTCGGAGCACCAGTTCAGAGGCGAAGAGAGGGAAATTATGGAGGGGCTAACTACCCTCGTCAGAGAGCAAGATCCAGACTTCGTCACAGGGTACAACATCGATAATTTCGACCTTCCAAGAATGGAGGAGAGGGCCGAGGCAATCTCCCCAAGGCCGAAGTATAGCAGATCACCTCTGTTCGGTTGGGGCAGAGTTCCCATGAAAGAAGGTGAGGGGAAACGAATTTTCCCAACCAGGCAACAAAATAGGGTCTGGAGAATTCCCGGAAGAATCCCCATGGATGCATGGTGGCAGGCCCGACAGACTCTGAGGCCACAAAGGGAGTCACTGAGGTACGTATCGCAGCTTCTATGGCCTGAGAACGAGGACATGAGAAAGCTCGATGTGGATGCGAGTAAGATGGACGAGGAATGGGCCGCTAGGCCCGATGTGGTGATGGAGTACTGCGTCAGAGACACTCATCTCCCCCTAGATATTCTAGGACATCTCAAGGCCATAGCAAGAAAGGAGGCCCTTGCATCAGTTTCACTTACTGCAGTGGAGACAGCCGCGAATGGCACCACCAGCCAGTGGATTGACTCATTGGTCATGAGACTGGCAGACAAGGAGTCGATAGCAGTACCAATGACAAATGCAGGACCTAGGAAGAGAGATCAGATTGCAGGAGGCTACGTGCATGAGGTCGAGCCAGGAATGGAGCCATGGGTAGTCGTTCTTGACTTCAAATCCATGTACCCCTCCATAATGATAAGCAACAACATTTGCTCCACCACCCTGGTAACTGATGGAGATGAGGACAAATCACACAGTGTTTCCCCAACAACTGGAACTAGATACAAATCAAAGGAGGATATGAACGGTCTAGTCCCCAGGCTTTTGGAGGACTTAATGGAAAAGAGGGACCTTTACAAGAGGGGCATGGAGGAGGCACAAGAGGGAAATGATCCAGTCGAGGCCTTTTTACTAGACCAACTGCAGTATGCGGTAAAAATACTGATGAATTCATTCTATGGGGTATTTGCGTCTAGTTTCTACAGGTTCACTCACCCAGACTTGGGAGCTAGCATAACCGAATGGGCTAGACACAACATCAAAGCGATAATATCACAAGTCGAGGAAGGCGGTAACGACGTCATTTACTCCGACACAGACTCGATTTTCGTGAAGTCACCAGTGGACTCAGGAGCTCCGACGAACCGATCCGAAGACCCCATGGTCTCGAAGGAATGGAACAAGGCAAGAGAAGAGACCTTGGAGTTCGGGGATGAGCTGGCGAGTAGATTCACTAGGGAGGGAGCTGAGCTAGAATTCGAGACAGCACTTTCCGCATTCTTCAGCCATGGTGCCAAAAAGAGGTATGTTGGAAGAGTAGTGTGGCCTAGGGAAGAGATGCTGATTAGAGGCTATGAGGTGAGGAGGACCGACTCTTTCGATTTACTATCCGAGACAATGACAGAGATGTTCGAGATGCTCCTCGATGGGAACACAGAAGGAGCTGTAAATATGACGAAGTTAGCGATCGACGAGGTTCGTAGTGGAGATGTCGACCCATCTAGACTGGTAATCAGTCGATCATGCAAAGGCAAGTGGAATTCAAAGAAGAACGAATGGGACTTTGACAGTGTCTACGCTAATCCTGATGGCCTGCCGTATGTAAGAGCCGCCAAGCAAAGAATTGCAGCAGGACTTCAATTCACACCCGGAATGAAGGTAGGATACGTAATCACGAAGCCAGAGGGTGGTGACAAGAAGCTCGGAGTCAAGGCATGGCTCGTTGACGAAATCGGTGGTGAACCACCCGAATACGATACAGACTACTACGCCAAGCGCCTTGCCAAATCCCTCGGGAGAGTAACAGAGGCTTTCGGACAGGGGGAGAAGGAGCTATTGGATGGAGCCAGGCCCAAGGGCCAGAAGAGCCTCCTAGACTTCTAGCATCTTATCGTAGGGTTGATTTCATACGACTTCCCAGCGGTGTCCATGAGAGGGGGCAAGTCTGCGGGCCTGTTGATGGTCTTGATGATGATTTTCACTTCACTGGCCGGCTGTATGGATGTTCTTGGAAGCAACAGTCCTCCCACTGCAAACATGACAATTGACCCCTCCGGATCTGTCAGGGCTGGAGATAGCATCACGTTCAGTGCTGTCGGGTCCTCAGATCCCGATGCTGATCCCATGACTTTCACATGGACCTTTGGTGATGGAAACACTGGAAACGGCCTCACAACAAGTCACTCTTATGCTCAGCCTGGCGAGTATTCCGCCAAGCTTGCCGTAAGCGATGGTACCCACGAGGTAACCACCAGCAAGCTCATCTCGGTAATTGACTCATCAGCCAGAGAGCCCCACGCTGAAATAACACCCAACAAGGACGACAACTGCGATGGAGACAGCCCGCCCAATGGGGACTTCGTGATGGTATGGGTCTGCGAGGAGAACGAAATAGATGACAGGCAAGTTTCGGTTTCAGTCACAGTCCTACTGGATGGCTCCTCGTCGTGGGCAGGATGTGATCCCGACGAGCCAGATTGTTATGCAGAGGAATATATCGTTAGTTACGAATGGGATCTCGACAGGAACACGGATTCTGACGGAGATGGCATAGAAAACAACGATGTTGATGCAACCGGGGAGACAGTAGAGTGGCAGGAGAGGCCTGCAGGAGCATGGGACGTCAGGCTCACCGTTACAGATAACAATGGACTCACTCACTATGATGACTCTACAGTCTACGTCAACTACCAAGGCAAATGGAGCGATTTTGAGATGGACAGGAGGATACAGGACACTATTATCATGACTTGGGAATTCCCTGTGACTTATGACGAGGACACGAAAGACAGGATTAGATACCTCAGAACCAAGGTTGACTATCCACAGCAGGACGATGACCAAGCGGGCGGGGGAATAGGCGGAGGTCCTGTCACTACAACAGATAATAAGCTAGACATCTACCTATACAACGGCACGGATGAAGAAATAGCGAACTCAACGGGCTTATCAAATGACAACAGGAACGCAGGAGACTGCGGGTCGGACGACTATTGCGTCTGGTTAGTAATTGGAGCGTCTACCGTCAGGGGCTTCATACCGGGGGACTGGACAGCGGATCTGGTCAATGAGGAGACGCATACCACCAAGGTGAACTACTTCATAGTGGAACTTCAGTATAGATAGCCGTTTTCGGCATCCTGAAACGCGTTTGTGTAGGCATACACGGATACGGGCCCCGGGGAACGATTCATATACGCCCCTTCGGTCGGCGGGCCACACTTAGAGGTGTATAATATGGGTTCACAGTGGGAAGACAAGAGTAAGCCGCATCTGAATATCGTGTTCGTAGGGCACGTAGATCACGGAAAGTCAACGACAGTCGGTCGTTTGCTTCTGGACAGCGGTCACATAGAAGCGCACGTAATTGAGAAAAACGAAAAGCTAGCTGCAGAGGCAGGAAAGGCCGGTTTTGGTCTAGCATACGTTATGGATGGCTTGAAGGAGGAGCGAGCACGTGGGATAACCATCGATGTCGCACACAAGGAGTTCTACACACCTAACTATTACTTCACAATCATCGATGCTCCTGGGCACCGTGATTTCGTCAAGAACATGATCACAGGCACCAGTCAGGCAGACGCCGCGGTTCTCAACGTCGCAGCTAACGACGGAGTAAACGCTCAGACCAGGGAGCACGCTTTCCTAGCTAGAGTTCTGGGAGTAAGCCAGCTAATCGTCAATGTCAACAAGATGGACATCAGCGGTGTAGATTGGTCCCAGGACAAGTACAACGAGACTGTCGCAGAAGTTAGCACACTACTGAAGGGCGCTGGTTACAAGCCGGACGAGATCACCTTCGTACCATGCAGCGCGTTCCTCGGGGACAACGTCTTCAACAAGAGCGAGAACACATCATGGTACAGTGGCCCAACTCTGTTCGAGGCTATCGATGCTATCGAGATGCCACCAAAGCCAACAGACAGGCCTCTCCGCCTGCCAATCCAGGACGTCTACAAGATCAGCGGAATCGGGACCGTCCCGGTCGGTAAGATCGAGACAGGTGTCCTCAACACAGGCAAGACAGTTATCTTCAACCCAAGCCAGAAGTCTGCTGAGGTCAAGAGCATCGAGATGCACCACACAATGGTAGACAAGGCTGAGCCTGGTGACAACGTCGGATTCAACGTACGTGGTCTTGCAGCAACTGACATTCGCAGAGGAGACGTTGCTGGATACGGAGAAAGCGAGCCAGTTTTCGTCAGGCACGATGAGACATTCGTCGGCAACATCCAGATGATGGAGATTCCGAAGGCAATAGGCGTAGGATACACCCCAGTGTTCCACGCTCACACCGCACAGGTCGCAGTCAGGTTCGTAGAGCTTATCAAGAACCTAAAGACCGGAGAGACACCAGCGTTCCTAAAGTCTGGAGACGCAGCAACCGTCAGGTTCCAGCCAACCAAGCCAATGGCTATCGAGGTCAAGGACAACTTCCCTGAGCTTTGCAGATTCGCTATCCGTGACATGGGTAAGACCGTGGCCGCTGGAATGTGTATCGCTATCGAGAAGAAGGCTTAGACACAGGTGATGATCAATGCCCGTCGTCACCACTATCAGGCTGACGGGAGAGAACCATACCGATGTAAACCAGGTTTGTGATCAGATAAAGTCGATCTCTGACGAGACCGGAGTCAAGCTGAGGGGTCCAATACCCCTGCCCACCAGGAGAATCGTGGTGCCATGCAGGAAGAGCCCTGACGGAGAAGGTGCCGAGACCTGGGATCACTGGGAAATGAGAGTCCACAAGAGACTTCTGGAACTAGTAACCAACACATCCAGAGACGAGAAGGCTCTGAGGAAGGTCCTCAGGATTCCTATCCCCGACTCAGTGACTATAGAGCTCTCACTCAGGAACCTTGGATAACTAGGCTAATGACCCCATTGGGTCCCATGCATCCAGAACCGTTGGCTCGGTCTCGAGTCCATCAAGCATCTTTTCGCTAAGGTACTTCCTTGCAGTTGCTATTTCGAACATATGCTCGTCATACCAACTATCATTCATTGTGTAGAATCCCTTCTCCCCAGAGTCATCCCCCCACGAGTTCTCGACTCTCCATCGCCTTGGTTTACCATCGACGACATCCACCCCCGTGAATAGCATCGCATGCGTCATCATGGTCTGTCCGTACCTCAGCCGGTCCGCCTTGCTCATCCCGTAATCAACTCCATACAGCTCATTTGTCTCAAACAGATTGGCATCCCAAAGCCCTCTCTTCCTATCCATCTGCTTCCCGACATCACAACCCATCCACACTGGCAGGCCGTCTTCGAGAATCTTCTGTGTTATCGATTTCATTTCATCGCTGGGTACGTTAAGGTAAACCACAGGAGGGCCCCCAGCAACGTTCTGTAGATATTCCACCGTGTAAGTCCGGTAATACTCGTTTCTTGGATCGTTGACTATGCAGACGTAGTCTTCCCAGTCAATATCAACAAACTCCTCAGCGAATTCCTTTGGTGTGATCTTTCCCCTTCGGTGGAACTCTTTGTCTTTGTCTCTCCACTGCCAATCGAAACTCTCCGGAGGCGTCCCGAGGTGTATGCATAGAACTCTCCAAATGTCCTTCATCCTCGACTCCTTGTGAGTCCTAGCATCTTCCACGGTACCTCCAGAACCGATAATTTCTCGGAGCTCACTAGCCGTGCTTCTCAGTATGTCCTTCAGAATAGAGTTCATCCATCTTGTAGAGCTACTGCTATTTGACTCTGGATAAGCCGACTTAGGGACTAGTCCATGCTTCCTGATGAGGTTCATTGCCATATTCCACTGGCCACCATCACCAATCGGGTCCGATAGCAAGAAGTGAATCGTCCTGTCATCAACGGCCCTGTCTGATGTCTCGATGATAGCTTCTAGAAAGTGATTTGAACGTTCAAACTTGTCCCAGAAGTGGATGTGCGCCTGACTAAACTCAAACTCCTTCACATTCATCTTCTTCATCGTACCGGGCCGGAAAAGATTCAATGTTGCGAACAACCAGCATCTTCCACTGCTCTTCTGATTTGTCGCCTTCCAATCATCCAGCTTGGTACTGAACGTGAAGTCTACTTCCTGAACTAGATCCCTACGAAGTGATACCGACGCCACATTGTTCCCGGTTACTGCGTTCTGAGCTACCTTGGCTGATGGGTCACCATCAAATTCCGCTCTCATTGATTCAATTTGTTTTTTAGTTATCTGACCTGGCACTTGTAACCCTCTCCAGAGTCGCCATGAAGGATGACGAACCTAAGTCATTGCCTATGTCATATGTCAGCGGGTTCGGCTATTCCAGCCGCAATAAGGGTGTCCGCGATAATCGAAGGACAGAACTCTATGTCTCCAGTTCTCAGAGTTATCTCTTCTCCTCCTTCGGTAATTATCGGGTCATCGAGATCCTGAAGTATCAGTATCCTCCTCATTTCGGACTCCTCCGGGGTATCCTCCGATAGCTCAGAATGGGGACTTGATACGCCTGATATCTCAGGGAAATCGTCTATCTCTCTGATCCTGTCCTCCTCATCGTACTCAGGGTCCTCCCAATGCCGGTCCGATTCTTGGGCCGAAACTGGAGGCAACTGTTCAACCTCGTCCACATCTACCGCCCCAGGTACGAATTCAGTCAGAGGAGTGTGTACTGGAGAAAGAGGAGGAGGAGCAGGTGTATCCCAATTGTTGCTAAGCAGGGAGTTCCATGAGACATCATGCTTGTATTTGTCAGCCAGATGCACAACCCCTGAGTAGAAAGCCCTCTCTGATGGATCATGCTTATTCCACTCTATAGGGTCCAATCGCATTCCAGGAGAAAGCCTCCCTTCTTCTGGTGATTGAGTCAGCCTCACCAGTACAGCATGCTGAGTGAATGCATTGAGTCTATTTCTCGCCAAGTCCTTGACAGCAGTCCTAACAACCCCCAGCTTCCTAGATTGCAATTGGGCCTTTGCAGTCATTCCCTCCGACCTTATTGTCTCTGCCAACTCAGCTTCGAGGTGCTGGACTAACTGCCCTACTGCGTCCCAGAAACCAGGAATCGGGAGCTCTATCGGAATCGAGGATCTGCGTTGCGTCCTAGCAAGCTCATCCAGAGCCCTGTCGACTGCCATTAGACGAGCAGGACTAAGCCTAGGCATGCTCCCGTCGTCCATCATCCTCGGTACCCGGGGCTAGTGAGTGCAAGGAGACTCTTGAACAATTCTCCTCGGAAACAGTAGCCCCTCATGAAGCGCGGGTATCAAGTGTGAGAATATCCTCGCATGACCGCAGGTGTACCCGAGTGGTCAAAGGGGGAGGGCTCAAGATCCTCTGCGTAGTGCTTCGCAGGTTCGAATCCTGCCGCCTGCACCACCACTAACTACCAATCCTCTCACAAAGTGCCTTGAGTAGCTCGAGGGAGCCTTCCTTCCCATGGGCATCCGTGACCAAGTCAGCAGCCTGCACGACCTCAGGGTAATTCCTACTCACGCTAACACTGAAACCCACCAAATCGAACATTGGTATGTCATTTGGAGCATCTCCACAGGCGATAACCCGAGCAGGATCTATCCCCCTCTGTTCGAAGGCGACACGAAGCCCTGAAGCCTTGTCATGCCCAGGAATTGTAAGGTGCACAGCAAATCCTGTGGGAACCACGGAGATATCCGACCACTCAGAAGAGGCGATAGCATCTCTGACCTCCTCCCAGTCCTCAACCTCAGTAAGACACCATTCTGTTTCTCTCCACCTATTGGACTCTATTCCTTCCGGATTAAGTCCTTCAATCTGGGTCCCTAGCCATTGGGCGGCCTCTTTTGGTCTGGAGCCATCAGCTAGCGCCTTGATGGGATGCCCCTTTCCAGAGTCCCAAACCATCCCGCCGTTCTCACCTACTATGAACCCCGAAATTCCGAGTGATTGATGAATAGGCGTGATATTTGGGAGGGTCCTTCCGGAGGCAAGAGAAACCACCATACCCTTTCTCTCCAATTCCCTCACTAGGTAAATCATCTCTGGAATAATCCCCTGTCTATCAAGGAGGGTGCCGTCAATATCCAGCACAATCATGTCCCACACACAATCCTCGGGTAGCTCGACCATGTTACCCGAGATTGGCTGTTGCTGAAGATATCATCGTATGTATTCTCATCATATTGAAGGGACCCCTCCTTTTCGGAAGGTCATGGAGGGGACGGGTCCAGCATCCTCCCTAGTGCCTGACGGAATCCATGAATTCGATTGGAAAATCAGAGGCATGGACTGCGCTGATTGTGCAATGAAGGCGACCAAGGCGGTCAGCAGGCTTCCCGGCATAGAGACATGCAACATATCAGTCACCGAAGGGTCCGCGAGAATATCACTTGACATTTCCAGAGGCAGAGTCTCAAAGACCAATACCGTTCTCGAAAGCCTTGGTCATAGCCCAAAACTAGATTGGATGCAGGTTATCGGAATTACCCCTGGAGAGGCTGCAACTAGATTGGGTACAAACAGGAGGGGCCTCAGAGATGCCTTATTGGACGTTCCGGGGATATTATCTGTTAGATTTGAAGATGGCTTCATCGAGATAAGAAACGTTTGGATTCATGACTCAGAACTTAGGCTAGTTGCCCAATCTATGATTTCGACTATTTTAGGTGAAGAAGTACAGTTCATGGTGTCCTCAAGAAGGAAGCTAAGAACCGATCAATGGAAGCTCATATCTGCCGTCATGACTCTTCCCATACTGTTCGCGATCATCGCATCAGAAACGATGGGACTCCCTAGTTCAATTCCACTCTTCCTTGGATTCTTCGGCGTAATTTTAGCAGGTGCCAAGATGTTCCAAGAGGCTATTGCCAGTATACAGAATGGAATTTTGGGTTTCCAAGTCCTTACCTCATTGGCGGTTATCGGGGCTTCCGTGCTAGGGGAGTGGGTCGAGGCCCTTACCGTGGTAGCCCTCGTCTCTTTTGCATCACATCTGGAGGATAGGGCGATTACAAGAGCCCGTGAATCCATGCAAGGTGGACTAGATAGAATACCCAGATCTGCCAGGATCGTCAACCAAGTTAAGGGAGGCATACACCAATTAAACTTGAGTATTTCACAAATTCCAGTCCATCACCCTGCTATCAACGACTCGCAGAAGACTCCCATTGAGGCAGTATTGGTCGGTGATTTAGTCGAGGTCAGGTCAGGGGAGGTAATACCAGTTGATGGTACGATAACAAAGGGAAGTGGCTCTATCGATAAGGCCCCACTGACGGGAGAACCAGTTCCCATACCAGTCTCTGAGGGAGACGAGGTTCAGGCTGGCCTGGTCCTAGTGAGGGGTCCGATAGTTGTGAGCTCAGAAGCGACGGGGGAAAATACCAGGCTTTCCGGACTAATAGAAATGGTTAGACAATACAGGGAGAAGCCGACGAGGACTCAGACCATCATTGAGAATTTTACAAGATTGTGGGTCCCACTGGTTCTTCTGGGAGCCCCCCTAGTTGGATTCCTGGCTCATGGATGGTCGGAGCAGGGTTTCTTGACAACCCTATTGCTCTGGGTTGTATCGTGCCCCTGCTCTCTTCTACTGGCATCCCCGATTCCCCATGCGGCCGCGTTATCCTCTGCCTCGTCCTCTGGCGTTATTGTTAGGGGGGGAGATGTTTTGGAGGCGGCCGCAGAAGTCGAACTCGCATTGCTGGATAAGACGGGCACACTCACCAGCGGACGTCCCAAATTGATCAGACTGACTACCCTGCCTACAGAGTCAGAGGATTATGCACTCATGATTTCAGCGGGGCTAGAAAGAATGTCCAATCACCCATATGCGTCCACTATAATCAACGAGGCTAACCTAAGGTCTATCCATCCTTCAAAAATTTCCGAAATATCAGATGGTGAGGCAGGCGTGACTGGCACTATCGACGGCCAGAGGGTGATGTTGGGTAGAGCGGATTGGCTGATTTCAGAGGGAGTCGAATTCGCAGACCAGATTCTCGAGGCCTTAGAAGAGTCAAGGAAGGCTGGTCATGGCTCAAGTGTCCTTTCCATTGGAGGGAAGGCCATAGCATGTCTCAGTTTCTACCATGATGACGCAAGAGAGGGGGTTCCAGAGCTTCTTGAGTCACTAGGTGAGAACGGAATCGCTGTTGAGATTCTTAGTGGAGACGAGCAGTCCAGCGTCGAGGCTTTCGCAAGGAAATTCGGAATCCCATCGTCTTCTTGCAGAGGAGGGGTGGATCCAGAGGGGAAGGCCCTCTGGGTCACCGAGAAGTCAAAGGCAGGCAAGACTCTGATGGCGGGTGACGGCTTCAATGACGCCGGGGCTCTTGCAGCTGCGGATGTTGGGATTGCTGTGGGCAGTGGGGAGCAAGTCAATCTCGATGCGGCGGATGTTCTGATTCCGGGAGATGATCCAAGAGTCCTAGCAGATTTCATCTCTCTTGCTAAGACCACTCGTAGCATCGTCTTGGCGAACACAATAATCTCGGTCGCAGTGACCGGAGTCTTGGTTGCCGCAGTTATGCTAGGCTTTGAGATGAATCTTGCAGCAGGGGTGGCTCTGCATGAGGCCAGCGCCCTTATTGTGATACTGAACGGAATGTGGGTAGGGGGAACAGGTGTTCAGAGGCTGAATACGCTTTTGGAATTGGCCAAGGACGTTGTCAGTGACACCGTCGAGGCATTCAGGGACCTTTTTGGCCTTCAAGCAGGCACTACTCTGGGTCCTCTTGATAAATCCGGGCCGTGAGGGAAGGTTATGTCGGAGATACCGGAGATAGAATCCAAGCACACCCCACCAGCGGCGGAGTGCGCTCACTGCGGTCATATGCTTCCTCATGGATTAGGCGAGAAAACATGCGTAGTTTGCGGAGCAGTATGCAGAGTTACACATCAACCAACCGTAGATGCGCTGGCTTCAGAGACCCTCCCCTGTCCTCATTGCAATACAGTAGTGGAGGCTGGTAGTTCTGATAGGCCATTGGATGTGGCCTGCTCGGCCTGCTCCGGGGTCTTCAGAATCACAGAGAAGCCATACAAGGTCGAGATTGAATGCCCCAGTTGTGACAGAAAACTCAGGATAAGGCCGAAGCCGGGTACCAAGCAATTGAACTGCCCCGCCTGCGATGCCGCGTTCAACGTAACTTTCTGAGCCGTGCCTACGGCACGAGTCCGCAAATAGCATTTATCCGCCCTCTCCAACCCTCCTTCCTCAAATAGGGTGAAACTAGCGTAGGTCTGGGGATGGGTACCCGTGAGTGAGAGCAAGTCGACAACTCCTGACGATTCGGAAAGCAGTGACGAGCTCGCTGCTCTCAGGGCTCAACACCGTTTGGCAACCTCGCCCAGCATGGATTCAATGGCGAGAACCCGAGAGCTCCTGGACGAGGAGTCTAGGGTCAGAAGTGGGGTTAGGAGAGAGCGCAGGATGCGTATTGCCGAGATGACAGAGAGACTATCTGGAATGCATGGTGCCATGAGGAAGGCGAATGACATACTATTCGACGAGCAACTACAGCAGCTCGAGGCTGATCTCAGGGCAGAGCTGGAGGATGAGATCGAGAGACTAGAGAGCGAAGCCCTGGAGAGGGAAGAGAGGCTCCTGAGAGAGGAGATGCTACATCGTTTGAGAAGGGAGGAAAACAGACTCAGGGAGCAGTTGGATCTGGAGAGAGACAGGAGGCTAGAGGCGCACACAGCTAAGCTCAGGGGTAGACTAAGGGGGGAAATGGAGATCGAGATAGATCGAAGAAAGGCATTCCTGAAAGAGCGTTTAGAGCTCGAGGCATCCCAAGCCGAGGAAAGGATGCAGAGAAGGGTTGAGATGGATCTGAGGGAGTCCTCCGAGGCACAGGTACACCGAAAGATCGAGGCACACAGGCTCGAGCAGGAGATTCAGATGAGAGAGAGGCTCGCAGAGTCCAGGAGGGTTCATGAGGAGAAATTCCAGAAGCTTCTGGATGAAGAGAGCTCTTCACTGGAATCAGAGATGAGATCGGATGTCGAGGCCCGCATAAAGGTCTTGGAAGAGGCCTCGGAGAGGAACTCGCTTTCCGAGCTAGAAAGGAGGTTCAGGTCGGAGAGAGAGACCATGGAGGCCACTCTAGCACTGAGGAGACAGGAGATGGCCCTGGAGATGGAGGTCGAGATGGAACAACGAGTTGCTGAGGCAGCGAAGAACAGGGAGTCCGAGATGATGGCCAATCTAGAGGACAAGCTCTCAAGGAAGGAAGGCCTCTCAAAAAAGGAGATTGAAGAGATCCTCAAAGGCATAGAGTCGGAGATAAGAGTCAAGTGGGAAGCGATACTGATGGAAGCTCGTCAAAACACTCTTGAACGCTCAAATTAGCTGAGGCTAAGCCCCCAATTCAAGAAGACCAAGACCATCTTTTGGGAACCCATTCATACATAGGCACAATAACCACGATTCACTCCCAAACCCGTGCTTGGTAGTTTGACAAACAGGGAGAAGATGAGTACAATGCTCATTACACTGCTTATGATAGGCGTTCTTGGACACGCCTCCAGCCCTGTTTCAGCAGAACAGATCGTTACTCCGCCAGACACCTATATCTCACAATTCGGCCCTGGTTTTGAGGAGGTAGTAATTGCCTCCAGCACAGATGGCTTGGATGAGCCAAGAGACCTTGAATTTCATCCAGGCATTGAACGAAGTGATGAATTATGGATCGTGAATCGTGCAGATGATAGTATGGTAATTATTCATGAGACTGGTACTCCCGATCAGAATAGTGAAGAACGTTTAGATGCATACAGAAATCATTTCATGGAAGAGGTAAGTGCAATGGCTTTCGGATCTTATGATGATGAGTTTGACTATCAATTTGGGACTGCCCAAGAGTCAAGGAATACGTACAATGATGCGAGCGATCCGAATGATTTCATGGGACCAGCTCTTTGGCCTTCTTCATTGACTCATTTTGCAGTTGAGAATCAAAATGGAGAAAATGGCCTCCTTGGAAGCCATATCGATATGTTGCATGAATCCCCGTTAGGTATGGGAATTGCACATGATTACGACAATGTATACTGGTATAACGACGGTTTTTACAGTGAATTAGTACGCTATGATTTTCAACAAGATCATGATACTGGAGAACACGATCACTCGGATGGCATAGTGCATAGATATTCTGAAATTGAGTTAAGTCGTTTTGCTGGTGTACCTGGGCATATGACTCTTGATAAGGATACAGGAATCCTCTATATCTCAGATACAGGTGCAAATAGAGTTCTGTGGGTCAATACTCATGATACTGCAACAACTTCAGTGGATATTTATGATGACTCGTCTCGAGTAGAGGATTTGGCTGAATACATGGAAGTTACTGATGTAGAATGGGGCATATTTGACACAGGGCTAAGTCGACCATCAGGTATTGCATTGCATGATGGAACCCTGTTCGTCTCTCAGAACGGCAATGGCAAGATTACAGGCTTCAATCTAGATTCCGATGGCAAGGGATTCTCGAACTCTAGAACAGTGAACACAAACGCTGGGTCAATCATGGGTCTTGAGATTGGCCCCGAGGGCAAGCTGTGGTACGTTGACTCATTGAACAACAATGTAATTCGACTGGACCCTTACGAAGACGCGGATTTCGATCGGGTTAGGGATAGCACAGACGCGTACCCAAATAACAGCCTTCTATGGTCCGACAATGATGGAGACGGCTATGCCGATCAACAGGGTACGAATATCTCCGATGACTGTCCAGATACATATGGTTCCTCAACATCTGGGTCTCTGGGATGCTTGGACTCAGACGGAGACAGTTGGTCGGATCAGGATGATGAGTTCCCCTTGGAAGAGACACAATGGGCTGATTCTGATAACGACGGATACGGAGATAACCAAACAGGTGCTAACCCGGATATGTGCCCTACTATCCAGGGATTTTCGCAATATGACAGGATGGGTTGTCCCGATGCGGACGAAGATGGCTACTCCGATCCTTCATCAGATTGGACCACGACTGACGGAGCAGATGCATTCCCCACAAAGTACACTCAGTGGAAAGACTCAGACTCAGACGGGTTCGGAGATAACCCCTCACCTGCCTACCTTGCAGACGACTGCCCAAACGAAGCGGGTACCAGTATCCAAGACCAGTCCGGATGTCGCGATACTGATGCGGATGGCTGGTCAGATGAAGGAGATGCGTTCATTTACGAGCCCAGTCAATGGTCCGACAGCGACTCCGACGGATACGGGGATAATCCATATTCTACCTATCTCCCGGATTATTGCCCTAATCTATGGGGAAACTCAAGCATGTCATTTCTTGGATGCCCTGACCTGGATGGTGATGGATGGGCAGATATCGAGGACTCCCACCCAATGAATTCTCTGCTATGGAGTGATGTCGACGGAGACGGATTTGGGGACCAAGAAGGAACAGGGCTGTCAGATGACTGTCCGGAAGTCTTCGGTATATCGAGTGAGGACAAACTAGGATGCATTGACTCAGATGGAGATGGCTGGTCAGACGAAGGTGACTACTACCCCTCTGACCCAAGCAGGCACACAAGATCCCTCCTCCCAATGATAGTAATTCTCTCTATCTTAGCTCTTGTTGCCTCTGTAGCCCGATACGTACTGAAGATGAAGTAGAATCCCTTTATGCCCTCAACTGAGTTTCTCAGCCCCAGTTCCCAGTATACGGTCTATCCGATCACTCGCTTCCTTTGTCAGCTCCCAGTATGCAGTACTCCCAGGATTGGATTTGTTTGGACTCTTCGCTATTACGATCGGAGCCCCCTCCAGAGGTGCTTCAGCAATAGCCACGAGCCTGGGAAGCTCGGTCTCGAAGACCCTGTCTCCGAAGTGCCTCCTTGCCTGCTCGGCCACCTTCTCTCCGAGCTTACTGTTGCCCTGTACCAGTGTCATGGCTATTCCAAACATCTTCAACTTTGGATTGATACTCTTCTGTACGTCCTTTATCATCCCAAGTAGCTGACCCATTCCCTCGAGCGAGTAGAACTCAGCCTGGACCGGTATCAGTACCCACTCCGCCGCTGAGAGCCCGTTTATGGTCAGGAGCCCAAGGGAGGGGGGAGTATCCACGATCACGACGTCAAAGCTCCCCCTCGCCTGTTGGAGTGCTAGCCTGAGCCTGTGCTCTCTACCTATTCTGGTAGCGAGGTCGATTTCCACTCCAGAGAGGTCCAGATCGGCTGGTAGGACCCACAGGTTTCGAGTCTCGATCGCCTTCGGAGCCCCCCTCTTTCTCTCGGGGTTGTGCCTCTTCCACGATTCCCTCATCGCCACAGTCAGCTGAGCAGGGTTGAGAATGCACTGTTGCAGTGACACGTTTGAGTCACCCGCGCCTCCCTTGAACAGCTCGTTCATAGTGGGACCGAGTGATCTCTTGTCGATACCAAAGGTAGTTGCAACGTTACCCCTTGGGTCAAGGTCGACCAGCAGAACCCTACGGGACCTTATCCCCATCTCAGGGGACCCCTTGGCCAGTGCCGCAGCCAGATTGACTGCAGTTGTGGTTTTGGCCGTCCCTCCCTTGTGGTTGACGACTGCGATGACGACTGGCCCACCCTCCACATGCATCACTCCGCCCCACAGTGGTGGCGCTAGTACCGTGAATGTTACGAATCACTGTATTACTGGCACAGGGACTTCGGACAGTATCTTCCTCATGATGTGGTGTCCTGTAACACCTCTGATCTTCGACTCTGGCTTGAGGACTATTCTGTGGCTGACTACCTGAAGCGCTACTGCTTTGATGTCATCCGGAATCACGTAGTCCCTGCCGTCTATGGCGGCGCTTGACCTGCTTGTCTTGAAGAGGGACTGACTAGCTCTGGGCGATGCCCCAGTGATGATCCTGTGATCCTCTCTTGTCCTCTGGACTAGCTCGACGATGTATGACATGATTGCTGGGTCGACGTGCACGGTCTCGAGCGCCTTCTGCATGGCCACGACCTTCTTTGGGCTGGTGACCTGCTCTATGTCGTAGTCATCCTTGCCCCTTAGCTTCCTTCGTTGAAGGATGGCCTTCTCCTCCTGCCTGTCAGGGTAGCCCATTGACATCTTCATGAGGAACCTGTCCATCTGTGCCTCAGGCAGAGGGTATGTCCCCTCCTGCTCAATTGGGTTCTGGGTTGCCATCGTGATGAACGGCGCGGGGAGCTTGTGGGTTATCCCCTCGATTGTAACCTGCTTCTCTTCCATTGCCTCTAGGAGAGCCGCCTGGGTCTTGGGTGGAGCCCTGTTGATCTCATCAGCTAGGAGGAGGTTGGTGAACAGGGGGCCCGGCCTCAGCTTGAACTCACCGGCCTGCTGATCGTACATGTACGTCCCCATCACATCAGCGGGGAGGAGGTCAGGGGTGAACTGGACTCTCTTGAACTTGCATCCGAGGGCAGATGAGAAGGTGTTTGCCATCAGGGTCTTAGCCAGTCCGGGGAAATCCTCGATCAGCATGTTACCGTTCGATAGGATGCCTATGGTGACTCTCCTGAGGTTCTCCTGCTTTCCAATAATGACCTTGCTGACTTCGTTCATAAGGCCGTTAGAGATCTGGGAAACGGTCTGTATGAGCTCTCTTGACTTCGCATCTCCGGATTGGGACATCGACATTCTTCACTCACCTACTACATTCAGGCCCTCTTATTCACTACTTGAGTGTTCGGTTCCCATGGGACGTACAAACTTCATTGCACCTAGCGTCCCCAGAAGTGGTCGTCCTTGCGATGAATTGCCTGAAGCTCCTCCAGAACCTCGGCCTCGGCGGCGCTCAGGCCCATCCTGATGAGCTTCCTAGCGTGAGACTCCGGAACGTCCACCAGGAGTACGTCCTCCTCCTCGATCTGCCTGCCGGCTGTAGCCCCATCTATGGCGACTGCGACCTCAGCTCCCTGCATGGCCTCCTTCATGGACTCCTCTCCAGATCGGATGGACTTTATCCTCCCAACCCTGATCCCATCCTTCAATAGATACTGGCCGACGTGAATCCTCCCAGCGAGAACCCTGACTCCCATGACAGCGGGCTTGGATATTCTGAAAGTATGGTCCCTCAGGAGGAGGATCCTTCCGGGGTAGACAATCGCCTCCCTGCTCTCCTCCTCTATCTCCTTGGTGCGTCTTTCGACCCACTCCTCCCTCTCCTCGAGTATCCGGTAGATGATGTCCGAGCCTATGTGGTGGACCCCCTTGTCGGACTGCGCCATCTCGCTCTCGGCATCGGGGAGGATGTCAGTGCTGAATGCCATGATTATCCTGTGGAGTGGGTCTGAGGCGGCCTCAGCGCTCCTGACGTCCCTCCTGCTGACCTTTCCGATCGAAGCGCTCCTGATGGGGACGTCGACTGCCTGCAGCTCCTTCGCCAGGGCTTCGAGGCCTCCTACTGTGTCGGCCTTTATGCAAACCCCCTCCTCGTCCAGCCCTATCGACAGCTCGGACTCGGATGTTGCCGCTGAGATTGCCTCCTCGCGCTCCTCCTCGCTGTTCACCACGCGTAGTGTGGTTCCTGCGAGGACGTTGTCCAAATCTGGAGCCGATATCTTGAGGCCCGACGCGGCGTGGGCAACGTCCGTATCGTCCCAGCGGTCGCCAGCGTCCCTCATCTCACTCATCCCCCTAGGGCTGAATAGCCCCTTGACGCGTGTCGATATTCCTCCCTCAGAGGTAGCCACGACTATCTCGTCGCCCTTCCTGATGGAGCCCCTGTGGAGGATAACGTCCAGGGTCTTGCCCAATCCACGCTCCTCCTTCATCTCGAGAACCGTCCCCTCTCCAGATCCCTCGACGTCTGTAAGCTGCTCGGTCAGATAACGCTCGGCCAGTCCGATCACGACAGCCAGTAGGTCCTGTATGCCCTCGCCCTCCCTAGCGGAAATCGGTACCAGTGCGATGTCCTTGGTGAAGTCCTTCACGCGGTCGTAGCGCTCTATGTTGAGCCCCTCCTCCGCGAACTTCCCTACCAGCTCCCAATACCTCGTCTCGAAGAGGGCTATGGTGTCCTTTGACTGGTTCCTCATGGAGAGTGCCATGGCCCTTCCCTCCTGAGCGTCCCACCCATGCACCCTGTCTACCTTGTTCGCGGCTATGACGAAGGGCGTCCTCGCGTTCTTCAGGACCCTGAGGGACTCCAGAGTCTGCGGCCTCGCCCCCTCCATCACGTCCACTATGAGTATCGCTATGTCAGCGAGGGACCCACCCCTGGACCTCAGCGTGGAGAAGGAGTGGTGTCCCGGGGTGTCGATGAACAGGAGCCCGGGCGAGTCGAACGTCTTTCCCCCGAGCAGTGGGGCACAGAGGTCGTTGAGTATGTCCGAGGGAACCTCGGTGGCACCGATGTGCTGGGTTATGCCACCAGCCTCCCTGTCCATTACCGAGGCCCTGGAGTCAGAGCCCAGTCCCCTGATGTGATCAAGGAGAGAGGTCTTGCCGTGGTCCACGTGACCTAGTACAGCGACGATCGGTTGTCTGCGTCCTGACATTCCGACCACCTCATGCTCCTTCCCCGTGTAGTGTGATAATCACTCGTAGATGTGCTTCTCCGCGTCTCGGGACCAGTCGACCAGTCCCTCTGGGAACCATAGGTCGAGCTCGAAGGCGGCCGTGTCCTCGCCGTCCGAGCCGTGGATGACGTTGTGGCCTATGTCCATTGCGAAGTCGCCACGGATCGTCCCTGGGGCGGCTACCCTGCCATCAGTGGGCCCGATGAGGTTCCGTGCGACGCTTATCGCGTCAACGCCGGTCCATGCCATTGCGACGACAGGTCCGGATGTGATGAACTCGATGAGTCCGCCGTAGAAAGGCCTCTCCTTGTGGACCTCGTAGTGGGTCTCTGCGAGCTCCAGTGATGGGGTGAGCTGCCTCAGCCCTACCATCCTGAGCCCCTTGGTCTCGAATCTCCCGATTATGTCGGCCACTAGGCCTCTCTGTACGCCGTCTGGCTTGATCATCACGAAGGTCGTCTGCATGTCTCCCATGCTCCCGCCGACCCACCACCCCTATTTCAACGCAAAGCATGCCCCGTAGGGGCAATATATCACATATCGGAAATAGTATTTCTGAGAAACTCAGGCAGACAGGGTCTCTTCCCATGTCTCCGCCATCTCAATGGCGTCAGTCCAGAGCCCTACTCTATCGGATTGTATATTTCCCTCTGCGTCTATGAAAATGAGGTAAGGCCTTCCGAGTACCTCCACCTCCGCCGCTAGTCCTGGCGCGTGTATGAATGGCCTCTCCAGATCCCTCTCCAGATACTCTTCCATATCCTCGTTCCACCCCACCATGTCGCTGTCAGCCGCTTCTGTGTTGAAGACCAATAGCCTGTCATCAGGTATAACCAGGTCGATGGAATCCAAGGTGGGGTGGCAGTGAGTGCACCAAGTCGCAGAGAAGTATGCAACCCATGCCTCGCCCATCATCGCCTCCTTGGTCACGCTCTGTGAAGTCAGACCGTCCTCAAGCTCGAACTCGGGGAAGGTGGCCGGTTCTGCTGTCGTATCTATAACGAATAATAATGCCAATGCGACTAAGGAACCGGCGAGCCCTAGCATCAGAGGCAGATTAGCGACATCCTTTGTATTCCCGACCTTCTTGATGTTCTTTCTTCCTCTCTTCATGTTACAACCTCAATTCCTTCATTTCTATGTCTCAGGGATAGAGTCTCCCTAGGTTCCATCCTTCCTCTGACCTTGTCAGCACCACCCTCTCATGCATCCTGCTTGGCCTTCCTTCCCAGTACTCGACCCTGTCCGCTCGTACTGTGTAACCACCCCAGAAGGGCGGGAGCGGGATGTCCTCGCCGTCGAACTTGGAGTCGTACTGATCGAACCGCCGCTCGAGCTCCTCCCTCGAGCCAAGAGGTCTGCTCTGGTCGGATGCCCACGCCGCCAGCCTGCTCTTCCTCGGGCGCGAGGAGTGGTAGTCCTCAGCGAGCCCCCTGTCCATCTGGGTAGCTACCCCCTCTATCCTTACCTGTCTCTCCAACTCCGGCCACCAGATAGTGGCCGAGACCATGGAGTGCCCCTGTATCTCGACGGACTTGTCGCTCTCTAGGTTGGTGAAGAAGCCGATGTCGTCCCCCTCGATGTGCTTTAGTAGCACCATCCTGTTCCTCGGGTTGCCCCTTGCGTCAACAGTCGCGATGTTCATCGCGTTGGGCTCCGTGACGCCGGCGTCTATGGCATCCTGCACCCATTTCGAGAGAAGCTCCAGTGGCTTGGTGGGGTCGTCGATCTCAATCGGGGCGCCCTGTCCGTAGTCCCTCCTGACGTCTCTCATGGGGCACAGAGGGGAGTCTCGGTATTTCTACCCGTGTCTAGTAGACGAGCTGAACCTCGGAGGCGGAGCTGAGCTTGATGACTCCCGGGGGCCCACTCCACTCGATACTTTCATCGGGCACTATCAGGGCACCGTCCCCCTCGCTGTGCCCGAGCGTGGCCTTCACTGAGGCGAAGGAGCAGTAGAGGGTCGCGTTGTCGGTTATCGAACCCATCATGTCGGAGACCATCGTGGAGCCTTCCCCCATCTCCTTGTTCAGCTCCTCTATGTATGCAGGGTCGAGGAGCCTGGTGCCTGCCGCCGCGAAGAACACGCTAACATCATGCCCCTCCTCTATCGCTCTGGCGGTGCATGCTACGCCCACTATCGTCTTGATTGTGTCATTCCTCGGCTCTGATACGAACTTCACGAAGTACTTCCTGCTCATGCAATCCAGACAGCTAATCGGTACTTGATGGATTTGGAGCCCAGATGACCAAACTTGATGAGGCGCTCACAGAGCCAGTGCCATGGACCTGGAGGAACGGGGGCAGGCCGTGATAACCAGAATGAGGGGGATACCGGCTCTCTCTCACCTACCTGTGGACGACCTCCCGTCCATACCGCTGGGGCTACTCAGGCGGAGCGCGACTAGGCTGCACGCGGTCTGCAGGTACAGAAGGGGCGCGCGCAAGTCCGAGGGAGTAGCGCCGGCGGATGTTAGGTGTATCGATGTCCACCCATACGCTCTCACGGATCAGTGGTCCAGGTATGCGGACTTCCTTCTTTACCACGAGTACATACATGCCCTTGGCATATCCAACCATGGTAGGGAGTTTCGGGAGCTGGAGGCCCTTTGGCCCGATGAGGGTGCTAGGTCGATGGGCCAAGAGTTCGGGAGGTACCTGAGGGAGAGGTCCTCGAAGTGGCTATGGGTCTGCCCATCCTGCGGAGACAGGCACCCTAGGTCAAGGAGGGGGAACGGACGTTACAGGTGCAGGAGTTGCAAGGTGATCCTCGAGGACGTGAGAGGGTCCTGAATCAGTCACATTAATCTGGAAATCCTCCGTGTAGGGGACATGGGAGAGCTCGGATCAACATGGTCCCCAATCCGTGCAAACGCCCTCCTCCTCTCCACTCTCCTCCTCTCCGGTTGCATCGGCCTAGTAGGTGACGACTCCGAGGGCCTTGGACTGGTTGTTGAGCCAGACTCTAGATATGGGGTAATCCAGTTATCATTCGAGGACGGGTCGCAGACAAGTGTCATCTACCCATCAGTGACCTTTGACTTCTCAGCGTCTACTAACTACGGCCAGAGCGTGGTCTTCGGTGTAGACCCGGGAGATGGGGGGGAGCCGATAACCATCGCCCCCTCTGACGGCTCAGAGATTTCCGTCGAGTTCAACAAACACGGGCTGTACTCAGTGAACGCCTTCGGCGTTGATGAGTCCGGGCTTCGCATCGACCGATTCATCGAGGTGAAGATAGAGCAACGAATAGACTGGTACGAGAACAACACCGGGACTCCAGAGGACTTCGTCTTCGACTCAAAGCCTGGGAATGATGGGCCGATTCCATCTCACTTCCTGCTGAACTCCACTGTCGAGAATCCCAGTGTGATAGAGATTGATGGCAGGGAGGTCGATGTCAGGTGGGAGATCGTCAATCACGAGGGGGTGTGCCAGACGGCCTACGAGAACGTAGGGAACGGGGACCAGACGCTTTGGAAGACCATTCACTTCGGCCCTCTTGCGGTTCACGAGGTGAGGCTGACTATTGAGGAGGGGCAGGATCGGATAAACGTCCATCACGCCCTGGAGATAAGGTACGTTGGATGATGAAAAATGCCTGAGATAGATGTCGATGGGAACCGCTTCCACTACTCAGAGAGCGATGGCGAGGGCCCTCCCATCCTAATGCTCTGTAGCACGGGGCTTGACTCGAGGCAGTGGAGGGAAATGTTGCCCCTGATAGAGGGCAGGAGGTCCATCTGCCCGCACTACCTCTGTTATCCGAAGTCAGGCCAGTGGTCCGGTGAAGGAGAAATCGACTCATGGACGGACTACCTGGCCTCGGAAAGGCTCCTCTTGGCAGAGAAGGGGCCGGTGGATATCCTAGGGCACTCATACGGTGGCTTCATCGGACTCATGCTTGCGAAGAACCATCCAGACAAGGTCAGGAGGATGTCCTTCCATGAGCCGACGGTTTGGGGATGTCTTCAGGCGACCGAACGGGACGACCTGAAGAACGAGTTTGGGGAGGTGGTGGAGACTTTCTTCACAGAGGGACTGAAGCCTGAGGACTTCCTCAGGGATTTCGTGGACTACTGGAACGTTCCGGGTACTTGGGACTCGATGATGGAGGGAAGGAAGGTTATGTGGAGGGAGCTCCAGCCTAAGATTCTCAGTGAGGTAAGGATGCTATGCTATGACAAGACTCCTCCGTCCTACTATGCGGACATTCATGCCCCTGTACTCATCACTTTGAGCGATGAGACCCCTCCACATCAGTTCGAGGCATGCTCGCTACTCTCAATGGCACTTCCGGATGTCAGGGTGAAATATGTCCCTGGAGGGCACATGGGTGTGATTACGAGGTCCTCAGAGGTAATGCCCCATCTAGCTGACTGGCTAAAGGATTAGGGAATGAGGCGCCCTTCCATGCCTCCTGCGACCTCGATAACCTGACCGGAGACATGCCCCGATATGATATCAGACGAGAGGGCGACCACAGCCATGGCAACATCCTCTGGAGTAGCCAGCTTCTTCAGCGACATCGTCGCAGTCGCCCGCTCCACGAGGGAGTCGTCGATACCCTGCTCCACCTTCTTTGGGGTAATGGTCCAGCCAGGCGCGACGGCGTTCACCCTAACACCCCCGATCTCCGATACGTCGTTCTTCAGGGACAAGAGTAGTCCGGAGGTTATTGCCCCCTTGGCGGTCGCGTAGTCAGAGTGCCCCGCCTCTCCATAAACCCCAGCAGTGGAACCCACCATGACCAAGGAGCCAGACCTTGACTTGGACGCGTGCCTGAGGAAGGATCGGGAGGTGTTTACCGTGACTCCCAGGTTGGATGAGATTGTCTCCGACCACCTCTCCGACTCTATCTCCCAGAGTGGCTTGGAATCTACCGGGTAGCTCCCGGCATTCGCAATGCAAACGTCCAGAGAACCGTGCTTAGAGACTATTTCATCGACTAGCCTGTCTGCCGACTTCTGACTCCTGAGGTCAGCCTGCATTGCGGTACCTCCAATCTCTTTGGAAAGGGAGATTGCCTCTTCCTTGGATTCATTGTAGTGAACCACTACCCTCGCTCCCTCGGACGAGAAGGCTCTGCAAATGGACTGGCCAATACCACCGGCTCCTCCAGTGACAAGTACCACTTTCCCTTCCATTCCAGTTTCCATGAATCCCGGAGGCGGTCATGCTACTTATCTGGTCCGAAGAGTGGGCTATTCTCCTGATAGACGAAGGAACATGCCACGAGAGTTCGGGAGAGTCGGCTTGAAGCCCCACTTCTCGTAGAAGCCGTCAACATCGGCCATGAGGTTGATGTAGGAACTGGGTGTCGCTTCCCGGGAGATATAGCCCATCAGGCTGTCCATGATCATTGAGCCACCTCCCTTTCCCTGCCAATCCCTGGAAACAGCCATATCGCAAATGTGAAACACAGTCCCTCCGTCCCCGACAACTCTTCCCATTCCCACTGCTTCCCCGGAGTCTTCCAGTCTCAGGATGACCGAGAACAGCTCTGAACCGAGGCCCTTGGACGCTCCAGAGTGGGTTCTGGGCCTCATTCCAGCATTTTCCCTTAACTTCAGGTATGTCTCGACGTCCGGCACTCCAGCCTCAATCAAAAACAGACAATCACTTCCGTCCGAACTTCTTCTTTCTCTGACCGCCACCCTTCTGTCTGAAAGACTTCCTCTGGGCCCTCTGTTGCTTGCTCTTTCTCGAGGGGACCGAGTCCGTCTTCCCCTCCTCCCTAGACTTCTTCATCTCTGCACGCATCATGACTCCAATCTCCCTCATGATCCCTTCCTTGCTGTCCATGCCAGTTGCATCCTTGGCATCCCTTGTTGAGATGATCAGCCTCCCCTCCTGAGCGAAGGGCCTTGAGGGGTGGCTTGCTTCGGGTTGCTTCTTCATTTTCCTTATTCCTACTTTGTTAGCTGCCCAGGCCACGGCATCTAGTGTGGGCTGAGGGATGCTGGCGTCTTTGCTGACCCTGCGTCCGCCGGACCTTGAGACTCTGGAGTCGAAGTAACCAGTCCACACGGTCATCTTGCTCGGATCGCCGGACATGCTAACGTTCTCCTCTCAAGGGCCGTGTGACTTGAGGGCTTCGTGCCTTTAATCCTCTAGGAGAATTCCAGAAGCGACGCCATGCATTCCCGGGCGACTGGTTATCCTGACCCTGCCCATGCTTGTGTCCACGATTGATCCTTTGGTCACGATGTTCCTCCTGATGAAGTTTGGATCAGCGTCATTTTCCATAACGCTGTTGATAGTTGCCTTGACTGTCTTCCCGTCCTTCGGGGTACTAACATTCACTGTGTTGACTGATAGGAGCCTGGCCGTCTGCGATCCGGCGTTCTTCCTGTACATCTTCCTCTCGTCCTTTTCTCCGACGTAAGCGTACTGTGCTTCACTGGAAACCTCAGTTCTGCGCTTGCCTCTGTAGCGGTTAGGACGCTTCAAGCGTCCGCCCGAGGGCTTGCGTCGGGAGATGCCGTGCCACTTCGCCATGCGTCTCGCCGACCGACCTCCCTTATTTCAATGGATTGGAGATAACAAAGCCCCTTGCCAACGGCATATGTTCTTGGAGCGCTCTCCACTGGACGATACATGGGGGAGGCTCGGATAAGAAAGAGGAAACCTGTACGGCATAAGCAGATGAGGGATGCTGAGAGGGAGCTCGGTGAGTCGATGGGACTGCAGATCGATATGTCATCCGGATTCATAGAGCTCGCTCATTTTGAGGGCAATGACATAATGATGCTAGACCGGGAGATAGTCGCCATGAGGATTGAAGTCTCTGGGTCGATGGCGTGGGTCCCAACTCTCAGGGGGATAATGAAATGGGAGCCGGAGAGGAGCTGGGCGGCTGTCGATAAGGGAGCCATCCCTTTCCTGATGAATGGTGCAGACTGCATGGGGGCTGGAATCCACATCGCGGACCCCTCTATCCCTCCAGGTGGTTTTGTCTGGATTAGGGATCAGGATACAGGGGCGCCATTGGCATCTGGAATCGCCCTAGTGGATGGCGAGGAGATGATGGAGATGACCAAGGGGAAGGCCATCTCCACCATTCATTGCGTAGGGGACGATCTCTGGGCAGTAGAGACATAGGACCTCATCCTTGATGAGGGAGGACGAGCACGCAACACCGTGCGCGCTCCAGCCATACTCCTCTCGCTCCTCGTCCTAGTGCCAACCCTAGTTGTGGCAGCTGAGGGCGGTGTGAATGAGGAATCCTCACTCGTGGGGACAGATATAGAGGGTATCAGTCATGAAATTATTACAAGGGAAGGCGTTCCATTTGACATCTCCGTTAGACTCTCTGAGGAAGCCGATAAGAATGGTACGACTGTCAACTGGGTGACTCAGATTTGCATCAATTCCGGTGTCTGCTATCCACCAGCCATTCAACCTCTAGAGAAGGGCGAATCTGGGAATTGGACCGGTACGGTCATCCCCGATGAGTCAGCTACATATCTCAATTGGAGGTTTGTGCTGAATTATGAGGACGAATCGAAATCAACTATTCCAGAGTCTGGATGGGGTTGGAAGGTTTGGTCTGACTGTTGGTATGACAACGGTACTTGGGGAGGGCCATCAACGGAGTGCCAGGAAGACGACGAGTCCCTGCCCTGGATTTCAGCGCCCCTGCTAGCGACGTCGATGGCTATGGCAGCATTGATGTTCAGACGCGACTAGGAATCCTTGTGTCCGGCGACGGCGATGGCTCAGGTTTCATCAATCTGGAGTTTCATGAGATGGACTCGGAGCTGATGTCAGAACGAGCAAATGAGTTCTACGAGCTGATGAGGAAGAGACGCACTACAAGGCACTTCTCAAGCCGGGATGTTCCTAGGGAGCTCATTGAGCGGGCTATCCTGACAGCCGGTACGGCCCCTTCAGGGGCGCACCTTCAACCATGGACCTTCGTTGTGGTATCAAACCCTGAGATAAAGTGGAGGATAAGGGAGGCTGCGGAGGAGGAGGAGAGGAAGACATACTCCGAGAGGATGCCAGAGTCATGGGCCGAGGTACTGAGGCCACTGGGTACCGATCATGTCAAGGAGCACATTACCGATGCTCCATGGCTGGTGGTTCTTTTTAGACAGAGCAAGAGGGTAAGGGAAAACGGCCAGTGGGCCCCGACATACTATTCCCAGGAGTCCTGTGGAATCGCGGCCGGACTTTTCCTAGCCTCAGTTCACAATATGGGACTAACCACCCTCACTCATACTCCTTCTCCAATGGGCTTTCTCAGGGAGATACTTGAGCGACCTGAACATGAGCATGCCATGCTACTACTCCCTGTTGGATTCCCAGCGGATGAGGCAAAGGTCCCTGACCTCAAGCGTAAGGAGCTGCATGAATTCTCGGAATTCGTCGAATGAGCCCAAGCCCTAAACGATCAAGAGACGGGCTTGTGGCGCCCGGCCCATGACCAAGTGGATCAATGCAATGACTGAGATTGGAATGACGAGAATCAGAATGGACGCTATTTGTGCCTATCAATCGATAAAGGGCGAAGACGGAGAATCCGAATCTCTTCTTATCTACACAGCGGACAATACGCTGTTTGAGATTATTGAGAATTCAGAAGAGATTGCCGGGATCCTAGACTCAAACTTCGAGTTCCAGGACTAGCTTTCGGCTTCTCCTGAAGGGGCCATGAATACCAGTGCCACTCCGGACCCAACGATTAGCACACCTCCTATCCAATCGGAAATCCCCAGTGTCTCGTTGAATAGTGCGAATCCATAAAACGTGGCCACTATAACTGTCAGGTAGGAGAATGCGCTAACCCATGCGGCGTTCGCTCTGTGGTATGCCATGGTAATTCCCACCTGCCCACCTCCAGCTCCAACTCCGATCCCCACCAGAGCAGCAAGAGTTCTCCAGTCCAGGTCAAAGATATCAGGAAGGGCTTGTAGCATACTCCCAGCGACCGAGAAAGCGGCAAACCAGAATACGACAGAAGACACCGAATCAGTATTTCTGAGCTCACGGACATACATGTATGCCATCGCGGCGAAGAAACCCGACCCTAGTGCCAGAAGAGCATCGGGATCCACACTTGAGAGATCTGGAGACACAATCAGTATGATACCAGCGAAAGCAGTTGCGACTAGGATAACAACAGCGGGCTCAACCCTTTCGCTGATTACCCTCCCAGAAAGAAGTGCCACAAAAAGTGGGGCGGTGTATTGGAGAGTTACTGCCTGCCCTATTGGAATTCTTCCGAGGGCAGTGAAGTAGAGTATCATGGCAGTAAGGCCGACAACACACCTCAGTAGCATGGTCCTCTTGTCAATTACTCTCAGGGAGATTCCCCGGCTGGCAGCAAAAACAGCCACTGCGAAGGCAATTACGGCCGATCTGACCATGATTATCATCCAGACATCTGCATGAAGGCTCGTCCATTTGACCAAAGCGTTCATGGTTCCGAAGCTGAGGCTTCCGAATATCATCCAGAGAACTGCTATCTTGGGTGAATCGCCCGGTGTGATGTAAGATGGACTAGTCACCGATCCGTTCCGGGTCATTCTCTCAGGCCCCAACGTCTCTCAAGAACTGAGACCACATCTCTGTAGTCCTGCCCTCCAGCACTATTCGGCTCGTGTAGATGAATTGGGACGCCATGGCTTGGCGCCTCAGCTAGTCTTATGTTTCGTCTGATCGCTGGTTCTACCATGAGCTGGGGAAACGCCTCACGAAGCTCAGAAGCCACTTGCTGGTTCAGTGTGGTAGGTGCATGCATAGTCATTAGAACCCCATCTACTCCCAATGACGGATTCAGCAGTGCTCTGACTTCCCTCACGGTTCCCGAGAGAAGGGCGAGCCCTTCCAGAGCGAAGTACTCAGTTTGCACGGGTACGACTACCCCATCACTCGCAACCAAGGCGTTCACAGATACAATCCCCAATGAGGGGGGCGTGTCAATAAGAATCAGGTCGTAGTGGGGAAGTAAGGGGGCCAGTGCCTCACTAAGCCTCCTCTCCCTCCCTAGCTGGCGTAGCATCTCTTGCTCAAGCCCTATGAGTGTCTTGTCACCCACGATCATGTGGACATTATCTACGGCAGTGGCATGTCTGGCATTTACAGCGGTTTCTGGGTTTAGTATCAGGTCCCTTGTCGTCGTCTTTACTCTGCTCTTGTCCACTCCTAGGCCAGTGGCACAGTTACCCTGCGAATCTGCGTCCACAACTAGGATCCTATACCCCCTCAGTCCCAGCTGGGCGGCGACATTTATCACTGTCGTAGTCTTTCCAACACCTCCTTTCTGGTTGATCACCGTCACTACCCTAGCCCTACCCTCTGGCGTCGGTAGAGACATTGGCAATTCCATAGGACTGGAGGCCTTCTTGGTACGAACACTTTCTACCGAATCCAGTATCGGAGAACCTGCAATCTCCTCACTCTCAGTGAACTCGACGTCCACTATCAACGGATCCTCGTTCGAAGCCGATAGAGGTCCTGAGTCATCTTCCACGAGCGCCTCCGGCGCTCGACGGGCCATTCAAGCTGTCGATGTAAATTTGAAACAGAAGAGGTTTACAACATACCTAGTTAGAGCTCGAAGTTAATATCCATCCAGCCATTCTAGAGCTCTCAGCGTCCATTGCGAAACGCAGTGAGCGATCTACCCCATCACCCTCGCTCCAGGACCTCTCTCCCAGTAGAGCGACTCTCCCGTCCCCAATTCCCCCGGGAAGAGAGGAAAGTAAGTCGTCTTGTGTGGAAGTGAAAAGGTAACCGAGCTCGACATCAGTGAACCAAGACCCCTGCTCGCCTTCAATCATGTTATTCAGATCCGAGTATCGGAAATCATCCAGAAGCCTTCCTTCCAAGAGAGACATGGTGTGTGTGTCAGGGACCGCGTCCCTGTCCCATGAGGATGTCCCGGAGTCATGCTGACCGTCCTCAATGAGGTCGCACGACTCTCCAGACTGCCTAACCTTGGTCCATCCAGACGCATCATTTTCCGTGACCCAAGACATGTTCCACTCTGGCGAGCGGGTCGGCTGGGACCAGTAAGCCTGCCATAGGTATCCCGTCGACTCCAGTGCGTTGGATGCCCCGCTACTTGGATGATTCTCCAGAGTGCACTGTATTGCTTCCTCCAGATCGAAATCTCTGACTTCAGACTCATCCGGCATTGCTGAAATCCACTGTCTTTGAGACGAGCTACTAGGCTTGTCCTCACCTGGCCCAGGTCGGCTATCGTAAGTTGAGTACCACTCAATGTTCTTGCTACCAGAAGAGCTGGTTAGCTCTGACATCGTCATCGATATCTCCAGCCTTCCTTCTGGAAGTGACATTGCCGCAGTTCCGGCTATCAGTCCGCAGCTTCCTGTCTCGAGACTCTTATCCAGTCTCAAGTCCACAGTTTGTTGGACGGGCCATGGGTTTCCGCTCTTGACTAGTAGATTTAGCCTGGCATGTCCAAGGCAGTCTTGTATGTCCTGGTTCCACATCTCGATTTCATGTACATGTCCGAAGTCGTCTGTCTTCTTTTCGGATCCCACAGTCCATCTCCACTCCGATGACCAGGTTGGGTCGTCAGTCCAGCTACTGCCCTCCCTTAGCACTAGGTCACCAAATACCTCATGCAACTCGATAGGGGTTAGTGGGAGTAGGAGTGGAGATATGCCGCTTATCCCAGATAGCTCCTCCAAATCATAGATTATCGCCCTTGCAGCAGACAAATCGCCATTATTGTCCGTGAAATCAACTAGAAGGTCCGATCTGATACTCTCTTTGGATGTAATCTCAACCCATTTCTTTGAAGTGATGTCAGCCGTATTATCTGGCAGACTAACTCTTCCACCACAATCCCCGCTACTAGTGAATCTCCTGAATGTCAGGTCCATATCAAGGTCATAATCAAGAGTCTGCTCGGCAGATAGATGATCTCTACCATATGCATCAGGCGAAGCGACGGCACCAACGAATTCTTGGTCAGATGAGTGTAGAATGTCCGCCAGAGAACCCTTCCTCATCACGGAGGACCCTTGGCCCGATACAATATCTACTGAGATCTCGTCGCAAATCTCATCGAGCGCGCTTGGAGACGTCGAATCTCGAACCAGATCGATCATGTCGTCACCTACTATACTGATCGAACCATCATCAATCGAGAATGTCATCTGATCGCCATAGCGTAGCTGTCTTGCTTGGAACGATGAGTCTGCAGAGAGGATGTAGAATGCGCCAGCCCCGGCAATCATTATGGCCACTGCAACTGCAGTAATCGGCTTCCAGTTCTCAAATAGGATATCGAATGATGGTAGTACAATCACCATTGAAGATGTGTCAGGCGGAGTCTCTAGAATTGGCCCTTCCTTGGATTCTCCTGGAATGCTCCATGTGTCAGCCTCTTCGGGTTGTTGCACATCTTCCTCACCGACTATGTCCGCGTCCATTATTTCGGGAGGACTTTCGGAAACTTTCGACGCTTCCTCACTCTCCCTCCTCTCAAGCCACTCGTTCCCATAGTGGGCCCATTGCTCCAACGTCCACCCCTCAGGTAGCCCCTCCTTCGGGATATCTGGTGCTCCCTCAGGAAGTTTGACTTCAGGCTCAGGAACAGCCTCCCCAGTCGGCTCAACCACTTCTTTAGAGTCGCTACCGTCCTTGTCGAATCTTGCAAGGAGCCTGTCCACAGCATCTCCGACGTTCTCATTTGGGCTTGGAACTTCATCCTCATTGGGAGATTCTATTCCAACAGACTCGGCGTCCATCACGACCGATTCCCCGAGAATTCTCTGAATCAAATCGGACTTCTTTCCCGATACCATAAGGCCTAGCTCTTTGCACATCTCCCTTAGCTCATCCAACTTCATCGAAGACAGCTCACTAGGAGTGGGCGGAGCCTTCCCTGACGTCGTCATCATGCTGAGCTGTATGTCGAGCCTTTCAATTCCTTCGCCATATTGAACACTAATCCACTCGCTATGTGCCATTACGGGCAACGCCGTAAGGCAACAGCCTCAAGAGGACCTCCCTTGGGCCAGCAATCATGGAACCACGCCTAATCATACTGTCTAGGGCCCCCAGCCTGTACAGTACGAAGAGGATGAAGGAGGAAGCAGAGGCAGCAGGTTGGAATGTCCGAATAATCGATCCTCTAAAGCTTTCAATTGTCGTCGATGACGATGGTGGAAGGCTGTTACACAAGGGCTGGCCTGTTGATTGCGACGCGGTCATACCAAGGATAGGGCACTCAATTACCAGGAGAGGCGTATCTGTGGTTCGTGCCTTCGAGCGGATGGGAGTTATAGTTCTAAACAAGGGAGACGGTATCCAAAGCAGTAGGGACAAGCTTCTGGCATCACAGAAAATGAATGAGGGCGGAGTACCAATCCCGACCACAGCGCAAGTCGGCACATGGCAAGATACGAGGAGGGCCGTATCAAGAGTTGGCGGTACCCCCTGTGTGATCAAGACAAATGAGGGAACACATGGTTCTGGCGTATTCCTTGCCCACACGGAACAACAAGCAAGACAACTGGTATACCAAATGCTAGAAAGAGGACTAAGGCCACTTGTTCAAGAGTATATCAGAGAGTCCCATGGACAGGATATCCGGGCTTTCGTAGTTGGGGGGAAGGTCGTCGCATCCATGAAAAGGAAGGCCAAGGGGAGCGAGTTCAGATCCAATTTCCATCTCGGAGGGGAAGTAGAGAAATTGGCGATCTCTGATGAATACGCGAAGATAGCCTGCAAAGCCGCTGAAATATTGGGATTGGAGATAGCTGGTGTTGATATGCTCGAATCAGATAGGGGACCCCTAGTGTTGGAGGTTAACTCAAGTCCCGGACTTGAGGGAATTGAGGCCGCTTCCGGAGTAAATGTTGCCAGCAGGATAATCAGGAATCTAGTTTCGCTCCACAAATCTAGGCAGGAAGCTGAAGAAAAACAGCAGATATCTGACTCCCAAAGTGTCGATGAGGAAGCTAAAGGAAATGCATAACGGCAATTTGTCCTATCTATTCAAATCTAAACATTGGACTCTCGATTTAGAGAAGCATTCAATACCTCGGTAGTCTACTTGGCGACGTCCTAAGGGACAGGGATGCACAGCCGCTTGCGGTTGGAGGCGAGGACATGGCTTACCGAGAGGGATACGGAATAGAATCACAAAGACCGATTCTTTCGAATCAAAATCCGACAATCCCGCTAAGACTTCATCGCCTTTCCACACTCCCTTGGTACGATTGCTGGGTACAGCAATTGAGAGTCGAGAAGAAGAGTAAGCACACGATTAGAGCTTACACATTATCTGCCAGAACGTTCAGCACTATTAGACTTCCAGGGGAGAAAGAATATTCTTGGGAAGACATCTCCAAGATTTCGGTAACCGAGTTCCACAAGAGGGCAAATCCAGATAGAGGCCGAATGGACTCTTGGATGAACACCCTTGGAGAACTTAGCCCATCATCTCTGAATGCTAGGATAGCGGCTGTCTCTCACCTCCTAAGGTGGCTTGGTCATGTCGTTCCTGACTGGATACAGAGGCCATCGAAAAGAAAGTCCCTTCCGCGCACACTTGGCAGGTCAGAGCTATCGAGGCTCAGAGACGCTTCAGGGAAATCAGAAGATCCTCTGGCATTCCCAATCGTGACTATTCTTCTGGACACAGGACTGAGGGTTTCAGAGCTCTGTGGACTCGACATAGAGGACATGGACCTGGACGATCAATCGGCACTGGTAATAGGCGGGAAAGGGGAGAAGGACCGAACAGTATTATTCACGGACGCCACTGTAAGAGCTGTCGAATCGTGGTTACCCATTAGAAAATCCAGAGCGAGATTGACCGGGACAGATGATAATGAGAGAGCACTACTTCTTTCAAGCAGAGGAAGAAGAATGAATCCTCGTTCTGTTCAGAAGCTAATTGACAAACTTGCAGACGCATCAGACATACCCCGTTCGAGATTAAGCCCGCATACTCTGAGGCATACATTCGCAACCGGACTTCTCGAAAGAGGTGCTGATCTTGTTACAATCCAGAGGCTTCTCGGGCACTCTAGCATCGCGACGACCAGAGTATACCTTGAGATTGGCGATCAGACATTGAGAGAGATATACCACAGGGCTCAGAACTCTCCTCACATCAGCAAGCAACCCCAGAGTGGAAGTCCAAAGGTAATGGTGGATCAGTTAGAGGAAATAGCAAGCACATTCGACTGACTACTTCTTTGCTGGATTCTTCTTGTTGGCACGCTTATCCACAGAATCAGGACCCTTCCAATCCCTCCTCGCTCCCGAACCATTTCCCTGATGGCCCGGAATCGGACAATGTTTACCAGATCTGCATCTGCTGCAATTATCTCGAGGAGGATGGTCCACTACCTTCTGAAGACGTCCATACTTCCTTCGAGGCATAAAATTCGAGATATGGGGAGGAACTTAGCAATTACTGGGCAAGTAACCTTGAACAAAGCCCTCCAGCAGAATACATGGACGAGGACCTGGGAGTAGTTTCTGATCCACTCAGATCAGTGCTGTTTGCCCAAGTTATGCAGGGGGACCCTAGGATGAAGATTGACGGAGAGGGTTATCTCAGACCCGAGTCATGGCCCGGAAACGGAAGCCAAGTATTTCTTGGTGATGTGGCCAAAGCTATCTTGAGGTCCCTGGGCCCTCATGATCCTCCAACTTTCTCATCGCAGCCTGGTTACGATGAGCAAAGGTGGAAATTAGAATCTAGATCAGGACAGCTTTCTGTAAGCATTACCAGTGACTCATACTGGGGAATGGGACTCTTCGCCAGGTGCTTCTTCAATAAAATTGAGATTATTGGACCACTCTCCCTCAGGGCCCGTTGTATCCATGACGTCGTAGCATCCCTGGGTAGGAACCCTTGGGAACCATACCGTCTTAGAAGATTCGAGAGAGTCACCGGGATTTCATCAGAGGAACACAGGAGAAACTGGATGGAACTAGTCCAATGGGCATCTGAAGACATGCGGTCAAATATCCTCGAGCTTCAGGAGAGGGCCGATTTCCTCTCCAACACAGGTGGAGATGAAGAAGCACTAGAGAAGGCAATTATGGATCTGCAGGAAGCTAGGAAGGCATTGGAGGATAGGAACGCTCCCGCTGTGGAAAGGGCTCTAGGAAGAGCGAATAGCGCCCTCATCGAGGCAGATCCCAGTACCGAGGTCCTCTCCTCTGAATATGAATCAGTGAAGGCCTCGCTGAGAGGGGAGCAATCTGATGAGATACCGTTTGTAGATTTGTCAGAGGAATAGCTCAAAGACCGATTGTATCAGCCAGCCAAGACAATACATTGTGGTTGGCTAGGTATATGGTGATTGAGAAAACAAAGCAGGCCACGTAAATCATCGTCTTGGATATCTGGATAGCATCCTCAGACTCCTCGTCGAAGTATCTGATTAGTCCAGCGGCTTGCTGAATCCCGCTACCCTTCTTTTCCTTCGCCATCGAACCGCCGGACCTACCCACACTATTTCAAGCCCGCTAACGCTCAATTCACGGCTCTAAGGTCTCGATTAGTACGCATCCACCGTCTAACTCAACAATCTTTGAAGCTGCATTCACTGCCGTCTCCAGCCCAGCAGTCATCAGTATCTCTCTTCTAGACCCGACGTCACTCTGGAATACGAGTCTATGACTCAGCATCTCTAGTACCTCATGATCAACTATCTGCCAGACCCAGTCCTCTCCCTCAATAGTCACCAAAGCCTCGACTGGCGTGAGGGGCCCTTGCTCCAAACCATTGGCTTGTGCCCTTTCCACCAGTTCAACCAACTTTCTTGTTGACTTACCCTGATCTAAACTCACTGGCTCTCCTGCATTTCTTGAAATTCTTCTCCTAAGTGTTCTCATAGCATCCCATCTGCGGCAACGCCGCAAACCCTGAGTGACTCATCTGATGTTTAACCGTTTACAGATTTTCTGCGCGAGGAAACCTGTTTGTCACTATGAGATTCAAAGCCAAGCATACGAGCCATTGATTCGCTGACGCTGTTTCCGACGCACGTGGTGGACTCACAGAAGTCATGGTCAGAGCTCGCTTCTTCCAGCCTCCTCTTGAAGGCAGTGTCCTCTTGGAGAAAGGACCCAGACAGCTGGTTAGAGGGTTCCTTCGAACGGCTGCCAGAGACTGTTAGAGTAAACCCATTGAGAACTGACAGTAAATGGGTTGAGGAATGGATTTCAGAACAGGGCGGAAAGCCCGTGCCTTGGTTTAAGGGACCCGGAACGGCGTGGGAGATGCCATTCAGCAGAGGGCTCGCGGAGGGCAAGGCGAGAGAGATGCTGATAGCTCTCCATGAGACAGGTAGAATCACACGTCAAGAGATTGTATCGATGATACCTGTATTGGCACTACAGGTATCTACGGGCGATTACGTACTCGATATGTGTGCTTCTCCTGGATCAAAAACGACTCAAATCTCTGAGTGTCTAGGAGAGGGTGGGGTTGTATTCGCCAATGAGATTTCAAACTCCAGGGCAAACACTTTGGTTTCCAATGTTCACAGGCACGGCTCGAAATCTGCTGTGATTATCAATCATGACGGCAGGCATCTCCCAAATATGCCAAATCATGGTTTTGACAAGGTTCTGGTGGATGCCCCATGTACCGGATCAGCTACTACCAGGAAGAATCCGGAAGTATGGCAAAAGTGGACCCCAGAAGGAGGCAGGTCACTGCATGACCTTCAGATAGAACTTCTCAGGAAGGCTGTAAGACTGACTAGGCCAGGGGGGAGAATAGTCTACTCGACGTGCTCCTTGGATCCTGTGGAGAATGAGGCCGTAGTAGCCGAGGTCATCAGATCGGATCCAGATATTGAACTGATTCCTGTCTCAGAGATTCTCCCCGAGCTTCCGGGAAGGAGGGGGCTCCAATCATGGGATAGCCTAGACTCCGATGCGAATCCCTCCACAGATATTATCTTGAAAGACTCAATGCTACCTCCAAAGGAAAATAGAGTTTCAGAGTCTTTAGCTAATTGTATGAGAATTTGGAATGACGATATTGGAGGAGGGGGATTCTTCATTTCAGTCATGCAGAAGTCCCAAGATGCCTCGACTGGGCTTGTAGATGTGGAATCTGCCAAGCGTTCAGACTCTGTCAAACCGGATATCCCCAGCTCTCCTCAGCCAATAGAGAAATCTCTCAGGAAAACAATTGAGCAGAAATGGGGGGCTGCTCCAGATGAGCTTTGGCTCAGGGGAAAGAAAGTACTTTGGGCAAATCCAGAAGCAAGGTCTGTCTGGTCATCTGGAAGGACAATCAGAAACGGCAAAGTAGCCATACCAGGGGGCAGGTGGAGGCCCCTTAGAGTAGTTCATCTTGGAATGGAGCTGGCTAGGATAAGGAACGGGCAGATTGACAGAGTGGTTGGAAAGGCCTGTCAGGAATTCTCCAAGACACTCTCCACTGGAGTTACAGATATAAGCGGAGATTTACTAGATGATCTACTACTTAGAAAGTCTCTGACTAAAGAAGAGATAGGCATTTCAAGTGATATTTCTGGTGGGCATATCCTAGTCTCAGGGACAGATGCAATACCTGTATGGGTTGGCGAAAGGGTCACTCTGATGGTCAACGATAAAGAAGTAATGATTAGGATGTCTCAAAGAGGCTTGGGTACCGATATTGGATAACATTCCTGAACAAGCGAACATTGATTTTCATTAATTTATAGCATATGTTCATTAGCCTCATTCACCAATCAACACTGCGGGTGACTATTTGATTGATGAAACTGACCGGAAAATAATACAAGTACTTCAGGAGGATGGCAGAGCGTCTCTGAGAAAAATATCAGAAATCGTCGGAGTAGCTTTGGGCACAGTAAGTAACAGGGTAAACAGGCTGGAAGATAGCGGTATAATTACAGGGTATTCAGTTAGACTAGATCCTGAAAAGATAGGCTGGAACCTCAACGTGGTCATTGGCCTCAGGATACAGAAGGGTAGGCTAATCGAGATACAGGAGAAGATCTCTGGGGACCACAGGGTTTCGGGAGTCTACGACGTCACGGGTGATTATGACTCAATGATCATCGCTAGAGCCAGAGATAGAGACGACCTTGACGACCTGATTAAGAATGTCATGTCTATTGATGGAATTGAAAGGTCTCTAACCCAGCTCGTGCTGAATACTGTCAAGGAGACGATGACAGTGGCCCCTGAGTAGCTAGTTGTGATATGTTAACAGCCCCACCAGAGTTTCGATATGGGGCCTCAGTGACTCAACGGTTCTTCCTTCCGGCTTCATACTCTTCATTAACTCAATTCTCAGGGCTTCATCTACTTTCACATCTAATGACTCAAGGCGCTCTCTCAGTAGCTTCTGTAACCTCCCTCCCGTTCTATCCCAATCCATCAGTAGTATTATCGAACCACCTCCATCAACTTCATTTCTGATCCCGTATTTTTCATAGAGATACGTTACAAGCTTGGACATGCCCCATCCCCGGTTAACTTTCTCAATATCACCAATGAAACCCAGTTCTCTCAATGCTTTGACGTCATTAATGCCCTCTACAACCACAGGGCAACCGCACCCCCCATACTCGATCGGAGAGTTTCTAACTATGGAGTCATGGATGGATCTGGCCGCTCTGTTGAATCTGGAAAATCTATCATGCGGACCAGGGGTAATTTCTCCATTGCCAGAGTCATTATGCTCCATCGACGCTCGTTAAGGGAGGTTTTGCTTAGGAGTTTTCCCATCATGATGAAACAAAATCACAGGCTACGCATCCGTATCCCTTATGAGGGGAATTCGTACCCGTCGATACGGGTTGTGTCTTGACTATACAGAGCTCTCTATTCCAAGGCCTGTGGGACTACTACATTGTAATCTCTATATTAGTGTCTGTTTTCACCTTCACTTGGCTTTATCATCACTCTTTCTGGTATCGCTCAGAAGATTCGGATGGCTATGATAATCCCGATGAAATAGCAGTAGGGGTTTTCCCGAAGCATAACGATGACATGAGGCTGGAAGTAGCTTGGACTGTCGCCCCGTTTATCCTAATAGTCTGGCTTACTTATGTGTCATGGGTGCCATTGGACGCTGTATGGTCTGAGACTGGTGAGGATGGATACCATGGCGAAGAGTGTGAGGATGGCCAATCTTCCAATAACCAACTTGATGGTTATGGGGTCGTGACCTCCGAATGTTACCACGTGATAGAGATTACCGGAAAGCAATGGGTCTGGGCATTCGATTGCCTCGACCTTTCTACGGAGTTATGCGACACAGGTAGTGACAATGTAGAGGTCTATGGGACAGTTCCGCTTCTCTCTCTCAAGAAAGGCGAAACATACCTGGCAAATATGAGATCTGAGGATGTTACCCATGCCCCGTGGTTCCTGGGAATGGGCGTCAAGGAAGACACTCTGTATGGGGCAGAGATAGGTCCGTCAGAATACGAATGGCCAACCACCCTCTGGTTGCCAATCAGCAGTGAAGTTGGGGACCAAATAATTCTCTGCACCGAATACTGTGGAGATGCTCACTCTGTCATGGCGGGGAAACTGGTAGTCCATCAATAGGAGATGACTGAATGAACAAGAAATCCGCACGAACATTGCTGGTCTTGTCAGCACTTGTCATGGCATTGGTGATATCACCAGCCGCAGTCTCCTATCCTAATGGCATCCAAGGGGTCAAAGACTCGGGGTGTAACTGCCACGGAGCAGTAACAAGCTCAGAAGTTGTACCCTCGATTACCGGACTCCCAGACCAATACAATTACTCGGAGACTTACGAGATAACTGTCTCATTCGTCGGAGGTCCATCAGATCCTTCAAACATCAATCAGGGTGGATTCAATCTTTGGGTCAGTGATGGTGAGCTATCCCCTTCTGATGCCACAGTCCAGTCATACAGCGTGAATGAGGTTAGTCACACAGAAGCAGGCAATGACCAGACATCATGGACTATGACTTGGACCTCCCCATCATCGGATAGAAATGTTGAGTTCGTCCTTCATACTAACTCCGTCAATGGCAATGCAGATGGCGCCAACGGTGGAAGCTCAGGCGACATGTGGAACAGACTAACCGCCAAAGTATCCCCTCCTGTTCTAGTACTGGAGGAAGCTGATCCTTATGTTGTCCTCACCACATTGATAATCGTCTCAGCGGTCCTCTTGGTCCTAACGTTGGCGTACGTGTTTTACAGGACTAACCCTGAATCGTTCACATGGGAATACTTCGCACCTTGGATTGCTGACTGGCTCACCACAACTGACCACAAGAAAGTAGGAACGTTGTACTTTGTTGCTGGTCTTTTCTTCTTGGGTGTAGGGGGAATAATGGCCATGATGATTAGGATACAATTGGCCGTTCCAGGAAATGACTTCCTGACTCAGGATCAGTACAACCAGTTCTTCACGCTGCACGGGACCACTATGATTTTCCTTGCCGCGATGCCTCTAATCAATGGCTTTGCAAACTGGATGGTGCCTCTTCAGATTGGGGCCCCAGACCTTGCCCTCCCCAGACTTAACGCCATGTCATTCTGGTTACAACCAGTAGGTGCTTTGCTAATCTTCACAGGTGTCTTCTCAGGCCAAGGTGCAGATACAGGGTGGACAGGATATGCTCCATATGTCGTGAGCGAAACTGCTCACATGGGAACAACAATGTGGGTAGCGGGGCAGATTATGCTAGTAGCCTCCTCGACACTTACAGGAATCAACTTCCTGACCACAATTGCTGTCATGAGGGCCCCGGGAATGGGTTGGCTCCAGATGCCTCTTTTCACCTGGTCAATACTCATCGCGAACCTGATGCTTTTCCTCTCAATCCCAGCATTCGGAATAGGCCTTATCCAAGTCTATCTGGACAGGGTAATCGGAACAGCATTCTATGATGTCTCAGCTGGCGGAGACCCTCTTCTATGGAGCCACTTGTTCTGGTATTTCGGACATCCAGAGGTTTATGTTGTGATAGTCCCGGCTTTCGGAGTCATATCTGAAGTAATAGCAACCAGTGCAAGAAGATCGATATTTGGTTACAGATCAATGGTTTACGCAATGGCGGGAATAGGTGTTGTTTCCTTCATCGTCTATGGCCACCACATGTTCACCAGTGGAATGAGCCCGACCCTAAGATTCGTCACCATGCTAACTACAATGCTGGTTGCCGTCCCAACGGGAATTAAGATATTCAACTGGCTTAAGACGATGCATGGGGGCTCTTTGGTATACAGGACCCACACTCTCTGGACCTTGGGCTTCCTAGTTACATTCACTCTCGGGGGAATCTCGGGAATGTTCTTCCCATCCATCGCGATGGATCTTCACCTCCATGAGTCATATTTCGTTGTGGCACACTTCCACTATGTCCTCGTAGGTGGAACCGTCTTCGGCTTCTATGCAGCCATCTATTATTGGTTCCCGAAAATGTCTGGAAAAATGCTTGATGAGAAGCTAGGTGTACTACACTTCCTGGTAGGATTCATCTCATACAATGCCCTATTCTGGCCAATGCACAGGCTTGGAGTCTGGGGAATGGCTAGGAGGCACCACACGTACTTCGTTACCACAGAGGAGGCTATGGGTGCCCTCCCCATAGAGGCCGCGGGATGGAACATGTTCATCTCTGTCTCTGCCTTCATATTCTTCTTCTCCAACTTCATCATGGTGGCTAACATGATCAAGAGTCTCATCCGAGGACAAGACGCACCAGCCGATCCATGGGGAGGATGGTCATTCGAGTGGATGACAACTTCTCCCCCTCCAACCCCAAGCTTCGACCCCCACAATCTCCCCGTTCTCACAGATGCCAACGAGCACATTGCGAACGAACCAGGAACGTTGAGCAAGCTATTCAACAGACTCATGGTTAGTGAAGACGAAACAGAGGAGGCGGTACATTGAGCGTACATGATGATCACCACCCTAGTGCATGGGGCCCACACGACTGGAGCCATGGAGCGCCTCATAACTCATGGGCGCCTTTCATCATGAGTGTCGGATTCGGGATATTCCTGTTCTCCCTAGCAGGTGTCTACAAATGGGGAGAGATGGTCGATGCTGCTTCGATTGGTGTAGTTTTCGCTGGACTTGCGATAGTCATGTTCGGACTCACGATATTCTGGAGGCAGGATATGTCATTCGATGGGTCATACGAACCCAAGGCGACCGGAACCCCCTTCAGAGGAATAGATATCAGAAAGGTCTCAATGTGGATTTTCTTGATGTCTGAGATGATGGTTTTCACATCACTGTTCAGCACATACATGAGGTACAGATTCGGGATAGAATCCTGCGAGTCAGTTTTCGAGTCTGGGCAATGGGTAGAGGGCACATCAGTAACCTGCTTTGAGCCCGCAGGTCATCTAATTGCCTCATCCTGGTTCCACATAGCTCCAGGCGCGATAAACACCTTTGCCCTGATAGTATCTTCATTCACCGTTGTTCAGGCACTTAGGTATGCCAAGAAGGTGGATCTAGACCATGAGGTTAGGACCAAGCTAGTAACCAGGTATCTAGGAGCTACAACAGTCCTAGCAATACTCTTCCTGACACTGAAGATGATTGAGTGGTTCATAGGATTCCCACTCCCAGAATTCCTCGCTGAATATAATCATGGAGATACGACTATCAAATCACTGTATGCAGAGGGATACTTGATCAACGCAGACAGCTACCAACACCACTACTACGATACTGCATACTTGGCTGATCATGGTCATGGGATATCCCACGATACTGAGCTTTATGCAATGATGGAGGCCGGGACCCACTCTGGTGGACAGATGATGGCTAATATCAGGGTCAGCGCCTCCACTTTCTACGTCACGACAGGAACCCATGGAGTTCACGTACTGGGCGGAATAATCGGACTCATCTATATGACATTCAAGGCCAGCAGAGGGGCATATACCCCTGAAAATGCGGTTTCGATAGAATACTTCGGACTTTACTGGCACTTTGTTGATCTTGTTTGGGTCATCGTCTTCCCGTTCTTCTATCTGTATTGAGGTGATAAATTGGCGCATTATACTATACTTGGAAAAGACCCATACTGGATGAACTTCATCGGCCTAATGGTATTGACTCTGATAGAAGTCGTAGCGGTCGGATTCCATCTTCCAGATGAGAGGATTTTCGTCTTCAGCAACTATACTCTGATGATACTAACTGTCATAGCAATCCCCAAATTCATAATGATTGCTCTGATATTCATGCATCTATACGGAGAGGAGGACTCAGGCATACTGACTGTCACAGCTCTTTTTCCATCATTCTTCATCATCATAATGATCTTATTCATCGGATTGACTCACCCTGAAGCCACAACCGGCCTCCCAGCGTGGTGTAGACCTGGAACCTACTGATAGAAAGGTTTCATTTGAAAGACCTATTCGGAAGGGCGTAGCAGACGTCGCATAGCCTGGTATTGCGCCGGATTTGAAATCCGGTGTCCTAGTGACTCGGGAGTTCAAATCTCTCCGTCTGCGCCATCAAAACTCAATGGACGTTAGGCGGATTATTCCCGCCACGAACATTCAAGACATTCGAATGGAAATCAAATTTTACTGGAGTGGTCATTGATATCTCCCCATCCAGACTGATGTAGAGAGGGGGATCATGTCCATTCTCAAGTGTTGGTTCACCATCCTCATCGAGCGCCCTAATCTCGAAGGTCTTACATGGCTCCATGGATATCTTCCCCCATTTCCCCACATGCTTTCCTTTCTCCAATGGCCCCATCACTAACAGCATCTGGGTCTTTGATAGACCGAATCCCAAGATTATTCTCGAACTATCTCCGAAGGGATGCATTCCTGGAGCTACCCTATACCCTCCTCCAAAAGTCTCAGCTTGCATCATAGCGAAAAGACCTGTTAGGTCCACCTTCCTACCAGGCCCATCATCCACCCTTATCCATGCCATCTGACTCTTCCACGTAAGAATAGCCTTCACTGCTAGGGCGGTATACTTCTTCTGACCGCTGATCCAAGAGAATTTTCCCTCGTCTTTCATCCTATTGATAGAAGATGTTACGCCCCCATCACACTCAAGAAAACTCCAGCGAACTAGATTCTCATCTCTGGAAGGCTCCCCTGTAACCGGATAGTGCTTTGGTGATGGTACTCCTGGATGCTCAGGAGCTCTCAAACCTTCAACTCTTATTCCCCCGACCGAGTAGTCGGAACCGCCCTTTAGGAGGGAAACAGCTCCTTCTAAGTCGTTGAGAGGAATTCCTATAGCTCTGGCAAAGTCATCGCCATTCCCCATAGGAATAATTCCAAGGCGTTTATCGGAGCCACGAATCCCATTCGCAACTTCATGTACTGTACCGTCCCCGCCTACTGCCACTATCAAGTCATAGTCACTCTCTCTAAGATCGCTCGATATTTCAATTGCATGTCCTTTCCCGCTTGTCATGAATATATCGAATTCTATTCCAGAAGATCTCAGAGCATCCTCTACTTTCGGGAAATTCTTCCCAAGTTTACCGTCTCTTGCGTTGGGGTTGACTATGCAGGCTACTCGTGCCACGGTGCCTGAGCAACAGCATCGGACTTCAATACTGCCGAAGCAAGGTATGATATCGAAGATGGTACCGCGTTAATTCAGCAATGGACCATGATGACCGATTTATGAGGCTCGCTTTAGACCTCGGGTCTAGAGGTGGATACAGGGTCATGCCGAACCCTAGAGTCGGGTGCGTACTCGTGAGGGACGGAGAGGTGATAGCAGAAGGGTGGCACGATCACATAGGGGGCCTTCACGCAGAGCAGATGGCGATTGCAGATGCCGAGTCCAGGGGTGTAGAGACACAGGGGAGTACCGCATATGTTACACTGGAGCCGTGTAATCACTTCGGAAGAACCCCTCCGTGTACGGAAGCACTACTCTGGGCAGGAATAGAAAGAGTGGTCATAGGGGCATTAGATCCCAATCCAACCGTTCGTGGGGATGGTGCTAATTCACTAATTGAAAATGGAGTTTCTGTAAGTACTGGCTCGCTGGAAAATGAATGCATTGAACAGATGGGACCATTCATGCACTGGTGCGATAAAAGGAGGCCGATGGTATTGTTGAAGGCGGCTACTGACTGCAATGGGAATACGGATTGTGACTCTAGCATCGAATCATCAAGGTTCACGTCCGAAGAATCGTTGAGGCTCGCACATGACCTAAGAGCAGACTCAATGGCTATTCTAGTTGGGATTAACACAGTGATAAGAGACGATCCAGCTCTTACCGTAAGAGGTCCAGACATCGGTCCCAGGGAACAGCCCTTACGAGTTATCATAGACCCAAAATGCAGAATTCCTGAGGATTGTAAGGTGATGTCTGACGGAGAGGCCATGACCTTGCTAATTCATGGAGTTGAGCCAGATGTCAATATTGACCCTTCTCATGTTGAGAGAGTCATACTTGCTGAGGACGGAGAAATTCCAGTTTCAAAAATATTGGATATGTTAGGGGACAGGGGTATCCAGTCAGTGCTTATCGAGGGCGGGTCTGATACATGGACAAGGTTCCTGAACGATGGGGAAGTGGACTTCGCCCAGTTGTGTAAATCTCCTTTGGAGCTCGTAGGAGGAAGGCTCCCATTCAATGAAGAACTCCTCGTTGAATCCGGTCTTGTGAAATACGAGGAGTTTGAATCTGGGGGGGATGTCATAACGAGATGGAAGAAAAATCATTAGATTTCCATCCCAGGTCTAAGTATGGTGGGCGATACAGGATTCGAACCCGTGTCCAAGCGTCCGAAGCGCCCGATGATATCCAGACTACACCAATCGCCCAGTTACTCACGATAGCTCTTACATTTTCAATCCGACGGATGGAAGACTGCGATAACTCTCACGAGACTTCTGTGAACTCTAACAGGGCATAACAGATGAACCCTCCATCCAATACTCTCTATCTCAGACTCCAATTCAGACCATGGTCTTCCCATCACAACAGCTTGTCTTAGGCTCGCCTTCGTCAAGGCCTCGGGACCAGCAGGCAACATTGTAGAAACGACTCCTGCAGGGTCAATTTTTCTCGCTTCCCTAAGGGTACTAAGAAAGACCTCTATCGAGTCATCGGATCTCCATGAACTACGCCCATAGGGCGGATCAAAAACAAAAGAAGAGCCTTCACGCTCGCCCCAGAGATTGAAGATTTCAGATGCGTCATATTTTTGCACAGTGCTTTTCTTTCCCAGCCACTTGAGGTTGGAGATGGTTCCTTCAACCATTCTAGAGTCAAGGTCACTTGCTAGAACCTCAATGTCTTGCAAGCAACCCTCTATGGCAATACCTCCAGTACCGCAAAATGGATCTATTATCGCCTTCAATTCTCTACCCTTTACATTGGAGAGTGATATCAGAAGCCTGGCCTGACGTGGTTCAAGTGAGACGGGCTTGAAGAAAGGCCTCTCTGTAGGAGATCTCCCTGAGAAGTCCTCTTTCTCCCAGCTCATTTCCTTGATTCCCCATATTATCATAGTCCCTGAGAATGGGATTGGCTCCGGATGGGAGTTAATTTCATTAGAACCAGCAATAATCACCACTACTTCATTTTCCGGGCTTTCGAGGTCAACAATTCTATCGTGATTAGCGACATGCTTCCCGATGGATCTTTCGAAGGCCCTGCTGCTCAGAGAGTCAGGAAGCTCACCAATTTTCCTAGTCCGAATCGCAAAGCTTCCCTCGCCCATTGAATTCATAGCCCAGTCTGCAATCTCACTGAAAAGGTGCTCATGTTCCTCAGGTGAGTCATTCAGCTCATGACATCCTCCAAAGATAAGTACTTCATCCAGAAGAGCTGATCCAGATAATCTTCCCAATGTTTCAGCTTCAATTTTACAGGAAACTACCCGAGGATGAAGGAGGTCTACCTCCCCAACTATGGCCCTCATTTCCTCCCTGAAGAGCCAAGAATGCCATCCCATTCCGAGAAGTGCGAAGCGCCCCATCCTCCTCCTCCAGCCACTTACCAAAACTTCAACCCTAAATGCCTTGACATTACCGCAAGTGTCAGGAGCGTAGGTTATGGGGTGTAATTTGAAGGATCTAGCTCCGGCCAAACCAATTGAGATTAGTGACTTATCTGGACAGAAGGTAGCTGTAGATGTCTTCTTGAATGCATATCAATTTATCACATCGATGACAGGAGATGATGGTAAGCCGCTATCGTATGAAGGTAAACCAGTCTCCCATCTGATGGGATTTCTGGACAGGGCCTCGATTCTTGTTTCTGAGGGCATAGACCCGGTCTTTGTTTTCGATGGAAGGCCGCATGACTTGAAACGGGCTACCTTGGATGATAGAAAGTCAAGGAAGGTTGAGGCCAAGGCTAGGTGGGAAGAAGCGATCAGTGCTGGGGACCTTTCTCGAGCCAAGAAACTGGGGCCACAGACCGCAGAGTTCACACCCGAGATGGTATCTGAGACAAAACGTCTCTTTGATTGTATGGGGCTGGTTTGGATTGAAGCGCCAATGGAGGCGGAAGGAGCCGCCGCCGTCATGTGCAGGAGAGGAGAAGTCGGGGCTGTTGCAAGTCAAGACTGGGATACACTACTCTACGGGGCGCCCGTGATGATTAGGAACCTGACTGCACACGGAACCAGAAAGTTTGGTAGAATGATGCAGGCTGAGATGATTTCATTGGAAATAATGCTCGAAGAATTACAGATTACCTACGATCAGCTAGTTGACTTAGGAATAATGATAGGAACTGACTTTCATCCAGGCATAAAGGGAATAGGTCCCAAAACAGGACTGAAGCTGATAAAGGAGCATGGTAACATGGAATCTGTCTCATCCTTCAAGGGATTCGATCTTCCAGATAATTTAGATGAGATCAGATCGCTATTCCATAGCCACCCTATTGCCGAAGATCCAATACCCCAATCGAGACAAGCAGTGGAAGAGGATTTGATTCAGTTTCTACAAATTGAGAGAGGATTCAGTGATTCTCGTATGAAAAGGGCTTTCGATAGGCTGAGCTCAGTGGGTAAACTGAGGTCAAAGAGCCGACCCACATTGTTCGATTTCTGAAATTTGCGGACACTTCTGGGACTGTAATGCCCCAGAAGTGCCCTGTCTCCACCAGCATTTAGCCAGCGGGCCGAACGAAGATTACAGTTCTAAATCAAGTCACTGTTCTCTAAATCGTCAGGGATTCCGTCACCATCGTCGTCATCATCTAGATGATCTGGGATGCCGTCGTTGTCGTGGTCAAATTGACCAGTCATGTCCCAACCGTCGTTCTGCTCAAACCAATCTGATAGACCGTCGTTATCGTCATCGTTGTCGAAGCTGTCTGTAAGTCCGTCATTGTCATGATCGTACCTCCATACACCAACAACGCCATCGGCTTCATCAACATCCAGGATGTCATCGTTATCATCATCAGTGTCGATACCGTCATTTAGCCCGTCATTGTCATGATCGCGCGAGTAGTCCTCGCCGTTAGGTCCAATGTCGTTCCAGTTGTCGATACCGTCATTGTCGATGTCGAAATCCAGGTTGTCAGGGATGCCGTCGTTGTCGTGGTCATAGATGTCCGTGTTGGGGTTTCCGTCATCGACTTCGTCTTGGTCGTCAATTCCGTCACCATCATCGTCATCATCATCCGCATCATCGATACCATCGTTGTCATGGTCTTCCGGACTTGAGTCTTGGGAGTCTGGGATGCCATCGTTGTCATCGTCATTATCCAAGTCATCAGGAATTCCATCACCGTCGTTGTCGTTCTCTCCATTTTGGTTCTGGTTGTCGAGCTGCTGGTTTTGCTGCTGGTCGGACTGCTGAGTCTGTTGCCCTTGGCTATCGCCTTGGGTCTGACCCTGTTGCTGCTGGTTCTGACCATTCTGGTTGTTACCGTTCTGATCTTGGCTCTCTTGGTCGCCTTGCTGGCCACTCTGTTCGCCACCTTGCTGCTGCTGTCCTTGTCCGTTATCTTGCTGTTGACCCTGCTGACCTTGTTCGTCGTTCTGGCCCTGCTGACCGTCCTGGCCTGATTGTGAACCCTGATCCTGGCCCTGACCTTGCTGGCCCTGACCTTGTCCTTGACCCTGGCCCTGACCTTGGCCCTGACCTTGGCCCTGACCTTGGCCCTGACCTTGGCCCTGACCTTGTCCTTGACCCTGGCCCTGACCTTGTCCTTGACCTTCTCCTTCGCCACCTGTACCAGGCTCAGCACCGGACTGACCATCTCCTTCTCCGCCTTCGTAATCTGGGTCGTAGGCATCTGGTATTCCATCGCCGTCCGAATCAGATGACGAGCCGTCGTTAGGATCGTTGGGGAACGGATCGGATCCGTCCGCCACACCGTCACCATCGGTATCCGCCGAATTAGGGTTTGTACCCGAGGCGTATTCTTGGCTGTTGGTCAATCCATCCCCATCAGGATCTGCGTTGGCATCACTTGCTGAGTTGGGATTTAGACCATAGGTCACTTCCCACCCATCAGGCAAACCATCGTTGTCCGTATCGGGGTTGTTCATATCGGTTCCTGCAGCTTGCTCCTCTGCATTAGTCAGGCCGTCGCCATCCCAATCTGCACCACCATCAGAGGGGTCCAGAGGGTTGGAACCATCGGCGCTAACGCCGGCGGAACCCGCCATCATTACGAGGAGCAGTGCAATTAGCATGCTCGCGTTCTTTGTCTTCTGCATTTTCATCATATCTCCAAATTCAGTTCAGAGAACCCGCTGTTCTCTCTTTCCGGAGACAGCTAGCGCTGAGTAAACATCTGCCAGCATGCTTCCGGGAGATCCGGAATTCTTATTCGAACGAGAATGACACGCCTCTGAAACACTGAAAAACGCTCCACTGAGAGCTATTTCGATGATCCAGTACCTTTTGCAATCTTCTTCTCGTTCCTCCATTATATTCATCCGGTCTCACGGGCTTTCATAGGGAACCCACTGTTCCCTCTAAACATTCAGAGCAATGTTAGATATTTGAATGGTTCCTGTATTGGATTCAAGGGGTCAGCTTCGCTAACTCGGCTTTGAACCTGGCTGAACCAAGGAGATGAACCACTGGAGCAGCTAGAGTGGCCACCAGAAGTGTACCGAAGAAAACTCCAGACCAAAGCTCGATACCCCTTCCCATTGTGAGGAACAATATCCAACCTGCACTCGTGAATGCCAGAGGCCTGTACCTCTTGCTGTACAGTACCAGACGAGCTCTAGCGAGCTCATCAGAATAGTACTGAGGGGCCTCCTCAGGTGAAACTAGGCCATCTTCAACAGCACATCTCCCACAGATTAGGTAACGAGGACCGTTGCCACTGATGAAATGTGACTGGTGGTATGTCTGGTTGCATTTTCTGCACGTCGGCATGTGGCTCATCAATTCCAGCAGGCCTACGTCCTTCAACACTACGGTCATTCAGCCTGCCTGCTGAGTTGATCTGAGAAAGCCAAAGGACTCTTTCTCAGGAATTTGTCTAGTAATTCGCGACCGCGCGGACTGCCCACTGATTCAGGATGGAATTGAACCCCGTCTATCGGAAGATGACAATGCCTCAGGCCCATAACCAGTTCTCCTGTAGCGTCCCAGGAATTAGGGACCAGACTACCTTTCTTCGGCTCAAGAACTAGGCTGTTATATCTCATCATCGTGATTTCAGACGGTAGGCCCTCAAATACTCCAGTTCCATCATTCTTGATCAATGAGGGTGTTCCATGCACCGCTCCCATAGGAGACTCGATCAATTCCCAGCCATCAGCTATTCCAAGTGCTTGGTGGCCCAAGCACAGTCCCAGTAGGGGGACATGACTCCTGTCAACGACAAGCTCTCCCCTGATACTTCTTCTTGCGAACTCCATCGTCAAAGGATAAGACTCTGGGACTGATGGCCCCGGGCCAAGGATCACCCTTTCTGGCTGGACATGTCTCATAATCTCATCAGCCAAATTTGGAGTTGAACTATTATCAGTCTGCGTCTTACCTCCTACAATTACAACGTTATGCCCAAGAGAAGCAATCTCTTCAGCTATATTTCGAGTGAACGAGTCCAAGTTGTCGATAAGAAGGGTACACCGATCAAGCTTCTCACATGGGTATACACCGATGACTCCAACTCCCTCATCCCCTCCTCTTAGCCCCGGCATAAGAGACTGAACACTCCCTTCCCCCGTTGGGACGGGGAATATCCCGACTTCCCTCTCAGGAAGGTCGTTTTCGGTGAACCCAGTCCTAAATCCCCACGCGGATTCCGTGACTGCAGCTGCCTTCCAGCGAGCCTCCTCAACCTCCTCGGCAGGAGACGAACCAATTACCACACCCCCTCCCGCCTGAACGGTCGCATGCCACTTCTCAGGGCCGGAGTGAGCCTCCAAGGTCCTGATTAGGATATTCCAATCGGCCACCCCATGTCCTCTGTGGATGTGGCCAATTGAGCCAGTCCAAGCCCCTCTCGGACCTCCCTCTAGTTCATCTATAGCAGCTAGAGTGACCGTCTTCGGGCATCCTGTAACTGAACCGCCCGGAAACATCGTACTAGTTACCTCGGACGTCGAGTATCTTTCATCCAGCAAACCTTCTACTCCACTTACAAGGTGTTGTACATTCGATAGTGCCTCTATTCTCCATCCGCTCCAGTTGACAGTCCCAGGAACGCAAACGCTACTCAGGTCATGCCTCTCCAGGTCAACTAGCATAAGGTGCTCCGAGATCTCTTTCTCACTGGACACCAATTCTATTCTTAGCCTAGAGTCCTCCAGTTCGTCAAAGCCCCTTTTCCTCGTTCCCTTGATCGGCCTAGTCCTAACAACCCCTCCATCTAGCTCAACAAGCCTCTCCGGACTTGAGGATGCCACAGACCATCCCAGATCAGAAACCATCATCCAACAGGAGAAAGGTGCGGGATTGGAACGGGAAAGAAGCAAGAAAGATTCCCAGGGCTGTCCAGGCATCAAACCTTTCCATTTCCTACCGTAGTTTACCTGGTATAGATTGCCCTTTCTTATCCCCTCCTTTATTCTAGATACCTTTTTTGCATGCTCTGAGTCGCTCTCACTGTCAGGAACAGATTTAGAAGAAGGCATTTCTCTAATCTCGGTAATTTTGAGATTATCAAGCTCGATATCGAGCCATGGGTGACCTTCCAGAGCCAGAACCCCGATTCCAAGCTCTGACCTATCATGAATTATCCAAGCGTCTGCTCTCCACAAAACCCCAATCACAGTTCCTGGGGACGGAGTATTTGAGAGTCTTATTGGTACCGACCATCTACACAAATCGTATCCCAGAATTCCGGTAAATCCTCCAGGATGGAAATTGACATCTGTTTCACAGGGAACAGTTATTTCGAACTTACTAACATAATCTAGTGCCTCTGTCAGGTCCTCACAAGACTTCTCCTCGAACGTCTTCCACTTCCCCTCTTCCATTTTTTGTGCAAGCACACTAAGAGGAGGAGGTGGGCCCAACGAAACTCCACCTTCAAGAGCCGACCCGATACTTCCTGAATCACTGCCTTCAGGTTCAATCATCAGTATTCTGATACTATCTATACAGGGCACCATTGACCTCTGAGAAAGATCGGTGATAGGGCCTCCGGAATGCAAAAGTAACTCATCACCATTACACACTCCAGAGTCTCTCAACAGACTCAAGATATGTATCATACAATCCCCGTCATCAGATTGACTCAGGAGCTTCCACTTTGAGGATACCATACTAATTAGCCTCCAAAAATTTTGACGAAATCTCTCTCTTGCTCCAAGCCTCTTGAGATATTGAGAAAAGAGGGCCGTGGGGTTTTCCTATCTTTCGTCCGTCTATTGTCCCGAGAGCCTTTATGCCCATCCCACTGCCACAAACAATCATCTCTGAAGATCTTTCTATCATCCCTAGGGTCAGCCTAGCGGTCCTCACAGGTATTCCAGACTCCTCCAGATACGGCTTTATGACATGCAAAGTAACCGAGTCAAGAGCCCCATCATGATGTGGAGAGTGGTAAGCAACTCCATCAGAGTCCAACAACAGTGGTGCACACCGATCTCCATCGATAAGGCACCCATTTTCGAACAAAAGCCCAATATCTCCCCCATTATCTTCAGCAATCAATCTAGCTTCTTTGTATGGTCGATAATCTCCGTGCTTGGTGCCTCTGATATCGCCTTCCCAAGTCGGTGCGCTAATTGATATTCCAGATAGTGGCCTTGAGGGCCATTTCCTGTTCACGGCCCCCGTTGCAGAAACTACTCCCTCTGAAGTCAGTCTAATTACCATCAGATACGGGTCTTGACTGGGATCATCATTGCGATCCTCTGGAACTAAGACTGCTCCTAGTAATGAACTGACTTGCTCACCAAAGTTATCAGGAAAATCTATGCCAAGCCTTCTGGAATGTCGTCGCATTCTATCAAAGTGCAGACTCGCAGAAGTTAGGGATTTATGTCCATCCCATCCGATTGCGGACCAAACCGAGGAATGGGCCTCCTCTGAGTTAGTCATGCCTCTCGATGGTGGCTAGAGGATTCAAGCTCTTCTATCAATCAGAGGATTTCTTCTTCATCTAGGTCATCAGCTAGTCCGTCTAGGTCATCTATATCCAAGTCGTCAGCTAGCCCGTCCAGGTCATCTATGTCTAGATTATCTTCTTGAATTCCAAGTAGCTCATCAGATACATCGGCGGAGGGTTGTGGTGCAGTATCGGTGAATTCGCCACCGATTGGCTGGATCATCGTATCCTCCTCCTCGTCATATTTTACTGATGGAGAATCTACCGCACCTCCGAATGAGTCAGAAACCAGTTCTAAATCATCAATTCCAAACTCTTCATCTTCCGATAGTCCGGACGACTCTCTCATCATCTGTTCCTCAAGCTCGACCTCAAGTGCCCCCATCTCCCAAGGCTGAGGTGCGGAGGCTCTCCTTGGTCTAATGAACAAAACTGCGCCTGCTAGAACCATCATGGCTGAAACTACCGCGATGAGAGTATTCATGTCCCCGCTCATCAACTGGTCAATCCACGAGACCCCTCCCTCTCCTTCCTCTCCATCGGAAGAACCGAATGAGCTCTCGGACCAAGGGAGTATTTCCAAGGGGTCCACAGCCAATCTGTGTACCTCCCCATCAAATGCTACCACCACCGTCCAATAAGATAGGGTGTTATCCAAGGGCTCACCTTGTAATTCGCTCAAGATAAGGAGATTTCCCTTTATTTCCGTATTGCCACTATCAATGAATGAGCTCACGGCCGTCGCATTCCTTACGTCTTCAAACGGGTCCAGACTTACAAATACCTTGTATGAAACAACTTGGGGGTCCTGGCTTAGATCCCAAGTAATGTCTATCTGGGAACCAGAACTGTCCCAATATCCACGAACACCAGTGACTTCTGGCAGGTGTAGTCCTGGGTCTAGGCTATTCTCGTCTACCAATGCGATGGATGATGTTCTGAGGTTGGTTAGCCATGAGTTTCCGGAAGAGTCCACGGGTACTACAGCCACCCATGTCATTATCGAAGGGGCTAAACTCCTACCATCCGAGAGGTACTCGATGGTTACGGGCAACTCCGAGTTTCTGTCCACAACCATCACTGGCTCCATATTGGTTGCATCTGCGAATGGGACCACGTCCGCAAAGATGTGATACTCGTAGAGGTCAGAAGCCACGCTTTCTTGGAAAGTAACTAGCATTCCATCCCCGTCGTCAGCGAGCCTTTCTTCGAGTACCGGTGGAGACAATCTGTCAGGAGGCGTGATATCTCCTCTATTATCAACAGGGGTTACAATCGAAATGTGATCTTCCAACCCAGAGAGGTAAACGTTCCCTTTGATGTCATGCACAGTGACCGCCACATACAACGGGACATCCGGGTAAATCGAGGATGTGACCAGTGTTTCGAGTGAAGCTCCGTACATTGCTCTATCTACCGTCATTTGTAGTTGCAGTAGTCCTCCTATCTGCCTTTGATCAATGACTATGTTGCTACAACTGATTATCCCATTCTCGCATTTTTCACTCATTTCAGTGACATCACTCAGGGGATACTCAGAGACCCATACTGTGTAGAAATCAAAGTCTGGAGCAGTTGACCTATTCCAGACAATGTCAATCTTAGTACCATCGTCATCAGGATGGTCCCATGCTACCAGCCCCTCTACCCTGTCTGGAGCACTCGAGCTTCCATTCTCGCTCGCCTGGGGAGTAGCCTCAACGACTAGAACCGAGTCAACATTTGAGTTACCCCAGTCATCCGAGGCAACAACTCCAAACCAGTATGTAATCCCATCTTGCAAGGGAGCAGAACCAAGGGAATCAACTATGACTTGGACTGAACCAGAGTCATCAGGAGAGCAACCGGGAACAAATTCAGCCACAGGCCAACCATCCACAGTTGAGGGAGGTTGCCATCCAGATGCGGGTAAAGCGTAAACCGTGTAAAATGAGCAGTCTTCCTCAGTGTTAGCTTGCCAAGTTACCTCAACCCTACCTCCCTCATCGTCTGGAACATCCTGAGCCTGGGTCCCTAATATCATAGACGGAGGAATCCCATCATTCAGGCCTCCCGCTGTTGTCACCGGTCCAAACACAGTAACGTTACTAGGGTCATATTGACCCGACTCATCAACACATGCCGCGGCAAACCAGAATACTCCCTGTGGAGCCAAGTCAACAACAGTTGAGTTCCCCGAGGAGTAAGGAACGTCAATCTCCCCTGTGAGGGCAAACGCATTGGAAATCTCCTGCTGTGCAGACCACAATCTTGTGAATGAGGGATCCAGTTCTTGGCACATCTCCCACTCAACGACCAGTGTTCCAGCTGTACCGCCCGATACTGGCTCAGCCTTCAGCCAATTAGGTGGGGAAGGCATTTCGTCAGTTGGAGTGACACTTCCCGGCCAAGCGATTGCATCACCAATGCTTCCATCTGGGTATTCAATTGCAATCGATCCACGGTATACTCGACCATCAGACAGAGGCTCTGTGGTGCCATCATTGTCCGCCTCGGTAATCATTACGGATGTCTGTGCCCAGAAAGAAATGCTCGTGTATGTGGAGAAATCATCTAACTCGTCTTCGCTTGGATTCCAGTCCTCTCTGCCCGTAGCATCCCATACGAAGATTCTGTAACCATTCCAAGCGGCATCCTCCGCTGGAAGCCATGAAACTTCAATCACTCCGCCCCCATCATTGGGTCGGTCGGTCATATTGACTATGCTTGTAGGAACTTCTATTCTTTCCCAGTCATATGTCACTCTCACTTTCATCTTTCCGTCATTAGGGGATTGAAGCTGAATATGTGCTTCAACGGATGAAGAACCCGGGCCCACTTGGGAGATGGCTGATTGGAATGCCGCTTGAATTCCCGGATTCATCATTTGCATATCCCAGTTCCCTGAGTAGTTCAGAATAGATGACTTAGCCCAAACCCAAGCCCCCGCTTCTGGAGAAGACAGGGTCAGTGCTAGGGGATTCATTGGCAGCTTACCCGGTAAAACAGATTCAGATGTCATGTCTATGTCCAATGATTCCTCGTCATCTACAAGCACGGTAGTCATTCCAGGTCTGGCTGTCTCATTGATTCCTTCCCACGTCCTTTCACCGATGATGGCATTCAATGGGCGAGCGGTTCTTTGTCCACTCTTGTCGGACTCTACCATTCCTTCAACTGGAGAAAAATGATGTAGGCCGTCATCAGAGACTAGATACAGACCATCATCGCTTAGGTCAATACCTCTTGGGTCATCTAGCAGGCCGGACTGAGCCTTTACCAGATGAGCTCCGCCCGAATCCATGACATCAATACCTCCTGGACTGATCATCACTAGGTTGCCTCCATGTGACGAAATCTCTGAGGGGGGCCAGGACATTAGCGAGTTAGCTGGGGCACCTACTTCCATGTCCAACGCGGAAGAATTCCAGTGAACCATGGGGGAGATATCCGTTGCAATATGGACTCCCCAATCATCGGCTGCTATTGAACGCACATCGTTACTGGGAATCTTATCGATTTGATATGTCCCATTCACAGTATCTGTGTTGATGTCCCACGCAACAACTCCTGGTCTGGTTGGACCCTGTCCACTGTGAGAAACGAAGATTGACTCATCGTGGAATTCGGTTACAGTGATACCATTTTCATCAATGACCTGCCTGGTCACACTGTCAGCGTAAACGAGACCTGAAACCTTGTTTCCAGCTAATCCATCACTCGCTCCTCTCGTTGTGAGAACCGTGAGGTTGGAGTCTAAGATTGTAATTCCCGATGGTCCCCCTGCCAACACGACATTGCCTTGGCTTGGTATGTCAACTACCAAAAGATGGTCGTAAATTGAGATTGGAAGGCCGTCAAATGTCGTAATGGGGTCCTCCCACTCAGAGAGTGTGTTGTTGTATACGGCAATCCCTCCCCATGTGGCAGTTAGGACTTTGTCTCCAAGAGCTACGAAATCCTGAACTATGTCGTTAGGAAGTCCTGCTAGGAGACTCCCATCACCCCATGAATTGGTAGAAGTATCGAAGGTTTGGAACCCAGCCGCAGACCCCTGATTGCCCATTAGCCCAACATACAGCATTCCATCATCACTGTCCAGAATCATTCCATCCATCTGGCCGTGTAGTGCCGGGGCAGATGGAGCATAACTCCTCTGTGCCAAATCTATCGAGTATAGTCCCCTTCCAGCAGTGGTCACCCACATTTTTTCTCCATCCAGCAACATGCTGTTGATTACATCATCATCTAGAAGGTTGTATCCGTATTCCCATCTAACGGACCCATTTTGTAGTATACTTCCCTGTAGAATTGATGTTGCATAGAAAGAATCCCCATCAAACGTCGATGCTACCCATACATGAGTCGAATTTGATACAAACTCCACGACTCTCCCACTGGATAGGCCTGCCAACTCGTCAAAACCTGAGGCGATTAGTCCAGTACTGTCTAGCCTGTCAACTCTGTTTATTCCCGTGGTCTGGCCCGATCGACCGATTGCGTAAGTGGGCGTATTAGCGGGGACACGGACAATCGAACAACCATCCATCCCCGGACTCAGAACCTGTCCACCGGTTACAGAGGTACCAGAAGTAACAATCCTAGATATCCCTCCCGTGTTTTGGTACTGATGAGCAGATAGAAGCACATTTCCGTCGTGAAGCATGCCTCCCGGGAAAATCCTATCTTCGGTGATTCCATCGGATGAAGTTAGTATGGAAAGGAAGCTATCTGTGTTGTAGTTGAATCTGTCCAAGCCAACTCCATCTGTATCATAACCTATGTACAAAATCCTGTTTGCGTCGTCACAGGCAAGAGCTCTCGGATCGTTGTCTGATAGGCCATTAATTCCTCCCTCAGTCAAGGGATCAATCCATTCACCTGTAATTCCATCAGAGTCATGGTCGGCCAAATCAAATCTCGCTACACCACCTTGGTTACCCCACCAAGAGAGCCTGCCAATGGCAAAGTGAATTATCTCATCGCAAACTAGTATGTCAGCTCCATATCCTCCTGGGATATCCCCTGAACCAAGATCCCATACAGACCAGTTCCCAGTTGTACCGTTCTTTGTTAGAATCTGTGCATTTGAGTTCCAGCTACCTTGTCGGTGAGATGCAATCCACAGGTCATCACCCACGATTTCCATGGAAAAGAAACTCTCTTCTGTGTTATTCGGAAGTCCATCATCCTCAGTCCAAGCCGTCTCAAAGGTTTCATTGACTGGGTTCCATCTGTATATTCCTTCCATGGTTGCGAATAGATACTCGCCGTTGAATTCCTCCATCCCTCTGACAGGTCCCGGGAAGTCACTCCACTCATCAAGAAGCGTCATCGTAGAATATTGGAACCTCCTCATGATATTGTTCCCATACGCTACCCACATCTCGCAAGAGGATGAGTTTAGAGGAAAGCAATCTCCAAGTAGCTGAGCGTTGACTCTCTGAACGTTTCCAATCGTTGGAAGGTCATCTTGCCACGTCTCGTTGTCTGTGTTCCACCGGACCACGGTCCCTTCTCCATCGTTCCAAGACTGAGTTGGTCTTACTCCTATCCAAAGCTCGTTTCCAACAACCCCCATTCCATATACCTTCGAGCTGGAGCCAATTCTTGATCCAGCATCAAGAGTGGAAAGAGAAGTATTGTTATTGAGGGCTATTCTGTAAACCTCATCATTTGAGTTCCACCATTGATTCGATCTTTGTGTGGAGTAATGTAAGACATCGCCCACAATGACCATATCCGCAGGGCTTCTTGATGGTATAGTTGGGCCATTCGCATTAGCCCCCCTTCCCCAGTTGATCAGAACCGTATCATTTTCAACGTCAATGAGTGTTAGCCCAAAGTCCCCTCCTGCCCACAAAGTTCCACTCTGCTTGCCAGGTATCAGGGTGGTCACGTCATCATCATCGATGTACCCTTGAGTTCCATCCCATGTTGTAAGCCACTCTTCATTTGCTAAGTCATATCTAGCAATACCAGTGTTTTCGAATCCTAAATAGAGTATTTCACCAATCTTGACCGTCCTAGCACGTTGGGTGTCATCTCCCGCCGTCCAAACTTCCAAAACTTCCATGCCATCAACCCCCCCTAGTCCTGCAGTGCTGATGACGGCAGCACCCCCCTCAGTTCCCGCATACAATATGGGATACCCTTGGGAGTCATTTCCAATCAGCTTCACTGAGTTAATTTGCCTTGATGGCATGTCCCCTCCATCCAGGCACTCAAGGAACTCTATACTGCCCTGGCCAGTTGGGCCCCAGGCGCATGCACCTCTATTGGTCGCAGCGAAAATGTCTGTACCATCACTGGTTATGTCATTGAATTCCCATGGGTCATTATTCCAACCGGGGATGTTTGTGTCTAGCTGGTCCCAAGATGCACCATCCCAGATGGCTATTCCTCCATTCGACTGTGCACCCGTGTTGGCTACTCTAGATCCGACAACCAGATCCCCCCCGTAAATATACAGGGAGAGGACATCGTTGTCAGGGAGGCCGCTGTTACCAACCGTAAGCAAGTCAGTAATATCTCCGTTTATTCTATCTAAGATCATTATCCCAAAATCAGGAAGTCCAAGATAAACTACATCCCCGTTTACTGCAATGGGGGCAGCCTCTAGGTTGTCTGCACCAAGTGATTGCCAAGAACCAAGAATTTGTAGCTCTGCGAGATCCAATCTCATAAGTCCACTATCTGGAGTCGCCAAGTAAGCTATACTGTACCTGGTCGCGACATCTACAACCAAATCTGAGTCCAGTCCATCACCAGTGTCGTAAGTCAGGATTAGACTGTTTGTAGAAGAGTTAACCAGTGAAACTCCATTCTCTGGGTGGCCTATCACAAGAGTCTGAGTATATTCATCATATGACATCGAGATGATGCTCTCAGACCCTAGGCCACTAATACCGCCCATGTACGAACCAGTCTCTCCGTCGAATAGTAGAAGGCCAGAATTGGAAGTTCCGACCCAGACTTGCCCAAGCTCATCCTGCACCACTGATGTGATTGTTTGCAGCTGCTGTCCCGCAAAGTCAGAGACATCTATAGGGTCCATCCACCTCCTGCCCGAATTATTGAATCTGTCAATTAGAGAGTCTCCAGCCACCCAGATCTGACCCTCCTCGCTATCGTCAATGCTAACTGCAAGCCTCATTGGATCCGTGACAGGACTACTCACAAGGTACTCAACACCAACCACCGTGTCTTGATGTTGCATAGCAGAAACTCCTGTGGAGTCAATAAGTACCGAAACGCTGTCCACAGGGCTTCTCGCCCCTATCCCGGATGGCCATGACGAAATTGATACCGCACTGTCCAGAAGCCCTAGGGAATCAACGGCTTCCTGTGACCTGAATATTCCCGCTGCTATCTCGTACGACTGCAGAACATTGCCTGCTAGGACGTGTAGCCAGCCATCTGAGACTGACGTACCAACTATGTTGTTTGATGCAAGAGTGTTTGCTGTTGACCACCTGGAGAGCCACGTTGAAGTTGCCAAATCCCTCCGATTTATCCCGGCATTTTCGGTGGAGATGAGCAATTGGTTCCCCATCATCTGTAAATCCGTAATCCTGTTACTTGCTAGGAAGTTACTGGTATCCCAGTGGGTACTGTCCACAATAGTAATCGCCGATTGGTTGTTGCTCACACTGTAGCTGATTAGATGGACGCCGTCATTCTCTGTTGAGATGATGACAGTGCCCGAGATGACAAGTATATCCGTGGCGACACCAGACGGCGTCGAACAGTATTGATACTCATCCCATTGAGATGAAATCGACAAATCTTCCGAATTTGGTGAGATGAATCTGACATTACAACCATCAATGGCCCACATTGATCCATCTGAGTCAGATGCAATAGCTGTAATGCTATCTTGTGCAATAGGAACGGAAGGACCGTTTCTAGAATCATTCAGAGACTGTGTAAATATAGTGCCATTGGAGGTGCCAACAACCAGCATACCCCTCGATTGATCGATATCTATGCTCCTGCCATATACCAGCTCGTCAATATGAACAATCCCTGGGCATCTCCACTCACACGCCTCTGAGGCCTTGCTATCCAGATGAATCAGATCATCCCCGAGAAGAACATACATCCTTCCGTCATATGGATTGACCGCAGTGCCGTGAACAACAATCTCCAGAGGCGCAAAGGAAATCCTTGGGTCTGATGGGGTAAGCGCTTCAATAACTAGATCGGAGATTGAAATTCCGGCTGGTAGAATCCATGAGGCATCACTAACTGAATTGGGCTGTAGGGAAGTGGAGAGCTCGCCATCTACAAGTTCGGGAGGCTTGTCGTTGAATTCGTATTGACAACCAAGCCAGTCATTACCCCTCCAGTCTAGAATCGGTGTCTGGCTGTTCATCAGGGTCAGTTGAGGCTCATCTATGCAGAACCCATCTGAGCCATCGACAGCAATTTCAAATGTCAAGTTAGAAATCTCTGCCCCCGGAGCGAATTCCAAGAACAGGTCAGAGTAAGCGTAAGTCTGACTTGATGGATCAGCACCTGTGGCCTCCAAGTCTATCCATCCTGTATCGTTGTAACCTGAAGAGCCCCAGACTCTAGCTGAAACTGTGTTTGTCTTGTCCTCATCTCGTAGCTCGTAGTCGGAGAACGATGTCCATGGCAATAACACCATCAATGAAACGAGAAGGAAAGCACTCCTCTTTGGGGACATCCCAGAGGCCAAACCCAGTGTATGCACGATGGTTCGGCTTTCTATCACTATATTGAATGGTGTGGGTCGTTGAGCCATACATGCTTACATCCACCGTAGGTGGAAATCAGATATTCACATCCTACAAACTACTCTCATAAACGCTCACTAATCGGCTGATAATAAATTTACACGCCATAGGATAGCATCAAAGAGGGGAGGGTAGGACGAGTTTACGGGTTGTCAGCATGACAGATGAGAGGCTCCGCGAGGAAGCACTGGACTATCACGCCTCAAAACCAGCCGGAAAACTAACCGTAATCCCAACAAAACCACATGGTACGTCGCATGAATTGTCTCTAGCCTATTCGCCCGGAGTGGCCTTTCCATGTAAGGAAATTGAAAACGATCCCGACAACGCATACAAGTACACCTCCAAGGGAAACTTAGTTGCGGTAGTAACCAATGGAACCGCAGTTCTTGGCCTAGGAGACATCGGGCCCCTGGCAGGAAAGCCAGTCATGGAGGGAAAGGGACTTTTGTTCAAGGCATTTGCAGATATTGACGTCTTCGACATAGAGGTAAACAAGACCGATGTAGATGGGTTTGTTGAAACAGTAAAGGCGATATCGCCTACATTCGGGGGAATTAACCTAGAGGATATCAAGGCACCAGAGTGCTTCGAAATCGAAAAAAGACTCGTCGAGGAACTGGATATTCCTGTTATGCACGACGATCAACATGGAACAGCAATCATTTCAGGCGCGGCACTGATTAACGGACTGGAATTGGTAGATAAGGAAATCTCGAACGTCAAGGTAGTGATTTCAGGAGCAGGGGCATCAGCGATATCTTGTGCTCGTCACTACGTCCGTTTGGGAGTCAAGAAAGATAACATAATCATGGTAGACTCCACGGGAATCCTCACAGAATCCAGAATGAAAAATGGTGATTTAAACAAGTACAAGGAGGAATTTGCCAGAAGTCTTCCCGATGGTGGATTATCGGATGCAATGCTAGAAAGTGATGTCTTCCTCGGGCTGTCAAAGGGAGGTCTGGTTTCGCCGGAAATGGTTAAGACGATGGCACATAGACCTCTAATATTCGCCCTAGCTAATCCTGATCCCGAAATCCTACCTGAAGATGTGATGTCCGTAAGGGACGATGCCATAATTGCCACTGGAAGATCTGATTATCCAAACCAGATAAACAATGTTCTAGGCTTCCCCTACATCTTCAGGGGAGCCCTAGATGTCAGATCAACCCGCATAACCGAGGGAATGAAAATGGCCGCAACAAAGGCAATCGCAGAGTTAGCCAGAGAACCAGTCCCCGATGATGTTCACTCGGCATACAACGGAGAACAGTTGCAATTCGGTCCTGAATACATAATCCCTAAGCCGTTTGATGCTAGAGTATTGATTTGGGAGGCCAGCGCCGTTGCTGCGGCGGCGGTCGAAGAGGGGGTTGCAGGTGTCGAGAAGGGAGATTTTGACTTTGAGGGGTACAGAGAAGAGCTCGAGGCAAGATTAGGACTCACCCGTTCAATCATGAGGAGAGTCATTAACCGAGCGAAGAGGGACAAGAAAAGAATAGTCTTCTGTGAAGGAGAAGATCCGACAGTTATCAAAGCTGCATCCCAATGTATTTCCGAGGGAATCTGTGACCCCATCCTTCTAGGTAATATCGACAGAATAGAGGCAGTGAAAGAAGAGCTTGGACTAAGTTTCACTTGTGAAGAAATCGATGTCAGGTACGATCCTAGGAGAAGGGGCTCTTATGCAGAAGAGTTGCATAATATTCGTGGCCGAAAAGGAATAACACTGGAAGATGCCATTAGGCTGATGAAGAACTCCACTTACTTCGCTCCCATGATGGTTCACATGGGAGATGCAGACGGGTACCTTGGTGGAGTCTCCCACCATTACCCAGACATAGTGAAGCCCTGTTTGCAGATTATAGGCCCTGAGAAGGATTCACACAGGATTGTAGGGATGTACATGATGACTGTCAATGGAGAGCTGATGTTTATTGGAGATGCAACCATTAACATCTATCCAGATTCCAGAACTTTGGCAGAGATAGCAGTACAGACAGCCAAGGTAGCGAGAAGGTTCGGGGTGAAGCCGAAAGTAGCGATGCTGTCATTTTCCAATTTTGGTACCTCCTCTGAGATGAGGACAGATAGGGTAGAGGAAGCCATCTCAATAGCTCGAGAATTAGATCCAGAACTGATTATAGATGGGCCGATGCAAGCAGATACCGCACTTGTGAGCGAGATTCAGAAAGAATACCCATTCATGTCATTCGAAGGCCCTGCTAATGTTCTAATCTGTCCAAACCTCGCATCAGCAAACATTGCCTACAAACTATTGCAGAGGATCGCAGGTGCTGAGATGACAGGACCTATCCTCGAGGGACTCTCTAAACCAGCTCATGTCCTACAACGGGGAGACAGTGTTAGAGATGTCGTCCATATGGCAGCTATCTGTGCCGTGGATGCTCAGAGGCACGACTGGCAGAAGCTATGAAAACAGCTTCTTTGGCGGTCTCATACACCAAAATATCCAAATTATCACTGCTAGATGCACGGTAATTGCGAAAATGTGAACAGGCCCCATTGAAGGGGCCTTTCCTAGTTCTGACTTATTCTAAACCGATTTATCCTCAATAGGCATCCGTATAATATGGATAGGTGGTGTTACTTAATGCCGCCCTTGACGTACCTTTGAGTCCACTTCATCTTTCGTGGGTTTCTCTTGAGCTTCAAGGCGTTCTTCCTAGCCTTGCTGTCTCTGAACCACATAACTGATCCATCTCTCTTCACATACATCATGCCCGTACCAGGCTCAATTTCCTCATTGGTGAAGCTACACACTCTAGTCTCTGGCATTATTCCACCTCATCGATTACCTAGGCGACGCGCCTCTCTACCAGTATCTTTCAGCATTAGGATATCTCCAATCCTTACAGGCCCCAACACATTCCTAGAAATGATTCTCCCTATGTCCCTAGGGTTGTTCGAGTCATCAACTCTGACTTTCACTTGAATAGCTTCTCCGCTCATGCCTGTCCTTCCGACAATCTCGACGACCTCTGCGGGCCATGATTCTTGAGCCAATCTTCCAGCCTCCAATTTACTTCGACAGGGTTTCGTAGTGTCCCTTCACTTCGTTAAACAGATCTTGCGCCTCTTTTCCTACTTCCATTATAGCTACAGCGGCAGTCCTTGTTCCTGCAGTCATGCCAGCAGAGTCAGCCAAGTATCCTTGGTCCTCGACGTAGATAAACGGAATTGACTTCTCGTTACAAATCATAGGAACATGGGCAAGTAGCTCTCCTGGATTGACATTTTCGGCCATGACAATCATTGTCGCGCTTCCTCTCTCGGCTGCCTTGGTTACCTCATTGGCTCCTTTCTTTATCTTGCCGTCCTTTCCAATCGCTTTCACAAGTTCGTAAACTTGGTCTTGTATGTCTTTCGGGGTCTCAAACGCTATATGAACACTCATTGGATACCTCTCCTCGTGCTGGGTAAGCCGTCGCAGGACATGGCTGATATAAACGCAACGTATTGTCCGGACAGAGCTAGAGTAGCCAATCAGCCAATCATTTCCTTGATTCCTCTAGCTAGGGCCGGTGCGGAACTAACAACGGATCTTGGATTCCTTAGAGAGTCCGTTGTGTACACACCGTCAACGTGATTTGCTAGTTTAGATAGGGCTCCTCCCGTGAATAAACCATGAGTACACGCTGCATATACTGCTTTTGCACCCTGTCTTCTGAGAGCGTCACTTGCCCTGCATATAGTTCCACCAGTACTAATCATATCATCGACAATCGCCACAACTTTACCGTTTACATCAAGGTCCTTGGCCTGATGTTCTATGGTGTGGGCGTCAATCCTAGTTTTCTCGAGATAACTGAATTCCCATCCCCCTATCTTCGCCACCTCACTTGCCCTGTCAATGGCCCCCTTATCCGGACTAAGGATGAAATCTGGATTGACCTCTTTATCCAGAACATCTGCGATCTCTGGCATGGAACTCACGAAACCTATCTTTAGCTCCGAGCCATCCAGTACTCTCGGCTCATGGAGGTCCAAGATTACCATGCCATCACAGCTTCTTCCGAGAATTTCTGAGATTACTCTGGCCGAAACCGTCTCCCCCGGGGAGAATCTCTTATCCTGTCTCGCATATCCATAATATGGGACGGCTAGAAAAATACCCGGCCCGACATTATCCATTATTTGTTCACCCTCATTTTTGAGGTTCTCAAGATCCCCTTTGCGAATATCGTTAATAGCTTCAAGCATCAGAATTGTCCTCATAATCCCCGAATCTGGAAATGTGTTGGATACTAGGATTACAGGCTCTGATCTAATTACTCCAAAACTCTCACTTGGAACTCTCACGTACCCCTCTCCATCAGGAAATTTCCTACTCTCAATGAGGACATATTCCATCTCGAGAATTTCGGCTAGAGCGATGGCCAATTCACGACCCGATGAGCCGCTTAGTACTGGCATGTGACAGGAAGGCGAACTGAGCATCCTTCATGACGCTACCGCTTGTTTTGTCATAAGATGGTGGGCATGACAGGATTTGAACCTGTGGCCTCCCGGTTATCAGCCGGGTGCTCCAGCCAAACTAAGCTACACGCCCTTGAGCAGTCGTCCGACACGGGAATCTGATTTGAAACCTACTCAACAGGATCGAACTCTTCAGAATCTTCCCCATTGAGCTTTAGATAGCTTGGTAGAGTGGTTAGACGCTTCACTGTGCACCTGAGTATGACCTCGTCCAGCCTAGATGTAGTTCTGGCTAACTGCCCCACTGGAATAATTAGGGTATCAGGAAGACCATGCTTCTTCTTGACCATGAAATGTGGGTTAACCACGACTCCTCTGTAAGTCCTCTTGATCTTGACCATCCCGACCACATTACCAATATCGACTCCATCGTTGTCAAGAACCGCTCTGTCCAATAGCTCATCCGGTGCAAACAGCTCCTCTGATATTCTGACAGTATTCCTCCATCTTCTTTGTAGCTCTCTCATTGATTTGGAGAGCTTTATTGCTCCATCAGGTCTGATACTGTGAACAAGCTCCTTCGAGAGAGGCGCACTATCGGCTGGCTTTCTCATAAACTCCTCAGCAATCCCAGGGACTACTTGTAGCCTGAGAGACTGAACACACTCGTCCCTTGGATGAAACCTCTCTCCTGTAATTACGCCTACGAACTTGTCACCTACGTACACGTCTCTCTGTAGCAATTCTTGGATCCTGTAATCATCATTCATCTTCTCACCAACCGGACTTGAGCTGCATCCCCCACGCTTCCTCTCCATTTCCTCAGAGAGCAGATTAGCACTTATACTATACTGTTACTAAGACTGATAATCTAATTGAAAATTTTATTGTTATGCAAATTTTCCTATTAGAAATTTAAAGTGTGTTTAATTTTTGTATGGATTATCAGAAATTTAGTTTCTTCCCCCTGCCAAGAAAATCGTAGCCTTTGGAGGACAGTTACCAAGAACCTTGATGAGCAACCCTCAACTCGAAGACTCGATGCCTGGCAGTCTTGATATTCTGCACTCTATTAGAAACCGTTCAGGGAACAGGATTACCAATGGACTCCCAGATGAAGTAATCCTCTCTTTCATCGATACCGACCCCTCACTTAGAAGGGCCATTGAAGAAGCTGGAACAGTCTTTGAATCTCTTTCTTCTGACACCGGAATAGAAATGGCTGATACCGATGAGATCGCTCTAATCGAGAGGCTTCAATCGGACTATGTTAATTTCTACTCTGCCGCTACAGTAAATCCCTATGTCGCGATTTCAGCGAGAGGGCCATGGATTGTAACATCCCATGGAGCCGTAGTGCATGACAATGGAGGCTATGGTATGCTCGGTATGGGCCATGGGCCCGATGACGTAATTTCATCGATGCAGAAAAACTGGGTGATGGCAAATGTAATGACCCCTTCTTTCAGCCAAAAGAGGCTATCAGATAGGCTGAAAATGGAAATTGGCCATACCAGGGGAAGCTGTCCATTTGATCGATTCATTTGCATGAACTCAGGGTCGGAATCTATGACAGTAGGAATGAGAATATCTGATGTCAACGCACTGAGAATGACAGGCCCGGGTGGGAAGCATGAAGGGAAACCAACTCGGATGGTGGCGATCGAGAGGGCATTTCATGGACGCACAGATAGGCCGGCACAGATATCCCACTCATGCAAAGATGGCTATGATAAGAACCTGAATACATTCCAAGATAGGGATAATCTAGTGCTTATACCAGCCAATGACATATCAGCTCTAAGGGAAACATTCAACCAAGCAGATGTTGATGGTGTTTTTATCGAGCTCCTAGCAATTGAACCAGTTCAGGGAGAGGGAGCCCCAGGTCTGTGCATAGACAGGGAGTTCTACGATGAGGCAAGGCGTCTGACCAAAGAACACGGATCAATGCTGATTATTGACTCGGTACAAGCTGGCCTCAGGGGACAGGGTTGTCTAAGTATAGTGGACTACGATGGTTTTCAGAGTGCTGAAGCCCCTGATATGGAAGCATGGTCCAAAGCCATTAATGCCGGGCAGTTCCCTCTTTCCGTTGTTGGAATGACTGCAGAGGTAGCTGATTTGTATGTCACAGGTATCTACGGTAACACCATGACTACCAACCCTCGAGCATTGGAAACAGCGATTGCAGTGTTGGAAAGAATTACTCCTGAGCTTCGGCAGAATATCCGTGATCGCGGGGACGAACTAGTTTTAGGACTTCAGGGAGTCATGGAGGAATTCCCGGAAGCTATCCTTTCCGTTCAAGGAACGGGTCTTCTGGTCTGTGCAGAGATGGACCCTGATTTCTTTCCCGTTGTGGGAGATGACAAGGTCGAGATGTGGTGCAGAAAGAATGGGCTTGGAGTCATTCATGGAGGAGTTAACGCTCTCAGATTCACTCCGCACTTTTCGATTACCTCTGAGGAAATTAAGATGATTGTTGAGATTGTCAGACACGCAGTGATACACTTCTCACAAATGAAGTCACTTGAGCTTACTCCGAGCACAGTCTGAGTGGTAAGATGTCCAAATCGATTTATATTGAGGGAAATGAGGAGTTTTTCATTCAACATCTCCAAGATAGGTTGTTACGAGCGGGCGCCACACTTGTGAATGGTTCCGAGGATTCTGACTTTGTTATTGCTGTTGGAGAGGGATTCTCTGGGAACATCTCAATTGTTAGTGGGAGTCAAGAATCTGGGAATTCCGACTTCGTTGTCAGAATACACGACTTACTTTCCCCTGAAGGAAAACTAAGATCGTGGGGCGATGCAGTATTGCATGATTGGGCTAGGTCGATTATGGAAGGATCAAAGATAACCCAAATAACGACGGATAGTCCAAGATTCTGGGTTCATATTAGGGATGTCTGCGACGCACTCTGTATGCTGATCATGAGCGATATAGGAGAGAAGTCTCAGAATGAACTGAACATCTCGGGCAGGAGGGCATGGTCTGCGGATTCTATCATTCAGGAAATGGAGATACTGTGGGGCAGGTATTCGGATTCCCTGAATTACTCCCATACAGTTCAATCGCTCTCTTCCATACCCGGACCAGTTACTGATGCATACGGCAAACAGCCCGAAAGGCCCGATCTATCCGCTATCCACGATTGCCTCAGGCAATGTGGGTCCGAGGGATGGCATCCGCTAGTTCCTATGCGTGTATCCCTAATGGAGATCTTCGCTCACGCGAACAAGTAGCAGGGTAATCAGTTCTTATCGTTCTGAACCTGGACACGGATGGCCTGAGCCATGGTCTTGGCTGACTGCATAGCCTTGCGGACTCTGGTTCCAGCAGCCTTGTTACCCTTGTCGTGCTTTACAGCATCACCCATTGCATCTGTTAGCATTTCTATCATATCATGCATCATCTTCTCGACGGACATAAGGCAAGTCGCGTACTAGACCGTTCTTAGCCGTTTTCACGAAAATCATCACAAAATGTGCTACATTTGGGCGAATAAGTCACCACCGAGAAGTGGAAGGAGGACGCTAGCATCTCCCTCTACAACGACCTGAGAGGCTTCTGGGCGTAGCTTCCCCCATGAAATTGCCTCTCTGAGCCTAGCTCCCGACAGAGACCCATCGTACTCTGGCGCTGTTGTTATGGAAACGGCAGAGTCCAAGCCTCCTCTGTACTGATTCCACCAGATTACGTGATGTTTTGAAATTCCTCCTCCCACCATCAGCGCATGGCTCTCCTCGGCAGTCCAAGTCAGGTCTGAAAGAATCTGCTCATCTGCTAGAATATCAATCATGAAGTCTGGAGATTTCTGTCTATGCATGAATAATTGTGCGCCTATCGAACCATCTGTAATTCCGGGAATTATGACCGGAATCCTATTCTTTGCGATCCAATAGAGCAAGGACGATTCGTCATCAATTCTGTCTCCCAAGGCCCAACAAAGCTCCGTAGTTCCAAACCCCTTCCAAGGATTGTCTGGAGACTCTAAGCGCCTCTCGTCCTCAATCTCCGAAAGCCATGGAAGGACAATATTTTCCAGAATCTCCCCGTAGCACTCATTTGGTACTATCACGTTGCCAAGTCTGTTTAGGCCTTCTTCTCCCAGTGCAATATCATCTAGACTGAAGTCTCCATGGAAGTAATTCTCGAATGACCTGGCGATATCATGATCCAGAGTCCCACAGGTAGTGATAACGACGTTAAAGGATCCCCTCTTCAACGCCTCTAGAAAGAATCCCCTAGTTCCGGTAGCGCAGAGACAAGCTGGAAACGATATCCAATTTAGGACTCCCTCAGATGAAGTCTTCGAGATAGAGCTCCTCAGAATATCTCTCGCAAAAGCCAGCTTAGTCGCGGTGAACCCTCCAGCCTCTGACATCTGGTCAATCAGTGATGAAATATCTTTCATAGATGAAAAATCATAGTCCTTAACTGGAATGTCAAAGTCTTCACGCGAATATCCGCTCATGTTTCTCGCAAAACGAACCTGACTTCAATTGGTCGGGTTGTGGAGTTGCATTATCCTGTCTCGAATTTGAGCGGCTTTCTCAAAATCCAGCCTCTCAGCGGCTGCTCTCATTTCACGCTCCAACTTACTGATCAGCTGATCCTCATTCATATCTCCGGGTTGTTCTGTTTCCACTTCTACCTCGAAATTTGGTTGACTAACGTTATCGAGAACTGAGTCGGAAGTATTCCACATTCCAGCTCCAAGAGAGAACTTCTGTGCAAGTCCAGAAACGCCCTTCCTGCTTCTTGTTTTGCCTACGAATCTCTTCCCTCCCTTGGCCCCCTTTCCTGCAGTCCCAGCTAGAATACCACTTTCTTCCTCTCCCATAGTTGGGAGGGCCTTCTGTATTGTTTTGGGAACTATCCCGTGAATTTGATTGTATGAATCCTGTCGTTTTCTTCTTGAAATCGTCTGACTCATCGCCGCTTCCATTGAGGGGGAAATCGTGTCGGCATACAGGATGACGACTCCGTTCTCATTTCTGGAAGCTCTTCCTATTGTTTGCAATAGAGACCTCTCATTCCTGAGAAACCCTTGCTTATCAGCATCGAAGATTGCTACTAGAGATACCTCAGGAATGTCCAGCCCCTCTCTGAGTAAATTTATTCCAACAATAACGTCTATGTGGCCCAGTCTTAGGGCCTTGATTATCTCAGTTCTCTGAAGTGTGTCAATTTCTGAATGAAGATAATGGGCCTTGATTCCATTTTTTTCAAGATATTCGGCTACTTCTTCAGCGAACTTAATCGTCATAACAGTAACCAAAACACGTTCATCTCTACTCACTCTCTTGTTTATCTCTGACATCAAATCTTGGACTTGTCCCTTGGTAGGTTTTACGACAATTTCAGGATCTAGTAATCCTGTTGGTCGGATTTCCATTCTGACAACACCGTCAATTTTTGAGATTGTTTGTTCCATAGTAGAAGTAGTAACTTTCTTGTCGAAGTCTGGCTTATCAGAACCCCCTCTTCCTCCAACGTGAAGGAGCTCTCTGGGAACTTCCTGACTGGTCACCTCAGCAAGGTGACGGAGCTCCCTTTCTCCTGGTGTTGCACTGACATACAACATTCTGGGAACGAGGTCCTGAAACTCGTCTATTCTTAGTGGTCTGTTATCATATGCCGATGGTAGCCTAAATCCATGGTCTACAAGGTTCTTCTTTCTGGAGAAATCTCCACCATACATCCCCCCGACTTGAGGAAGAGTGACATGGCTTTCATCCATAATCACCAGATATCTATCGGGGCCACCATGGAAACGCTCAGCATTACTTGAGAAGAAATCTAACAAACAGAACGACCTTTCTCCCTTGGACCGCCTGTCGAAATGTCGTGAATAGTTCTCCACCCCTTTGCAAGACCCTATCTCTGTGAGCATCTCGAGATCGAACTTGGTCCTTCCTTCGAGCCTGTATGCCTCAATCTCCATCCCTTTTTCCTGGAACCAGCCCACCCGGTCCTCCAATTCGTGCTCGATATCCTCTATCGCTAGATTGAAGCTCTCCTCACTGGTCATGTAGAACTCTCGTGGATGTATCCAAGCCTCCTCAAACTCATCCAGAACCTCCCAAGATACTGCTTCACATACCTGTATTTTCTCTATCCCCTCCCATCCAAACCTCACCCTTATGGGATCATCCCTACTTGGCATCCAGATATCCAGAACCTCGCCTCTGAGACGGATATCACCTCTAGTAATCTCACCTGACACCCGACGGTAGTGAAGCCCAACCAGTTCTCGGACAATTTCTTGTGGGTCAGATTTCTGTCCGACCTCGAGCCTGAGGTGGTTCTGTTGGAAAACTTCTGGAGGATTCAATCCATATATTGCTGACACAGTACCGATGGTAATCACGTCAGGCCTTGAAACCAATGATGCCACTGTGGAGAACCTTTCTTGCTCGATCCTCTCGTTCATTTGCAGCTCTTTGTCGATGTAAAGGTCCCTTCCGGGGATGTAAGCTTCAGGCTGGTAATAGTCATAGTAGCTGACGAAATACTCTACCGCATTACTTGGGAATAGTTCACTGATCTCCTGCCAAAGCTGTCTTGCAAGGGTTTTGTTGTGAGATAGGATAAGCGTCGGAATTCCCAGCCTCTGAATTATATTGGCCATTGCGAATGTCTTACCTGACCCAGTAACCCCCATGAGAATACATCTCTCCTGACTAGACTCAATCTGCTCGACGAGTATCTCTATTGCTTGCTCTTGGTCACCAGCCGTATCATACTCAGAATCTAGAATGAACATACTACATACCACTGGCAAATCTTTCTATTTCCGATGAATCAGACACAATAATGGAAGCTAGGAGAACCCAACCTGTCAGCATTGAAACCCGGAAGAGAGCTGTCTGGAAGTCTGGCAATCTTTCCCTAAATAATACGACTCCAATGTTCAGAGCGCACATTATCCCGGCCGCTATGAGAAACCATACCTCCTCGATAGGATTCGAGATTGCAAAGCATGCGAACCAGAGAAGTGACAGTTGTATCGATGTCCTGGTAGTAGCCCTTTCGCCAAATCTGGAAGGGAATGAGTGAATTCCGTTCTCCATGTCACTTTCGATATCCATCCTGGCGTAGTTTATGTCAAAGGACGCTATCCACAAGGCTACACCCAACGAAATCCAGAAGATTTCTGGGTACCAGAAAAATTCACCATATCCTTGTGTGTAAGTGTTCGACCCTCCCGTTATCGCTTCCCAGCCATGAACGTCTGCTGTAACGGCAACCCAAGCGGCCGCAGGGGCAAGTCCCAAGCAGAGTCCCAACCAGAAATGGCATAGCCAAGTGTAGCGCTTGGTGTAGGGGTAGACAACGAACGCAAGTACAGGTAGCCAAGCCATTTTCAATGCTACATGATTGAGCTGCCACGCCCCGAAAAGTAACATTCCAAGGAAGGTCGCAGAGAGTGTCCAAGCAGTACTCATTGTCATGGTACCAGAAGCCAAATGACGACCTTTCGTACGAGGATTGGCCGCATCAATATCTCTGTCAATTATCCTATTAAGTGACATCGCTAAGCCCCTAGCACCCACTGCTGCTACCAAAATCCAGACAATATCAATTCCGAATCTATCAGAGGAAAGCTCAGTCCAGAACTGATTGTGAGCATGAATGTAACCAATTAGGATAAATGGTAACGAGAAGAGAGTATGCTCAATCTTAACGAAGTCAATAATCTCTCTAAATCCCACTACAATCCACCTTCCTGTAGCCAAGTATCTACTCTGGCTAGAACTTCAGGATCATGCAGGGTCACACCAGGCCATCTACGGACTGGGAGAGGCCCTCCTTGAGAGGGAATGGGAGCAGTAGCGTCCCAGCACACCCTCCTTCTATCAGAGTCAAAGTGCAAATCCCTGCCAACATCAAACCGACAGAAAAATTGCCACAGAAGAACCCTCTTCCAAGAGTCATCCGAGAGGTCTACATCAGAGTCGGTGATGAACAGCCATCTTAGGTTGCTTGCACCTTCCAAATTCCAGATCGAATCCCTAATTGAACAAATCTTCTCCCTCTGCCTCCTGGCTCCCTCTTCATCATCAGTCTCGACATTCTCGGAAGGCGAAGGCCCACCTTCGATATCTGTGGTTACAACTAGCATAGAAGATCGTAGCATTCTCGCCTGTACTATCCCGTCTATTCCAGAAGCAGAAACCTCCAGCGAATCAGGACACCCTCCAAGGGGCGCTCTCAGATATCGAGGATCACCTTCTATGGGACTCGTAGCATCAATCAGCAACTTGTCATGGATATTTTCCCAAGGAGATGCATGAGCTAGTGAATCAGCAACCATCCCGGGCAGAATCACTAAGTCTTCCGAAATTTCTACCTTAGAGTCGAGAGCATCAAGTAGCAGGTCTAGATCTTTAGTATCGTGTTCGGGATTGACCGCAACTATGGTTTTCAGGAACATCATCTGGCCTGCACCAAGGAGCCCCAAGGCTGTTTTCCTTCCTTGTCTTGGATACCTATTTTTCGATGAAACGATAGCTAAGTTATGGAAACCCGTCTCCAGTGGTAGAAACAGATCAATCACATCTCTGTGTTGAAACTTCAACACTGGGAGAAATGCGTCCCCGATAGCTTCTCCCAGATATCCATCCTCCATCGGGGGAACGCCTACTATGGTCATTGGGACTATTGCATTCTTTCTGTGGGTAATTGCCTCCACATGCATTACAGGGTACTGGTCTGCCAGCGAGTAGTGACCAAAATGGTCTCCGAATGGCCCCTCCTCCCTAGTCTCTCCGGGAATCATGTAACCCTCTATCACCACATCGCACTCAGCAGGTACCATTAGTTCGTTTGTGATGCATTTCGTTATTCTCAAACGCCTCTTACCTAGTAGCCCCGCAAACTCATATTCCGATAGATTATCTGGAAGGGGGGATATTGAGCTGAACATCACTTCAGGAGGTCCACCGAGACAAATCGCCACCGGCATACGGTCTTTCGATGCGTCTGCGTGGTCAGCCCCATGTTTGTGCGCTTGCCAGTGTAAACCTAACTCCTTAGGTCCGAAGACCTGACTCCTGTACATCCCCATGTTGTGAACTCCTGTTTCAGGGTCAGCTGTCACGACCAAGGGCAGAGTGATGTACCTGCCTCCATCCTCTGGCCATGTCTTAGGGATCGGGAGTTTTGTCACATCAGGATCTTTGATTACTATCTGCTGGCATGCTCCCTTTCTAACCTTCATGGGGGCCATGGACATTCCTTCAAGTGCCAAACCAATGCCAGTCCACGGAGCTTTCATTATACCTCCAATATCAGGTTTCATCAGAGAAACCATTCTATTTCCGATCTCATCGGGCCGCTTAACTCCCAATGCGTGATTAGTCCTATCACGCGTTCCGAAAAGGTTCATCGCCAAGGGAAGGTCACTGATTGAACCGTCTGGTAGTCTCGGTTGCTCGAACAAAATCGCACCTCCACCCCTCTTCACGAGCCTGTCAGCGAAGCAACCAGCTTCGAGCTCGACATCTACTGGATCAGCCACTCTAATAAGCTCCCCAGAGTCCTCCAGAGACTGAACATACCGTGCCAGAGTGCGCCAAGTCATGTAACTCCGTGCCACTCACAATAGTAGAAGGTTCGCTCGTCTCCGTAGGAGCCACGACCGAGGGTTTCTTTTGAGTTGATGTCCTCGGCGTCACATGGACGATACCGCGACGTCATGTGACGTGTTGGTCGTTGGTGCTGGGCCGGGCGGAGGTAACGCAGCACTCCAGTGTGCCAGACTTGGGCTTAACACGATACTTATCGAAGATCACGATGAGATAGGAACTCCAGTTCATTGTGGAGAGTGCATATCAGACGTGGCATGCCAGAACTTAGGACTCACACTACCAGAACACGTCATCAGCAAGGAGGTGAAGGGAATCAGGGTCATCTTCCCAGATGGGACCGAGAAGTGTTTGTCCGAGCATGGCTATGTTCTAGAAAAGCATCTATTCGAACAATGGATAGCTGAATCCGCGGTCTCCGAGGGAGCCAAGCTCAGTCTTGGCCACAAGATTACCGGGATGGAAAAGGTGTATCTGGAAGGCAAATTCTCAGGTTGGAGATGTGAGGGAAAAGGAGAGGATTTCCCGATACTTGCCAAGGTGGTAATAGATGCCTCAGGAGTCGCATCGGTATGTTCCAAATTATTGAATCTAAACCCAAGGGGAAAGGTGGTCGCGGGTATGCAATACGAACTAGAAGGAGTCCCCACAGACGGGTACCTAGATTTCTACATCTGGCCGTCATATGCTGAGAAGGGTTATCTCTGGATGATTCCTAAATGCGATGGCAGGGCAAACATCGGACTAGTAACAGAGGATAAGCCAAGAACCAAGAAAGCACTTGACGAGTTTATCGAGAATACACATTTCAAGGGGTTAAATCAGAATCTCCCTACTTGGAAAAAGAAGGGAAACCCAGCTTTCGGGGGGACAATACCTATCTCAGGCCCCCATGAGAATACACACTCAGACGGACTACTCTTAGTTGGAGATGCCGCAGGATTCACATCCCCATTATTTGAGGGCGGATCTCACCTTGCTCTCAAGTCGGCGGTGTTCGCCGCTCAGACTGCAGCAGAAGCGATTAGTGACAATGACCTTAGTGCAGGGAAATTATCCAAATATGCGAGTCTTTGGAAGGATGAGTTCCCACCTTATGACAAGATTCTGAAGGGGAAGAACGCGCTCTTTGATTTAACGGACGAAGAGATGTCAACCATGGCCAGATGTTTACCTGATGAGATGTCTGAAATGGGCATATCCGGCAAGGCCATGGTAGGCGTTAGACTACTATTCAAGAGGCCCAGTCTGTACGCAAAGAACATTATTAGAGCGATGCTAGCTTTCGGTTACAGCAGAGCGAAGTACTACGGTTGGTGAGATTTTGCTTTCTCAAGCAGGTTCGCTACTCCTTTTCGCTGGCATAGCCTCATCTCTTCTCATTTTACCCAGCGTCGGGAGGACGATCGGAGCATCCTCCAGGAATCTGGTATTGCTTTCTCAAGTCCTTCCGTTCATATTTTTGTCATATTGTTTTGTAACTGATGCAAGGAGTTTAGAGTTGGTTTTCAGATTTGGCGGAGAGGATTTACCTCTGTTCTACAGAATCTCTGCAGTCTGGAGTAGTAGATCCGGGCCCCTTCTTTTGTGGGCCGCCATGATGGCAATAGTTACGTGGTTCATGTCGAAAAATAAAGACGTAGTTTCCATTGAAGTGGCGGTAATGCATGCATGGACAGCATTTCTTCTGGTACTTTCTGCTATGCTCGGACCATTTGACTCAACGGTTTCTTCCACATCATCTGGGCTCAATCCTCTTCTACAGACAGACCTTATGGTGATACATCCGCCTGTCGTCTTCGCGTTCTACTCACTTTGCATAGCAACGGCTAGCATTGCAATGGCCGGGATAATCAGGAAAGACTCATCAAAATCAATCCATGAATCTCAGATCTTCTGGGCTCGAGCAGGTTTCGTGGTCGGAACCATCGGTATTGGACTGGGCGGCCTTTGGGCGTACACCGTGCTTGATTGGGGAGGATATTGGGCTTGGGACCCCGTAGAAACTGGCTCACTCCTACCTTGGTTATGCCTGCTGATGGTAGTCCATGCTAGATCGACTCCCGGAGGAAATGCGATTCGAGCATCTCCGGCGGTGGCTCTGATGGCTGGAGCCCTTGCTTTTCATGCAACTCTGGTGACTAGAGCGAATGGTGTTTGGGCCTCTGTCCATGCATTCGTAGCTGATGGAGAAGGTGCAATGCCTCAAGACCCATATTTGAGGGTACTAGAAGTGATATCATTCGATGCTGTCGGTGCCGAGCTATCCGGATATCTTTTGGCTATAGTTATTCTATGCGTCTTCACTGTCTTACACTTATTCAGGACGCAGAAAAAGGCTCTCCAATCTACTCTGTCTGATTCTTTTCTCGACAAAAGGAGGAATCTTGGACTGTTTCTAATCGCATTATTCGTCTCAGTTTCGGTATGGATTGGTTCTACAGCAGTGATTTTCGTAGGACTTTCAATAATGTATCTGCTAGTCAACGGGAGTCACGATGACCCACCTCTTCACTGGGTGTTTTCGGGAATCGCATTGATGTTATTCTCCAGTTGGACTTGGAGTGCAGAATGGTACCAGTCACTTATTGGCATGATCCCATTTTTGATCCCTTGGTTGATTTGCGAGAAAGAAGATGACTGGTCCTACATCACAGGAGTCTTCACCGATGCATCTGTGAGACTGAGGTCATCCAAATCTGTCCCATGGTATGGGGGGGCAGGGTTCGTCTTACTCACCTGGATGATACTGACTGTGGAGATTGATGGTACTAGCCTACAAGCGCATGAATTCTATGGCTCACCCTTCATTGCCCTTTTGGCAATTGGCCTCGCTGCGTATTCTTGGGGTCGGAAGATTAGTCCCAGAGCTGGAAGTATGATGATTATCACAGCATTGGTAGTTTCCCTGTTCGCTGCATTTTCGAGTGACTACATCGGCCTACCTGGAGACTCAAGACTGCCTATTTCTTCGTCGGTATCAAGGGGGGCACTATCGGCCTTCCTGTTGACTATGCTTTTTTTCTCACTACCTTTCAATGTCAGAAATTTGTCATCCACAGCCAAGTTGAATACGAAAAAACTGATTTCAGGGGGATTAGGCGGAAAAAACTCTGCAAGAACTAGAACTTTGGCCAGTCATATTTCTCATGTCGGAATTATTCTTCTCTTGATTGGCCATGTCTTCACAACCACTCTTGTAGACAGGTCAGATCCATCTCATCTTGTAACCTTGGAGAAGAATCAACCAGTAGAATACGGAAATTACGAGTACGTTCTAATTGATACAGTAGTTGTCTCCCAGGGAGATGAAGACTTTGACTTTCAAGTAGGCGATGGTTTCTTGGGGGTGATTGTTGAGATGAGGAAAGACGGGGAGTTAGTTGATACTCTTACTCCTGGGATTCTCAGATTCGGCCCTGTCCCCAGATCAGAAGTCGATAGACATGTGGGATTGTTTGGAGACACTATAATGATAATGGACGGCTTCCAGGTTCAGGACTTGATGCCAGCATTATTCTTCAACCAGACGGATGACCTAGACAGGGTAAGGGTAACGATTCACGAACTCCAAGGAAGCCATCTGGTATGGCTGGGTTGGGTATTGACAATAGCCGGAGGGATCCTCGCAGTGGGGGCATCTAGAAACGACGGGAATGAGGAGGAAGAGTGATTCCTCTCAGATTACCCGCACCGTTTGAATGAAAAAGGGGAAGCGAGTCGGCCGGACGCCAAGGAGGCGACAAACATGGACAACGGTGCGATTGTACACATTGACTACGACCTATTTGAGGTCGATTCTGACAGACTCATAGAGACCACAAGGGAAGATGTCGCCAAAGAGCATGATATCTTCGACGAGAACAGGGAATACACTCCCATGATTACCGTAGTTGGAGATGGCAGGTTGATCACCGGTTTCGAAGCATCACTATCTGAGGCAGAATCAGGTAAGGACTACGAAATTGACATCGAGCCTTCAGACGCATATGGGGAGAGAGACGCAAGCCTCGTAGAAACAATCGGACAGAATGTCTTGATGAGGAGTGTCAGAGATCCAAATATGCTGGCCATTGGTGCTCCCGTGGAGATTGGGGGTAGGACAGGCGTGCTTCAATTCCTAAGTGCGGGAAGGGCACGAATCGACTATAACCACCCTCTGGCTGGCTCAACGTTGAGGTATAACTACAATATTGTCAAGGTAGTCGACGACAGAAAAGAGAAGGTCGAGACACTCCTCAAAATGAACACTGGAAGAGATGACTTCGAGATAGAGTTCAAGAAGGATGATTTGACAGTAACTCTACCTGATACCATTGCATATGACCAGAACTGGTCCTATGCAAAATTTAGCCTTGTTAGAACACTCAGAGACCACATTGGTGTAGGAACAATAGTATTCCGAGAGGTTCACGAGCCAAGAGTGACGGAAGAAGAGTGAGCTCAGAAGTTTCTCATTATCACTGGAACTAAGGGTTGTGGTAAATGCCTAAGCAACCTTGCCAGTGTGGACCCAGGTCCATGGATGACTTGTGCCTTCCTTCTTCTCATGCCTTTGTACCCGATCCTCGCTACCTTACTGGCTCTTGCACCTCCTCCTCTCTGAAAGTAGCTCCTCATCAGTGATTTTCCGTTGAAATCATCTATCCCCGAGGTGGCTGAGAAATTTGTTCTGGTCGCACTGGGACATAAACACGTCACATTGACATTATATGGTCTCAATTCTGCCCTAAGAGAAGCAGAGAACGAGTTAACATAGGCTTTGGTCGCTCCATAAGATGCGAACCTCCTCGTCGGAAACATACCCGTCGTCGATCCAACATTCAGGATATTCCCACTCCCATTCTTAATCATGGCTCTAGAAAATACCATGCATAACTCAGTTAGGAGCCTGACATTCAAATTAATCATTGACCTGACTCTTAGCTGGTCACACTCAACACATTCAGAATAAATTGCAAACCCAGCATTATTTACGAGAGTATCAACGCTCCAACGATTTTCCTGGCACCAATTCTCAACCAACTCACAGGCATTTTCCTTGGAAAGGTCAATTTTCAGTGTGCACAACATACCTGAATATCCTGAAAACTCCTCCTTCAGAGCATTTAACTCTTCATCAATCAGGCTTACCGCTAAAACATTGGCCCCATCCTGCAAAAACAGTTTTACGAACTCCTTTCCGATTCCTGAACCAGCTCCAGTGACAATCACGTGTTCCCGAGCTTTATTAAGTTCCAATTCAAGGGCGTTGTCAGATTTTTTGGGAGGCATGTAGTAATTGTACCACACTCACCGCAAAAAATTACCTGTTATCTAGATTCATTGATACTCAAACTGTAACATTCATCTCCACCAGCTCTTTCCAGCAACTGCCTCAATGACGACGAAGGTGGACTGAGCCACGGCACTGACGTTCCCTATGAGTACCGAGAGGCACCCAAATCACACGCGCATTCAAGTCATGTGCCTCACTCGGTAGGCTATGCATAGGACTGGAATGTCCATAATTCTAGTATCCCTCATGCTTGTGAGCATGGCGTCCAGCGGATGCATGGGTCTCGCTGTACAGAGGGAGGTCATGGAAGGGATGCGAGAGGATCCACGGGAGGATATTGTCCCAGTGGAGCCACTCGTACAAGCACACACTTTCTCACAGAACGAATGTGTACTTCCCGGGTCTGAAGACTCTAACCAAGAAACAGACTGCTACTCAAACGAGAGCAGAATATTGGTAGACGAGACCGTATCGAAGATGCTACTGGACTTCTCGGTCTCTTTTGAATGGTCTGCGACTCTGGGAGAACTGCTTGGGAATAACACAGATGAGCTGAGATTTGTTGAAATAAAGCTATTGAAGCCGAATGGAGATTTGTGTTGGGACTACCTCGCCACAAGCTCAGTAGGCCAGATGTCACTGGAACTGAGGAGCGAGAGTGACTGTACAATATCCATTGGCAACTCATCTGGATTTAGCAATGGGGAATGGCTCCTAAATGTCAGGGCTAGAGGATATGCCATATCGGCCCCCATAGATACTCTCTCATTCGAGGACGAGTTCAGAGTTTCACTTTGGGTGACAAAAAAATGCGTGGTTTTCCCCGAAATTCATGATGAGGGAGAGTGCACGTTCAGCTCTGAGCTTGAATAATCGCCTGAGTTTGGAGGCATCCACATGGCGTAGCGCTTATGAGTGGCCGGCAGTTCGCCCGACCCCGAGGAATCGCTTTGGATGAGAGCCTAACCCCACTTGTACCGCTTGACATGTATGAGCTACACGCTGTTCATATAGGCACGAATCAGAAGTCTTCTGACATGAAGGGATTCCTAGATACATTCAGGCAAGACGGTAGTGGATTACATCACATAGACATCAGGCAGACTGATTCTAGAATTCGAACAGTAGCTAAGTTCCTAGGAAACTATGATCCTAGCAGAATTTTGGTTGTTAGCGCTCGTCAGTATGGACAGAGGCCAGGTAGAATGTTTGCTGAGGCAATAGGTGCAAAGAAGATAGTCGGTAGGTTCATTCCCGGAACACTAACAAATCCTAGATTGAGGACATACATTGAACCAGAAGTCATAGTAGTAACAGACCCAGCAGCAGACTCACAAGCTCTCTCAGAAGCAGTAAGCTCTGGTTTACCTGTGGTAGGGATTTGCGATGCGAACAACAGGCTCAGGAATGTGGACCTGGTACTACCAGCTAACAACAAGGGAAGAAGGTCGCTGGCACTAATCTATTGGCTATTGGCCCGTGAGACACTTAAGATTAGAAGTGGAATTTCAGACGTTGACTGGGAGAGGTCTCAAGACGTTGACGATTGGGAGTCCTCTTTCTAGGCACAGACACTTATTTCTTAGTGCATGTGATAACTAAGTGGCTTTTCGCAATGTCATGAGCTTCGAACCTGTGCCAATCTTTCTGGCTCCCATGGCTGGCGTCACAGACTTGGCATACAGGCTACTAGCCAAGGAATGCGGAGCCGACTATACAGTGACAGAGTTCACTGCGGCCTCGGGCCTTACACGCAGAAACACAAACTCATGGCTAAAAGTCGAGACTGACCCACGAGAGAAGCCGTTCATACCACAAATTTTCGGAGGAGATATTTCTGAAATGGCTAAAACTGTAGAGATGCTAGAAGACAGATCAGACGTCATCGACATTAATTTCGGCTGTCCAGCACCTAAGGTATGTAGAAATGATGCAGGCGCGGCATTATTGCGAGACCCAGATAAAGTAGTCAACATGGTCAGAAGGTGTATCGATTCCACAGATGTTCCCATCTCAGTAAAGATGAGATTAGGAACTGGCTCTGGCCCGAACACCGCTCTTGAAATCTCCAAGAGATTAGCCGATGAAGGTGTGTTGAGAATATGTGTTCATGGCAGGACCTTGAGACAGAGATACTCAGGGATAGCAGATTGGGATCAAATTAGGGTGATTTCAGACTCAGTGGATATCCCAGTAATAGCAAATGGTGATGTTGTGGATACGGAATCAGCGAAGCTTTGCTTGGAGGCAACTAATGCAGGAGGGCTGATGATTGGAAGAGGCGCTATAGGTAGGCCTACAATTTTCCATGAGATAAAACAGGGAATGGGTTGGCATGACAAATCAGCTCCATGGGGAGATGGCGGTCCTTCGAGAGCGAGGAGTTGGTGTTGGGACAGGTACCTAGAACTGTCTCAAGAAGTGTATGGCGACACAGGAAGCAAGAACCTCAAGAGGCACGCTGTCTCGTTTACCAAAGGGTTAGATGGGGCTTCCTCAATGAGGGTCAGACTTCACTCCATACAGGATAAGGCCCAGCTTGGAAGAGAAGTCAGCGATTACCTCCATGGTCTATGTGAGGTTGAAAATCAGGTTGAGATTGCCTCATCAAGCCTCTGAGCAACAGTATTCAGCCTTCTCAGAGTTCTTTCCGCGTTTCGTTGGACATTCTCGGAAACCTCGCCCCCATCTCGACCCGAGATTCTGAATCCATAAGGCATCCTCCCTCCAAGTGTATTCAGTAGTACCTTCTGAGAATCCAGCTCAATTCCTTCGAGCAAGGATTGTACTCGATCTATACTCAACGAGCCCTCCTTCGCCCCGGAGACAAGCTTCTTTGAAATCTCTTCATCGATTCTACCCAATCCCCCTCTAATCATCAGCCACTCCTCCCCTCTAGCATCGTATTGCCTCATAAGGCCGACAAAAATGTCTTGTGCGATTCTGTCCATCATTGGTACTCTCTCGACAATTCCAGATGCTCTCATCTTCTCTATAGAACGACTTACTCTGGATCTACTCTCTCCCATCTTCTCCGAAAGAGCAAGTATAGTAATTGGGACGCTACTCTCACATAGGGCACCCATTACTCCGCTGGCTAACCCATCTCCTTCCCTCGCCCTCTCTCCAGAAAGTCCGAGATCTCTGACTAGAGTGGACATATCAGACTCCTCTGGATCAACTGGCCCAGGTTCGGAAATTTGTATCTTGAACTTAACCTCATCATTTTGACTGCCTATGTTCATCCTATCTTCAGACTCAGAGATTTTTTTAGACAATTCCCTCATTCTAATTTTCAGGACTGTTTGTGCCTCATTTGAAAGTAATTCTACGGCTGAAGATATGCTCCCTCCCCTCAAAACATGCACATGCCACCTCCCATCGGTATGCGCAGATATCAGACCACTTTCTCTTAGTTTAACCAATTGATGATGCACACCAGTTTGCGAGATTCCTGTGATTTCGCACAGAGATTTTGCATCCCACCCTCTTAATGGCTCTTCCAAAAACGCCTGACTGATGATTCTATGCAAGGCTCCCTGGCCCTCGTCAATCGTACCTCCCTCGACTTTCCTCCTAACTAGCCCCATCGAATCCAGGAGCCAAGCTAGCAGAACATCGGGGTCTCTACTACCTGTCGGCATAGGAAGCTCAACCAGTCGCAGTCTGAACACAGAACCACCCCGATATTGGGGGGTTCTATACAATTCCGAGTATCAGAGGTCACAGACTCCCATTATAGGATACAATTTCCTTCACGAGCACTCTATTCTAATATCCAGCCATGGGTAGTCCACATTCGACCTAGTCAGGCTGTTTAGATGGGGGGCCAATTCGAGGCCACTCTGGCTCAGGATTCCCCTTTCCCTCAAAACTGAAATCGCGGAATGGACGGAGGCCCTCGATCTACCTAGGTCCCTGGCCAGTTGAGCTTGGGACTCAGGGATATTTTCCTCGGTCAGCCTAGCAATAACCACCTTCTGTACCTCCGAAAGTCCCACGGGCATCATTGCCGCAGCTCTGGCATCGTCTGTTACTCCAGTCCCCTCCAGGATCTCAACTTGGGCAGGGGCTCCAAAATAGTAGCAGGTTCTTCCGTTCACGGGAACAATGGTCACAACCCCCTCTTTTGTCAGAATGTCTAGATGGTGTCTAAGTGTGCCATTAGCAGCATCCAGTCTTCGTTGTAGCTCCCTGAAATGAATTCCTGGAGATTTCTCCAAGGCATCAACTATCCTAACCCTCAATGGATGCTCCCAATCGTTTTCTCTGTGTGCGATCATGGTTCCTTGCGCGACTGGGAAGAGTAGCTGAGTGACTCCTCCTATTCCCAGTGCAGCTCCAGCAACCGCGCTAATGGAATCCATGTACCAGGGACGGGAGAGCCTCCATTGGTCGACAAGCGCCATAATGGTGGAGGTTAGCGTAGGGGGTTTTAATCATGCGTTCCAATGCTCATACAATATCACGGTGTAAGACCTAAGCAGGACCATCGATTTTTCCATTATGAATTTTCATGTAACCAACAAAGGGGGACAGAAGTGCACCAGCCCTTCTTCCATGGACTGTCAGACTGTATTTCACCCTGACGGGAGGCCCATCCTCTACTATCCTCTCAACAAGACCGTTCTCGACACATGTGGTAAGTTTGTCAGAAAGGGTACGACTACTTATTCCTCTAAGTAGGCCCCTCATTTCATTGAATCTACGATCGCCGGCAATGTATAGAGTTGCAAGAATCTCAGTTGTCCATCTCGAACTGAGCACAGAAAATGCGTCCACAGCGGAATCTACTTCCCAACCAACGTCGAATTCCTCGTCATTGTACTTTGAGAACAGACTACGTATTTCCTTGCCCAAACCCATTACCTCGTCCACAGACTTCTCTACTCTTCGAAGATCTTTCTTGGATATTCTGAGTGGTCCGCTAGCCATGATTATCAGGTAGCCCACATGGTATCTAGTGTATAAAATGCATCTACGTGTAATCACGAAAACTTATCCACTCAAATATAAGATTCGGATGGCTTAGTGTGAAATCTACACCAGTAGGAGGAAATGAAAATGGATAAATTTTTGGAAACATGGATCAATGAGACAATCGGAAAAGAGGAAGTTTCAGGAGAATATGAGAGAATCAGTTTGAGGGCAATCCTATACGCGGCAATCGCGAACTACAGGGCTCCAGCATGGGTACAGTCCCCACTGAGGGGACTTTAGGAGGAGTTGTAATTCGGCCTTCTTCCTTCTATCAAAGCGCTTAACCCCTCTTCGGCATCGGAAGTACCGAAGATCTCCTCGAGCCTTTCCAGCTCTAGCTTGAGACCATCCTCCAGACTGGAACCGTTGGTTGCGTAGGACAGAAGTTCGCTAGCTATTCTCAGTGCGATGGGTGCGCCCCTGGATAGAGACTTGATTTGTCTTGATACCATTGGATCATCGGAATCGAAACCTGATGGGATTTCCCCTGCCAACAAAGCCCCGATGTTCGCATCAGAGTAAAATTTCTTTGAGAAATCTACCACCTTACTAACATCATTAACAGGATGAAATGCATACTTATTCTCGGGCTTGGTTCCGATTAGAGAACTTACCACTGAGTCAACTTCAGAAGAATCTACGTTGTGGGTAAGAAGTCCCAGGTCATATGCAGTAACTGAATCTAGAAAGTTTCCGGCTAGTATTGCGTATCTGGAGCATTCCAAGCCGCAAATCCTTGCTGTTCTTTGAGTCCCACCAAGTCCGGGGTATATCCCTATCGATGTTTCGGGAAATCTGAATTGGCTCCTTCTGGTCCCTATCCTGTAATCACACGATAGCGCAAGTTCGAGACCTCCTCCCAGTGCTAAACCAGTTGTTAGCGCGATCGTGGTTTTTTGACTGTTCTCAATGCTGTTCAAAACTTCATGACCCTTCGCAGTGAATTCGTAGATCTCCTCAAACGAGTCCTCCCTTAGCTTGTCAACAAAGAATTTTACATCCGCCCCAGCAACAAATGCCTTACCCGCTCCTTCGAAGATAATTGTGGAGATATCAGACATAGAATTGACTTCATCTACAGCCAAACCAAGTTGTGTGACTAGGTCTACATTTAGTGCATTCATCGCTTCGGGCCTGTTTAGCTTTACCTTGGCTACGTCGTCTTCAATTTCCAAATCAACGTATGAGAATTCGAATTTCTCTTTCCTGCCGATGAACCATGCTGGTACTTCGATGTTCGCCACATCAGAGTAGTTTGATGCCATTCTTGATGCATTACTCATTCCAATTTCATTCGCTATCTCGAATGGACCCCTCGCCCATCTCAGGCCAACCTTGGCTCCTCTATCCACATCTTCCATTGAACATACCCCCTCTTCCACAATTTGTGATGAAACTGAGAAAACTTGTCCTAGTAGCCTCTCGGAAATTACCTTACTGGTTTCCTGCCCGCAGTCCTCTGGTCCATCAATATCCCACATTCTCCCTTCTTCCACCAGTTTTCTGAGATTCGACGCTCCCCTGTATCTGGGGGTTTCTAATTGTTCAGCCAGATAGTCAGTTGAGTGAAGGGCTATGGGTGGGCCAGTGAGATTCATCAGGGCGAAAGGCCCCATTCCTATGTCAAACGATTTTCTTGAAACTGCATCTATCTGTGCTGCTGTACCAACTCCCTCCTCCAATAGTAAACACGCCTCGTTAAGCCAGGGAACAAAGAACCGGTTGACAACGAATCCCGGCCTGTCCTTGCAGACAATAACCACCTTTCCCATAGACTTGCAGTATTGTTCGACCAACTTAACGCTCTCCTCAGAAGTCATGGATGCTGGAATAATCTCCACGAGCCTGTTCTTCGCAGGATGATAGAAGAAGTGAAGGCCGACAAATCTATCTGGCCTTCCCGTAACCTTCGCTAGCTTATTGACGGAAAGAGAGGATGTGTTACTAGCCAGGATAGTGCTGTCCCCACAGACTCTGTTTAGAGTTTCGAAAACTGATTTCTTCACGTCAAAATCTTCGAAAACTGCTTCAATCACTAAATCAGTATTTGGGTCTACATTCTCTGTTCCGACAATTCCAGAGATCCTGGATTTTATTTCCTCGACCTGCTTAGGATTGAAAATGCGCCTCTTTTCTGCCTCATCAAGAAAGCTCGATACGATCCCCTGCCCTCTCTCTACCCACTCAGGCTCCCTATCGACCATCTGTACCATGAATCGTTCTTGCGCGCTTTTCTGTGCTATTCCAGAGCCCATGTTTCCTGCACCAATGACTGCCACTTTCTCAATCGGTCCCATGAGCCCCGGACGAGGGTCCAATCAATGAATGCAACGGAAAGGAGTGCTAAGAAAACCCTCACTGAAAGCAAGAATTTATTCATCAAACACAACACAAGGAGGCTATGGCGTCACGACGCGTAGTCTCTGTGGCACTCATAATCATCCTACTATCATCTGTTTCCCAATTGGCCATTGCGAACAGTAATGGCAAGTTCAATTCCTCTAATGGGTGCAATTGTCATGGTGGTTCTGCGGCATCGCCAACCCCCACCCATAACTTTCCAACTACATACTCGCCTGGACAGACTTACTCACTTAGCATAGGGATGAATGGAGGGGTCTCTGGGTCAAAGGGAGGATTCAACCTGCAAGTTTCGGATGGAACACTTTCGACGGGAATGGGAATAATGAACACTCAGGTAAATTCTGCTGGAAATCAGGCAACCCACCAATTCCCAGACTACAGAAGCTGGGGTATTGAATGGACTGCTCCCTCATCGGGATCAGGAACCGTAACATTCTCTCTGGCTGTTATGGCCGCAAATGGAAATGGTAACAATGGTGGAGATGGTTGGGCTACAGTCTCTGTCCAGTCTAGTGAGGACTCAGGCTCCACAAATACCCCTCCCGAGGCATCTTCAGTAAGCTACGTACCACCTGAGCCAACCAAAGAAACAGGATTATCGGTTTCCTACAATTATTACGATGCAGATGGAGATTTCGAACAAGGGACCTCGATTCATTGGTTCAGGGATGGCCTGAGAGTGACCCAAATAGATGATTTAACCGATGTTCCAAATAGCTTAATCTCCAAGGGACAAAGCTGGAGAGTTGAGCTTACCCCCAATGATGGTAACGAATTTGGAGATACTGTTTCTCTGGATCCAGTGACAATAGGTAACACACTGCCAATAGCGAGAAGCTTGTCCATTAGCCCTAACTCACCAATGGATGATGATGATCTAACTCTATCATGGGACTATTATGATCTAGACGGAGATCCTGAGGACTCCCAACAGACACTCATCTACTGGTTCCTGGACGGATCCAGAGTTATCGAATTAGATGGGGAACTCACAGTTTCCAGCTTCATGATTAGATCAGGAGATGAGTGGGAGGCATCTGTAACCCCCAGCGACTCGTCGGAATATGGGGATACTGCATACACCGGAAAAGTGGTAATCGGGTCGTCCAATACTGGCCCTTCGGTTTCCGCATTCATATCGACGTCAGGAAATACACTAACCACGGATTCCCTACAACTTATTTACACGCCTTATGACCCAGATGGAGATGAAATCCAATCAACCGAGATTAGGTGGTATAGAGACTCAGTGATGGTCGCAACCTTCAATGATGAGACAGTAGTTCACCCCTCATTCACTGCCAAAGGAGAGTCTTGGGAATCCCATGTAAGGGTATTCGATGGATTGGTGTGGTCAGATTGGTCCGTGACTTTACCCGTCTCTATTGTGAACACGCCCCCTGTGGTCACGAATATATCACTGATGCCCGAGGGGAAGCTAACAACTGATTCCGACCTAAATGTAGTATGGGAGCAATATGACGAGGACGGAGATCTTGAATTCGGAAGCCAGATTCGTTGGTGGGTCGATGGTGAGTGGGTCACTGAGTATGATGGAATGATTTCAATCCCAGCGTCGGAAGTAGATAGAGACGAGCATTGGTCAGTACAGGTAATTCCTGGTGACGGTGAAGGACTTGGGACCTCAATGAAAACCAACTCGAGAGTAATCGAGAACGCAAATCCTGAAATTCTCGAAATACTCCTTCAAGGATCTGCATCCGGAGCAATGACGACTCCTCCTGATTCGCTGAGCGATCTTCTAGCAGTCACTGTCACCGAGGATCCGGACGATGAGCCGGTCGAACTCGACTATACTTGGTTGAGGGATGGTTTCGTGATTCCTGATCTAGATGGATTGGATAGGGTGGATCAGATTAGGCTTGAGCCTGGTCAAGAGTGGGAGGTTTTTATCACCGCCACAGATCCTTGGGGCCTCTCAGCAAATCTATCAGCATCTACAATCATCTCCAACATTGCACCTGTGCCATCATGGACAGTTACCCCATCTCCTCCATTGCCTGGCTCGCTAGCAACATTTGATGCTGCATCTTCGTCCGACCCTGATGGTGTAATCTCCGTATACAATTGGATTATAGATGGAGTAGAGGTATCTGGAAGCACAGTCGATGTTATCTTGGGCCCAGGCCCTCACTCAATCCAGCTAACTGTCTTGGATAATTTACAATCATCTGGTACTTCTGTTTCTACGATAGTTTACGAAGATGTTCAGACTACTACCTCTTTGGTAGCCAACTTGGATGAGGACCTGGTCTCATTGAGTTGGAAAGGAACATCAGACGAATACAGGATATACAGATCGACGAGCCCTATTTCTTCTGTAGTGGGATTAACAATGTTTGATGAACTGCCTACTTGGGGGGAGGAAACACCACAACCTTTGCGGCCAGTAGGAACTACAGAATATCTAGAGTGGAGTGAACCCGCCCCAATAGCCACAAATCTATACTACGCAGTAACTTCAGTAGTCGATGGCAGAGAGGTTGTGTGGATAGTCGATGGAGAGAACCACGTTAGCGTTGACGCATCGTCCATTGCTTCTTCCGGGCCCGAACCTGTTGATGAGGCAAGCCAACTAACAACCACACTAATCTCGGGCGCTATGGCGTCTCTGGGAATCATTTCTCTGGCCTTGGCTATCTACGACAATAGGAGGAGGTCGAAGTGAATAGATTTGTCATCGTCACTCTTCTATGTCTCTCTCTCGTGCTTGCTCCTGGGTCCTCCTTGGCCAACCCAGGAGGGAATGGAGATGCTGATAGGGACTACTCCTGCGGGGGATCGTGCCATGGGGATCCATCCCTGAGCATGCCCTCTGATGCTACAATAGAGATCTCCCTTGGAAATCAGGCATTCTCAGGACAAGCAGTCTCTGTAGAAGTGACCGTTTCTGATGTCAGCTCTCCCTCGAATATTATTGGCATATTCCTCCTAAGCTCACTAAATGGTAACTCAGATACACCCGAGGATAATGGATGGCATATGATTCAAGATCCAAACGGGGGCTCCTCGAACTATATCGAAACCAAAATGCCCTCTTCTGGGACGATTACCGAAACTTGGGTACTGCTTTCGCCAGAAACCATTGGAAGCCATAATCTATTCGCAGAAATTCACCATGGATCTTACGGAGGAGAAAAGGCATACTCGGGAGTAAGCGAAGCCTTCGAGGTAACTGTCAACGATGTCCCAGAAGGACTGCCAGGAATGTCTAATGAATGGGTCGCACCATCATTTAGGGTGTCAGGTGACGACTCTCCCCTACATATCAGCACCAGGAACTCGACGGACATCTCTGTCGAATGGATGATAGAGGGGGAATGGAATCCTACCTCAGCCCCAGTCCAGTGCACCTCTGATTCGGAGGATGGGGTATGCAATGATTGGGAAGCGAGAATTCCAGCCACTATGGGGGAAATAGAAATTATCTATAGGATAACAACATTCAACGAGTCCTTCTCAATAGAACAACCTTGGCTCAAGATGGGTACAGCACCACCACCGTTTGAGGGAGATATTTGGTCAGCAAGGGCCCACTCTTTCGCATTCGCACTCTTAGTTATCTCAATGTTAGTATCTTTGCAAGGGCGACTTTCGCCAGCTATCGAGAGAAAGGACATAGACCAAACAGGACTTGTAAATAATTCATCCCTCATCAGGTCCGAGGACAATCCGGGCTGGCTTTGGAATCCAGAAACAGAAGAATGGGTGGAAGACCAGGGATACAAAGAGGGGGCAGAGTAATGGTCAGCTCAGCAACACTGCACACTTCCATGGCTGAGGTTGTTGTCGGATCCATGGTACTCGCCACAATCTGTGCTGTCGGATGCTTGGCATCTCGGGCGCTCGCTCCCTCCAAGATTAACAACGAGTCTCTTTTTATCACCATGGACAGAGCATCTCTGGCTGGCTCATTTCTTGCCTTGGTCTTCCTCCCAATTGCTATAATGACGGGAAATCTTGCTGCAGAAAGTCACTCAAGCAGTGCTCTGTTGTACAATAAATTTGTTTACAGTGGATTGGCACTAGGTTTCTGGGCCGCCTTTGTAATCGGAAGAATAAGATTGGGAGAGGCATTATGGGAGGCGAGACAATTAGCGATACTCCAATCCGCGACAGCTTGCATGGCATTTCTGATGACAACTATTTCAGCCTCCATAGGCGGAAAGCTTTCCAGAGGCGAATCTCTTCTCGATCTTCTTCCATTTTCGCTTCCTTTAGACTCCGCATCAATACTTCCACTGTGGGCATCATCGGCCCTCCTTTTGTTGGGGATAATATCTACAACCGTAGTTTTCAGACTTACACTTCTGAGAGTCCACATTACCGACTAATTTCTAGAGATCTCGATAAAAATATTCTCCAGTCTCTCCGAAAAGCTATCGGGGTTCAAACCTTTAGTCAATATACTATTCCTACCATTTTCCGCCCACTTTAGGCGGGTGTCTTCTTCTCCGGCTTCCCTCAGAGCATCGTGCCATGCTGAGTAGTCACCTCTGGGAAGCAGTCTTCCCGACTTTCTATCTGAGATCGTCTCCCTGAATCCCCCCTCATCTACAAATAGTGCGGGTGTCCCAATCGTTTGTGCCTCAATCGGACTTAGTCCGAATGGCTCAGAATGAGCCATGCTAACTACGGCCCTCGCTCCCCTAACAACACTGCACAGATCAGCGGAGCTCAGTCTGGGCGCTATCCATATTCCCACCTCGCATTCCTCTGCATGACCAATCAGTGAATCAAGGTCATCTGAATTGCCCCCTCCTATGAGTGCTAAGGAATGACCACTACCTTGTAGCATGGAAATCGTCTCCCAAGTACCCTTAACCCAACTCGCCTTTCCTATCGTCACTACATATGGTTCACTGGGCCCCTCTACCTTGTTTGGCTCATCATTCGAAGGATTTTGAGTAAACTCATCTATCCCCAAGCTAGGCAGGAGAACCCCAGAGGGTACCCCATACACATCGCCGATTCTCGATGAAGTAAATTCAGAGTTTCCGCTAATGAAGGACCTATCTCTAGCAGAGAGCTCTCTGATAGTTGTAAGATCCCTCCTCCTTGCTAGTGTCAAGGCGGCCTTCGTCACACCTAGATTTCTCTTAGGACTGCCATCAATCCTCCTGTGAAGTACATTCTCATGAAGTCCCCTATGTGGCTCTAGGAGGTGTAAGTGAATCGCAATATCATCGGGTAGGATTTCCAAAATGGCCAAGCTACCATCTCCACTTGTTAGGTGAATGCAGTCCAATCCACTCATCCCATCTATCAGATCAGCGATTGACTTCCAGCATTCTATTGCCCTGGAAAAGTCGGAATCGAGAACTCTAGAAACCACACTGCTGGATTTCGACCACTCCAGACTTGGTAACATCAACTGAACGCCAATTTCCCTGCAGACACTCTCCAGCTCCGCAGAACTTTCCAATGTCGCTACAGACACAGAAAATCTCTTAGACAACGATGGAAGATTTCTAATTATGTCCCGCTCAGCTCCTCCCATGGGTGCGAAGCTTCCCTTAGCGACTAGCAACCTCATACGGGAATCCTCAGCCCTCCCACCGTTACTCTCCATGAGGTCCCATCGCACGTCCTCGTTTAAGTCCGATACGGTTTGGTGAGACCATGGTTAGGAGAGTTCTGCTGGTTAGGGGCCCTCGCCTTTCCAAAGATTCAGGACTAGGGAGGGCACATCACTCAATCGAGACCTTGCTGAAAAGAGCACTCGTACCAAATTGGACAAAAATCAAAACTATCGAACACAAACAAATGGATACTCTATTTTCAAGAGCTATGAAAAGATGGTTTTCCCATCCAAGAATAGTAAGTCAAGTGTCAGAGTCAACAGAGGCTGATTTGATTCACATCACAGATCAAGAACAAGCGCATTTAGTTCCGAAGAGAAGTAAGGTTCCGGTAATTGTCACAGTGCATGACTTGTTTCATATCAGACCGAGAATTATAGATGGTGGTGACGTACTAGTGCCAGTAGGAGACCAAAAACCGGGTTTCTTCAGGAGGATAGATCTCAAAAATCTGGAGAAAGGACTTCAAAGAGCAGATTTACTGATTTGTATTTCCGAGGCCACATTGGAGGATGTGAAGAGAACCTTCCCAGGAAAGCCTGTTGCCCTAGTAAGACACCAAATCGATACTGAATACTGGAGTCCAACGCTAAATCCCATGTCTAGGGATATCCTCGGTGACCTGGATGATGAATCAAAGATGCTTGTGATAACATTAGGGAGCAATGAGAAAAGAAAGAGACTGGATTTTGTTAGGAGGGTGATTTCCTCCTTACCCGAAGAGGTCTCCAAGGACATAAATTTGATTCATGTGGGGAGTGATGTCAAAGTGTCAGATGACCAACTCCTCGCGGTATTGCAAAATGCAGAGGTACTCCTATTCCCCAGCGCAAGCGAAGGATTTGGGTACCCACCTGCCGAGGCGATGGCTGCTGGATGTATGGTACTCGCCTCCGACCTGCCCGCACATAATGAGATAATTCCAGATAGCAACCTTCTGCCTCCGATCTCAATCCAAGACTGGGTGAGTGAGCTTACAAAAATCCATGCTGATTGGAGAGCGGCAGGAGGGGTTCCAAGGCACCCATCAGACGAGCTTATGGAACATGTGAAGAATATTCTGAGTCCCGAATCTCAGGGAAAATCGCTAGCAGAAGCTTATGAGAAAGTTTTCCTCGCTTGAAAATAAAATTGAAGATCGCATTACGACTGATTATAAGCTCTGATTAAGACGGAGTTGCACGCTTAGGAGGGGGCCCAGATACTAGAAGTAAACGATCTCAAGAAGGCCTTCGGCTCTGGAAGGAGTAGACTTGAAGTCCTCAAGGGAATAGACATGAACATTGAGTCCGGTGAGCTTGTAGCCCTGATGGGACCTTCCGGATGTGGCAAGTCAACTCTTCTGAACATAATAGGGGGCCTTCTCGAAGCCGATTCTGGGCATATCTCATTGAATGAATTTCGTTACGGTACGAATCCCCCGAGCAGGGTTGTCGATGTCAGAAGGAGTGGAGTAGGATGGATTTTCCAAGATTTTCATCTGGTTGAAAGGCTCTCCGCGCTCGACAATGTCATATTTGCTTTGGAGCTATCAGGAGTTCCGACATCCCTCGCAGAGTCGCAGGCCGAGGAGGCTCTGCGCAAAGTCGGTCTGTCAGACAGGATGAACTTCATCCCCGACCAGCTTTCAGGAGGGCAAAGGCAGAGGGTCGCAATCGCCAGGGCGATCTCCGGCTCAAGGCCTCTCATACTTGCCGATGAGCCGACTGGTAATCTTGATGTCAAGAGTGCAGAAGGAATTCTGGATCTGTTCAAGGAACTCTGCGAGGACTACGGAATATCCGTCCTTATGGTCACACATGATCCAAACTTAGCTTCCAAGGCAGACAGAATGCTACTGCTGAAGGATGGTGTCACTGCCGCTTCAGATATCAGATCCGCATGGGGAACGGCGGGGGATAAATGATGGACTTTTTTTATGAGGATGATCACAGGCCGACATCCCCAATTCACCCAATTGAGGCGGTAAAGAAACTTCTAGTGAAGACAGGAGACCTTGGGGGGAGGGCTTCGAGATCGGAATTTTGGAATTCCTTTTGGTTCTACTTGCTACTTTCGCCATTACTGTTCGCAACAGATATTTTTTACAGGATTGCAATTTCATCAATTTCCTCATTCGTGGGGGTGGGGTTACTCGATACTCTTCTCTTTGAGCCTCTGTCCTACTTCGTAATCCTGCTTGAATTGGTATTGTTCTACTCTTTCACAAGTGTAACTGTCCGAAGATTGCATGATTCAGGAAGATCGGGTTGGTGGTTGATCACTACCCCTATCCCTCTCCTCAACTTTGTATTGCCCTTCTTCCTCATACAAGAAGGAGAATCTAACAAAAATAGGTTTGGATCAGTCCCAGACAATCTTCCGATAGACGCATCATTGCTGGAGATATTTTATGCTATCCCTGACAATATTTCAATGGCCATCAGAAGTGCTTGGAAGGGAAGGGAAAGGGTTCTCGCAGTTTTTGCTGGTGTTTTCTTGGCATCCCTTGTTATTACAACAGTCCTAGCATACTCTGCTGGATTGAGTGGAGCTTTCCTACAATTCTCTCTTCAGGAGGAAATCTTCGATGGCAAGGTGGATTTCGCAGATGACCCTGGACAGGATTCAGAAGGTAGAACAAACGACTCATCACTCTGGGAAACCGCATGTTCTGAACTCATTCAGATGGATGAGATATCCGACTGCGGGCTGGTATTTGGTAGACAGGGCGTGAGGGTCAACGGGTTTTTTGATGATGGCGCTATAATTCCTCAGCCTCTAAATGCCGTGGGAGCCACTAGTAGTGTTGGGGATTGGAATAATGTTAGTTGGGAATACCCTGAGGCCTACGAATCAGGGCCCCCGATCAATGATAAGAGGACAATAAGATTCTACGGAGATGGAATATGGGACGGTGATCTCGGGGAGAGGCATTCCAATCGGGTGATATATGGTTCATGGCCCAATAGTGCCGAAGAAGCGGCTGTGAACCGCTCAGTTATCCTGCCCTCTGAGATCGCAGGAAAGGCAGGAGTCGGAGTCAATGACACCCTCGAGTCATTGACATTTTCCTACACACATGACTACCTCGGCTACCAAGATTTGGCTTCGGGTTTTGATGATTGCCCTGGGTACGAATACTTCAACGAGGAATCCGGGTTCCTTTATTGCCAAGTCAACATGACAGTGTACGATCTAAAGGTAGTCGCAGTTTACCAAGAAGGCGGGGCAGGAAACCCAACCCTCCTGTTCAATCCAATAATGGTCTCGGCTTCGGTTCTCAACGACTCTCAGAAACTGACTCTGATGGATAAGGATCATGGATACCTTGGCATTGCTGTGGACAGAAACCAACTCCCATCCTCATCGACAAGAGCAGCCACGGAATGGCTGGATGGATTGAAGGAGGATATCGAGGGGGCCAATTACACTGCGGGTGATGACATATTGGTCGAGTATAACGATTTGATTTCAGGCACCATTACGTTCCTAAACATCTTCCTTGGGATAATAAGCGTCTTCGACTACATCCTGATGATTCCAATTGTGATACTATCTTTCTCAGTTCTGATTTATGGTCTGGTACTTTCTCTGGAACAGAGAAGAAGGGAGATTTCTATCCACAGGGTCATCGGAGGAACAGAATCAACTCTTGGCTCAATGATTCTCAGAGAGCTGGCAGTTGTGGGGGTAATTGGATGGTTCATCGGATACATCCTCGCAATGGCATCTGTGCCCGTGGTCCTCGACGCAGTCGGGTTCATGGCTTTTGAGAAAAGTGACTTCCGTGTGGTCCCCACTCTGAGTGGCTTAGTAACCCTTCTGATTTTCTCCGTTACTGTGGGCATCACACTACTATTCGGCAACTCTAGAACGACAGAATTTCTCAGCATAGAAATCGATGAGGGAGTCCGTAGAGTTGCCCCGAGGAAGAAATCAAGGCTTTGGCTTCATCTCCTAGTCTTCTTTATCGGGATCCTATCTTTTGTAGAGAGTTGGATAGAGAGTAACGGGGGATTTGGACCATGGGGTTCAGGGGGAATCAACTCTAATTTCATAATCGACGGTCTTTTATTCCTATTCGGGCCATTCTTCCTGTGGATAGGAGGTGCGTTAGTCCTCGGCAGAATAGGAGCTGCTGGACCCAGAATCTTTACCACATTGTTCGGCTGGACCCCGGCACTGACTGATATCAAGAGAGGATTGAGGGGATCTGGATCTAGCGAGTCAGTGAATCGTCTTGCGATCATCCTCCTTCTAACACTCTCCATAGTGACAGTGGCCGCCGTCCAAGGGTACACTGGAACTCTCGTTGATGAAAGGACCACATCCGCCCAAACCGGTGCGGACTTACAAGTGCAGTTCGATGAGCCAATTTCAAAGCAACAAGCTATGGAACATGTAGATTTGGCCATTGAAAGAGCTGACGTTCCCGAGATCGATATGATTGATTACATGACTTCTGTTGGAGACATCTTCACAAATCAGAAGGGAGAGGGCTCACTCCTGAGAACATGGGTACTCTTTGATGGCCATGAAGATACCCTCCAATGGGACGAACAGGCAATACCCGGTAGTGACATTGGGGCCGTATCAGCTGATTGGGCAATGGCAGGATTTACAGCCGGAGGGGCGGCAAGAGATCAATTGGATGTTTCTAGAACAGATGTCGGAGGCAATGTAACACTGCAGTACACCTCGTATGGGTTTGGAGGTTTCGACAGCGAAATGAATCCAATAATCACATCTACAGTCACAGAGGCAGAGGTGACATACATGGGAGGGCACAGGTGGGTACCTGGCTTGCTATCCTCGGAGTCATCACAAGCAGTGGTCATCGGCGAGGAATCCTACAAGCTTCTCCTGGGTCCGACTGCTGTGGATGATTACACATCCAATCGCTGGTTCTTCGAGCTTTGTGACCAAACTCAGAAAAGTTGCAAAAATGCGTTGAAGACTCTCGGAGTTGAGGTATCAAATGGAGAGGGAGTTGCATCCGCCAGCGACTGGGGAACAAACCATGAGGCTAATGAACGAACAGGCGGGTTGATTTTTGGCACTCCAGGACTACTGAGTCTACAATTCGTCGTGGCATCATTGGCCTCAATAGCCTCGGCATTCGTATTCCTATCGCTTGTGCTATCACAGAGGAAGAAGGAGCTAGCTATTCTCCAGGCGATAGGAGCAAGCCCTGCACAGGTCCTGCGTCTGGTACTTTTCGAGATAATGGCCATCCTTCTTGTTAGCATGGCCCTAGGTGTTATTCTAGGGTTAGCAATATCGGAGGCATTCAATGGATTCTTCGGCGTATTTGGTTTCATATTCCAGATATTCCTGGGTCAAAGCGCCCCTATAGACAGGGACTTAGTATGGCCTTGGACTGAACTGATATTCGTGAACGCCTCTGTTCTTGTCGCAGTAGTGATAGCCCTTCTAGTAACAACCAGAAGAGCGTTGAAGTCTGATCTAGCAATAGTACTGAAGGGGGAGTGAGATATGGAAGAGGAATCGACAATTCTTGAAGCCAAGAACATGTACCATATCTACGAAAGCATGAGCTTGGAAGGAAATGTAGTCGCACTCAGAGGTCTCAATGTCAAGATCAACGAGGGAGAGGCAGTTGCAGTCATAGGTCCATCAGGATCTGGAAAATCAACTCTTCTGAAGTGCCTGGGTGGCTTGATGAAGCCATCATCAGGCTCAGTTTCCCTGGGTGGGAAGGAAATGATCAGAATGACAGGAACAGAACTAGTCAAACTTAGGCAGGAGACGGTCTCTTTCATATTCCAAGACTCAAACCTACTTCCTGATCTGAATGCCCTTGACAATGTCGCACAGCCACTTAGGCATCAAGGTGTAATGCCGGGACCTGCGAGAGCCAAGGCTATGCAGCTACTGGAGAGGCTAGCGATGGGAGATAGATGGATGGGCATGCCTGAACAACTTTCTGGAGGAGAGCAACAGCGAGTAGCAATAGCAAGGGCATTGATCACAAATCCGAAGTTGATCTTGGCAGACGAGCCCACAGGAGCACTGGATCCAATAACCAGCAGGGAGGTACTGGAGTTATTCGAGAGACTTCACGAAGAGGAGGATGTCGCCTTCTTACTAGTTACCCACAACAGGGACGTGGCATACTTCTGTGAGAGGTCCCTGGAGCTAAGAGAGGGAAGGTTCGTGGCACAACATGGTACAGATTTCGATTTGTCCGACCTCTCTGGAACCAGAGAGTTGATAATAGACGATACCGGAACCATAACTCTACCTCCCGATCTCCTGCTAAAGCTTGGAGGACCTGGAAGATTCGATGTTCCCAGTGTGGAAAGGGACTCTCTAAATCTAGAGAGAGTGGAGGATGATAAAATAGAGGTCGAGGCCAAGACGAAGAGAGAACTAGTGCGGGCCTGTCCAGCTTGCAATTATGATTACGCGGACTCAATAGATCAGATCTGCCCAGAATGTGGGTCTACGAGACCCATTCTTCACACCTGAGGAAGCATGAACCTCTGTGGCTTCGCAATCCCCAGGTCCTTCGGAAGCTCCATGTTTGCTACGGGGAGCTCAACTGGAACCATCTCCTTTCCGATTAGTGCCACCCTGCTCTCCCTTCTGTCCGAGAGTAGCTTTCGTCCTACTAGAGGGGCAAGCTTCTCTGAGAAATCGATGATTTCGCGGTGGGTGGGCATATTCTCAACCGAAAGGTTGTTCCTACTATTTCCTACGTTGACGTACCCTTTCGCCTCGATAAAATCCGGGTCTGCTAGATTATCCAATCTAGCGTAATCATCGTGGAATCCAAGAGACTCATGCTTAATCAGAGTGTGCCTACAAACCGTCCTTGTGTCCAAGCTAGGAAGCAACCCCAGCGTCTCCTCCAACTTGTGAAAGGCACCTTGGTCAAACTTGGGCTTGCATAGTCTGTCGAATATCTCTTTGTTTGGTGCATCCACAGAGACATAGAGTTGTGTAGGCAACGGATCCAGGTTCTCTATGACCTTTGGAAGACTTCCATTTGTGACCAAAAACGTCGATGTTCCATGATTGTGACATACCTCCAAGAACTCCCCAAGCCTGGAGTATAGAGTGGGCTCTCCATTCAGCGATATCGCTACATGTTTGGGATTCTGAGCCTCTAGAAACTTTTTCTTGTCAGCCTTTGGATTCCCCCCGAAACCAGTTAGTAGTCGACGATGTGCCTTCACAGACTCCAAATAAAGCTCGTAAGGGTCATCATCAATTTTGTTCAGAGTTTCTGAGTGAGGCTCCCTCCAACAGTAGGTGCAGCCCAGATTACATGTGTCCACGTTAGGCGCCATCTGCATGCATCCATGACTCTCTATTCCGTAGAATGTTCCTTTGTAGCAGGACCTGTCGGCAATCAGACTCTGCTTGGTCCAGTGGCAGACCTTCACCCCTCCATGCTCTCCAACCAACTGATACTTCTGCTTCGAGAGCTTTGCAGCAATCGCCGGCTCTATCTTGGTCACAATCGTGTCTTGCATGAAAATCCCCACTCCGTATCCCACAGAGGGGACGTGTCGAGGAACCTCCGTACGAGTAGGAGAATATCAATCCTCACTCATACTTTATCCCAGTCCCATAAGCGTAAATCTCTACTCCCCTTACCGTATTCCTGCTATTGGATGACTGTGGGGTCATACTTGCCGTATCAATTCTTACATTAATGACCTCATCCCAACCATCCTCCTCCGCTTGCTCGCGCAACCTCTGCATGACTTCGGCCCTTCCTGCAGATATTACTTGTTGGAAAACAGTAACGCTCCCTCCGATTAGATTGTTGACGAACCCGATCATTAGGTGCCAGTGACTTGGTCCAAAAACCCCGTTGGCATGGACCAGTCCTGCGCTAGAGACATTCGCCCTGTAGCCGCCATCAATAGAATTCAGAATCTCTCGCCCCATCCTGTCCCTTTGCGAATCCCTCCTCTGATTCGCCTCCTCATGCATCCTCTCCACTTTTGTGCCACTGAAGACTGCTCCCCACACGAACATCGCAGGCCATAAAATCATCCAAACTATTCCAAACAGAGACAGAAGGATAAACGGGAGCAAGAAGATTAGTGCCAACGGAAGCCCCTCGTCCTCGCCACCTCCTCCTTGTGCTACTACGTTGAATGAAAATGTCGCAAAGGCCATTATCGCCAATATTGAGAATAATCTGAAATTGGCAATGGAGGTTTTCATTGAAGCACCTCTATTCGTATTTCACAGCTGTACCATATGCAAAGAGCTCTGCAGCACCGGCAGTGATAGCTGATGTAGCAAATCTGACATTTACGACTGCTGTTGCACCTATCGACATCGCATCAGCAACCATTCTCCCCACCGCCTCGTTCCTGGACTCCTGTAGTAATTCGGTGTATTGGGTCAACTCTCCGCCCACTATATTCTTCAATCCCGCGAAGATGTCCTTCCCCACGTTCTTAGCCCTCACAGTCGATCCACTTACCACTCCCATTGTCTCTGTGATTACCTTTCCAGGGATTGTCTCTGTATTGACCACAAGAATACCATTCACTACCTGTTGCATGAAGTTCATTCCAAAGGGAGGGCACTTCAATGTAATGGCGAATCTGGCTCAGAAAGCTATTCTCGAGAAATAATCTCCGGCTTGGATTTGGCTGACACTAGGGCCAAGATAGCCAAAAACAATGCATTGCAGAATACCAGTTGACCCCATCCAATTGCGAGGGTTAGGTCTTCAATTATTGATGGGTCAATCACTTCAATTTCTTCACTGTTAGTGGTAAAATCAGGTATTACCCCGATTCTTGTAAACATCCAGAAAAGCACGGCACCACCGAGGAAATTAATCGCTATCCAGGACCCTACTAATTTGATTCCAAGCTCTCTCTGTTCCTTCCATAGGACAATTGTAGATAGTAGACCGACAAAGGCTAGAATAGCACTGTGTATTCCTTGAATCCCCACCAGGCCGATCATATCATCGTAGTACTCCACCAGCTCATCCCAGAATACACTATTTTCTTCCCACTCGTCCTTTTCCTCATCGGAACCTTCACTAGGATATGGCTCGATATCTTCGTAATTATCTGGCAATAGCCTGTCCAAGATAATTGGAGAGGCAATTGCAGATATTGAGCCAAGAACCATGAAAGCAGTAAGAATTGCCATCAAAATCGCTAAGCCCTTGAGCCACCAAGGCGAAGGCTCGGCTACCGGTGCGTAAGCTGCCTCAAATCTCATAATCCACGGAAACCAAACTTACTATTTATACTGGCTACGACTTTCTTCGCAGGAGGACGGGATAGAATCGTTCAAGTATCAATGTCATACGCCGTGCATAATGGCGCAAGACGAATTACCACAGGCCCTAACCTTCGATGACGTCCTTTTGATGCCCGCAGAATCAGCTGTCCTTCCAGCTGAAGTGAATATATCAACAAGGCTAACTAGCAAGATAGATCTCAAGATCCCAATTATCTCTGCCGCAATGGACACTGTAACAGAGAGCGCAATGGCGATTGCCATGGCCCAGGCGGGCGGAATCGGAGTTATACACAGGAATATGAGTGTGGAAGAGCAATCTGAGGAAGTCGCAAGGGTCAAGAGGTTCGAGTCCGGCTTAATCCTCAATCCCGTAACCGTGTCGCCAGACATGACCATAGGTGAGCTCAGAGACATGAAGTCGAAGTACGGGTTCTCTGGCTTCCCAGTCGTCAATGGCGGGGGAAGGCTGGCTGGAATTATCACCAACAGAGATATCCGTTTCGTCGAGGATGAGACATCAAAAGTTTCCGAATTAATGACTAACGAGATAGTGACAGTAGGGCAAGACTACGACCCCAAAGTTGCACAGAGCCTACTCCAACAGCACAGAATTGAGAAATTAGTCGTGGTCGACGATGATGGGAATTGCGCGGGCATGATAACCGTCAGAGACATACAGAGGACGAAAGACCATCCAGTCTCGTGCAAGGATGAACATGGTAGGCTCAGAGTTGCTGCCGCAACGGGTACCGGCGAGAGAGGTGTGAATAGGGCTATTTCACTTATTGAAGCAGGTGCCGATGCGATTGTTATTGACACTGCCCATGGGCACTCACATGGCGTTATCGATACTGTTTCAGAGCTCAGGAGAAGAGCTCCAGACTCTACTATCATCGCTGGAAACATAGCCACTGGAGACGCTGCAAAGATGCTGATCGAAGCCGGTGCGGATGCAGTAAAAGTTGGAATAGGCCCAGGCTCGATTTGTACTACTAGAATTGTCTCAGGGGTCGGAGTTCCCCAACTTACAGCTGTTCAGAGCGTGGTCGAGGTCTGCAGACCTAGAGGTATACCGGTAATCGCTGATGGAGGGATAAAGTACAGCGGAGATATTTCCAAGGCTATCGCAGCAGGCGCAGATTGCGTGATGATAGGGTCACTACTGGCTGGAACCGACGAATCACCGGGTGAGACTATTCTGTATCAGGGAAGGTCATACAAGGTATACAGGGGAATGGGGTCTGTCGGGGCAATGAGTAAAGGGGCTCATGACAGATACTTCCAGTCCGAGCAGGGGGATACTCGAAAGTATGTCCCTGAAGGAATCGAGGGCAGGGTTCCCGCAAGGGGACCAGTCGAGAATGTAATCCACCAGCTAGTCGGGGGACTTAGATCGTCAATGGGGTACACTGGAAACGGCTCTATATCGGAGATGAAAGGCGGGTGTGAGTTTGTCAGAATAACTAATGCCGGACTTTCAGAGAGTCACGTCCACGACGTCGAGATAACACGTGAGGCCCCCAACTACAGGAGATGATTTCTTGGAGACAATAGTCCTTGGCGGAGGGTGTTTCTGGTGTGTAGAGGGAGCTATAAAAGGCCTGAGGGGAGTTTCAGAAGTTATTCCTGGTTACTCAGGGGGACATCTGGAAAATCCCACATACGAGCAGGTATGTGCAAAGAATACTGGTCATGCAGAGGTAGTTAAGGTTACATTTGACCCATCGATAATCAACACAGCGACTCTCCTTGAGGTATTCTTCACATGTCACGACCCAACCCAGCTGAATAGACAGGGAAATGACATAGGTCCACATTACAGAAGTGCGATATTCTATACTTCGGAAGGCCAGAGGGAGGATTCTGAGTCTGTCATCGAGAAGATGGAGACCCTCTATGAAAATGAAATCGTCACTGAGGTAACAGCTTTCAAGAACTTCTACGTAGCAGAAAATTACCACCACGACTACTTCAAGAACAACCCCTCAAACCCTTATTGCAGGGTGATCGTCGCTCCGAAAATAGCAAAGACTAGAGCTAAGCACGGTGATTTGTATGAGTGACACTGTCGTACTGAAGCCAGAGCCATGGGGCCTACACCTCTTGGGATTAATCAGCCCGATCCTGGCAATAGCCGGAAATCTCCTTGGAGGTGTTTACACGATGTTAGGTGTCATCTTCATTTGGGGGGTAGGGCCGATATTGGATGTAGCCCTCGGTGAGTCAAAAAATCCTAGGCCTCCACGAGAATCAGGAACTCCATTTGAAGCCCTCCTGTGGGTCCATGGATTACTGCATTTCGTCATGCTTGGGACATTCTTCGTTTTCGCAGCGAGTGAGGGGATGACGAGATGGCTGGTAGCCGCCTCGCTGTCTACTGGATTAGTTGCAGCGGCATCAGCCATCGTCACCGCACATGAACTCGGCCACAAGAAACCAAAGAGTCCGGGTTGGAGGTTGGCAAGAGCCCTTCTGTTCAGCATAAATTATGCCCATTTTACGACTGAGCATAACCACAATCATCACAAGAACGTCTCCACGGACAAGGATCCGGCGAGCGCTACCTACGAACAGGGCCTCTGGTCATTCTGGATTTCGACCATTCCCGGCCAGTTCAAGTCATCGGTTGCTGTTCACAACAGAAAGGGTCGAAAGGGCTTCAAAAACCCCTCATGGAGGGGACTTTTCCTCCAACTTTCTGCAATCATGTCACTACTAGCCTTGCACAGTTTCGGATTTTCATGGGCCTTACCGGTTGTAGTCGGATGGCTTATCGCCTCATCCATCGCAATACTGACCTTGGAGTATGTCAACTACATCCGGCACTGGGGCCTCAGGAGGATCGACGGTGGAAGGTTTGAGGAAGGACACGCATGGAATACCGAGGCAAGATGGTCCAGATGGAGCCTCCTAGAACTGACACGTCACTCTGATCACCACCTCCACGCGTCAGTTCCCTTCTGGAAGTTGCGCCCCTATCCAGATGCTCCTAGGTTGCCCTCTGGATACTACGCCTGCTGGTGGCCGTGCTTGATACCTCCACTCTGGAGAAGAATGATGGGTGGAAGAGCGCCGAACATCTGAGTAAAGCTCTTCTCGCACGAAATCCGACTCACTCAACCATCTTCATGAGTAACCTTCAATTCATGATTGGCGAGCAGACTTCCGTGGTTGTTCCTAGGACCGAACAAGAAGACGAGGTTCCGGTCGACAAGGCTTGGGCCATCCACGCAGCGATAATAGGTCTCAACACTGGTAATCTTCTATTCAGGGGTTTGGAGTTAGATCCTGTTAATCCGGGCATGGTCACCGTAGCCTGCTTGGCGGTCTTAGCCGCCGCGTTGCCGTTCCAAGCCATATTCTTCCTGATCAATTCGTATATTCAGGAGGCACCGAATGTGCATGAGATAGAATATATAATGCTACAGAGGCTATCCTTGATCTGTCAGACTATATCTTATCTCTCACTTACCGCAATTGGAATTCTGATGTTTGAGACCCACGTCTATGTTGGAGGTAGCTTCTTTGCAGGTTGTGTTGTAGCATTTTTCCTTCTGAGGGCGGCCATGAATCAAGCAGAGGCTCTAGCAACCAATATTAGGGTTAATTCGTAGAGAGGTTGATTTCTCCCCCTCCTTTGTGAGGCATATGGCCGATGCCTTCGCGATACCTAGTCTGCCTCCAGCATCTCCATGGGATGCCTACATTCTGATGTTATTCGTCCCCTTCATAATGAGACTTGTATTTGTTGCACCTCCCCTGATAGATCTTGTCAACACCTATGCCCCTCCTGGTGAGAGGACAAAGCATGTCAGATGGTTTCTTAGACAGATCAAATTGTTGCCAGTTAAGGGCTTCTGGTTAATCGTCCTTAACGAAACCCTGTCATTCTTGTTGCCTGCGCTAGTTGCGTTATCTACACGTTATTTCCTCGGCCCAATTGGCTGGCCCACTTGGGAGGATACTCCTCGTCTAGGAGTCATCCTTCTGCTGGTTGCGGGAGCAATTTGGCTACTATCGGACTTCTCAAAAGTTATGAGGTCCAGAAGGGATATTCAGTCAATTGCCAAATACAATCTTTCGACAGCAAAGATGGTGGTTCAAGGAGCGGTAGTAGGTAGGAGCATTCTCCAGAACGTCAGTGATTCAGGTATTCCTAGGCCTTGGAGGGAAATAGTGGATGTAGAATTCGAAGTTGATGGTGAGACTACAATCGTTCGAGAAAGTAATCCAATGACTGAGGTGATATATTCTCTGCTTGACAGGGGGGCAGATGCGTTAGAGGAAATTCTTGGAAGAGTCAAGGAACCAGCCAATGCCGCTATTGAAAAACTCGATAGAGAGATTCAGGATAGAATAACAGAACGGGTCCAAGCGTCTGCAAAGTCATTATTCCAGAATATTATTTTCTCAATAGCGCCAATAGCGGTTCTGATAGGTCTAGACCGACTCATTTAGCATTCTTTTCTCGCTAGGTGTAGCAAATAAAATCCAAAATATTCCAGCTAGTATTTGCAATGCTCCAGTTGCAATAATAGTCTCTCGCAATGAAAGGATGCCATTTTCTAGGATTAGTCCGGCAGCCACTGTGGATATTCCCATTGTGAGCGTTATTCCCAGAGAATCAGTTCCAAAGACCCTACCTAGCCACTCATCCTCGGATCTCTGCTGAAGCATGGTGGTGGACAACACCCAGTTGACCCCGCTCGCAGCGTGTGAGATGAATACGTAAACTAGTATGATCACTGTCCACTCTGAAGCTGCGACTGCAATGTAGAATGCTCCACTGATCACCAACACCCCTCCCAGAAGGTATGGAATCAGCATCCGATTGGCCATGAACCTTCTACTTACTATAGGTCCAAATCCAGAACCGAAACCTCTGGCCATATACAGTATCCCAATCCCAGCAGCGACATCCCCAAAACCGGCTTCCTTCCCTATCAAGATCAACAGAAATACCTGGGCTCCTCCTCCGGATGCCCACATCGCCTTAGCCAAAACCACCCTCCTGATTGATGGCACGGAGAGAATGTAGCTCCATCCAGAGACGATTTCACTAAGCATGGCTCTCGGAGAGAATGTTCTTTGAATGGACTTTTCTGGCCCACCATGAGGCAGGGAGAGAATGAGCAGAATAGCGATTAGGAAAGTCAACGAGTCTATCCAAAGAGCTGTTTCAATACCATACTTGGAGATTGTCAATCCACCGATACCAGCACCTATCCCCATAGCGGCCGACCACCCTCCAGAAGAGAGTGCATTTGCTGACAACAGCTCTTCTTTGGTACAGATATTTGGTACGTAAGCAGACTCCGCATTAGATGAAATCGCCCTCCCCACGACCATTGCCATTCCGAGGAGGTAGACAGACTCGAGAGAGTCCAGCATCCCTAGAGCTAGTGCCGAAACTAGTATTATGAACGACCAAACATTACCCAGAACCATCAGCCACTTCCTGGGATAGCGATCTGCGAGCATTCCCGTCAGTGGCTCCAGAGGGGCGAAAGTGAAACTCCTTGTTGCCAGGACCCCGGCAATGGCCAAAGGGGAGTTGTCTGAGGCCTCGCCTGCCAATAGGAACAACGCAATCATTGAGAACCAGTCTCCGATGTATGAAATTTCGTTAGCAGTAAACAGCCTACGGTAAGGGCCATTAGATCTCAGAAGTCCAATGTAGCTAACCTCAGCCATGACCATGGCCGGGCGACCAGCCCTATGATTCTGGCCCCCCAACACTCAAGACTCCCATGCCGTCGCCGATACTCATGGAGGAGAGGCTGGTGTGGCTAGATCTGGAGATGACCGGCCTAGATCCGATTGAGAATAAGATAATCGAAATTGCTACGATCGTCACTGAGGGAGATCTAACCATTGTGTCGGAGGGCCCCTCCCTAGCAATCTCACAGCCAGAGTCTGAATTAGAGAAGATGGATGAATGGAATCTGACTCATCACACTAGGAATGGCCTGTTAAAGAGAGTGAGGTCTAACGGGGTTCCAATAGCGGAAGCTGAGAGGCTTACCCTGGAATTCCTGATGGAACACTGCCTCGCCGGAGTCCCCCCTCTATGCGGGAATACTATCGGCCAAGATAGGAGGTTTCTGAGGAGGTATATGCCGGAACTGCACGAATTCTTCCACTACAGAAGCGTGGATGTGACTTCCGTGAAGGAAATTGTGAACAGATGGTATCCAGACTCACCTAGGTTCTCAAAACCATCGGGACACAGGGCATTGGATGATATCAGAGGCAGCATAGAGGAGCTATCCCACTTCAGAGAACACGTCTTCAAGGACTCGAACTAGGGCTGATAGGAACTCCCCTGTTGTCGGTGATTACTAGATTCACACCTAATCCTGTTCTGTGGAATGCAATAATCTCCAGACCATGAATAATATGTCCGGTGGTTGCTCTTCCGATATGTGGAAGACTGTCCAGATATTGGGTTTTATTCAATATCGGACTCTCCGTAGAAAGCTCCCTTCTCTTTCCTCCGACATCCTCGAACCATGGCAGGGCTCCCTCGGGAGAGAATCTCACTCCCAAGATCATATCACAACCTTCCGTCCATTGTGCGGCTTCGGCGTCGGCCCCGCTTGGGACTGCCACTGCATTAGGATGCGAATGGATCCAATGAGTGAACCTCCCTCCCCTGGAGCCCCTGTCCTCGGCGAATGAATCATCAATCCATTCCTCCGGTACGTGATGGACTGAGAAAGAATCCCCTCTATTTACCAGATGTGGTTTACCCATTACATAGCCCTGACCTGCAAACAATCCGGGTTGAAAATCCGTACCAGTAAACTCCTCATCCACGTCAACCGGATGTGGCAACTCTAGATCTGGGTCTATTCCCACCAGTATCTCATCGGGAAGGGATCTGAACGTCCAGTCAATTATCTTGGAAAGGGTCCCCACCGGCATCAGCAAGATGGCCGCATAGTCATCACGGAATTCTTTGGACCTTTGATTGTAGGAGACGGCAGCCTGCAACAACCAGTCATTTACCATGGCTCTGGGAGCGGGGCACTCGACTTGAGTTCAACGGATTCATGCAGCGTATATCCACAACTATGTGATCCCAGTGCGGGGCATAGCTCTTGATACGATTTATTTGCTCCACCCTCACATCGTAATCCTTGCCATAATCACCGATTTTTGACGCTAGTCTTTCCCCCCAAGAAGAATACTCTCCAGGCTTGGCCAATCCATGTATGTGCACCATGCCTCCATCCTCAGATAGGACGTTTACCGCAGCGCTGATACTAGCTTCTGAGGATGGCAGGAGGCCCATTATCACCCTATCCGCTACTCCACCTAATTTCTTCGAGGAATTCCTATTGTCTCCTCGATGTATTGTACACCTAGACTCGACACCATTCTCCTTTAGGCTCCACTCTAGAGACTCTATTGCATCGTCATTCCACTCGCAACAGTGGACATGACGAGCTTCGGAGTGGACTAGGATAGGGAGTGAGTAGTAACCTATGCCTGAAAACAGGTCAACCACGACTTCGTCACTGCCTACTAACTCACCCATCCTCCTCCTCTCGTTGACGTTGCCAGCTGAGAACATGCACTTGGTCACGTGATATCCGTAGTCGACACCGTTCTCTCTCCTGACCACCCAGTCATCCTCTCCAAGAAGCATCTTGACTCCACTCTTGCGAGTTCTTCCAGAAACCTCGCCCATTATGCCCAGTCTCTCGACATCCAGTCCGTCAGTAACAGATTTCCAGAGTCCCGGGCCGATTATTCCCTCCCAATCGCTCCCCTCGAAGGATCCAGCTGGAAGAATCGCGAAATCGGAAAATCTCTCCCACTTTCTAGGAATTCCAGCTGGGGGCTTTCTCCCAAGGAATGAGGAGATTGAATCGTACAGCCGTTCATGCGGTCCGCCCCGATTCATGTGTCCCGGAGTGAACATCACGGATTCAGACTTATGGTATATCACACTCTCCAAGGCCCGTGCGTAGATGCATTGCGCTGGTCATGATTCTACTCCTGTCACCATCAGCACACGCTGCCCCTCCCCCGGGAGATGCGGAAGTAATCAATCAAATCTGCTCTACATGGGGAAACGGAAACGGAATCTGTGATGATTATGATTCCGAACTGGACTCTACTTCCAATGATGAATGGATAGAAGGGCACGTTCTGATTTCAATGGATGGGGCTTCTTCGATACAGATGAGCCTAGAACTCGCCATTCATGAAATTCCAAGACATGAGCTGGGGCTATCAGATCTGGACCTGCAGGGAGACAGCGTTCCTTCGGATGGAATCCCCGCCGACTACATCAGAAACTATCGTGATTTCTCCAGAGATGGTCTCTCGGTTCAGGATAGGCTAATCGATAGGATAGAAGATGTAGTCCAAGGTATAGTGGATGAGAATTTTCCAAATGCCAGCACAAGCCCAATACAGCCAACGTCAGAAATCAGCTTTTTTGACCGTCAGGAATCCACATGTACTTTCAATCCAGATATCGACTCAACTGACGAGGAGAATGGAATAGAAAACGATCCATTCCAACCTCCGATCTGCCTCCAATCAGTTTTGACCTTAGAGGTAAATCCCGCAAATATCGGAATGAATCCAGAAACCGGGGACATCGATAGGGTGATGCGGGGGCTGATGGCAATGGGAGGAGATGTAACCACGAACTTCTCAACACTCGCTAGATCAGGCCATTACATTGAATATGCGATGTATCCGCCTTCATATGCCACCATTATTGAGGTGAACGAGCCGGCTGAAATATTCCAGCCAGGGAGTGAGCAACTACGACTTCCATGTGCAAGGATTTCACTTGATAATCTGAATGGGGGACCTGGGGGGGAACCAATTTCATCAGACTTGGTCGCAGTACTTGGAGATGATCGCGATAATCAGGATTCGGGTATTTTCTCCGGCCCTTCGTTAAGTCTCGATCTTCAAATAGATCTGAGGGACAGCATGAACAGCCGTGTGGACTTGGGGATCGGAATACACCACCTTAGTGCTGAAACTCTTGATCAATGGGGCCTGAATCTAGAAACCCCGACAATAAAACTAGGCTCGGTAACCTCAGACGGAATCAGGATGTTTCATTCTGAGATGGACGTTGATGTTGATCAGATCCTATCATCACTTCCCATCGACTCGCTCTCTGACTCATTCTCCCGTTCCTTGGGAGTGGATGTGGCGTTCCAGACTCCATCCTTCTCCTCAACAAACCACTCTGGAGGGATTATGTTCCTTCATAGGCCGGGTGAAACTTGTGAGGAGGAAGTTTCCTACAGATACTGTCTCGGGACAACCGGTTCAATGTCCAGTACATATCCAATAACGCTACAATCTAGTACCGTGCCGTCAGAAATGCAGATTTCTAGCCTCCTAGCCAAATTAATTCAGTATTCAGGGGGGGATGCTTCCACAATTGACCTCTCACAGATGGACGACGAAGATTTAGCCACGTTGATGAGCTTCCTGAGAGCCGAATTTGAAGTTGATATGAACTTCATTGGTGACTTACTTCCTGCCGACTTTCCTGCTTCAGAGATAACTGTGACAATTCACTTGCCAGAATGGTTGCAATCCTCTGGGACAGATACCGATTCTTTGGCATTTTCCTCGATAAACGGCCACAGCACGGCCCGAGACATCGAAATTACCGGGTCTAGACCATTTGACTGGATGCATTCAATCTGCAGAACCTCTGACCCATGCGAGGAGGACAGTATCGACCTTGTTTGCGCCCCGACACAGAAGACCTGCGTCTCTTTCCTGGTACAGGTCGATATTTCCAGAGTATCTATCCATGAGTTGACTGGTTCAGTCTCTGTAGAATTCACCTCTGATATCGTCCTGGAGATTTACAGACTAGGGATAGATTTGGAAATCGATGGCGTCGAAATGTCGCCGATCCCGTCAGATGCCATAAGGAGGATCCTGGTTATGGGGGATCGTACAGAGGGAGGATTGCTAGCTGGATCTGAGATTGAAGCAACGATCGATTTCGGTGTGGGAGAGCCGATAGAATTCGAAGTATCAAATGCGGGCCTCAGAAAGCTCTCCGACCATTTGACGAACTCGTACTCAGAAATGATGAGTGATTTTGGTGTGATATATCTCGATCAGCATGACCTCGGACTGGATGGCTTCTCACTTACAGCAGACTTATCTTCGATGCCGTTTCAAGCTGACTTTGGTTCGGTATCAATCGGCCAGGGGCCAATAATCAGTGATGAAGATCCTATCAGATTATCCACCAAGGTGACTAACGCGGAACTCAGCTTCTCCCTAAGACAGGATGAGATTATCGTCGGAATCAGCCCAAGATCCCTTTCTTCCTTTCCATCTATGGTCATTTCATCTATTCTTCCAACTCCGATAATCACCGACTCAGGATTGTTGGTGGATGGTTCAGGGATAAGTCAGAAGGTAACCCCGTTGATGGAGCATACAAACTTCGGTACAATAAAGTCATCAGCACATATTGAGATTATTCTGCCCGATTCCATAAGATTAACTTCGTTTGAAAGCAAGAGGGGACTCGCTGAGATTTCAACCTCTGATGGTAGGCAGGTCTTGTCTTACACTATGCCGACTTGTCTCACGGCAGAAACGTGGGATGAATGCAGTAGCAGTCGAAATTCAGACATAATAACTTACTCGGTCGAATTCTCATGGGAATTCTTGATTGCTGAGCTAGCCTCATACATTTTCTTACTCTTTGTCTTCTTATCACTGATGACAATAAGAATTAGGAGAAAGAGGAGGGAGAGGAAGGCGAATCGAATCAGAAAATCAAAGGATATCGACGATGCCAAATTAGAGAGATTAATGGAGAATGAGTTCGGTAGAATTTCTGGCAATGTTGCCCTATTGGATGAGACTGAATTGGAGGAACTGATAGAAATCGAAAGTGATGGGGACTGACTCATCTGTCGTAGTGCTCCCTAATTTTCTGAGCCATTAAAGTGCCTATTCCATCAACCGCCTTCAATTCATCAACACTGGCATGCTCGATACCCCTGCTCCCTCCGAAATGCCTTAGCAGAGACTGTATTTTCTTAGCCCCCAAACCATCAATCTCTTCCAAAGGATCGCTTATTGAGCTCTTTCGCCTCCTCTTACTGTGGTACTGGTTGACGAATCGATGCGCCTCGTCCCTAGAATGTATCAGAACTCTGCCTCGCCTATCCAGAATTATGGGGTCTTCTCCCTCGATAAAAAGAGTCTCTTCTCTCTTTGCTAGAGCCGCCAACACAAATTTCCCAGATAGATCGTTTTCAACCAGTGACCTACTGATCGTAGAAAGATGGGTCTCCCCTCCATCCAGAAGGAGTAAGTCGGGCCATTCTTTCTGCTTCTTGGCCCATCTTATCACAGACTCCTCCATCATCCTTAGATCATCTGCCCAATCTCCCCTGATCTTGTAAGTTCTGTACTCCTTCTTAGATGGCCTCCCATGTCTGAAAACCACCGACGCCCCCACTCTCTCCGAACCCATGAGCTGTGCCATGTCGAAGCACACAATATGATTCATCGAACTGATACCAAGAAACTCAGCGCAATCGTTAGCAGCTCTTTGCTCCAGGCTACCAGAGCTATTCTTCTGAGCACTCACAACCAGAATCTCCGCATTCCTATCGGCCATCATCCTGAGCTTGGACAGGTCCCCCCTCAGAGGAACTCTGGCCTCAAACGCGCCACCTCTCCTTCCCTTCAACCAAATCTGTGTAGCCTCTCCTATTTCCGTGGGAAGAAGAAGGATCTTTGGTGGTCTCCTATGGGCATAATGTTCTGATAGAACGAGTGAAACAGACTCGGAAACATCTCCACGATGAATCAATGGATATTCGGTCTTGCCTTGTACTACCCCATCCTTGGCATGCAGAATCACTACAACCCCGGTGTCTCCGAGAGACGAGAATCCTATTGCATCACAATCTTGGTAGAATCTGCTGTGGATTATCTGATGTGAAAGGCTACTCTGAATGGAAGCAATCATGTCTCTGAAATAGGCCGCCCTCTCATAGTTGAGACTCTCCGATGCCTCGTCCATCTCCTTTTGTAGGGAGCGGGTCAGTACAGTTGCGTTACCGTCCAATACGCCTGTTACTGCTCTAACTATGTTTGGATAACCCTCCGGGTCGTAGCAGGGGCCCTTGCAGAGGTTGATGTGCATCGCAAGACAACCCTCCTCGCCCTTGCAACTCTTGTCTCTAATTCCGAATTGCTCCCTCAGTAACTGTATGATCCTCTTGGCGGCTCCGGCGTTGGTGAATGGCCCCCAAGACCTTGAACCTTCAGGTGGGTGACGGGTGTACATTATCCTCGGGAACTCCTCCTTGGTCAGAGAAATGTAGGGGTAAGACTTGTCATCCTTGAGTCTGGAGTTGAATTTGGGCTTGTGCTCCTTGATTAGATGCCTCTCCAGAGTCAGAGCTTCTGATGGGCTCTTTGTCACAATGAAGTCTACCTCATCGGCCTGTTCGATCAGCCTCGGTACCATCGCCCGACCGTCACTCCCAGAGAAGTAAGATGCCACCCTACTCCTGATTTCAGTAGCCTTACCGACATACATCACCCGACCGTCGTTGTTCCTGAATAGGTACACCCCAGGCTTGCGCGGGAGGTCCAAAGATCCCTTCTCAACTGCCATCTTCGTTGATGCGCCATAGGTCAACGCCCATGAACCCGTGCCTCGCCTCAGGGCCATGCTCACCAGCTCCCAGACGAGGATCCTGTCTCGGCTGGCAGAGTTTGGTGACCACTTTGACAAAGCTTGGGACGTCCCCCGGGAATTGTCATTACCGGGACTGGCCGAATCCCTTGGAGTAGTCAGATCCGCATTGCACGCCCCACTCTCTCACTTGGAATCAGAGGGGCTAATCTCGACCAGAAAGGCGCAGGTCATTGGAGGGGGATCAAGGAAGAGGACGGTGGTGAATATTACAGCCGAGGGAAGAAGAGTCATCTCCGAACAAGAACTATCTCCGGCTCGGAGGAAAGAAGGAATAATCGGACCGGCACCAGATCCCATTGATATCCACGGCCGATATTCTGAGATTCAGGAAATTTTAGAATATGTCAAGGAAGGAAGGTCAACAATAATCAGTGGACTGCCAGGAATCGGCAAGTCAACACTTGCGAGGGCGGTATCTTCTGATCTGGGTAATCTGGGATGGACTATAAGATGGGCGAATTGCTCATTGGGAACCGATGCAAGGTCAGTCGGAGAAATGTGGTTAGACAAACCATCACCCTCGACTATTGAAGCTATAGTTGAATCCCTCCCCTCGAGCAAAACTCTTCTAGTTCTGGATGAGGCACAAGAATTGCATCCAAGGCATTCGAAGTCTATTAGTGACCTTGTCTCAGAAGCATCATCTCGTTGCCCGGTTCTCCTGGTGGTAAGAGCCCCAAACCCACTTGAGATTGAGGGGGAATTCTCTGATTTACGTTTGGAAGGACTAGAGGCTGAACATGCAGTAAAGCTACTATTCGAAGGGACAGATCCAGATACGGCTGAAGCAGTATCAGATTCCCTTGGAGGGCACCCACTAGCAATCAGACTTTGGACCCCTGAAGAGGGAGTTCCTGAGAAAACTAAAGCAGTTTTAGATTACGTCAAGGACACTGTAATTAGCAGGCTCTCAGAACAGGGCATGAAAACTCTGGACGAATTATCCATAGCACCTTCTCCATTGGGATCTGAAGAGCTGAACTCCGAAGCAGGGATCGCAGAGTTGGACAATTCCGCAGTTTTGAAGTGGTCGGATGGGCTAATGGAAACACACCATCTCGTCAGGAACGTGAGAAAGGCTACATTGGAACAAGAGACGCTGTCCAGGATGCATCATAACGAAGCTAAGAAGTGGTCAGCCAAAGAAGGCGAGAGGGCTAGGAAGATTGAGGCCTATCACAGATCTATGTCAGGTCAAGATGATGATGTAGAATGGATAGAGGAAAACATCAGATTGATCTCCATCCACGATAGTTCAATAGCGGCCGTAGTGATAGAGAACGCATTGAACCTAAATGATAACCAGAAACTAAGAAGCGACGCGGCATTACTCGCATTGGATAGAGGAGAGGCAAGAATCGCACAGATACATATTGCGAAGATGAATCATTCCCCATCGAAGAAACTGTTCGAATCAAGACTAGCTAGGATGGATGGTAGGATATCTGATGCCCAGAGGCTAGAGGAGGAGGCCATATCTCTGTCCGACGCAAGCCAACGTGCTAGGATCGAGGTTGCGTCAGTAATCAGGAGATTCGATGACAGGCTCCCCGGGAGGATGAGTAAATCAGAATCCGATGGGATACTAAATCAGATTTCTAGAATTAAATTAGATGAGATTCCACTGGAAGAGAAGGAATCAGCTATCCTGTCTCTGGAGTTGGTAAAATATGGAATAGCCCTCAATAACTCCGATTTAGCAGATGCATCAAAATCCAGAGCGGAGATTGAATCAAGGGTTTCTGAGGAAGATATTATTTTGGACATCCTAGATACCAAGGCCGCAATCTCGAAAATAGTAGAAGGTAAGTTGTCTGAGGGGGCCATCTCGTCCGCCGAAGACCTAATTTCCAGAATAGGTGATTATCCCAGTAGAATAAGCGTCATTCATGCAACTCTCGAAGCGGCAGGTACAGAGATTCCAGATTGGCTCGTTAGTGCCCATAGAGAATCATGTACGCATAATCTCAGGGAGGATATCCCGTCTCACAGAAGACTGTCTGCACACAGGTGGTACTGGAGGGGGATTCTGGAACCATCAAACAGGATCTCACACTGGACCGAGGCAATAAGCAGGTTCAAAGCAGCTGAATGTAGAAATGCGGCTAACGATCTCCTCGCTATGTTGTCTAAGGGAATCTAGCCTCCTTCCTCAAAGCCATCCTCAGTGACGATGTCCCCGACTACCTCTTCAATCTCATCGTCCGGGTAGTCTTCGCGATCAATCAACCTTTCAAGCCTGGCCCACTGGAATCCTGCTATGATAAGGGCGACCAAAAGGAGGATTACCATGAATGACAGAACTCCAAAGATAACTACTCCCATAGAATCTCCACCGCCAGACTCCTGTACCTTCTCTTCTCCAACGATGTAAATTGCTGTGGCCAAGTTAGTAGAGGACTCGGCCCCAGATATTGCCCTAACCAGAATCACCTGGGACCCCTCGATAGTATTGTTGGGGAGGTACTGGAGTCTGTCAACCAGAAGACTGTGCGAGACTTCAAAATCCGCTTCTCCAGGATTAAACTCAGGTAAGTCCATCCAGTTGTCACGCATGTCCCATGTCCTCCATTGAACACGCTGTATTCCGCCTTCCAAATTGTAGGAAATGGAATCTCCAGGACTAATCCAGACCCTATTGTCGATACCGTAATCACTTGCCAAAGTAACATTCAGAGTAAGACTCAGCTCGTAGTTGTAATTCGCGGCTTCTTCGACTGCTGGCTGGGCGTTGACATGTCCGTGACCATACACGTTATTCTGACGATTTTTCGGAATTGCATCCTCAGCACAGGGCTCGTTTGCCAGCATGTAATGGCATTCTCGATAAGTGGCAGTCTCCTGCATTATGTTTCGGATATCAAAGGGACTCAGATCAGGATTAGCTTGGTACATTAGAACCGCGACACCAGCCGCACCTGGGGTTGCCATGCTAGTTCCGGAGAGCGCGACATAGCCGTCTCCCGTGTTTGCGTCTGGGGCATTAACGCTACTTCCCACAAATGCCACGTTTGGCTTGACCCTACCCTCCTCTGTCGGGCCCTGGCTTGAATATACAGCGATTGCAGTATTTTTGTCAAGTGAACCTACGGTAATAACGTCCTCTGCGCTTCCCGGCGTCCCAATTGTTGCGGTCCCTCCACTGTTTCCTGCCGCAATGAATAGAGTGACCCCGGCCCTCATCATTTCGTTCGCCATCCTGTTAACCGACTCCTCTTCCGAAGAAGTCCATTCTATTGCTCCTGTGAGAGCTCCCAGACTCATGCTAGCTGCTCTGATATTGAATTCATGCCTCTTCTCAACAGTCCATTCCATTCCGGCCATGACCGCGGCGAAAGATCCGCTTCCACCACCGTCTAAAACCTTGACACCAACTAAATTTGCCCGAGGGGCAACGCCAATGTGCCGGTAATCGGGGGCGCCCGTGCCAGCGGTGATGCCTGCACAGTGAGTGCCATGCCCGTTGTCATCATATGGGAATATCTCAGTTCCATTCGTTGCCCCGGGATTGTTGATGGCGTCATAGAATGCTACAATTTTTGGGTCATTTGTCGTGTTGTCATCATCCAAATCGTCCAGAGCGGTGTGGTTACCGTCGATTCCAGTATCAATTATTGCCATGGTCACTCCTTCACCGGTGTAACCAGTGTCCTGCCATACCAAATCAACACCGTGAGCTGGAACGACATCCTCCATCTGAATCCCGAGTATTCCGTCTAGCTCGACGAAAACAACGCCAGGAAGATCGACCAGCTCGTGAATTCTGTTCAACTCCACAGTCCCTGCGATTGAATCAATTAACCAGTACCTAAACTCCAACTCGAAGTCGACCTCACTAGACAACATCTTCTCGTCATCTTCCGTCGGGGCATGATCAAAGTCGACTATGACGGATATTCTGCCATTTTCATCCAGGTAGTCGTGTTGATTGTTCTGGGCTGCAATCCAGATAGCATCATGGACGAAATCACCGTCTAAGTCCATACTTGTATCCATCCACCATTCCTCATCCGTAGGCGAATCCTCATTGAAGGGAGGGGAACCAGCGGTGACTATAGTTGGAAGGAGCATCATCAAGAAGAAGGCCAATGAGGCCATTTTCCTCCTTGTCTCAGATTCAAAAAATACACCATTCATATCTCAGCACCAATCAATGTCCTAGTCTCTGCGATACCCTCTATTGACCTGATTTCCTGGACAACGCACTTGGTCAATTCCTCATCATCCTCTGCTTCGACTTTAAGGAAAAGGTCATGCATGCCGAAGACAATCCACTGTCCTGAAACGTGCTCTATTTTGGAAACCGCTTCCCTAACAGAGACCTCGGCCCCGGGCTCAGTAGTAATTAGAACAAACCCGACAGCCATAATCACACCTCTACCGCAATTAGAGTCTCAGTTCTGACTACTCCCTCTATCGATCTCATCTGACCTATCAGTGTCCTAGCCATCTGTTGTTCGTCTTCGAAATCAATGCGAGCTACTAGATCATATTCCCCATAAGAAACATGGGTCTCTGACACGGCTTCAAGATCCAGAAGTGTTAGATATACGTCCAATTCTTTCTGAGGGGCGGTTTTAATCAGGACGAATGCAGTACTCACAACAACCCCAACTCTCCCGAATACTTCCTGCTTATGACCTCTCCTATCCCATAAACTCCAACTCAATGGTACGAAGGGATAACATGGAATGAGTCAACGCAAAGCATGTGCGTGTCCCAGACTACAGGCCGAGAATAGCATTCGCTATTGTGGCTTTACTCATCTTGGTATCATGCTCTAATCTCGTCTCGTCCTCCGAATCAAGAACGACCACTGTCTGGTCTGGAAACGTCATTCTACCCGATGGCTATATCGTTGATTCCGGCGAGGTCCTCTCAATCTCACCGGGGACCACTGTAAGTATCGGATCAGGACATTCACTGGATGTTGATGGAAGAATCATCGTCTCAGGCAGTGTTTCATCTCCGGTGATCATGAACTCAATTTCTGGGAATCACGAGGGCTTGGTATTCAATTACTCGAGTGACGGCCTTGGATCTAGGGTTGACAACTTATCAGTGGTAGATTCCAAATACGGTGTAACAATCTATGGTAGCGATCCAGTTATCTCAAATCTGACGGTGAACAACGCTGACAACGTCGCAGTTGACCTGTATGGTGGCGCCTCACCCTTAATCGTGGATCTTGTTATATCGGGCGGAGGTCAGGACGTACACGGATTTTCGACAACATGGAGATATGGCATAGGCCTATCGATTGGCGCATACTCCACACCGATTGTCAAAGGAGCCCAGATTGACGGATTGATTACGAGAGGAGTCAATCATTGGGGGAATTCAGGCGGACTACTGTCAGATCTAGTCATTTCAAACATAAGCGGGTCTACAATGGCAATCGGTGCAGGAATCTGGGTCGAGGACTCAATTCCCCTGATCGAGGACTCGATAGTAAGCAGATCGGACAACGGTATCTTCGTTAGGCATATCACGGATGGATGGACGACTAGGCCCACCTTTGAGAGCGTAGTTGTAGAAAGCTCGATGTACAGAGGGGTTATGGTTGAGCAGTACAATCACAGCCAATATTCCAACCTGCCACTGAATGCTATTTTCAACGACATTACAGTTAGGGGAACAGGAGGTCCGGGGGCAAAAACACCCGGACTTTCTGTTGCCGCATTCGATATCAACACAAGTGGGGTCCACATAGATGTCGGGTTGATAGAAAACAACTCAGCAGTCGGATTGAGAGGTTATATGATAGACTCCTCGACAATAATCAACAGACTCAACATAATCGGTAACGGAAACCCTTCAGCAATATCTCCATACAATGACAGAGCTGGCATGTTCTTCAGAAGCGCCAACTGGGCTCCTACTGTGAACGACCTAGTTGTTCGCAATTCAACGGGTCCGGGCGTATTACTCTGGAAAGGAGGGATTCAGGGTAGTTACTGGGACATCAGCAACAATGGAGCCACTGGTTTGGATATCAGAGAGTTTCATCCGGATTTGTTCTTAGTATCCAGTCACAATAACTCAGGTCACGGCGTATCCGTGATTGACTCCAGCAATGTCGAACTAGAGCAGATCCACACCTCCTCTAATGGCCTGGGAACCGTTCTTCCGTCTTCTGGATCGGGCATTTACTTTCACGAATCAAATGATGTGGTGAGTGCTGGGAAGAATGTCAGTTGCACGAATTGCTCATCAACCCACGATCAGCATGGGGTGGTGATTAGGGATAGCATTGACATATTCCTTGATGGAATTACGTCAAGAGAACCTCTTTCTGGACCCGCATTGGACATCGACAATAGCGGGATAACAGAGAGGGAGGGAAGGGTCTCACTATCAAACATAACCGTATTTCAGAACTCAAGCACTCATTCTGTGGAACTCAATTTGGCAGATGCGATAATCGATAATCTGGAAATTGTTGGCTCTAATTATGGAGTGAAATGGACTGCTACAGGAGGCATGACTTCATACCTCAACTCAAGCCTGATCAGGGGTTCACAAGGTTGCATGGAATTGATAGATCACACTGATTTGGTTTCATCATCGGTCCTCTTCGAATGCGAGAGTGCAAATCCATCTGTTTCTTCCTCTTTTGTCAATTTCACGGACTCCTCCTTCTCGACAGCATTGGGAATGTCTGACACATTCTCCACTCTTGGGAATTCCCATATCAGGTGGATATCATCCTCGCAGATTGCGACACCCAATTTCACGGGCTCTGACAATATTGTCGATATAATGTGGTTCGTCGAGGCGAACGTCGTCAATCAGAATCTCAGGAACATCCCATTCTCAGACGTCAATTTTTCATTCGATCAGCTAGAGGTAGAATTCACCCACACCCTGCCTTATTCGGGCAGGGAAGTAGTGGGGCCTTTCATCGGTCAGAGGTGGACTCCTATCCAGAGCTGGTCTCAGAATACCACAATGAGCCCAGGGTGTGATTATGATGACGTGCACAATGACTCGGCACCGATTCAGCTAACCTCGGACTCAGTGGTTATTTGTATGGTTGAGATTGCCAATCAGCCACCCTTCATTATTTGGAGCACTCCGGAAGACGAATCCGTTTATCCCAGTGGTTCCCCTGTTTATTTCAGAGGGAATGAATCCTGGGACTTAGACGACGATGACCTGAGCTATACTTGGACAAGTAGCATTGATGGGGTACTTGCAATGACTGGGGGCGGAGGCTCCTGTTCAGGGACTGCTGTTGGAAACGGCTCGAGTTTCATGGCCAATGACTGGGTGGGAGCTAGTCAATGCCTCTCAGATGGATTACATCTGATTACCCTAGAGGTATGTGATCCAACTCATTGCGTTACAGAGGAGAGAGAAATCGAACTGGTCAATCTCCCCCCAGTACTTTCCGTCGGAACTTCTCCATCCGTCTCTTCGTGGGGGACTTTGTACCTGGGACAAACCGCCAATGTGACGGCCTTCATGTCTGGGACCTATGATCCAGAGGGAGATGATATGGAATGCTGGATCGGCGCATCTTACGAGGAAAATACCAGCCTCCCGCCCAATCCTCCAAACGGGTGCCCGCTGGAGCTGAACAGGTCATTCCCGGGGGCGCCGAGCCAGTTCTCAGTCACCGTCTACGCATCAGACGGGAACAATCCAGCCTCCACTTGGACATTCAACGTCGAGCTATTCAATGAGATTCCGGAGGCATCAATGACAATCTTAAGGACTGGTCAGCTATCCTCGGATACGGTAATAATCGACGGATCCGGTACTTTAGACCCAGAGGGAGACCCTGTAAAGTTCCAGTTCCTAAGCGACATAGACGGCATAATCTACTCAGGAGTCTCCTCTGACAGTACTATTGAGTGGACTGGGACATTGTCCAAAGGAACTCACACCATAACTATGCAGGCCAGCGACGACAGGCCGGCTCATGCCGGTCAATGGACGACTTACAGCATGGAGGTCCAAGTCAACAATTCACTACCTGTTTCAGTGATATCGAGCCCTATGGATGGCGATCTAACGGATTCAGGTACTCTGGTTTCGCTCGCCTCGACCGGATCAGGTGACTGGGATATGTCCTGCTCCGACCTTCCTGAGAATGGTTCAGGACTGATATGCAACCCCTCTAGCTCAACTAGCTCCGACTTGGTCAGCGTTCTTTGGGAGAGCGATATCGTCGAAGAGCCCTTGGGGAGCGATTGGTACTTAGAGACCAGATTGCCTGAGGGTGTTCACCAAATCACACTGACCATAGACGATGGCTCAGGAAATCCAGATGTATCGGAGATAATGCTCAGGGTTGATGAGGCCGCGCCTGTTTTCGTCTTAGACTCGCCAGTTCCAGATGCCATAGTATATTCGAACCTACCAGTTCTTTTCGACTTCAGGAGGTCATTCGACCCCGATGGTGACGACTTCACAGTAACTCTAACCTCCAATCTGATGGTGGAGCCAATTCTTGAATCCAAAACGACCGATTTCTGGTACAACGACTATCTGCCCCACGGAACCCACACCCTGACATTTGAGCTGACAGACGAGAATGGAATGTCCGTATCCCACACCCAGGAGATAACTGTCTTGGAGACTGACCCAGTGGCTTCTATATCCGGGCTTTCCGAGGGCCAGTATATCCCTCCCGGTACAATTCTAGAGTTAAACGGATCAGAGTCCTTCGACTATGACAATGACATAGCGCTGTATAGATGGACCCTCTCCGATGGAACAGAGGTCAGCGACAGAGAGACAGTAACCGTTCAGTTATCACCCGGATTGGTGAGGGTCGATCTGGTGGTTCAGGACTCGAGGGGCGCCCAGTCTCTCGCCTCGGTAAATCTGACCATAGGCTCGTCATCACCAGCCTTGAGGGACATGACAGTCTCCCCCCAGGAATTCCGCATGGGAGAGGTCAATGAGATCAGAGTAACTGTGGTTATGGAAGACGCAGATGGTACCACAGACTCAGTGGGAGGAGAGATGGTCGCCGGAGGACTATCCAAGGCATTCCAGATGAGGGATGACGGGCAACTGGGCGATTTGATTGCAGGCGATGGAATTTGGACTTATGAGACAAATTGGGAGATTATCTCGGGTTCCTCCGCCTCCATAGGTGTTTGGGCTCTGGATGGGGATTCTGTGAGTCCTACCCTGATGTCCATTATTCCAATAACTGAGGAACAGGGCTTGGACATTTTCGGATGGATAGTGGGCTCGGGCCTGCCTGTCGTCATATTGGTGATATGTATGCTAATCTCGGTCGGAATGGTAATTGTTTCCAATCGTAGAAGGGAGATAGAGAGGGATTTGGAGATGATTCAGTCATGGTCCTCTTTCGAGCCAATTGATGATAGCGACGAAACGTAGGCCAGTACCTATTTTGAATATTATACCATCGGATGAGAGGGTACCCTGTGTCCCAGATAGATTTCAGGCAGCTACTCCTCTGGGCCCCATGGCGTAACTTGCCTAGTCAACCCCAATCTGTGAGTAAAGAGGAACCTGAGATTCAGGAGGCCATCCCCCCAAGTATTGATCTCTGCCTCCCCGACCCTCGGCCTGTATGGAACACTAACCTCAGCAGTTTTCTTCTTCCCAAGGTATCTCCTGGCCCGAATTTTGAACTCCTGGGAGAGAGGCATTCCATCGTGCTTAGGGCGGACCCTCTCATCTTCGAAGATTGATTTTCGGAAAACCCACATACCGCTCTGAGAGTCATGTATCCCATACCAGTACAAGAGGGATGCTGTCGTAGACAGAACCCAATTGCCAAATCCATGAAGTCCTGGCATCGACCCCTCCTCGGCCCTCCTAAGCCTGTCGCAACTAATCCATGCCAGGTCTTCCTCTACCAGTTTTCTAACCAGACCGGGGACTTCCTCCCCGGGGTAGGTACAGTCCGCATCCATCGTCACGATGATGTCACCAGGAGCCATAGAGAAACCAGTCTTGTAGGCTCTACCATAGCCCTTCCGGGGCTCCAAGTATACAGTCGCGCCCTCTCCCTCTGCCAGCTCCCTCGTCCTGTCCGTGGAATTGCCATCTATAATCAAGAAGTCGAGTCTATCACACCATCCGTCATTCGGTATAGACCTAATCGTGTCAACTATCGCTTCCTCCTCGTTCCTTGTTGGGATAACGACGGTTACGTGTACTGGCAGGGCTTTGGTCATGAATTAGCCACCGGCCCCTCTGTTTTGAATAATGCGAACACCTGACTTGTGGTAGTTCTCTTGAAATGCTGATGCCGAATCGGAGATTTGAGGGACCATGCACATCGCAATGCTTTCCGCAGAGTTTCCACCAAGGTGGGGTGGCATGGGATCGACGGTTTTCCATCTCTCCGCAGCTTTGGCCAATAGGGGCCATAGGGTCACTGTCATTACCAGATCAGGAGCAGGTAAACCACCTGACCAAGAGGGTGTGGACGTGATAGAAGTGGGATGGGCGAGAATCCCCATGGAGTTCACCCGTTCCTATGGTAGGAGGGCAATTTCGGAGTTGGAGAGACTGAATGAGAGACTGAATGTGGACATTGTTCACCTGCATTGCCCCATGATATCGTGGGCAACCCCCCAGTTTCATCGATGTATCCAGAATATCGCCCCAGTCGTTTCTTCCCTTCATGGTTCATGGCTTGGTGAGCGTGATGGTTTGCTCGAAGCAAGTATGGCAAAAGAGGCAGCGGTATGGGCTAATGTAAATGACATAGCAATCAGGTTCACAGCGGAAAGATATGCCAAATTTGAGAACATCGCCATAAGAGAGTCATCGATATGTGTAGCCAACTCCCGTGCGACCAGAGCGGACTTCGAATCCAGATACAATCCACCGCCAAATTGGGACTGTGAGGTAGTTCACTGGGGTGTTGACACAGAGATGTTCAGACCGTTAGATATCGAAAACGAGCAAGAGAACCGGAATTTTACCGAAATCAGAACCAGGTTTGGAGTAGTAAGCCCCGGATCTAAGCTGTTATTGGCAGTTGGAAGGCTTGCGGCAAGGAAGGGTTATGGTACTCTGATTCGCGGGTTTTCGGCATTGAACAAGGAGATGCCAAACACTAAGCTTGTAATAGTCGGTAGGGGGCACTTGAAGAGGAGATTGATGAGGTTGGCAAAGAGCCTAGGAGTTGGAGAGGACGTAATGATAGAGTCCAGCTTATCCTTCGCAGAACTAGCACAACTCTACCGTTCTTCGGACTTAGTTGTCTATCCCTCGTTCTATGAGGGACAGGGGCTAATTCCCTTGGAAGCAATGGCATCGGGAGTCCCTGTCGTTACAGTTGACCATGGGCCACTTCCAGAGATGGTCGACGAATCTGTGGGCGCCCTTTTCACGATGGGCAACATCGAATCCATGGTCTCTGTGATGAAAGAAGTCCTGAAAGCAGGTCGGAAAAAGGGCGAGAAGGGTAGAGCCAGGGTCCTTCAGAAATTCACCTATTCAGGTAATGCTGAATCCTTTGAGAATATCTATCTTGAGGCCATAAATAGATAGATTAGGCGAACCATTGATGCGCCATGACTACTTCGGAATGCTGATAGTCATGGCGAACAGCACCAGCCTAGCAAAGGTTGACTCGGGAACTCTGGCCAACATCGCAATTGTGTTGTTTGTCAGCGTTCTAGCAATTATACACCTAAAAGCAGTGATCCAACCACTGGTTGTTGCCACTCTAATCTTCTTTTTGATTAGGCCTCCAGCACAATGGCTGGAGGAGAGGATTGGTGGCCACCCATTAATCGCTTATGGGGTTCTAGTGGGGGCAGTAATGGGGTTCCTTCTGTTCGCGTCCAATTCAATGTATGAAGCAATGCAGAGTTTCACAAACGATGCCCCTGAGTTGCAGAAATCCCTGGATGAGAAGGTAGCATGGGTAGAGGAATTATCGATATTCGGATACCAACCCAATACCTCAACCCTTACTGACTTAATCACTATCGAGACAGTTAACTCATACGCCGCAGGTTTCGTGGGTACACTGGCAGGATTTACCACCGGACTTGTGACAGTACTCATTTTCCTCCTGTTCATCATTCTGGAGGCAGAGACTCTCCCGAAGAGAATCAAGGCAGCCTACCCGGATGATGTAGAGAGGGTGATGTCTGTGGCCTCCGACTCTGGAGATGGAATCAATACCTATGTCATCACCAGAGCCTCAGTAGCTTTCGGTCAAGCCGTTGTCGCCGCAGTCGTATTGACTTACATGGAAATCCCATTCGTCTTCCTATGGGTTTCAATTACATTCCTGATGGATTTCATCCCCTATGTCGGAGCACTACTCTCGATCATCCCTCCCATTCTCCTAGGCCTAATCGTGCTGCCTCAGACATCAGCCTTGATTCTGATCGCTCTTTTAATTGCCAATCAGCAGGTCTGGGGCGGTATAATCGAGCCGCAGCTAGCGGGACAGAGACTGGACATGTCACCAATCGTCCTACTCCTGCTGGTCGCCTTCTGGGGTTGGGCATGGGGAATAATGGGAATGGTCCTCGGAGTCCCGCTTGCAGTCATCATGAAGATTGGGTTGGAGAGTGACCCAAGGACCAGACCGATAGCAATCATGCTATCGAGGGACCCGGATTCCAAGTCACCTTAACCGCTCCACGTACACCGCCACCACTCCATCCGAGGTAACTCTGACCGGATCTCCGAGTCCCTCATTGCTGAGTCCCTTTGTCGACATCTGGAGTTGCTTTCCTGCCAACTCCCATTTCCCGCCAGTAACATTCACTTTCATGCAACTTTCTAATGCAAAGACTGAGAATTTTCGACCCTTTTCCATGGGCTCACTGAAACCATTATTTGAGGGGCTCACCAGATGCAATACTCCAGATTCGTAATGCATCCTGACATTCATTCCATCTGGGACCTCATTCAATGTAGCGAAGACGCCAAAGACATGTCCATAGTCCCCGCCCTCAACACCTATGACATCAATCTCTGTAACTCCCAGTGAACTAACGTAGTGAATTGATTTTGAGAGGTCACTCTTACTTTGATCCTCGAGAAAAATAGATTTATCCTCCCACACGGAATGTTTCACTGAATCCAAGTCTCCAAGGACCTTGGAGACGTCATATCCCATCGATGAGGCCTTATCAGCACCGCCATCAACTCCGAAAATGAGAGATTTAGAACTTGTGATTTCTCGAGCTATGGTATCACTAGGTAAGTCTCCGTTGCACCAGAGTATTACTTTCATTCAATCACCGCTTTCTTGCAGTTACCTTTCCTTCCAAGACTAGGTCGACATCTTCCAATTCCACGGTGGGCTTAATCATCACTCCCCTAATTTGGTATCCTACCCTAGAACTTCCCCCAAGGGATGAGTTATCCCCTATCGCGACATACGAGGAGCCTCTGACGACCTGATCCTCCAGTTGGTTTCCGGATAGGCGCGATCTTGGGTTCATCCCGAATCCGAATTCCGCTAGGGTGCCGACCTTGTCAATTTGAGATATCTTCACCGAGGATCTAATCGAATCCATCTTGGAAATCAGGTCCTCAGAAACAGACCCCCCAGAAATTTCGATCACATTGCCTTCTTCGACCAATAACGTCACTGGCTCATCCAGCATTTCACCGTCAAGTGATCCGTCAATCACAATTTTCCCATTCGCGCTCCCTTCCTTTGGAAGGACGAATACCTTACCTGTTGGGAGATTCGTTATCTGCCCTGGCCGATTGCAGATTCCGTTGTCCTCAAGTATCCATCTTGCTCCGGTTGTGAAAGTAAAATCAGTCCCCGAGGATGACTTCACTCTCACTAGGGTTCTCTTCCTGAGTAGGCTGTTTAGTCCCGAAATCTCCTTTTTCATCGCCCCATAATCTGCAGTCATCCCTCCCTTTGATAGAATTTCTGATGTTATACCCGGCATAGATGCAATTCTCGCATTCTCTCTTGAAGCGTTCCTTCTAGCTCTGGTGTGAGTCAGAGAGCTCTTTGTAGCGATTAAGACAACGTCCTGTTGCCTCATCAGCTCAGCAACGGGGTCTGGAGGCTCTGCCCCTTTCTTGTGGGAGGGTGGCATCATCATTAGCAAAACTCTGTCAGTTACCTCGGCTGCCGCTTCATAGAGAGATTGCCCTACTTCTGAGCAGTGAGGGTCAGTGACAATTAGCACATGTTCTGAGGGCCTTATCTGCATACAAGTCCTGACAACGGACCTAGAAGAAGTCAGCATCGCCTCTGCCAATTCTTCAGAATCAGCGACACCTATTTCGCCCTCCTCTGCCATCTGAACCGTATCGCGGAGTGGGTCGTTGTTCAAGGACACTCCGAATGTCAAATCAGTTAACCAAGCCACTCAAAGGGAGATATGCATTGCGAATCGTGATGAAGGGAGTCGCGACGGTTAGAGCAGTCAGTTTACTAGCAGTTGTTGCAATCGCATTGGGGTTGTGGATGTCATATGGGTTTGTTCAGGACTCAGATGCGGTTAATCAGGACGAAATGGAATCAAGTTTTGCCACAATCGAGAATGACGCGGCTCCCTCCGACCAGGGAATGGATCTAGAAGATGAAAACAAAGAGAACCATGATGGCAGTAACAGGGAGCTATCAAACGGCTTGATAATCAGTGGCTTGGGAACTTTTGGCTCAATTCTCCTAGGGTCAGTTCTACTGGAGTTCGTCAGGGTAATTGTATTGATGGCTCTACTGACTCCATTATTGTCTAGACTTAGGGGAACCAGAGAAGACCTACTCACAAGAGGTAGAATAATGGGTTATCTTGAAGCCAATGCAGGAATTCATTTCTCAGCATTGAGGGATGCCCTGGGGTTGGCCAACGGCGTTACAGCCTACCATTTGCAAGTTTTAGAAGCAAGAGAAGATGTTTACTCTTGGAGGGATGGAAAATTGAGACGTTATGCTCCTTCTGGAATCTCGAAGTCTGAATTAGGACGAATAAAGAGTCCGATAATCGGAACTAGGCTAGCCATCCTTGAGGTACTCGCAGACTCAGGTACGCTCGGAGTTTCCGGTAGCGAGATCAGAAAGAAAACTATGATTTCAAGACAGCTCCTCAGCCATCATCTGGCTGAATTGAGGAAATCCGATATCATTGAGCCCGCGTCAGAGAGGAAGAGGCCGAATTGGAAGCTCTCCTCTAAGGGACTGCAGTCATTGGAGACCTCGAAGAAGCTCTCTATCATCGAGTCTTCAGCCTGACTACTGTAACCTAATGGCCCCGATAGAGAACTTCCTTCAGTCCTGTTCAAGTACTATGCCCTGCTGGCGGATAATAATGGCACTAGGAACAGTAAAGTGGTTTAACTTCACGAAGGGGTATGGATTTATCGAGCAGGAAGAGGGTGACGATCTATTCGTACACAAGTCCCAAGTCGAGGGACAAATAAGAGAGGGTGACTCTGTGGAGTTCGAGGTTGGAGAGGGTCCGAAGGGGCCTAACGCAATCAATGTCAAGAAGGTAGAATAGTCATCAACTGCCGTATTTCAGTGCCTCATTCCTCAATGAAGCATTGATGATGCATGAATGCATGAATATTAAGTCAGAGATTCTGATGTATCTCGTCCATGGACCAGAACTTGGATCTACAGATCGCCGCCCTGATCTTTCTAGGCGGCACGCAGAACCTCGTCTCCGGCAGTGATCACGGAGGCGTTGAAACGATGAGTGACGAAGGGGAGGTAGAGGCTGAACCGGGCAATACAATAAATCTCATTCCCCAGGATATTTTGTCCAATCATCTTACCATTCCGTTGATATGTGGAACCACATTACGAGAATCATGAACACCAAGAGATACGCCGCAGTCCTCACACTTATCATGATGATGTGTGCAGGATGTCTAGCCGCATTTGATGACGTGGTGGACGACGTGTTTGACGACACTGTCGAATACATAGATGGTGAGTATCCAATGCTAATGCTCCCAGAGAGGGACAGAGGAGAGCCCGGTCTACATGGATATGAACAGTGCGAGGAGCTTCTGGACGATCTCAGAAAGGCGACATACGATGAGATGCTAGTGAATCTCGATCAACATTCATACTGGCACTGGTCCGCCGGTCCAGTGTGGGCGTTTACGGATGATGTCGTTTTTTCTGATGGCGCAGTTCCCGAAGCGACAGACTCCTCCACGGGTACATCTACAGACACTGGAGGCCAAAGCCGAGAGGGAGAATTTTCTGGAACGAACAACCAAGAGGCGGGCGTCGATGAGGCGGATTTCCTGAAGACCGACGGTTACAACATATACATGCTAAATGGGAATAAGCTAGTAATCATGGGAGTCCCGGAGTTTGGAGAGGTAACACTGGACTCCAATATCACACTCGAGGGTAATCCTCTGCAGATGATGCTCGAGGGAGACAGACTCGTTATAGCCTCGATGATTTACACTTGGAATCTTCCTACCAATCACCCTCTACGTGACTTGCTTATTGATGAGGTGCCATGGGGATATGAAGCCCGTGTAAACAGCCTAGTGAAGTACACGGTGGTGGATGTGTCCGACAAAACGTCGCCAAGCGTGGATAGAGAGTTGTACTTGGAAGGCAACTATCATACTTCACGATTGGTAGATGGAACTGTTAGATCAGTCACTCATCTATGGTCAAATGTCAACGGGATTAGGAATTGGGTGGAGCTCCCCGAGAACTACTGGTCCGAGGAAGGAGAGGCGAAGATCGAGATTTGGAATCAGAGCGTTACCGAGACTATTGAGCACAATAACGAAATAATCTCGTCCCTAACGTTGGCAGATTTCGCACCCCAGATGTATGAGACTGTCGAATCTGGGTTGTTTGTTTATCCTGCGAGCTCCCAGGACTGCTCAGAGTACTCAGCGAGCGAATACAGCGCCGGAAGGGGCTTTACGACCATAATGACACTCGATCTTTTCGGAGATGATTTGGAAATGGAGGTAGATCACATAACATCATCTTGGGCACATGTATATTCCTCGCAGGATATGCTAATACTCGCTGAACCTGCAAACGACTGGTGGTGGTTTTGGAGGAATTCGGATTGGGACGATGCCACCAACATCCACTCCTTCGATATAAGTGAGCCTGGATACACCCAATATATTGGTTCAGGCAGAGTCGATGGAACAGTCCAAGATCAATTTTCCATCTCAGAGTTCGAGGGATCCGTCAGGATCGCTTCAACTTCTGATGCATGGGCCAGATGGTGGTTATTAGACGAGGTCGATGAAAACGGAGAGCCAATATGGAATGGCCCCACAAATCAGGTATCAATACTACAACCCAACGAGGAAGGTGAACTTGAGCAAATAGGATTCATTGGCTCCATTGCTGAGGGGGAAACGATATGGAGCGCTAGATTTGTTGGAGATAGAGGATATCTGGTAACCTTCGAGAATATAGATCCCCTATGGGTCATCGACCTTTCAGATCCCACTAACCCCGTTATTCTAGGGGAGCTTGAAGTTCCAGGGGTCTCAACCTATATCCATCCGGTAAATGAAAATACGTTGCTCACGATTGGAATCGGACCAGGTGAGGATGGACTAGGTTTAGATTGGTCAACAACGCAAATATCACTCTTCGATATCAGCGATCCAACGAATCCAACACTTGCCGACTCACTCCCTATTTCCCCTGTCAAAGTCGATGAGAACTGTGAGGATGTCAGAGGTTGCGGATGGTCGTGGTCATGGTCTGAGGCTACGTATGAGCACAAGGCATTCACTTACTGGGCTCCTGACGATCTTCTCGCAGTTCCTCTTTCCACATACAGGTACTTCTATGATCAGAATGATGGATATGGGGGCTATGAGTATGTTTCAATGCTCAAACTGATTAGTGTGGATATAGACAATCTCAGCTTATCCTTACATGGCGAGGTTGATCACTCGTCATTCTACAACAATGATGATTCGGGCACATACTGGTGGTATTCGTACTCTACAGACATTAGGCGTTCGATATTTATGGGTGATTTCTTGTATGCGTTTTCAGCTCTTGGAGTTACGATTCACAGCACATCAGATCTCGATCCAATTCAGGAATTGCATATCCCTGGTCATGAATCCCCTTGGCATCTCGAGGAGGAGGTAGAAGAAGAGGAGAATGAATCTTCATCTGAGGAGCAGACTCATCCATGCAACGAACCCGAAGCAGAGAACTGTGATGATTAGGGGTTTTATCCGAACCTTAGAGCTCTCCCAACTGATCCGGGTCGGGCGATTGGTACTCCGCGTAGATCCCCTCCCAATTCCCTCTTGTGTACAACCTTACCATCGACGATGGTGTAAATCGGCCAACCGGTAATCTCCCTTCCTGCATAAGGCGTCCATCCTACCCTCGTCCATGTGTCTGAGTCAGAGATTATCCTCCTTGTATCAAGATCCACGAGGGTTAAATCACCATCAAAACCTTCGATAAGTGAGCCCTTGTTTTTTATTCCGTAAACTCTAGCTGGGCCTTCGCACATCCATTTGACCACATCAGAGACACTACATTGCTTGTCCATGGCATGGGTAAGCATCACGGGAAGGGAGGTCTCTACCCCGGGCATTCCCGCAGGAGCGTTCGGGTATCCTACTGATTTGGATTTTAATGTGTGTGGTGCGTGATCGGTAACTACACAGTCGATTGTGCCATCCTTTAGCCTCCTCCAAAGAGAATCCTTGTCATCAGTATACCTAATCGGAGGATTCATCAAGGCACGAACTCCAAGCTCTTCCACATCATCTTGATCGAAAGTAAGATGTTGGGTACATACCTCTGTGGTTATTAGGTCGCCTTTGTTCAAGGACAACCAATCTGCTTCAGCACCGCTGGTTAGGTGAACTATGTGTAGCCTGTGATTGTGATCTTTAGCCAGCGCAGAAGCTCTTTTCGTGGCAATTAGTGCACACTCCACATCCCTACATTCGGCATGGGCGGCAATATCTTCTCTGTGTTTGAACTGTGGTATTCTAGACTGCAACCTATCTTCATCCTCTGCATGAGTGGCTATGACTCCTCCCGTGTTGGCAAAAATATTCTCTAGGTGCTTCTGTTCATGAACAAGCAAATCACCAGTACTACTGCCCATGAAGACTTTGATACCACAAACACCGTCCATCCCCTCAACACTGCGCATCTCCTGAACATTGCTCGAAGTGGCCCCAATGAAAAAACCATGATTCGTAACAGTTTTTCTTGCCGCTAATTGGATCTTGAATTCTAGCTCTGCTCTACTAGTCGCATTAGGAACAGTATTGGGCATATCAAGAAACGATGTGATTCCCCCAGCGGCAGCGCCCCTGCTCCCACTTTCAAGGTCCTCCTTCTCAGGATTTCCCGGATCTCGGAAGTGAACGTGTGGATCGATAGCTCCAGGGAGTAGATAAAGTCCAGTAGCATCAATAATCAGCTCTCCGGGATGATGATCTAGCCCACCGTTTGGAGCTATAGTTTGGATAATTCCAGATTTGACCCGGAGATCCCCCTCTACAATACCACTTGGAAGAACCATTGCCGCATTCTGGATTAGAACGTCCCCGCCCATGGTGTCACTGGTGCTTGGCGTGTATTCTAGCACATCACCATTGCCATAATATCCGGGCTAAGAATTGAGGTTGTGTTCATATATGGCAAATGCGCCGGGAATACAACGGGTTGGAGTAGTCAGGTTATCTCGTCGGGCTCATAACCCGGAGATCGGTGGTTCAAATCCACCACCCGTTACCAACAGTAAATCTAAACTGAAAGTGAAAAAACGTGTTACTGAATAGAATTTTTACAAAATATTCACTTTCAAAATACAGATGCACCCCATCGTTTGTTCATATACCTCCGTGTACCGGTTGTGTTCATACAAGGTGAGGACATGGACGAAAAGACAGCAAGTGAAAAACTCGATGAAGAAGAAGTGGTGATTGATGTGGACGAGCCTCAGGCCACTATAGAGGACCTTCCGGGTGTAGGCCCAGCAACAGCTGAGAAGTTAAGGGATGCTGGATTTGATGACCTACTTGCCATAGCTGTGATGAGCCCCTCTGAATTAGGGGAGCAAGCAGAACTTGGAGAAGCAGTATCTGCGAAGATAATAGCCGGAGCCAAGAAATTAGCAAACATTGGAGGATTCATCAGCGGTGTAGCCCTCCTGGACAAGCGTAGTAAAGTCATGAAACTAACATCCTCGACAAGTGCACTGGATGAACTACTCGGAGGCGGTTTCGAAACCCAGTCGATAGTCGAAGTTTACGGGGAGTTCGGAAGTGGAAAAACTCAGGTCGGCCATCAATTAGCCGTAAATTGTATACTTCCTGTTGAGCAAGGCGGGTATGGGGGCGAGGTTTTCTATATCGATACTGAAGACACATTCAGGCCAGAAAGAATCACCCAAATGGCCGAGGGGATGGGGTTGGACGCATCCGAAGTCTTAGAAAGGATTCACGTCGCTAGAGCTTACAACTCAGCACACCAAATGTTGTTGGTTGATGAAATACAGAGGATGGGGAGAAGCATTGACGTTAGACTGATCATCGTCGACTCACTCACAAGCCATTTCAGAGCTGAATTCCTTGGACGAGGGATGCTCGCAGCCAGGCAACAGAAGCTCAATAGACATCTCAAAGATCTGAAAAAGCTGGCTGATGTAAACAATGCACTTGTTTTGGTGACAAATCAAGTTCACTCCAAACCCGATGCAATGTGGGGGGACCCAACGAAGCCGATTGGTGGACACATCGTCGGGCACGCAAGCACATTCCGCCTGTACCTTAGGAAATCCAAGGGGGGCCGTAGAATTGCTCGCCTAGTGGACAGTCCTAACCTACCTGATGGGGAGGCGGTCTTCAACGTGACAAGCGAGGGTCTGCGGGATTGATCACCCGCGGACCCCGTGTCCGACTCAATTGAGTTCGGCCATTGCCATTCTGACTTCACTAATCAATGAGCCTAGATGTTCCTCTCCAAATCCAAGCTCTATATCAGCGGCTGAGAACAGTTCTGGGAGGGTCTTTGTATTGCCCAAGGCCATTGCATTGGAGTAATCAGAAAGGGCCTTAGCCGAATCCTTCCTTTGAGTTCTCCATAATTGCAGGGCACCCAATTGTGCTATTCCATATTCAACATAGTAGAATGGAACACCAAATAGATGGCCCTGCTGTTGCCAAGACGTATCCCTGTGCCCCTGATAGTCACCCCATTCCATATTGGACCCGAACCTATCTCTTATCGAGTTCCAAACGGTTTTCCTTTCATCCCTGGTGTGCCCTGGATTGGAGTATATCCAATGTTGGAAAGAATCTATTGTCGCAATCCATGGTAGGAGGAAGATAATACCTTCAAGATGTCCTATTCTAGCCCTATTCGCCTCCTCATCGTTATAGAATTCCCCCCATTCATTCTGAGTCATCAATTCCATGGACATTGATGCTACTTCGGCGAATTCTATTGGGTAACTTCTCTCTCCAATCAACTCCAGATGACCACAGTATATTGAGTGGAATGCATGTCCTGCTTCATGAATCATTGTCTCTAGATCGCCTTGTAAGCCAGCCGCATTCATGAATATGAATGGTACCCTGCTCTTCTGTAAGTAATACTGGTAACCTCCGGGCGCTTTGCCCTTTCTTGTGTCAAGATCGAGAGTATCCATCTCCACTAACATGTCGAACTTCTCTCCCAAATCTGTAGACATTCTGTGAAATAACCTCGAAAGCTTGTCGACCATCTCATTCACGTCGGCAAATGGCTTCAACGGAGCCCTCCCCTCAAGGTCAGGCCCTACCCCAGTCTTCTCGTTCACATCCCATGGCCTCAAACTCCCGAGGGAGAGAGAATCTATTCTTCTAGAATTAATCTCCCTCATCAGAGGAACGCAAACTGCTTCGATCGCGTCATGGAATTCAAGGCAGTCATCCTTGGTGTAATCAAACCTCTCCATTGCTCGGAACATATAATCCGTATATGTCTCAAATCCAGCGTTTATTGCCATCTCATTCCTTATCTCGATAAGCCGATCAAATATCTCAGAGAGCCTTCCTTCATCCTCCAGCCTCCGATCCGCAACTGCCTTCCAAGCTCCTTCTCTGACCGACCTTTGATTTGACTCGAGAAAAACTCGCATTTCAGGAATTGTATATTCCTCACCCTCGTACTCCACGCTCATTGCACCATTTATCGTCTGAGCCTCGGTCACCAGTTTTGTCTGCTCCACACTCAGTGGAATGTTCTCCTTCCTGAAAATCTCAACATCATTTTTCATTGACCTAATCATCAAATCATATCTTTCTGGCAAGTCCACAATGGCTTCATGACCAACTATCCTACGATTAAGAGAGTCAGAGAATTCGGAAAGCTTGGGCCGAACATTCTCGACGAAATCTAGGAAGGCACCCTTCTTCTCTTCGTTCTCCGTGTCACAGGTCATACCAATGTACAGCAAGGCACCTTTTTCCGAGATATGTTCGGACAACTCAGAAGCATCTCTGATAATGCCCTCTAAACATTTTGAACAAGAAATCTTCCTATTTAGAAGCTCTTCAGTATATGCTTCAACTTCTTTCCAGCTACTCGGGTCAAAGTCATCATCGACGTATGAACCAGCATTCTTCCCAGCACCATTATTCACCATATAATCGCCACTGGGCATGTTAATATTACTCTGACTATCAAAAATTCAGAAATCACTCATTGATGCGTGCAGTACGAATGATTGTTCTAGCATAACGTCTTCTATCGACTCCCCATCATCAGCATATCCTATTTTTACGAGACCTTCTCTAGAAGGACAAGGTCTCGTCGGCATCATCGAACCGCCCAGGAGCTCTATCATCTTCTCCGCTTCCTTTGAGTAAGTATTGTATTCCTCGATTGGGAGATTCGTATCGCCAATTGATTCCCCAACATCTAATTCGGGAAGACGAAGTAGCCAAGCCTTGCAGTCTCCATTTGAGACTCCAGATCTATCTATAGCAGTACTAATCTGTCTAGTCCCAGAAACAATCCTGAGAAATTCTGCCCCTAAATCCCTCGCGACCATGCTACCCCGATCTTCGTTGACTCTCGCTTTGTGCCAAACTGACCATAGATGAACCTCACTGGCAATAACATCGAAGGAGACCATAACCCAGCGATCATCAGGCCTAAATTTATTGATTTTTGAAATCAGCGCAGGCACATCTTCTATCGTCGATGAGAAACTGACCGCCCAAGCTGGAAACCAAGGAACGGTTCTCATCAACTCACGGGATACCCGGAGTTCAATTGTACTTTCTCTTATCTCTTCTAACCTTCCGACCTGCTTGTTTTACGATATTTTCAACCAATTTATGACTCCACCCTCTTAGGTCAGAAAGCCTCTCCCGGTCTTTCTCTGTGAGCTCCGCAACGTCTGAAACCATACTCACTCCCAGTAGTTCGGACATTTCTCTAGCCCTTACTCTGCCTATTCCTTTGAGAGATACTAGTCCAAGAATATCAGATTTGCAACCATATCTTACTCTTCCATGGACCTCTGCTATTGATTCGATAAGTGCCTCGTGAGCGTCCCTGTTCATACTCGAAAGGTCGTCATCCTCAATTACAATCCTCCTTGACGCATACAGTAGCCACTCAGCTAGCTCTACCCTACTTCTGAGATCCCCTGGCTGGACCCCCCACTCCCTCTCAATATTCTTCATAGTTTCTTCATCCATCCACGATCGTAAAACCAAGGCCCCCTTCATTCGCCTATCTTCATCGTGATCTACCGCAGTACAGAGCATTTCTCTCTCATGAATGTGTAGTGATGATTGAATTTTTTCATAATCGGACTTCCTTAACCATAGGGGCAAAAAGTCCGGAGTGCAAGAAACCAGATGCAACAGACTCATCGGAGAGTACTGCATAAATTCGTCATGGCCCGAAATAATCGACATTGCTTTTCCTAGGCCATCGCGAATAATTCTTCCAGATAATGGGTTCAAATATAGTCTAGAAATTCTAGAGCCTAGTGAGGTTGGAGAGTATGTCATAATTTGGGATTCTTCCAAGCCCACTCCCTCTTCACTTATTGAAATCGCTTTCTTGAATCCAAAAACTGCGGGACCGCTCCTTTTTTTCGCAAATACCCTTTCCTTATTTAATTCAGACAATTCGACCCCCAATACCGAGGCAGCTGAATCTGCCCATGATGGAATCTCATCAGACCAGTCTTCATCCTCTGTCGAAGAAACAGGATTTTCACGTACTTTGTCTGCAACAGTATCAGATTCCCCCTCTCTGATAATCATCCCATTCTCAACCAGCCATCTGATGGTCTCGTCTAGTTTCCCATTTAGAGCGTCAGAACTCATCTGGGTAGCAAGGAAAGTACTTCTAAAGAATCCCCCGATGGAGTACCTATCCCTGACTACTCCACTTGAGATGAGTGAAAGTACGTGAGTAAGTAGGGCCGGGTCTTCAACCGCACTCCTTGCCATTGGATTGGCTAATTTTGATGTGACCTTCTCAGGCTCGCCCCGCAAATATAGATCAACAAGCCTCTTTTCCTCGTCAAGGTCCTTGGAGAGGATCCAAGCGTCACCATAATCGTCATACTTAGGCCTCCCTGCTCTCCCCAGCATTTGCCTCACTTCCATCACTGATAGAGGCATGGAGGCGCTAGCCGCGGCACTCCATCTCCTGAAATCCCTGATTACGACCCTCCTTGCGGGGAGATTGACACCTTGAGCTAGTGTTGGTGTGGCAACTATACATTTGATATCCCCGTTTTTGAAGGATCTCTCTATCGCCTTTCTCTGTCTGTTGGTAAGGCCAGCATGATGAAATCCTACTCCGCCCTTTGCAGATTTAGCCAAAGAGGACCCAGTCGAAGAGTCCTCTCCCCCTATGGAAATTTCCTTGGAAAGTGAATTCCACTTCTTGATATCCCCCTCAGAGATTGCACTACAATTGTCTTTCGCTAGCTTCAACATAAATTCTGAAAGAACTCGTGCTTCCTTTGCAGCCGAGGCCCGTGATGAGACGAAAACAAGTAATTGGCCACCAACCGAAAGTGTATCCTCAAGAGCCGCCTGTAGCCTCCTATTTTTCATTCCAGACAAGGTTCGTGATTTTTGTAAATTATTCTCATCAGACCCTTCAATTTTGTGGATATTTACATCTAAATCAGTCATTATCCCGTAATGCAGAGGAATTGGACGCCAATCCGACTTCACGTGTTTTGCACCCAGCCATCTAGCAAGCTCCTCAGAATTTCCGACGGTCGCCGAGAGGGCGATGATTTGAGCCTCTGGCCTGATATGCATTATCCTAGAAATTGTGACTTCCAGAGTTGGTCCTCGGGAATAGTCATTCAGAAGATGGAACTCGTCAGAGACTACAACACCTAGGTTCTCCAAAAAACCCGATCTGGTTCTAAGTATAGAGTCAAGTTTTTCGCTCGTACAGACTAAAATATCTGAGTCATCTACTCCGTTCGACTCGCCTCCTCTATCGCCAATGGCCAAGCCAACAGTCAATCCAACTGCACCGGCCATTTCTTTCAGATCCTCAAATTTCTCACTTGCTAGTGCTTTCAGAGGGACAACATAGGCCCCCCTCATTCCTTTCATATCTTTAATCAGACGATTGATCATGCCGATGTAGGCAACCAATGATTTACCACTAGCAGTAGGAATGGTGAGCATGAGGCTTTTACCCTCAAGGACAACGGGCAAAGCCTCAAGCTGAGGCGGAAAAAAATCCTCAATGCCCCACCTTTCCCTCAAGAATTCGGTAATTCTTGGGTCAATTCCCAAGTGCTCCGATCCATGACTCTCGGTCGCCACGATTATCCTTATGTTGGGCCGTTCTAAAGGATACCGCGGATATTAACCTAATTCCATCGATGATATGCGGGATGGCCTTCGGTAACTGCGACAAATAATCCCTCACCAGTTGCGCACAGCTTGTCACCGCAGGTCAGGCTCATTCTTATTTTTGCTCTGTCCGGAAGAAGCTCGACAACCTCTGAGTCTATTTTCAGTATCTTATCATTGGGCGTCGGTCTTCTGAGACTGACGCTATACGAGGCAGTGACCGTACAAGGAGGCTCAGTTGAACCTCCTTGATCCATCAATGCTATTGCCGCAGTCCAATTTCCATGACAGTCCAGTAGTGATCCGATAATTCCCCCATTCACCATTCCTGGAAAAGCCTGATGATGCTCCTCTGGGTCGAATTCCATTGTAAGCCCGTTCCCCTTTCTGAAAGACCTTATCTTCAGCCCCTTTTCATTGGAGGGGCCACATCCAAAGCATATGCTACTGGGTGCGTATTCTTCCTGTACAGAGAGGGGGGCTCGGTCTTCCATGCACATTGGAGGGGCTCGTAGGAATTGAATAATTCCCAAATCCCCACTAACGTATCCTATTTATGTTGAACCTACTGGGAGGGTTGTTGACCGTTCCCACAGAGGGCTCAGACAATGAGCAAAGCTCCGAAAGGCCCGAGAGCCTACTTCCCAGGTCGAAGAGAAGAAGATTCACACCACTGAAGGTGGCGAATCAGATCCCAAAGAGGCGTAGAAAAGAAATCGAAAAGGCACTCGAGGGAAGCTCTGGTACACCGAAGAAGTGGTCCCGTCAGAATGGTCCAAAGAATCACGCTTTTCTAAGGAAGAGAATCCCGCCCGGATCGATCAGAAGATTGGAATTCGATCTTCTTTCAGTAGACATTGGTGAATCCTGGCCAATCCCAATCACAGTCGTTCATGGGGCTCGCCCGGGCCCAACAATTACTTTACTTGGAGCTGTTCATGGCAATGAACTGGTGGGGCCGTTAGCACTTACCTATCTGTCCGGGCCCAATTTCATCGGAAGTGGAAAGGCAATCGATCCAGACGTCTTATCGGGAACAATTAGGATTGTTCCTATTGTCAATATGCCGGGTTACAAGATGAAGAGTCGCTACATGCCCGACGGCAGGGATTTGAACAGATCATTCCCCGGAAAACCGGATAGTAACACTTCTTATCGGGTAGCGAACAGATTTTGGAAGGAGATAATTGCCGGAAGTGACTATGTTATCGACTTGCACACCGCAGCTGTGGGAAGGACAAACATGCCTCAGATTAGGGCTAATCTTGCTCATGCATCCAGTAATAAAATAGCCAGATCGTTTGGAATTGAAGCAATCTTGGATAATGTCGGTCCCAAGGGCTCTCTCAGAAGAGTTACCAATGATGCCGACATAGCCTGCGTGACCTTCGAGGGAGGAGGTCCAGACGAACTAGACCCAGAATCGGTACAGGTCTCTTTGTACGGAATACTAAATGTCCTGAGATCATTGAGAATGATTCCAGGGCATCCGAGCAGACCTAGCTTCAGGATCCTTGCATCCGGATCTCTATGGATTAGGTCTGATCAGGGTGGTTTACTGGATGTACTTGCGCCAGCTGGGAGCTTCGTAGATGAGGGGGAAGTCGTCGCTACGGTGACTAACCCGGAGAGGCCATCTGAGTCTCATGACATTATATCCCCAACAAGGGGGCTGATAATTTGCTCTGCGACTAATCCTTTCGTTACTGCTGGAACCCCTGTGGGGCATATTCTACCTGTCTCCAAAGGAGTTCAAACAATCAGGAAGAGACTCGATGAGGACGATTGTTTGGTAATAAGCGGAGCTGATGGTGATCCGGTTTGGAGAGATGACGACGAAGTTGAGGACATTACCGTTGGAGGGGAGTGGTCCGGCGGAAATGTGGACGCCGAGTGGTCAACAAACCCTCCAACAGATTCCGACGAAGAGGCTGCTGAATCAGACCCTTCTCAGTAACTACCTGGAGGTGGAGGTGGGGGGAAACTACCCTCATCCAATCCCTGTTCGGATGGTGATGAGGAAGAAAAAGAGGACAGATCGGGAGCACTGGGTATGGCATACAATTCACTGTCATTAGAGGTGTAATCTCTGCCAGATTCTGAGCCAACTTCTCGCGGACTGATCTGGTAGAACTCGTATGCCTCTCTTACCTTTCTTCTGTAGGAAATCTGAGATGTCAAAAGATAGGTAGCCCCTATGAAAAGGGACAGAGATACAACAAAAGAAACTATTCCCAGCGGGGTTTGGATGTATGAAACCAATCTTTCAGCCAATGTGTCAGGCGTCTTTGAGATAATCAAGTCAAAGCTCCAAGCAACCTCCGTTACCACCCCATTCTCGATTATTGAGGCAGATACTCTCTGCTCTCCACTGCCTCCTGAGCACAAATAAATCTCCAGATTCCCTACGGGGGAATCGCAATTGAGTTCAGGTATTGATATATTGTCTCCTGAGTAATTTCCATCTTCAGAAAAATAGAAGTCGCCAAATTTCCAAGAGACGCTATACTGCACCCCCTCTGGTATTGGTCCGATATCTAATTCCAGTGTCTGGTTTTTGCTGTACCATGTCACGATATCTGAATCTGAGGGAGAGGCGGAAAGATACGGCAGTCTTGAAACGTCATCATCAACTAAATCGTTACAGTTGTCGTCGACACCATTCCAAGTCTCTATTGCTCCCGGATAGACCGATTCGTCATTATCGTCGCAATCCTCGAAATCTAGATAGCCATCTTCGTCACTATCAAAATTGAACACTAGTGGGTCAGAACCGATGTCCAGGATTTCATCACCATCGGAATAGCCATCGCTGTCAGTGTCGGATTGAATTGCAGATGTCATGTAGAGGTGGAACTCATCATAATCCTTCAGAAGATCCCCATCAGTATCGATGTCAAGGAAGTCTTCGTCTATAGATTCGTCACAATCATTGTCCTTTCCATCAAGTGACTCGGACAGATAACCTGCTCTTTCGGGGTCATTGTCATCACAGTCTTCGAACCAGTACTCGCCATCTCCGTCTTCATCAGGATCTACCATGATCGGATCAGTCTTCGTGATACTGATTTCGTACCCATCAGGTAACCCGTCCCCATCAGTATCTCCGTCATAGGGATTCGTCGAGATATTATGGTATTCTTCATAATCACTTAGCTCATCTCCGTCTGTATCAATAAACTCGAAACCATCGTCCATGACTTCGTCGCAGTCATTGTCAATTCCATCAAGAACCTCAATCAGACCGGGGGATCTGGAACTATCTTGGTCATCACAGTCTTGGAACCAATACCAACCATCTCCATCGTCATCAGAATCAGCGGAATTCGGGTCACTCCCAAAGGTTAGAACTTCGATTCCATCACTAAGTCCATCGTCATCAGAATCACTGTCTAGATATTGTGTTTGATGTATGTGAAACTCCGGCCAATCCAGAAGACCATCCCCGTCTGAATCAGTGAAATTGAACCCCTCGTCTATTTGGGAGTCACAATTATCATCCACCCCATTCAGAGTTTCAGGCCTTCCCGGGTTTATCATCGGGTCCTGATCATCGCAATCATTGAAATGGTAGAAAAGGTCTCCGTCGTCATCTGGATCGAACAATAATGGATCACTGTCCCAGAAGTTCACTTCGACTCCATCTGATAGCCCATCGTTATCAGTGTCGCTCTGTAGTGGGTTGGTCCCGAATGTCATTATCTCATCATAGTCGTTTATACCATCTAAATCAGAATCAGGAGACAATGGGTTGGTACTGTGGTTCATGACCTCTTCGTAGTCATTCAATCCATCGTCATCTGTATCGGGGTCATAGGGATCAGTCCCCCAAATCTCAGTCTCATTCACATCCTCCAATCCATCATCGTCATGATCCAAATCCGCATCAGTCCCATGGAATATTAGCGACCAGTGATTCAAAGTACCATTATTTCCTACGTCCCCATCTCTAATTCTGAGTTGCCACTCCCCGAGGGAAGACTCATCCCAATGGTGAACTGTATTAAAGGTCCAATTGTCATAATCGTCTCCACTGTCGCTTCTTTCTTTTGCTAACCAAGATTCCTTTCCGGAGGGAGAAACAAGAACAATCTCTAACTCTCCTCTGTAGTCATGCGAAATGTCAACAACCACATCCACACTCTCGATTGCCAGGTCATCTGTGACTGTAATGTTGAAATCATCCCATCCAGATATCCCATCCCCCAGGTCAAAATTTGAATTCATCGGGCCAATACTGACGTTAACCTCGTCCTCAACAGTAGTCCAGTTGGAGGACATAGCAACCGCTGCACTGGCATCTACGGCACCAAATCCGTATTTGTGAGATACATCATGGCCAGCGCCGTTTATTTCCCAAGAAGAATCTGAAGGGTCATTGACCCTCGCGGTGTTGACCAGAATATGTTGGACGTCCCTCCAAGTTAGATTTTGATTTGCCTCCAGCATCAGGGCGATTACCCCTGAGACGAGCGGAGTTGCACTAGAGGTACCGCCAAACGTGTCTGTCACATTTCCAGATGAATTATACCCACCCGATCCGACAATGTCGGTGGTTGTGATAGCCTCTCCATCTCCATTTGAATGAGCGGCAACCAAGATATTGGCCCCTGGTTCAGCATAATATGACTGTTCTCCGAGGTGAGTTATCGCTGTTACAGCAATCGTATATCTGCTGTTAGCATAGCCATCATAGTTCGAGTCATCATCATTTGTGAGGCCATTCCCTGCGGCCCATGTGATTATGTTTCCAAGACCATCTCTCCCTTGGAAGACGTCATTTTCGAATGCTGCGGTCATGAGCGGCCCCGGGCCATCCAATATTCCCCCTGTGTCGCTGGGTCCCCATGAGTTGGAGTAAATGTCAATGTAGTCATTTTCATAGCTCAGAGCCTGAGACTCGTCGAAGTCGTTGATTGAGCATGCTATCAGTGTGGATCCTGCCAAACTCGCCCCAAAGGCCGCGCCCGAGACATAAATCGAATTGTTACCAGTAGCTCCTGCTACTCCTGCGGCCGCAGTTCCATGACCATCGAAACTCAGCGGGGTCGGGTCAGAGTCATCATTACACCAATCATATGAAGCTGATTGGTCATAGTTGGGCGCTATATCTGGATGAGATATATCCAGTCCATCGTCGACTATGCTGATTACGACGCCAGAGCCATTGTATGAGTCCCAAGCACCAGTTAGGTTAGCGTCTTCTCCGGATAGCCCACCAGTCTGACCACTGTTTTCTAGGTGCCACTGAGATCCGAATTCTGGGTCATTGGGATAGAATTTCTTTGTATGTTCCATCTTGATTACTGGAGAGAAACTCTCGATTTCTCCAATCTCCATGGCTTTGGTGAGACTCTCTATTGCTTTACCACCGTCTTCCATCTCCCAGATGTAGGACCCCGGCAATACCTTGGTCTCAAAACTTGAGATCGGATTAGAGAGAGATTTGGTGTGTTCATTCAGGGGAATTCCGGTTACAATGAGCCACTCCTTGGTGCTTAATATCTCGTCCTGTGAGTAACGTGATATGTCCTCAGCTCTATCAAATGCGAGCTGGACCGGAATCGAGTAACTTTCCATTATCGAAGAAGACTCGGAATTTTCTATCCGATCTCGCTCGTATTCGCCTGAAACAATCCCCGAAAATGGGGACAGAACAACAATCAGGACGATAGCGACTGCGTACCGCATGATATCACTCGCCGAACCAAGACATATAGCCGTTCGTAATCGCCGTTAGCAACTTGACTCATCGACTCTGGTTGAATTTGGAGATTTCAGCATGTACCTCAGAGTCGGTCATTAGCCTTCTTTGTGTCTTTGCAATATCGAAAAGAGCCTCTACCAATTCTCCTGTGACCTCATACCCGTTCTGCCTTAGCCACCATGTGATGTTGGACCTTCCACTCATGTGCCCTATTCGAATAACCTGGCTCAGTCCGTAGTCTCCGGCAGGTACTCCAGAGTATACTCTATCTGCAAGCCAGTGATCTCCCTTTTCCATTGCCTTGACAACTGCACTTGCATGAACTCCAGTGCCAGTCTCAAACGCATCTTCTCCAAAAACCGGATAGTTTCTGGGGAGGGATACACCAACATATTCGTGAGCCTTGTTCATGTATTCACTTAGAGATGTGAGGTCATTATTTATCACTCCCATCAGACTCAAATTCACCAGTGTCTGATCAATGGGCGCGTTACCGGATCTTTCTCCAACGCCTAGTGCAGTACCATGAATAACATCAGCTCCGGCTTCATATGCCGCCAGATTGTTTGCAACTCCAAGACCCCTGTCTTGATGACCATGCCAGTTTACTTCAATATCCCTCCTCTTGAATCCAGAGTCAGGAATCACTTCTTCCTGAATGAAACCAAGCAACTTTCTGACGCCGTTAGGAGTCACATGTCCACAGGTATCACAGACACATATCCTATCTGCCCCTAGCTCCATTGCTCTAGTGTAGACTTTTTTGATGTCGTCAGGCTTACTTCGAGTAGTGTCCTCCGTGACGAACATAACTGGTATGTCATTGCCAACCGCAAAGGAAACGGCCGACTCAGCTGTGGACATTATCCTGTCCATGGTCCAACCTTCAGCATATTGCCTGATAGGGCTGGTCCCGAGGAAAGCACTAGCCTGAATCTGACGCTCATGTTTCGATTGCAAGTCCACCAATGGCTCAATATCCGTTACCAAGGTCCTAACTGCACATCCCGGGCGGAGCGAGTACCCCATCTCGCCCATGTGTACAAGCATCGAGTCAATGTGGTTTATGTGATGGGGGCCTGCACCTGGAAGCCCGAGGTCAACCTTCTGTATCCCCAGTTTCTCCATATAATCAATAAGCTCTATTTTCTGGCTGATCGTAGGATTAACCGCACTAGGGCTCTGTAGCCCGTCTCTGAGGGTCTCATCATCGAACCAAAGCCCATGAGGGTGTTTAGAAGAATCCCTGGAAATCTCGTAATCAATGGTGTTCCAATCGAAGATTAGCTCCTTCTCCTCCATCGCACCACCTACCTGTTCGCTCTGCAACTAACTACCAAGTGCTTGAATCCATCGGGAGCGTAAGGTCAGTCAGTCGACACCCTCCATTCTGTTCCTGCTCTCATACTCTAGCTTGAAAATCAAAACTCCGCAAATCAATATCCCAGCGCCGACGCCCATAAAATCCCACCCAGATGAGACTAGGAGCAAGAAAAACATCGCTAGGAATGCCAATGAGAAATAAAACGACCGTGCTGCAGTCGGCATCCGCCCACTTCCGTCTAGTCCCTCATGAATATCTATTCTCCAGACAGTCGAGGCATACCACATGCTCAGGAGCAAACAAGACAATCTCAGGGCGTGGTATGCCCTATCTCCATCATCGAGATTACCGTTTGCTATTGGTGAGTAAAACGATGCCAAAATCAGAAGAATTGAGTATGCTTTCATCTCAGATAATGTTCTGGCGTTTCCTTTTACATTTGGTAGCATGGGCACTCCCACTTCCCCGTATTCCTTCGACCTGTAAAGTGCGAGTGCCCAGAAATGAGGGGGCGTCCACAAGAATATGATCAGAAACATCAGCCATGGCATAGAACTGCCTAAATCTGTAACTGAGGAGATTGCAGACTCGACTGACTCCGTTGATATTCCAAGAGAGTCATCAGAGGCAGACCACCCAACCAAGGGCGGTGTTGAACCAGCTATCCCCCCTATCACAATATTCTGAGACGTGGTTCTTTTCAACCAAATACTGTATATGAACACATAGAATAGCACACTAAATGCCGCCCAGAAAGCTGCAACAGAATTAGACATTAAGAAGAGCCACAAAGTCCCGATCATAGAAATTGAAACTCCAAAAACTAATGCGCTTGAAGGAGATATTTCCCCCATAGGGATTGGCCTACCAGAAGTTCTTGTCATTAGTGGGTCGATATCGCGATCATACCACATGTTGATTGAATTGGCGCCTCCTGCTGTTAGAAAACCTCCAATCAATACTACAATTATTGTCCAGGCAGTATCTTTCGTAAGGCCTCCACCTTCGAGTAAATCATGTGAAATAACGGCAAGAATGCCGGTAATTTGTAAGAGAATGACTACTTTAGGCTTGGTTAGAGTGAGGTAACTACCAATTTTTCCGCTCATCAATCCACCTAATCTTCAACAGTAATACTCGCTCCTCTGGGAGAGGACATAACTGTAACTCCGAGCCAAGCCGTGGCAAGAACAGTGAATGATACCGTTGCGACCATCAGGTGCGCTAGCGACAGGTACTCTGAGAAACTACCGGAATCCCATGATATGACGTAGGAAGCCCCCAGTAATCCATTCGCGAAGTATGTAGCAGTTGACGCCCAAACCCAGTTTCTCAGAGTGATACCACTTTGCCCATCCTGGCAATCTCTCCATATCTTGTATGAGCAGAATGCGAGCATCGCTCCAACTATGCTTACTAACCATCTGTGAACAATCTGGGATTGTAACTCCCAGTTTTCGATGTTCTGGACTAACTTACCGTTGCACAGGGGCCATGAGTCCAGCATCCCATCTACTCCGCACCCATAGTTAGCACCAGGTGTCGTGGAGACATAAACTCCAGAAAATAGGGTAATTAGAGTTGATATTGACAGGATTCCAACCAATTTCCTCCATTTCATCCCAATCAGGGGATCAAAGCTTATCCAATCCGGAAGCTCATCCTCATCTCGCCTTATCTCCATCCAAAGCCAAATTAGTGAAATTAGGAAGGCCATGGCAGATCCAAGATGTATGGCTACACTCCAATTCTCATTATCCATTTTTACGGTGAGCCAACCAATCGCCCCTTGCCACAAAATCAGTCCCAATGCCAGACTCGAGACTCCCTTAACTCGGGGGCTCGTCCAAGTCTCTTTCCTGACTAGTAGCCAGTTTAGGACCACCAGTGGGCCCACAAAGGCTCCCGCTAGTAGTCTGTGGAACCATTCTGTAAATATTTGGAACGATGAATACCTGTGTCCGGAACCTCTGGAATCTGCCTCATCAGGATTTTCTTCCCACCATTCCCCCTGTTCTTCCTCTGAGATATCAAATCCCCAAGTCCCAAAGCAAGTTGGCCAATCGGGACAAGATTCGCCAGCATCATAGATTCTTATCATCCCGCCCATTGAAATCACTAGGATTGTAAGCACAATCAAAACTTCAGTAGCCCTTCTGGGACTCACCGAAGATGTCAGGGGATCACCTCTTGAGAATTCACTCTTCTTCTAGGTGCGGGTCCACATCTATAGGTATGCGTTCCTGCTCGTATTCTAAGGTAGCTATCTTCATTGGGTCAAGAACTACTCTCTCCTTTGCCTCGTCAACCCCGTATAGTTGAACTAACTCGTCATTGAATTTCTCCCGAAGCTCGTTTTCTGTTACATACAGAGGGGCTCCCATGCTAATCTGAAGTGCTCTAGCTCCTATAATTCGGGCCTTTTCAAATCTTGTGTGGTGTCTAAGGGGCTTAACCATCGGCCGACCGACCCGAGTCTCCCACATAAGGCCTCTTACTCTTATTCTCCCTACTGGAGCAGAGAAAACTCCTAGCTGGAATTAATCAACATGGCCACGGCATTACCTCCTCCGAGACAAATAGTAACAATCCCAGAATCATGACCATCTCTGTGCATAGAGTTTACCAGAGTCATTAGACACCTAGTTCCAGTCGCGCCTAATGGATGGCCAATTGAGATAGCCCCCCCATTGACGTTGAAACGACTTTCCGGAATCTGAAAGTGCTTCATTATCGAGCAAGAGGCAGAAGCAAATGCCTCGTTGTGCTCGAATAATCCAACATCTTCAACATTAAGCTTGTTCCTAGAAAGCAACTCTTCAACAGCGGGTATTGGTGCGGACATGACCCTGTTTGGCTCAACACCCGATGTAGTGTAGTCCACTATCCTGGCCAATATTGGTAGCCCCATTCTATTGGCTGTTTCTTCTGAAGCTATCAAGACAGCTGAGGCTCCATCAGATACTTGGCTCGCATTTCCCGCAGTAACCTGTCCATCTTCAGAAAATACTGGCTTCAAACTAATCAGAGTCGACATATCCGCATCCATTCTTATCCCCTCATCGATAGAAAGCTCCTCCATGGAAACGCACTCCTTTCCAATCTCTCCATTCTCCCATCCTTTTGCGCTCAACTTGTGTGACCGAATAGAGTAAGCATCAGACTCCTCCCTTGAGATTCCATATTCCAAGGCACAGGTCTCACCGGTATTTCCCATCAGCTCTCCCGAATAAGCATCCGTTAATCCGTCATGTGAAAGAATCGATAATAGTGATTTGAATGGAACATCCTCTCCTCTCCTTGCGTCTCTGATAAATCTGGGAGCATTGGACATAGACTCCATTCCTCCTGCTACCACCAGCTCTGAAATCCCTGCTCTAATTTCTGTGGCAGCAATCATTACGGCCTTCAAGCTAGATCCACAGACCTTGTTGATTGTAGTGCAAGGGGTGGAATTGGGCATCCCGCAACCAAGAGCAACTTGTCTTGCTGGGGCTTGACCAGCTCCAGCCTGCAAAACCTGTCCCATGTACACCTGATCGATTGCCCCCAAACTGGGGTCTATTCCGGTCCGACTCAGTAGCTCCTGTACTGCCTTAATGCCTAATTCGACAGCGCTGTACGATGATAGAGCTCCTCTGAACTTACCGAAAGGGGTTCTAGCATATCCGCATATGACCGCATCGGGCATGAACGTCCCAGTGAGCTATCAGACTTCAAAGGTCCGATTCGAGGAATAAAAAAGTCATCTAGTTTGCCGAGTTATATCCATAGAATTCGGATCCCTTCAACTCCGGCCGAGATTGAGGCTTCACCAGTATGGTTCTGACAGACCATAGGTCCTTGAAAACTCGATATTTTGATGTTGCATCCAGATAATCCACCCCACTCGTTCCACCGGTACCTATCCTCCTTCCCATTATTCTCTCGACCATTCTAGCATGAGAATGTCGCCACTTGACCATCGACTCCTCTAGCTCAACAATCGCATCGATAAGCTTCCTAGGCCATGTCAGGAGTGGTAGCTCCCGATAGGACTCGATGAAAAGGAGGCCTGCCCTCGCCCTGCTCACTCTACCTTCAGGCCTTAGGAAAGACTTCGCCCCCTCGTGCACAGCCCTCATTCTTTCAGCTATCATTTCTGAGGAACCGGAGGCGGAATCACATATCTCCTTATGTGCTTCAAGGTGAGCATCGATATATGCAGACACCGACTCCTCATCTCCTTCAGAACCATAAACAGAGCCCATTATTGGGGTCCTTTCGATCCAATTCATAAGTGACTCATACAGACTAGGAAGCTCCTTCATTTTCTCCAAATGAGCTAGAATACCAGAGTCGACCTCTCCCCTTTCTGCCATTTTACGAAAAGAATCCAACGGATCCATCCCTCCTAATCTGTCTGAATTTTCCAGTCCAATTAGGATTTCAAACTCCCTCATTTGATAGGATTCGAATCCTGAAGCGGTCCCGAGACCGTCCCTAAATGAAAGGAATCCCTGGGGAGTAAGTGTTTCAAGAACGGTCCATTGGTTGGCCATGAGTCTGAAGATTTCCGTCGTCCTGCATAAGTGATCAACAGCAACTGGAATATCATTTTCTGGCACATTCTCCTGACCGAGGATATTTCGAGCCTCAGAGAGCTCTCTGATGATTTGCTTGAACCAAAGTTCGAATGTCTGATGGACAATAATGAAATGCATCTCATCAGAGCTTATGCCTCTGTCCTCTCCCTGAAGCTCAAGAAGCTCTCCTAGATTGAGATACTCGGAATATGTCCAATTACGCTTCCCGGCGCCATCCATACCTTCCCCTGTAAGTCACAGCTTGAAGTATTGTCGCTCGTTTATTCGGTGATTATCCACAGAATTATCTAAATTTGACAATGGTGGCAGGAAATTGTGACCGAGCCATCCCAATCGCAAACAGGAGCTCATAACAAACCAGTAGAATCTCTGATAGTAGATACCGATTTGTGCTTGGATATACTGAAAATATCCGACGCAGAGGAGCTATTTGCCCTAGTGGAAAAAAATAGGGAATACCTCAGGAAGACATTACCTTGGCTGGATGAAGTGAGGAGTCTGGATGAACAGATTTCGTACATCGTTCATTGTGACTCTGACTATGAGCTCGGAAAGGGGGTCATGTACGCAATCAGAAACGGAGGAAGAATAGTGGGCACTATCGGACTGAACTGGTTAGATTTCGAGAACAGGAGCTGTGGAGTCGGGTATTGGATTTCGGAGCACCAGACGGGACAAGGATTTGCTACTCGAACCTGCTCCAGATTAATCGATCACTGTTTCATGGACTTGAATCTACATAGGTTCGTCCTAGAGGCTTCGGTGGAGAATACCGCCAGTTGTAGAGTCGCGGTCAGACTTGGTATGCGAATGGAAGGCGTAAACAAGGACAGGGAGTGGCTTTACAATCGATACGTAGATGGAAAAATGTATGCCATTACAAAGCCTGAGTGGCTCTCTTCTTCTGACTAGCTATCCCTCTTCAGTAGGCCGAAGTCTTCTATGGAGCACCCTCCTGGAGGCAGAGCAGATAGCACGTCATCTTGGGCCAGACCAGTAGCTTTCGAGATGGAGTTCGCAACGCTCTCCTTTTTGGTAGTACCAGGGGTTATTCTTGCCCATCTGCCAAACGAATTGGAGATTGACTCTGCCGTACCTATTACGGGCAACGGGACACCATTTACTATGCCCATTCCTAAGCCTAACTCCAACTTCAGATCCCTGAACCAATGCCTTTGCCCCCTTACAACAAACGACCCCCTGCCAAGGGACTCCCCACTTTCCGTCTTCTTAGAGACCTGGCTGGGCCTCACGTAGAAAGAAGTTGCAGCGGCTCCCCCACTTCCCCATGCTCTAGACCAACAAACCGCAATTTGCGCCCCCTCTCTGAGTATCTCCTGGGGAAGCTCAAGACCCTCATCGGGACCGTCGAGACCTTGGGTTATTTGCAAAGAAGAAACCCCCTCGGGTAAACCCTCTGCAACTTTGTCCCTGATTTCAACTCCCTCCTTGATTTTCAGGGCACAAGAAGGGGCCCCATGTAAGTCAGCATGGAAATACAGGTCCTTGGGCCCTAGGTGTTTCTTCACAACGGAATCGTTTCCTTTGGCATCCCTCCCTCCGATAAACATCCTGCCATCCGACAGTATCGCCCATCTGTGTTTTTCAAACCAAAATTTTCTGCTTCTCTTGATAGACCTCAAACGTCCACCAGAGGCGTCTTTAGCAGCTCGCTTCTCTTCTCTATTGTGAGCTTCTAGCGTCTTAGTAAGAGCGACTTCGGCCCCTGCCGCCTTGTCCTTCTGAGAACGACCAATCTCAAAATATCTCTGTGCATTCTGGTGCACGGTTTTGTTAACTTCCAGAGTAACGCTTGTGCCTGGCCCCCCTTCCTCATCCGGCAGATAAGCCACTATTGTCTTCTTGTCGATATTTACGCCACCTATCCAATCTACCTCCTGGCATATATCCGAGACCTTCTGCCAATTAGTCTCTGAAACAGCGTTGTTGAATTGAGTGATAATGGAGTTAACGTGCTCCCAGTTTTCCTGAATTGACTTCCCTAGTTCCTGTGAAATTACGGCTTTCTGCATGAAACCCTCGATAGCCCTCCTCTGTTGCGCCGCCCTCCTCTCAAGCTTGGCTTGTGACTGCTCTAGACTGGACCCCTCCTGCACCAGTTTCTCTTCCTCTCTACGGATGTATCCCGCGGAATCATGCTCCCCAAATACCGTATCCAGAGCATCTGAGAGGCTCTCAATTTCTATGAAAGGCCTGTCTTCCATACTGTTTAGCCAGATAGGGGAGACGAGCATCGCCCCATCCGGAGGGCCTGGATCTGAAGTTTCTCTAAGTCTCTGCCACCTCTCCATACTCTCCTTATCCTCCATCCAGAGAAAGCAAACCTCCCCTTCCTCCAGCTCTTCCATCATCGAGCTTATCGAACCCAGAAGTGACTCCCTCTGTCCAGAATTCAGTGACGAGGCTGGAATTTCCTCGGATAGCCCAGCTTTCGAACAGATGGCCGAACCATACACACGCCCCAGATTCAATCTGGATGCGACCGTCCTAATCAGGTCGCTCTCGCTCCCATCAAGAATCTCATCAAGGACCCTATCGTCAAGTTTCCGAGGGTCCAGAGACTCAGGAGGGGGGGAATATCGGACCCCTTTCTTCAGTACCCTACTAGCATACTTGGCATGGGTTAGCGGTTGAACTATAATCCCAGAATCGTCTAGAAGCAGGACATTTCCGTCTCTGAAGAGCTCTATGACGAGTGACATTCTTCCCTTGCCATGTTCAAATTCTAGGGACAATACCCTGTCGAATCCAAGTTGTGAGACCCCAATGAATCTGGAATTGCCGAGATGTTTTCTAAGTACCATCGCGAATTGGGACGGATTTGGGGGCATGGGTCTGTCCCTAGTGGAGTTGTACACCCTCTTCCCTCTGACAATAACCAGATCCGTATTTGCATGTCCCTTCTTGCTCATTCTTAGTACGACTTGTTCATAGTGTGGCTGATACGCCTTCCTGATTCTGGACCCTATCATCTTGCTGAGCTCAGTGACGGTTCTTGCAACCTCGAAAGATGACGTCTGCTCGCGCATTGTACCATGCCTCCGTCTTGGAGGTACTTCATCAGCCAATCGATGTATTTCCTAGTTTCTCAAGCCAATGCCTGGAACTCCTCAATTTCTACGAGCACTGAAGCCTCGTGTGCGTACTGATTCGAGGGGACCTCTATGAAAACTGATTCTGGAATACTGTCGACAATTCTCAAAGCTTTCTCCATCCCATGGAGTTTGTCAGAGGATGCGGTCATAACAGCGCAGGGAAACGAAATATTACTCAGGTCGCTGGGAATGGAATATCCCGCCAGAAATCTAGCAGATAGATGCATTTTGTGAAGGTCTTGCGAAAGCACTGTCCTCCTGTATCTTATCTTCTGGCCTTCCTCCTTCACCTTTCTCTCCACAGCCGAAATAACCAATCTTTTGATGATGGAGTGAGTGAATTTAGGAATTGGTGACCTTAAGACAAGCCTGGCCCAAATCGGGAATTTGAATTCTGAGTTTGGGGCGAGAAGGACGGAGGTTCTTCCGGATAGCGTCCCTCTACTGAATGCATCAATCAATACCGTGGATCCAAGAGATGACGAGAACCAGTCAACCTCAGAGCTTTCTATGTCATAATGAGTAAGAACTCCCACAATATCAGATGAAATCCTCTCGACACTGAAATCAGATTTTCTTATCCTGCCACTTATTCTAGAGCTACCCTTTTCCCTGGTCTCAATGTAGACTATCTTCCTCCTACTTGACCACTCAGCTATCAGTGGTTTCCAGCCCTCAAACACAGAACCCCATCCGGGAACCACGACTACTACTCCCTCCTTGGTAGGGGTATCGGGAGTCCAAGTGATTACCCTCAATCGAACATCTTCATTGGTTTGGACCCATTCTTCCAATACCTTGGAGCCTTTGAAATCTGGAGCATCTGACCAATAGGATTCCAAACGATCCTACCTCCTTCTTCCGCCACCAGATCTTCCGCCACCAGATCTTCCGCCGCCACTTGAGCGACTTCCTCCGCCAGATCTTCCTCCTCCTCCGGATCGTCCCCTGGTCGAGTGTCCACCACTCGAGCGACCTCCTCCGGTGGATATTCTATTCCGGCGCCTACTCCCTATCCTACTAGGTTTCCTGTAGTGAACGCCGGGCCCTTCACTGTATCCCCACCTATTTCCATAGTGATTATTGATAATTGTGACATCATTTCCGTCATATCCTCCATGGTGTACAACTCCGTTTCTGGTCACGTAAGAACCGGGTGGGGTATTGCTGAACCTAATCCAAACAAAGGAGAATATGACCAGAATCGCCATCAGTCCAAGACAGCAGAACCAAGTTATGGAAAAGAATCCTTCGGGGGTTTTTCCTGGTTGGTATGCCTTCGATGTATCAGTCTCATCGACCAATACGAGAACCTTCTTTCCATCACTGTATTCATTCATTATCTCAACAATACAAGATTCCTCGGAAAGGGTGAAGAATGTTGCAGGGCCATCATTCCAACCATCAAGAACCCTGGTGGTTATCTGACTAGAGTTATCCGAAGGGTCGAGATAGGTGACAGTAAGTACCGCTTGACAATCATATTCGGTCATCAGATATTGGCCATCGGCGTAATGGAACATTGTTTCTGTCCAATAAGTGGAAGCATCTGGATTGCCCAATCTAATGGTGAATGCCTGAAATTGACTGGGTTCAGAATTAGCGTAATAGATTGGTACAGAGTCTCCAATTTGATAGTGTCGTTCCATAATTTCCAAGCATCCGTATGATGTTCTTATCGATGGTGTGTATGCCCAACCATTGTACTCTGTACCACTGACATTCCATGTAAGGTATAGATCGGCATAGCATTGGAACTCGACAACATAGTAACTATCGCAATACTCGTATCCCTCCTCGTCAGTCCAGCAATCTTCGTACCAACCACTTAGATCATCCATGAACCAGCCGGTTCCAACCGTCCCATTTCCGGTAATCTCCGCCTCTCCTTCAACCCAGAAACTATCTTCTTCTGATACAATGGTAGCCGAAACCTCAACATATGTGGCCTCATTCATCAATCCAATAGTCCATATCCCCGAAATAACCGCTGCAAAAACCGTAGCACAAATCACGAAGATGGCTTCTCCCCGAGTTAGCCACCACAATCCCAAGAATCCGCTTCTCGCGGAGACTATCGGAGGCTCAGAACCCCTCTTTTGGCCCATAGAGCTCTGCTCTGCTGAATGCTGAGAAGACGAGACACTTCCTTCCAGACGCTTCTTCTCCGCTTCCATTCTCGCTAGCTCAAGCTGATGCTTGGCCTCGGCAATCTCTTCTTCTCTCTCAATCCTCTCGGCCTCTGCATTATTCAAGGCCTCTTCCACGAGCTCCTTTGAGTTGGGGGATGGGCTCTCATCCTCCTCATCCCACCAACGCTCTGTCATGATGGCTCCTCAATGGGCGTCCGTTTGAATGTTGACCCTAATTTGGTAGGAAGTAGAGGCCGTCACGTAACTCTACCTTGCCAGACGAAACCAGTGACTTGAGGTGGGACAAAGTTTGATCCAACGAGAGAATTGGATGCGCGTCAGGAGTGTCAAGATATGCATATTCTGCTATTCCCCCCAATGAATCTATCCCAGAGGCCACGGCCTCCAGGACCTTCTCGTGTCTGGAAGTCCTGTGTCTGATGTATCTCCCCAATAGCTTTCTCGGATTTGTGCAAGGGGGCCCATGGCCCGGGAAAAGCATTGTAGGGGACATTTCATTGAGTCTCTTCAGACCTTTGATGTATGATGACATATCCCCTTCAGATGACGGTACAAGAATCGTACCGATGACCACGCAGTTATCCCCACTCACTATTCCTGACTCGCTGACTAAGCAGATGTGTCCAGGGCAATGACCGGGGGTTTCTATGACGTCCCATGAAGACCTTTCAGTAGGCCCCTCGAGAACTATTTTGTCCCCTTCGCTTAGGATTTTGAATGGGTACTCCGGGGGTAACGATTGAATAGTCTCACGACTAGCCCAAACAGGAGCATCATAAACATCGGATATCATGTCTAGGTTCCCGACATGGTCAGGGTGCCTATGAGTGAAAACAGTCGCAATAATGGCCGAACCCATAGAGGTCACATGATCGATTTTCTTCTTCAGAATTTCCAAAGAATCGAGTGTTTTAGATGATGGGTCAACCACCACACACTCCCCTCCTAATTCCCCGATGATGTAACAGTTGGTATGTGTCGAAGGAGGAATAGTTTCCGTTCTCAGCGGAAAGGCTTCTACACCCGGAGCAAACTCAATCCTATGATCGCCAGAAGGAGGCTCAGAACTAAGCTTGTCACAAGCCTTGAGGAGATCACCGCTTTCAGATATCCCATTGGCCAAATCTCTGATGAGTGTCACAATTGGAGGAGGGATTCTGATTTGGTTCCTCTCCCACTTTTCTACCAGAACATCAGGCCTCCACCACTTGAAGTCGTCGAATTCAGACCTGCCCGGCGGGAATGAGGGAGAGACGGTCGACTTTCCCATAGGGACATGGAAAAAGTAGTTCTGGAATCTTCTAGGTGAGAACGGGGGGGTTGTCCTGTCTGTAACCATCTGGGACTGGAACATTTCGATTTTTATTGACCCGTCTTGGACTAGTCTCAGCCATTCCGCTTTGTCCCCACAAACTAGTTCCCTGACCTCAGGCGTAACTTGGATAATGTTGCCCTTGCCGTCAGGAGATAGGCCAACCTCCTCAACCATTTCCCTCAACAAAGCAAAACAGGCCAACTCGTATTTCCCCTCAACTCCCAATTTTCCTCCGAGAACCTTGGCTGAATGCCTATCTTCATCACAAATTCCTCCGCCGGGAAATGCCCAATAATCGGGGAAGCTCACCAGTTCAGGTACCCTGTGGCCCAGCAGAATTTCATGCCCATCTTCGCATTCCCTGCTGAGTATCACAGACGCCGAGCGAATGACTTCTGGTGTCTTAATGGGAGGTAGATTCACGCCTTCCGGCAACTCGCCCATGGGCTTTCGAAGAGATACGTGCCTTCAACATGGCGCGGCAATGATTGATTAGATGCCCCGACTCCACAAAGACATGAGTTACATGGTCACGATAGGGCACAAAGATACCAAAACCGGAGAAATGACATCAGAATTGGAGATGCCGAACTTCGGACTTGGAGTCTACCTAATGAAGGAGCCCGGAGAGTGCAAATCCGCTGTATCCCACGCAATTAATTCTGGATACAGACTGATAGATACGGCCATGGCATATGGAAATGAGCAGGAGGTTGGGCAGGCAATCAGAGAATCAGACGTCCCTAGGGAGGAAATTTTCGTAGTGACAAAACTCCGAAGGCCCCATGCGACGGGATATGAAGAAGTCTTACGGAGATGTCGGGAGAGTATGGAGAACCTTGGAATTGGCCCAATAGACCTCTATTTGGTTCACGCCCCCCCAGAGGATATCACTGCCAGAGAACCAGTCTGGAAAGCAATGGAGCAATGTCTAGAGCGGGGATGGGTTCGTTCCATCGGGGTTAGTAATTATGGCAATCACCACCTAGAGGATATGCTAAATTATGCCAGAATAATGCCTTCAGTCAACCAGATAGAGATCAACCCATGGTTGCAAAGACCCTCATTGATTTCAGCCACAATAGAATCAGGAGCTACGCCAATGGCGTACTCCCCCCTAGCTAGAGGGCACAAGGTAAGAGACCCCTCACTTGTCCAAATTGCGGATATCCTAGGTTGTACCCCTGCCCAAGTAGCCATAAAGTGGTGCATAGATTCAGGAGCGATTACGATACCAAAATCAAGCAATCCCGATAGAATCGTGGAGAATTTCCATTCCCAGAACATCGATATCACACCTGTAATGGAACAACTCCAATCCATGGACGAGAACTACGTCTCTGGTTGGGATCCCACAGTCGAGATATGAGGTTTAAGCATGAATCAGCCTGAGACTATTGAAGAGGAATTAGCAATAATCGCGGAGGCCATAGAGGCAGGAATAGATCCCTTCCCCCCGAAAAAGGAAGAGTCAGTATGGGTCAGGTCGTCACTGGGCTGGTTCATGATTATCATCATATTCAGTTGGGTCTCACAAATACTCTACAGGTCCTTGTGATTGGTAGTCCCTCCCGGATTCGAACCAGGGTCATGGCATCCAGAGTGCCATATGATGGACCACTACACTAAGGGACTAGCATCATTCCGACACAGGTCCATTATTTCAACGAATCCGAGTGATTCAATAATCATCTTGCCCTGAAACCAGCATTAACCTCTTCCAGACTCTCAGGGCTTGGCCTCAATTCATCCTCGGAGAGGCCCATTAGCGGAGTCTGTGTTAATCCCAGAGTATCAGTTGCCGTTGGCTGATCGGGATTGTAGTAAAGCAACCCCGTAACGTGTCTCCCATCTTGGGTGGCTTCATGGATGGCCCTCAAGGCCGCTACCGCGTCCCTTGGATCATGGTCATCAGAAACCGTCTCCAGCCTCAGTGTAGAGCCGTCAAAGAGAGAAATATCGCTGAATTCGCCCTCCGGGACCTCGACCTCAGAGAGAGGGGAAAAGTGAGGTATGTAATCTACTATGTGCAAGACCTCGTCATTAGACTTGACATAATTGTAGGACCTGTACGACTCATCATTGTTGGCGAAGGTAACGCAGGGCGATATGACATCGATAATTGCCATACCCCTATGGCTCATTGCAGCCCTAAGAAGGGCGGTCAATTGCTTCTTGCTACCTGAGAACGACCTTGCCACAAACGTGCAACCCAAGTTAACAGCCATCGCACAGAGGTCTATTGGGGCCTGCTCGTTAGCAGTCCCCTTCTTCTTCTTGGAGCCCTTCTCAACTGTAGCACTGTACTGTCCCTTTGTCAATCCGTAAACACCATTGTTCTCGATGATGTAAACCATGTCTAGGTTTCTTCTAATCGCGTGTATAAATTGTCCAATTCCTATGCTGGCGGTGTCCCCGTCTCCAGATACTGCGATGAAGGACAGGTCCTTGTTCACCATATTCGCACCCGTGGTTACCGAGGGCATCCTCCCATGAACAGTGTTGAATCCATGACTCTTAGCCAGGAAGTAGGCAGGTGTCTTTGAGGAGCAACCTATTCCACTCATTTTCGCTATTCCTTCAGGCTTGATCCCATTCTCCCAAGCCGCTTGAATGATGATATTTGATATCTGGTCGTGCCCACACCCCGGGCATAGGGATGATTTGCCACCTTTGTATTCGGACTTCTCGAGATTGAGAACATTTAGTTTGACCATATCTTCACCCCTCCAGTACCTCGAAAACCCTGTTTGCATACTCCCTAGCCTTCGGAGGTAGCCCGTCACTGTATGCAACAGAGTATACCTTAGGAATCAAATGTGAGGGTAGCTCTTTCCTGAGAATTCCATAAAGCTGACCATCTCGATTTATCTCCATAACAACTACCCTGTCATGTCTCTCGATGAACTGCTCAACCTCTGAGTGGTATGGAAGGGCCCTGACTCTGCAGGTGCTGACAGACAACCCCCTTTCTTCTAGCAGGTCGTCAATCTCCACGATCGAGTTCTCCATTGATCCGTAGAAGATTATCCCAACGTCACCTTCATCCTCCTCACGGATAATTGGAGCAGGTAAGATGTCTCTTGATCCATCTATCTTCCTCTTTAGGCGTTGCATGGCCTCGTAGTATACTTGAGGGTCTTCGGAGTAAATGCCATCTTCATCATGCCCAGTTCCCCTGTAAAGTATCGGGGCTAATCCACTGCCTGGCAGGGTTCTGTGTGCGATTCCATCGCCGTCAACATCCCTGTACCTGCCGAAGTTCGGAATCGCGTCCATTTCCTTCTGGGTCCTAATCACCTTCCCTCGATCCATGTCTTGATCGGGGTAAACGAACCCGGAAGTACTCCATCTGTTCATTCCCAGATCGAGATCACCGAATCCGAAGACTAGAGTTTGGAACCTCTCTGCATAATCGAAGGCCCTCCATCCGAATTCGAAGCACTCATCCACAGTACCGGGAATGAGTACAATATGCTGTGTGTCTCCGTGACTGGCCTCGTAGCACATTGCCAGATCTCCTTGTTGCGTTCTTGTCGGTAATCCAGTCGAGGGACCAGTCCTGTTGATATCCCAAATGACTCCGGGAACTTCCGAGAAGTAGAATAGCCCGATGAACTCTGACATTAGGGAGATCCCCGGTCCACTGGTGCAAGTCATGCCCCTACCGCCTGCCCATCCAGCCCCCAGGACCATGCCCGCGGCTGCAAGCTCGTCCTCTGCCTGTACTACAGCGCAGGTGGAACCTCCATCTTCGCCCTGCCTGAGCTTGGGAATCCATTTTATTATTGACTCTGCTAGGGAGGATGAAGGGGTAATTGGGTACCATGAGAGCATATTTATGCCCCCGTAGATGCAACCAAGTGCTGTGGCTTCATTCCCCTCAATCAGGAAAGTTTCATCCGATTTCTCTCTTGATTGGACCGAATATCTTGACACATCCCCCCAGTTCTCGGAGGCATATGAACGAGCCTCTGAAATTGCTTGGAGATTCATGGAGATTGCATTTTCCTTGCCTCTGAATTGTTGCTCTACTGCACTTGCGATAGAATCCTCTTCAATTCCCAGTAGGTGTGCTATACCTCCCACATAGTACATGTTCGCCATCAGCCTCGCCATCTTCGGGCTTATCCCTCTGGCCATTGTAGTCATTGGCATTCCTAGACAAATACAATCGTCCCGATCGACAGGTAGCTTCGCATCCTCATTGTAGATGATAATGGTCCCCGGGTCCAATGATGCCAAGTCTTTCTCCCATGTATCCTTGTTCATTACAATCTGGATATTTGTTTCATCACCCGGTGCCTGATAGCCTCTGTCGCTGGCCCGAATGATGAACCAGGTAGGCAGACCAGAGATATTGCTTGGAAAGAGATTCTTTCCGCTGACCGGGACACCCATCTCGAATAGAGAGTGGAGTATAATCAGATTGGCTGATTGTGACCCAGTACCATTCGCAGTTGCAACGTTGATTGTGAAATCGTTGTAGATTTTGTCCATTGAACTTATTCCCCGTCGCCCGAACGCAAGTGTCCTCGCAACCCCCTGCGACATGAGCCCGGTATTAGCCGTTCCCCCGCCATATGCTCGAATTTTACGTCCGGGACCTTCCGTTGCCGTTTTGAAGGAAACCAGCCTCGCGCTCCATATGCCCGCACCGGTAAAGCTCGCCAATTCTTGGTCCTCAGCAGAAGTAATGATGGAAAAAGGAGATCATAGTTCAGCTTTAGATGAACTTAGAACTTCGTGGGATCTCTGTGAGAACGACACTCAAAGGGCTAAGACTCTGAAGATGGCTGGTGATGCGGGCACTGCTCTGGGAGTAGAAGATCCAGACATGCAGAGGGTTCACTGGAGGAAGGCCCTGAAGAGCTACAGGAACTCCATGAAGATGGACCCGAAGAATAAAGAAACCAGAAAGGCCATGCATAATCTCTCGTCCATGATGGATGCTAATGCTATCTCAAGGGGAGTTGGTTTCCAACTCATGGATGAGGGAAATCCCACCCCATTTGGCCTATTCGCAATAGTTGCGGTGATAATGATGTCTCTGGTTGCAGTAAAGGTAATTTCCGATATGTTGACTGAGGAAGAAGGAAATCCAGTTGTTTCAATGGAGGTGTCCTACGTAGACTCTGAAACTGGTCAGCGTACTTTGGGGACTATCGATATTGAGCTCTTCCAGGACGATGCCCCTGTTCATGTTGAGAACATGGTATTGCATGCTTCTCAGGGAAATTATGACAACACAATCTTCCACAGAATCATAGATGATTTCATGAACCAAGGAGGAGACATTGACAACCAAGATGGTAGAGGTGGTAATGCTGCGAAGTGGTTTGGATACTGTAACGGCGAGAGTCGAAGTAGCTCTTCAGCTTGCGAACAGAGTCAGTGGACGATACCTGATGAGGCAAATAACGGCCTCAAACACGGTCCCGGAAAACTAGCAATGGCCAAGACCAGCGCTGCTAATACTGGCGGTAGCCAGTTCTACATCGTGCCAACGGGAAGTACGCCCAGCCATCTCGATGGCGTTCACACCGTGTTTGGAGAGGTAAAAAGTGGAATGTCTCACGTGGATGCAATAAATGAAGTTCAGACTGGTGAAAATGACAAGCCCATTGATGATGTTATTCTCCTGTCAGTTTCCGTGAACTAGTTACCTTGTCCCTCACGCAGTCAAGTTGATGGGCAACCCTCTCGCCCGTAGGTATGGGTGTACATGTCAACAGAAGATCCGTTCAATAGCCTCTCGACCTTCGAGACAGCGGAGGGGGAAGCTGGTGAGTATTATGGCCTCAAAGCACTAGAGGGCCTCGGATTGTGTCAATTAGACTCTCTCCCGTTCACCATAAGGTGCCTGCTAGAAGCGGCTCTCAGAAAGTGTGACGGCTTCCTTGTCACAGAGGATGATGTGAGGAAGATTGCAGGTTGGTCCCCCCACATGAAGCCATCTGAAATCCCATTCTCCCCTAGTAGAGTAATTCTTCAAGATTTCACTGGAGTCCCCGCAGTCGTTGACATCGCAGCCCTTAGGGATGCAATGGTCAACTTGGGAGGGGACCCTGAGAAAGTGAACCCGCAAGTCCCGGTAGATCTGGTTGTCGACCATTCCGTGCAGGTCGACTTCTCCGGGCTATTCCCCGATGCGAGGGAGAGGAATCTGGAGATGGAATATCAGAGGAACATGGAGAGGTACAAATTCTTGAAGTGGGGCCAGCAGAGCCTAGATAGTTTCAGAGCAGTTCCCCCCGGAAGAGGAATTGTCCATCAGATTAATCTCGAGTGGATAGCGTCTGTAGCGCGCGAGGAGAAAGGCAAATGGATTCCAGATACCCTCGTAGGGACGGACTCCCACACTACCATGATCAATGGGCTAGGTGTTCTGGGTTGGGGCGTCGGAGGTATCGAAGCCGAGGCAGTCATGCTCGGTCAGCCGATATACATGCTATTGCCCGAGGTAGTTGGTTTCGAGATAACCGGTAAAGCAATGGCAGGAGTTACAGCCACTGACATAACTCTGAGGATTGTCGAGCTACTAAGAGAGCACGGATGTGTGGGTAAGTTTGTGGAATTCCACGGAGAGGGCCTCTCGAATCTGAGTCTCCCAGACAGGGCCACGATTGCGAATATGGCTCCTGAGTACGGAGCTACTTGTGGTTTCTTTCCAGTCGACGAGATAACCTTGGACTACCTGGCACTATCGGGAAGGGACGATTCCCATATTGAGAACGTAAGGAGGTACCTTTCGGCTCAGGGGCTATTCAGGACTCAGAATACCCCCTCTCCAGAATTCACAACATCTCTGTCGCTGAACCTAGGAACAGTTACTCCCTCAATGGCAGGACCCAAGAGGCCCCAAGACAGGGTCCCACTCTCTGGGATGAAAAGCCATTGGAGAGACAGTCTGAATGCACCATTAGGCCATCAAGGCCATGGTATCGATCCATCCAGAAACTCCACCAGAGTAGAGGTCAGCGGGAAAGACTGCACTCTAGGACACGGAGACGTAGTAATCGCAGCAATCACCAGTTGCACAAACACAAGCAATCCAAACGTCATGGTGGCTGCTGGTTTAGTAGCAAAGAATGCCTATGAGAAGGGGCTGAAAATCAAACCATGGGTCAAGCCCAGCTTAGCTCCTGGAAGCAGGGTGGTTACTGAGTACCTAGACGCGAGTGGGCTGACTCCTTATCTGGAAGAGCTAGGATTCAATGTTGTCGGCTATGGTTGCACAACCTGTATAGGAAATTCCGGGCCACTTGATGAGAACATAGAGGAAGCGATCGACAAAGGCGATCTTGTAGTTGGAAGCGTGCTATCTGGAAATAGAAACTTCGAAGGAAGGATCCACCAGAAGATTCTGGCCAACTACCTCGCTAGTCCGCCTCTGGTGGTCGCTTACGCGTTGTCTGGAACTTTAGACATGGACTTCGAGAGAGATCCTATCGGCGAATCTGAGGATGGTGAGCCAGTAATGCTTGCAGATATCTGGCCCAGCGATCAGAGTATCCGGGAAGCAGTGTCTTCTTCCATAGGTCCTGAGATGTTTAAGGATAGGTATTCCGATATCTTGGAAGAGCCGAAGTGGGATTCTATCCCAAGCTCACCATCCCCTCTTTTCCCTTGGGACGAGGAATCAACCTACGTCAGACTACCTAGTTTCCTGGAGGGAATCCCCCTCAGCCCTCCCACAGTGGAGCCAATCAATTCTGCTAGAGTACTCCTAATGCTTGGAGACTCAGTAACCACTGACCACATTAGTCCTGCAGGCGCATTTCCAGAAGACGGACCTGCAGGAAAATATCTGGTCGAAAGAGGAGTCATAAGAAGGGACTTCAACTCATTTGGAAGCAGGAGAGGTAATCACGAGGTCATGATGAGAGGCACTTTCGCCAACGTCAGGATCAGGAACCATCTTGCTCCTGGAACGGAAGGGGGATTCACCACTCATCTTCCGACCGGGGAAGTAACTACGATATTCGAAGCAAGCAGGAGATATATTTCCGAGGATACGGATCTAGTAGTCCTAGCAGGCTCCCAATATGGCACTGGGAGCAGTAGGGATTGGGCCGCCAAGGGCACACTCCTCTTGGGCGTTAGGGCAGTCATTGCAACATCCTTCGAGAGGATCCACAGATCTAACCTAGTGGGCATGGGAGTCCTCCCTCTGACGTTCCAAGAAGGAGAGAATGCAGAGTCGATCGGGTTGGACGGTACAGAGGAAATCAGCATCCCATCTTCCGGAGAATTGGAGCCGTTGTCAGAGATCGTTGTCTCCGCGAGAAAGTCAGACGGCTCGGTATTGTCTTTCCCAGTAACCGTCAGGCTCGACACCCCCGTGGACGTCGAATACTACAGGAATGGGGGAATTCTACAAACCGTTCTAAGGAAGCTAGCAAGTCAGTAACGGGTTAATAGGCAATGGAGTAAACTGAATAAATGGAGGGGAAACATGGGAGGCCCAGACAGAATTAGATTTCGATTCAGATCCAAGTCTGATGACATTGATATCATGCTGGAGGGAACTGAAAAGCTAGTCAACTCGGCCAGATCATCAATAGGCATGAACGGTGCTATGGGATTTGTGAGGGAGATATATACCGCAAATGGTACGGGCGGAAAAGGCAACTCTCAATCGGAGGATGGTCGAATTCAAAATATCGAAGACTCTCTGCCCGGCCCCCCTCCAGACCCCTCTCGAATACCCTCTGTGGTTAGGACAGTGGGCGAGCTGGACCTGGAGGGAGAAATTTCGGCTTTGGGGGCCTCAAAGCAAACCGACCCAGACATCTCAGCACTTGAGGAATTCCTATCCGAGGTCGAGCCACCTGAGCCCCTCGCCAACGTACTCTCCGTAGATCCAATGGCAGAAGCGTGGCTCCAGCTTGTCCTCACGATGGTGGTTAGAGAACACGGCCATACCTCCCTTTCCATTTCCGACATAAACCGACTGCTGGGCGACAGAGTCAACAAGGGCGAGGTCGAGCTCAAGGTATTTCTCGATGGCCTGTGGAAACTTGGAAAATTGGAAAGAATACACGGAGGCGCTGAAGACCACTACTCTCCAAACCCAAGCTGGCTTGAATCCCATTGAGGTTTTCTGAGGCACATCATAGGGCCGTTGAGATGCTTTTTTTCGATACAACCCCTATGGGGTTGCCACAATCATCGTTAGAGAAGGCATAAGAGCGGGTCGAATGTCCCGAAGACCATGTCGCTTAGTCCGCAGACCGCACAAGATAGATTCAGAGAAGGGAGGAAGGCACTGTTACTGGTGTTCCTCTTGCTAGCAATGCCACTCGCATCATTCGTTCCGGGTGCCAGTGCATCTCACATTACCCAGTACGCCGTTCAGAGGGATCCCTCGGATATCGCAGTCGGGGATTTGGATTGTGATGGTGACAATGATATCGTGTCAGCCAGTGCAATGGGGCATTTCATCACGACACTTTACAATGATGGTTCTGGAGGATTCGCGGACAGGCAGGACGTATTCATTTCCAACAACAACTCACAAAGAGCTGGTTTCGTTGATACGGCCAACGGTGTCGACGTTGAGGTCGGAGACATTAACGGGGACGGAACAAACGACATAATCTACTACCAAGAGAATATCAGATTCGTCGGTGAAACATTCGTCAGGCCTGGAAATCTTACCGTACTATGGGGGGATTGCAATGGTGCGGTCAATACTTGGTCGGATACAGCGATTACCATCTCGAATCCCTACCACATAAGCATGGAAGTCGGAGACATCAACGATGATGGGAACGATGACATCGTCCTAGTTTCGATAGATGGCACATTCTCAAACCAATACATTCAGGTTTATCGTGGACCAGATCCAAGTTTACTAACTAACCAGCAAACCCTTCCCGTGCCCTTGACAAGTGGGCTTTACACAGATGTTCTATTGGGACACTGGGGAGAGACGGTTCAAGGCGGTGGGATCGGTACGCCAATTGGCGATTGTGAAGATCTTGATATGTGGCTCCTTAGAACCCCTCCATACAATGCAGGTGTTGGATATTCAGTAGGACACTACGATAATATGACGGTTTTGGAGTACGACTGTCTCCAAGACCAATTCCCAAACCCAATGACTCCAACCGCACAAGGAGTCCATGAGTTCAAGCTAGATGCGGAGCATAACTATCCAATGGGCGGAATGGATATTTCAGACATAGATGGAGATGGTGAGATAGATATGATTGCTGTCGTTGACGGCATCACGGGCAATATTTCCTACGCCGAAAAGGATGGAAGCCAATGGAATACACAAAACTATGTCGCTCTGGGCAACTACAAGGGCGCATCAATCACTATAGAGGATGTCAACAGAGACGGCGAGGCTGACTTCTTCGTTCCGACCGAGCTAACCTTGACAAGGTTGCAGGATTCTAGCGCCCAGAATCAAACTTTCCTTCTACTGGACAACCTAAGGGAGATTAACACCGTAGAGATCATTCTTGCAAATCCAGACGGGCCAGGATACCTCTCTTCACTATCCTTTGATGTTGGACGAAGGCCAACAATGGCTATTCCCGGGCAGCTACAAGGCGGCGAAGATAGTGCATTCGAAATTATCATCGGCCAGAGAGACTACTCTTACCGATTCGCCAACAATGCGATGTGGCTAGACACTCAGGGATGGGGAGGGGCGGGAGACTTCCTATCCGTTCTCTCTTTGGATAACGAAGATATGGGAATCACGGATGTTACCATAGCCCCTGCATCATTCAATCCCGCCACAGGTGAGGCACAGCTTGGTGAGGGTACTAGATACGTCAACGTGACCGTGAAGAATACCGGCCTTAACCCCCTATCGGGTTCAATCGATGTAGACCTCGAGGTCAAAGAGGTCCTAGGTGGAGTTGACACTGTTGTATACAGTAACGACTTCGATGGAAATGAGGTCGATACTAACTGTCCAGCATGCTCATTCTCCAAGGTGTCATACACAGGAATGTACGGCGATGGGTCTTCCTCATGGCATGAAGAATCGAACGCTTCAGTCGATGCAAATGGTACCGCAACAGATGACTGGTATGAAGCAGACAGCAATCCAACAACCTACATGTGGGCCGGATTAGACTACCAAGGGGCAGACAACCAGTCTGGATACTTCAACAACATGGACGAGGCAATAATTCTGGAGAACGTCGATCTTACGGGGGCAGATGCAGCCTACCTCGATATCTCCCTGTTCTGCTCCACGGCATTCTTTGAGCTGTACCTGGCAGAGCAATATTCTGTAGTCGAGAGATGGCTCTACGAAGACTCCTGTGGAATAGAAGTATGGTCGGAGGGTAAAGGCTGGGAATCAGTCTTCTTTAACGGGGGATGGGATAACGAGAGGTACTTCAGGCTACTTTTCCAAGGAGTCGATCCCGAGTACAACACCTACAACGGAAACCAATTCTCTGTAACAGCCACAGGTTGGGAGGACTATACAGAGGGTGGCGGGGAATCAGATGAAGCTAATCAGCAGGAGTCAATAGACCTCACTCCCTATGCAGGACAAATTGTGGATATCAGGTTCAGATTCAGGAGTGGCCTACTCGGAAGCGTCGGACCCGAGGGCTCATCTCAAGATACTGAGTGGGATGGTTTTGCCTTTGATAACATCACAATAAGGAAGAGAGACGTAACATTCGGAACTCAAGAGGTTGTCTCAGATACGTTAACATTTACCGATTTAGCCGCAGGTGCTTCCGAGGAAGTGAGCCTGACTGCAGATTTCGTGGACAACACAACGTATTTTGTCAAAACTGAGTTATCGAGCCCTTCAGGATTCCAGAATATGGACGCAACCAACGATGAAGTTAGGTTCCAAACCACAGTAGCCAACCTATTCGACCCAGGACTGGCAGAGGAGCCATGGAAGAATCTTGAGAACGGCGTCAGATATGCGTCAGGAACTAGGGATGTTGAAGTCAGAGCCACCAATTGGGGTAACACTTTGACAGATTTCTCGGTCAAAGCTGAGATCTACAACGCAGAGCCAGACCTTGTGGGAATCGAGGACTTCTCCGGGGTGGACCCAATCTGGACTGATGACGGAAATGAGAATGGAAGCAGGATCGACGACTCCTCTGGGACAAACGACATGCTTCCACAGAATGTTGGAGTCTTCAAGAACTTCGCTTACTGGCTCGGACACCCCGATACAGGATATGGAGATGGTTGGAATGAAACCATGACTCTCGACCCCATACCGATAGCGGCAACAGGTGCAGACTTCACTTACCTGACCTTTGACTATTATGCTGAAGGAGACTTCCTTCAGGACTCAAATGGAAACATTCTCGCTATCAGGGACGCAGCAAATCTTGAGATCTCTTGGACCAAGGAAGGGGAGTTATACCAGGGGGTAGTTTACGGGAGCTGGAATGACCTGAACGAGAATGGAATACAGAATACCAATCCTCAGGACCCAAATTTCCATAGGTGCGAGGATTTCGACCTGAATGGATATGACGAAGTTGAGTATTTCGGCGACCATTCAGACAGGCTCAATTCCGTTGTCTGGTTCGATACTGAGAATATCATGAAGTCAATCACACTAGATTTAACGCACATAGTCATACAGAACAGAACTAGCTCTGATTCTACCGATTGGAGGGACGAGTGTACTACACTAGCTGGATCCGAGGTAAGCCTCACATGGAGATTCCAGTCAAATGAGGACGGAATTAACGGTAATGCCGGACTTGCAGGATTCGCCATCGATAACATAAGAGTGGAGGAATTCACATTCGAATTCGATGCGAACTACACTGAAGAAGTAACGGGATTGGATGCCGCAGAATCTTCAACAGTCACTATCGCCAATCACGATTTCAGGAGTGGCATATACAGAATTGACGCTATGACCCTGATGGACACAACCGATCCAACAACAGCATGGTACAACGCAGAAGAAGTGAACCTAGCTAACAATATCTCAAGCATAATGTTCAGCATCGCCAGTGCAGAAATCACCCTCATGCAACCAGATGTTATGGAGTGTGTCACCGACATTACATACGAATGCGTTTATCCAATCGACGATCAAGCAATGCACAGCTTCTCCGTTCCTCTCCTGAACGGGGTAATTGATGGAGATTACACACTTACCATGTCAATTAAGGATCTCACAACAAACCAGCAGGTATTCGAACAGACCGCTGATAACGGGCCGTTCGCGCTCGAGCCTCATCAGAGAGCGTGGGCCAACTGGTCGCAGCCATTCAACTCATGGGCTGACACGCATACCTACAACATCAGTTTCTCTGCAGAGGTAACCAAAGAAGACGGGTCGATAGAGCCATCTGGCAACGTCCGCTTCTTCATCATTACATTCCATGATCAAATAGATGTTGCAATCCTATCCAACCCCACAGACCAGAACCGTCTGCAGATGGTGAAGTCCGACCTCGAGGCAATGGGGATGAGTTATACCCAGATGAGACTAGATAACTGGGATGAGTACGCCACGCCTTCTTGGTTAGAGCACTACGACAAGGTTCTACTGCCTTGGCAGACGGATTACAACGTCTACTACGGAGATTATTATGAGAAGCTAGCCTCTACTAGGACATCAGACGGACTGTCTGTTGTAGACACCTTGGAGCAGTTCATGGTACAGGGAGGAACGACCCAGATTCACCTAGGGCCATACAGGGATGCTTACCAGCCAAACAACCTACCATTTGGCATGGACATAGCAATGAGGAATCAGGTGAACTTCACAGAGGACAACAGGATCCTCAGTGAAGACATCACAATAGTCGACCCGTTCCACCCGATTATGGAAGACGTCGACTCTGCCGCATTCAGTGCCATAAACGGAGGAACTCACGTCGCTCTGTCAGGACTCGATACCGCGCAGGTTCAGTTCACACAGATACCACAGGTATGCGGTGGACGGATCAGCGATCCATCGGGTACATTCCACACTCTAATCCGAGACAATACATACGAGTCCCAGTCTTTGCTATCGATATGCAACAGGGGAGCCGGAGGGATGATTGTGACCACCATAGACGTGGAAAACCCCAGTGTTACCCAATCATTTGGTGGCGAGCAGATACCAATTCTCTCAAACTTGCTCGACTTCAGATTGACTCCTTACCCAGCGGACTTCGGAATTGCAGGCGAGGGATACGACTTGACCGTAAATGGCCAATCCCCCTCTATCGACTCAATAACTGGGGCATACTCAACTATGTACATAAAGAGCAACTCTGATCTATCCTTCGACTATGTCACCAATGTCCCTGGAGTTGTTGCAGACTGGACACTTTCATCTGGAAATAATGATTCAGTGACTGGCTGGGATGGTGCCATAATTGATGCTGGAGAGATTAGCCATACACAACAGAGTGCTCCAGAAATACCAACATTAGGATCTTTCTGTGTCGCAAACACCTCATCTAATACTGGATGCAGAATTGGTGCAGAATGGCTTCTGACTCTATACCTGCACGATGAAGAGGGACATACAAGAATCACCTACATCCGACTAGTGACTGATGATACACTGGCCGATGAGTTCAGGCCCATGGCCTCTGCCTCGATAATATCCAATCCATCAACATCCGAGTATATCTCCATGGACGGAACTAAGACTGTAGCAGGGACAGACTGGCCGATTTACAGAGTCAGACTTACTGAAACAGGCGACATCAGCTTAGCATTCACCGCTGAGAATAGCACGGACCCCGATGCTCCAGAAGGAGAATCAGGAATCGAGCTTTTCGAGTGGAAGGTATTCTTCGACTACCCTTGGGATAGCCAGAGCCCGACGTTGGAGGGTCACGTTTTCCAAGTCCCAGCATCTGTCACCGATGAGTGGACTTACACTTTCAGAAATCTAACCAGCAATCCAGATGGGACTCTGGAAAATGAAATCCGAGTTGAGCTTATTGTCTATGATAAAGCAGGAAAGCAGAGCGAGAAGCACAGGATGTACTTCATTGTCGTTGGCGAAAACTTCGGTGACGACCCTCCTATGGTGCAGTTCACAGCCCCAAGGCCAACAGACTCCCAGAGGGATGATCTCGTAGTCGTTACCGGCAATATGCTCACAGGTGCGGAGAATGGCGATGTGAAGGTCGAGATAGCCCTGAATGAATCAGTACTCGACTACTCCACTACTCAGAAAATAACCCAGAGAACCATTGGTAAGTTCAACCAATCTGACATGCTGAGTGACGGGGATACGTTCTCACTGACACTGGACATCTCAGATCTTTACCAGATTGAAACTGGTAAATCTGCAACGATATACATCCGTATCACTGAAGGAGATGGCTCACGCTACGTGTTGTCCGAAACGATAGACATCAGCTTAGTGCCTCGTGGAGGAGACTCCAGCGGAGGGGGCTCATCGGAAGGAGGCCTCAGTTCGACAATCCTTGTTGGAATTGGCGGGGCCCTACTCTTGGTATTGGTAGTCGTGGTAACTCTGGTACTCCGCGGACGATCCAGGGGAGATGTAGAGACTGACACCGTCGAACAGTTTGGAGGCGTGGAGACAATGGACCCGGTCGAGGCGTATGTTCAGCAAATGGTCGCATCGGGTTACGACGAGCAACAGGCAAGAGCATATGCAGAGCAGTATTACGCAAGCTATTACGAGCAACAGAGACGCGGTGGGGCATAATATTGGACGTGTCTGGAAACTTTACCATAGCCGATATTGGCTTGGCTGATTCTGGTAGACTCAAGGTAGAGTGGGCTAGGAGCAGGATGCCTGCTCTAGCTTCCCTAAGGGAGAAGGCAGAGCTAGAGCGCCCTCTTGATGGTCAGAGAATCGCTGGATGTTTACACGTAACCAAGGAGACAGCTGTCCTGATAGAAACACTTCAGGCGGCGGGCGCTGAGATATCCTGGTCAGGGTGCAATCCCCTCTCAACACAGGACGATGTTGCAGCATGGCTTGCCTCCGAGGGATATTCGATCCATGCATGGCACGGTCAGGACAACCAAGGATTCTACGATTGTATAGACAGAACCTTGGATTTGAAACCGACACTAACTCTTGACGATGGTGCAGATCTAATTTACCGCGTCCATTCAAAGTTCAAGGACTTGGCTGAAGGAATAATCGGTGGGACAGAGGAGACCACAACAGGAGTTCACAGACTCAGGGCAATGGCGGATGCCGGAGAGCTTCTGTATCCAGTAATCGCAGTTAACGACGCTGAGACCAAGTGGGATTTCGATAATGTCCACGGAACGGGGCAGTCCACGATCGATGGCATCCTAAGGGCGACCAGCGTCCTCATTGCAGGAAAGAACTTCGTCGTAGCGGGGTACGGGCACTGTGGAAGGGGCTTGGCAATTAGGGCAAGGGGAATGGGCGCGAATGTGATAATCACAGAGATTGACCCAATCCCAGCTCTGAAGGCCACAATGGACGGCTTTAGGGTAATGAAAATGGATGATGCCGCCCCTCTTGGGGATCTTTTCTGTACAGCTACTGGTATGAAGGACGTCATCGTAGGTAGGCACTTCGAATCGATGAAAGATGGAGCAATAATCTGCAATACGGGGCATTACGACTGTGAGATTAGTATCACTGACTTGGAGGATAGGGCAACAGAGGTCTTCACTATCAGGGACAATAACGAGGCATTCACAATGTCAGATGGCAGGAGACTGCACCTTTTGGCCAGAGGGAGGTTGGTCAACCTAGCTTCTGCCGAGGGACACCCCAGCGAGGTTATGGATATGTCTTTCGCGAATCAGTTCCTTGCACTGTGCAGACTCGCCAAGGAGGGTTCCAGCTATCAAAAAACGGTTTATGACATCCACCCAGAACAGGACAGGGAATTAGCATCATTGAAGCTATCATCCTCGGGAATAACCATTGATGAGCTGACCGAGGATCAGAAATCGTATCTGCTCGATTACTCAGCTGGAACCTAGTCATAAAGCATCGGGATCGACAAGTCCCACTTCACTGGAATTTTCTCGTCCGATTCGACGATCAAAGCCACTCTCTCCCTGATTGCTGGCATCTTACCTTTCATCAGGGACGAATATAATGGGCTCTCCCTGATACTATTGGGTATACAGACTTGACCCGTAGTAGTTTCGTAATCTATCGCCCTTTCCAAATCAAGCGCATGCCTATTTATTGATTGTAGCAAATTCATACTGAGCCTACTTATGGCCATAACCGCTACGAGTAGTATGATGAAAACGAGTGGCAAGGCCCAGCCAGAGTTACCTATGAAAATCATGCTAGCACTACCAATGAAGAATGCTAGTGGAGCGACGAAAAGCATCAAGAACAGGCCTTGCGAAATAGGCTTCTTTTTTTTCAGCCTTTCAATTATGTCCCACCTCGGATGCTTGGGTTGATTGGGCCTGAAAATCTCGTCCTCCTCCATCTTCGAGGCCTTGGAGACAGTCTGACTGACTCTGCCCATCCTCATTCTCAATCCTCCGTCAACAGACTCCATCTCCGGTGAGAACATCTCCTCGATCAAATCAGCGCACTCTTCGTAGTATCCCATTCTTACAAGTATCGAGACTTGCTCAATAAGGGGGGTTACCTCAGTGGGTGCATGCCCCCTTCGTTCCTCCCACCAGGCCAATGCATCTTCCATCATCCCCAGGTGATCCACAAGCAAGGTTCCACCAAGGTCCCAAGCCCTCCGATTTTCGGGATCTAGTTGTACTACTTTTTTGAGTGCCGTTACCGACTTTGCTGTTTGAACAAGAGTGGGCATCTCTTGCTTACCCTTAGCTGGGGCAGGTAGTTCCATTCTTGCAATTGTCATCCAAGCATCAGCATTATCCGGTTCTTCAGAAACAAGCTCCTTACAAATCCTTAGCGTGGATGCCCTGTCTCCCCTTTCCTCTGATTCCATCGCATCCATCCACAGGTCAGAGCCAGTTCCCTCATCCTCAGACATAGAATTCACAATCCATAATTCAGATCACCTAGATCTTCTACGATCCTTTCCTCTGGGAGTAGATCTTCCCCTCTTTCCAGGTCTGGAATGTCTGTTCGAGGATCTAACTCCTCCCCTCGTCCTTCCCCTGGAGAATGTTGAATTCCTCCGACCCCTTCCCCTATTTTGTACACCTCTTTTGTCATTCCTCTTCCCATTGCCCTTTTGTCCCCTATGGACTTTGGTTTTCTTTGGCGCAATTTCTACTGGAGAGCCAACAGCTCTACTTGCGTCCACGTTATTGAACAATGGATGTACGTGCACAAGGCCTGAGTCAACTGGACCCAGAACAGTATCGACCTTTCCGAGTAACTTGCCCCCATTAATCCTCAAGACATCCCCAAGATTTGGAGACCTCCCTTCGAATGAAATTAGTAACCCCCCCATATGGGAGACGCTAGTCACTCTGCCGGAGAAAGTCATTCCCTACCTCTCACATAAATCAATCCGAACAATAGAGAAATTACTGTTAAAAATGAGCTGTTTGAAGGTAGAAAGCCTTCCGTACCGCCTCCCTCTTCTGGTAGATCCGGTTCGCTAGGGACTTCATCAAATAGAAATGAATTATTCACTATCTGATAAACCTCAGAACACATATCGGAAGCATCACATCCAATTACCTTGACTTGGTGTTCTCCACGCTCCCACAAAATGAAATTGATATTTGGTGTGTTCCATAAGTTTCCTGTTTTGAAAATATTCCCGCTTGGATTCCCATCTATCTCCATCGAGAAGAGAACCTCTTCTCCGTCCGGATCGCTGAATTGTCCGCCCATGGACCATGAATTTCCATCCCATCCATACTCGGCTATCGATATGGCCGGGGGAGAACTCTCTTTGATAATGCCCAATGAATATGTATTTTGAAAGTCATAAATCCCTACCCCGGAAACCAAAATCCGAACATCCACATTTCCCGGCTGGATGTTTGAGGAATCCCCCTCAACAAAAACAGGTCCAGAATCAAGGATTTCGACAATCCCTAGCTCCTGTGAGATTCCATCCTGTACTAGAAGAACTCGTGCATTAAGATCCGGCCAATTCCCATTTCTCTCCAACTTTATTTGGTGCGGGTTAGTTAGTATCTCAGAACTAGAAGAAACAGTGAGTGGGACTCCTATGAACCACGTTCTGTTTTCGGTAGGGTAGCCATCTTGATCGGTAGCTGAACAAGTAACCTCAATTACTCCTTCGTCAGGAAGTATTGCTTGGAACCCTCTATTGGGGGTTTCCTCGATGAAATAACTTTGTTCACCTTGGCATGAAACATCTAGATTACCCACTCCCAAATCATCTTGGAACCATCTTGAAATATCTTTATCCCACTCGGCCCAGATAATTTCACCGAAGTATGGAACAGGTATCCACGTTCCATTGAGAGGAGCCTCATCCGTCCATGAAGGAGGATCCGGTTCCCCAATAGGTTCTGTTGTGAAATCAAAAAACAGGTCTTCTCCTGACGGCCAATCCTCCCTAAATCCGTTGGGACTGAGCTCTAGTGTGATACTCCCATCAGAGTTATTTCTTAGTACAAAGGTTGAGGAACCATCCCCAATGCAACTACCAACCGTCGGAGCGAGACCACCAGCCGTTGACTCATTAAGGCCAACGTCCCTACCTTCACATTCATCCCACATAGACATGCGCAAGCCTTCCTGTGAGGGGAATTTGAAATCAAATCTGGCTCCAGATAGGTTTGAAGCGTTCAGTGAGAATGTAAATTGGCTTGGATTTTCTACCCCTTGGATAGACATTGTAGCGTTCAACCAGAGCCGAACTCTGCACTCATCTTCTCCTTGTGACTGAGAAATACTCGTATCACAATCCCTGTCCTGATTGGGAACTACCGGTACTTCTTTGCAATCCCCACCTATTGAAGAAGTACATCCCCTTATTTCCGAGTGAAGGGAAGGGACAATGTTCCACTCTTCAATTTGAACGCCATCCTCTTGCCAAGTGGTATTCTTCCAATCAATTCCCACGCCCCCTCTGTGTGCTGGGCCATCCCTAATTCCAATGCGCGTCAGGGTATGTTCTATGCACTCACTGGCCAGGGCTCTGAAAAACTCACGCTCATCCGTGGAGAACCAACCATCACCTCCCTTGTTAGGATCTAGCAATTCCATAAACTCATCCATGGTCGTTCGCAACTCGTCAGCTAGGGTGTCATTCACCCATGCTTCAGCCTTTACCTCCGCAGTTTCCCAATCATCGCTGATGATGATGTCAAACGAAGCATGTGTATACTCAAACATATTTTCGAATGTGATGGAGCCGCATTGTTCCTCAAGACTCCCTCCTCCTCCTCCGAATTGCTCCATTTTGATCGGCTCATGTCCAATTTCCATTTTTTGCTGGCTCATCGAGATTGGAAGCGAAACCACCAGGAGAATCATCAAGATGGCAAGTTGTCCACTCCGACCACGTTCTTCCATGTTTGTTGTAAGGGGCATAAGGTGATGATTGTATCGTAACCAAATACAGAGTTTAGAGAACCCTAAATTACATAAGGCAAACCTCTCTCAGGGATTTTAGGGTGACCTAAACATGACAGCAAAATCTAATGCAATGACTATAATTTTCCTCTTAATTTCCTGCCTCTTATCTGGATGTGTTGGGGATGAAATACAAGACGAAAAAGATGGAACTTTGGTAATTGCTTTCGAAGTTCAAGCTGACTATGAGAATATAGATGAAAATCCCCAAATTTTAGCCGACTACCTTTCTGAAAAAATGAATTATGATGTCACTCTATACAGCGTAAGCTCAGAGGGTGCAATGATTGAGGCTTTGAGGTTCGGAAACGCGGATGTTGCAATCATGGACGGAGGATCAGCATGGGTCGGCTGGCAACAATACGATCTAGAGGTCTTGGGAGCTGACCAAAAGTCAGATGGAAGGACCTACTATGAGGCCCATGCATGGGTCAGAGCGGACAGTGAGATGGCAGAGGCCCATCTAGACGATAACAGGTACACTGACCCATTTGCACTGCTCTCTGGCAAGACTTCCTGCCACACAGGGTGGCTGAAGTCTGCTGGTATGCTACTCCCGCTTGGATATTTAATTGGAAATGAATACGCTGAAGTGATTGGAGATGAAAATGATATTTCATCTCTGAGAGATACAATTCATAACTACTTCAGCGAAAACTCGTCTATTCCCGACTCAGGAACGCCATACTACGGATACTCGGGGGCACTCAAGTGCCTTTCAGAGGGAGCAGGAGACGTAGCCTTCGCAAAAGACAGCACCGTTGATTCTTACTGCAACAACGAAGACCCATCGGAGAATGAGGAATGGTGCCTAGAGATCGATGAATATGTCCCACTCCCTGCATTCGGGCGCTCTCCAAGTCACCCAGTTATGTATAACCCGGAAATTATGGATGTCAGTACTATGGAATTATTGACAGACAGTCTTGTTGGCATGTCAGATGATACCGAAGGGGCAAAAATATTGGAGAACATCCTGAACACTGGCGCCATCGTCAAGACAAACGCCCAAGATCATCTTGGTAGCTACTCGACAATGATTTCCAATATACCAGGAATATCGGCTTATTACTCCGATAAGTATGATATCAATGGGACCGTTTCTCCAACTGTCGACACCATAAGATTGGCTTTCGAGGTCAAATCGGATTACGAAAATATAGATGAGAATCCCCAGCTACTAGCCGACTACCTATCGGAAAAACTGGGAATATCCGTCGAGATTTATCCAGTTACCTCAGAAGGGGCCATAATTGAGGCATTGAGGTTTGGAACGGCCGATTTAGCATTCATGGATGGAGGAGCAGCGTGGGTCGGATGGAAGGAATATGGCCTGGCCGCAATGGCAGCTGATCAGAAGTCAGATGGCAGGACCTACTATGAGGCCCATGCATGGGTCAGAGCGGACAGTGAGATGGTGAATGCACACTTGGACGGAGAAGCCTCGACCGATCCTTTCGCCTTGCTCTCTGGCAAGACTTCCTGCCACACAGGGTGGCTGAAGTCTGCTGGTATGCTACTCCCGCTTGGATATTTAATTGGAAATGAATACGCTGAAGTGATTGGAGATGAAAATGATATTTCATCTCTGAGAGATACAATTCATAACTACTTCAGCGAAAACTCGTCTATTCCCGACTCAGGAACGCCATACTACGGATACTCGGGGGCACTCAAGTGCCTTTCAGAGGGAGCAGGAGACGTAGCCTTCGCAAAAGACAGCACCGTTGATTCTTACTGCAACAACGAAGACCCATCGGAGAATGAGGAATGGTGCCTAGAGATCGATGAATATGTCCCACTCCCTGCATTCGGGCGCGCTCCAAGCCATCCAGTTATGTACAACCCAACCGTGTTAGATGTTCAAACCAGGACGGCAGTACTGAATGCTCTGATGTCAATGAACTATGAGACGTATTATGTAAACTACACAACTAGAGGACAAACATACACCGGCTGCTATGATATCACGATTCACGTAATGGATGAGGACTCTCCTCGCAATACATGCGCCTCTGAAATTCTTCAGAACGTACTCAATACAGATGGACTGGTTAGAACAACATCCCATGATCATCTCGGTAGCTACTCAGATCTGATTAGCAATATCCCGGGAATATCGGAATATTTTGGAGATAAATTCGAAATCAGCCAATGAAAATATTGAGCTACAGCTGCCCATCTTTGGAATAATCCTTCTCCCACCAGAACCATATACTCGTTTAGGGTCACCTAAAGACGGGGGTGTAAGGAGGATGCGATCAGGACAAGATAGCCAGTCGCCGGTGATAAGGGTCAGGAATCTCGTAATAGGATACTCGCCTAAAGATCCTCTGGCGGAAATCCCTAGTCTGGATATTTTTCCGGGCGAGATTGTCGCCATAGCAGGCCCGTCTGGTATTGGCAAAACAACCCTCCTTAGGACTATAGCAGGGATTGTAAGGCCTTTATCCGGGGAGGTTGAGGTTTGCGGATCGACCAGTCCGACCCTCCCTAGAAGGGGACAAGTAGGATACATACCACAGAGATTGGGATTGGTTAGGCATGCCAGTGTTATGCACAACGTCCTCCTTGGGTCCAACGCAAGATACAGCCCTAGATTGGGATTGGGCATCTTCTCATCCAGAAAGGCGAAGGAAGCCGCTAAATCAGCAATAATATCACTTGGCCTAAAGGAAAAAATGAATGAACCAGTAAGGAGACTTTCAGGTGGCCAACAAAGGAGAGTTGCTACCGCCCGAACTCTAGCCCAATCACCATTGCTAATCATGGCAGATGAGTTCCTCAGCGAGTTAGACGATGAGACCATGGGGGTAGTTCTAAGCAATGTTACAGAATTCGTAAGGGGATCCAATAGTGCCCTACTGTTCGTAGAACATGATATCTCACGGGCAAAATCAGTAGCCGATAGATTGCTTGTAATTGATGATGGAAGAGTCAACCCGTTCATCACAGAAACAACAGCTCTTGAGGTGGGAACTTGAAGTTGACAAAACAACGGATTATTGGAGTTCTGACAGGCCTTCTGGCAATCTCCTTGATTCTAGTGGATAACATGGTTGATGACTGGGGAAGGCTTTCTAAAGGTCCTGGAAATCTAATCAAATTCATCGAAGAGTCACTATGGCCCCCTGATTGGAGCGTTATGGAGCCTCAAGCCTATCCAGTATGTACTGTTTATCCTCTCTTCGACTTCACATGCTCTACTGCATGGATTGGTTTGGTTGAGACAATCAAAATCGCCTTTGTTTCGACTGTTTTTGGGATATTAATCTCTCTTCCGATTTCTCTTCTGGCCGCTAGAAACCTAAATCCAGGTTGGGTAAGCTTTCCAGCTAGGCTCCTTCTCTCAGTCTCTAGAAGTCTTCCAAGTATCATTTGGGCTATTTTCTTCGTTATACTAGTAGGATTTGGACCTCTCTCGGGCATTCTTGCGATGACAGTTTACACTGTGGGATATCTTGGAAAACTCCAGTATGAAGCCATCGAAGGACTCAGCAGGACCCCATTAGATGCATCCAGGGCGATGGGGCTGTCGAAAATTGAAACTGCTCTAGGGGTTGTCATACCAGAATCTGCAAATGAACTAATATCACAGGCGATTTTCATGTTTGAATACAACTTCAGGCATGGTACAGTAATTGGTATTGTCGGAGCTGGAGGTATTGGCTACTACATCAACCTCTACCTAAAATTCCTTCAATATGATAAGGTGATTGCCTATCTTATCATAATCCTTGTAGTGGTAGTGATAATCGATTTCTTATCTATTTACGCGCGTTCGTACTTTAATGAGGAGGGCGACTTGAAGAGACCTTCCTGGATTGATGTGTTTGTTCCAGATGCTCTAAGAAGGTAGGTCAGCCACTATCCTGATTGCACCGTCTTCATAGAATATCTGTATGCTATCTGGTACCTTAGTGGTAAGGGAGGCCAGTGCTTGGTAGACTTGATCATCCTCCACCTTGAACGCCTCGGCCGCTCTCTCTGTTGACCATGGAACTTCAACGAAGTCAGATACGGAAATCCACCTCAGAAGGCGACTCTCAAATTCTGTGAGATCTTCTACGGACAATACTATCGTTCCGCCTAGGGGATGGCACAAATCAACCTATCTCGGTGGATTGTCAGTTATCGACCATCATCTTGACAGCATCTTCTGCCTCGATTCTTCCATCTAGAAGCTCCCCTAGGGCTCCGATGAAAGAAGTCTTTACGCCCAATTTTGGGGCCCTGGCCAGGAACATTCTGGTAGCCCTAACGCCCTCGGCCACCATGTGCATCTCATTCAGTGACTGGTCCAGGCTCTTTCCTGATCCAAGCTTCTCCCCAAGGGTTCTATTCCTGCTCCGAGGGCTTGTCGCCGTGACATACAGATCCCCAAGTCCCGCCGGTCCGAATGCGGTGGTTCTGGACGCTCCCATTGCCTCCAAGAGGACCATCCCTTCGCTAAATCCCTTCAAAACCAGAGCCGCCTTGAGGTTATCTCCACCGATAGAGTCTTTCAGTCCGTCTACCAATCCACATGCAAGGGCCACACAGTTCTTGTACGCGCCCCATAGCTCTGCACCATTCGGGTCATCTGCTGGGAGAAGGAAGAGAGTCTCGGTGGAAAGCCTCTGGGAAATCCTTTCAGCGACTCCATGATCATGACATGCAACAATTGCTGTCGTTATGACTCCTCGAGCGACCTCTGGAGCTATGGTCGGGCCCGTCATCACAACCACTGGATTAGACTTCCCAGCCTCATCCAACCTCCTTTCTATGGAATCAGAGATTAGCCCCGAACCCCCCTCGTCCTCCGGCGCCAGTCCCTTTGCCAGATCTAGAATCACCTGAGACGGCCTCAAACTTGGTACGATTCTGTCAATTACCTCGAGAATCACACCACTAGGGAGGGATAGCACGAGTATCTCGCAGGACTCGACAATATCATTGAGCTCCATTGTGACCTGTAGCTCTGGTATCTCATGGCCATCGAGGTATTTCTCGTTCACAGATTTCGTCATCAAGGACTCATAAACCTCCTGCTCAATCGTCCAACCAAGGACATTGTGGCCGTCCTCGCACCACACCTTGGCTAGGGCTGTACCCCAGTTGCCCAGTCCGATAACCCCGATTCGTGCCATGTACTGCCGCCCCAAAAGGGGGTTAAGACCCTATTCGATGGTTACCCCCCCATACGTTGAGTTCTTGACTGATGAATGACCCCGAGGAGTCAAGCAGGGGTACCCGAGTGGTCAAAGGGGCTGGGTTTAGGTCCCAGTGCGTAGTGCTTCGCAGGTTCAAATCCTGTCCCCTGCACCATAATCGTCCCACAATTCGCCACATCTTTGATAAATGGTGCATAATTGTATTATCCACATGACCAGACTAGATGTACTGATTGCCAGCCTATTGCTAATTGTAGCCTCTCTCTCGGGATGTATTACCGAAGAACTGGTTGATGATATTCTGGGATGTATGGATGAGAACGCCGCCAACTACGAAGAAAATGCCACTACTGAATTAGTAGGTGACTGTATCTACATGGCTACCGCGGAGACTTTCATGGAAGCCATGACTGACGTGGGGAGCATCGAGGATATACTAGAAGACACTCCCAAGGCCGGATACTCTCAGTCGATTTCATCTAGCGAATGGAACCAGGATTTGGGGATGCAGATGGACGTCGAGATAGAGGACATTGTAATGGCGGATCTTAATACCGACTCAGTCTACGTTCACAACTCAATTTCGATTGCAGGGCTATTGCAAATTGAGTACACTCATGTGCAGGTCGGCGAGGTTGTCAATATCCACCTGTTGATGGGTGGAATGATGGCTCAAGGAGATGCAACACAATCCGTCTCCCAAACCCGTGATGCAACCCCCAATGTTTTGGAGGTAATAGCAGAACAGGCCGGACTCTTCACTGGCGAAGATGATGACGGGGAAGATGATGATGCACCAGTCGTATCTGATGGTCTTCCAGAAGACGCAGTAATTACAATCACCATGAGCGATGATATGGAATCCCAGACCATGACAATGGAGTATACTGAGGATGACGCTGAGATCACTACGACTATTCGCATAAATCAGAATCAAGACCTTGTTTCCATGAGCGTGGAAAGCGACAACGGTTCTGCGACCTCATCACTAACGTATGAGGTGATGTGGGGAGATGCAATAGTCATCGAGGTGGATGACACACTTCCAAGAACCTCGATTCCAGTTTGGTTTGATTCTGAGATATTCAACGATTTCAACGACCACGATGACCACGGTGATGACGACTCAGAAGAGATGTTCCCATGCGATGGTGGGAATACGTGGATCCCTTGGGATTTGGTAAATGACGGCTATGAAGATTGCGAGGACGGTTCCGATGAGTACGACGATGATGGATCAGATTCCGATAACGAGCCACAAGAAGACATGTGGATGTGTGACAACGGCGAAGAAATACCTGAGGATTGGGTGAATGACGGCTATGAAGATTGCGAGGACGGTTCCGATGAGTACGATGATGACGGAGACGACGATTACGCATTCTACTGCTCAAATGACGGCGAAGATTACGCTGAATCAATGGGGGGAATCCTGTGCCCTGAAGGGCCAGGAGTAACTCCTGAGTGTCCAAATGGAGAATCTTGCATGTGCATTGATGTCGATGGTTCTTGTGACGATGGAGACGACGATTGGGGATATTACGCAGACGACGATGATGGATCAGATTCCGATAACGAGCCACAAGAAGACATGTGGATGTGTGACAACGGCGAAGAAATACCTGAGGATTGGGTGAATGACGGCTATGAAGATTGCGAGGACGGTTCCGATGAGTACGATGATGACGGACACGACGATGACGATGGACCACCATCACCTGAGGATGTATTGTATATGACTGACTCAGATGGAGATGGCAACATGTCTCAAGAAGAGTTTGTTACATACTGGAACAATGAAAATCCTGACGCACCGATAGACTCAGACCAATCATTCCTAACAACTGAGGACGTAGAGGATTTGATTGAATTGTGCGACTACGATGCACCATCAGATCTCATTGACATCAATGAAATGCAGTGCTTCATCGATAACCTACTAGGAATGATGCCCGATGATGAAAACACTCCGAGTTTAGATGACTTTTTCAGTCACTTTGATACCGATGGTGACGGGCACCTTACAGCAACTGAATTCATAGATGCTAACGATGTTCCCGATGACGAGCAGGATGATGTTCACGCCATGTTTGACATGTATGATAATGATGAAAGCGGCGGTCTGGATTATTATGAATTCGAGCCTCTTTACGATATGATGGTGGACAGTGATCATGACGACAGTGACGATGATAGTGATGGTATGGAGCGAAATGACGCTACTGGATTTGTCGCGAATAATCAGACACTTAACGCTCCGATAACCGACTTTGAAGTTCACTTCCTCAGCGACTGTGAGGAGGAGTATGACGAGGACGAGGATCAAATGGTTCAGCCGGATCTAAGCACCTGCACAAACGAATTCAGTATCCCCCTAAACGGCGGAGACGCGGAAGGTGTTACGATCACTTACACTGACCACGATGGGGATGGCCTAGTCTCTCCTGGTGATGAGGTGTATGTCGAATGGGGTGAATATGATGGCGAGGAGATTGACAAGATGGAGATTTACGATAACTGGGCTTCCCAGTATTCATCAGAATCATCAGCTACCCCGCCTGTATTGCCAGGATTCGGAGCTGTCTTGGGGGCAATAGCCCTCATCGGGGCCTCAATGGCATCCCGGAGAGATTAGATTGGGCGTCCAATAGCTCAAGACGATACCTCAAGACGATACCTCAATATCCAACGACTGAGTGGCGTATTTATCATGCCACTCCTGACAATGAATAATCTAAAGAGGCACTATGAAACTCCTGCGGGAACTGTGAAGGCCCTTGATGGAATCAATATTCAGATAGACGAGGGAGAGAGGGTTCTTCTCTTGGGTCCCTCGGGATCAGGAAAGACCACTCTTCTGAACTGCCTATCGGCCTTGGATAGCCCTACTGACGGCTCATACATTTTCATGGGGTCAGAAGTCCCTAGGGGAAACTCTGAGGAAATGACGTCATTCAGAAGGGAGAACATAGGATACGTGTTCCAGTTCTTCAACCTCCTCCAGGATCTTACGGTGATTGAGAACATTTCGCTCATTCAGGAGCTGGCCGGGAACAGGGACAAGTCTAGAGCGGAGGAACTGCTCAGATTAGTCGGGCTCCACTCCGAAAGGAATAGGTTCCCCGGAGAGATTAGCGGAGGGCAGCAACAGAGGGTTGCTATTGCCAGAAGTATAGCCAAGAGGCCTACTCTTCTCCTAGGCGATGAACTCACTGGGAATCTAGATACTGAGACCTCAGACAAGGTGATGCAAGTTCTCGTCGAGGCCTGTGAGAAGGAGAACATCACGGCTGTCCTGGTTACTCACGACGAATCTCTGATCGCATATGCAACCAGGGTTATCAGGATAGATAGTGGTCGGATAGTATCAGATGAAAAGACAGTTTCAAGCGAGAAAGAGACCATTTCTTGAGGTGGAATAATGTTAGGCTCCTCCAATCTACTGAATAAGAGACTCGCAAGGAGTCTTTGGGGGACAAAACTTCGACTTTCCGCTGTAATAGGCATGATCTTTGTTGGTGTTTTTGCAGGGATAACCTTTGGAGGATACTCAGCAAATTTAGGGCCGATGTACGACTCAATCTATGAGGACAGTGATTCGGGAAGCAATCTAGCGGATATCTGGATTGATAATGAGAGCTCCATTTGGTCTACTGATCAGGTTCAATCCCTCTGCTCAGAGATTGAGTCCTCATGGCCCGAGGGAGCTCAATCCCTTGACCAATGCGAGGGCAGGATCGTGATGAACGGTGCGATGTTCCACATGACTGACTCCGGTCAGAATGTGATCAACTCCGTATGGCACGGGATACCTCACGACTCTGAAGTAGACAAGCCATGGTTCCCAGACGGACACTCACAAGGCACGCCGGCTAAGGCAGAGGACGAGATAGTGATTGATGAGCATGTTAGGGAGGCGCTTTCTCTGAGCCTACAAGACGTGGTAACAATTGGGGTAGGGGAGGGAAGTATGAATTTCACAATAGTTGGGTTCGCATACCATCCATTGCACATATACATGGCTCCAGAAGGATCTCTATTCCCCCCTGAATCAGGCGAGTTCGTCGTTGGCTACCTTTCCAGTTCTGGAATGGAGAGGCTTACGGGCTTGTCACAAGGATCTGCAAATACCATAGTTCTGGACATATCGGGTACTCCATCCTTCGACCTTTCTGACACTGAGGAGTATGAGGGTGAGGAGTTGGACGGAGTAAAGGAGGCTATCGCCAGTTCTATGGATGAAAATGGCATGGACGGACGAATAAGAGACAGGGGACAGGTCGAGTCTGTAGAGCTAATGAGGTTAGATCTAGAGGGTACCAAGACGATGGCAGCCCCGTTCACTATCCTAATCCAACTGATCGCCGCCATAACAATCGCTCTTAGCTTACAGAGGCTGGTCCAGAGCCAGACTCGTGAGATAGCCATTCTCAGGACCCTTGGATTACCCAGGAAATCGATAATGCCGGGGTATCTGATTGCTCCTTTGGTAATCGGTGGATTCGGCTGTCTAATAGGATCTATAGCCGGCCCATATGGTATGAACGGAATGCTCGATTTCTATGAGGGAATAGTGGGGATTCCAATAATTGAGAGAGAAATACCCAGTGAAATATACCTCTCAACCATGGGCATCACCATGTCAATAGTTTTCATTTCGGGGGTCTATCCCGCGTGGAAGGCGACTAGAATAGATCCTCTGAAGGCTCTCGGTGGGAGCTCTGAAATCAGAGTTGGATCAAACTATCTGCAGACACTAACCGGCTGGATGCCTACCCTACTGGGGCTCTCAGTTCGCTCAAGCCTCAGAAAGCCGGCGAGACTTGGGATGACATTCCTTGCTGTAGGAATCTCTCTGATGCTGGCGGGTTCGATTCAGATGATGACTGTCGCATTGAATGATACCATAGTAGGGGGTTTGAGAGAAGGTCAAACATGGGATGCACAGGTTTTCGTTCAACCCGACGGGGAGTCCGAAGTAGTAGAGTGGGCCATTGATAGAGGCGCCTCATATGAGATAGTTATCGAGGCCCCTGTCGGAACCCTAATCGACTCTTCAGAACTACAGAGAAGCTTCGTTTTAGTGGGACTGGGGGGTTATGGAGATGGCGAATCAATGAGGCAGACTGAAATTATTGATGGTTCAGAACCAACTCCAAATACTGCCATAACAGAGGTCATGATGGACGAGGGGTCATTACAAATGACCGGTTGGGAAGTGGGCGACAGACAATCGGTATCAATATCTGGTAACGAATTGGAAGTAGATATTGTAGGATCTGTGAGAGGGGAGATTTCTAGAACTATGTTCTTCCATCAGACAGACTTGGCAAGGATAATTGGATTCAACGCTACAGCAGTCTACCTTGAGTTCCCAGAGGGGGTTTCCGTTGATGAGGAGCTTGGGAAATTATCCAGTGGAATTCAAGAGAGGGAATCACTTCTTAGGGGGATAGAATCTCTACTCGATCAACAAACTCAAGTTCTGGGTACGATAATGGTATTGGGATTCATATTCACTCTAGCTGTCATGTTCAATACTATGGTCATGAATCTCGCTGAGAGGGATTTCGAATTGGCTACTTTGAGGGTGTTAGGGGCATCGACTGGAAGCCTTTCGGTAATGCTTCTCTTCGAAAGTACCATTATTGGTTTGATAGGAGGCCTGTTTGGTGTGATCTTCGCCTTCGGTGGCGCTTTAGGTCTGGCGGCCGAATTCTCAACATGGCAATTCTACTTCCCAGTGGTCCTAGTCCCGAACGTCGCTTTGCAGCTCATTTCAGTGGTATTGCTGATTTCTGTAGCAATGGTGCCAGTTGGAATCATTAGGCTCAGAAACATGGATCTCGTCGAGAAAGTCAAAGACCTGTCCCAATAACGGCGATACATGCGAGTAGTTACTTGGAACCTAAATGGAATCAGGGCCGCCCATAGAAAAGGACTCTACGATTTCATAGATAGGATAGATGCCGATGTGATGCTATTCCAAGAGGTCAGGGCCCTTCCAGAACAAATGCCGAAGGATTGGAAGGAGCCAGAAGGGTACGATGTCATTTGGCATCCTGCGCAGAGGAAAGGGTATTCGGGCGTGATGTCCTGTTCGAGGGTCGGCATGGAAGAGATTGGCAGGGGAATCGACACTGACTTAGATGAGACAAGGGACCCCGAGGGAAGGGTTTTGCATACAAAGCACAATGGAATGCATTGTGTGAACATCTATCTCCCTAATGGCAGTTCAAGAGATCAAAGGCAAGCTTACAAGGATCAATGGATCGAGGATTTGATGGAGTGGGCAGAAATGTTCGTGGGTTCGGAAGAGCCAGCAATTCTTTGTGGAGATCTGAATATTGCCCATACCGAGGATGACATATGGGATCCAAAAGGGAATAAGAGGTCATCTGGATTCCTTGAGCATGAGAGGGAGTGGTTCACAAGACTTCTGGATAGGGGATGGCATGACTTGCTCAGAATCCACATAGGGTCACAAAAAGGGCCTTACACATGGTGGTCAAATTTCAGAAGAGCGAGGGAGAGAGACAGGGGTTGGAGAATTGATTATGTCCTTGCGAATGATGTAGCGAGGTCTATGATGAAATCAGCTGAAGTCATGAGGGAAGGTGGAATGGTTGTTTCAGATCATGCACCTGTCATTGTCGACTTCGATATTTAGGCCCGATAGTTCTGTTTAACGGCTATATGGCCCCAAGCCACCATTCAAGAGGTGAAGCGTCGGCGAACAATCATGGCGAATACGCTGGAAGAGAGGCTTGAGAGAATCCTTCCAGGCGGGAAGGGCGTCTGGATACCAATGGATCACGGGGCCTCCAGCTTTCCCGTCGACGGACTTACGGATACCGAATTCGTTGTTGATTCAGTGATCGGAGGTGGAGCCGATGCTATCGTATTGCAAAAGGGTCTTCTCAGCCATCACCATTCCAGGAATGGCTGGGACGGGTATGTTTGCCACATCTCAGTCTCCACCATTCACGGAGGTGAGAGATCCCAAGACAAGGTTTCCGTGGCAACAGCTTCAGAAGCACTCCTCAGGGGTGCTAACGGAGTTTCAGCTCAAGTGAACTTGGGCGATAAGTACGAGCCGGAGATGATACAGAGGCTCGGAGAATTATCCAGGCAAGCATATTTGGAAGGATTACCAGTCCTTGGCATGGTATATCCTAGAGGGACGAATCTTGTTATCGAGGAGGGTGACTCAACAAGGGGGGTGGCTCACGCTGCAAGAATCGCATGGGAACTAGGGTGCCATGTGGTAAAGGTCCCATGGACAGGTTCTCCCGAGTCCTTCTCCAAGGTTGTCGAGGCAGTGCCTATCCCAGTTTTGTTGGCCGGTGGTGAGAATGAAGGCGATTTCAGCAAAACCCTGTCGATTGTCAGGGAGGCAATGGATGTTGGGTGCTCGGGTATTTGCTTCGGTAGGCAGGTTTTCGGCTCAAAAGATCCAGAGTCGTGCGTAAAAGCCCTGAGGGAAATTGTTCACGCTGGCGAGAATGCACGCTGATGAGGTGGTGTAATGGAGTTATGGTTGGATGCGGAGATGTATGGACGCCCCACCCAAGACCCAGATGGTGTACGAGTTTGGGACGGATCTAGCCCGGATGTTGCGATGGTGGAGATAACGGATGCTAGAGCGCAAAAAGAAGCCATTTCTCTGATAGGGAGTGTCCCTTGGATATTGATTAGGTGTGAAGACTGGAAGATGATACCATTGGAGAATCTAGTGGCATCATCTAGAGGAAGCGGGACCAAATTAGCCATTGCAGTCTCAAAGAGAGTTGAACTGCAGGGGGTGGCATTCGCACTCCAACATGGAGTCGATGCTGTGGCTCTCCCGCCAGAAAATAAATTCCCGGATATCTGGTCAGCTGCGAGGTCAATTGTGAGGGATAATGGGGATAGAAACTCCGGTGTCGACCTCCCTTCTCTGTCTCATGCCAGAATTACATCTGTAACTGAAGGAGGAATAGGGGAAAGGGCCTGCGTCGACCTTACGGAGAGGCTACTGGAGGGCGAAGGTATCGTTGCTGGATCAACTTCTTCTTGTCTCAGTTTGATCCATGGAGAGACGATCCCCTCCCAGTATGTCCCAACCAGACCTTTCAGGATTAACGCGGGAGCCATACACTCGTATGTAATAATGGGCGATGGAACAACGAAGTACCTCAGCGAATTAGAATCTGGGGATCGGGTTTCTGTCTTCTCTGTGGACGGTTCAATCAGAGAAGCTACTATTGGGAGGCTCAAAATCGAAAGAAGACCCCTGCTAAAGATATCCTTTGAATCAGGGGAGTTTACGGGTAATGTGATGGTCCAGCAAGCCGAGACTGTGCGCCTGATTTCGAGTGATTCTAAACCAATCTCAGCAACAGATATCTCTCAAGACGATGAAATCATTGTAGTCATTGACAACAGCATGCGTCACATAGGTAGTGCAGTATCAGGGGAGGTCAGAGAATTATGACAATTTTAGGTACAGGGGAGGCATTTGGAGCAATTTCAATCCTTCATGCGTTGGGTGCAGGAAAGGGTTGCTCAATCCCCGTCAAACTGCCAATTAGAGTCAATATCTATGATGTTGAAATGACTAATGATGAGGATAAACATGGTATTTTGTCTATAATTTCATCTATTTGGGAAGAGAAGGGATACCCGGTTCCACCTGTCATAGGTTGGGAGGTGATCAGCGAAATCCCCATTGGCCAGGGACTAAAGTCCAGCTCAGCTCTTTCTTGTGCAGCAATCAGGGCTCTCGATAAGGCATCTTGGACATGCCTTTCGGATTATGAGATAGTTGACTTAGCTGTGGAGGCGCAGAGGAGATCAGGTTGCACAATTTCCGGAAGTATGGATGATACATGGGCCACGCTAACCTCTGGATGGAAAGCAGTGGACCCCTCTAAAACCCCTGAAGAATCGATTCTCTTTGAAGGAGATATAGAGCCTGGATTCTCAGTCCTAATTGGGCTAAGGGGTTCAAGAAAGAGTGATATTATAATCGAGTCTTTTCACAAAAACTCACAGATTTTCGACAGAGCGCTAGCATCATTGATCAACGGCTCCATACTGGATTCATTATCCTCAAATGGAATGGCTGTGGCCTCATCTACCGATGATTTCGAAGCTCTGAGGATCAGTAACCTAATGATAGCCTCAGGCGCTGTAGCTGCTGGCATCAGTGGCTCAGGACCTGCGATTGCTGTAGTCTGCTATGCCTCGGACTCGGAATATATCGGGGCACAACTGTCCGAGCTTTGCGATGAAGTAATATCAACTCAGTTTTTGCTATCCAAAGAGCTGGTCGAGGGGGCATAACATGGGAATGGGTCTTGGTGAAAACCTCAAGGTTACAATTTTCGGCGAGAGTCATGGAAAGTGTGTGGGGGCATTGATTGAGGGGATCCCCCCCGGGACTCCGGTAGATCCAGAATCCCTTCTTCAGGATCTGCAAAGGAGGAAGCCCGGTAGGAAAGGGATGTCTCAGCGTTCTGAGGATGATAGATGCGAGATTATGTCGGGAGTCTTCGACGGAAAGGCTACTGGTTGGCCAATATTGATGCTGACCATGAACTCAGATGCTAAATCGAAAGATTACTCATTCCTGCCTGATCATCCTCGCCCAGGGCACGCTGATTTGGTCGAGTCTGTTAGGTCCCAGGGTTCCGCTGATCTTAGAGGCGGGGGATCTCAGTCAGCCAGGCTAACATTTGGTCTAGTTGCTGCGGGAAGCCAAGTCAGATCCATTCTGGATAAGGTTGGATGGTCATGTCATGCTCACTTGCATAGTGTCGGGAATATTCAATCAAAGCCACTTTTCGAATTAGACAGAGGTAATGAATTGGACCCCAGCTCAGATTCCGGGAGACTGAATTGTAGGGACCATGAAGCCGCAATTTTGATGTCCAAAGAGATCGAGAAAATCAGAAAAGATAGAGATACCATAGGATCTGTGGTTGAGTTGTTGATAGAAGGTCTACCAATAGGGGTTGGAGAGCCGTGGTTTGATGGTATTGAACCGTCCTTGGCGAGAGCACTCATGGCCATACCCGGTGCGAGGGCAGTGGAGTTTTCACATGGAGTAAAATCTTCTCTAATGAGGGGAAGTGAGCACAATGACTCTTGGTTACCCGGGACGAATTACCCTATTCTTGATGGCGCATCCGAGGGAACTGCTGACGGCTCATTGGGAGGGCGCTCAACTGGTGCCCCTATCTCTGTCAAGGTACATTTTAAGCCTCCAAGTAGCCTTCCCCGGAAGCAATTCACATTGCACCTGCCTTCGAATCAACGCCAATACCTCGAAGTCGGAGGAAGGCATGATCCTGTGTTGGGCCCTAGGGCAGCACCTGTAGTAGAAGCAGTTTCCATGCTCGTTATGGCAGATTTAGGAATAGCCGGCGGTTTCATTTCAAGCTAAGCGTTTCTTTCTCTCATCTGCTGAATCCTTAGGGGGAGGTTTACTCCGAACATTATCGCAATAATTAGGAATACAATTGCAGTTCCGAGGGCTACTCCATACACACTCGTCAACTCAACCGATTCCCTGAGCCTCTCTGAAGCAACATCTGAACTACCATCAAAGATATTAACAATTGCTGGAATTATGAGATTTATCAACAGAGTCATCAGAGCTACTACTCCCGCAATAACTGGAGCAATTGCAAGTGATGTGTGGTACCTCCTGGTTATCTTGTTTACACCCATTACGTATACCTCATTCATCCTGATTGAGGTATCCAACATAGAGAACCTGATTACCCCACTTGACAGTTCAATGTACATTACTAGGAAGACCGCATACAAGATCAGGATGAACTTCTGAGCTATCTCGCCTTCCGGAAGGAAGTCGAATCTGAATTCTACTGTACTTCCCGCAAACCTCACGGTTACCAAAATCAGAGCAACATAAGAAATTAGCATAGCCCTCTTATCTCTCTGGAAAATCCCATAGGCCCCTCCAACTAGGCCTATGACTATCAAGGAGAGGTGGAATAGGCCAGCAAGTGAAGTGAATCCAATAATATTGGAGATTGCGAACCAAGCTGTTCCAGAGACTGGTGTTATAGCTAAGGTGAGGAATGATAAAATCACCAAGGATGAAACAGCTCCCACTTGTAGTGATGAAACCATTCTGTCAGCAGGTAGGAACTTCTGTTTGGAAACGACCGGTCCTCCGAAGAAGGACTCAATAAAGCTCGGGACATGTATCTCAGGTATTGCATCCTTGGGTATCTCAGTGCTCGACTTCAGCCTACCTGCCGCCTTTTTCCTGCTAGGTGCTGAAGACCTCACGGTCTTTCCTTCGTAGAGGTGGGAAGTATCTCCTCCCCCATCTACCTTTACCTTATCAGCCATTTATCACTCACCTCAGAATCCCCTTGCTCCTGCCAGAGCGGTATTCAGCATCATATCTGGCTCCCAATCCATGACGAAGGCACCGAGTCCTCGTAATTCGCTCATAAGGATATCACGCTCTGTCTTCAAAACCTCGTAACCAGTCCTGTCAAGTCTCTTGGCATCAAACTCGAACTCAAGGCTACTTGGAGAAAGGACAGTAACGTCAAAGTTCCTCGCCCTAAGATCCCTGACAGCATCGACGATTGTCGAGTCATCCTCTAAGGGACTTAGGATGATGATTGGACTACCCCTGTTTATGTGTGGCATGATTCTATTTGTGACTACCTTCAGAGGCGTGTTACCTTTCGCTATAGCCCCAGCTAGCTTCGTCAAAAGGACATATAGTTGCTTTTTTCCTGTGTCCCTGTCTACGGAAACTATCTCATCACTGTAAACCACCAGGCCTACAGAGTCTCTTCTTGATAAGAAGTACTGAGACAGACTTGCAGCAGCCCTTGTGCTGTAGACCAAAGAGTTACGACTGACTGGCCCGGTCTCACTTACAGATCTGCTGTCAATGATTATGATGATGTCACTAACGGCATCTCTCTCGTACTCATTGACCATCATTTTCCCTCCACTCCTCGCAGTTGCAGCCCAGTTCACCTTTTTCATCGGATCACCAGGTATATACTCCCTTAGATTGTAGAAATTAGATCCTTCTCCGGGATTCCTAATATTGACAGCGCCGGTGAAAATCTTTGGGACTCTACTTTTTATCAGTGCATCCTTGATGTCTTCCATCTTGGGGAATACAAGGAAATCGTCATACAGGTTAACCTCCCTCTCATTATGGAACAGCCCAAATGCATCCTGAATTCTGATACATACCGGCCCTATAGTGTAGAATCCTCTCAGAGGGGTTTCTATCGTGTATCTAATTGTGGTCTCTCTTTGAGGTCCAAGTTCCATGAGTACGTAATTCGCGCCCTTCTTGACTCTCATAACCTCCGGAACCCGGTCTCTCACCTCTACGATCTTTGGCAAATTAGATTTGTTCTGCAATCTTAAGGTAACTTCAATCTCCCCGTCTTCAAAAATTCTAGATGACGAAATTTTTCTCAAAGCAACGATGCTGTTTAATTGCACACCATCATTTTTCCTCTCCTCTTCAGCTCTTCTTCCTGATGAGGAAACATCGGCATGGTTGGACATGAATGCCGCCCACGTTAGGAACGAAAGAAGTACCACTGCGACAGTAACTAATTGCTGGTTACGAAGGACCAAGCCAAGAAGGTAAAGAGCGATTGCCAATGATGCGAACATCGCTGACTTCCTGCTCCACGCCATGTCAATCCTCCTCTTCTACTCTAGTGAAGTCCTCAAGCCCTCAAACCGTTGGGACTGGTACTTGCCTCAGAATGTCAGAAACAACTTCCTCGTTTTCCAATCCCTTAATTTGGTGTTCCGGTTTTAGGATAAGCCTGTGTGAGACTGCCAATACAGCGACGGATTTTACATCGTCTGGGGTGATAAAGTCTCTACCGCTCATTGCAGCCGCCGCACGACTGGTCTTGAGCAAGGCCTGAGAACCACGAGGAGATGAACCGACGAGGACCCGCGGGTCTTCCCTTGTCCTGGTAACTATCTCCACCATGTACATTCTAACTGCCGGATCCACATAGACTTCCTCACAAGCTTCTTGCATAGCAACCACTCTCGCTGGATCAGTTATCGTCTCCACTTCAACAGCGTCCTTCTTCCTTGCTACACGTCTTGCAAGAATCTCGTCCTCATCAGCTCTGTTGGGGTAACCGACACTCATCTTGAACATGAATCGGTCTAGCTGAGCCTCAGGCAGAGGATATGTCCCCTCTTGCTCCACTGGGTTTTGGGTGGCCATTGTCAGGAAAGGGGCTGGGAGCTTGTGTGTAACGACTCCGATGGTAACCTGCTTCTCCTGCATGGCCTCTAATAGAGCCGCCTGGGTCTTAGGTGGAGCTCTGTTGATCTCATCAGAAAGAAGAAGATTACAGAATATAGGCCCGGGCTTGAATGTGAACTCCCCCTTTTTGGCATCATAGATGTTCGTCCCTGTGATATCCGCAGGCAACAAATCAGGGGTAAATTGAACTCTCTTGAAGTCACATCCAAGTGCGTCAGCGAAAGTGTTGGTCATGAGAGTCTTTGCTAGACCAGGATAATCTTCGAAGAGAAGATTTCCATTCGATAGTATATTTATGAGCACGTTATCGATTACATGGGACTTTCCAATAATCACCTTTTGTACTTCAGCGCTAATGGCCTCTCCAATCCTTCCGACAGCCTCTAGTTTTTCGTTTGTCTTCTTGGATCCTCTGGCCTTTGCAGCCTTCTCCTCGTACCCTTTCGATACTGCGTCTGCTGGCGGTGCTGGGGGCTTTTCTGCTGGTGGTGTTGCGTTCATACTATTATCTCCAGTTCATCATTACTTTTGTCAATTGCGTCTGCGGTCAATTCCCGCCCCCCCAGCGTCTGATGGACTGCATCAGCTCTCTGAGCTCTTTGGGGGAGTATTTTCTTTCTTTGGAATAAGCTAGTTCCACAAGCCGGGGATTGCCAATCATCGATTGAATCTCAGCTGGTGGCTTGAGGGCCATTTGGTCTCTGGTGAGGTCATGGTGGACCCTAATTTTCGTGAATAGTGCTTGTTGAACTCTTCTTCTGTATTCACTTGGATTTAGCTTATTAGGCCTCTCAGAGAATCTGGTCAAATCAAAAACATGCCTCCAGTTTTCCTTTTCTGGGACAATCATCATTGCTACTAGTAGCAGAAGTCCAACGTTTAGTACCACTAGCCACTTCAGGAATGTGTTGGAGGTAAGCAAAACGACGGTACTCATAGCTTCTACGAATGGGGCGGAGACAACTCCCGTGACGTGCCTACTTTCGTCAAATACTACTTGGAAATTGGTGAAATCACTCTTCACTTCTCCGGACAATTCCAGATTATCGAACTCCATCATGGAGTAAATTAGAAGTCTGAAGTAGTCCCCATTTCCATTCCATTGGGATCCATCAGAATCCTCAAATGCATCATTCCAACAACTCTGGTAAGCACCTACTACCTCACAAACTCTCGGAATCCCCTCTCCTTGAGCTACTTCATCCGTCCACAGCATGTTCGAGAAGGCCTCTGGGTCTGAAACGAAAACTATGCTTCCAGTCACCTCTATCTCCGCGGTATTGCCACCGACGATTGCCTGGCCTCCCCTAACTTTGTCATACACCTCAATCCCCGGATAATCGGCCCTTATCATCAGGGCCAAATCTCCTGGAGCGGGATTTCTGAAGTCACTTGAATCTCCATTCCCGATTAAATCGATAAAGGCAGAGGGAGACGCCTTCGATATTACGGTCACCTCACGATGTCCGGGGTCTTCCCTATCCCTCTCGGTTTGCTCAAATTTCATTCCTGTGGGCTTTCTGAACATCACCGGAAGCGCACATGAGTCATCATATTGGTCGATCTCGAATGTCCCACATCCATCATTTCCAAACTCTGTTGCCTCCTCTTCAAGAGTCCCGATCCCCCAAACGTTTTCCCATGAGTACTGACTAACTCCATCATCAGTTTCAGTTACATAATACTGGTTTTCGTCTAATAGGGGGGAATCGAAGTAAGTTACTCCAAATTTAGAGGCTAGCCTATTCGCATTAGTTCCATCAGCGGCTACAATGACCTTGCCACCTGACTTTGTAACGAAATCGTAAATTGAATCCGCCTCGGTCTCATCAATCGGTTTCTCAGGAGCGATGACGAGTAGCATTGTCCTGTGGGGATATTTCCAGTCGTTTACCAGCATTGGAGTCGACATGGTGTTCGCGATAGAGTAACCATCGTCTTCCTCCAAGCTATCCCTCATGTCCTTCAACTGGGCCAGTCCGTCATAGTCCCCTTCACTGGAATAAGCAGAATAATGAGTGGCCTTTCCAACAACGAAAATCATTGGAAGGATTAGAAGTAATGCTGTCGTGATTCCCAAGGACCAAGTGACGTATGTGCCGAATTCTCGACCATCGTCGTTGTTATCCAAGGTAATCAACATCCTAACATAGGTTCAATCTAGCACCTACGGTGCTGTCCGGAGTGCGATTGCCCAATTATATGCTTCGGCAATAAAATTCTCATTTCTCGCCGGATATTAACTCAGTATACCGATTTAGACACTTAATTGTGAGGTACACTAGTCATCCCTATCCGTCTTGATTGATGCTGAAATGAGAATCATAAATACCGTAAGAAAAACCCCTATATTTGGTAAGTTAGAACTTACCACCTCATCAATCATATCGCCCTCATTTGCCCCTTGATCATTCGGGTCCTCTTCGTTTACTGGAGGGGGTTCAACAGTAACTCTGACACTATCACTGGCTATCGCAGAACCGCCAGAGTTCGTGGCACCATTCGATGAGATTACAACTTCCACCTCACAGTTTCTTTGAGGGTGGCTTTGAGACGCAGTTATCACCAAGGGCGAGGAAATTCCATTCTGTATATCACGACTAGTGAGTTCATCTAGGGAGCTTGTTGTCAGCAATGGGCAATTGTCAGATATTTCCACAGATCCAACCCTGTCTACTGCGTTACCTAGGTTGCCAACTAACACCTGGAGTGTCATTTCTGAGCCCGAATTCATCGGGCCCACTGGTTCGGATATGCTGATTTCCAAATCATATATGGTTGGAATCAACAGATCACCTGTGCTACTTCTGGAGTCTGGAATTGGCTGGGGGACCGAACCCCTCGATACTAAAAGACCGGTGATACTGAACTCCTCAGTAGTTTCAGCGGGATTGTCCCTGACATTAATGCCTGATATTGCAAGCGTGAATGTTTTATTATTTCCAGCACCTATTGTCTCAGACTCCGGACCGTCATATTCGCCCTCAAAGGGTATTTCATATTCGAAATCCACGGTGATTGGTAACAGCTCATTATTCGAAACGAAGAATGACACACTCACCGTTCCGGTTGAACTCAATTTGAAGGGATTATCTTCGTCCTCTTGGGGATAATCAATCCCTAGTTCCCAACCCGGTGGCTCAGGCTGCTGGGAGGCTACTATCGGTGAAAGCATGCAAAGTAAAGCAATCGAAGTGACAATAACTCCGGCCTTCAAACTCAGCCCTCCAGTAGGGCACTACATGCTCTTCTGGTTAGAACTTTGACCATTTTTTTCCTATATGAGGGCGGATACCAAGTGTTTAGAACAGGCTTCACGGACCTCCTAACCGACTCAGATAACTTAGTCACGCTATCTTTACCATCCCATCCTTCCAAAGCCTCCATAGCCTGCTCAGTATGTAGCACGGGAACGGACTCTAGGCCAGTTGTGGCGACACGTAAATCCTCGATGACGCCCCCTTCTCTTTTCCATGTCACCGCAACTCCTGCCTCAGGGAAATCCCAGCTTTCTCTCTGTCTTAGTTTCTGATAATCTCCTTCCCATTCGAATAGGTCCTCAGGGAATGTGATATGTGTAACTATTTCACCTTTCTTTAGCACATTTCTGGTCATTCCATCAAGTCTGAAGAACTCACTAATTGGCATCGATCTCGATTCATCGAGTGATGAAAGATGTATGGTTGCACCAAGGCACATAAGAACGGGAGCCAGATCAGCTTGGTATGTTGCAACACATAGATCGTTCTGATTAGGAATTACCCGGCAGTCCGCCCCGGTCCCACAGTCACATTTGTGGCACCAATCAATGGACTCTCGCCACTCCTCAGTTTGATTAAACCAGAAGCACCTGGTATCGAGACAGATATTTCCTCCTAATGTCGCGGACCTCCTAATCATCACACTGGCTATCTTGCTGGCTGCTTGGGAGATCAAAGGATGAACAGAATCCGACTCAACTATTTCTTGAAGGTTTACCATGGCTCCTATTCTGAGTGGCGTCATAACATATAATTCATCGATTCCAGATAATGAGATTACATCCTTCTTGGTATTGATGTGCCATTTGTAATTTGGAATAAGGTCGGTACCTCCTGAAATCCAGTCATACTCCTTCCCCGCTGATGATAATTCTGAGGCTTTTGATAGTGCTTCATCCAATGTACTTGGGATGTGTAAGTTGAACGGTGGCATCCTCACTCCACATCACCCCTATGCCTTCTCTCTGTGTGCTTCCATGCACTTCCGGCTAGCCCCGGGTCTTCTAAATAACCATCCGGGGGTATTACTACCGCAGCCCATCTAGAGTCTTGTTCGTCTCCTGGAATTTCGGGGTCCAGTCCGAAAAGAGCCCCATTGTGATAGGGGGATGGGCTATCGGTAAGTCTTCTTTCCTTATCCCTTTTGGAGTGATTAATTGACCTGATTTGCAGAGTTTCCTGTAGGGCCGTCAGCTCCAGCTTGGGGGGTTTCAGGTCTAGTGGTTCTTCGACCCCCTCAGATTTGCACCTTCTCTCGATCGCCTTGTACAGTCTGTCTGGCGTAATTGGGAGCTCACTAACCCTTACCCCGATTGCATCGTAAACGGCGTTAACAACCGCTGGAAGTATAGGAAGTAGAGGGCCCTCTCCAGCTTCTTTAGCGCCAAACGGACCTTCAGGATCATTGGACTCAACGATTATCGGAGTGACCTCTGGCATCTCATGAACCGTGGGTATCTTGTAATCCAAGAGATCAGGATTCAGAAGATGCCCCGTCCTACCATACTTCATTTCTTCACTGAGGACTTGCCCCATTCCCATGTGGCACGAACCAATAATCTGTCCCTCCACAGCCAACGGGTTTAGCGCCTTACCGCAGTCGTGGGCCGCCCAGACCTTCTCAACCTTAGTCTGCCCAGTCTCTATGTCCACATCAACCTCTGCAACATAGGCAGAAAATGAGTATGCGGGAGCAAGTCCGGCGGCAGCCCCTTTGTGTGCCCTTCCCATCGGGGGTGTACGATACGAACCCGAAGAAACCAATGCCCCTCTGTCTTCTTGGGCCTTGTGCAAGGCTTCCAAGTAAGAAACGCCGATTGCAGGATCTCTTTTGTTGAAAATTCGACGATCACCTATTACTAGATCCCCGATCTTTGAACCTGTAATTTCACTTGTCGCCTCCAATAACTCGTTTCTTATCTCCATTGCAGCGGAAATAGCCGCATTGGCATTCATGAAAGTGACTCTCGATGAGTAGGAGCCTAGGTCAACTGGAGAAGTGTCACTTTCCCTGCTCCTGACTCTGATCATGTCAAGGGGAAGGCCCAGAACTTCAGCAACCGATTGTGCTACTACAGTATCAGATCCTTGGCCTATATCGGCGGCACCAGTATGGACTGTGACTCCTCCGTCCATATCGATCTTCAAGTGTACTGTGGCATGAGGGAACTTGTTTGGATCCCAATGGATTGGGAGCCCACTTCCAGAGATGAAAAACCCACAACCTATTCCTATGCCTTTCCCGAGAGGCATCTTCCTGAATTTTTCATCCCATCCGGACTCTTCTTTCACCCTTTCAAGACACTCCCTCATACCTATGCTTGTAACTCTAAATCCAGTAATTGTGGCACTGTGAGGAGGCAGTAGATTTGCAAGCCTGAAGTCAATCGGATCAACCCCAAGCTGCTCAGCCAAATCATCAATCCCAGTTTCAACAGCGCATCTGGAATTAACGGCTCCATGGCCCCTCATGGCACCACTTGCTGGCTTATTGGTCCACACTCTGGCGCCAGTATAATGGAAAGCTCCAATCTCATAGGGTGCGGTATGGAGGACTCCGTTGTAGTAAGTAGTCACGTGTCCGAACGATGCAAAGGCACCCCCATCAATCAGGGCATCGGTCTCTATACCGCAAAGTCGGCCCTCCGAGTCTGCGTGCAAAGACATTGAAATCTTCGAAGGGTGCCTTCCCCTGTTTACCCAGAAAACCTCCTCCCTGTCAAAATTAATTCTGACAGGCCTACCTGTCTTCCTAGCTAGAATAGCTGCGCACATTTCGTGAGGAAAAGGATCCGACTTCCCTCCAAATCCTCCTCCGACGAATGTCCTGTACACGTTTATCTGATGCATAGGGATGTCCAAGACATCAGCAAGAGCTCTGTGCAAGTAGTGGGGTACCTGTTGAGGAGTGTATAGCGTCAATCTCCCAGAAGGATCCCAGTGAGCCACAACCGCGTGTGGCTCTGTAAACCCATGATTTACTCCAGTGAAAGTCCAATCAGAATCATGAGTGGCTACGGAACTATCTTTCATATCAGAAATATTTCCGAACTGCTGGAACACCCTTTTCTGTACGTTCGATTCTCCGATATGGTATTTTCCTCTGTCATGAATCGGATTTTCGGAATCTTCCAGTCCCTGTTTAATGTCATGGATGGAATCTAAAACTTCGTACTCTACCTCAATTAATCTACAGGCCTCTCTAGCTGTAGGCTCATCAACAGCGGCGACACATGCCACTAGGTCGCCGACATGTCTGACTTTCTCTACAGCCATGGCATGCTCGTCTTTGGTAACGGGAAGGACCCCAAACTTTCCCGGGGCGTCTTCCCCAGTGGCTACTCCCAAGACTCCTGGCAATTCCAGGGCTTTGCTGATATCGATAGAGAGTACTCTAGCATAATGGTGAGGACTTCTGAGGATTCTCCCGATTACCTCTCCCGGGAGCCTGATATCATCTCCATATTTTGCCTGGCCAGTTACCTTCCAGTTACTATCTACTAGGGACGTGGGCTTCCCGATTACTTGGCCACTCACCAAGTCATCATGCCTGTGTGCTCCCCATGGCTGTTCCAAAGAACCCCCCTGTGATTCAGGAATCCTAGAATAATCAGTCGGTTTGGAGAAACGATTCTTGCCTCCTGAACCAGGCTTCGAGAACGGTAACTTGCCAGGTTGTTGTCTGTATCCCACCATCTCACCTGATTCCGAAGTATCCTTACTTTCGGTCGAATGGTCACTATCTGACATCTACTCACTCCCTGAGAATCCGGGATGAGGATCGCTCTTCGATGAAGTAGAGTCGCCAACCCCCCTGCCAGAGACTAATATCTCAGAGGCTTTAGAAATAGACTCAACTATTTGCTGATAACCGGTACATCTGCATAGATTTCCTTCGATTGCAGCCTTTATCTCCGGTTCTGTAGGAGAAGGATTTCTCTCCAGCAAGGCCGCTGAAACAACTAGGAAGCCAGGTGTGCAAAAGCCACATTGACTCCCTCCACAGTCTGCAAATGTCTGCTGAATTGGATGTAGATGATGGCCAGAAGATAATCCTTCCACAGTAGTAATTTCACAATCTCTCGCTTCTTGTGCCAATACTAGACAGGAAATTTTCGGGGTTCCATTTATCATCACACTACAGCAACCACATGTTCCCATGTCACATCCTCTTTTCGTACCCAAACTTCCAGCCTGATCTCTCAATACATCTAGAAGAATCGCATTGCTGTCGATGAAGAAATCTACGTTCACACCATTCACAGTCGCGTTCCATCTGACCTTATCGGGCCCCGGGACCATGGGTAGGCTATACTGCACCACATACTCACCAGAACAATCAACGACTTGAGTATTTTGTTTCGTCATCTACTGTCAGAGAAGGTCTTCTGATACCTTCTTCATAATTTCAGACTCCGCTCTTTTCATGTGCTCACCTAATGTACTTCTGGCCATGCCAAGTCCCTCAGCAATATCCTTGAGTTTGACATCCGAATCAGGGTCAAAGTAACCCATATTTATGGCGTAAGTGAGTACTTCCTTCTGCTTGTCCGTCAACCCATCAGTCCAACCATTTCTTTCTTCCTTTCTGAAAGAATTCACACTAATTTTATCTGGAGGAAGTACCACTCTAAGAAGGGCCACAAACCTACTAACAGAGCCAGAAAGTCCCGATAGCCTAAGCTCCATTCCTCTTGTCGAATCTATCCCGTATGGGGGATATACTTGTATGTTCGATAGCTCGATAGCGGATTTAGCAAAGGGATGGCTACAAAGAATACTTGCTACCAATAAATCTCCGTCCTCCTCCAGAACTTCGATAACCTCCAGCCAACTGATTTCTGATAAGTCGGTAACCTTTCTTCCTTCCTTCAGTCGTATCTCGGCTAGTTGAACAACTCCCTTTTCGCCGACAGAAAGATGACTTAGAACCTCTATACTTTCTGCGATCCTCAAGATGTTTGATATGTCACTGGAGCCGTGCAGAGATGAGATATTCCATCGCAGGTTTACTCTTCTCATACAATTCTCAACGACTTTCTCTTATTGAAACCAACGGTCTGAGAATTTTTACTGAAAATACAATTTACGTCCAGTAAGCCTCTCTAATCGCTTGATTTGCCTCCATACACATTACTACGTCAGATGGCCTCTCGTCCATCTGAGGGCCACCACTCAGGTGATCGATAATTGGTTGCACATTGCTCTCGTTAACGACTCCCCATCCAACTTGGGTGCATGGCGCTATGGGAGAAATAGGCATTGTCCCTGACAATGGGTCCCAAGTTGAAGAAGAAGGATACCAAGCAGACAAATTAAGAGCATCTCTCAGGTCATCATTAGTTACATTGAGTCCTTCCCCAGAAACTAGGAGTCCCATTCTCGTTATTGGATCGGCTCCAGAAGAATAATCTCCGAACTCAGACCTCAATGTCAGTATGACCTTCGATAGCAATCCTGCAGTCCTGGGCGTAGCAAATGATGTTCCTGAAGTCTCGTGGTATCCGTCGATATCGTCATGATTAGGCAGTATCTGAGTCCAATCGGCGGCAATATCTGGGTAAGAACCACTCATCGTTTCCTTCTGATCATCCCCCTCCTCGGCATAACCAGAAATCCCAATGCTCCATGGGGGTCCAGCAGTTGAATCTTGAACGGCAGGAGAAGGGGAGTTGTCAGCAGCGCCAGCATGAATCTTCTTATTTTCCACAACCGCCACCTTTGTTGCATCTTCTATTCCAGGAACCGGAACAGATCCAATCGGTCCAAAACTGGTGGTAATTATGTCTACGAGGGGTTGATTTGCGGCGGCAAGAACAGCAGCGTCACTAAATCCCTCAACGAAAAAAATCACTGCATCTGGATTTGCGTCCAGAACCGCCCCGGTGACCGCCGTTCCGTGACCATCCTGGGGATCATCAAGTATTGGGATGTCAGTGTTATCGTCGGGGGAAGTTCCGATTATCCTTGTACCTCTGAACCAGACAATGTCAGAGGAGGTAATCTGGTCCCAACAACTTTCCTTGTCGGCGTCGTATCTTTCTTGCCACGTTCCTTCGGTACTGATGTCACAAATCATTGTGACATTCAATCCCTCAAGAAGTGAGACGGGAAACGATTCATTCATGATGAAGTGGTTATGATAAACGTTGATTCCGGTATCGATAGGGGCAACCACGGTGTATGATTCCAAATCAGGTCTTTCATCTGGCAACAGGACTGCATTTCCCTCCTCCTCCCAAAGTATACAACCGCTCAATAAAGGGATTAAAAAAATCAGCACAGTGCCCATCGCAGTGTATCTCATGTGTCTCGGTGTTAGGGGGTATAATTTCATATTTCGGCTATCTTGTCTTTCTTTCAAATGACAGAATTTCAGCGCATATCGCCAATGCAATCTCTTCTGGGGTATCAGCTCCGATATCGAGACCAATCGGGCATCTAGCTGGAGACAGCTTCTCCTCAGTCAATCCGGATTCAGTTGCCGCCTTCCTGAAACCATTCCACTTTGTAGTCGAACCAATAACGCCTATACGAGGAACACCATCTAAGATTTTGAGTAGCCCTATCAGTAGTTCTTGGTCGATGGACCAATCGTGACCCATAACTAGTATATCCGAGAATCTTCTAATTGATGATACAGTCTCATTACCCAGAAATTCATCAACTGAACTGCATAAATTCTCAGATGCTTTGGGATACCTTTCTAGATTAGAGTATTCGCTTCTGACGTCAAAAACACTGTATTTCCAGCCAAGGGTCTCGCACACCATCGATACAGACATGCCTACATGGCCCCCTCCGGCAATCAATATGTGAGGGACAGGCTCAATCACTTCCAATGACACCTTCAGCTGACCCCCGCATAGACTGTCAAGGGCAACGGCCTCTTTTCCCTTCCCCTCCTTGTGCAGAATGTAAGTCTCAATTTTACCTCCTGTCTTCCTCATTTCGGATTTATCGTTTGCCAGCATTTCAATCAAGTTTCTCTCGATTTTCATTTCAAGACCAGCGCCACCAACGGTACCGAATTTTTCCCCGGTAGAGGATATAGCTAGCTTTGCCCCGGGCTTTCCTGGAACGCTCCCCCTAGCCTCGATAACTGAGGCCAAGGCAACCCTCTGTCCGTGATCCAATCTCTCGATTACCCAAGATAGTACGGCACGTGACATGGTCAGGGGAAGGTGATGGCACACTTTGGATTTCCGCTAACTAGTCCTGTGAGAAAATTAGATTCAAACTACCTCATTCGCCCAATCTTCATGCTCGATAACGTTGATTTTATCATCTATAATTTGATATCCAAACATTCATCCGTTGACTTATGTCGTCAAGCATCACCCTTGACGAAGCTTTCGAAATTATCGTAATTTCGATGAGAGATGCATTTCTGGCAGTAACCGTATTCGTCGCAGTGATGGTCCTTCTATTCAGCTGGCTACAATATATCTCAGCTGGGAAATTCGTACTTTGGATCAGGGAGAATAAGAGTATCCAGCCTCTTATTGGTGCGATAATGGGACTAACTCCGGGGTGTGGGGGCGCGATAATAGTCATGCCCATGTACACGAGAGGATATGTCACCTATGGGACTGTGATAGCTACACTTATCGCCACTCTGGGCGATGCGGCATTTGTTCTGATTGGGGCGGTATTTCAGGATATTTCATTCCTAGCGCCTGTTATTGCTGTACACTTAATATCGTTCGTTGTGGCAGTAATTTGGGGTTTTGCAGTCGATAGATTAGCGGTAACTCCTGCATCTCCATTGGGAATACTGTGGAAAAAAGCTGATTATGAAGCCCGCAAAGAGGACAATATCTTGGATTCGTTCGAAGAGGGAGAGATAATTTCTGATATGCCTAGAGAGGTCCAAGAAGGGTTTGGTTACAGAATTCTCCATCAGGGATATCGAATATGGTGGATAGTTACAATCGTTGGTTTTTTGTTAGCGGTCCTTCTTCTAATTTGGTACGCACAAGATCCGGAATATTCCCCCAATCTGGCCTGGGACCCATTCACTCGTGACGGCCTGATAACTTGGGTCGGGTTCACAGGGACCCTACTGTCCGTAATACTATACATCTCGTCAAAGAATTTCATACGTGACGATACAGAGGCCACAATAGGGGACAAGCTGAACTCATTAGATGAAACCCTGGTCCACGCTGCCTCCGAGACTGCATTCGTTACATTTTGGGTGGTTTTGGCATATCTAATTTTTGAGTTTGGCATGATATTCTCAGGAATTTCTGAAGTAGACCTAAGTGAAAGGGGAGCTGGAGCGGAGGCAGTTGCGATAGCCGCCCTGATAGGACTGATTCCGGGTTGCGGCCCACAGATAATTGCAATTTCTGCGTACGTAGAGGGAATAGTCTCCTTCCCAGCACTGGTTTCCAACGCAATATCACAGGATGGGGATGCGCTATTCCCGCTTCTAGTTAGGCACAAGACAGCTTCAATCTGGGCAACGATTCATACCACTTTACCTGCTTTGATAGTGGGATTAGTATTCATGTTGATTCTTAATGAATACCACTTTCTCACAGAAATTCTACAGCCCTGAGAAACCTATCAACATCCTCTTTCGTGTCTATATTTAGGTGTAGATATCTATCGTCAACGGGGATTCTTTGAGGACTAATGACTTTGTTAAGTGGAACATCTGACGAAGCCTTCAGGATTGTGTCACAATCCTCTTTTGAAACCAGAAGCGGATGCCCCCCCCTTCCGTCAAAAACGGGGCATGTACTGGAAACTTTACTCATTAGAAACTCGAGAGTAGATTGTGAGAATCCAGGCCTATCAACCGGTACGATTAGGATTCTAGGGGGTCCTCTGGAATCCCTCCTGAGAAATTTCAGGCCTTCTTTGACTGTGCCCGTCCTCCCCGACTCAGGAGAGTAATTTATGATGACATCGACGTCACCAACTGAATCCTTGACTTTTTGATAAAGCTCATTTCTGGTCACAATGACCGGCGATAGTCCTAGCTCACTTAATCTTCTCGAGATCCATGAAACTAACGTCTCCCCTCCTACTTCTATGAGGGCCTTTGGATACCCGAGCCTACTGCTTTCTCCCGCAGCTAGGACTATACAACCAATTTCCGTATCACTTACTTTCACGAAGCATCTCTCTTCCAATAATCAGCCTCTGAATTTGGCTTGATCCTTCAAAAATCTGAACGACCTTTGCACCCCTCATCCTTCTGGCTACTGGGTACTCCTCTGAGTATCCATAACCCCCAAAAATCTGAACAGCATCAGTTGTGACTTCCATTGCCATGTCTGCTGCAAATCTCTTGGCGTGTGCAGCTTCCAATGTATTCCTATGTCCCGAGTCGCACTTCAGGGCCGCTCTCCAAGTCAGGAGTCTAGCCGCATCAATCTTTGTTGCCATATCAGCCAGCATGAATGATACAGCCTGATGTTTGAAGATAGGTTTGCCGAAAGCACTCCTATCCGCCGAGTACGCAACAGCTTCTTCAAGGGCACCTCTCGCATTCCCCACCGCATGGGCAGAAATAGTAGGTCTCGAGAAGTCAAAGGCTTTCATCGCGTTCATCCAACCTCCATTCTCCTCCTCTCCGATGAGATTTTCCACGGGCACCCTGACATCATTGAATGTCACAGAGCGTGTGTCTGAACATCTTTGACCCATATTTTCCTCCTTCTTTCCAAGTTCTATTCCAGCAGAATCAGCATCAACGATGAAACCGCTCATTCCTTTGTAGCCAGCACTCTTGTCAGTGTACGCTAGAACGAAGAACCAATCAGCATATCCCGCCCCAGTTATCCACATCTTGCTACCATTGATAATGTACTCATCACCATCCTTTACGGCCTCGGTTTTAATTGATTGAACATCGCTCCCCGCACCCGGCTCTGTGACGCAATATGATGCAATGCACCCTTCAGTAACTTTGGTCATGTAACGCTCCTTCTGATCTTCTGTACCTCCGGTCAGAATCGGGTAGGAAGCAAGCATTGTGCTTCCACATGCAGTGGCGAATCCTGGATCGCCAGCCCCGAACTCTTCGCAAACTAGAACCTCCTCAAAGGAGCCCATGCCTCCGCCACCGTATTTCTCGGGGATTTTCAGAGTTAGAAGTCCGAACTCATTGGCTTTCTTTATCGCCTGTCTAGGGAACTCACTCGTACTATCCCATTTACCAGCATTTGGCTTCACTTCCTCTTCAGCAAAATCTCTGGCAAGTTGCTGAAGCATGCGTTGTTCCTCGCTCAAAACAAAGTCGACCATGAGCATTGGAACGGGTACTCAGTCTTAGAGGTAGAGGTATGCCATGTAGAAAAAATATCCAGCAACCATGGCAAAACCCGTCCTTCGCCCGATTTCCCTGTCGTTCAAAAGCATCGCAGCAATTGCACCGGACGTGAGAAGCATGACCCATATATCCCTCTCAGCAAAATCAGGATTAATCGAGATGCCTCCTCCTATTACCGCGGTAGCTCCTAAAATCCCTAAGATATTCATCATGTTGGAACCGAGTATGTTACCTACTGCAACACCTCCTTGCCCCCTTATTCCTGCCACGATAGTTACCGCCAATTCAGGCAGGGAGGTCCCCAGTGCTACGACCGATAGTCCAATCACGGCTTCCGATATTCCCATATCCGAAGCAATTCCAGTCGCACCTTGAATCAGGAACTCCGCTCCTTTCCAGATAAATAATCCGCCAACTACGGTCACTATCGTCGCTAATGATATTTTATTCGGTACCCAACTTTCCTCCATCTTGATATCATCATCATCCGACTTGAGGTATGAATAGCCGTAGTATCCAACCAAACAAACTAACATAGAAGCGCCAAATAGTTGGTTAATAGAGCCCAAAACAACGGCGCCTAGAAGGGCAAAAGAGGCCATCATCATGGCCTTTGCATCTCTCTTTACGCCAATCCCTGGGTCACTAGCCGCTCCGAGCATCGATGCCGTGCCTAGAACTAACATTACATTAGCGACGTTAGAACCCATAACTCCCCCAACAGCCAGATCAGGTTGACCTCCTGCCACAGCTTCGAGTGAGACCGCTAATTCCGGAAGAGATGTCCCGATAGCTACAATGGTGAATCCGATAAGCAAGGGGGGGACTCTCATCCTACCGGCAATCACTACTGCACCCTGAACAATGATCTCTCCTCCTGCCATTAGCAGAATGAATCCCGCTAAGACCAGTAGCCAGTCCATGTTCGTCGGGTAGTAATTCTCCTCATGACCGTTTCCGATTAATTGTTACCTAACTGCACGATCTTACTATGTGACGGTAGACTAAGTCTGCAGTGGGGATGGTATGGTCCTCCAATGTCGGAGAAAACGGAACAGGGGTATCTAGGGCGCCAAGGACAACTGGTGTAGACTCCAAACTCCAGAAGGATTGCTCAATTACCCTGCTGCTTATGGTATGCCCAAGTCCGCCTGTCCACTGAGCCTCTTGCAGGACTATCATCCTGCCTGTCCTTTTTACAGAATCAATGCAAGTTTTTTCGTCAAAAGGTTGTATAGTCCTCAAGTCTATCACTTCTACCTCAAATCCGTTTTTCGAAGCCATTCTGGAGGCCTCCAATGCCACATGAACCATTGCTCCCCAGGAAATAATAGTCAGATCTTTACCTCCTCTGACTATTCGTGCCTTACCGATTGAAAGATTACCTGAGGATACTCTGTCTTTCACGGACTCAGTATCTACTATCTGATTAATCGAGGCCCCCCATCCTGTCTTACCTCCTCTGAGCCCATAAAGTCCTATGTGTTCCAAGAAAAGGACCGGATCGGGAACCGAATGCCCCTCTACCAGTAAGTCATAGGCGTCTTGAGGATTGCTTGGGAAGGCGATAACTAGTCCAGGGTCATTTGTGAACCATGATTCAATCATATTCGCATGAAATGGCCCACTCCGGGTCTTCGCTCCCAGTGGAATCCTAACAGTCAGGGGTACGTCAGCCCCCCACCTCCATCGTAGCTGAGCGGCATTGTTGATCAATGGATTCATGGCTAGAGCCGCGAAACCTCCAAACTGAATTTCAGCCATTGGCCTCATTCCTCCCAGCGCGGCCCCCGTAGCAGAATGAATGATTATGGCTTCCGAAAGTGGCATGTCCAGAAGTTTTGATTGATGCCCTCTAGCCTTTAGTGGAAGATTCATTCCGAATGCTCCTGCAATTTCCATATCCTCTCCCATGAATACTACCTCGTCCCCATAAATTTCAGCTATCTCAACCATCGCATTTTGGATAGATCTACTGAATGTCCAAGAATTAGGAGCATCTGAAAAAACCAATGCCTCTTCACCAGGTTCCAAGAAAGGTTCTCTGTCACTCCTATCGCTGTTCAAATCAGTAATCTGTTGCGTGTGACTTCGAGCATTTATCAGACTAGTGACTCCTTCTACTACAGAATGCCCTTCTGGCCATGGCATAGACTCCATATCCTCCCTGCAAGACTTCACCATTTCTCTTTCCTCCTCCTCGATCAAAGAGATGACTTTCTCACTGCATCCCTTCCGTATTAACAACTCTCTATGATTCGGAAGAGGGTCCTTGTCCGCCCAATAACTTAGTAATTCCTTGTCTACATATCCGGGGGGATTTCCAGATACAGATCCAAGGTAGAGATCGTCATGATGGTGAGCATGCCCACATCCTCTCATAGTCTCGACATGAATCAATGTCGAACCTCCTCCAGAGAGGGCAATCTCTCTGGCAACGGATGTGGATGCATAGAATTGAGCTGGGTCAGATCCATCTATGGTCCATGAAGGAATTCCCATTGAGATGCCTTTATCTCCAAAAGTTTCGGCTCCCGATTGCCCCAAAACAAATGTATCCAGAGCTATCTGATTATTCTGAATCATGTAGCAGATTGGAAGGCCACGGGTACCCGCCAAATTCATAGCCTCCCAAAACTCACCGCTACTGCTGCAACCCTCGCCAACCGGTGCCAGATGAAATCTGGATTTGCCCAATCTTTGGGCGGCTAGAGCAATGCCGGTCGTTGTAGCACTCGCTGTAGGGAGAGGAGCAGTGGGGGGGAGGACCCTTTTTCCCCAATTCCCAATATGTAAATCACGTCCTCCAGACCCAGGGTTGCCACCATCCATGTATGACTCCGCCTTCCCCATCTGCGCTGCAAATACTTCTGTAGGAGTCTGTCCCATCGCCATTGCCAAACCTGTGTCTCTAATCATTGGCGCAATGACATCAGCACTATCAATTTCCGACTCCGGTAGATCTATCGCTCTGGACATAGCCGAAGCACAAGCCACAACCCCCTCTTGCCATGTAGATCTGAACCCCTTGCCTGTGAATCTCCCTCCATCAGGAGTTTCCAACCCATTCGTAAACAGCTCTTTCAAGTGTTCATCTACAATCCTAGTTCTGATCATCCACCTTTGCCAAATTATTCTTTGGTCAATAGTAACCGAGTGATAATGTGCAATTCTACGCAAGCAAATTCTCAGGTCGACCATAAGTCGGGTGATTCTCCTTGAAATGTGAGAAGATCCAGTCCTTCTAGGGATAATTTCTATTTCCTGAATCCCAATTAGATTTGGCTCCAACAATCTCTGAGATAGGATTTCCTCCATTTTTTCTTCGAATCTCAAACTAAATGAGTGGTATGAATCTCCGTCGAAAAGTTCGGGAGGAGACAAAGATTCCCAGCATAACGCAACCGTATCCAGGTACCCCTCATTTCTCTCAGAAACGAACCTTAGCAATTCAGCACGAACCTTCTTCGAAGCTATTTTGCTTGGGAAATTTAAGCTCTCTTCCGGCCTCCAAGAGTTTGCGAATATTGGCACAAGTCCAGATTGACCCTCGCTCTCAATCTCGCCAGTTTTGCTTATAATCGTGCTTGAATCAGACCCGTCTCTAACTAGGACCTCTTTCATCAGGGCATCATAATCAAGCTTGATCGACCTTTCCCAGATATCAACGGAGCCCCTCCTGCCCTTGCCGGAAGGGGACCTGTCTAGAGTCGCCCTAACCCTCTCCCCACAACTTGTGCAACTCCTATCAAGCTTGGAAGTAGAGGCACTTCTAACCTTCCAAATCTGGTGCTTCCCACAGTTTGGACATTTCCACAAACCCTGACGTCCCATGGTATACTCCTAAATAGTCATAGTACAACAATTATTCGCTTTACTATGCTAAATTATACCACATTTACTGTAAATTTTCAATATTTGTGATTATTACTTTGAAAAATAATATATAAAACCACAATAAAACGTTATACTGAATTTATATTTACCGTATCAATATTTTATTACAGACGAATCAACACTATCTGACCACAGGTGAACTCCTCCTTCCATATTATATACGCCATTGACATTCCACCCATTTTGTGTCAGGTACCTAACAACCGCTCCCGACCTACCTCCAGTCCTGCAGTAAACTACTATGTCCATATCATGGGGGATTTCATCGATTCTATCCGGAACAGAAGTATGAGTGATCCTTAGGTCCGTCCCTTCCAAGGAGACAATCGCCTCTTCTGACTCTGATCTAACATCCAACAGGAAAAATTCCCACCCTCCATTCTTACGCTCAATGAATTCACTTGGAGTAACTGTCTTCACCTGTATCCCTTCCTTCCCTATTTCCGAGACGCGCGCTCTCCCGGGAATAGAATCGAATGACAGGACCCTAGTAATCATTGTCAGTGAATCTATCGTCAATAGCTTACCTCTCAGAACTTCCCCCACTCCTAGAATCGCCTTTATTGCCTCTGTAGCTTGAATCGTTCCTACAATTCCAGGAAGGATTCCAAGAACACCAGCTTCTGAACAATTCGGTGCCAATTCAGGAGGAGGGGGAACAGGAAATAGATCCCTGTAATTTGGGCCTGCTTCAAAGTTGAAAGTTGATACTTGACCCTCAAATCTGTGTATGCTACCAAAAACCCAAGGCTTACCCAATTTTTCACATACATCCCCAATTAGGTATCGTGAGGAGAAATTATCGGTTCCATCAATCACTATGTCGTATTTTTCGATCACAGAATCAGCATTCTCTGTATGCAGTCTCGATACATAGACATCAACTTCGACCTGAGGATTCAACTCATTCAATCTTTTTTTCGCGGATAGGGCCTTAGACTCGCCAACCGAGGATGTTGAGTGAATTATCTGTCTTTGTAGATTCGAGGACTCGACGACATCATCGTCAATAATCCCAATCCTTCCGACACCAGCCGCAGCGAGATACATCATTGCGGGAGAACCAAGGCCACCAGCTCCTACCACCAGTACGGATGACTCAAGGAGCTTGATTTGACCCTCCTCGCCAACTTGTGGGAGAACTATGTGCCTGGCATATCTCAGGCGTTCGCTATCCGAGAGCCCCACTGACACAAACCCCTGCTGGAGCACTAGGGCATTGTACTTATCCCGTATACTAATGCTGGTCTTCCAACCATTTTTCTGCGTCTATAGCAGCTTGGCATCCCATTCCGGCGGCAGTTATAGCCTGCCTGTATCTAGTGTCAACCACATCCCCTGCAGCAAATACTCCTTCAACGCTAGTCATGGTATTTTTCTTGTGAAGGATGTACCCGTTATCATCAGTTTCGACTTGAGACTCAAGGAAATTGGTGATTGGCTTATGTCCTATGGCAATGAATGCTCCAGTGCACTCCACAGTTTCAGTAGTATTGTCCCTGGGGTCTTCCAGAACCGCACCCGTGAGTCCATTGTCATCTGATAGCCAAGATTTGACTGTTCGATGAGTCTTTATCTCGATTTTAGGATGATTAGCCGCTCTTTCATACATCACTTTTGATGCCCTGAAGACATCTCTCCTGTGAACTATAGTCACCTTTTTGGCGAATCTCGTGAGGAAAGTTGCCTCCTCCATTGCAGAGTCGCCACCGCCAACCACAATGACCTCCTCTTCTCTGAAGAATGCTCCATCGCAGGTAGCACATGTAGAAATCCCCCTTCCTTTCTGAGCATCCTCTCCTTCCACGCCCAGCCAAATTGATTCCGCACCTGTGCAAATTATGATCGACTCTGACCTGAACTCCTCGCCTTCCACCCAAACTCGGTAAGGCCTTTGGGAAAAATCTACCTTCTCGACATTTTTGTCTTGTACTTCAAGCCCAAATCTCTCAGCTTGTTCACGTAGCTCCAACATCATCTCTGGACCTCCTATTCCCTTTGGATAACCGGGGAAATTTTCAATGTCCGAAGTCAGCATTAATTGCCCTCCAGACATGTAACCAGCAAACATCAGTGGCTTGAGAAGAGCTCTAGCCGAATATAGTCCAGCAGTATATCCTGCAGGACCAGAACCGATTATTATCACGTTGCGCACTTCTTCTTCCACATGGACGCCAACGCGGGGACGTCCTTCAACATACTCTATGACGGTTCACTCAAGCATTGACGCAACAGCCGCTATAGAGGCGCGCGCATGAGGCTCGAGTCGAGGCTCGATATGCGCCGGTTCCGCCCCCGGCCCAATAATCCCAAGGCCCACCGGTTTTTCGTGAACTAGCTGGAGCTCTATGATGGACTTGATAACAGCCTGTCCCATTGCCAGACCGTGCTGAGTCTGTCCCTTCTCGATTATCCCGAGACATGCAGCACCCCCAATATCATCTCTGCTAAGCAATCTATCTAAGGCCAATGGCACTTCCATTGCACCCGGGACCCATAAAACATCCTCAACGATTAGATTGAGTTTTACAGCTTCGTCCGATGACCACTCTAGCATTCTCTCAACTTCTGACTTATGGTACGATCCACAAACAATTCCAATCTTCCGGTCGGAGTCTTGATGATTCATCTTCACGCACCTCGACTTTCCATCAGTCTCTTAGTAGTCTCGACGACTGCCTGTGTCATCGCATCGATTTCAATGTTGACATGCTCACCAACGGATTTGGTACCTAATGTCGTCAACCTCAAGGTTTCAGGTATGATATGGATTGCAAAACAACCCTTGCCATCGGTATCGCCGATAGTCAGTGAGATTCCATCGACTGCAATGTACCCCTTCTCTTGTATGTAGTCCCCCATTCCAGAAGGGCACTGGATTACGTAGTCTTGATTTTCTATGGAGATGATTTCACCTTTGCCCATGATGTGGCCACTTAGTAGGTGTCCGCCTAGCTCATCACCAAACTTCAGGGCACGTTCGACATTGACATGGGAACCAGACTTTAGCGAACCCAGGGTGGTCCTCTCTAATGTTTCTGGAATTATGTCAAATGAGACTGTATTCCCCACTGAAGTTGCAGTCAGGCATACTCCATCAATCGATACGGAACCGCCTATTTTGAGGCCCTCAGTGGAGGGAATTTCGATTTCCATGGTCACGATCGAATCGCCTGTAACTGACTTAACATAGCCAGTTCCTTGAACGATTCCGGTGAACATGTCAATCCTCCTCGTAAGGCCCGCCTTCGGAGTTAGGCCAAAGGTCCAGTATCCTGGAAATTATCTTTCGAGTCCCGTCCAGATCATCCGATAGCCCCTCAACCCTTGTTAGTCCTACTTCAGAGAACCCGTGTTTGTCGAGCCCACTTCTAATTGAGTCAATAGAATGCTTCTGATCGTATCCTAAGGCAATAAGGTCAGGCTTTACAACACTGAGGATGTCGAAAATAGGGGTTCCTGGCGAGTTACCAATTATTGCCATATCTACTGGTTTAAGCCCATTAACCATCCTACACCTTAGATCTTGACTGGTAACAGGCTCGTGCTTTTGTGTACGGACGGTATCATCATGTGCAACAACCACTACCAGTTCATCACCCAGAGACTTTGCCTGTTCCAGATAATGTAGATGGCCTGCATGAAGCAAATCAAAAACCCCAACTGCCATGACTCTAACCATCTTTCTGTCCTCCTTCAAAGCTACATTAATCTAGATTAATTGAATCAAGAATGTCCTTTCCCGTAATCATCGGTATTCCATGCTTCTCAGCGTATTTTCTCGACTCTTCCAGGGACAAGGCGCCATCTCCATTGGGATCCAGCATTTCTGCCCCAATAGTACATGGGACATTGCCTGAAAGCCTGGCTATCGAAACTGCCAACTCTGTATGTCCTTGCCTATTGCTCAGTCCTCCGGGTGACTCCCTGCATAATGGAATATGGCCAGGGGTTCTAAATTCGTCACCCAATGCCTTCATGGCTTCGGATTTGGAGGCATCTGCCATTTCACCGGCAAGCTCTCCGAATCTTCTTGTTGTGAGGGCTCTGTCTCTGTCAGTTATTCCGGTGTAGGTTTTCCTGTGGTTTAGAGACAGCGTGAAGGCAGATCTAGAGTCATACTGTAAATCATCAGTTATGAGGTGTCCTAGGACTGGATTTTTGGTCACAAGGGATGAATCAGAATGAATATCTTGTAGCCATGGAAGGCCGAATTTCTCACCTATTTCGTTCCCTATTGCCAGGAAAAGTAAGCCCCCACAATCCTTCCTCAGCCTCCTCATTATCTGAGGTGTAGCGGAAGTAGCTGGCCAAAGAAGATCCGTTTCTTTCTCTCTAAAATCAGAATCGAAAATCATCACAGGTTGACCCTTAGCAAAGGCCTCAATCGCCTCGGCGACGCTCTCACTCATGTATTCCGGAGGGGCCATACCTACCACTTATTTTCGGTCAGACTGTCTACTATGTTAATCTTTGATTAACACCATCTTTTATCGATACATGAATAATTGTAGATGCAAAATCTTGGAGTGACTAGTCCGAAGCCCTAAACGTTACCAGCATCAGCCAGACCCATGGCGGGACGCAGGGCGACAGTTGCCTCGTTGATCGTTCTACTAATGTTAGTCCCAATGGCGTCCTCGAATCTTCATCCTGCCCTTGACAGGAAAGGAGGCCCCGACGCGGACGGCGTTTGGACATCTAGCGTAGAGTCAGATCTCCATTCTGGGTGGTGGGAGCATTGGAGTAGGGACAAAGATAGAGACTCACTAGATGATAGACTGGAGTGGATCCTCGAACTGCAAGAGGACTTCCAGAGAGATTGGTGGAAGAGAGCTGACTCCGGTTTCGCAAGAGTAATCGTCGACTATGATCACCACCCATCTGATGCGGATGTCTCGGAGCTCGAAAAATTAGGTGTGGATGTCACATTCCGCCCCAAATATTTGGACTCATTAATAGTAACAGCTCCTTTCAAATCAATCACCTCCTCAGAAGGCATTCGTTCGCTTACTGGGGTTGTAATGATAGAGGATTTGGGATTAGCAGAACCCCACATGGCCGAAGCCATCCCCAACATGGGCGTGGATCTAGTGTGGAACGATTTCGGTTTTGATGGAACAGGCTCCGTAGTAGCTGTCCTGGACACGGGAGTCAGGGGAGACCATGAGGGCTTGAATGATATGGATGACGAGCCATTTACAACCGGTTGCGAGCAGCCTAGTCCGGATCCTCTGGACCCGAACCCGATTTTCGTAGATTGCGATCCAAAGATTATCGCATTCTATGACGCAGTCTTGATGGACGCAGAACAAGACCCATCGTCATCTTATGATTCTGGCACTCATGGGACACACGTAGCCGGGATTGCCGCAGGAACTGGGGGAGGGCAAGCAGACCCTACAACCGGTCAGAGGCACATTGGGGCTGCCCCTGGGGCATTTTTGATTAATATCTTGGCGTGTTGTGACGGGGATATTGAGGATGTAATTCAAGGCGCGCAATGGGCGATCGAAAACAAAGATAAGTACGGGATTGACATTTTGACCTCATCTCTCGGGGAACAACAACTAGAAGTCCATTTTGACAATGATGGAAACTCAGCATGGAGTAGGCAAATGGATGCAGTAGTAGAGGCAGGGATAATCACAACTCTGTCTGCCGGGAACGAGTTTGGGGGTGCCACTTTTGCTGGTTGCAATACAATAGACAGCCCTGGTGATGCACAACTTCCGGTTACTGTAGCTAGCCTGGACAAGGACTTAGGGCTTGCAATATACAGCAGTAGAGGATACACTTCTGATGGAAGGGTGAAGCCTGATGTGGCTACAATCGGATCGAATATCATGGCTCCTGATGCCGCAACAAGTGATGGCTACACGTCAAAGTCCGGAACTAGCATGGCAACCCCACTGATGGCAGGAATTGCTGCGCTGATGGTTGAAGCTAATCCTGATATCACTCCTGCTGAATTCAAAGATATCATCTCTGCACATTCAATAGAGAGAGACCTACAACTCTTGGATGATCCGGGTTTTAATGACTGCAGTCTCTTGGAGACCCGTCCAGATAACGAGTTCGGATATGGTCAGGCAGACCCATTAGCTTTCGTAGAAGCCGCTGGTAGTATTGACAGGACACTGAATGTTTCGATGAATCTCGAGACCCTGCAAGAAATTGGAAACCAGTCATATGTCTCGGGCACAGCTTCTGGAGTTGCCCCAGGAATGGGCATTGTAGAAGTAAGAGTAGGAGGAGGAGATTGGAAAGGGGCCGCTGACATAAAGGGAGATTGGAGTGAATGGAGAGTAAAGCTTGACCCTCATTTAGAATCTGGAAACTCTACGATCTATGCCAGACTTGTAGTTTCAGAGGACAGTATCTCGCCAGTAGACGCAAGGAGGGTCATCTTGGTAGATGGAGAAGCTTCTGATGCGATGTCGGGAGATTTTATGCAATTCGGACTCTCTGTATTCCTGTTCCCATTTTTGTGTGCCGTGGCACTAATTTCATTCGTTGCTTTTAGGGAAAGGTGGGACAAGAAGATCGACCTCTCGACAAAGAGCTCTGATTCATCGTCCAAGTTTGTTAAGACTCTGGAAGCCGTTAATCCCATTCACTATCCGGGTTATGTTGGATCAGCTGTTGAATCTTGGAAAGAGGGGGAGTCACTTACCGAGAACCAATTCAGAAGGTATGTCTCACTTTCTATCCTGTACACTGCCCAAGGACTTCCACAGGGATTCACCTATGTGGCATTTCCTGCATTCCTAGCTGTTAACAATGTCAGTCCGGTCGCTATAGCACAACTCTGGGCGGCAATAGCATTGCCATGGACATTCAAATTCGTATGGGGCCCGATGGTGGACGGTATACAAGCTCCAAACTATGGTAGAAGGAGGCCGTGGATTTTATTCGCACAGACAGGCATGGTAGTAACATTAGGGGCATTGCTCTTTGTTTCTGATTTGGCTCAATCCATACAATTAGTAACTCTGATGCTTTTCATCCACAATCTCTTTTCATCTTTACAAGACGTGGGTGTCGACGCATTAGCTGTAGATGTATTACAGCCAGACGAGGTTGCCAAGGCGAATGGATTCATGTTCGCAGCCAAGAGAGCTGGATACATACTTGGTGGAGCGATACTCGGAATAATGGCCACTAAATTTGGCATCAAATCAGCCATAGTAATCCAACTCCCCTTGTTAGTGTTAATCATGGCACTTCCGTTGTTCCTTAGAGAGAGGCCAGGGGACAAGCTCTTCCCATGGAGTGCCGCGCGAAAATCCAGTCTTTGGGATGCTCAAGAACAGGATTCCGATGAGAGCGAAGATGAAAGCTCTGACGAGTCTGAGTTAGAGATTCCATGGATGGACAATGAGGAAGAAGATCCTTACAGAGCTGCAAATTGGACCGCAAGGAACTTAATTTCAAGAAAAATTACTCTCCCTGCGGCTACCCTTTGGGTATCTATTGCGCTTATCCTTCTGGGGATGGTAGTTTACATCGGAGGCGTGTTACTTGAGGAGAACTGGCGAGATCGCCCCATTTTATTCATGGACATAGTAGATTTCGCAGTTATATCTCTCTCTGCAGTGGTGATACTACAGCTATCCCAGAAACTAGGTCTAAGACTCCCTATGGTGCCCAATCCGTTTTCCAACGCAATGAAGGGGCCTGCCATAACGTCATACAATATCGTGAAAGGTTTCTCGTTGAGGTCTTCTTTCCTACTCATATTCCTTTGCCTTCTCTCGGAACTGTATCTTTTTGTCGACCCCATCGTGCTTGATATTTTCATTAATGAGGCTGGCTGGGAGATGGACAAATACAGCGCTGTAATGGGTGGTATTGTGATTGCTTTCCTTATGGCGGGGCAATTAATAGGCGGATTCCTGGGTGATAGATTCGGCGTCAGGGAGGTTGCAATGATAGGATTCACTCTGTTGGCTCTGGCTAATGCGGGGCTTGCCCTGTTGCAGGGATATTGGGAGAATACAACTGTCATGGTTGCCTACCTCTGCCTTAGAGCAATTATCAATGGATTGGCTTGGATTTCAATTATATCCGTATCTATGCGCCTTACCTATAGTAAAGCTGGGGGCACCCAATTTACAGCATACATGTCGTTGTTCAATCTTTCTGGGGTAATCGCACTTAGTTTAACGGGGAAGGCGATTGAAATCATGGATTACATCTCAGCCTTGTATCTTGGAGCCGCCTTAACTCTAATGACCGTGATATTCCTTGTGTTCATTGACCCTGACGAGTGCGATAGGGTATTAGAAGGAAGGTTAGAAGGCGGGGATGGAGAAGTTTACGAGGCTGACTTGGGAGAGGTTCCCGGTTGGTGGGAGGATGAAGAACCGGATGCCGTCCCTTCATGATCACCTAGAGTCCGCGAATACGGACTTCCTATTTTTCAGCCAGACTGTTTGCCCCTACTGCGTCAGAGCTGCCAGGACTCTAGAGGCGAAAAATCTCACATACACAGAGGTCAATCTCGATAGGTTCGAAGGCCTGAGAGGGGAAGTAGTATCGAAGACAGGACATAGGACTGTACCGGTGGTCTTTGACCTGCGTGGGACTGAACCAATTTTTGTAGGAGGTTCGGACCATCTCATTGACTATCTGTGATATTTTCAGCTATCGAAGATATCATCTCCTTCATTTCTTCAAATTGGCCTAAATTTACCATGTGACCCTTTTTGTGCTGAAACCTAGTGACAGGCCATCCAGATTCTTCGAATATTTCGATATGCTCAATGCCCACGTCAAGTGATACCAAATGATCGCTTTCTCCATGCATCCAAATTACCGGCCGTGGCTTTAGGAATGGAAGTGAGCCCCTCAATTCATCAGGCCTTACAGTCTTTGTAGCAATCAATATCAGTCCGACTATCGAATTACTTGCACTAGTCTCAAGTAAGGACGATGCCATCGCTCCTCCTTGAGAGAATCCTCCAACAATTATCGGACCATCGGGCAGTATCTCTAAGATTGCAGAAATCGACTCCTCCATTTGGGATAATGACTCATCCTTGGAGACGCCGTCTTCGAAAAGCCACCATGCAAAGCCCCCTCTCGTGGGGTGCCTGATTTTCGCCTGCGGGCACAAAGTCGACCATCCTTCCGGGGTTAGGCTTCTCGCAAGATTCTCCATCTTCTCAGACGTGCCGGTCATTCCGTGCATCATAACGAGCGTACCCTTGCTCATGCGATCACTCATAGATTCCATTGGAAAACCAATGCCCCAGCAACCTTAAGGTGGATGTACGAAGATTGGCCACGAACCGTGACTGTGAGTGAGTAATCCCCTGAGTTGGAAGGAATAGTGCCTATTGCTCCCTTTTCAGTCGCTCCAGAACCCCATGCACGGGTCAGTGGAGAAGCTCCAGCATGGTCCTTCATTGTCAGGGAGCCAGATGACGCACCAGTAGATGCTATCTCGACGTCAAGATACCAAACCAGGGTGTCCCAATCTCCCTCTGTTGGATGTCCATCGTCAAAAAATGAGTCATATATTTCCTGGTCATTCTCCTCATAAAGCCGATCAATTAAGTCTCTAGCCCTGTAGAAGAATACATCCCCCTGATAGTCCGACCTGGCGACATTTAGATCCATTCGTAACTGGTTCCGCCCATCAGAGTCTTCCCATACCAGCCTTTCTAGGAATCCATCACTTCCGCTAAATGTATACTGCAATTCATGGCCCTCGGAGGATTCTGCACTAACTCTTGCATTCCCATTGTTTATTGAAACAGTAGTAGCACTCCATTCTTGGCCAAATAGAATGAATGACCATTGATCACCAACAGTCCATGGAAATGAGAATACTTGTTGCGGTATTCCATTTTCGTATACAGATAATCCATCAATTGTCATCCGTCCGAGAAATGGATTATGGTTAATCACGGCATGCCTCTGTGCTTCTCTCTCTGAAGAAATTCCGACTTGATAATCCCCCGTTTCGTTGTCTATCTCTGCAACAACTAACCTCGCGCTGTCTTCTCCAAATTGTGGTGTTATAAACGTGTAGAGCCAATTGTTCCCAACTTTCCACTCAGGGAGAAGTATATCTTCATCCTTAGTTTCTCCCGATTGTCCTGAATCCCCAGTCTCAATGCAACCCGAGACAATGCATATCAACATCAAACAGGCCATCCCAATCGCAGACCTGCCTCTCATGGCCATGCGACAGGGGGCACAGTCAAGAGACTGACGCTTTTTCTATCACAGTAATCCGGCGATAACAACTGAAACTATTGACATTAGCTTAATCAAAATGTTCAGTGAGGGTCCGCTAGTATCCTTGAATGGATCACCTATTGTGTCTCCGACAACTGCAGCGGAGTGAGCTTCGTCACCTTTCTGGGCACCTGGTATCTCACCTTGCTCGATCGCCTTCTTGGCATTATCCCATGCGCCTCCTGCATTGGCCATGAAGAGTGCCATGAGGACCCCTGTGGCTGTTGCTCCAGCCAGAGTTCCGCCAAGTGCTGCAGGACCGAGAATGATCCCGATTATCACAGGGCTCATTATAGCAACCAATCCTGGTAGAACCATCTCACGAAGAGCTGCTTGTGTCGAGATATCGACGCAAGTTGCACTGTCTGGTTCAACTCCTTCACGACCTTCCAATAGTCCATCAATCTCCCTAAATTGTCTACGAATCTCTGTGATCATGTCTTCTGCAGCACGTCCAACAGACTTCATTGTCATGGCAGCCACTACGAATGGCAGGGCACCACCAATTAGTAGTCCTATGACGACATCTGGCTCAGTCAAGGAAAGATCCGCGGCCTCAAGTCCCGCACTGGTTTTGTATGCAGCGAACAGTGCCAAGGCAGTTAAAGCGGCACTGCCAATAGCGAATCCCTTCCCAATCGCAGCAGTTGTGTTCCCGATGGAATCCAGTCCGTCCGTGATGTCACGAACTTCCTTTCCTAGGCCTGACATTTCTGCAATTCCTCCAGCGTTGTCTGCGACAGGACCATACGCATCAACAGTCATTGTAACTCCAACTGTTCCAAGCATCCCCATTGCGGCCATTGCAATGCCGTACAAGCCTGCATCTCCGCCTCCCATCACATCATTAGCTCCATAGATACCAGCGGCCATAAGAAGTACTGGGATGAATACAGATTGCATACCCACTGCGAGGCCAGCGATTGCATTTGTCGCACTCCCTGTCTTCGAGGCCTCTCCAATGTATGGGATAGCTTCGACCTTTATTCCGAAAACTGGCTCAATTCCTGTGTAGTATTCAGTTACCAAACCAATCAGGATACCCACGAGTGATCCAATCGCCACAGCGTAGATTACTTTAGTCTCCAAGTCCAGGTAGTCTAGAGCAAGATATCCTCCTCCAATAAACAATGCCGCACCGATGAAAGTGGTGTTTCGTAATGCGGCGCCGGGATCCATGTTCTTCATCGCGGTAATCGAAAAGACTCCAATTATGGAAGCGACGTAACCAACTACTGCTAGGACGATTGGAATCATCAGATACTCGTCACCTAGAGTTTCCGAGCTGGCGGCGGCGATTACCATTGCAGCGATTATGCTACCAACGAAGGACTCGAAAATGTCCGCACCCATGCCAGCCACGTCTCCTACATTGTCACCGACGTTATCAGCAATTACTCCGGGATTTCTGGGATCATCCTCTGGGATTCCCGCTTCTACCTTCCCGACAAGGTCTGCCCCGACATCCGCGGCTTTCGTGTAAATTCCTCCGCCGACTCTGGCGAATAGAGCAATGGAAGAAGCTCCCATTCCAAATCCAGCAATATTGCCAACCGTAAGGAATCCGTCACCATCGGATGGGCCAGTCAAGAAATACATTAGAGATATTCCGAACAGCCCTAGCCCACCGACCGCCAAGCCCATGACCGCACCGCCGTTGTAAGAGGTAGTGAGGGCGGCGGCCTGGCCACCATTTGCAGCAGCTTGGGCAGTTCGTCCATTAGCGCTTGTGGCGGACTGCATGCCACTGAATCCCGCGGCAACGCTACAAAAAGCACCGATAATGAAGGCGACCATGGTTTCGAAACCAAGGCCGTTCTCTTCGCCTCCGAACAATAGTAGTGCAGATACCACTGCAATGAAAACAGCCAACATCCTATATTCAGCCATGAGGAAGGCCATTGCGCCATCCTGTATTCTCCCTGTGATTGTAGCTACCGTCTTGTTCTCAATCTCTATTGAATCGACCTTCTTGTAAAGCATGAATGCGATAAGTAGGCCAAATATTCCTACTCCCATTCCAATTGTTCCTAGTGTATCTCCTTCCATATGGTATCAACCCGTATCGGTCCCGCGACAAAAGTCCCACTTATAATTCAAGCCGTAAAATAACACAATTAGTGACAACTAGGACATATGTCTCTGTACGACATCGGCAAAAGCCTCCAAAACTCCAGCCCCATCGTGATCTTTCTGGAAGGAGAGCATCTCCGCTTCAGTAATATGCCCCCACTCAAATGCTCTTTGAATTCTATGCCTAGCGGCCTCAGGATGGAACTGAACCCCCCATGCAGGCATCTTGCGTTGGTGTGAATCTACCACTCTTACAGCAGTAACAGGATTATGTTCGGCGGACCCTAGGAGAATGCAATTTTCGGGGACTGTAATCACGTGATCTTGATGAGAGTACACTACCTCTGGGCCTCTACCACTCTGCCATCTCGACTCAAATAACTCATCTGACATGCCATCCTCGTTCAGTACCATCTCCCAGATACCACTTGAAATTTTTTCTGCTCGAGTGACCTCCGAACCCAATGATTTGCACAGTAGCTGATGCCCAAAACAAATGCCCAGAGTCGGTGATCCCGAGATTGCTGCCACCCTCATTAGAGAAGCCGCACTTTCCATCCATTCCTCCCACATAGTTACATTCCTTCTAGAGCCAGAACAAACTACTGCATCCATGCCCAAATTACTCAACCATTGAGACATTCCCGCGTCATCCAAACCAAACGGAAGGGCGATTCTAGAAAATGTGGCTATGTTACCTCCCATTGTTACTTTGCAACTTCTCCAAAATTCGTATTCATCGTCCCATTCTGGAACATCGCTACGATCAAGGAAGAATAGTCCTTCATCTGCTGCTTTACCTCCAGATTCAAGTGACTGCATCTGAGGAGTCAAGAGAAAAACATCCACATTTCCAAACTCCGCGATTGGATGTATGACCTCTTGATTCCCTCCGTGTCCGAACTCCGATCTTTCGACCAGAAGGTCCAGAAGTAGGACTCTGATGGTGCGACTCATAGCACACGGAAGAAGCGATTGTTTGAAAGGCTCCCGCATGTACACAAACACGAGCGGACATGGTCGACAAGCAGGTGATCCTTGATTCAGTGGGACCTGTTCAGGCTGTTCTTGATGCTCATGATGGTGTTGTAAATGTCATTGATACTACAGGAGGGGTGATTTCGATATCTCTGGAGGGCGGGTGTACTGGATGTAGTGCCACCCCTATGACTGCAATGCAAATTTACTATTCATTGATGAAGCTGGAACAAGTAAATGACGTGATTTTTGTAAACGGCGAGTTACCAGCCTACATGAGGGCGTTCATAGATGACAAAATTGGCGGGGAGTCTTAGTCCCGGTCTTTCCTCATCTTCATTATTTCGTGAGGATTGGTTTCACCTTGAACATCCTTACCCTTCAGACTCATTGACGCAGATATCGCCACGACGACTGCCACTAGTGCCATGGGTAGTGCGACATTCCCTGATCCCCATAATTCACCTCCCATGAAATTAAACACGACTAATAGTAGGGCGGCAGTTATACACAGCAAGGCTATGCTTCTCTGTGCAAAAATCTCTCCTCTAATACTCCTCGAGAAAGTTCCTATTGACATCCAAAGGATGATGGATAATCCACACATGGTTAGTGAAATTGTCTCAACGATCCCAACAAACACCTCTGTCATGTGCGTCCTATAGTGTCAATGCTTGTGAGGGTTGGGGGAGTTTGTTTTCTACATGGGACATAACGAACCTTCAACAAAGGTGAGCTTTTACGTTCGCACATGGGTGTACTGCGCGGACTAACTTTGGCCTTGATTGCTATTCTTCCTGCATTCATACTAGGCTTCATAGCGTATCTTCTGACTGGCGGAGGGACCTCTGATACGACAGAATGGGAAACCTGGATGTATCTCCCTTGTTACGGAGTCCCGCTGTTTTGTCTGGTTGTAGCATTCATATTTGGCATGAAGTCAGGCAAGGTGGAAGATCAGTGAGAAGATTGGATAAGGCCAACAAGATAGGCGAGCTGTTAGACTCCCTATACCCCGAAACCCCCGTCCCCCTAGACCACAAAGATCCCTACACCCTATTGGTTGCAGTAATGTTATCTGCTCAGACTACTGATAAAAAAGTGAACGAGGTCACACCATTCCTTTTTGATATCGCAGATAGTCCACAAGAAATGGCAATGATGGAGGTTGAAGAGATTCACTCGATTATCAGGGAAATAGGACTAGCCCCCACCAAGGCGAGGAATCTGAAGAAGATGGCACAACAAATCATCCAGTCCGGAGGGGAAATTCGTCCTGATTGGGAGTTCCTTGAGTCATTAGCAGGAGTTGGCCATAAAACAGCCAGTGTAGTGATGTCTCAGGCTTTCGGAATTCCCGCATTCCCTGTGGATACCCACATTCACAGACTAGCAGACAGATGGGGTCTTTCAAATGGAAAGAATGTCACCAAAACTGAACATGACCTAAAGAAGGTCTTTCCAGAGGATACTTGGAATCGGAGGCACCTTCAGATAATTTTCTTCGGAAGGGAGTATTGTCCTGCAAGAGGGCATGATCTATCCAATTGTCCGATCTGTTCCTGGGCTTCCACCAAGAAGCGGATAAAGGAAGGCAGGTAGTAATATGTTGATTTTCAGAGGTAAAATCACATCTGTGGGATTTGACTGTGGAAATTCAATTGTGATAGGGGACTGGAAGGAATCCCCGCTTGGTGATTTTACAAACATCATGTGGTCAAAACCAGACGGTAAAAGGGTACTACTCTCGCCATCACAGGAACACGCCGATTTTGTATCATCACTCTATTCGTTCGATGAGGTTTCAATTACCGATTTTGATACAAGACGGGAAAAACGTGGGATTAAGGTTTGTACCGAGCAACTCACGATTTCTGTAATCTGGGGATTTAGGTTCTTGATCCCAGTTCCAAGGCCATTGTGGTTTATCTCTACTGTAGAGAATTTCTTTGGAAAAATGATTTTTGGGTCCTCTACTTACGGAATAGCTCGTGATGGAAGCAAGGAATGGTATTCGATTAGGGGGATTTCAAGAGTTATTTCTGCTGAAGCAAGACTCTTAGGACAGGACTTGGGAATGATGACTCAAACAGATTTTCCTAAGAAATTTGGATTCAGTAGTCCTCCGAAGATCCCAAGCAGTATCGAGGTCCATTCACATATCGATAGAGACAAGGTTTGATGAACCTAATAGTGTAGTCAGGCCCATGACTGATGATATTACATTGGAAGTAGGGGAGATCGCACCTGAGTTTGAGGCAGAATTAAGTGATGGTTCAAAATTCGTACTTTCAGAGGCGCTATCATCAGGAAAGGGAGTGATTCTGTACTTCTATCCTCGTGACAATACTCCCGGTTGCACCTCACAGGCTTGTGATTTCAGGGATAACTTTGGGAGGATTTCTGATAAATCATGGATAGTTGTCGGAGTCTCGACAGATTCAGCAAAATCACATCAAAATTTCATCTCAAAGCATCAACTACCTTTCGATCTGATAGTGGATGAAGAAGCCGAGTTACATTCTCTATATGGGACTTGGAGGGAGAAGAGTATGTATGGAAAAACCTACATGGGTACTCTTAGGTCAACATTTGCCATATCCCCAGATGGGACTCTGGCGTGGGTGGGCTACAAAGTCAAAACAAAGGGGCATGTGGACCAAGTTTTGAAAGATTTAGGGATAGAGTGATATCTTGGAAGAGAATGATAGAAGGGACCTAGTCGAGCGATTCCTAAGGAGGTGTGTAACGTATGCCAATGAGTCCATAAGGAGGAAGTCGGATAGGGGCGTTAGTGAAGAAGAAATCGCAAAATGGGTGGTTTACAGGGACTTTACATTACATGCAGCAGATGAAGTAGCCTCAGGTGATTTGGACTCATGGCTTGAGGACGGCCCTGTAGATTTCAAGCCGGGGAATCAAGACTCCGAAAGCTGATCGTAGTCCCCAATTCCCAATTCGTATTTTTTAGTATCAACTCTCATCATAGCTCCGGGTATCATCAAAAGCGAGTCATCTTCGTTAATTGCGAATGCGTGTAGCCCCAATCTCTCGGCCATTTCTTGAACCCTCCTCCTACATCTATCTCTTTGTGTGGGCATGTGTACCAGTGGCCCGAGATCTACTATGACCAAGCTACCTCTTGAGAGGGGAACGGATATCCCTTCCAGGGGGAGTCTATGCATCAAATCTGGTTTGACATATATCACACTTCTTTCAGCCCCAGGAGTCAGCCTCCTTGTCATTTCTGACCATTTTTGGTCTCCTAAATCTAAGTGTAAATCGCCCTCTTGTGGCCCAGGGTCTGCGGTCGCCCTTTTCCTCCTAGTTTCAGAACTTCTGACCTTGGTAGGATCGGGAAGCCCAAGCAGTCTGAACAGGTTCGCCACGGGTGGCCCCGGACCTACTCCTCAAAGAGTGCTTCGATATCTTCTTCGCTTAGAGCATCATCTACAGACAATGCCACATCTTCCGAGGACTCACCTTTCTCCTCAGATAATTTCGAAGCATCTCCATCATTCATGGTATCCGAGACCTCAATAATTGATTCAGACTCTTGCTTCTCCGAGTCCACTTGGATATCTGCATTAGATGTATCTTGCGAGTCATCTATTTCCGAATCTCGGTCGACCTTTTCTGGAACAGGATCGAGGGTTTTTGATTTAGGCCCATCCATCCTACTTTGTGAGTCAAATGGGTCATAATCAGGATCGTCAAAGGCATCATCCACTGAAACTTTCTTCAGACTCTTAGTCTGATCCATTCCCGATACTAATCCACTGTCCACAGGCGTTCTTCTGTTCTTGATCAACATGAAACCTCCAGAAAGTGCAATTAATACTGCAATAATCAATATTATACCGTACGATGAGAAGAACGCACTTAGGCTAAAGGGCGCAGCTGACACGGTCAAAGTTAGTGTTGCTGAGGAACCTTGCCCCTCGTCCAATGCTGTCATACTAATCCCTCTGTTTCCAGAGCCAACAAACGACCATTCAATCCACTTTCCTTGAATATCAATATCGTTGGTTGCATCACCATCACCATCACTATCAACAGAGGTGTCCATGTCCCAATTATAGACCATATTCTCCATATCTAAGATTGAGTCACTTGTCCCATTAGCACTGAAGAAAACAATTTCCCCCTCTACTGGATTAAATGTGCTCGCTGAAACTTTGGGAAAGGGGTTGACATTTCTCACATCGATTGGAATCTCTATCATCGCGGAGCTTCCATCATCATCAGTCACGTGAAAGACAATCATACTGGGCGAGGTTGTAGCGTCTGGCCACGCCATCTGAAGTGTTCTGGACTCAATGTCGCAGTCATCAGCTGCATTTCCAGAGCCATCTGAGTCAATCATCGGTTGTATGTCATAGCAATTCCGGAGTGTCAGCTGATCACCTGCTGTATCGATGGTATCAATCGTGATGGAAATCTCTGAATCTTCCGCCACGGGCAAAGGGTCAGCAACTGGGCTAATCTGAGGCTCAAGGTTCACAATTTCGATAGGAATAATCAGTGATTCTGTACTTGCCCCGTCATTATCTACTACCTGCAAGGTTGCGAGATGTAATCCGGAGGTGTGATACGTATGTTGCACTGTACTTTTTCTACCCTCAAATGTAATGATCTGGTCCGGATTATTTTCTGCGTCAGGACTCCAGAGGTGTAATAGTGAGGACAAGTCATTTTCAGAGTCATCAGCCATGCCTTCAAACATCAGTAAATCGCCTTCATTGGCAACATAAACCCCCCTGCTATCAGGGACCATCCTATTTCCCTCCTTCCACACTTCCGCTCTAGGGTTTGTTGGTGCTATATTTCGAACTTCAACCGTTTTGTTTGAGTACCCAATATCCCCATCATCATCAACAGCTTCGACACTGATTGTGTATTCTCCTTCTTCCTCAGGTGTCACAGTGCAATATACTCCGACTTGCCCTTCCTGGCATGGGTAATCTGAAATCCATAGAATATCCATTGGCGCTTGTGGGTTTTGAGTGTCGACATCGCTTCTTTCCTCGACGTTAAACTGCAATGGCGAGAGAACGTTAGTCCACTCGTATTCGGACTCGATAGTAATCTCAGGAGGTCGGTTCACAATCTCAATTACGTCACCAATGACTGCCAAGTCATTTTCATTATCTGTGAATTCCATGACGATGTCGAATATTCCGTCGTCGTCCCACTCAAACTCGACAATGCACTCCTCTCCACCAGATATTTCGACTATCCCATCCTCATTCTCGACAAAGAAATTACATCCAATAAACTCTCCACCGTCTGGGTCATACGAAGAACTAGCATCAAGAATCACAGCAGATTTTGTGAGAGACTGAGCTGGCATATCTAAAGTCGCCACAGGAAGCCTCCCTATCCACAATGAAAATACACCGTTATTGTTGGATCTGTCACCATCGTCAGTTATTGACTCATTAGGATCCACTTGGAAAGAAAGCGAAATTTGCCCTATGGGGTAGGCATTAGGTACAGTCCAATTAACCTCCACGATAGCTTGCCCTAAGCTCGGAAGTGAGGGAACTTGGGCAGTCTGTACAGATCCATCAGGAGACTCCACGTTCATTGTAGTCGCGGGAGAAGGCAGAAGCCCTCTATTCTGTATCGGCATGTAGAATCTTAACGTATCCTGGGGGACAGCATTGAAGCCAGTGGAGGAAGCAAGGGTTGTAGTTGATCCCCCCCTTGTCCTCTCAACAGTAACCCCCGAGGAAATAGCCACCAGGTCAACAGCACTCACATTAGGGTCGATGGTGATTGTCGATACTCCGACAATCTTCTGGGAGGGAATCCATGCGATTACACCATGACTTCCTGCCTCGCTACCTCCCTGCGAGTCGTCTATGGAATTTCCGGAATTAAACTCCACATACGCAGTTCCGTTAGATGAGGTAGTCACTGTTCTGATATCCCCGTCAATTCCATATCGGAACTCCACTTCTTGGCTTCCGGCAGATAGTGCCGAACCATCCTGAGTTACAGTGAGTATTGCTGTCGTGTTTAGATCGAGTGGGGAAAGAGGAAATTCAAGATCAACTGATATTTCCTTACTTCTCGCAACATCTTCCGGAATATAATTTTGAAGCTCATGAAATGCATTAATCCCATCTATGATGTCAGTACTGGATGACACGTCTCCTCTGACAGCAGGGCAGAACCACCTATATCCGTCAGCTGAACCATTAGCATCGAATGTTGTTACGTTGTAGGATTGCTGACATTGTGCGTATGGCGTCCCTGGGGCCCCTCTTGACATCACTTGCCAGCTCCTCAACTCGCTGGAATCTGAGTCTGCTGGGATGTCTACGAAATCACTTGAGCCCTCATATTCTGTCTCTTGGTAATAGTTGGACGTCCAATAGTCTCCGACAGTGAGCGGGAAGTCATAACCTTCAGTAGGAGGGGAATAAGTTTGAGTAATTGTCAACTCCGCGACGTCTATATTTATTGTCCACCAAAAAATCCTATATCCGAAGTCAATCTCTATTGTTGCTTCTTGTTCGATTACTGCTAAGTCAGAGGCACGAATCAGCTCAGTAGTATCCATTTCTATTTCCAGATCTCCATTATTACCGTCAAGATTGACATTCTGTGCTTCATAAGTTCCTTGGGACTGGGCCTCGTATACCAGTGTAGATCGGTTATCAACAGTAGTGGTGTAGATATCAGTGACTGTCCTATCCAATGTACCAGTCAGATATTGGACATTCGTCGAAACTCCAGATGAACTGACAAAGTCTCCGACATCCAGGTATCCGTCGTAAATCCATCTATCCCCTACTCGCCAGCTGGGTAAGTCAGCTATTGCCGTATTCCTATCCGATGAACTTGATACATTTTCATCAATTCCTACCTCGGCCAGATCTTCTGGTGATATCAGGAACACACATTGTGATATCAGTATCATTGCCATCAGTACGGCCGACGCGGTGGCTTTACCCATACATCCCCTGTGGAGAAGGGGCAAATCAATGTGACTATCGACTGAGCTAATCACATCGCTCGATAGTCGGGGAGGTCTGCAAGCTCATCTTGGATGAATTGGACAGCCTCTAGGATCTGATCCTTGGCCCTTGCTCCAGTGATAACCATCTTGCCACTTCCGAATATCAGACAAACTACTTTCGGGTAGTCCAGTCTGTAAATTAGTCCCGGGAACTGTTCTGGCTCGTACTCGACTTTGTCAAAAGGCAGATGGAATGTGAGGTTATTGAGATTGAGTCTTCTGGGAAGAGCTGCTAATGGCTCTCCTTGTTTAATGCCCCTAATCCTTGGGTCCTCATTTTCAACCTCCTCATCAGTTGCGGCCCTAATCCCATTAGCCTCATCAATGACTTTGGTGTTAATATCATCCATCTTAGCTACTCCAGTGTAGTCTTCGGGGAAGAAGAGTGAGTAGGTAGCAACCATGTTCTGCACTTCAATATCGACATCAGCAACATCCCATGTAGAAATTCCCGCAGCTCTTAGATCCCCTATCATCCTCTCGATCCCCGTTTCGATATTCTGTTGGTTCTTACCACCAGTGCAGACAGCTCTGCCGGATCTGAACATAAGTATCGCCAATTTTGGATCCACTACCCTGTAAACCACTCCAGGGAATTGTTCAGGCTCGTATTCACAATTTAGTTGAATTGCAATATCTGGGAGGTCTAGCTCCTCTGCAACTCTGGTCGACGCTACAACATTCACTACAGTTAGGCGTTCTTCATCGCTTAGCATGAGCCGTCGCAGTTATATTCTTCTTATAAAGGATATCAGTATGGAAAATCTGGCGAACTCCTCTTTATGCTCATAAAATCCGCGCACCCCCCGACCCGAGCTTCGAGACTAGTGGCATCCCACCTGCGATTTCTATGCATTCAGCGACTCTCTTCGGATGACGAGTAAGGGAAACCATGCAACCGCCCCCTCCAGCTCCAGTCAGCTTGGCCCCGAGTGAATGACTCTCTACAGCAGAAATCAGATTCTCAAGCTCAGGGCAACTGACTCTGAGGTTACGAAGCCTTTCATGACAGGAGTTCATTGCCGACCCTACTCCTTCCATATCTCCTGCAGACAGCGAATCAAGACCGGAGGATGTTATGTTCCCAATTGCCCTGATCTCATCCATTTTCTTTGGCTCTCTCCCAATGAGTTCTGACACTCCTTCCACCATTTTCCCGGTAGGCGATCCAATTCCTGTAAATCCTAGGACTATCCAGGTATCTTCAATTTCCGGTAATGTCGCCTCACAGACTGACCATGATCTACTTCCTTCAGGAGTCTCCAGAGTTGCGTCGAATACGTGCCGAGTCCCTCTGACCTTCTGGCCAGAAACAACGATACATCCCCCAAGTGCGCTTGTTGCGGTATCTGTAGGGCTGGCCCTTCCTTGCTGGGCATTCGCCTCAGCTGAGTGCCCTATCTTGGCGAGAGAAATTAGATCTAGTGGCTCATTTGGTTTAGTGAACTGATGCAATGCCGCCCCCATTGAATTGGAGAGTGCGGCGGACGAACCAAGTCCAGCCGCCGAGAAAAGACTGCTCCTGATATCAATTTTCAGAGGATTTCCCCTGTATTGAAAAATATCATTGATTATGTGAGAAATATGAGGATGTCTAGACGGCTCGAACGGCATCCCCTCCAAGATCCATTTATTTGACTCAGTAATTGTAACTTCTACACCTGCGTCAATTGATACGGCAACTGCTGGCTCTCCGTAAACTACCGCATGCTCCCCAAATAGAATACATTTGCCCGGCGCGAATGCAGTGACCATACATCCCGCCCATAGTCAAGGGAAATGAGCATTGGGATGTGGGGGTTGCATCGGTTCATTCAAGTCCAACTACCGTTTGGCCTAACCAAGGCAGTTGCCGAGATGTGAAATTATGGAACATCCACTGTTGCAGTCGTATGGCCCATTGGAGGGTTGGCACATATTGCTGGCAATCGGGGTCATCTCTATCGGTTTCTTCACTTATCAGGTTCAGAAGGCAACTAGGCTGGTCATGTTGGGTTCACCTGATAGCAGGTTTGACTCCTGGAGTGTAAGAATTAGAGAGTTCATCTCAGGATGGCTGTTCCAGAAGAAAGTCCTCAGAGATAAGGTTGCAGGGATAATGCATGTTCTGATGTTCTGGGGGTTCCTCATGCTATCGACGGACATGTTCGATCTAGCAACTGCAAATGCATTTTCCGAGAAGGTACTTCCAGAAATCTTAGTCGGGCCTTGGAATGGGATGGTTGAGCTGGGATACTTCATGGCTCTGATTGGGTGCGTTAGTGCACTAACCCGTAGAGTGGTCTTCACACCAGAGAAACTCAAAGGAAAGTCCCAGCTTGAGGGAAATGCCATACTGTTGCTAATATTCACGATTACCACGACCTCATTCATGGTTGAGTCCGCCGAGTCACCAAGTGCTTTTTGGGAACCTATAGGATATTGGTTTTCGGAACGAGGCCTTTCAGAACAGACAGTAATATTGTCATATTGGGCTCATATGCTGGCAATCTCAGTTTTTCTTTTCTTAATCCCACTGTCAAAACACATGCACCTAGTTATGGCTGTTCCGAACGTCTTCTTTCATGACGCTGGACCAATGGCGAGAATGAGGCCACTAGCACTTGGAGATGATGGCAAGGCTGTTCCTTTGGAAGATCTAGATATAGACTCCTTCGGGGTTAGTACGTACAATCAGTATTCATGGAGGCAACTAATCGACGGATGGTCATGTACGTCATGTGCTAGGTGTCAGGATGTTTGTCCCGCATATGCATCAGGTAAGGGACTCAATCCTATGCAGGTTATTCACGATGTTAGGAACTACGCGAATGAGCATGCCCCGATCCTCCTTTCAGGAAACCAGCCCGATGAAACAATCCTTGAGAGGATTACAGAAGAGGCTGTGTGGGCATGCACAACCTGCAACGCATGCGTAGATGTCTGTCCACTGTACATTGAACACGTTCCAAAGCTCACAGATCTCAGGAGAAATGCCATGATGGAAACTATGGAATATCCAGAAGTCCTTAACACTGCCATGGGCAATATAGAGTCTGCCTCCAACCCATATGGCTTTGGGGCGCATGAGAGGGCAGATTGGGCCTCTGATTTGGGAGTGAAAATTGGCGAGCCAGCAGAATATATCTACTTCGTTGGTTGTGCGGCAAGCTTCGATGAGAGGAATCAGAAAGTAGCAAGATCGACTATATCCCTCCTAAAAGAAGCAGGACTCGATGTGGGGATTCTTGGTATGCAAGAAGGATGCTCTGGGGATCCCGCTAGAAGAGCGGGCAATGAGTACCTTTTCCAGATGCTGGCGGAGACAAACATGTCGACGTTTCAAGAATTAGGCGTCAAGAGAATTGTGGCTTCATGCCCCCATTGTTTCCACACGCTAGGGAAGGAGTATGGAGACTTTGGCGGAGATGATTTGGAGGTATTTCATCACTCTGAAATTATAGCGAAGTTGCAAAAGGAGGGAAAGCTCCCAGAGGCCGAGAAGAATGGAAGGTCCATCACTTTCCATGATCCATGCTACTTGGGAAGGATTGGAGATATCCTGGATGCCCCAAGATCGGTGATCGGTGGGGTCGACAAAGAAACTGAGAGGCATGGCAAGGACTCATTCTGCTGTGGTGCAGGGGGGGCCCAAATGTGGATGGAGGAAGATGCTGATAAGAGAGTAAATGAGATTCGAGCAGCAGAGATTGCAGAGACTGGTTGCGACACTGTAGCTGTAGGCTGTCCTTTCTGCTCTGTTATGGTAAAGGATGGCTTAGACGCCGTTGGAGCCGATATGGAGGTCCTTGATGTGGCCGAACTACTCTGGGAACAGATCGTGGCTAGGGATTTGGAGATTCATGACAAGACCAAAAACAGAACAGGAAAAGCCAGAATCTGGAAATCATCACTATCAGATCTAGTTTGATGAGACTTCATTTCCCCAGAACTGAATACAGAGAACGTCATAAGCAATACCACCCAGGGCTAGTTATGGAAGATGTGTTCTCGTTCTTTGGAAGGTCTGTACCCGATTTGGCTAAAATTCTCGGCTCCATTCTCGCAATCTTCGGTATCGCAGTTTACATCATATCAGGTCAATCCTCAATTACTGCAATGATTCCAACATTCATGGGAGTTCCCCTTTTGTTTCTGGGAATACTATCAGAAAGGATGCCAGACAAGCGTCATCACCTCATGCACGCATCAATGGTTCTGGCACTACTTATGGTAGTCATGCCAATCGCAATGGTCGTAGCAATGGGAGCTCCCGACTCCAACCTAACTATCGCTTCATTATTCACTCTACTGACAATAGGGTCTATTTTCTTGGTTGCTGGTATCAAATCATTTAGGCATGCCCGGATGCTCAGGGAATCTTCGGGTGTTTAATTGAAGCCAATAATTGGCGTAACTTGCTTCATGCGTGAGACAGTCTACGGCAATTGGCATAGACATGCGGCAATTCTCCCATCAGCATACGTATCCATGATAGAAATGGCAGGGGGCATTCCCATGATTATCCCTCCAGCGATCGATACTACGAAGCTATTGGATATGATTGATGGATTGATTGTTTCCGGCGGTCCCGATATATCTCCAGCTCTTTACAATCAGGAGGCTGGTCCAATGACAGTGGAATTTTATCCCAAACAAGACGAAACAGAAATCGCGCTAATTTCAGAGGCAGTAGAAAGAGACATGCCATTGTTGGGGGTTTGCCGAGGGATGCAAATTCTCAGCGTCGTGCATGGAGGAAGTCTCCATCAGCACCTGGATGACACCCCGGGGCATGAGGGGCACGGGGGATATGACGGAACCTCTACTGATCACTCTGTTATTGCAAAGGAGGGATCGTTGCTCGAGAAGATAATGGGAGAATCATTTATCGTAAACTCAACTCATCATCAAGGTGTCGCAGAACCTGGAAAATTGTCAATATCAGCCGTCGCACAACATGACGGTTTAATCGAGGCAGTAGAAAGAATCGATAAGAAATTCTGTGTCGGAGTTCAATGGCATCCCGAGAGGAAGGGGCATGAACAATTGTTCTCGGCACTCGTTGAGGCTGCGAGAGGTTGATGACGGTCGGCCCGCTAGAAGGGGTAATGACGCTCAGGGTGTATGATACCAGGTCTCGTTCGAAGAGGGTTTTCACCCCCTTAGAAGAAGGCAAAATTGGAATCTACGCATGCGGGATTACTCCTTATTCCCCGAGTCATATTGGACACGCTAGGCAGGCAATAGCATTCGACATAATCGTCAGGTGGCTAAGGAAGAGTGGCTATGATGTAAATTACATCTCGAATTTTACCGATATCGATGACAAGATAATCTCCGTATCACAGAAAGAAGGAGTGGATTTCTTGGTGGTGGCCAACAGAAACATAGAAGATTATTTCACTGTGATGGATAAATTGAATGTGATTAGGGCCAACAGCTATCCCAGAGTCACAGAGACCATACCAGAGATAATAGAGATGATCGAGGAACTGATAAGAAAGAATCATGCCTATGTTTCTGCTGATGGGGTCTATTTTGAGATAGACACCGCCCCAGAAAAATATGGCCAATTAACGGGGCAGACTCTTGAAATGGTCAGAAAAGGAGCCGGAGGAAGAGTCGGCAAATCAGGGACAGGAAAGAGGGATCATCGGGATTTCGCATTATGGAAGGCGGCCAAAGAGGGGGAGCCTAGCTGGGATAGTCCATGGGGCGCTGGAAGGCCTGGTTGGCATATAGAGTGCTCTGCGATGTCTTTGAAACACCTCGGGGAGAGATTCGACATACATGGAGGGGGGTCCGATCTGCTATTCCCTCATCATGAAGCGGAGATATTCCAATCCGAATGTTGCCTCGGACATGATCCAGTAGTCCAATATTGGTTGCACAATGGAATGATAAATGTCGATGGAGAAAAGATGAGTAAATCAGATGGTAATTTCTGGACTGTTAGGGATGCGCTTGTGTCAATCGATCCGTTAGCCCTTAGGTATGCATTAATTAATGCCCCGTATAGGCAACCAGTAGACTTCAATGCGGTTATGATCGAAGACTCTACAACACACTACCGCCGTCTAATTTCCTCCTACTCAGAGGCTCTCCACATCTCACATGGAGAGCATAGTAGCTACCATGATATTGAGTCCTTAGCTCATTCTTCTGAGAGGGTAACTAATGGGATGAATGATGATTTCAATACTAGAACGGCCCTTGTTGAAATCCAGACTGTCGTCAAGGAGCTTTCCTCACTTCTTCAGTCTAAGGCTAGAGAGTCGAAGGTTATCGGTGGCTATGTTTCCTGGTTGGAGGAATTCGCAGGAGAGGTATTGGGGATTTTGCCCCCGAGGAAGGAGGCATTAGAGTTCTATGGACGAAAGCTTTCCAGAAGATCCGAAATCGAACCAGAGGTTAGTAAGCTTCTGGAGATGAGGGAGAATGCGAGGGCATCAAAGGATTGGTCCGAGTCAGATAGAATCAGAGACGAGCTTAATGAGATGGGGGTAACAGTTGAAGACAGCCCAGAGGGAACAAAATGGCGAATTATCTGAGACAGGATGCCCAAATCACTCTTTTTCTCTGCTCAATAGATTGAAATTTCCTCGATTCAGGACCGCTAAGAAACCTATGATTAGAATAATTCCAATGGTTGCCTGTATTACAAAACCGTCCTCGCTTGAATCGCCTTCTCCCGCATCTCCATCCTGCCCGGAATCTCCGAATGAGTTATCCTGAATGTACTCGACATTGTGCCTACATTCGACTTCTGCAGGATAATCCCCAACATCTGTACAAATTCTTCCGGGTACAGTAAAGGATTTAGATACTTCAAGCTGACAGAATGTTGTCAATCCTGAAACAATACAATCTTCCGTTTCCTCCATAACTACTAGTATGGAGCCACAAAGGAGCTTCTGCCCTTCTCTTTCCACTAGGGACGGATGCTCTGAAAGACATTCTTCGAGATGCACACCTTCCTCCAGAGTTGTGATGTGGGGGACGTATCCACCTCTAGGTCCATAACTGTCGAAAAAGTCAGGGAGAGATGGACGACTGACAACCTCGGGTCCGTCACCATTAGAGATATTTGTCACTATGGGGTCGGCCCCTCCTACCGTACCTCCAATTCTGTGCCCCTCTTCATCAAGCTCTATATCATAGAATTCAGACCATAAATCGATATTTCTTCCATTCTGAAAAGAAGGAGTCCTATTCAGAACATCGAAGTACCTCTCGTCCCCCATTGTGAAGAGATATTCGATAGGGACGTCCTTGCCATCGTTACAACCACTAAGGTAGTCTATCATTTCTGAGTAAGATTGCTGAGCCTCAGGAACGCCTTCGTAAGTTATGTCAATCGCTTTCGAAAAACCTTCTCCATGGATTATCTCCGTCTCATCATCCAAAGCCTGCATTATGTCTACGTCTCCAAAAACGGGGAGTCCGCCAACAACAACCAATCTGACATCAGGGTCCACCGCCTCAATCACATTTCTGTATGGATCCGCCTCAAATGTGTCCAATACGACTAGGTCGGCGGCAAGTCCCTCTCTGATCCTGCCAGTATATTCCGACCAACCAATTGCATCAACTATGTTGGTAGTAATTGTCTGAACCAACTCAAAATCTGTGAATATATCACCCAGTACGTTCCTGTCCCACCAATCAGCTGTCTTTAGCTCATGCATGGAGCTCTTTGAGCCAGAAGGAGACCAATCCGGACCAATCATGATGTTAACTCCCTCCGTCTTTGCAGTGGCTATATCTGTGGTTTCCCCATATAGGAGAAGGTTGGATGTGGGAGACCATGCAAGGCTTCCCCCAACAGATCCCAATGCTGAGAATTCAGTCTGGGTTAATCCCGTACCATGAATTATCACTATCTCCCCTACGAGAAGGTTATTTTCAACCAGAATATCAAACTCTGCTCTGCTGGACTCATCGATTCCCTCGGCGAGATGTATGAACCATGCATTTAGACTTCCAGATGAATTTCTGTCCTTTATGTGGTTGCCTTCATACTCTGATTCCAACTCTGTTACCTTTGTCCATATCCCATCGCCACCGAAATTGTAGAGCTCTATGTTTCTCGCAAGCATTGTCTCAAATGTGTCCGTATTTCGATTTGCACTTCCTTGCAAGGCGGTATTGCCACCTGCTATCGCTCTTAATTCAGCAAACCTCATCGCAGATGAATCTTCAATAGAGCAACCAATATCTTTGGCATCACTATATCCTGAATAAGATTGCCACTGATATCTATTATCCCATCCATCGGTTCCATGGTCCCAGAGTGGGATCAAATTGTATTTTGCATGATTGTGCGGATCTATAAAACCTGGGTAAATGGTACCACTAGTGGGAATTGACACCACTCCTTCCGCTGATTCTGGATCCGGTTCAGAGGAGCTCCAAATTTCCTCAATCATTCCATCAACAATCAGTATCCTTCCATCGTCTATGACGTCATTTTGTGACTCCATGGTCACAATCCTTCCCTCTAAGATGTATTCCCCTCTGTGAATATTATCCTCTTCCGGCTGTTGAGGGTAACAGCTCCCCATTAAGTGATTGACACCTACCCATTCTTGATCATTGGGGCCTCCTGGAGTTGGACTTTGGTCAGAGAGCTTTGACCAGCTACCACTAGCATCATATCCGTAGGGTATGCCGTAGTCCGAGTCTTCAGCATCATAGCTTACAGAATCTATTTCAGTACCGGCTTGATTAGTGATTCTGACTGTATCTCCTTCCCAGTAATTGAATTCGATCTGTGTCTGCGCCCTGTAGAATACCACATATGATCCTGGTTCCATGACAGTTCCCCAGGCAATGCTGCACATTGGCGAACCGCCATTCTCCAAGTCATCTATCCACCATCCCCCTATATCTATTGCAGAATCAGTGGGGTTGTGCAATTCCAGGAACTGATTGGAGAACCTTCCAATTTCTCCATCTCCATTCCAATCTACCCCCCCGTACTCCTCACTATTTGGAGATACGTATATTTCGTTGATAATGACTGAATCACCAGCTCCTTGCGCTGAAGTAGTGATAATCGGCGATGATACCACTAGGATCATCAAGGCAGTCACGACAACTGACCCGGCGCGCATGATATCCCGACGGAATGATATGACTTCAACCCAACTATGCAGGAGCATCGAGTGCGAAGTGCGAAATAGCACTATTTCTGCCCAGCCACCATGTCTGGCATTAGGTCTACCTGTGTCGCTCTCGTTACAATCATGCTCTCTTCTGTTTCCCTGTCAGGATGTATACATGATGCAATTATTGAGAATCTGAGTGTCCCATATCCAAAATGGTACGGAGAAATGGAATTTATCGATGATCCGATGAGTCACACAGATTCCTGTTTCAGTACTCCTTGTGTGAGAAATTTCACAATAGGGGAGCCATTCTCAGATGAAATCTGGGACGAGACTGGCAACAAATGGGCGGTTTTTGGGAATGTCGAGGGAGGCAATTGCTGTGAACACTACCTCGCCGCCACCAAGGAGGGTTGGATAATGAATTTTGGAGGGGAATACCCCACTTGGTCCGAAGATAGGGGGCATACCTGGCAGGAGTATCGGCCCTCGATATTCTCTCAGCTGGGGTGCATGGAACCCAAGCCAACAGTACCTGGACAGGAGGGACTTGGAGAGGGAAGTATAGTTCAGGCGACCAATGGGGACATTATTTCCATGGGGTGGTTCCCATATCCAAGTGCGAGTGGAGCCGATCAATTCTATGCGTTCTTCTATGACGCTGAAGACGAAGAGTGGAGTTGGTGTTTCAATAGAACTCCAGAGCCTTTCTATGATCGTTCTTGGCAAGTCGAGGTAATAGGCCCGATTAACGGCGGACTCTATGGCAATGGCCCATGGGCCAGTCTTGTAATTTCCAACTTCTGGCATCAAGTACAGAATGTAGGAGGCCAGATTTCTACTGATGGATTGAATTACGAATACTTTGGCTTCCCAGATAGAGATGCTGATTTGGATATAATAGAGGTAGACCTTGATCCTTCTGAACTGGGCACTGAGTGGGATTTCACTAAGCCCCATAAAGAGATGAGGGCTTTCCCGGTTCCCTCAGGAGGCCTGTACTTCCCAGACTACTTCATTGATGGCAGGGATGCATTTCTTGATACTTCGCTCAATTGGTGGACAGGTGTTACTTTAGGTGGGAATTCCCTACCATCTCAGTATTGTGCATTTGACTCATCAACAGCTCTACATTGCGTCACTACGAGTAATTCCAACCTCACCCATCTGCTCTCTTGGGATGGCGGGGAGACATGGCAGAACCAATCCTATGACCTTTCAATGGAGGCCACAGGATTGGAAGAGTGGGAATTTCACTCCAACGGGATACACGACTTATTCGTTCTTAATGTGAGGTATCAGAGCTCCTCCGGGCCCGATGTCGATATAGCCTGGCATGTCAGGGACTTCTCCGAGAGTATGGTTCCAGACTCAAGGACATATATCGGGCAGGGCGATCTTGACTCCACATCAGGAGCAGGAAATGACATCAGATTTGACTTCGCTAGTATGGGGATCCTTCCAGATGGTGGCTCATTCATAGCGTATCAGGATTCTACCGACCCTGATCCATTGTTCTCTCTGGAGTTATTACTGCCACTAGGATACATAGCAAAATCTCAAACATTCTAGAGGGAGAAGCACGATTCCAACCGACTAATAATAGAGATAGATTTGTCTCAAGTCTTCTCGATATGGACCGATATCTTCACTCCATCTACCTCGAATTCTATGGCGCCATCATTAGCCACTCCCTCGTTGAGATATGCTTTCTCTGAGCGAGTCTCAGAAACTACTCGCTCCCAGTCTCGATTGGATAATTTACCGTCTTCAATCCAAACACTAAGATTTATTGTCGCCTCAATTTCTAGGTCCAGATCCTTTCTTTTTGCCTGAATTCTCCTAATTATATCTCTGGAGAGGCCTTTGGAAAGGAGATCTTCATCAATTTCCATATCCAGTACCAGTGAGACATCCCCATAATCTCCGGAGAGCGTTTCAGCAGCAAAACCTTCCCTTTCAACTCTCTTTATGTCAATATCACTGTCATTTATTTCATACCCTCCAACAGCAGCAATTCCAGCCTCAATCTCAAGTAGTAATGACTCTGGATCAATCATTTGCAACTCAGAGAGAACTTTCGGGAGGTCAGCTCTGCACTTGGCTCCAAGAGCCTTCCTATTAGGCACAATTTCTATCTTCTGGAAAGTATCCAAGTCGTCTATGACGCTGATTTCCTCAACATTAAGCTCCTCCGAAAGAATTTCATGGAAGCTCGAGAGGTCAGGACCGCCTACTATCCATCCAGACCTACAGGGGAGCCTCTGCCTCCTCCCAGCATCTACTCTTACTCTCCTGCCTGCCTCAGCAATTGACCTAACTAACTCCATTTCCATTTCTACCAAGGGATCAACTGGAGGAAGGGCACTCTCAATAATATCAGAACCAACAGGCCAATCCGCCAAGTGAACAGACGACCCAGTCAGCCCCCTATGTATCGCGTCAGACACGAAAGGTGAGACTGGAGCCATAAGCCTACAAACTATCAGGAGAACTTCATGAAGTGTGTTCTGACAAGAATGCTTGTCCATACTATCCACTTCATTCCACAGCCTCCTTCGTGACCTTCTAACATACCAGTTTGAAAGATCATTCACTACGAAAGTCTCGAGATCTCTCCCGGCTTTATGAAAGTCCCATCGAACGAATTTATCATGATATTCCTGGGCCATCGATGAAGCCTTCGATAAAATCCATCTGTCAAGATGGCTTCTCTCTTCTAGTGGGACAAATGTGTCCTCATTACAGGCATCAAATCCATCTAGTGAGGCGTAATCGGCATGGAACTTGTATACATTCCACAATGTCAAAAACATCTTCGCATAAGACTCTCTTACTCCATTTGGATCAAAGTTCGTGGGCGACCATGGGGCACTCTGAGTTGTCATATACCATCTGATCGAATCAGCGCCTTCCTTGTTGAAGTGGTCCCAGGGATTAACGACATTTCCCTTCGACTTACTCATCTTCTTCCCGTCCTTATCGAGAATGTGGCCAAGAGATAGGCATCTACGATAGGATATGCTATCGAAAACTGTAGTGGAAACCGCCATCAAGGAATAGAACCAACCTCTGGTTTGATCTACTGCTTCACAGATATAATCGACTGGAAACGAGGCATCAAACTTGTCCCCATTTTCGAAGGGGTAGTGCCATTGAGCGAATGACGCACAACCAGAGTCGAACCAGCAATCCATTACATATGGCTCCCTAATCATCTCGCCATCGCATTCCACTTGCGGGCAAGAGAGGGTGATCTCGTCAACATACGGTCTGTGTAATTCCGGTGGCATTTCTGAGGATTCAGTCTTCATTTCCGAGAGCTCTTCTATACTTCCAACACAATGTTCGCTCCCACATTCCTTGCAAATCCATACTGGCAAAGGGGTGCCCCAGTACCTTTCCCTGCTGATTGCCCAGTCCTTGATATTGGATAGCCATTCTCCCATTCTTTTGGATCCAGTCCACTCAGGTGCCCATTCGACCTCTGAGTTGTACTGTAGTATCTTTTCTTTAACTGCAGTCATTCTGACGAACCAGCTGTCCATTGCATAGTACAGCAACGGATGGTCGGTCCTCCAACAGTGTGGATAATCGTGCGTATACGAATGCTCTCTGTAAAGGAGCCCTTCCTTCTCCAGTAAATCAATGATAATATCATCGCACTGTTTGACATACTTGCCATCAATATCCTTGTGGGTTCCTTGGATAAATTTGCCATCCATCCCCACGGTATGTTGCGCTGGAAATCCGACTTCCATTCCAAGACTGTAGTCGTCCTCACCATACATTACCGCGGTGTGGACGACCCCGGTTCCATCAGTGGTTGTGACAAAGTCCGCCCCAACTATGGTCCATGCAGATGGGTGCCCCTCTCCATCAATGGCCCCCGGGAAAAGTGGCTTGTATGATCTCCCAATTATTTCTGAACCAGGAAACTCATCTAAAACCTCCATATGGTTTCTCAATACATTCCCAATCAGGTCCTTGGCTAAAATCAACTCTTCGCCAACCTCTGCCCCTCCTCTGCCTTCCCACGTATCAGACGGACCAGAGGTTATCTTCACTCTGCAATAGGTCAGATCTGGACCAACCGCAAGACCTACATTGCCCGGAAGTGTCCAAGGAGTAGTAGTCCAGGCCAATACAGAAGCTTCATCGTCCAGAAGCTTGAATTTCACGAAGACTGCAGGCTCAGTAACCTCTTTGTATCCCAGGGAAACCTCGTGGCTAGAGTAGCTAGTTCCCGTTTGAGGGCAATATGGCAGAACCTTATGGCCTCTGAATAGAAGGCCCTTATCGAACATCTGCTTCAATGACCACCATGCCGACTCTATGTATTGGTCATGGAGTGTTACATAGGGGTCATCAAGGTCAACCCAGAAACCCATCCTCTCTGTCATTTCCCTCCAGGTCTCTTCATAAGTCCACACGCTCTCCTTACATTTCTCGTTGAATTCTTTCATGCCATAAGCTTCAATCTCTTCGTTGGACATTAGGTTTAATTGCTTCTGGACCTCAATCTCTACAGGTAGGCCGTGAGTATCCCAACCTGCCTTTCTTTCAACCACATGCCCTTGCATCGTCTTCCATCTGCACACCATGTCCTTGAACAGTCTCGAGATTACATGATGGATTCCCGGTTTCCCATTGGCAGTGGGGGGCCCTTCCAGAAAGGTGAAAGGAGTTCCATTGGCCCTTCTAGATTCTATTGACTTGGTGAAAGTCCCCTCGGACCTCCATACTTCCATCAATGAATTCTCCAGCACGACAGGATCGAACTCACCGGCCGGCCTAGGCACTACCATGGCCGGGGCGAGTCCAGACTTCGTATTGAATATGCCTCGTTCTTCCAGAGAGAAGGTCTTCTCTAGCAGGGTTCAAAAACGTCCTCTGTAACGCTGTTGTATGAGCAGAACCATCACACTCGATGTTGGGGGTATGACTTGTGATGGCTGCGCCTCGAATGTAACCAAAGCAATCAACTCCATAGTGGAAGTTTCCGAGGTAGATGTGTCTCACGATTCAGGTAAGGCAATAGTCACTCATAATTTACCAGATGATGAAAATATCAGACTCGCGATCATGAATGCCGGATATTCTGTAGACGGAGAGTCCGAACAATTCAACTGGAAAGACGGTTCTGTGTGGAGGCAGTCCGCACACAATACCAAGTGGTGCTTGATTGGCTGCAGTATTGGCGATTTCGGAACAATTGCTGCTTTCCAATTTATTCCATATCTTGATGCTCTTGGCTGGTCTGCAATGTCGATTATGATGCTTGCAATGTTCAATGGGATCATGACTTCAATCGCACTTGAGACCTTCATCTTAATCAAACAGATGGGAGGAATTAGAGAAGCATTCAGAGTAGCTATTGGGATGTCTCTTATTTCGATGATAGCAATGGAAGCTTCCATGAATGCCACTGATCTTTTAATCATGGGAGAGCCTTCATTGACATGGTGGGTAATTCCGATTATGTTGTTCGTAGGATTCATCACTCCATGGCCATACAACTACTGGAGACTCAAGAAGTACGGATTAGCTTGTCATTAGGTGATTTATCATGCAGGACTGGAAAAGGCTAGGTGAACAGATTACTGAATGGATATCGGACTATGCTACAAGTAACGGGATAACAACTCTAGTAGTGGGAGTTTCAGGAGGAATAGACTCGGCTGTAACATCCACTCTGTGTGCCAAAACCGGGTTAAGGACCATCGCCCTCAGTATGCCTATTTACCAAATTGAATCCCAGAACAATCTCTCAATGAAACATTGTGAATGGCTATCTTCAAATTGGAACAATGTAGAAAATCATATCGTAGATTTATCCGAAACATTTGACTCAATTAGCACGGTTCTAACCGAAAAAGGGGCCGATGATCTTTCTTTGGCTAACACCAGAGCTAGATTGAGGATGGCTACTCTGTACTCCATGGCCAGTTCCAACAATGGGATAGTTGTGGGTACAGGGAATAAGGTAGAAGATTTTGGAGTAGGATTCTACACCAAATATGGAGATGGGGGAGTGGACATATCTCCTATAGCAGATTTATACAAGTCCGAGGTTTTCTCACTAGCCGACTCTCTTGGGGTCATCCAAGAAATTCAGGAAGCTGCGCCAACAGATGGACTCTGGGATGACGGTAGGACCGATGAAGACCAGATAGGGGCCACATATCAGGAACTAGAGTGGGCCATGAGGGAGGTCGAGAGGCCCTCAGGAGAAGAGTTGGATGAGAGGCAAAAGCAGGTCATGGAAAGATACATGCAACTCAACAAGGCCAATTCACATAAGATGAACCCAATTCCAGTATTCAAGAAAAGCGACCGCTGAGTTAAATTACAAATCTGCTCCCGCTTCCATCATGAGCGATGGGTCACAGATACAGACCAGCTATGCTGATAGTAACCAATTAATGTCCGTAGAATTCGATAGTAAGATTATAATTTACTGGTGGATGACAGCAAATTTTGGACTTCTTATGTCAGTGGTTGGAATCATCCTCATGCCGATCTGGATTCCCTTCGGATGGCTTGTTCATAAGAAACAGTACGAGCATATGAGTGGAGCTCTAACTGACCGCTCCATCAACATGCGTATGGGATGGTTGTTCAAGAAACAGCAGAATATAGCCCTCGATAAGCTGACCGATGTTTCCATCCATGAGGGTCCAATCCTAAGCGCCTTCGGGGTAGTCAGGATGCAGTTCGAGACCGCAGGTGCAGCACCATTCATACTTACAGGCGTCAGGAATGCGAACCAGTTCCGTGACCTTGTGCTAAGACAAAGAGACTCTCTCGCCTTAACTCCCCCGGCTACTTCCTCCCAAGCCAACTCTAACGATGTCTTAGTTGAGATTAGGGACATACTATCTAAGATCGAGTCAAAGCTCTCCGATGAATAACTCATATGCCAGAAGAGACTTTCATCCTCAGATACCACGGCCAAACCGAAGCATGGCTCTCCACGATATCAAATCCGTAAAGACCCTCCATCGACCTTAGAATGCCAAAGTTAGCAAAGTCCGCACCATTGGGAGTGTCTCCTCCAAAAAAGTCACCCTTTATGCCACCCGACATATGGTCAAGTTGGAATTTGAGGTTCTCCCGAGGGGGCAGGTCGAACATTTTCGCTCTGGACTTGCCAACCATCCTCATTATTACCCCTCCTGCCCACTTATTCACTAAACGGGTGCCGAAAGAGAAATTATCCACTCTAGTGACATAATCCAGTGCTTGGAGGGAGGTTCTGTATGATTTGTAAATCACGGCGACAATCGATTTTCCAAGAATCAAATTGGAAAAATCCATCCACTCGTCCTGCTCGGAATCCTCTCCCATCCTTGGAAACTCGTTAGTTCCGTTTTCATCGATATAATGTAAGATATAATTCGAGTCGTTCACTTGGGTCCCGTCCCTGTCGACGAAAACTGGCACAGCAGTCCAATCAGACCACTTCAGTTGTGTCTTGAATGTTGGGTCAACCTCAACTTTGGAGTATTCAACCCCCCTGCTCCCCAATAGGGCTTTGACTTTGAAGCAGAATGGGCAGGTTTCAAAACAATACATTGTGGGAAGACCATCAACAACTCTCTCAGGGACAAGCTTTTCTTGGACTCCAGAGGTTGGTTCCAAATCAATTTCAGCATGTTGTATATCGTTATCATCCACATCAATCACCTCTATACCTATGAATCCAATGCGGATTCCAATGTCTTTCTAAATGAGTCGACTGATTTTCCGCATCCTTCCAGCTGAATGGCATCCAAGATGATCTCTATTACACCATCTCGCTCTATGGCAATACATGGAGTCTTACCAATAGTAATCTCCTCTAGCTCAGGAAACTGCTCATTTAGGTGCAGAAGCTCGATTTCGAAATCCAAGCCGGATATCATTTCCCTCCATTCTTTCTTAGTAGATACTCCCCTGTGAGTGATGTCACACAGGGCGCAATGGGCAGTGCCCCTTATTTTGCCCCAAACATAGGCAAGCTCCCCTATTATCCCTCCATCTGCATGATATACGCCATAGGCTTTCTTGACCGCCATTACACCACAGCTCCTGCAAACTAGGCGGACAACTATCAGTTGATAATATGGAGTTCCCCGCCATACATCACATCACTTTACCACAAACAGGACCACATTCGAACACCAATCTTGAAGTGGCTCCTAGCTAGTCCGAATGCATGGAGGTCCCTGAAGAATTGGCTTCGATGCTTGACGGCGATCACGGCCCCACTAAGCAGAAAGCAGCTAGCCTGGTCGTTGATCTAGCATCGACTGCTGGCGCAAAGGAATTCATCAGAGCATCCCATGCTCATGTTTCAGGGGTTAGTGTGATTACTGGGGGGCACGGTCTAAGACGATTCTTAGCTGACTTATCAGGTGATAAAAACGGCAAGGTTGCTATACCAACTACCCTGAATTCTGCTGGATGCGACTATGAAAAAATGGAGGAAATGGATATAGAATATCCTGATTTTCTAGAACAGCAGTTCGAAATCGTTCATTCATATTCTGAGCTGGGTATTGATGCCACTCTCTCTTGCACCCCTTATGACAGGGGCATTGAAGAGGAAAAAGGAATAGGATCATGGGCAGAGTCAAATGCGGTTTGCTTCTCAAATTCATACACATCTTTAGTGACGAACAGGGAGTCAGGCCTTTCAGCATTGGCGACTGCATTGACTGGTTGGGCTCCAAGATGGGGGCTTCATTTAGAGGAAAATAGGGCTCCAAACATATTGGTTCATGTCGATTGTGGAATGGAGGACATGACAGATTGGAGTATTCTGGGAGACTGGATAGGAAAGCAGATTCAGCCAGAATGGAAACTTCCGTGGGGTCCAATGCCAAGAATAATTGGACTCCCAAATCCGACATTCGAGATGAAGAAGGCATTGACAGCAGCGGCAGCAAATTACGGCTGTCCAATGCTTTGGGCGGATGGAATCACCGATGATGCCCCAGATGTAGAAAATTTTCAGGGGATTCTTCATTTCAATCAGTCAGATTTGTCCGAGAGGTATCGCGAGTTGTCACCCAAGGGAATAGTCGACCTTGTTGTGATTGGATGCCCCCAGGCCAGTGTAGGTGAGGCTCGGTCGACAGCGGCATTTATGCGCTCAAGGATGGAACTCGGAGAGAAGATTCAGAATCATAGGCTCTGGGTTTTCATGAGCTCCCATAATTACGATCTAATAGAAGCGGATGGGACACTCGATATCTTAGAGGAGGGGGGTGCATTAGTCTTGAAGGACACATGCCCAGAAGTAACTCCCTACAACAGGGCGAACTACAACCATCTGCTCACTAATTCTCTCAAAGCTGAGCATTATCTCACTAGCGGTTTGAATAAAATGCCAACAAGCGTTGCAACCATAGAAGATTGCGTCGCTCACGCATTTGATCCAAGTCTATTGTCCTCCCCCAGACCAACACTGAAGTCGGGCATTGCCAAGACGATTCCAAGTTCAAAGGTCAATGTATCTGGAAATTTTCATGCTAATGGCCATGGAATACCTAGTCAGAAAAACTGGTCAATTAGAGGGAGGGCGCTTGTAACGGACGTACCGATAACTTACCTCGGTTACGTAAACAGGGATACGGGAGTGATCGAAGAGCCAGGTCATCCATTAGATGGTACGCCAATAAAAGATACAGTTCTAATCTATCCGAAGGGATCCGGATCAACTGTTGCTCCCTTTGTCCTCATGGGGCTAATCTACACTGGGAGGGGGCCAATGGGCATAATCAATAGTGATGTGTGTCCGTTGACACTTCCAGCGGCTTCTTTGTTGGGTACTCCCTATGCCCATAGCTTCGATGCAGATCCGATTATGAATATCAATTCTGGAGACTTAGTTCAAATGCAACTAAGCGAGAAAAAAACCACTATCAAAGTAATCTCAAGAAATGGCGAGGAACAATGAAGTCTACTTGATTCGATGTGATTTTATGAAGTCAGAACCAGAGTCATGCAGGCCACAAGATTGGGGTAAATTCGAGATAATAAGTCGAGATGGAGCAGCTAGGATTGGAAAGTTTCACACATTACATGGGGCAATAACTACTCCTATGCTTCTCCCAGTTGTAAATCCAAATTTACGCACCATAGAGCCTAGAGAAATGTGGGAAAAGTACGGGGTGGAGGCACTGATAACTAATTCATATGTAATTTGGAAACATGAAAAACTTAGAGTCCCAGCTAAACAAGACGGCATCCACAAACTCATAGATTTCCCTGGGGCCATAGTCACAGATTCAGGAACATTCCAGTCCTACGTTTATGGAGATGTGGAGGTATCTCCAAAGGAAATTGTGGAATTTCAAAGAGAAATCGGCGTTGATGTTGGGACAATGCTCGATGTCTTTGGTAGGCCTGATATGAGTAGGGAAGAGGCTGAGAATTCGGTCAATGAGACCTACAATAGAGTTTCTCTATCACTATCCGAGGCCGGGGACTCAATATTACTCAATGGGCCTATCCAAGGAGGGGTGTATGAGGATCTAAGGGCAAAATCAGCTAAGCTGATGAGTCGAGTGGATGAATCAGGAGCTACATTTGCCATACATCCGATTGGAGGAATAGTTCCCCTAATGGAGAAGCAAAGGTACCAAGAATTATTTTCCATCATTCTGGCTGTGAAATCCCAGATTCCGCCAAACAAACCAATTCACATGTTCGGTTGCGGACATCCAATGCTATTCCCCCTCTCAGTGGCCCTTGGAGTTGACTTTTTCGATAGTGCTGCCTATGTGTTGTTTGCTCGTGATGATAGGATACTAACTCCAGAAGGAACCGTGAAGGTCCAAGGTCTCAAAGAGTGGCCAATATCTTCGGAGGCACTGTTTGGCAGGACTCCAAGTGAAGTTCTCTCGCTACCAAAAGAAGAGAGATCCGAGATTTTAGCTAAGCACAATCTCGAGGTTACCCAGTCAGAGCTTTCCAAATGCAGAGAAGCAATCAGGAATGGTTCTATTTGGAGATTAGCGGAGGTTAGGAGTCATGCGTCCCCAAGACTTAGAGAGGCATTTGAGTGGGTCATTAATCAGCTCGAAAAACTGGAAGAGACCGAGGTAGGGAGCTCGCTATTGGATATAATGGCCTCAACCAATCCAATCAGAAAGGGCGGAGAGCCATTATCAGATGATATCGAATACAGGCCACATATTCTACATTTGATGGCCCTTATTTCTCTCCGATGGAGGCCCCCGGGATCTTGGTGGGATGGTAGCTCAGGCCCCGTAGAAAAAGTCCTGATATTGGATAATTCTCCTCCTCCTTGGAGGGAGGGATCTATGGGCACAATCGTAAATCATCTACTCGACTGCCCTAGGACCGTAGTCCTAATCTCCACGCCACTCGGTCCTGTCCCTTATTCGTTCGAAGACGTGTCCCCCTTCTGCCATGTAGATGGTTCAGATAATATTTGGAATAATCAGACCGATTTGAATGACACTTCGGAAGAAATCTTGTACCTAGGTTTGGAAAACTCAGATGTAGTCATTTCAAAGTCATCTGAACCACTTCAATCATCATCTTCAGAAATTGACAAAGTGAGGGCTTGGCTAGACAGATGTTCGATTGTAGACAAGCTCTCAGTCTTTTGTGCGACACATCCGTTCAAACTGTGTGAGATTACGAACTCAATGAACTCGAGAAGATCAAATACTGATAGAATGGTAAACGTCAGTTTTGGGGGCGTTCATGCCTTGTCTCCTAGGTTGAAGGATGGAGGGGTTTCGCTGACTGCAGAGGGAGCTAGGATTCTTTATTCTCTCAATGATGGCCCACCAGATCTTTTCGGTGAAACAAATCCCGATGAAGAGAAAGACTTCCCAGGAATCCCTAGAGTAATGATAAGAGATGATGCCATTCCTTTTGTTGGGAAGGGCAGGAACGTAATGCACGGCTATGTCATAGGCGCTGACTCACATGTCACACCCGGACAACCCTGTGTGGTAGTTTCTGAAAAAGGAGAGCTAGTAGCCCATGGAGTCCCAACTTCGACTTCTTCTGAGATGGCCTGTTTTACCAAGGGAATCGCCGTAAAGGTCAGACAAGGCGTCCTGAAAGAGTAGTGCAAAATTGATTAATTTATCATATTATATTCGGGGATTAATTCAAGTGATGTCCTCTAGAGGGTCCATTGACTCCCTACGGGAGTCGGGTGACTAACATGGCCTCAGAAACCTCCGAAGGGTTGCTAATTACTGCAAAATCCCTGAAGAAGATGTATGGCCCACATCTCGCCTTGGATGATATTAATCTCGAAATCCCTCCGGGTGCAATAGGGATTCTAGGGCCTAACGGTGCGGGCAAGTCAACATTTTTCAAGTGCCTTCTGGGCCTGATAAAGACCACCTCTGGAGAGGGTTCGGTCCTTGGACATGATATCAGGACAGAAGGCGATTTGATTAGATCCAAGATAGGATATATGCCCGAGTATGACTCATTAGATCCAGGTCTAACCGCGATCGATCAGGTAAGGTATTCAGGCGAGTTACTTGGAATGAACCCAGACTCAGCTACTCAAAGAGCGCATGAGGTACTACAGTATGTTGGGTTGAAAGATCAGAGGTATAGAAAGATTGAGACATTCAGCACCGGAATGAAACAAGCGGCTAAACTGGCTTGCGCCCTGATACATGATCCAGACATTCTAATTTGCGACGAGCCAACAAATGGCCTTGATCAAAGGGCTAGGGAGTTTATGCTACAGACCCTGAAAAAGACAGTTTCTGAAGGAGGGAGATCTGTCTTAATGAGCAGTCATGTCATGGATGATGTGGAGAGAGTCTGTGATAGGATTGTGATGATTCACAAAGGGAAGATAGTCGTCCACAGAAGTATTGACGAAATGGTCAACCAAGTCGAGAAAGAAATCGAGATATCCGTTTGGGGCGGAGCGTCAAGAATGGAACAAGAATTGTCTTCCATTGGTCTTTCGGTAAGGAGAATGGGCAGGAATATGAGAGTCACCAAGGTCGATGAGGAGACATATACGAATATCCTTTCTTCAGCCGCCAAAGCGAAAGTACAAGTCAGAAAAATGACTGATTACGAGCCCGATTTAGAAGATATCTTTCTTTTAATTATGGATAAGCTAGGTGAGGATGTAAAGGAGACTGATGATCTCATTACTCCTCGTTACACGGGGGAAGGGCCATGAAAAATGAGCTTGACATTTCAGGTGGAACGACTAGGATGGAGTCGGCATTCGGCTCTGGGGATGGTGATGATGAGGCAACCGCATCTGTCGCGCAAAAAGCTGAAGTTAAAGCCTCAATTTACGAACAGACCTATCGTCCATGGAGAGGCTCTCTAGGGCCCAGGTGGGTTAGGAATTACGCGATTTTTAGGCACCACGTATACGGAATATTCTCCAGTAAGGGCCATAGACACTATCATCCATTGGTAAGACTAACAATTTTGATAGTATTTCTCTTCTCGATTTCTCCTGTTGCAATGCTATTCCTGGCCTCTCTAGGAGGGCAAGGGGGATTTGGTGAAATCCTCTCAAGAATGTGGGGCATAAATAGGTACAATTTATGGGGCCAAGTATTAGGATTCTTTCCTCGCAATCTCTGTATGTGGCCACTACTAACAGCGTTGGTTGTTGGAGGCATGATTTCTGATGATAGGAGGAATGGGACCAGCGCGATTTATTTTTCTAGACCGGTGAATAGGACAGATTACACCGCAATGAAGTATCTCAGTAGTGCAGTGGTTCTAGGTTTCGTAATTGTTTTCTCGTACATTGTATACTACACGAGTGCCATTGTTCTGAATGGCGAGGGATGGGCCTTCCTTATCGATACGTTCCCAATCTTCATGGGCGGACTAATTGCTGGAATCCTCCTAGTAATAACATACACTTCAATAGGATTAGCTTTATCGAGTATTAGTCAAAGTAGATTCTTCGCTGCCGTAGCCTTCCTCGCGGTAATTTATGGTACGAAAATGGTCGCCTTCCTGATTGAATCAACATTCGATTCTTCGATCCTCTATTTACTAAGTCCGTACGATGGACTCGCTCACATAGGGCAATGGCTAGTCGGCATAGAGTCGAACTATGACCATCCCTTATCATTATCAATTGTATCAATACTATTGATTAACTTCCTATCTCTGTTGTTATTGACAAGTAGAGTAAGCTCTTTGGAGGTGACAAGGGAATGACATCAGAACTCCCAGCAGTAATGCTAGAGTCCGTATCTAAGTGGTACGGAGAAGTAATTGGGATCAATGATGTGTCGCTAGCCATAGATGGCGGTGTTACGGGAGTCTTGGGCCCAAATGGGGCTGGCAAGTCCACATTGTTCAAGCTATTACTCGGAAGACTCAGGCCAAGCCAGGGGTCGGTAAGACTCTTCGGAACAGATCCGTGGGAGAGTACATCCCCTTTCAGGAGAGTGGGCTATGTCAGTGAAACCGAACCACTCTATGAGTGGATGACGGCTCTCGATTTTCTTACTACTATGGCAAGATTGCATGGCATGACCAGAGATGAGGCCAAGGAAAGAGCAGAGCATGTTTTAGACTTCGTCGGCCTCACCGACGTCAGACACAAGGAAGTCGGCAAGTACAGCAAAGGCATGCGTCAAAGGGTCAAAATCGCTCACGCATTAGTCCATGACCCCGACTTAATTATCCTTGATGAGCCACTTCATGGATGCGACCCATTGGCTAGAACTAGCATTATGAGTGTGATTAGGGAATTGGGTAATCGAGGGAAGACTGTCATTGTTTCAAGCCACATTCTTGAAGAAATAGAGAGAATAACGGAACAGATTGTCATACTTCACAACGGCAGACTATTGGCACTGGGTAATTTGCATGCGATAAGGGGCCTTCTTGACAAGCACCCCCATAGGATAATGTTGGAGACAGAATCCCCAAGGGAACTAGCGAAGGAACTCATATCAGAGGACCCAATATATGGAGTGAGATTCCCAGAAGAAGGATGTTTGGAGATTCAAACCGGTGACCTATCAGAAGCACATGCAATTCTGCCCAATGCAATTGTCAAGTCAGGAATCAAGGTCACTTCGGTTGAAAATCCAGATGATAACTTAGATTCACTTCTCGGATATCTGGTGGGTGGTTAAACATGGACGTTCAAGGAAGAGAGCTATCCGAGACCGTTTGGACGAGGATGGATAGGAAGGCTGGAGCGGTGGTAGAACTGACCATAAGGCAACTAAGGCACAAAATTTCAACTTGGGTCGTTTTGTCTCTTGGAACAGTACTGATGATCATGCTACTAGCATTTTATGTTGATGCGGTCAGAGAGGGATTTGAACCCGTGGATAATGATGGTGATAGCGTTGATGCCGATCGAGATGGGTACCCTCTCGGACAAGAGAGAAAATACGGGACCAGTGACTGGGATGGAGAGCAATTCCCAGGATCAGGCACATACATATACGAGGGAGAAATCGATTGGAATGACCAGAATAGAGAAATTTCTGGAAATAAAACATGGGAGGGAATGTCATTCCTAGACTCAACTTGGATTGATTTTGATTACAAAGGAGGGCAATGGGACTACATCATAGATTGGGATGATGTAACTGATTGCCAAGATACTCGAGGGGAAGTATTCGTTGATTGGATTCCTGATTATTCCACGGCTTGTCAATTAGAAAATGGAACATACGCCACAAATGGGAAGTTTACTGCCGAGGGCAATCTAACTGTCCCAATAGATTACTTTCTGTCATGGGGGTATATTACGGGAATATTTGATGTCCCGAAGGATCCGAAAGAAATGTACATCGACGAAGACGACATCGATTGGGACGGCTCAGGAGGGAGCCAAGGTTTCGATGATGATGGCGATTGTCTCAGAATTGACTGGTACACGCAGGTCGATGGAAATGGAGATATGATGTGGTGGCAAGAGCCACACTATCCAGACTCCAATCGGAACGGTATCCCCTGTGATGTAGTTTGGGTAATTGATCCAGAAACCGGAGAAGTAATTTCGATAAATGCCGACTCTTCAGTCGACGAAGACCCTGTAGATGAGAACTATGTCGGAGAGGCCGGACATAGGACCTTTGTCATAGCTACAGGAAAGATAGCGTTTGTACTTCTTCTCGGCCTATTCTTGCCTCTATTTCTCTCACTAGGACTGGTCCGGGATGAGACTGAGAGAGGAACTCTGCACTATCTACTTTCAAAACCAATCCACAGAGGGGAATTCATCATTTATCGCGTTTTGGGATATTTGGCAGTGGTCTCCGTCTTTGTTCTTATCCTATCGCTGGTTATGGCCTTAATCACCTCTGTAATAGGGCCCGGGGATAGTTTTGTTAGACTTGGTGACTTCCCTGTTTGGCTAGGAATTGCATTTACAACAATTCTAGTCCTCGCAGCCTATGGTTCTTTATTCAACACAATAGGCCTACTTCTCCCCAAGTACGGTGTATACCTGTGTATAATCATCGGAGTTTGGGAGTTCGCAATGGGGTTCACGACACTAATTTCTCCCAGTTCGTCAGTCGCATCCCTGTCCGTCTCGCACTGGGGCCTGCAACTGATTGACTCTGTTGTCTTGGCATCTTGGCCTGATACCATTCAATTCTCCCAGATGTCCTATGCGTTTGGCTTGGAAACTGGCCTGGAATGGATCTGGTCACCTCCGGTTCATACTTTGGACACAAATAGCCCGTATCTCGGAATAATAACATCGACAATTGTCTTGTTAGGAACGTCTGCTGCCATGATTGGAATTGGAAGCGCAGTCTTCAGTAAGAGGGAGATAATGTGATTGCATGAGCGAAGAAGATTTACACTTCAAAGGAGACTTCTCCTCCCTGTGGAGGTTGGATGTCATGCCCCCGATTCGCAGACTTTCATGGTGGTGGTGGTGGGCACTGATTCTCATTCCCGATGCAGAAAATCCAGGAAGATCAAAGCAACTGATGGTTCTATGGTCTACAAAAGAAACTCCTGCAATAAGGGTGAGTGGACATTGGTGGAAGCCCGGTGGAAGGATGTTCGTGGATGAGGATGGAGGACATGTAATACCCGGTATGGTCTGTGCGTGGTGGTTTGACGGAGAGAAGATGTTTGAACCCTTAGTCAAGAGGGAATGTAGGATGGCTAGTATCTCGGACACTCACCCACTTTGGCCAGGCGAAGGAAAGGGAGAGGGTGCTGGCGCGGTGGTTCCACTAACTGACGAGGACATGTCCATAGGAATGGCACCAGGAAACAAATCATTCTGGATCAACCTCTCTAGTGATGAGGAGGCCATATCCAAAGGGGCCCCTGCCAAATTCAAAGCAGAGCTAACTCCTTGGTGGGGCCCCCCAAGCGAATTAACTTACAGGAACAATGTATATTTTCTGGGAATGGGGTACGACATACTCAGACTTCAAGCCACAAAATGCAGGCTTTTAGTGGACGGAGAGGTTATGGAGGGAACAGGATATTTCCAGAAGGTATCAGTGCAGGCCCCATCATTCCCTTGGTTTTGGGGGATGCTACATTTCGATGATGGCTCATATCTGGACTGGTTCATGCCTCATGTAACGCCGATGTGGTCAGCTCGGGATGATGAGCCATGGAGGTTGAGAGATTTCTTCAGAACCCCAAACATAGGAACAGGAGTTTTCCATGACCGTAAGACAGGAAAGACCCAGAATTTCAATAACTGCACTGTTGAGCTCTCCAAGCAAAATTCCCCTGATGCATTGAAGGACGAGAAAGGAAAACCTTTGCCGGAATTCTTGGTAAGGGTATGGAACGAAGATTCGAGTGCTAAGATAAGGGTGAGGGCAGTCAGCAGGGCCAGATGGGTTTTTGATCAGCCAACTAGGGCATCATGGGTCAGCCACCTTACTTACAATGAATACCCATTAGAGGTCATCTCGATTAATTACGAGGACTCAGAGGGGTCGAGGAATGAGAGCGATTATCAGTGGATCCACGGTAATGCCGAGCATGCATGGGGAGTTCTTCATTAGGTGATAGAATGGAAGATATAATCAATAATTATAGATCGCAAATAGATATCAAAGAGGTCAAAAAAAGGTTTCCTGAGATGACGGAATCAGAGACCCCGGTGTGGTATGGAGGGCCAGCACTGATGTCCATGTCTGGAAAATATGCCCTCTCAATATTGGTGCTACTAGTGCATATGGTTTTCTTTTGGGCGGCTAAATTCGAAGACGTAGAAGGGGAAGGTAATCTAAATTTGGTGGTCGGACTAGCTAAGGTACTTCTCGATGTGTCAGGTGTTTTCGGATTTGTCATTGTTATGATGTTGATAGCCAAAATCAACCACTTTTTGAACACCTCAACATCAGGGGGATGGACCACATCTTGGCTGGTCATCAATGGATTAATTCCCTTTACAATTGTTATAATGGACTGGGGAGGGAAGCTAGTTGGTAACTTTACCGATGGCGTTCCGGATACGCCAATGTGGCTAGATTGGTATTACCCGCTTCTAGGAGTACTTTCCACATCCTTCTCCCTGGCAATCACCACCCACTACAGAAACTCATTCCAGTACGCAATCACCGACAAGAGAGTTCACATCAGGAAGAAGTTCTTGTATTTTGACTCAAGCGCATTGGGAATACCCTTTGAGAAAGTTGAGAATCTCAAAGTCGAGCCTTCTGTGATAGGCAGAATCTTTGGCTTTGGTAACATCCACGTCATCACTGATGGCATTCAGTCAGAAGCAAATATCGAAGACAAATCGAGTGGTGGCTCTCCTTTCCCACTATCTTTCCTACTTGGATGGATTTTCATTCAGAGAAAAAAATCCCCTTCTACGGAAGATCCTAGTCAATGCCTATTCTGCATTAAGGACCCTATGTCGGTTTACAGCTTAATCAATGAGCTGATTGACAATTCATAGTTGCCATCCGCACCGTTCTTAACTGCATGGCGTCCGATTATGTCCGAGGGGAGCCAATGACGGACGACCAGATAACACAAGCAGCCCAGTTAATAGCCCAAGGAGACTTCATGGAAGCGATGAAAATATTCGAGAATTTCATTGAGTCCAACCCAGATGATCCTGCAGGATACCACGGATGGGCCGAAGCAGCCCTATTCGAGATTCAAGTGAATGGAAACTTTGACGAAAAAGGAAATGATAGGATAAATGAGGGGCAAGTCGCCGCATACTACAGACGAGCTTCATCGATGGATCCAGAAAACCCAGAATATTTGGCATCCCACGCCAAGGCATTACTAGAATTCGACAGAATATCGATGTCTGTGCGTGAATTCAGGAAGCTAAAGGATCTCGGAAATAAACTAGATGACTTGGATGTTTCCTCGCATTTTTATGAAGCAGCCAAGACCCTAATAGACCTAATAGACCTCAAAACAGAATTCGATAGAAGCAATCCGAATGCGAGACAGTTCATACCGATTGCCCTTGAATTTGCTATGCTAGGACTAGGATTTTCATCTGTGGATGAAGCCATGGAGTATCTAGTCTCAGAGGATTGAAGGAGGCATTTTCTCTGACCAGCGACTGTTTTCTGGTCGCAATAGGTTATCATGGGAAAAATTTCCATGGCTCGCAGATTCAGCCCAGTGTAAGGACGGTCCAAGGTGCCCTGATTGATGCTCTCAAAGAAATCGGTTGGTGGTCAAAGGGTTGCCTTTGGATATTTAGCCGGACCGACTCTGGAGTAAGTGTGAGGATGAATCTGATTAGACTTGATTTACCCGACAGAATTACCAAATCAATTGAAGGACCTTCGGTGATTACAGCCCTTAACGACCGCCTACCGGATGATATTGTTGCCTGGGGGGCAAGAAAGGTCCCTTCAATCACATCATCGAGACCAATAATTTCAAGAAAATACTTCTACAGGTGTGAGGTGATGAAAAACTGGCCTCAGGATGTTAATCTTAACCTCCTCGAGGAGGCGTGTGAACTATTTGTTGGCACACACAATTTTACCAATCTTTGCAGACTCGAAGAAGGAAAAAATCCAGTGAGGAGTGTGGTTAATTGTGAACCATGGCTGAACCACGACGGAAGGCCGATAGGAATTTCTGTTACAGCAGAATCATTCCTTTGGAATCAAGTCAGGAGGATGGCCTCTGCGATAACAGGAGTCGTTTCTGGGGAATTTAAGCTTGAATTTGTCGCCAATGCTTTGAAAAATCCTCAAACTCCTATCGATATGGGGATGGGGACATCAAAAGGTTTGATACTCTGGGAGATAGAACACGTCTCCCTAGGAGGGTTGGGAACTGGCACGACTCCTGATACTAGAATTTTCTCAAAACCACCACTATCGATCCGCCATCACAAAACTTGGATGAGTCTGAGCTCCCTAGAAATGTCCACAATGTTAAATTCAGAATGGATTAGAGAGATCGGTCTACCCTAATCCAGACTTCTTCGCCATCAATGCAGGGAAGATCTTCCCTGAGGAAAGTGTTGGAAATTATTTCTGCCGTTTCGGTATGCCTAGTTAAGTCTGGTATTAGCAGTGCACATCTAATCCAAGTCTTGGAATCAACGGAAATATTTGCCAGAAATGCTGTAGCTCCTCCAAACGACTTACCATCTCTTTCAAATCCCTGAATTCTGATTGGATTAAGGCCGACAATCTGCGTTCCTTGATCCAATCCTGACGCCACTCTTAGCTTCCTGTAAGGATTCAGACTCTCACTCTCTAGATTGACATTTAGAGTCCCTGGCCACGCACTTGACCCTAATACCTCTTTGAATTGCTCTTGATAATGTGGTTGTGCCATAAAAACATGTGCTCTACCAAGGCCACTAGATACCGCACCATGCAGTAGCATAACCTCTCCTCATGCACATCCCTCATAAGGTTCCGCTTCAAGTCACAGATAGAAAACATTGCCCTCTTTGCAAATTTCCCAGCCCATCGATACTAACTTCTCTGATTGTAAACTCCGCTCGTCTAATAGAGGGTTGGTATGGTTGAGGTGGGTGAAATGTATCTCAGGGTCCCTGTCGCCCCTTTTTCCTAGTCTGCTCAAAGTCTCGGTTACAGTGGGATGAGGAATCTCGCTAACATTTCTATTGGAAATCTCACTGTAGTCCCAAAATGTCCCATCTATCAGTGCAATATCAATATCCAATTGCCGGAGCCACTGTAATATGCCTACGTCTCCAACTAGGGTCTCTGACCAAGAGTCTTGATCTGGCATAAATAGCAGGCTTCTTGCTTCCCCCCTAATTATCAAGGCGTGATTGTCAGAAAGCTCAGACCTGTGTGGGATGGGGATAGCCGTGATCGTAAATCCACAACCTTCTGATGGTTCGAAGGGTCCCATGGGATTCCATATATTCAACTCAATTACTCCTTGATCAATCATCATTTCCCACGACGGTGTTTTCTGGATAAGTACACTCATTGACTCGCTACAATGGACTTTAATTCCGCTGAGTCCCATCGCCTCCCTGCCAAGTAGGCCGAGTCCGTCAATGTGGCCAAGATGAGCATGTGTCAGGGAAAAGCTAGAGGGGGGCCAATCCAGATTCCCCAAAGAAGACCAGAGACCGAATTGCTCTGACATCATCCTACTGGCTTCAATCATGTGCGTCGATCCATCTGTGCCTTTCAATCCCAATGAGACTGGCATCCTAGATAGTGTCGAGTCACCTCTGGCTTTCGCACAGCAGTCCTTCAAGCATCCAACCTGTGGATATCCACCGTCCTGAGCAATCCCAAGTACAGTGACTTCCACAGATACACGAGTCATGACCTCGGATAGAGGACTAGGAAATGAAGAACTCGCTCCGATGGAGCCATGTACCTCCTACCTAATCGGGAGCCATGGCGGCCGACCTGTCGTGGATGTCCGATAGGCTAGATGAACTGAAATCACAGGATTTGGAATGGAGCCCACCTGTATTGGAATCCGCGAGTGGACCTCATTGCAAAGTTGGTGGAAAAGATATGATCATGCTTTCTGCCAATAACTATCTGAATCTGACTACTCATCCAAAAGTAGTCGAGGCGGCTTTGCAGGCGACGAGGAAATATGGTGCCGGATCAGGTTCAGTTAGAGCAATAGCTGGGACACTGGATATCCACCTAGAGGCTGAGAGGAAAGCGGCAGAATTCAAGGAAGTAGAGGCGTCCCTGATTTATTCAGCGGGTTACACAGCAAATGTTGGCCTTATACCGACACTGGTTAGGGGCAAGCAGGATGTAATAATTTCAGACGAACTCAACCATGGCTCTATTATTGATGGAGTCAGGCTCACCAAGGCCAGTAGATCAGTATACCCACACAATGACATTGGCGCCCTTGAAAGTACACTTTCACAAAATAAGGACGCGGAGAGAATCCTAATCATTACTGATGGCGTGTTCAGCATGGATGGTGACATAGCACCACTCGATCAGATAACAGACGTAGCAGAGGATTATGGAGCTATGATAATGGTTGACGATTGTCATGGTGAGGGAGTTCTAGGAGACGGCAAGGGAATAGTCGCACATTTCGGACTCCAGGGTCGAGTTGACTTTGAATTGGGCTCATACTCCAAGGCCATGGGGGTCCAAGGAGGAATATTGGCTGGATCAGAATTAGTGAGGAGATATGCACTAAACCACAGTCGCTCATGGCTACTCTCTGGAAGCCAACCACCAGGAGTAGCAGCATCTCAGAAGGCGGCAGTCGAAGTTCTAATGGATGAACCCGAACATGTCATGAAACTCTGGAAAAATACGAACTACTTCAGAACCGAGCTACAATCCATCGGATTCGATACAGGGCTATCGGAAACTCCAATCATACCTGTTATGTGCGGGGAAAGTAAGGTAGCCAAGGATCTCTCTTCGATGCTATCCAGAAGTGGAATTTTGGTTGGGGCGATAGTTTTCCCAATGGTATCTAGGGATAAGGCTAGGGTAAGAACACAAATGTCATCCGGGCTCACAAGGGATGACTTGGACAAGGTCCTATCTGAGTTTGAGAGATGCGGAAAAAAATTAGGTTTGATTTGAGGTAGAAATAATGACGGCAATAGAATCAGATATTGGAGAATTGGATTGGGCAGTATCCACAGATATAACGGTAAACTGGGGGGACATGGATTCTTTGGGACATGTTAACCATTCTGTTTTCGCGAAATGGATGGAAACCACTAGAATGAGATTTTTCTCCGAAATAGGTATGATGGATCTCTATGAAAGCTCTAATATCGGGCCAATATTAGCGAAAATAGAGGTAGATTACAAGGCTCCAGTACTTTTCCCTGACGTCGTCAACTGTAAGACATTGGTTTCTAGAATTGGTAGGAGCTCCTTCGACATGAGGTATGTTATCCATAGTTCAAATCAAAAAAATGATATTGTAGCCGTCGGAAATGTCGTATGCGTTTTGATAGATTACAAATCGGGAAAGCCTGTTGAGATTCCCGATAGATTAAGGAGATCAATGCTGGGTATCGAGGAATAAAATCGATATTTTTCCTAGATTATTTCTACGACTTCATCTAACTCTTTGTCCTCTGGATCGCTAGGTCCTGAGTTGCTTCCGTAGATTGTCTTCCCCATTCCCTCGAAAGGATCTAGCCCTCTATCTATTCTTTCTATTATTCTCCATCTTGGAGCATAGGAAAGATGTACCCAAAGTGGGCCCGGAAGGATATAGAAAAACCATCCAAGCTCTAGAAAAAACTGCCCTCCAAATCCATAAATGATAGAAATAGAAACTATCGAAAGCCCCATGAAAGGAAATGCGAAAAGGATTTTTTTCCAGTTCTGCAGTCTCGCAGGGGGCCTCTTTATGAGGATAGAAGTAATGATTGAGAAAGCTCCCAATACTGAGGTTATTGATATTATGACAAGTGATTGAAGCCCCCAATCTCTCGCAAGCTCGAGAAAACCATTCTGAGTATTATCATGGTATAATGGCAGTAATAGGGCCACTGAAATCATCAATCCATAACATCCACCAACAAAAACAGGATGGCTGAGAGTCAATGATTCTCTCAGAAAGAAATTACTTACAGTTCCACCTCTGAGCATGTGCTCATGCTCGTGGTCCATGGACCTGACCACTTCTTGCCATCCATCCATGGCTCTTCGGCCGTATCGATTCAATTATCATCATTGGGGTCTTTTCTTCTAATTTCCATAATTTAGCCAGAAAATAAGTATTACTCGTTTACCATATTTACATGCTAAATGACGGAGACATTATCATGTCTTCACTTGTCCCCCGGTTTCGGTGTGTATATGGAAGAGGATGAGGTATTATTCAGTGTAAGGGAATCAAACCTTGATAGTGGTCTCAGGGGGATGCCAGTAGGAACTTGCGAAACATCCTATGTTGACCCACTCAAAGGCGTTCATTACGTTGGATATCCGGTGGAGGATTTGGTTAATCTTGAGGAAGAAGACGTGGTTTTTCTGTTACTGAATAAAGAGCTCCCGACCCCGAAGCAGTCTGAGAAATTTAGGGCGGAACTCGCCCTTAGAGGGGAAACACTACCAACAGGGGCGTTGAGAGTCTTGGAATCACTCACGCCAGGAAGTGGACATCCGATGGACTGGCTCGCCATTGGGATTATGGCTCTGGGGACAGCTGAGCAAACAGGAGATCCAAAGTCAGATTCTATGAATTTAATTGCAAGAATGCCAGAACTAATGGCCCGTGTTTTCTTGCTTAGAGGTGGCAAGAAGGAACAGCTAAGGCCCAGAAAACCAGAGCTTGGACTGGTCGAGAACTTTGTCCATATGCTCGGGATTGATGGTGAAGAAGCTGAAAGGATGTGTAGAGTACTGAGATTCTTTTTCATATTACACATGGATCACGGAGGAGGCAATCTTTCCACGTTTACTGGGAAAGCTGTTGCTTCAGGAAGGGCGTCTGTGTATGCCTCTATGGCCAGTGCTATGAATGCTCTATCCGGGCCATTACATGGTAGGGCAAATCAGGCTGTTTTGGAATTTATACAACGTATAGGGACATCCGATAGAGATGAAATAGAGTCATTCGTAAATGCAGAGATAGATTCTAGAAGGCCAATATATGGATTTGGACATGGCGTCCTAAGGGCAGAAGATCCACGAGCCAGGCTCCTCATAGGTCTCGGAGATGAGATTTGTCCGGATGATGAATTATACAAGATTGTCAAAGTCTTACGTGAAATCACTCCTGATATACTAAAGGAAAGACTTCCGAAGATAAGAAACCCATATCCAAATGTTGATCTAGGAAGTGGAATGTTACTTCATTCTGTAGGTTTCAGGAAGCCAGATTATTACACCACATTCTTCGGATGGGCAAGAGTGGCTGGAATATGCGCACAGATATTGGATGAGAGAAACTCAAGAGAAGGAAGGGGGACCCCAATTTACAGGCCTAAGTATATTCCAAAGAACCAGCCATTCAGGAGATTAGACTAGTCGCCTCTTATAGAAGCCAGAGCGTCTTCAACAGCTGCCATGGTTATCCTGTCCCCACTTTCCCTCACAATCTTTGCGACTGCCTCTACCTCACTACCTTCAGCTCCTGCGGCCGCAACCATATTCATGAGATGCAATTTCATGTGTCCAGCTTGGATACCTACAGTTGCCAAGGCCCGTAGAGCTCCAAGATTTTGAGCTAAACCAGCCGCCGCCATGACTTTTGCAAGATCGTTAGCAGTCCTTAGTCCCAACAGGGCCACGTTAGCTTGGGCACCTGGGTGTATCCTAACTGCGCCCCCAACTAGTCCTACTGCCATTGGTATTTCTATTGAGCCGACCAAGTTCCCCTCACTGTCCTTTTCCCAATGAGTCATTGATCCGTATTCTCTTCCATAAGATGCGTATGAGTGAGCACCGGACTCTATTGCTCGCCAATCTTGTCCACATGCTATCGCTATTGGGGATATTGCATTCATTATTCCCTTATTGTGTGTTGTTGCCCTGAATGGATCTGCCGCCGCGAAGTGATATGCTTGAACAACTCCGTCGATGACATTCAATCCGCCTTCCCTATCTAAACCGTTATCGGACATTTCTTCTGGAGTGAATACTGCACTAACCTTTGCCAGTCGATGAACAGCTAAGTTACTAATTATTCTCAGAATCACAGTCCCGGTGCTCAACTCTTCTATCCTCGGGGCTATTGTTTCTGCCATTGTATTGACCGCATTTGCCCCCATCGCATCTCTGCAATCAACCAAAATATGGACGATGACCATGGGCCCAGAACCCGTCTCAATAATCCGGGCCTCCACGCCTTTGCATCCACCTCCAAATTTAACGAGTATGGGATCTACGTCATTGCATGCCTCAATCAGTTCACTCTCGGCTGAAAGTATCGCCATCTTTGCGGCTTCCGGATCGTCACAACCCACAACTTGAATCTGTCCTATCATAACCGGCTCATCATTGTCAGAAACGAAACCTCCCTTGGAATGACATCTTTTCGCCATGTTGGAAGCTGCGGCCACAACACTCGCCTCTTCGACTACAAATGGAATTAAGTAATGCTCACCATCAATAATGAAATTTGTTGCAACTCCAATAGGAAGCGAATAAGTTCCGATAACGTTCTCAATCATCCTGTCAGCAACTTCCTCCGAGAGCTCACCAACCGAGGCCCATGCGCCCACCATCTGATCATCCAGTCCTGCTATATCTGCTAGCAAGCTCCTCCTCTCTGGGACAGATAGTTTGTAAAATCCTTTCAATCGACTGCTATCAACTGGCATGTTATCATGTCTCTTCGGCAGAAACACCCTTCTGTACATTTCGCTTCATTTTTTCATTTAACATCATTTAACCGACTTCTGATATATCTCCGAAATGAACCATCATCCCCAATTTAAAGCGTTAATATTACCGTTAACGCTTTGTTAACACTTCATTAAAGCGTTAGAAAAGCGTTAATTATCATTACCAAAAACCGTACTACTGGTCTTATATTAAAATAAAATAATTTTCTGAAAAGCGTAAATATGTGTTAATTTGTATGATATTTTACGTAAATAAACGTTAATATTATTTACTCTTTCATTCGCATCATGTTTGTGAAGGGTAGTATGCCAGAGGAACTTGGACTGCCATTGCTTAGAGGCAATCCATTCGATCTCAGGCCAATAGAAAGTGGAAGGGCGGAATACTTGGTTGGAAGGGACCGACTTATTTCATCCTGGAGGGAACACATAGTTTCACAATCCCCTAGAATGATGTTGCTAATCGGAGAGAGGGGCTCTGGGAGATCATCAATTGTCAGGACTCTGGCATCCCAAACCAAAAGGAGTTTTGTTGGGCAATATTGGCCAATGAAAGATCCTGTTAATTCTATAATACATGAGCTCTCAATTCACTTCTGTGGTTTCGAATCTTCAGGATCCAACCAGCAGATGATAGATGATCTGGTAACTAATTTGGAGGAGTCTTCAGGTAACCTTCCAGTAGTTTCCCTCGACTACCCTTCCAATGTAGACTTAGCCCCAGTCCTTAGCTCATTGTCGCCAATCCTTCAAAGACTGAGAGCTTTGGTAATTGTAGTACTTACTCCTTCTCAGTTTTCTACATTGGACGAGGAAACGACTGAGTTATTTGATGTTCCAGAACACATTCCAAACCTGACAAAAAGTCAGATACAGGATCTTTCAAACAGACTCGTATCTAGGAAGGCTAGGGAGAAATGGATTATTGATGAATCCCTTCTTTCAAGAATTCACGAATCAACATCCGGTAATCCCAGAGATGTAATAAGGCTACTTAGAGACCTGACTGATGAGAGAAGAGACGTAGGCGCCAAGGGGACTTTAGAGAGGCTAATGCGCTGGCAAAAATCTACTATTGGAATAAGAGATGCTTCAGAAGTCGTAGAGGCCACGGAAAAAATTGAGGCTGAGGATGAAGAAATAACTCATCATGATAGTATTAGCAAAGAGAGGGAATATATCACATTTCCACAACATGTACAGGAGAGCCCCAGTCCCGTAGATGGTATTGAGGAAAAATCGGATGCAGAATATTATTCTAATGAAACGGACAACCTAGATGTCACTAATGATCAAGATGATTTATTCAATGAACCTAGTGATTTGTGGATCCAGGATGCAGAAGAATCCGAAAAAAATGAAGAAGGCAGGAAAGAGATGGTTAGAGAAACTGCATTGGAACAAGGCACCCTAGATGATTTTGTTTACATGGAGCCAGGTAGTGAACCTCCAATGTTTAATTCCGGTAACGGTTTCAAAGGACTGGCCAGTAGGTCTAGAGTGGCCCAGAATTCACAGCCTAATTCAGAGGAAGGAGCTCCATTCATTGAATCAATATCAGAGGTCCCGTCTCTATGGCCCGGTAAGGAAACAGAATATCTAGAGGACGTTGAAGCTGAAGATGGTATTTTTTTGGATGACAGTTATGATGACGATAATGAAATAGAAGATCCAAAATCTACTCCTTCAAGTGTGATGTCCACAGATTCCGCTCATTGGTCAGTGGAGCCTTCGATGAAATATTCATTACCAAGATTAGAGGATAAGGGACCAGAAACCCCACTTTTCGGTATCAATGATTCGCCGACCGATGAAATTTCTGATCCCCCTGTGCCTAAAATCGATAGGAGTATGGATGCATACGTAGGGATTAATTCTTGGGAACCCGATCAACCTTTAGATGAAATTCGAAAAACTCTTCTCAACGAAGCCGAACTCTTAGTAATCTCAGTCGCCGCAAGGAGGGAGATATCCCCCTCCGATGCTGAACTACAAGCCAGGTTAGAGGTTGGAAGGCCCAGACTTTCTCAGATATACAACGGCCTGCACAAATCAGGATTCCTGTCAGTAAGAAAGCAAGGAAGAAAAAGACTATTCAAAATCACGGAAGCGGCTAAAAAACTGGTGGAGGCATAAATTTGAGTGACAATGTGGTCGTTACCATTGACCTGGTAAAGAAATATATTGCACTGACAGAGGCAGCTAGGGAAAAGGCAACTCCTGCCAAATTAAGTGAAGAGAACTCACAAAAGCTATCATCAATGATTAGAATGTGTGATGATTATCTCTCTGACACCAAGTATTTCATGCAAAAGGGAGACTTAGTCAGAGCTTTCGGTGCGATAAACTATGCCCATGCTTGGATAGATGCTGCTGTGAGAATAGGTTTCATGGACGGAAAGGGAGATGATGACTTATTCACACTACCTTAGCCAATTAATCTTAACATCCTATCCGATACGACCTCGATATACTGGCATCCAGATTTTGATAGATTCTCTTTAAGCCTTGTATCAACTGTCAAAACTGGCCATTTATTTTCTCTGGAAAGCTCAACCAGCATTCTATCTGTGTGATTTTTCCCCTCCGGGTCTTCAATTAATTTGCATCTTGATTTCAGTAACTCTAAGAGAAGGCCACGCTTCTGTTCAGCCAGATCTTCCAGCTCTTCCCAGACACTATTTATGACAATAAGCTCAGGCTTTCCTATTACTTTGGACATCTCTGAATCTAGATTTAGTCCGGATTTTACCAAGGCGACCCATCCACACGTGTCGACGAGAATCCCCGTCATACAATCACCCTTTGATGGTACCGTGTCCGATCAGTCTCCAACGAGCGCCGACCCTTCTCGATAATGTAATCCTGCTTCCCTTTTTAGCACAAATTGGCAACCTCAATGCCAATTTCGCCTCTCCCTTCTTGGTGGAAGAAACAGTCCCCACGCTTGTCGCGGTGGCAGAATTTACCATCAACATCTCATTACTCTGTAAGGGCTTGACTAACCCCTCGTCACCATCCCCTCCTGATACCATCTTGTCAAGAAGCTCAAGCTTCAAATCGAGAGACTCCCATACTGGGGGAAGCTCACCATCCCTGGCCATCACCTGTCCAGAGAGGTCGTCCGCCTTTGTCGACATCGGGTCTAGAGGAGTGGCTATCCCACAAAGTCCTCCTGCATGAGCAGTTTCTAGATCCAGTCCTCCAGCTTGAATGTTCTCTATGACCGTCTTCAAGGGTTCCCATCTTGTCTTACTGCCTTCAACAATCCTTCTTCCCGGGGCTATCAGTATGGAATCACCCACATTGAATGAACCTTCGACTATACTGCCTCCGACAATTCCCCCTTTGAGTTTGCTGGGCCTCAATCCTGGCCTATTGACATCGAAAGACCTAGCGACATACATTAGTCCCTTCTCCTCAGAATCGATAACCGGACTCGGAATGGTATCCTCTATCGCCCTAATTAGCATATCTAGATTGACATCATGATGAGCTGAAACTGGAACAATGGGGGAGCCTTCGGCAATCGTGCCATCAATGAATGACAATATCTCATTGTATGACTCAACAGCCCTTTCTCTAGTTACAAGGTCAACTTTATTCTGAACCACAACTATATTGTTTATTCCAGCTATCTGAAGTGCGGCAAGGTGCTCTCTGGTTTGTGCCTGTGGACAGCTCTCATTAGCTGCAACCAATAGTAAGGCCCCGTCCATGATTGCCGCCCCTGAAATCATTACGGCCATAAGAGTCTCGTGCCCAGGAGCATCAACGAAGGAAATCACTCTAAGGAGGTCACTTTCAGAATCTTCTCCCCCCTTCGGATTCTTGCCTCTGGCGTAGTACTCGCCATCCTTGTTCTTGTAGAAAGCTGTGTCCGCATATCCTAGCTTAATGCTGATTCCACGCTTCCTCTCTTCCGAGTGGGTATCAGTCCATGTTCCCGAAAGTGCCTTTGTCAGCGTGGTCTTCCCGTGATCTACGTGTCCGACCATCCCAATATTTACTTCGGGCTGACTTGGTAAATCATTCACCAGTTATACCATCTCCCAATGTTCACTCCTCTTCACCAGAGGACTGATTGTCAGGAGCTTCCTCTTCCACACCAAAAATCACACCCAGAGGCCTCTTCCCAGCCTCAACTATTTTCAGATTGATTTGCCTAGTCTCTTGACTTATGACATTTCCACGGAGATTCCTCCTTTTCCTTAGCCCGTCATACTTGTACCTGTATGTCTTGCCCTTTTTGTTGACCTTCTTATCCCCTTTGTACCCTATTCCAGCAGTAATCAGTACCGATTTAACACCACTGCCATCTAAATCCGGCCTCATTGGCCTTCCTGTAAGATCCGAACCTCCTGTGATTTCCAATCGATATCCGGTTAGTGATTGGTCACCCTCTCCGACGAACATTCCATCTACTGAGTCCCCTATCTTCTTACCCAGGAAATGGTTGTAATTTGAACCAGTAATTTCCATGGAGAAAGCACGGCCCCCATACTTCGGATTAGTGTCGTTAACGACTGCCTTGAATGACTGCTCGCCTGCCATATTTACTCCTCGGACGGCAACCCGACATAAGGCCCCTATAAGAGCGGTTCGGAAGCCAACCGAATATCAATCATCGGTTCATGAACTCCTTCTCTATCCTGCTCCCTATTGTGGCAGGTGACGTATTACTCATAGTAATGTAAGTAGTTCTGCCCCTTCCAACAGTGGTATTGGTCGACCTTGCTTCCAGTAGCCCTTCGGTTTCCAAAGACTTCAGATGCTTCCAGAAGGTGGTATAACTCCTAGTTTTAATCGAAAACTCTTCACATACAAGTTCGTATAGCTTACGAGCATCACCACTGGAGATTTCCTCAACCTTACGCAACCTCCTACAAATCCCTAGAAGAATCAGTTTTTGATGAGTGCCAAGGGAATCAACTTGACTCGGCTCTACTGAAGCTGTCCTAAGGGTACTGGGCATAACATCACCAATATTCACCTCTCCCCTACCGTCCATCTCTGCTCTTCTTACGGCAGCCTCCAGGAGCTCAATAGCTAGGCGCGCATCGCCAGTCTCAGAGGCAAATCTGCCGATCTTTTCCAGTACTTCTTCACTCACCGAACCGGGCTTACATGAAGCTTCATAACGTTGCTTGGATATCCCTACAAGTCCATCGAAGTCATAAGGCTCTAGTCCCAAAACATTACTCTCTCCCAATCTAGAGATTATCGCTGGTTCTAACATGCCCATCAAGGAAGGGTCCTGACTCACCAGAATCAGCGAAACTGTCCCCTGATTACCCTGCCCCTCGTCTATTCGAAGAAGTTTGTATATCAAATCACTACTGTCTCTCCTGACAAGCACGTCCACCTCATCCAAAACAAGTATCATGTGAAGCCCCCTCGATCGAATGTTTCTCCGTATTGACTGAATAATCTCTCCCGAGCTGAAGCCTCTCTCGGGGTGCCTCGAGTCCAGAGACAGAGCAATCTGTTGCAATACTTGAGAAGTGGAGGGGTGATTCCTACAGTTTACGTGCGAAAGAACGATCTTTCTGATGCCATCCATTTCCCTTACTACATCTTCCCCAAATCTCCTGGTCAGAACCGTCTTTCCAGTGCCTACATGGCCAACAACTACTGCTCGACCGCTTACATTTTCGTTCCCGATTCCCATGAACATCGAAGCTAGTGATTCCAGCTCTCTTTCCCTGCCAACCAATAGAGGAGGGGTCCAATCGAATGATAGGGGCCCTCTGTCTAGAAGGACTTTGCCCGCTCCTATCCTGTCTAGGTACCCCGCCATCGAGGCACAATTACTAACATCGTTCTTAGACATATTCAGTAAGGGACGTCAAAAATTGACTGTTGCACGGAGGCATTTTACTACGAGTTAAGGAATCTCGTCGAATTGGTATCCATTTTCCCATTTCTTTTCCCCCAGTGCAACTTCCAATTCATAAGGAGTCACTAGAGGCTTGTCATATCTCACTGAGTCGTCAATAGCTATTCGTGGACACGCAGTATTCACAAAAGCATCAACCGGGTAGAAGTCGATTAGATCCGGACTGACATGATCCAAAGCCAGCAAATACCCCTTTCGACCGTGCTTCTCCAAGATTCTCTTCATTCTTATGGCTAAGTTCCTCCTCATCTGGCCGGGTTTCTCGCCAATCAATATTCCAAAGGTTTTGGCATTATCGATCTCCATGATTAATCCAAACCGCTGTCTAAGAATTCTTTCTATTCTTCCAAAGGACATCTCACTGGAATCTCCGGTGTATGGGTCCAATAGTGCCAAGGGCTTTCCTGTGTGTAATACAAGACCTATAGGATGGAAGTCACCAGATCCCAAGAACAGATAGTGCCCAATTTCATCGTTATCTCCTGAATAATTACATCCTAATACCTGTCCAGGGAAGGTCAGCCTATCGCCCCCGGTAGGTATCACTACCTCAAATCCAGCCCCCTCGAGCATTTCTTTGTATTTAGGTAACAAGTGAAGGTGTTGAATGGAACCGACGAGACCCAATTTAGTCGCCTTAAGAGGTGAGAATCTACCTACTGCATCCAAAAAAATCTGTTGGGCCTCTTCCTCGTTCAAGTCCGCCGATATTTTCGCGCCTATTCTAGATTCAGCTATTGATAAATGAGATCTCAGAATGGGCAAAATGCCCTCTATTTCAGGCTCTCCATCGTACGTAACAGAAATGAATTGAGTCGGCATACCCGAGTCTATATTCATTTGACTATGTCCCATGTGAGCGACCAACTCAACACCCATGGCCCTCATCTTATCATGCACAAGGTCACATGCACCGTAACAAGGATCAGCGGCAAGGATCACTTTCGCATTGGAATCATCCTCAATCTTGTCCATCATTTCGAGGGCCTGCATCTTCAGCCCTTCCGGAACTTGCAGTGCGACTAATCGGTTATCGTTCGATTTTATCCTGTCGACAAGCTCGTCTAGTTGGAAATCGTGCCTGTCCAAATCCATCTACAATCACTCAATAATTTCCACTTTGCCGTCAATAATTTCAATTCTCGCCAGAGTCCTGATTCTCCAATCAGGTCGTTCTATCGATAGACGCTCTCGACCATCGCCCTTTTCGATTGCTATGATGATATCTTGGAGCTTAGCACCCATTCCCTCGATGGCATCTAGTATTGGCTCCAGAGTCCCTCCTGTAGAGATTACATCGTCCACAATTAGTAACCTTTCACCGGGTCTGATATCATTTATGTAAGTTGTAGATTCTGAATAGCCAGTGGAAACTTCCACCTTTACTTCCCCCTCCATTCCATAGGAACGCTTCCTAATTACTACAGTCGGTTTTCCCGTTGCTTCTCCGACAGAGGCTAGAAGAGGGAGCCCCATGGCCTCAACACTGGCTATTAGATCAATCTCGGACCAATCGACCATTGATACTATCAGGTCCCTAGCGGCTCTTAGCACACTTGGATCCATCCTTGGTATCCCATCGGATATTGGATGAATGAAATACGGATAATCTCCCTTCCAGATAATCGGTGCACCTCTGAGGGAGTCCTGAAGGATGGCTAGGGGGTCACCGGGCTCCATGCCCATCAACCTCAGACTTTGCCCTTCAAGTGCTCGGTCCCTTTGACTACTTTCTGGGAGCAAGGAGTAGGGAACTTGCAGCTCGCTTTACGAAGGGCTTCCTTAGCCGCATCATAATTTTCTGGATTCATATGAATGGACACTATCGTTTGGCCCCTCAAAACTCTGGCAGCGGTTCCTACATTCTTTCCAAAGGCCTGCCTCATTCCTTGAGATACACGGTCCGCACCAGCACCCGTCGCTTGTTTGTTTTCGCGAAGTATCTGATGTGGATAAACATGAATCCTGAGTGCATAACCATCAGCTCCAGCAGAGTTCCTGATAGTGGAATTAGCGACCTGTCTAGCGGCCTCTAGTGCAGTATCTCTGATTTGGCATGCGTTGTCGGAGGTTAACTCGATGACTACAGGGAAATCACCAGCCTCGGCCGCCTTTCTGTTCCCCATGAAGTACCTGAGGATTCTATTGTTAGGGACTCCTCCCGTGTACTCTCTTCGAGTGAAAGATTGCCCCTTTACTTGACGATACATCTTCGCCGGCTTGCGTGCCACATACTCACCTCTCTGGCGGGCGACTGACCCCCCATATTTAACCGTGAGGACAGAGATACAATATTATTCACTCGCCCGATACAAGCTCACTCTGCCTCTGGACCTCCTTAACTCCAAAGACTATCAGGAAAAATCCTATCACCATCGTGATTCCAATACTCTCATTCAGTAATAGCCAGCCACCGAGCACTCCGAACACAGGGACCAAGAAAACATACGATGATGCTGCTGTAGCCCCAATTTTGTCGATACCTCTTGCGAACCAGACATAGGTCAAAACAGTAGAAACTATGCCCAGATATGCTACGGAAATCCACTCAGTGGTATTGGGCATTGGAATTCCAGACTGCCATACTTCGACCAGCATCCAAGGAGTGAGGAGAAACCAACCCACAATGGAGTACCAGACAACAATCTCTAGCGAAGTCCCTATTGTTCCATCAAGAAGGGCCATCTTAGTCAGATTACTCGTAGCCGCCCACATTAGAGCAGCAAGGGCTATCATAACTCCTCCAATCAATCGGTGGTTGAATGGAATCTCAGTATTGGGGCTCCAGCCAATCACTATGGCCACCCCAATCAATCCTGCCAATAGGCCGAGAATCATCCTCGGACTGAGTCTCTGGCCAAGAAGTGGAACTGCGAGGAGTACTGTGAATACTGGATTCATTGGGATGATCATTGATGCATCACCGGCAGCCGTCCACTTCATACCGTTCATGAATAGGAGTTGATACCCCATTGTACCCAAGAGAGCCATCAAGAAGGTGTATCTCCATGCCTTCTTTCCACTGGGAAGTATGCGTGCCCCCTCCTTATTCCTGTAAATCCAGCACCACACCAAGAATCCCAACACAGCGAAGACATACCTCAACCAAGCAGAAGTAGCAGGCCCCATACTTGCCCTAGCATCTTCTAAGCCGTAACTCAAGAATCTTCCAACAGCCCAAGTAGATCCCCAAATCGCTGAGACTAGGAGGAGTAATAGATGAGTCCTAACTTCTCCCGACATCCTGCGACCCTACTCAAATTTTTACTCACCCGCAGATCTCTTCCAGTTGTTCCACAAATCTGGAATCCGTAGCATTGACACATTCCGGGCCCTCTATGGTCCCTCCTACTTTCGAGGCCAAAATCATGGCAGTCATCGCCATTCTATGGTCTGAGTATGTCTCTACTGGGTTCTCAGGACAACTTATGCTCTGATTTCCAGGTATGATTATGCCGTCATCAGACTCCTGAGTTCTAAGCCCGAATTCTCCAAGCATCTTAACTGTCTTGGAAATTCTATCGCTCTCCTTACCCCTTGCATGCGAGCATCCGGTTATTTTCCCTCCAGATCCTAGTGCCATTATGGCGGCCGATGGGGTGATTATATCTGAAGCATCTTTCAGATTCAAAACCTTTTGGCCAGACTCCATCTTCCGAATTGCGAGCCCAAGGCCCCTGATATCCTCAGTCCTGTTTGTCCTTATCTCCACATCGTGTAATCTCGAGAACAGGGTCCCCATGGGACTTAGACTCTGCTCACCATAAACTGAAATTTCTGTTGGGGCGTTGACTTCCCACGGGCCTAGGCTTAGTATTCCTTTCTCGGTGTTGATTTCAATTCCCGATTTTGAGCAAATTTCTTTGGTCAATTCCCAATATCCCAAACTTACTGGGCTTCCTCTCAACGACAGTGAAATATTGGACTCTAGGTTTGGCGATGCAAGAACCATTGCCGAAGCCCCTTGGCTTGTTTCCCTCCAATCGAGAGTGGCCTTGTCGAGACATATCTTGCCAGAAATTCTCCTAGGAATCGAGTAGTTACTAACATCGCACCCTAGATCTATCAAGGCCTCACAAAGTCCTTGTGATTTTCTCCTTCTCAAGGAATCGTCCCCATCGATAATTGCGGTACCATCAAGACATGCAGACATGGCGGATATCACATTAGCAGTGGTCCCAGAATTCCCGCATTGAAGATCGTGATCTGGAATAAATAAACCATCCTTTTTTCCACAAATAATCCAATTATCATCAGAAAAGTCAATCTCTGAGCCCATTGACATTAGGCATCTCGCCATCGAGATGGAATCTTCCCCCGGAACTCCTGAGAACGAGATACGGACGTCTTTTTGTCCCTGTGAGCAAAGAGCCAACCATCTAATTATGTGGCTTTTAGATGGAGGTAGGACCCAATCAAAGGAGCCATTGAGACTAACGCCATCGAACTCCCACATGGCACCACGTGACGCTCATTAATGTTGAATCCTCGTATCCATACCTCTAATCCAATCTCCAAAATCACTGGAATGATCCCATTTTTCAGAAATAGAATCAATCAAGCTCGATTCCATAGTCTCATCAATATTGCCGGACGACTTAACCAAGTTATTCTTAAGCAACATTTTCGGACTCAGTCCGGGCATCATTATCGCTATCGCCCAAGGGACTCTTCCAGGGTATACTTCATTCACATGATTCACTATGTTTGTCGAGCATGTATTGGTTATTGTGTTGTACCACTCAGGATCTTTTGCCAGCTTATTCGTCCTTCGAAGGTATGACTCCAGCATCCTTCTTTCATTACCGGGCCCTAGTACTACCCCTTCGAGTAAATGTGTTTTTGACTTTCTTCTGCATCTAGATCTGACTCCAATGACGTCACGCTCAGTTCCCCAAACGTAAATCAATTCATACGATCTAAAAATGCCTTTCAGAGGGTGGTAACGTGACCCCTCTTTCCTTCGTACCTCTATCGAGCATGCAAGCCTCCGCCCATCCTCAAATTCATAGCTCAATATTGTGTGTGCCATTTCCTTCCTTTCAGGACTGAAGTATTCTAAAACAAACCAAATCTTTCTAACTTCATTCAAATCAATCGTTACATCAACCCATCTTTCATCATAATCTTTAGTTGTTCTCCAGTTGAAGTCTCGCACATTCTTTATGAGCGCCTTATCTCCAGTGATTTCAACTGTAGCGAGTCTTTGATTGTCATTCACCCAAGACCTATCATTTGACGGAGACATGGCAAAGTGCCTTCTTAGAAGAAAAATCCCAACGAGGAGTGATAAGGAAATAGCCAAAAATGACAGCTCTGCAACTTCTACCACGCCTCATGGAGTTGGTAGGGACGGATAACTGATGCCCAGATTCGTGGCGCGGCAGGGGAGATTCGAACTCCCGAGGTGAAACACCACTGGATTAGCAATCCAGCGCAATGGCCAGGCTATGCGACTGCCGCAATGAATTAACGACCGAAGGCTCCCGCTTAAGTGGAACGGTGTTACTCCTCTTCTGTTACATTCATATCTACTAATGAGGATGGAAGCCTAGCTACGAAAATAACCTCATCAGAATACCCATTTCTATCCGGGTTTCGTAATTCCATTATTCTGGTACCCTTGGTAACCTTGCCCAATGTCTCCTTAGTTTGCTCCGATGCCATCCTGATCATCATTCCTTTTGAGGTTAGTATGAACAGTTGATCTTTGATATCGGGGATTTGTTTTACAGCCACGATCTCATCATCTTGATCTAATGACATTGTTCGAACTCCCTTAGTTCCCCTGTTTGTTCTTCTATATCCATCTCTTTCGATGACAAGCTCGCCATTCTCATCCACTGACTCTTCTCCTGTGGTCTCGTCAACAACAGAAACCATTTCTCCTGAACCCAGTCTACTTCTTTTCGCCATGCCATGCTTCGAAATCGTAAGGACGCTCGTGTCAAAATCTTCCGTCACTATCATGCCAATGACCTTATCTCCAGTTCCGAGCTTCATTCCAGAGACCCCCTGGCTAACTCTACCTTGTACCCTGACAAGGTGGGTAGTCTGCTCCATTCCGGTTGAAGGGTCCAGCCTTTTCTTAATTTCAGCCGGCTTGAACCTGCATGCATTTCCCCTTGCTGAGACGATAACGACATGGTCTTCCTCTGTTGCTGGTCTGACTGATACCAGTGAATCCTCCTCACCATCTGCGAATCTTAAGGCATATTTTCCATTCCTGTTTATTTTAACATACTCTGATAGGTAGCTCCTCTTTATCCTGCCATTTTTAGTGGCAAAAATCAGGAAGTGGCCTTCCGGACTGTTGATCAAATCCCTGTTCATGGGGAGTATCGAAATGACCTTTTCTTCATCCCTGATACCGCCAAGTAAGTTTCGGATGTGAGTCCCTTTTCCATACCTGCTAGCTGAGGGCGTTTCCCACGCCCTAAGGCCATAGACTCGACCTTGGTCTGTGAAGATCAACAATCTGTCTTTACTGAAGCAAGTAAGTATTGATTTTGGGAAATCCTCATCCTTGGTGGTTACTCCCTTCAGTCCCTTGCCCCCTCTATTTTGAACCCTAAACGCCTCTACCGGCATATGTCTAATGTAATTGTCTTCCGAGAGTGAAATAACTATTGCTCGCTCCTCAATCAAATCCTCCCTGTCCATGGAAAGAGGCATTGGGTCAATCAACGATCTCCTCTCATCGCCATGTTTTTCCACCATCGTCTCCAGTTCCTTGACTAGGATACTCAACCTTCTGGCCATTGAAGATATTATGTCCCTTAAGTCAGATATTCTTACTTTTAATTCCTCATGCTCATTCTTCACCTTTTCAACGTCCAAGCGACTGAGCTGATACAGACGGCGTTCGGCGATGGCCTTTGACTGTGCTTCTGTGAAGTCAAAGGGTTTGACCCCAGAAATCTCCTCCTTGCCCTGTAATACGGATTCGAATTGTTCCCTGCTAGAACTGGCCCTTCCAGCTTTAATCACGTCCCCAATTCTATCTTGTGCCTTGACCAGGCCTTCTAGAATATGGGCCCTAGCCTCTGCTCTTTCCAGCTCGAACATCGCCCTCCTCTTGACGACTGATTCTCTGTGCTCTACATACGTATGTAGCATGACTGGGAGAGTAAGAAGGACTGGCCGACCATCCAGAATTCCCATCATATTTGCAGAATAAGACTCCTGAAGTCTACTGGATTTGAATAGCTGATTCAGGACTGCATGTGGGTCAGCATTATTCTTGATTTCTATTACTACTCGTATGCCCTCTTTCGAGGACTCATCTCGGATGTCCCTTATGCCCACTACAGTTCCCTTTGAGACAAGATCTGCGATATGGACAAGCATATCCGATTTTTTGACCTGATAAGGAATCTCGTGAACTATGATTCTTTTTCCTTTGGAATCATCATGAACATCACATTTTGAACGGACATGAAATCTGCCCTTACCTGTCATGTACATATCGAGTATTCCGTCCAATCCATGAATTGTGGCACCCGTTGGGAAATCCGGACCTTTGACATGACCCATGTATTCCTCTATCGGAATATCTGGCATTTCCAAATCATCCCTCCCTCCTTCCAAGATAGTCTTGACGTGCAATCTTATTGCCCCTGCCACTTCAGTTAGATTGTGAGGGGGAATTCTAGTTGCCATGCCTACCGCAATCCCATCACTTCCATTCAGGAGGAGATTGGGCAACCTTGCGGGTAGTACAGTAGGCTCCATCTCGGAATCATCGAAATTAGGTTGGAAGTCCACTGTTTTCTTGTCTATGTCCTCCATCATATGCTTAGAAATTTTATCCAGCCTACTTTCAGTGTACCTCATTGCAGCTGGGGGATCGCCATCAATCGATCCGAAGTTCCCCTGGCCATCTACAAGTGGATATCTCAATGAGAAATCTTGTGCCATTCGGACCATGGTATCATAGATCGATAAATCTCCATGAGGATGGTATTTACCCATCACCTCTCCAACCGAACGAGCCGATTTGCTGTACTTCTTTTCAGAGGTATGCCCTCCTTCGTGCATCCCATATAGCACACGTCGATGGACCGGTTTAAGCCCATCTCGAACGTCGGGTAAAGCTCTACCAATTATCACAGACATGGCATAGTTGATGTATGAGGTTTTCATTTCTTCGACAAGAGAATGATTTAGAATATTTTCATTACTAGAAACGGGTTCATTATTTTCTTCAGATGTCAAGATTGGTCACCTCCTTCGCATATTTTTCGATAAACGCCCTTCGATCAGGGACATCTTCTCCCATCAGTATCTCGAACAGCCTATCAGACTCTTCAGCATCCTGGACAGTTACCTTTAGCATTGTTCGGGTCATTGGATTCATTGTAGTTTCCCACAACTGCTCCGGATTCATTTCTCCAAGACCCTTGTACCTTTGAACACCAATCTTTGCACTAGGATTATCAGCTTGCAGTTCTAGCATAACACTGTCCCTTTCTTCATCTGAGAATACGTATCTGCTCACCCGTCCCTTCGTGAGTTGGTAGAGTGGTGGTTGGGCGATATACACATGCCCGTCCTCTATTGCAGGCCTCATGAATCTCCACAGGAAAGTTAGCATTAGTGTCCTGATGTGTGCCCCATCAATATCTGCATCACACATAATGATGATCTTGGAATACCTTAGTTTGCTCGAATCGAATGCCCCCTCCTCTTCACTATTATTCCCCACTCCAGCTCCAAGGGCCCTTATCATCGTCTGAATCTCTTGATTTTGGAATACCTTGGCGGCATTATGCTTCTGTCTTTCAACGTTCAGTATTTTTCCACGTAGAGGGAGAATCGCCTGTATCCTCCGATCCCTACCAGTTTTCGCAGATCCGCCCGCTGAGTCTCCTTCGACTAGGTATACCTCACATTCGCTCGGGTCTCTGGATTGACAGTCCGCCAGTTTGCCTGGAAGACCACCACCTTCTAGAACTCCCTTCCTTCGAGTCAGGTCCCTAGCCTTTCTAGCCGCTTCCCTAGCTTTAGATGCAAGTAGTGCCTTTTCCACAATTTGCTTGGCAACTGAAGGATTTTCTTCGAAAAATTCTCCAAGTTTATCATAGACAATGGTTTGTACAATTCCCGTGACCTCACTACTGACTAACTTATCTTTAGTCTGGGACGAGAAGGAAGGGTCAGGATGCTTCACACTTACTACTGCAGCCAACCCCTCTCTCACGTCATCACCGGAAAGAGCATCTCCCTTCAGAAGCTTCTTTTTCTTGGCATATGAGTTGACAGAGCTGGTGAGTGCAGTTCGTAGACCGGACAAATGCGTCCCCCCATCCTTGTTCCGGATTATATTGGTGTAGCATCGAATCGACTCACTGAATGCGTCTGACCACTGAAGTGCGAGCTCGATCTCTACATTCCCCTTCTCAATTTCCTTCTCGCCCCTAATTTTGATGACCTCATCGTGCAGAACCTCTCTTCTGTTGTTGAGTTGACTCACATACTCCGATAATCCTCCTTCGTATAGGTGCTCAGAAGTATGAGGGTCGTCCCCCCTCTCATCAAGAATCGTCATCCTTAGTCCAGCGTTGAGAAATGCTGTCTCGCCAACCCGAGTGTCGACCTCTTCGAAATCAAACTCAATTACATCCGTGAATATCGATAAATCAGGCTTGAAGGAAATTTTTGTCCCCGTATCTTCGCACTTCCCTATTTTCTTTAGGGATTCAACTGGAACTCCAGCCTCATATCTCTGAAAGTAGATATTCCCATCTCTATGGATCGTCATTTCCATCCATTCAGATACAGCATTGACTGCAGAAACCCCTACTCCGTGGAGTCCCCCAGAGACTTTGTAGGAACTGTTATCGAATTTTCCTCCTGCGTGAAGTTTCGTCATTATTACTTCAGCCGCTGATATTCCATATTCTTCGTGGATTCCAACAGGGATTCCCCTACCAAAGTCCCTTACAGAAAGCGAACCGCCCTTGTGGAGTACTATCTCTATTGAATCTGTATGCCCTGCAAGATGCTCATCTACTGAATTGTCAACAACTTCCCAAATACAGTGATGTAGGGCCGAACCGTCATGAGGGTCACCAAGATACATTCCAGGCCTTTTTCTAACTGCCTCTAGTCCTTCAAGGACTTGTATGCTATCAGCATCATAGTCATCTTTCACAATAATCATCTCGAGTTTTTGAGGGTTCCGTAGGAACCCTCAATCATTATGAGATACTCTAAAGGCAGGGGGTTATTCAACTCTGCGAATATATTGAGAAAAATAGGCCCTTTTTAGTACTCTATTCTCTTTGTGAAAAGGTCAATTACGACTTCCTAAAACGTCTCCAGTTATGTATTCGAGAATCGCCTAAACCTTGTGATGAGGTTCTTGAAAAGGACTAGAGAATAGTTTTTCTTTATTCATAATCCGTGTCCTATTTTACTAGGTCTATTTTTTTTCAAATCATAGAAATTGTGAGCTATCTATGTTCTCAGATGACACGACACGATTAAACAGAATCCTAGGGTCGAAGCATCGGATGGAGTTGCCGCTCGTGTGCGTTGTGTTGACCGGTTGTACGGTTGATGAGATGCTCAAGGATGCCTCCTTGGCCACAGCTGCCGGGGCTGATTTAGTTGAGGTTAGGCTTGACAAGCTTTGGACCAGGGAAATGGAGTTGGAGGAATCCGAAGAGGACAATGATGCAAAGAAATCCCATAAGGGGGAAGTCGAGTACGAGGTTCAATCGCTTGACTCAGTCGATCTAAAGTCAGCACTTTCATCGTTCAAACAAGGAATAGAATTGCCGGTAATTCTAACATGTAGGCCAGAGAGACAGGGCGGTTACTACCCAGGGGACGAGTCCAGTAGAATCGAGGTACTGAGGACAGCAATTGAGAGCGGGGTTAGTTGGGTTGACCTTGAAGTAGACATCAGTGCATCGGATAGAAAGTCATTGATGGAAAAGGCCTCGGGAAAGACCAAGATAATAGCCTCCTATCATTCTGAGGAGAACCCTCCCCCATCGAGTGAGATAGTGGCTGAGGTGGAAGATTATTCTAGTCTTGGTGACATGGTGAAGATATGCTATCCGGTCCAAGGTTCTGAAGGAGCATTGAGAATATTTGAAGCCGCATGGGAAATGAGGAATTCGGAGATTAAGATGTCACTGATGGGAGTTGGCCCGGGAGGTGACTGGGTTAGAATTCACGCCCCCTTACTGGGTCAGAATATGGTGTACTCAACAATGCAAGTCGGTTGGCACTTAACCCACTCAGGGAAGATAAACGTTTCAGATTTGACAACTGCATGGAATCTTCTTGGCTATTCTTCGTAATCCCGTGCGTCACTCCGCTCATCATCTAGGTATGGAACTTCGCGACTTCCCTCCACGTTATCCCCCTCTTTTCCGTTTGACATGTACCTAGAATGAATAATTAATGGCACAATTATGCAGGCCAAAGGCAATGAACCTACTAATAGAGTGGCAGTAAACTTTGGGATGTTCAAACGATCCTCGACGTCTATCAGAATTTCGACGTCAACATCCCCTCCCGGTGCGTCGGTATTCGTATGTCTCCTATTATTCCAGCCATCAATTACAAGATAGTACAGTACGTCACCGCCACCAAAGAAACCAGCACCGCTGGAGTCAATTGCGACTGAGAACTCTTGATAGGTAACTCCCTCGTATGCGTGAACATCTCTGAAAGGAAGCCAGTCATCCATATCCCTCCACTCAACCGGAAGCTGGTCGAAGGCTTCGAAGAAATAAGGGTCATCTCTCATTCCATAGTACATCTTGTATCTGTCCCAATTTGGTTCAGTCATCAAATAAATATCTGAATTTGGATTCAGAGGAGGGTCATCCTGGTTACTAGCAATACTAATGCAGAAAGTGTACATATGCCCGGGTACCAGCCTCATTCCGATGGCAGTTGCGGTGTCATTGTCTACAGTGAAGTCAGTGAATAAGTCGGTGTCTAAGTCAAGGCTTGGATCTTCAACGTTATCCCACCAGCTATCCTCGACTGGCTCTACTGAGATTCTGTAACCATTAGAGGGGTCATTTACTGCAGGAACATCACAAGATCCTGTGCTCTGAGCGGATACTGCGGGAGTAAGTACCAGTGCAGCAATAAGAAGAAAATTAGGTGCAACTAGGAAGAAGCTAGTGCCGAAGGTGAAAAACCCCGCCCTCCTTCTAGCGTTCATTCAACGCCTCCTGGTTCTAATAGGGCGCACATAGCCTGAATCAGCGTCTCTCCGCTCTTCTTCTGAAAGGTACTTTGGCTGAGGCGGGGGGTTGTGTTGGTCCATTCCTGGCAGACCACCATCAGCTTCAACTTCATCGACATCATATGTTTCCATCATGTCCTCAGCTTCAAGCTCCTCTTCATCTTTCTGCCTCATTATAATCCAGCCGAGAAGTAGAACTAGCCCAACCAGCGCAAGAAGGCCCCCACTCTCCCTGTTGGGGACTATGTCTTCCCAAGTCAGATCGGATAGTGACTTCGGTACGTACTCATCTTCGGTAGATAGTACGGTGATTACATAGTCTCTCTCCGCACAGACGTTCACGGCATCGCAGACTCGCATGGTGATTCTAATTTCTCCTTCTTCACTCCATGTTTCTGGATTCCAATCCCAGTCATTCCTGTAATCCCCATCGCCGTCGGAGTCTACGGATGCATCCAGATCCCACCTGACTACCAAATCCTCAGATAGAGACTCGTCCATATCATTTGTAAAGTCCCCATCTCCATCCGAGTCAATAGATGTATCCAAATCGATCCATGCAACAATTCCGTCTTCTAAATCCTGATCATAAACACTGTAATTCAAGTAAACGGGATCCCCCATGTTGACGTAATCAGAGGAAATAGGGCTATCGGTTAGAATAACCGGGGACTCTGAAACAACCACGTCTATGGACGTACTGTTCGTTTCTCCCCCTTCAAATCCGTCCACCACGGTTAGAGTGACTGTGTACGACCCCGGCATAGTATATTGATGCCAAGCTATCCCCCCCTCTACCTGAGGACTTGCATCTCCGAAGTCCCAAATCCATCTAGTAATCCCATTCCAGTCCGTATCTTCACTATCCATTGAGGATTTCCCAACAAAGGCGGGGTCCGAGTCGTAACTCCTAGATCCATCAAACTTGATTAAGCTCATCGGAGAAACAAATACATCGCCCGATTCTGTTTGCGGGACTTGCCAGATAACCTGCTCGGAATCAGTCGGCTCCCGTTCCAAAATTGATCCGTTTACGTTCGGACAAGAGAAGTCAATCATGGGAACAGGCAGTGGATTTTCTATCCTCAAACTAAATGATTTCTCAGCTGACGAAAGTCCAAGCACGTCAACGACCCTTAGGGATACAGTGTACAGGCCAGGCTCCATGAATGTGTGACTTACCGATGTAGTGTTCTCTATTGTTCCGGATAAATCTGAGATGGACCAAATAGTGGAGAGCTGAGTCGAATCCCCATCGGGATCAAACGAGTAACTCGTGAAAGTATATGTTGTGTCCACAGTACCGTCGACGGGTCTTGAGAAGACTGCAACCGGCCTCTGATTGATCACATTGACCTGGATGGTAGCAGATGTCGAGTTCCCATCATCGTCGATAACAGTCAATCCTATATTTTTCAGCCCAGGAGTTAACCATCCAACTACTGGATTTGCCAAGTCAGATGACAAATGGGAGAAATCTGAGGTCATAGTCATGCCTCCTCCATCAAGATTGACCCCCTCCTCAAAGGTCCAATCATAGCTTACTATCATCCCATCACTATCCGTGAACACTGTAGGTAGCTCCAGCGGGGTAAGGGTGTATGTCTGAAGTTGGCTATCGAAAATTTGTTGCGGTACTCTGTTTAGTATCCTGATGAATACAGTATGCTCCACATCGTGAATTCCATCACTGACTAAGAGTGAAAGAGTGTAGATTATCCCATCAGAACTTCCATCAACCCATGAGTGACTGGATTCGTATAATCCGATTCCAGATTCTATCTCCCCATCTCCCCAGTTCCACTCAAAGTAGAGTTCTTCAAGCGGTAGATTATCAGTGGTTCCTAGTGCGGAGAACATTACCTGTTGATTCGTCATCAGGATTAATTCTTCTGAAACCACAACTCCTTCTACGGAAATCTCAGGGATAGGATCGCTAGTATCCTCGACTACCACATCCCATGTTTGCGCTTCCGAGTAGTATCCACCTTGATCCATAACAGTCAGAACTATCGGGTAAGTCCCCGGCTCCAAATATTGGTGTACTGGATTTTTGAGTGTGGACGATACATTATCCCCTAGATCCCAAAAATATGCAATAGGTGTTTCGTTATTCGAGAAAGAGCCGTTCTCCATCCCAAAGCCCCATTCATCATAACCAGATCCAAACATATTCACAGGGAGCCATGTCTGGGTCGAATTAACCGAGACGGAAATTGAAGCTACTGGCTCCATATTGGCTAGTTGAACCGGCAAAGAGAACGCTTGATCAACCAAGGATGATGTAACATCCCTTATTTCTACTCCAAACGTCCAATCAGAGCTATATGGGGGAGTGAACCATATGCTCTTCTCGGTTGCTATACTATTTCCCGCACTCACTGAGAAAACTTTGGTATCCACGAGAGTATTGTTTGAGAAGGCGTCTACTGTCACTTCTAATATTTCGAAAAATGAGTTTGAAACAATATCGAGATCTATTTGCACACTATCTGACAGGCCATCACCATCTCTGTCAAACCCATCTATAGTGTCTATTGATACCTCGGCGGGGTCAGTGACCAGCATTGCTTGGACCGTGACGGTAGCGGTTGGATAGCTCCCAGACGTTATACCGCAAGTGGCATAGTTGTAATCGCAATCGTCAACAGTTGACTCATACCACGTTGTCATCCAAACCTCGTCAACATCGGACCCAAATCCATGGATCAGGCCAGTAATTGAGCCAGTGACTTGATCGACCCTCATTCTACTCATGGACCAACTTCCAGTACTGCTGTCCTTGGCAAGCAAGGCCCCCTCAAATCCGAACTCTGATGGTTGGGCCATGATATTCAGAGGGGCCCCGGATCCCTGGTTGAATTTGTAGGCCCTCATACCCCACCCCTCCAGTTCTTGCAGAGGACTTGTCCATGGATTCACCCATTGATCATTGAACCCACTCATCTGAGCCTTGCAAATAAAGGCAGATATGCAACCTGTACTGAGGTCTAGGTTTGAGAAACCAAAGGCCCCTTGATCACTATCAATGGATACCGCGAGAGTAAAATTGGCGAAAATATCACTCATTGTTGTTCCTATGGGCGTCGAACCCGGAGGAGCATTGGATGCCAAATCTTCAATTGCGCTTCCACCAGTATCTGTATTTGCCACCAACGTAGAGATTGATGAAGCCCCTCCGAGCTTGTCTGATAAGTACATCATGAAGAGGAATCCGGCACCATAATCTGCAATTCTCTGGTTCCACCACCTCACGCTCATGTTCGAGTTCTGAGACCATGCATTAGCATGTCCAGTTAGGGTATTAGTGACTCCAAAGCATAAGTATGCCGCCATGTCGGCCGCTCCTTCATCAATCCAGATAAACTCAAATGGATCTCTGGCATTATGCAAAAGATGTTGGAATTCATGAGCGATAATCGTGTTCCTCCAACTCAGGTCATCAATATCGATGAACAGTGAATCTGTAGAAGAGGAGAGTCCCGGAACGAAATATCCGCCTATGCCCCCTGCCCCATCTATTGAGAAAATCACAATCTCTATCTGGCAGTTATTATCAACATCGGGAGCAATTCCAAAGTAACTGGTAACTGTTGGAAAAATCGTCGATTCCCAAGTCGAAGCGATATCATTCAAGGTCGTTGAAGGTATGACTTGGCCATCTTCAACAATTATCGCTGAATTACTGGAAATCTTCTGAACTGTAGCCGCAATTGTCCCTCCTGCAGTTGAGATATCTCCGCTATCACCAACGCTCCATGCATTATCACAATTTCTTGCCATGCCCCTGGAGTTGAGATAAGATTGAGAAAAGGGAAGTACTAGGTCAGGATATCCATCTGACCTCCATTGCGACTTAAGGAATCCTGTGGCCGAATATATCGGGACTGGGGAGGTCGAGAACAAATATTGTTTGCCATCAGTCGCAGGATCAAAATCACTCAGGTCCCCTACGATGCGGTAATTTTGATCCTCGGAATCATCATCTGCAAAAGCCATCGGTGACAAACTTGTCAGCAAGAGGAGGGCCACTAGAGTGATGGCACTATTGGAATAATATCGACCCGATTGACCTGACATACTCAACACTCCGTGTTGTAACTACGATGAAACGATTCTAAGACGTATTTTAACACCGATGGAGCATCGTTCATACATGAGTCGTGCGGGGGGAGGCAGTTTAATGCTGGCCTCACTCATATTTCTAACCGTACTTTTGCCTATTTTTCATGCCGAATCAACCTCTAATTCTGATACTTCAGTTGAATATGAAATCGTCTTACTAAGCGAACATTATCATGATAACGAGGCATTCACCCAAGGTCTTGAAATGTACAATGGAAGTATCTATGAAAGTACGGGATTATATGGCAGCTCATCTCTTAGAGAAGTAGACCCATGGTCAGGACAAGTGATTAGATCGGTTGCTTTGAATGATACTATTTTTTCCGAGGGCATTACAGTGTACAATGAGACGATAATTATGTTAACTTGGAAAAGTGAGACAGCCTATGTTTTCGACATAAAGAACTTAACAGTAGTATCTTCATTTAGCTATCAGGGAGAGGGTTGGGGGATTTGCTATGACGGCGAATATCTGATTATGTCAAATGGCACATCGTCTATTTCAATAAGAGATCCAGACTCATTTAATGTCCTAAGAGTAGTTACCGTGACTGATGAGTTGGGAAATAGAATCAACAAGATAAACGAGCTCGAATGTATATCTACTGCGGAAGGCTCTAGGGTTTTGGCTAATATATGGCAGGATGATAGAATTGTTCTATTCGACCCTTCCAATGGAACTTTGCTGGGGGATTTTGATGCTTCATCCATATCTGAAAAAAATAGTGATGGCATCAATAATGTCCTGAATGGAATAGCGCATCACAACTCTTCCGAATTTTGGATAACTGGGAAGAACTGGTCGTCCATGTATCTCGTTTCCATGACCAATCTTTCTGGGGTCGAGAAAGTAAAATGTTTCACTGTTTGCGGCCAAAACAATAATTCTCCATTGAAAGCCATTAGTCTGGTACTCTTGATGACAGTAATTTTTTCTATCTCTTTCTTGTATCTAGACCAAAAGACTCGTAACGAGAAGAATCAGGAAATAGATGAATCTAATAATCGGCATGATGAACTGCCTGATGTTATGCCAGCAAGTCAGAGGAGAGGGGGTGACCAAGATGATTGACGACCAAGTAGATGAAATTGACAATATGTCAGGTCTCGAACTATGGCTCTCGGATCTCTCTACCGACTCAGCGACTAGGAATCTGGGAGCGGTTCTACTAGGAATTGGAGGGGCATTAGGAATCATAATCGGAATCATGCTCATCTCTGGCAATGTAAGCGATATTCTGTCGGGTCAAATGGAAGAGTCAGGAGGTACTGCCGACATTGAGGGGATAGTAATCTCCGAGCTAGTGGGCAACTCATCGGGAGGAAATGGAGTTGAAGGGGTTGAAGTTACATTGTTCGATCAAGAGGGATTGGTGGCAGGTAGCGATTCTACTGACTCAGGAGGAAGATTCTCGATTAGCGATGTCCCCAGAAGGTCAGTATTACTGGAGATAGAACATCCCGGCAATGTCACTGTTCAGGTTTCACTGGTCCCAGGGGACCACTCTCAGATTTCTATAACACTGGTAGAGGGAGACGGAATTAAAAAAATCGACATGGTAGGAGAAAGCTATCTCGGAGAATCGGTTATTATTGCGACAATATTCGCAGTCTTCGCCTTATTGACTGGATTCGCGGGCATTGCAGGAGCTCTGGAAGCCAATAAGGGGACTAGCTACAGGAAAACATGGTGGCTGGCATTCTTTAGTCTCTGGAGCGGGGGGATGATCTTTGTTGGCCCCTTATTCACCCTTTCCGGAATGGGGTTAGTAGGCTTGTCGAGAAATCAATTCTATGACGTTTACTCGAAGGAGGATTAGTTGTGTATCTAATCACAATAGAGGGCGGGGATGGAAGCGGAAAGGGACTCGCCACCAAGGTAGTTTCTGAGGTAATGAGAAAGGAATTCCCTTTCGTTTCCGTAAGCGTTACTGGAGAGCCGAGGAGGGACCACCCACTTGGAAGGTTGGCTATTGACTCAGTCAGGAGAAAGACTACCACTCCTGAGAATGAGGCAGGACTTTTCGCGGCTGACAGAGTCGATCACTCGCACGGTTGGATTCTGCCAAGATTGGAGGCTGGAATAGGCGTGGTTAGTGAGAGGAATATTCACTCATCCCTAGTATACCAAGGCATTGTAGGTGGACTTGGGATAAATAGAGTAGCACATATGAATTCTGCGGCTTTAGTTCCAGACCTATGTATTTGGGTTGATTGTGACCCCAAGGTAGCACTTGGTAGGATAAAGAGCGGAACTCTGAGGGCCCACTCTGACAAAGAGGAATACTTCGAGACCAGCGTACTCCAAGAGCAAATCCGCGAGGGCTACAACAAATTACTATCCGGGGAAATGGAGATGCCCACTCCATTCGACATGGGCGCCATTATCGGGCCAGTATTGAATGAGGGTTCTGAGGATGATTTCAGAATGAAGCTAAAGTCCCTGATTAGAAATTTTATGCATTCGAAGCCAGAACCAGTCAATGTGCGTTCAGAAGAAGTCGATAAGAATCTTGTCAGAACACTGATTAAATCATCTAGGGGGCAATCAACATTGGAGGGTCTCGGTGTGAAACCAGCCGTTAGAGAAGATAATTGGTTATGCGGGGAAGCCCCTTGGAAAGTTCTCAAAAATTTCCAAGCTCATCACTCACAAGTAATCGATAGCTCGCCGGACAGTGAAAGGCTTGATGTCCCCAAACATGTATTGTCCCATTCAATATCTTCAATCTGTGGGACTCTCTCTCTAATGAGATCGGCTGACATTAGAGAACTTCGCAGATCATTGGGCCCAGTTAGATCTGTTTCAGAGAGGCATACTCAGACCATAGTAAGTTACCTTAATCGGAAATTAGGATGTATTCACCAGCACAAGTCACTAATCGGAAGGGAGGCCCCACGTTCACAGATGAAGGAAGAGTATCGATCATTTGGAAGACTGGCAATTTCGATATGGCCTTTGAAAGAGGCATTGATAAAGTGGCAAAAGAAAAATCCTCGCACACACGTCAGGTTCGCGATGGGGCAGATAGTTAAGTCAGGAAATCATGCCTCGGCAATAATTTCCACGATTGAGAGAATCTCCATCTTGGGGTCTGGCAATTCTAATTTTGAGGCGCCCACTACCGAGGAAGAACTCATTTCATGGTGGTCTCACGCATCAGGATGATCCACTAGAGAGAGCCTGGAATTTGCCGGAAGTACGACAGATGACGGCGACTCAAATAAATCCGGCTTGGATGACAACGCCGAGCAGACAAACCACCCAATAACAAATCCTGCCATGAAACCGGTAATCACTCTAACGCCATTGGTAGACTCATATTCCGTGAGTAGTTGAGTAAAGCCATCAATTGCCATGGGAACAATGCCCAACATAAGTAGAAGCACCATCAATCTCATTCGCCTGTCGGTGAAATAAACAGATTCTATGGAGTCGTCTTCAAACACGGAAAGGAATGAATCCCTAACAGTCCATCTATTCAGCCCTCTCAATCTGAAAAATAAGCATCCCATGAAAAATCCCGAGAATATCCCTATGTCTCTGGTGCATACAGGCATTTGATTATCATTCAAGCTCCAAGACCGATCATGTTTCTGATGGCAATTAATATCTCCAAACGCATACACAAATCCAAAGACTGGATTCAGTTCAGACCATGAAAAATATCCCCCATGTGCAGATTGATTATGGCCTAACTTGCCATTCTCTGGGTGTTCATCATTTCCCCAGCTATCCTCATTCATGTAATCGATCGTGTTAGCCCTCCCCGATAGCTCTGGAACAGTGCCTTCTTCAAGCATCAAAGGAGAAACAAAGAACATCAAGAGAAGCAAGCCAGATACCATACCCAAGGCAGAAGAGATCTTGATCTCTCTATCCCTTTCCATTCTGCCGTTTTTGAGAGAATTAGGTATAGATTCATCATCAGAACCATCTTTTAGGGTATCTTTGACCATTGAACCGCCCTTCAAAGCACATACTGTTACGACCACCGATCCCGCAACTAGAACAATGGGCGAGTCATCAACTAATCCGCCAATCAAACCTTCTTGCTGGCAGACGATGCACACACAATTCCCAACAATTCTTCGCAAATCAATGTATCCCACCCTCTAACTCTTGAACGATTGCCACCTACGAATAGCGTGACAGACATTTCGACCAAGGATGCCATTTCTATTTCCGTGGTAGCCGGATTGATGGTTGGAACAATGGCAGTGTTCATCTCAATTTTCGCCACCGGACTAGATGATCCAGATATTTTGTTCTCTCTAAAAATCGGCTTAATAACTGGCTCCACAGCATCAATTCTTATTCTCACCTTCGCGATATATAGAATCAATGAGATCTCCTCTAAAGGCGATTCAAGGGAAGAAAGGAGAAGGGAGGAAATAGACTTCCTAAGAGCCGTTCTTTCGCCAATCGCAGAAAGAGTCAGTTCAGATGGGAATTCGTGGAATGTGCTTCAAAGGATAAGGAGGGAAAGAGGGGTACTCGTAGTTGACTTATTGGGGTTGGATCCTCCAAGTGCCGCGGCCATAGGGGAGCGCCTTATTGACTCCAGGGGAGGGCTTAGAAGAGTAAAGATAAGGACTGGCGTAATCGGAAAGGAATACGATTCAAATTATCAACCAGGAGTTAGAAATGCTATCATGCAGAGGTTGAAAATAGATGCTGAGAGGGTAAACTGGCAGGTCATTCAGAAGTCTTCATCAATTACACTAAGGCCTATGGGAGAGTCTCCCAGCCTGAGATTATGGGTTACTAGATTTGGGATTTTTTCTATCCCCGTAACACTTGTGATGGCACTCGCATTTAGGGATTTAGCTGGCGAAGGCCTGGAGTTTCAGGGGTTATTATTCGGGGCGTCCTGCGGACTTGTTATCGCAGCTCTGGCGGCCACATACAGGGACCGCTCTTCTTAGTCTCCAAGCTCGTTCAAGTCATCTTCCAACTCAGATATTAGCCACCCATGCATTAAATCTCCGCCCATTTCGGATAGAGTCGAATTGAGAAATGCCGCTATTAGCGTACTTTTTGATTCACTTGGCGACATCCCCCTTGATCCCAAGTAAAACATCTGATTTTCATCGACTGGCCCGCTTGCCGTCCCATGTCCACAACCCACCACATCGTGCTCCGAGACCTCCAATTCAGGAATGGAGTCCGCTTGGGCATCGCTAGATAGGAGTAAGTTGCTGAAAAGTTGCGCAGCATCTGCCCCGGCTGATCCCTTTGATACTCTCAGCATTCCAGTACCAACTGTCTTACTACTTCCCCCACATGCAGAGTTCCAGTCCAGACGACTGAATGTTTTAGGAGAATCGTGATAGATTTCAATATGATGATCAAGGCTCATTTCGCCCGCCGATAGTATGGAGCCCAGAACATTCAGACTTCCTCCCGGTCCAAACATTCGATATCTCAAATCAGCCTTTGTTAGCGTGGAGCCTGAAGATACAGTTCCAGATTTGAACTGGGAGTCCCTAGGGATTGAGATCGACTCGACTCTGAGTGTGACTCCCTTGGAAAGTTTGTTGACAAAAACATCATTGCAAACAGAGCCCTCTCCAGTTGACCCAGTCCTCATCATCCCAAACCATTTGCATTCTCCTCGGATTACGGTCACCAATTCAAACTCAGCTAACCTACCTATTTCTAGACAAAGATGAGTCGCACAATAATTCCCTTCAGTTTGTATATCCACCACTATCGGCGTTGTCGATTTGAATTTAGGAATGACCGATAAGGTGAATTTTGAGTTTTTGGTCACAGACTGTAAAAAGCTCTTCGTGATAATTTCCTCATTTGGCAGATCATCAAATTCTGTCTGTTCATGAACAAGAGAAATTCCTTCAGGGAGAGAACTGCCATCAATGGTCTTCAATACAATCTTTGGCGTTGAAACTGCATCAGGTATCTCTCTAACATTCCCAGTAGGGTGAGCTTTCCTCCATGGGGTATATCTCCACAGATGATCCGCCCTATCTGGCATCTCAGAGGACAAGTATACTGAATCAGGATTCATTTATCGACACTCAACCTATGCTTCCTTCCATTTCCAGTGACATGAGCTTGTTCAGCTCAACTGCATATTCCATTGGGAGCTCTCTGGTGAATGGCTCGAAGAAACCATTGACAATCATACCGAGAGCTTCAGCTTCTGTATGCCCTCTGCTCATTAGGTAGAACAACTGCTCGTCTCCAACCTTTGAGACACTAGCTTCATGTTCGCAGTGTGCCGTGGAGTTGGCAATCTCCATTGTTGGATAGGTATCTGTCCTGCTTTCTTCATCGAGTATCAGGGCGTCACAAACGATATTCATCCTACAGTTTTCTGCTTTGGGCATTACTTTGGCCATGCCTCTGTACGATCCCCTCCCTCCATCTTTGCTAATACTCTTAGACAGGATATTGCTGGTCGTATTGGATGCCATATGATGTACTTTAGCGCCAGCATCCTGATGTTGTCCACTTCCTGCGTAGGCAACTGAGATCACCTCTGCATGAGACCCCTCCCCCTTTAGAATAACAGCAGGATATTTCATGGTCAGTTTACTTCCAATATTCCCATCCACCCACTCAATTTTCGCATTCTCGTGGGCTACACCTCTTTTGGTAACCAAATTGTATACGTTGTTGCTCCAATTCTGTACGGTGGTGTATCTTATGTGGGCCCCTGGAAGAGCGAGCAACTCTACCACGGCAGAGTGCAGGGAATCAGTCGAGTAAGTTGGAGCAGTACATCCTTCGACATAATGGATGCTACTTCCCTCGTCAGCGATTATCAGGGTCCTTTCAAATTGGCCCATGTTCTTGGCGTTTATTCTGAAATAGGCTTGGACCGGCATTTCGACATGAACGCCCTTGGGGACGTAGATGAAGGAGCCTCCAGACCAAACCGCTGTATTGAGTGCCGAGAACTTGTTGTCGCTGTACGGGATTACGCTTCCGAAGTACTTCTTCACGATGTCCTCATGTTCCCTCAATCCAGAATCCATATCCAAGAAAATCACACCCTGTTTCTCTAAGTCTTCCCGAATACTGTGGTAGACAGTCTCCGATTCATACTGAGTAGTTACTCCGGAAAGCCACTTCTGTTCTGCTTCAGGGATCCCTAGGCGATCGAACGTATTCCGAATATCCTCAGGTACGTCGTCCCACGAACTACCTATCCCTTCAGAGGACTTGAGGAAATAGCATACCTTGTCGAAATCTATTTCCATGAGCTCTTCTGTATTTCCCCACGTCGGCATCGGCCTTTCCACGAAGTGCCTGTATGCCTTTACCCTGATTTCAGTCATCCACTCGGGCTCATTTTTTATCTGGGAAATGTCCCTGACTACCTTCTCGGAAAGGCCAAAATCGAATCTTATGGTTGAATTTTCCGGATCGTGCCATCCTGCTTTGTAATCGCCTACTGCGTCTCTGGCCTCGCTACCCTCACTCATTGAAAATCCGCCCCCTTTGCAATTTGTTCCTCCAGCCAATCATATCCGTTATCCTCCAGCAGAATAGCGAGCGAGGGGCCTCCACTTGCCACAATTTTCCCTCCAATCATGACATGGACTCTATCAGGGTTGACATGCTCCAATATTCGCGAATAGTGGGTGATAATCAAGGCCCCATTTTCCGTGCCTTTGACAACTGAGTTTATCCCCTTGGCAACAGTTCTAATTCCATCGATATCCAAACCACTGTCAGTCTCATCCAAAACCGCAAGTCTGGGTTGTAATAGCATGAGTTGGAGAATCTCAAATCGCTTCTTCTCTCCTCCACTGAATCCGTCATTCACGTATCTAGATAGGAATGATTTGGGAATATCCAGCTCTTCCATTGCCTGATTTAGTTTCACCCTAAAGTCCGAACCTCTGGCGGCTTCTTCCCCTCTAACACTCGATACAGACTTTCTCAGAAAATTCCCTACCTGTAGGCCGGGGATTGATTGTGGATACTGAAAGGACAGGAAAACCCCTTGTCTGGATCTTTCCCATGGCTCCATTTCCTGAAGATTTTCTCCATCCAGAAGGATTTCTCCCTCTTCGATATCGTATGCTGGATGCCCCATTATCACGTTAGCGGTAGTTGTCTTTCCGCTACCGTTTCTGCCCATAATTGCATGAATCTCTCCCTTTGGTATTCTCAAATCTATGCCCTTAAGGATGGGAGTATCCTCTATCCCTACCTTCAGCCCTTTGACTTCAAGAATGGCCTCATCATCGTTAGACATGCTACTCCTCAAATCGTGGCACACTTCCATCCTTTTGAATGTGTGTGGCAGACCGTGGCCTTTTCATTGATAGATTTCTAAAGAGGTGCCCTCATGGAGTGCTATGGGTTCTGCCAAACCAGAAGGCGACGACTTGGTGGATTTGTATGGCTCACAGATTGAAGAACAGATGAGGATTGAAGCCCAAAGAAGAATCGAATCCAGCCATGATAAGGATGAACTTGAGAGACTTAGGAGCCTTTCTTTGTCAGGGCTAATCGAGTCTAACGATGCCGATACCATCCCGGCTTTAATGGCCAGACTGGGGACGGTTAGGGCCGCATTGGACGGACACGGAGGGGGGCTAGTTCTGGCAGGCTGGGAATTTTCGGATGAGTCATCTTCGAGTAAAGCACTGTCCTTGGTCATCGATTTAGATGGTGCCTGCGTTTCATGTGGGGCCGCCCCGGGAACACTGAAAGGAATTCAAGATGACCTTCTGATGGATCCAGAAATTGAAAGGGTAAGATTTTCCTCTAATATGTTAGAGTGGTTTGATGACATCCAGAAGGAGTTCGTCCTAAAGTTTGGAGGAGTAACTTTCGTTTGAGAGAATAGATTTCAGGAATTCTATCGATTCGGCCGAAATCCCCAGAACAGTGACTTCCTCGCCTTCAATCAGATGGCAATATTTCCCAGCAATGCCTGCAAGATCATAACCTCCTGCCTTCCCTTTCCATGACTCTGATGAGACAAGCTCCTCCATGGAGTCATGGTTCAAATCAGAGAACTCAACTGTAGCTGAGCTGGTGTAATTCCTCTCGATCCAGCCCCCTTCAATAACGCCTCCCTCTTTCTCATTCCCCGGGGGAAACAATACGGATGTGGAGGTCCAGACCTTATGTCTCCTTCCAGACAGTCTCATCAGAATACTTGCCGCCACTACATTGTCATTTGGTTTCCCAATTGAGAATCTGAAGTCATCCGGATCTTCTATCATAGTGTCAGATACCAATATCAAGTCGTATTTGGCACAGTCACCAGATTCTGATATAGACTGCTCAATACTCGCATTTTTCGCCTTATCTCTGCAAATCATCTCAACCTGTTTTCGAACTGCTAATCCTTGAGGGGCGCTTATTTCAGATGCTAGTAGTGGTCTTGAGTCAATTTTCGCTCCTAAAAAGGAGAGGTTTTGTTTAAGCCATTGTAAACGCCTTTCGGATTTAGATGCCAGTAGTACTCTTAGCATGTCAAACTAGCTCAATCTTTTCCCCACATACCGGGCACTTGGCTCTTGTCAATCCCGCCTCAACCTCAAATATGGAGTCACAGTTATTGCACGCCACTCGCCTATTCATACTTCCTGGAGGGACTGGAAGGGGCATAGGAGGGGTATGCATTGGAATGGGAGGGGAATAGCTGACTGAATCCTCAATCTCAGGTAGATTTGCAAGCCTAGAACCCGTCGACCTGTATTCTCTCCTCTTTCTCCTTTCCGAAGAGGCCTGAGTCTCAGGCGTCATAATTTCCTCAACTAGCTCCACATCTGAGGATTTGACTGGAATGTCCGTTTCTTCAATAACATCAACCACATCCTCTTCCAGAATTACTGTGCCAGTTACTCTTCTACGGCTCTTACCACTTGCCCATCGTACCGCTCTCGTCGCCATTGTCAGAATTACTATCAGACTAAGCACTATGGTGACTCCTGAGATTCCAACTAGAATGACATTGAAATTCCTCTCATCAAGTCCAGTGTATCCTCTTATTTGATCTAGAATGGTTCCCTTTGAGGACTCAGGTGAAGAGTCGTCGACCAAACCCCTGATTTGCCATCCAGTCGGCGATGTCTGTAGAATCACCGCATCGCTATCTACAGGGGACCTACTCGAAATCACGATTCTCCCGAGGCCTAAGCGGTCAGATATTCCAATCCAACCTTCTTCGGGATCTATCATCCCATACTGCATCTGCGGTCCGCTCGGACCGACAAAGTCGAAAAATAACTGGACCCCTCTATCAGTTTCCAACAGTTGAATGTAGCCAAGGCCTCTGGAAGCAGTTCTGACTTCCCCCTCCCCGATCGGGCTGAAGGAGCTATCAACAACCATTGTGACCAACTCAGAGCTCTGATCATATCCCTCTCCCCAAGAAGCAACAATAATGTCCTCATCAGAAATTTCTGAAACTGATATCACCGGGGCGAATGCGTAGTCCCCAACGGCCTTCCTGTAGGACCACGATGTCTGCTCTGGCAGTCCATGAGAATACCATAGGCCGAGCCTATCTAATCCAGTTGTGTCATTTCTCGTGTCTTGATACAAAATATGGCCATCCTCTTCCCCCATACCTACAGCCACAGGATCAGTACCTCCTGATACTACGTCCAGTCCTCCTACAACTTGCGGATTGATAATCCAATCTGCGGACTTGGTCGGAGACTCAGACATAGCCATGAACACTGCAATGTTGTCATTTGAAGATCCAGTATTGATTTCGTGATGATATCCAGCCACAAGTATCTCGGGGCCATCAATGTCCATGCCAACCCCCCAATATTTTCCATCAGATAGCAAGATTGGTTCCATTATGTCCTGTATGGGGGTCATTAGGCAGCTTGAGTCAATCGTGGTGTAGCTGACTGTTTGTTGGAAGAATCCGGAATTATCCAGATATCTACGCGTCCACACCACATGCGCCAGGCCGTCATCGGATGACACAGCAACTATGTCCCCCGACCATTTTTCCTCTAGTACATTCGAGCATGCGGTCAATCCTCTATTGGCCCCAAGTCTGTATAGTCTGAGGTCATCATCTTTATTCGTGATTACAACTCCTCCTTCATCACTCAGTTGAATCAGCTCCACAGGAATCTCGCCAGTCGAGAAGCTGGCAGTTCTGGGGCCAGTCAGAGTAGTCTCATCAACCAGAATTGACGACTCTATCCCATTATTCGACCAATCCAAGTCCGATAGAGATGGCCCTGATACACTAATCCTGAGTTGAACCGGGCCAGTGGAATTTTCGATGTGTGCGAATGAGATCAGCGATGAACCCTGTCCCATGACCAAGGTAACGGGGCTCATTGAAACTGCTTCCCAACCAATTGAATTCTTAATTTCAAGAGTCGCATCTATGTCCCTGGCATCACTGGATCCCAAGTTATCGACCCTGGCAGTTATCAGAAATTGCTCATTGGGCCTCGGGACAGGGGGCTCAGTTCTCACTGCTCCCTCTCTGAATGACAAATCGACTCCTTGAGGCCTTTCCAGAACGGGGAATTCCGTGGTTTGCTCATTGTCTTCCTCATCTATCTCGTCTATTTCGTTCGAGGGGTCCAAGGAAACTGTGAGTGACCGTTCACCCAGACTCAGGGGATTCCAATAAAGGACAATTTCCACTATGTCACCGCTACCAATGCTGGGTATGATGATCTCATCTTTCCTAGCTCCATTTTCCTTGAGGTAAATGCTCACCTCTGTTGCATCTAAGTCCCCATCATTCCTCACCTCACAACTGACCTCAAGGAATGTATTGACGTAGGTTTCAGAAACTGGCAAACCATACTCACTGATTGTGATTCCACTTCGGAAGATGAGGTCAGGCGCAGGAGGGTCGTTATCTACCTCTACTGTCCTTCTAATTTCTTCCGAGAAAATTCCATCGCCACTAACAACTCTCACGGATATACGATAGAATCCGTCATTGACTGACGTGGTGTCCCAATTAACTGACCAATCACCAGAACTACTGCCAATCCCACCAAATTGCTCTGCAGTTTCCCACTGATCGGTGCCCAGCCTCCATTGAATTTCCCCTCCGTTTACTGACTCCCAGCCTCCGAAAATATTTGTATTTCCAGACACAGGACTTTGTCCACTGGGACCTCCTAGACTAACCTCCACCAAACCAACTGGATGCTCACTTTGCTCCATCTCGCTCCATACATTGAATTCATTTCTGGCCTTGGCCTTGATGATTATATCTTCAATATCGATTTCCTCCTCTGTGAACTCAGGGATAGTGAAAGGCGTCGACCAGTTCATGGTGCCCTGTACTATGTGCCAATCTACCAAAACGGATGTTTGCCTGGGACCTTCTTCTGGTCGATATCGATACGAAATACTAACGTTCACTTCCTCAATTGTGCCGTTCGTATCAGCATCCTCATCAATTTGCCCACGAACACTGTATGTCTCTCCCTCGACAAGCCATGAATCCTCTTCAGGAGTCTCAATAATCACCCATTCCTCGGTTCCAGTTGGTGGAGGGCCTGTTCCATTACCGTCCCCCCCTCCGCCACTATTGTCCCCCAGAATTGCCTGCAATACCATTTCGCCATCTATAATCCCGAATCCATACTGATCATTCCACCTGTCAGTAACGTCCGGAGCAGAAGCCCCTCCTCTGGTTTCCGAGTTATTTCTCAGAATGTCTTTGATTTCTTGTGGGGTCAAATCTTCATCCATCTGTAGCATCGCGGCAATAAATCCAGACACTGCCGGAGTCGACATGCTGGTCCCTGACTTCTGAACATAATTATCACTGGCTAGAGGTTTTGCGGACCCGGGGAGAGTAGAGCTTGACGCGGCATGTTGTGCCGACATGATATTTGACCCGGGACCTACAACATCTGGCTTCAGTTCGTCCCATTCGTTATCATCACCATCATCTTCTCTGGGTCCTGAGTTAGAGAAAGATGATATTGAGTCATCTCCCCTCTCAATACTAGCTTTGTCATCAATCGAGCCAACAGTAATGGCGGAGTCTGCGGCTCCAACGGAAGTGACTCTTCTGTAACCGTCATTGCCAATTGCAGCCACGCAAACAATCCCCGCTTCAGAAGCGGCATTTACTGCAAGTGAATCCTGACTAGTCCCGTTATCTCCGGGGTCTTCTCCACCTGCTGGATTAGATCCACTGCCAAATGACATTGAGAGGATATCTATTCCCCTGCTCGAGTCATTGTTCCCCCAGTCAGTATCTACATTCTGCACGGCCCAGTTAATCCCCGCTACTGTGTACCCGGAGTTGGATGCTCCGGCATCAGTCATCACCTTGATATCGACCAAATATGCCCCTGGGGCATAGCCCTGATTCTCCCTATCCGGGCCTCCCGTACCAAGAGCAATTCCTGCAACGTGAGTGCCATGGCCATCACCATCATCCGGATCATCATCTCCATCGTCACAATCTTGCTGATTCCACGATGTCGAATCACATCCAGCAACCCATTTCGGGTCTGGTAACTCATCGGGCTGTGCTTCATTGTCAGTGTTATCATCAGAGAAATCATCCAATGAGAAATGCTCATTGTCCACTCCTGTATCGGCTATTGCTATCACAACTCCCGAACCATCATACCCATAGTCCATCATGGTCTCTGAAAATACATCTGAGGCCCTTACTTTGGAACCCTTGGTGGCAGTGTTCAGATAAGGTACGAGCACATCCTGTTGCTCCACAAGGACCACGCCCTCAATCATGAGGATATCAATCAGTGAACTAACCGGAACATGCTCGACAATTATAGTATCAAGAATGTCAACCGTCCGGAAGTAAGTTTCGAATTCGTCCCATCCGTGATCCGAAAGAACTTCCTTTAATCGAGTGACATCTGATTCGCTCGGATGCCATGCATAACACACGAATATTGCGACAGTCATTCTTCCGTCAGCACCCATGATTGCGCTGGTCGAGATCGAATCGCGCTCCCCAGAAATTATCCATTGCAGACGATCGTCCATCCCGTTACCATCCTTATCGTTCCAGAAATTAAACCACCATCCAGGCTCTTGAACCGGCCATTCAACCCCATTCGGAGGCAGGTACGGAGATCTATCTTTGACTGGACATATCTCGCCATCACACATGAGGGGGGGAACAGTGCTTGAGGAGATAATCTCTTCACTGCCTTGGGGAGGTAAATCGTCTTCAAATTCCCATTCATCACCACTCACAGCGACAGAAACGTCCAGGACGAGGAGCATCAAACAAACTAGGACAGGAGTAAGTGAAGCGGGCCTCTTATTCATGGCTCTCATAGAGAGCCAAATGCCGACGCTGTATAATCCCAACCTGTCCAAGCCTCATTTTCCTGCACTATGGCCACCTTAGGTGGCTATTCGAGACCGCGCACTCTACCCAAGTACGCCCACTTTCAGTAACACAGACTATCTCGCCATCACATAAGGGACAAAGGGTATGCTCTGATAGCTCCTCAAGCCAAGCTCTCCTAGTTTCAAACTCATCTCCTTCAGACTTCAGACTTTCAAGAACTCTAAGAGCGCTTCCCTCCAAGTTCTTTCCATGCAATTTCCAGGGGTCTATTCCAAGATCAGGGATCCCCCCTCTAGATTTAGAAATCTCGCCAGAGATCTGCCCCTCTATCATATGAGGTCCACCTTTCGCCACCTGTCTGGCTAACGCGTAGGACAAGAAGAAACCTCCAATATGAGCCATGTGAGCTACACTTGAACCCGCTAGGTATTGCTGATCGCTCATTACCCATAGCTCAAAACCCAAGTAAACCAAGACAATGACCCAGATAGGCCAAGGTCTGATGAAAATAAATACCGGAAACTCCACTTTATCACTGGGCCAGCATGCCATGTAGGCCCCGAGAATTCCAAACACTGCCCCACTTGCCCCCACTGTAGGAATCGAGGAATCTGGATGAGTCAATATCCAAGCTATGTTCCCTCCCAAAAGTCCGATAAGATAGACCAACATCCATCTCTTTCCGCCCATTCTTTGCTCCAGGGGCACCCCTACTAGCCCTATGACCAGTATATTCCCTAGAATATGAGTCCAACCACCATGCATCCAAGCGCTTGTCAGTAACCTATATGACTCCACAGGGGATGATGAAATAGAAGGAATCGTCCCGAAGATTTCTATAGGCCATCCTAGGAAACCAAGCTGTATAGGAACCCCAATAATCATCGCATTTGAGAACTGTACAAATGAAACGAGAAGGAGTGAGAGAATTGTGGCAAGAGCGAAACTAGTCCCTCCCCTGTATGCGGAGATGTAAGGGGAGATTCCAGCTATCACAAAGATCAGAACCAAAGTGTATTCAAATATCCCAAGCGCCATAATCGCACTCACGGCCCGTCCACTAGCTTCTACCAAATAGCAATTATTGGGATGGAACGACTCAAACGACCGATACTACTCCGGCAAGCATGACACAGGGGGCGCTGCTAGTGGCAAGTAACCTCAGTGTGACCAGAGGAGCTCAGATAGTCTTAGAAAATCTGGACATCCAAATCAACGAGGGAGATGTAGTGTGTCTGACTGGAGAAAATGGCTCCGGGAAGACAACTCTTATTGAATCTCTGATTGGAATTCTTCCTATCAATTCAGGCCAAATTAAATGGCTTTCCGGAGATGGCAACTCTGTAATAGTAAGAGACCATCTAGGTGCTAGGAGGAGGCCATTTCCTTTTGGTTTGACACTTCAGTCGGATGGAATATGCGGAGAGGAGAAGGTCAAAGAGAGACTTGAGACCGCATTGAAAGTCACAGGACTCAATCTCAGTCAAAGCGAAATCATGTCATCCTTGGATGAATGGGGGCTTTCCCACAGGAGTGAAGATAGAGTTTCGCAACTTTCTGCAGGACTGAGAAGGAGACTCTCAGTCCTCTCGGGAATGGCTCCAGCGCTTTTTTGTGAAACTCCCAGAATTATCTTCCTCGACGAGCCTTCCGAAGGCCTAGACTTATTTTCCAAAAGTCTGCTCAAGAGCTGGATAGAGGAGCTTTCCGCGAATGGAAACGCAGTAGTCATGGCATCACACGATGAGGATGTCATTTCTTGCTCAACAAGAATCCTGAAGGTAGATGGGGGGAGAATCTCTGAAACGAAGAACCAAATTGAAATTAGCGGATTCAATGAGAGAAAATTGTCCGTCGTTACATCAAGCGATAGTATCAGATCGTTTTTCTCATGGGGAGTTTCTATCGAGCGCAGGAATCCAGTAGATACAATCGGTAAAGCGACTCCTGCAATTTTATCACTACTGCTAACATATTCAATCGTCGGAAGGACCAATATCTCAGATTCAGAATTTGACTTATTTTCCGCCCTAATCCTAGCGCCAGCATTCATTTCTGCGATTGTCTCTCCAGCCATGATTCGTAGGCTAAACGAGGAGGATTGCGGAAAATGGTGGTCGGCTATTTGCGGTCCGCAGTTTCGTCCAGCGACCTCTATTTTGGCATCATCAATAATCCTTCCAATTCCCCTAACATATCTATCATGGTTTGTTCTGGAAGGACTCATCACAGGGGTTGTTGATCAAAATGCGATTTACTGGCTATGGCTTCCTTCGCTGGTGATAATCGATATTTCTTGCGCCTCAACTGCACTTCACATGTTGGTTTCTGATTTGAGGAGGTCAAGTGCGGCCGCGGCCTCCCTTCTTCTGGTTGTTCTAGTTTGGCCGTTTATTCAGGTAGTGGATGCCCTCTCAATGATTCTAGATAATGGGATGACTTGGGAATTTTCTACATCCAGCCCTCTCATGTCACTGATATTTGCCAGCGTGATATCCGCGATGGTCTGGGCGGTCGCAATTTTTATCCCTGATGCTTAGAGAACAGCATTCTTGACTGTTGGGCTTCTGGGTTGTAGTGATGCACCCCGACCTATCTGTGAGGATAAGGAATGGAATCATAGTGACCTCAATGGGGATATTGGGTATAATTTGTACAGCATTGTTGGGAATTTTCTATGCTCCTGGTGTCGATCCCATGGCTTGGAACGCCCCTGAGGCACAAAGGATATTCTACTGGCACGTACCTTTTGCATGGTCGTCTTTTCTTGCCTTTAGTATGCTATTTGTCGGGGCCTTGTCATGGTATAGAAATCGATCAGAATGGGGGTGGAGATGGGTATCTACAGGCTCAGATCTAGGGCTTCTTTTTGGTGCAGGTGTAGTCACTTCGGGACCTATTTGGGGCTCGGTGGAATGGGGCGTTCCGTGGGATTGGGGAGATCTCAGGCTCAATACCTTCGCCCTGCTCACCGGGGTAGCATTATTCCTGGTTCTTTCAAGGAGATCCCAGCCCGATGGGCAGGAGACTAGGGACACTCTCGCTGCGATAGGTCTGTTCGGTTTCGCTTTAGTGCCAATAACAGCCATTGCCACGACTTTGTACCAAAAGAGGCATCCGGGAATAGTTGTGGTAGATGGAGAGGGTACTGGACTAGATCCTCTGATGAGAACTGTACTGATGTTCGGAACCGTATCTTTCATGGTATTATTTGTCGGTCTTTGGATGCTGAGCGATTCGGTGCTGAGACTCGAAGACACGGCCGAGAAAGCCAAGAGAAGGTTGGATTAGGTGAGTTAATGTCAGGTACTGCAGAGCTGGTAATGGCATACGGCATAATGTCAGCTATAATCGCATTTTACGTGAACCATCTACGATCGAGAATAGTATTTTTGACATCTAGGATCAGTGAATATTCCACTTCCATTGAGGAGGAATAGAGTCCAAAACAAGAATAATTGCTATTGGCAACCCTTCTAACTGCGAGCATGGGCGCATTTGATGGGAGAGGCATGGCTGACGGGGAGTTTTGCATTGTTTGTGGCGGACCGCCGCCCCTGACCTCAGATAGATTGTGCGAAGCATGTCTTAGGGAGAGGACACAGCTATCCGTGATTTCAGAAAGAATCCAACAAGACAGATGCTCAAAATGCGGATTCCATGAGATTAGAGGAAGATGGTCCGAAATAGGGGCTTATGATTTGGCCGACCTGAGAATAAGGGCAAATCTTCGTGTCGAGGATAGGGCCAAGCAGGTCTCCGTTGATTTTGCAGTAGAAGAAATCGATGAAAGAACTAACAGGCTTCACGTAAATGTCTCGGGAAAGATAGAGAATTGCGATTTTTCTGATTCCCACGAGGTACTGCTACAAACAAGCAATGCCGTCTGCCCTACTTGCACTAGAAAGGCAGGTTCCTACTTTGAGGCTGTAATGCAATTGAGGTCAGCAGGAAGAAGGCTCTCCGAGTCCGAATTGAAATCACTAAGGGAGACTCTCGATGAGATGCTTTCCGAAATGGAGGCAGATCAAATGTTCTTCATCTCTGAAGAAGGTCCAGTTACAGGAGGGTGGGACTTGAAATTAGGATCTAAAGCCATGGCGAGAAGATGGGCGAGAAACTTAGTTAGAAAATTTGGAGGAACAGTAAAGGAAACCTCAACAGTAGTCGGTGCTAATGATGGTATTGAGGTTACTAGACTCACATTAAGCTATAGAAAACCAGCGTACGGAATTGGTGATGTTGTAAGGTTCAGAAAACACCTCTGGGTCGTGGACAGCTGGCAAAAGGACGGCCCAATTCTGAAGAAAATGGAGAGATTCGAGAGATCCGGAGCCTCATGGAGAGATATGGAAGACTCTGTGGTCATTTGTCCTGAAAGTGAGCAATTCATAGTTGAAATACTGAATAGGGACAGCTCGGCAGTAGAAGTTATGGAACCGTTGGATTACAAAGTTGTCACAGTAGCACTACCATACGATGATGACCCCGAATCAAAATCTATTCGCATTGGCTTCATACAGGACGAGTGGTTAGCGGTGCCGTCAAGGAGGACTTGAAGTGACCGAAGACACACTCGAATACTTGGAAAAGACACTTGACGATGAGGGAATGTGTGAGTTTACTAGGTCGTTCGTCGACGACCTAGAATCTGCCATGAGAATCGATGTCGATTTGGAATCAGATTCTGACTGGACTGGTGTGATTTTCCTCGGCATGGGCGGATCTGGCGCCTCTGGAAAATTTCTGAAAACTATCTCAGAAGAGGATGGGGGCCTCCCATTTGTTGTTTGGAATGATTACTCGTTACCTAGCTGGTGGGGGCCGGAGTGGCTGGTCATTGCAACCTCATATTCCGGAAATACCGAGGAGACACTCAGCGGGATCAACGAAGCGTTGGAATCTGGCGGTACAGTCATTGGAATATCCTCCGGAGGCGACATGGCCGAGATTTTGGCCATGTATCAGGAAGCCTCCCATGTATCAATTCCAGGGGGGCAGATGCCCAGATCTGCATTTGGACACATTCTTGGAGCCCAACTAGCTATTTGCTGGTCCCTGGGCATCCTCAATCGTCCGCAGGAGGATGAATTACGGGAAATGATCACAAGGCTCAGGGAGTCTTCCAAGACGCTGGATTTTGTCGGAGGGGATGGGATGTCTGAGGCTCTTGCGAGGAATTTATTTGAGATGGAGATAGGCATAGTTTGCCCGAGGGTACTCGAAGCTCCTGCATACAGGTTAACATGTCAGATTAATGAGAACTCTGAAGCCTTCGCAAAATATTCGGTAGTGCCAGAAATGAATCACAATGAGATAGTAGCATGGTATAATGACTCAAATGTTGAGAGGGCCCTAGTCCTCATGATTTGTGAGGGTCTGGATGATAGAACCGATTCCAGGATTGCTTGGATGGAAGAAAATTTGGACAGAAAAAACGTTTGGAAAATTTTCTGTGAGGGAAACACTCCCCTTGAGAGGATGATTTATGCTGCCCACTTATCTGACTGGATCTCGGTTTCTCTGGCGTTAATCAGAGGGGTGAATCCAACGTCCATGGACCCGATTCCAAGATTGAAGAGGCATCTTTCCGAAATTCAGTAGATCGGCCCTAGAACCAACCTTGGATCAGGATATTTGGCAAGGGCCTCCAATCGGTTCTCCGGAGAGACAACACCCGGCATGTCATGAGTCCCCGGTTCCACAAGGGACAATTGGAAGTGAAGGTGAGGCTCCCATCCTCCATTCTCATGCTTGTCACCCATCCAGCAAATTACCTCTCCCTTGGAAATTTTCTGGCCGACCTCCTTTCCCTTGATTGACTCCGAGCACAAATGCCCATAGAGCGCCCATACTGGCGTGATGCCAACCATATGCTTGGTAACTATCACGTTTCCATAGTCCCCATCATCTGGATTGTAACCAAAATGGGCTATTTCACCGTCATCAAATGCCATACATGGTGTTCCAACGGGAGCACCAATATCGATTCCCACATGTAGAAATCTTCCATCGGAGAATAGCTCTGTTGCGTACATGCCGGGGCGCAATTCGTCATATCTTCCGATATCAAAATCACATTCAGAAGGAGTGTAATTCCCTGTAGTGAAATCTCTCACCTCGTACTCATCAGGGAGGAAAACTACAGGATGATAATTCCCCGTAAGCCAAGCGACCATGACATTCCCAGGGGGCATGCTGATTTCATCACTACTATTCCCCATCAGTCCGCTTCTTCGCTAATCGACTTGTCGATTAAGGATAAGCCATCGATCTCTGAACCAAGTGCCTCCCTTAGAGCAGATACTTCATCCCTTTTGTTAACCGCTTTTCTGAGATGATCGCTGAGCTTCTTGTATTCATCATCAAATTCTCCAAAACTCTTCTTTATCCTCAGGTGAGCATCGAGAATCTCATTATGTAAACTCGTCATGTTCTGTGCCATCCTGACAATCTCCATCATGTGCATATTAGCCATGAGATTAACTGGGGAGCAAATCACGACTCCCTGCGAGGCCGCCCAACGTACTGTACCTGATTCATGCTCGACTAGGTATTCGTAAACTGCCATCGATGGGATATACATGTAAGCCACCTCATGGGTACCCTTACCAGGTTGAACATAATCCGTCTTTATCTTGTCAACGTGGCCTTTGACGTCTTCTCTAAATCTTGTTTGGAGCTTCCTCAAACCTTCAATTTGAGTTGCAGGGGTATTCTGTATCTTGTCGTAGGTGTCATACACGAATTTCGAATCTACGATCAATATCTTCCCATCAGGGGTCCTAAGGTGAGCATCGGGTTTCAGATTACCTAATTCCTTGACTTCAGATCTAATTTTGACATTAGGAAAGGCCTCTCTTAGCTCCTCATCAAGGTGCCACTCACCCCATGCCGCTCGCTTGCTTTTAGTGGCCACCATTTGATTGAACTTTTTCGTAGCCTCTGTCATCTCTGAGGATAAGGTGGTAAAGGCCCCGATCCTCTCGGAAAAACCCCCCTCTCCAGTAAAGCTGGCCCCCAAAGCCGTTCGCATGTCCTCGGTTGTAGGGATATTTAGTGAAGCGGCAATCTCGGCAGTAGTTGGAAATTTCAAAGCCTGACCAATTTCCAAGGCAGTAGGTGGAGGGAGGGCATCCTTCTTTCCATTCAAAATAATGAGATTGACGAACATCAGGATGATTATGATGACGATTCCCGCTATTATGATGGCCACCTCTGCTTCCATAAAAATAGAGCATTGCTGGCGGTTCATTAATTATTCATAAAAACACTCCTTCATAGGCCGAACCCACTTTCGAGTTTGCATGAGTACCCTTGGTAGGGTCAAGTGCGCTGTACTTGGTGCACGAGGTTTGGTCGCACAAAGGCTCCTTCAGAGACTAGTAGACCATCACTGGTTCGCTCCAGTATGTGTAATCGGATCATCGGAGTCTAATGGAATGAAAATATCGGAACTCCCGTGGAGTTTTCCTGAGCCACGACCACATTATCCCGAGCTTTACGTCACTGGCGTTGGGCAGGACGGAGATTTAGCCAAGCGGCTTATCTCAGAGGGTGTCAGCATAGTATTCTCAGCCCTGCCAGATTCCCCTGCCTCCCAAATCGAAGAGGATTTGGCCATGTCAGGCTTAGTGGTGATTAGCCATTCCACGATTCATAGACACTCCGAAAAAGTTCCCTTAATTGTTCCTGAAGTGAACAATGGCCACCTGAAGCTTACCGATTCTCAGACGGAGTATGAGGGGGGAATGCTAGTCTCTTGTTCTAATTGCATGGTTGTCCCCCTGGCAATTTCGCTTGCCCCTCTGATTAGATCTCTACCTGTCGACAGTGTAATAATTACCACGGAACAGTCTCTTTCAGGAGGAGGGAGGAAGACATTAGAGAACTCCAGAAAGGGTAACTTTCCAAATCCATCAATCCCAGGGGAGTCTATCAGTGTAGAAAGTGAGTTGAAGAGAATTCTAGGCGAATTCAACGGCAATATTGTTGAGCCACTCACTCTCCCGATTGAGGTAGAATGTAAGAGAGTGAGAAGGGAGTTCGGACACTCAGCTTCTGTAACTCTAAGCTTCAGTAGGGACGTGAGTGCCCACGAAGTCACTACAACATGGTCAGAGTTTCAGAACTCAGTCGAAAAAATAGACCTTCCTTCGGGGATGAAATCTCCAATATTCTTCGTCTCTGACGTGTTTAACGCACTTGACCAATCCATTGAATCTGAAAACAACTTTCTCCTAGACTCAATGGAGGTTTACATTGGAAATATTCGGGTTTCTGGGGATGTTGCAAGTTTCGATGTCATTTCAGATAACACCGTGCGTGGAGCCGCTGGAAACAGCGTCCTCCTGGCCGAGATGATGCTAGCTCAGGGAATAATTCACGATTCTCCATCTGCGCATTACATCAGACAAGATGTCCGGTAAGAATAATCAGTTATCGCTCACGTAGATAGAGTATGAGGATGCGGAGATTGGGGATTTCCCTTTCTAAATTGGAAAGAAAGCAAAATCTTGATCCACATTTGGAGCAATACATTACCCCTGGAGAGCTAGCCTCAAGGTGGCTATTTGACATCATGGCATTTGGAGATATCAAACCAGGGTGCAGGGTAGTTGACCTAGGAGCGGGAAATGGCACCCTTGGGATAGGCGCATCGATGTTGGGAGCGGGGTTTGTCACCTTGGTTGAATCGGACGAGGAAATGTGTAAAATAGCGACAAAAAACGCTAAAGGTACACTGGGAGACGGAACCTACGAGATTCAGAAAGTCGAAATAGGCAAGGAAGTACCTATTCTCAATGAAATCGATTTAGTAATTTCAAACCCCCCATGGGGTCGTCAAACCGAGGGCGCGGATGCCCATTTTTTAGATTTGATAATCTCTTTGGGGGTGACTACGCACTTGATGCACAATAATTCCGCAAAGCACATAAAAAATAGATTTGAGAATATCGACTGGAATGTCGAGAAGTACGGCGAAGCAGATTTTCCGATCCCCGCCTCATATGGGCATCACAAGATGACTAGAGGCTCTACAAGAGCTGGATTTTGGCGTTTGTCTCCTCCTTAGGCCTCCGTACCGTTGATAGGGGGTTGGCCGGTCGCCGGGACAATGTCAGCGACCACTGGGGACCAGGTTACCCCTGGTTCCACGATAACTGTCCCTGAGGGGGCATCTTTAGGGAACGGAGTTGTCGAGATCAAAGGTAGGCCCATATCGACCCTCACAGGGACCGTCGCCAATAGGGATGGCAATGTCTATATTGATCCCTCTAGGCTTCCAATAAACACCCCCGAAGTCGGAGATGTGGTGATAGGACAGGTTACCAGACTAAATGAGAATGTGGCCGAAATAAGGGTACTCCACATCGAGAGCAAGGAGGGGGGGCATAGAGACCTTCCAGCTCTAACTCTCTTTGCAGACATTCATGTATCTGAAGTCGTCGATAGGTTCATCCCAGCTCCAGGAGATGCAATGAGAATGAGGGATATCGTCAGAGCTAAAATCATCAAGGACGATCCCGTACTGAAGGCTTCTACCAAGGGAGATATGTCATTGGGCGTACTATCTGCGTCTTGCACACAATGCGGAGAGTTGCTGAAGCCTTCCGACAGAAAAATCGACTTTAACGTAGAATGTTCGAGATGTGACTACACCGCCTACAGGGTGTTATCAGATGGCTTTGGGCATGGTCATGAGACAGGCTTCGGGCTCTACAAATTGAATCGCGCTGGAGAACGATGGTCTCCGGAGGCAGAGTCCAATCTAAGCCATGATGGATCTAGGCCATACCTCTCTCCTCTAGCAGACTTTCGCAGAGGATCTAGACACGAGATTCCCGCTAGAGTGGCATCCATGAGATCATCAGGAAGAGGTGGATCTAGGGGCCCTAGAAGGCCAAAAAGGGAGATGCATGACTCTGTCTGTACTCTGTGTGGGGAGAATACCAAAGTCCCTTTCAAGCCAACCCCCGGTAAACCGATTAGATGCAGGGACTGCATGGATAAGGTAAAACAGGGCTTGGCCACAAAAGAAGAGTTAGCCAATGAAAGAGAGGTGATCAGAAAGATGAGAAGCAAGCTTGAAGAGTCCATGGGAATGAAACTCTTCATTGGAAGGCTCCCATATGAATTGACGGAGGAGGATCTTACGGAGGCTTTCTCGAAACACGGTAAGGTTGAATCAGTACACTTGGCCAAAGACAGGGATACTGGGAAGTCGAAAGGATTCGCTTTCGTGACATATCAATCCCGGAAAGAAGGTACGACTGCTGTCAAAGAAATGAATGGCTCCGAGATTAATGGGAGGAAGATAGTTGTCGAGGAATCGTCCTCAAATGGGTCTGGAAGGGATAGAAGAAAATCCAGAAGATAGTCGAAGTGGTGAAGTCTAGTTACTTTACCGCAAGCACATGGACGACCTAGGGGGTTGGCTCGTAATCGATGGTTATGAGGATGAGCCCGCTGCATTCGGCGTCCCAAATTATCTTGGTTTCCACATTAGATATATCTGCGGGGTCTTGGAGGAGAGAGGAATTGAATACACGTATATGACGGTGGATCAGTGGAGAATGGCATACAAAACCAAGTTAGAAAATCCAGAAGGTAGGAATTCTATTAGAGAACAGATGAAGAATCTGGAGGGGGCAATTGTCCTAGCCGGAGCTGTGGTGCCCGGTAAATACATCAGAGGAACGCCAATTAGTCTAAGGGAGGTAGACGCATTACTTTCCTCAATTCCCTCTGCAATTCCAGTTCTATGCGGGGGTTGGGCGATAAGGCATTGGAGACAGAATGGGTGGGTCTCCCCCAGGAATAACCTGTTCTGCACCGTAAAAGATACTGACGCCACACTCAATTATTTTCTTTCAACAGGCACTTGGTCCCACACTAAGAGGACATCTGAGGAATGGTCGAGATGGGCTTTGAGAGGGGCCTCATCAAAGGCAGTAACCGAGCACCCCGATCTAACCTCGCATGGTAAAATGAAGGGCCCACTGATTTATGAAATCGAACTATACCAAGGGTGTGTCAGATTCAAGAGAGGTTGCAAATTCTGTATAGAGCCGAAGAAGGGGATTCCTTTATGGAGGGACGAAAACGATGTAATCAAGGAAATTAACACTTCTATCGACAATGGAGTAGTCAATGTCAGAATTGGTGGAGCTACCGATATCTACACCTATCGCGCGGAAGGAGTTGAAGATCTGGAGTACCCGATTCCGAACCCAGAGCCAGTCTCCAAGGTTCTGCACGGAGCAAGAGAGAACGAGTCACTAAAAATCCTGCATGTTGACAACGCTAATCCCTCAATTGTCGCTCAAAATATCGAGCCATCGACGGAAATAACGAAGAATCTCGTGACTTACCTTTCAGATGGCGCCGTCCTGTCTTTTGGATTGGAATCAGCGGATCCAGAAGTACACCGTACTAACTGGCTAAACTGTGATCCCGGGCAACTCAAAACTGCGATAAGGCATATCAATGAACATGGGAGAGAAAGAGGTCCAAGAGGACTACCCAAACTACTGCCAGGCCTCAATTTCATTGCCGGCTTGAATGGAGAGTCTAAATCCACATATGACATGAATCTTGAACTTCTGAGGGAAATCAAATCGGAGGGCCTTTGGCTAAGGAGGATAAATATCAGGCAAGTTGAAGGAAGGGGATTTCAGGATGTTCCGGAAGCTGAATTCAAGTCATTCAAAAAATCCGTCAGAGAGGAAATTGACCGGCCGATGCTCGAAGAGATTGCCCCTATTGGGGCCAAGCTTTCCGGTGTTTGGTGGGAGTCAAGAGAAGGAAGGATTAGATTACCCGAGCATGTCCTAGATAAGAAATTCAGAGAGCCATCAATTCATGGCACTCCCGGAGTTACATTCGGAAGGCAAATCGGCGCTTATCCGTTATTGGTCGGTGTCCCCTATTCCATACCATTAGAGACAGAGTCTGACATTTTAGTGACATCCCATGGAATGAGGAGCATATCAGGCATTGAGTGTGGCATAGACATTAACTTGGCCACTAAAAATCAGTTAGAGGCCCTTCCAGGCGTAGGTGCAAAGGCATCTTGGAGAATCATCAGCTCCAGAGCGACTAGGATGAGTAAGGGACTGGGGCCTTTTGATTCCGTTGAAGAGGCCTTCCTCGAATCAGAAGTATCAATGCCCCCGTTGGCATCTAAGGTATTCGTAACGACTCACTGAGGTACATTTGGTAGGAATAGTCATATTGCCCTCAGGAGCGCTTAACGCCTAAAGGGACGGTTGCGAGTACCCGTCCTCTGAGACAGGAGTTGAGATTGTGGGGGATAATGTGACGAAATCTAGGATAATCATCATCGGGACCTTGTTCATGCTTATCCTAATGGCAGTACCAGAAACAGCTTTCGCGTATAGCTCGGGAAGAACCAATTCCACCGATGGTTGCGGAGCCGGGGTATGTCATTCCTCAACATCTCCAACTGTCACGCTCAGCCTAACTGGCTTGCCCTCTAGCGGGTATGCCCCCGGGGACACATACTCATTGACAGCTACCGGTACAGGAGGTCCCGGTGGTAACAAGGGAGGATTCAATTTAGACTCTAGCTTGGGTACTTTCACCAATCCAGGGCCCAATGCAAGAATTTCTTCTGGTGAGGTCACACATTCTAATTCCAACTCACGCTCATGGACCGTAGACTGGACCGCACCTTCATCTGGATCTGGAGATGTTGTGTTCTACATGGCCATCAACTTGGTGAATGGCGATGGTGGAACCTCGGGAGACTCATGGGGATCTGATTCTTGGACCATATCAGAGGCTACCTCCACCCCTTCCAGTGGGCCCGAATTGAATAAACTAGGACTAAATCAGCCCGGCACAGACAGTGGAACTGTATTCAGTTATTCAGCATTGGAAATCCAAACAGACTCGCCAACCATAGTTCTGTCCAATGGCAGTCTTGTTACATTCAATACCACGGGAGCACCAGTGATAACAACAGATGATGTTATCTCTAAAGCAGGCCCTTGCTCAATTCTTTACAACAGGACACTGAGTTGCAGTGGTTCGAATAACTATGGACAATTGGGCCTCGGATCTAACTCGCTCTCCAATGGAACAGTGAACTTCGGAACAAGAGTGCCCGTGGCTATATCAGATGGAAATAATCACAACTGTGCAATTCTTGATGATGCTTCGCTAAGGTGTTGGGGGAGAAACAATCACGGTCAACTTGGAGATGGCTCAAATACTAACAGAAACTCTCCCGTTGCAGTGGATTTGGGAGTAGGAAGAACAGCAATATCAATATCTGCAGGCAACGATTTCACTTGCGCGGTTTTGGATAATGGCGTTGTGAAGTGCTGGGGCTTCAATGGTTATGGAAACCTAGGGGATGGGTCGACAACGAATACCAATGTACCAGTCGTTGCAAACCACTCCACAGGAATGAGGGCATCCTCAATATCCACTACAGGTTACAGTACTTGTGCAATCTTTGAAAACGGGTCAATTAGCTGTTGGGGCAAGTCTTACACTGTTTCCACACTAAATGGAGCAGTCACATCAAATTCCTTCCCCATTCAGCTACCCTCTGGCAGGGAAGCCGTTGATATCGATGGAAAATATTGGCACACATGCGCCCTTCTTGACAATGGCTCCATTAATTGTTGGGGGGTAAATACTCACGGTCAATGGGGCGATGGGACCTGCAGCGCTAGTTCCAATGGATGCACGGGGGCAGACGGAAATACCCCCTCTTATGCACTAATGCCCTCCCCTGCGATTGCAATAGCTACTGGACCAAAATCCACTTGCGCGATAAATCAGAGTTATTCCTTGTACTGTTGGGGGGGCCAATCTGGAGAATTTGATGGCTCCTCGAATAATATTCTTACCCCATATTTGATGAATTTTGATAACACTACACTGGGGGAATCGGTTGCATTTTCAGAACAAGATTTTGATGGAGATGGAATTCGTAATGCTTTTGATGTCAACATAACTGACGACTCAGATGGCGATGGTTTCAATTCCTCGGTAGATGATTTCCCAAATAATCCTGCAAGATGGACGAGTTGTCCCGATGGGCAATGGGGAAGGCTGACTTGTTACATCTCCCCTGCAGGTCACTACTCACTCGAGGGGGCGCTATTCTACGATGCATGCTTAGTGGGCACATACCAACCCGAGCAGGGGAAGACGGGATGTTTCGACTCTTCTGCTGGGTACTTCGTCTCGACATCCGGATCCGCCAATCAACAACACTGTGATCCAGGGCACTACCAACCGTCATTAGCTCAGACATCCTGCATCGCATCTCCGGCTGGTAATTACACAAATGGCCAATATGGGGATGCAGACACCGTAAATCCAAATCCGCTCCAATCACGAAGCGCCACATATCTTGGGCAGATTGGAAATCAGACCTGGTCTAATGATACTGGCGATGTATTTTCCGTATTCGTACCTAGGGATACTGGCCTTTTCCTAGAGCTGACATCGCAATCAGATTTTTCACTCAGCATCTCTAACTCTTCTTCGGTAATTCTGGCAATCTCAAATTACTCCACTTCGGGAGGCAACACTGCCACTGTAACCACAAATGGAACAGGATTTACAAACTCATCCACAGTCTTAGTGTCTATTTCCCCAAACAACTCTACGACAGGTAACTACACATTGTTGGTGGGCGTTTTCTCCACTCTGGATCAATCTTTGATTGGGAACCAGTCCGAGGTCATAGATGCAGAGATTCAAATCGGATACTTCCAATGTAGGGCTGGGTCATATCAGGGCAAGACAGGCCGCTCAAACTGTGATTTGGCATCTCCCGGGAGATACGTCTCTATCTCAGGAGCAACATCGGAGGAGCTTTGCACTCCAGGCAGTTACCAGCCCCTTTCGGGACAGTCTTCCTGCCTTACAGCTCAGCAAGGATATTATGTGGCCCAATCGGGAGCCTCAACCCAGATCCCTGCAACCCCTGGACACTATGTCCCCAACCCAGGTGCAAGTTCACAGACCCAGTGCTCGCCAGGTAATTATCAACCATCTTCTGCGCAGATCATTTGCCTAGTCGCAGACCCAGGTTTCTATGTAGTTTCATCTGGCTCCTACAATCAGACTGCTTGCGATCCCGGAACCTATCAGCCGTCCAACGGCTCCACCAACTGCATAGATACTTCTCCCGGTTATTTCACGGCATTTTCCAACTCGACTTCTCAGACCCCATGCTCTCCCGGGTTCTATCAGCCACAGTCCTCCCAGGCCTCTTGCCTGTCTGCATCTCCAGGCCATTTTGTCCCCGGAACTGCCAGTATTGCTCAGATTGGTTGTGATCCGGGCTTCTATCAACCCCTGTCAAACCAGACTTTCTGCTTGCAGGCGACACCCGGTCATTATGTCCCTACCAACTCGTCAGCCAACCAGACACCATGTGATGCAGGCAGCTATCAACCATCCTATGGATCGACCGAGTGCATCAATTCCTCTGGCGGGCACTATGTAGACTCGCCTGGCTCAACATCTGAAACTCCGTGTCCAGCAGGGACATACAACCCATTTGAATCCGCAAATAGCTCAACTTTCTGTATTGATGCAGATCCGGGACATGCAGTCCCCACAAACGGGTCATCAACGCAGACGCCATGTACGGAGGGCAATTATCAACCATCATCCGGACAGGTTTCATGCATCGCAGCTTCTCCTGGGTACTTCGTCGGATCAGAAGGGGCCAGTTCAGAAACTCCATGTCCCCCAGGTTTTTGGGGGAACCAAGCAGGGCTTTCAGAATGTATAGAGGTCAGCCCTGGATACTACACTGATCAGAATGCGTCAGTAACTCAAACTCCCTGCCCCGTTGGGACGTACAATCCGCAATCATTGGGCAATAGTTCCTCTTCCTGCATAGATGCGAGTACAGGGCATTATGCGTCTATTCTAGGGGCATCCTCCCAAATACCCTGTTCTCCAGGAGAATACCAGCCCTCCACAGGTCAAGATTCCTGCATCCAGACAGACCCAGGGTTTTATGCAGATACATTTGGCATGGCGAATCAAATTGAATGTCAACCTGGAGAATATCAACCATTGCCAAGTCAGGAAAGTTGTCTAGAAGCCGATCCAGGTTTCTTTGTTGACTCCGCAATGTCAACTAATCAGACGCCTTGTCCTGCTGGGACATACAATCCCCTCAGCTCGGCGATCGACCAGTCTTCTTGCATTGAATCAGATGTGGGTTACTTTGTGTCGTCCCCCGGTTCTTCAGGGCAATCGCCCTGCATCGCTGGTACCTTCCAAAATCAGACTGGGCAGGTATCGTGCATGGAGGCAGGACCCGGTAATTACGTGCCTCTAGATGCCTCCTCAAGCCAAACTGCTTGCTCGCCAGGGCAATACCAACCGTCTCCCGGACAATCCATCTGTTTTTCCGCAGACCCCGGGTACTTTACTGCCGAAGAATCATCTCCATCACAGGAAGCCTGTCAGCCAGGGACATATCAGCCCTCATCGGGGCAAGCGTCCTGCTTAGACACTGATCCGGGGTACTTCGCTCCCGATTCCGGACAATCGGATCAAACTCCAGCCCCTCTGGACCAATACGCTCCAAATCCAAGAAGCTCGTCCACTGAGCCATGTCCAGAGGGGACTATAACCCTCTCATCTGCGTCTGCCTCAATCGATGATTGTCTTATTGACACAGATGGAGATAGGATTCATGACTTAGCAGACCAGGATGATGACGGCGACGGAATAAATGACCCACAGGATAAATGCCCTCTGGGATTAACCGACTGGTCCAGCAACGCGAATTCAGATAATGACTCAGATGGATGCAAGGACACAGAAGAGGATGACGATGATGATAACGATGGTTTCCCAGATTCACAGGACGCCCTACCACTGGACGGTTCAGAGTGGTCGGATAACGACTTGGATGGCGTAGGAGATAATTCAGATACAGATGACGATAACGACGGTTCTCCAGATATTGAGGAGGAGCAAAGGAACACCAGCGTTACAGATCCAGATTCTGACGATGACGGATTTATGGATGGTATAGATGCCTTCCCTCTAGATCCCTCGGAGTGGATCGACTCTGATATGGATGGAGTTGGAGACAACGGAGATGCTTTCCCAAATGACCCAGATCGGCAGGTGAGAGAAGAACAATCCGCAATGCTGATATTTGTTGCTCTCTTTACTTTGGTGATTGTTGTGGGTCTAATTCTTTTGTTACTAGGTAGGAAGAGGGACGGGAATGATGATCTATCCTACCTCTCAGATTCCGAAACAGAAAAATCCGTTAACAAGGGGAATGAAACTATGGTATATTCAACAGTTTCCGTCCCGAGCTCGGCAACAGTGACCGAGGCCCCTCCCCGGGAACAGAAGAAGATTATTTCAGCTCCAAGTGACGCTAAAATGAACGATAATGGCCAATTGGTATGGGTAGATAATTCAGGAAATGTCTATTGTCAAAATCCAGACGGATCAATATTGTTTTTCGACCAATTATCCGGTTCATGGGGGCCACTGGATAATCAGAACTGAATGAGATTAGCCCCCCAGGCTAACCCTCCTCCAAAGGCAACCGTGACCACGAGGCTCCCCTCGGCAATCTTGCCTTCCTCCATGGCCTCATGCATAGCAATTGGAACGCTGGCACCAGCAGTGTTCCCATACTTGTGAAGATTAGTGAATGTTTTACTCATAGGGAGTCCAAGATTCTCCATGCTTGCCTTGACGATGTTGATATTGGCTTGGTGAGGTATTATCAAATCTACCTCCTCAATTTTCTTCCCACATTTTTCCAACACTCCCAAGACCGCCTGGGGAAACGCCTCTATTGCAAATGTCCAGACAGCTCTGCCGTCCATGTGGAAATATTGCATCCCCTCCTCGAAATTCTCACTCGGTATCGGGACCCTTACTCCTCCTGCAGGGATTTCAATAACGCCTGCGCCTGAACCATCGCTCATCAGCCATGAGCCAATAATGCCCTTTCCTTCGGGGACTTCTGAAAGAATTACGGCTCCGGCACCGTCACCAAATAGGACACACGTGGAACGATCTTCCCAGTTCAGAATTCGTGAATAGATTTCAGAGCCTATCACCAATACATTTTCGTATCCTACGGTTCCAACAAACCTCGAGCCAACATCCAGGGCATGGACCCATCCAGCACATACTGCATTGATATCAAAGGCACCACAATCCGTACAACCAAGTTTATTCTGGACTATCCCAGCAGTAGACGACATTGGAACATCAGGAGAAGAGGTAGCCAGAATTATCAAGTCAATGTCTGAAGGAGTAAGCCCGGAATTTTTGAGGGCGATTTTTGATGCCTCGACAGCTAGGTCAGAGGTGCATACAGAAGGATCAGCAATCCTCCTCCTTTTCATTCCAGTTTTGGTGGAAATCCACTCGTCACTGGTGTCTACAATTTCCGCCCAATCTTCATTGGACATTTCTTTGGGTGGAACATAAGAGCCAATTCCGATGATGCCAACAGGTGCCATGGTTATTCCGACGGACCATTACCTCGATTTACAGTCTTGCCCCTCAATCATTCTTCAGACATACATTAAGGGGCTCTGAAAAGAATCCCAGACTCCACCTTCCGCCTTCTCTGCCGACACCACTATCCTTTACTCCTCCGAATGGGGCCCTCAGATCTCTGTGTAACCAGGTATTCACCCAAATCATTCCAGTATGAATCATACTCGCGACTCTCTCTCCCTTTTCTAGGTCACCCGTCCATATGCTTCCAGCAAGTCCATATCTGGTATTGTTTGCTATCTTAATGGCCTGATCTTCGCTCTTGAAACGATGAATCGTTACGACAGGTCCAAAGATTTCCTCGGTAGAGCATCTGGAATTATGATCCAGCCCAGTTATCACTGTAGGTGCCATCCAGTTTCCATTAGAAAGGCCCTTTGGGACGCATGGAGTGCCTCCCGTGAGGATCTGACCACCCTCCTCTTTCGCCAGAGATATGTAATATTCCACTTTCTTGAGGTGTTCCTTGGATATCAGGGCCCCCAGCTCAGTAGAATCATCCATTGGATCTCCAATGACCATTGACTCTACAGAATCAACGAAAAGCTCAACAAAATCGTCATAAATTGACTCTTCAACAAGTATTCTGGATCCGCACAGGCATACCTGTCCTTGATTTAGGAAGGCTGATCTGGTGACTCCCTCTACCGTTTTCTCCATGTCACAATCAGAGAAAACGATACTAGCATTCTTGCCTCCTAGCTCTAGGCTCAATTTCTTGAATTTTGGTGATGCGGATAGAGCTACCTTTGACCCTGTTTCAGTTCCACCAGTGAATGAAACTAGGTCCACTAAAGGGTGACTAGTAAGTGATGAACCTGCCATGCCATCCCCATGAACTAGATTCACTACTCCCCGGGGGAGGCCCACTTCGTCAATTACTTTCATCAGTAAGTCAGCGGTTAATGGGGTCAGCTCACTAGGTTTACAGACCACTGTGTTTCCCATTCCAATGGCCGGGGCGACCTTCCACGAAAGGAGATACAACGGTAGGTTCCAGGGGGTAATCAAAGCTCCGACACCAACAGGTTTGAGCTTCACAATATTAGTTGCGTCTTCCATTTCGAAAACCTCTTCCTCCAGATCCCTTATCATTCCGGAGAAGAATCGGAAGTTTGAGACTGACCTTTTTGCATCCACTGACCTAGATAGAGAAATCGGTTTTCCGGTATCTAAGCTTTCCAAACGAGCTATTTCTTCAAATTTACTTTCTAGACAGTCAGCAATTCTTTCCAGCCATTCCGCTCTTTCCAATGGCCTGAGAGAACTCCAGTAAGGCAGAGCCTCCACAGCGGCCATCACAGCATTGTCCACATCTCCCTCGCCAGACAGCGGGATTGAACCAATGACTTCTCCAGAAGAGGGAGAAAAATTATCCATCCAAAAATCTGACTTAGGATCGACGAATTCTCCCCGTATGTAGTTTAGAACCCTCATCAAGAACCCTCATTGGAATATGGATTACTACGAGTCATCCCCTCTGAATACTCCTTCCAATCCATGGAGAATCTATCTCTATCCGGATCCCATTCGTCCCAAGTAACAACCTCTTCCAGAGCCTCTCTGAGTTCCTCAGGAACGATTCCCGGAACTATGAAAGCCTTCTGCCGATGAAGCGGATAGGGGTTTCTTAACTCAACTCCCAAAACCCCTAGGACAGCTCTGGCCACATACCATGTGGCCTGACTATTCCAGCCATGAGCGATTTTTATTACGATACCGAGCCCCTCTGGCCAATCTGGATGTTCCACAGAAATCCCCAGTAGTCCATCTGCACCCTCCTTGGCAAGAATTTTCCCATCGCCAGCCTTGAGACATGTTGAGTCAAGCCTGTTGAAGCCCCCCACTAGGTCCGGATGCCTGTTCATCGCCTCCCATATCCAATCATCGTCTTTCCTATCTGCTAGCCCTGCAAACATTATCGCAAGCTCATCAACGGTATTCGATACTGTCGGAAATCCGCACCCATCCTTAGCAACCCTAAGGGGCTCCCAGTCGGGCTTACCCATGTAGTCACGCAAGACATCAAGGTACAATGGGAACCAGGGGGAGTTGGGCAGTGTGTACCCTGCCCTGTTCATTCCCATTTTCCGCATTCCTTTGAGTACAGCAGCATGCTCTCCTGAGCATGTATGGAACCATCTACGGGGGCGTCTAACCTGTCTCCCAAACTGAATTAGTGGGACATCTAGAGGACATTGCATTAGTCCCCATTCAGACTCTGAGAGGAGTGATTGAGCAGTGGAAACATGCTCTGTATCTCCATTATGGGAGGAACATGATATGGCTTTCTGACTCCAGTCCATGTCCTCAAGGACATTGACGAAAGGCTTCATCATAAGTGGCTTCATCATGGATCTTCCATAAACTAAGACATTACCCCCAAATGAGTGTATAATTTCCTTACCATGAGCCCATGCAACTGCCCCATGTATTGTGTTTTCGGAGACGTCCATCCTCCGAAAATCCACCAAAGGCTCCCATTCGACGTCTCTTCCCGTTGCAATTCCTTCATGGCTGTCTCCAAGAGGATTTGAGGGGTACAGGGAGGAACCGGGTCTACCCGGGGAGACGGAAGAGGGGGAGTTTTCACGTCCGGCCATCTAGTCGCCCCCATTCACCCTTGGTGCCACCTTAGTCATAAATGCGGTCATGTTCCTCATCACTCTATCGCTATCATGATTGAAGAAATCAAACCAGCACATTAGACGGTCTTCCTTGTCATATCTGCCGATAATCTGCTCAACTATTTCTTCCGCGTTACCAATAACTGCATTATCGACCGCTCTGTCAACTTTGGATGGATCTATGGTCCCTTCCAGGGCACTCCAGTAGGTTGAAAGAGCCGATTTTGCCTCAATTTTTGCAGCTTCACTCCTCTCCATCGGACTCAAACCCTCCTCTTCATTGATGAAAACCATAACAGTTCTGGGCATCATGGATCTCCTCCAGTCCCCTCCGTCCGGGTGATATGCCTCTTTCATTCTCTCATGGGTCTCATTGATTATTTTTGGAGGGGTTATTGAGAGATTGAAAACCTGCACTGGTAACCACTTATTGACCTCTCTCTGAAGATTCTGGTCGTGACTGCCAAGGATTAGATTCAGAAGTCCCCTATCCCAATTCTGGGGAATGATCTTTATTTCTTCAAACTCATATCTATTGCCCATATCTATTGAATCTGGGGCTGACTCAAGGCCGAAGTGTTTGCAAGCCTCATTCTGAACTTTCGACCAATCCTCGTCGCTCCTGAAGTTTTCTCTGGTAAGTATTGTATTACCAATCATCTCGCTCGAGACTATATCCCCTCTCAAAAGCCTGAGAAAAATCTCTGAAGCCTCAGCAAAAATCCTCCCTCTGAGTGCGGGCCAGGCCACTTCCTCCAAGGTATTTCTTGGAACTATGCCATAAGGCCTAGCCATAAATTCGAATCTACCCGCACTGAATCCGATATGCAGCCTTCTCCTTTCCTCTGGGTCGAGCCCGTGTAAGGCAAGGAATGAGCCAACTCGCTCTGCTTGAGCTATCGGCCCCCCAGAAGCTAAAATACTCATTACTGCACTACCAACTTCCATTCTTTCAGTTCTAGAAAGTACTTTCTGGGCTAGTTGGAAGAAGTCCGTACAAAGCCCAACCTCTCCGGGGTAGTGGGGGACGACTGGACTGATATTTCTCTTTTGAACTTCGGTGGAGAGATGCGCTTGAGCTATCCAACCTATTCCGAAACCAAGCTTGTCTGCATGCTCAGCTTGACTCATGAAACTTGAGAACATTTCTCTCTCAGTCGGGACAAAGCCAGAAGAATCAGGGGTCTGAGATATGGAAAAGAAAATATCAAACTCCATAAGACCACTCAGATAGATCGCATCCTTCCGCCATCGACAGCGAGGCTGACACCCCTTATTGCCCCACTCGATGGTAAGCAAAGCCAAGCTATCGCTACAGCCGTTTCTAAAGGATCTATTAGCCTCTCAATAGGGACGCTATTCATCCAGTTTTCTCGGACATCTTCGACATCAATACCGGTCCTCGAAGAAATTGAGTTAGCGAGACTACCCAGTCTGTCAGTGTCTGTAAAACCAGGGAGAATGTTGTTAATCGTAATACAGGGATGTAGTTCTCTAGAAAGTGATTTTGACCATGAGGCCATTGCTCCTCTGAGGGTATTCGAAAGTCCAATGTTGTCAATGGGCTCTCTGACGGATGTCGATATTACATTCACAATTCTTCCACTTCCTGCCTCTATCATTCCAGGGGCAAAAGACCTGACCATTATGTGTGATGCGTGCAGATGCCTGGTGAATGGGCCACTGAAGTCTTCCACTGTATTTTCTAAAAGTGGGCCTCCTGGAGGTCCCCCTGAATTATTCACAAGGATGTCAATATTTCCAACCTTCGAGGCAAACTCCGATACCGATTCCAAATCCTCCATGTCAACAGCGAAGTATTCATGCCCTGAACCGTGCATATCTGAAACTAGCTCGTGTAGTTCCTCAGCCGATCTTGCACATGCAATTACCCTGCACCCCGCCCTTGCCAAGACCAAAGCCGTCGCCCTGCCGATGCCCTTTGATGCTCCGCAGACGAGAGCAGTTTTTCCATTCAAGATCCCATCAGCAAAGGGAAAACCGCTCCCAAGTAAATCAACTTCCATTCTATCACCTAATCGACATAGTGTGCATAAGTTTGGTCTCGAAGCTTCGCCCTGACAACTTCCAATACTTCCTCAGGGGCGTTCCTGAATGTTGGGAAATCACTGGCACCTTGGGGGCATCGCATCTTCGGCCAATCTCCTTTGTCATATGCAACCAGTGCCTCCTTCATCAACACTCCTGCGAGCACTAGTGTCCCGTAGCATAGGTCCTCATATGAAGCACCCCTCTCAACAGGTAACTCTCTCTTGAGCAGTATTTCTCCTGTATCTATTCCATTATCACAGAAGTGACAAGTCGAACCAATTTTGATATCGTGGTAAACGGACCAAGCTGGAGAAGCTGATCCTCTGCATTCCGGGAGGAGTCCTGGATGAGAATTGACAACCCCGTCTTTAGGGAAGTCCAATATTTCCCCTCTGATTATTCTTGTACCACCGAATACTATCAAGTCCAGTTCCATGTTCCTGATGTGAGGCATCACCTCCGTTGAATTGTGAATCGGAACAGTTACCATAGTTATCCCGTGGTCCCGTGCTTGTGACTCAATAGTGGGTGCGATTTCATTTCCTTCAATGCGCTTGAGAAATTTCTCCCGCTCCTCATCTCCCACAGGCGAGTCCTCTTCTATGATTATCTCGGGTATGTGCCCCTCGGACAAGATCTGTCTCAGCATCTCCCTGCCGTATGGATGCTCTTTCAATAAAAGGAAGGCGAATCTCGGCTTGGCCATGATACTCGTGTTCCGGAGGGGCCACACATACCCCTTATTTTCGGTCGATAAATCTGTACCTAATTATGCCCATTATCGGTATTATCATCCCAACCATCGTCAAAATTCAACATTTTCTTCAATTCCAGGTTAGTTTTAGCATATGACAATCTAAAAATCTTCGGAGTTCCATGATAACCGTCAAGGCCAGATATTGTAACTCCCCCAAGCTGATTTAAGTCCACAAAGCCATCCTCACATAGCCCTATGGACTCCACATCGAACCAATTAACTTCGCAAGTCATGAATCGACATCCATTAGTTAGCTCGATATCATCAATCAGGGTTAGTCCCATTTTGACTCGGGATTCTTCGACACAAGGAGCCATCCAGCCATCTATCCATGCAGGGGTCAAACCCACCTCCTCAAACTCACTTGTTTCACGAGGATACCTAGCACTTGTCTGATGGGCCTGCTCAATAATTCGGTCATTCACATGGTTAAACGTGCAAATTCCTGTTTTCTTGATATTCTTGTATGTGTGAGCATCCTTCCCAGGGGGCCTCAAGACGAACCCCATCATTGGAGGGGTGGAGCCCAAGTGTACCACTGAAGACACTATGGACAAATTTGACCCGAATTCAGAATCATACGTCCCAATTAGAGTAGCACTTTTGAATCCACTGAGACTATTGACAAATCGGGCTCTTTTTCGACTTTCCCAAGTCATCACATCCTCCTTCTTCAGGAATTCAGTACTCATTACAACACCATTTCAGGGAGTAACTCTGCTTCTGTCTCTTGGGAATAAGACGACTTCCCTTACATTGCCTGCACCAGTCAAAACCATCAACAAACGCGCCACACCAAGGCCCCAACCGGCATGAGGAGGAGCGCCATATCTGAATCCATCCGTGTAGAATGTAAAGTCAGCTGGATCTAGTCCCATGTCCCTCAGATTCTCCTCAAGAACATCCACGCGATGCTCCCTAGCTCCCCCACTTGTCATTTCGTCCCTTCCAAAATTTAAGTCAAATCCACGACTAAGCTGTTCCCCCGTGGTTCCTTTTTCATTTTCTTTGTGGTGGATATAGAATGGTTTCATTGCCATCGGCCATCTGGGTATGAAATGGAAGCCGGGGAATTTCGCCGCGATTAAATCACAATGATGACTTTCGATATCATCTCCCCATTCAATTTCCCCACCTCCTTTCTTCACTATCTCTATGGCTTCACAATAAGGAATCCTAGGAAATGGTAAGCTTGGAATATTTACCTCAATTGTCTCTTTGCCCTGGGAAACTCTGTATTTATTTACGATATCAATCAGGTTTTGATCATTCTTTTTGACCTCTGACCATATGTGGAAAATCATTCTCTCTTGGACCCCCATCACATCTTCATCGTCCATCCAAGCCCCTTCTATATCGAACGAGATGAACTCATTCAGGTGCCGATATGTGTCATGTTTCTCAGCTCTGAATGCCGGTCCGATTTCGAATACTCTTTCCAAACCTCCAAGGACGGCTAGTTGCTTGTACAATTGCGGGCTCTGGGAGAGATATGCATCAGTATCAAAATATTTCATTGGAAAGAGATTCGTTCCTCCCTCCGCAGCCGCGGCAATAATCTTCGGGGTATTAATCTCCTGGAAACCTTCTGTAATCAGATGTTCCCTGCCATATTGAAGCACCCTAGATCGCAACTGAAACATCGCATTAACATGCTCTCTTCTCAGGTCCAAATGCCGATTATCCAACCTCACATCGAGTCCCACTTGGACATCATCAGTCACCCCTACTGGAAGTGGAGTCGATGCGATAGCTAAAATCGAACCCGATGAGACATTAATCTCATACTCTGGTGGAGGGGGGGACTCCCCTTCCTTAACCTTGGGGGCCCTCTTTTCGGCCACCACCCCGGTCAGCTGAACTGTGGACTCTCTGGATACTGATTGAACCGAGTCAAAAAATGTCTGGTCCATATTATCCCTCTTCAGGAACGCCTGGATGCGACCAGTACCGTCCCGAAGCATCAGGAAGCATATCGCACCTCTTCCCCTGACGGTTTCTGCATATCCCGAGATGGTTACTTCAGTGCCGATGAGCGAATCGCCCAGACTCACGACTTGTCCAATAGTGTGACTCCTGTAGGAGGTGGGTTGCCATTCTGCGCTGTCTCGCATGTTCGCACGGAAAGGGTCCTTGTTATCAACGGTGCTCATTCCTCCTCGTGTGTCGCAACCTTAGCGGAAATAAGTAGGAATGCGGTATGTCCTATTGGTGTATTCCCCGGCCTAACTCCTCCCTTACTGGCCTTTACCCACCTTCTCTCAATCATCTCTCCGGCCCATTCTACTATCATGCCACTTTTTTGTGCCGCTTCCCAGCACCTCTCCAACTGAGCAGTGGTCGGGCAATAACAGGCCAATCTCCCACCTGCCCTCAGGAGAGGCTCTACCTCAGGGATTACTCCCCAAGGCTCAGCAATGTCAATTATTGCCGCATCTAACTCCTCACATTTTTCCATCACTAGACTTCCTATTTTGCCCATGTCCCCTTCGATCAGGTGCCATTTAGGGAACTCGGGCAATACCTCCGACAGCCTTTCCATATTCATTCTGCCAACTTCAGCATGTTCAGTCCGCGCCTCTACTGATATCAGGGTCCCTTTTGATCCCATGACATTTGCAAGATGCATGGCCAATCCTCCCGAACCATGCCCGCCCTCTAGAACCCTCGATCCGATTCCAATTCCCATCCATGAGATTAGGAAACCAGAATCCTTGGCGCCGATAACCTGAGCCCTCCTGGCCATGTTCCTCCTCGCCTCGGGTAGGGAAGGATTGACGATCGTCAGAGATTTCTGGCCCACTTTGATCCTGTCTCCCAGGGAATAACCCTCCAGAAGCTCCTCAGCGTCAAATCTACCGAGACCCTTGATCTTGACTTCCCCTGGCGCCCTTCTTAGAAGGTAGGCCCTGCCATCGTCCTCCCTAAGTGCCAGCCAATTACCCCTGCTCTCGTCATCCACGTTTAACGGGGTACTACTTTAGATATCAATTAAACCTCCGTCTTAAGCGAAGTTAGATGCTAGCAAGGAACATGGTTATACCACATTTCTGACCGGTAGGGATGATGGAAGGCCCGACTCGATATGGCTTGATTTCTTCAACAACAATGGTGACATTATTTTTACTATCGTCATTCATGGTTGCGATTTCGGACAATGACCGCTCAATTCACATGGAAGAATTGCATGAAATAGAGGCTAAAATTTTCGCAACCAGCCCCGGACACCCAGTCTTCGGCGAGTATGTCGGAGCACACTGGTGTGGCCCTTGCATGAGTAGTGCGTCCCCCTCTCTGGACAATCTGAAGAACTCTAACCCTGAGGATTTCACATTCGTCTCATTCTTTCAATCGTCTTCCGGCGGATATCCGGATGATAGTCCGATAAATCGTAGAAATCACGTGTCGGCGGCTGCATCAGGAATCCCCGTGTTCTCTTTTGCAGATAGGCAATCTGGTACTTGCTACAAAGTAGGGGCTGGAGGTACTAATTATTACGACTCAGATTACTCCAATGGAGGGTGCATGGACTCGGACACTTCTAACTATGCCATGCAGCTGGAGACCCAATACGATTCTGCAACTGACCAGGTTACAGTTACGGTAAACTCGATGTATACTGGATCCTTGAGCTCGGTGTCCGTATTCCTCTATGCAGCAATCACGGAGAAGGTAAGCCCCGATTCGTATGATAATGGTGTGAAGCCACATCACAGTTTCAGGGAATGGATGTTGGCCAGTCATAACAACGGCTTCGAGCAATTGACACTTACTCCAAATGTTCCCGTTGAAAACTCATGGCAAGTACCACTCAGTGCAGTTAGGGCTGGTGGCGGATATACTCAGTTGGAAAATTTCTGGCCTGTTTTCGCCCTTATGGACGGCCCACATACGACCTACAACAACTTCCTTTCAGCGGTGGACTTGGATATGATACCGCTAGTAGACATTGGCGTAGATACGATTACAATCTCAAACAGGAACGGAAATGATGGATTTGTACCGGGGGATATCCTGGACATTTCATGCCGTGTATCCAATAATGGGGTCGAGGCTTATGATGGAGGTGGACAGCTCTCAATAAATTGGATGGACGGCCTGGATGAGAATGAAATATACACTTATACACTCAGCGATTTCGATATTGGGGGCTCACAAACATTCAATGCCGTATTAGATACAACTGGATTTGACATATTTTCCATGGGCTCGACGAATATCAGGGCAAAAATATCTGGAAACTCTGGAGACAGGTCCCCCTCTAACGATATCTCTGATGTCCCCGCTCTGCATGATATGCCACCTTCCGCGAGTCAACCTTCATCCAGTGGATCCACGTCAATTGACAGGGGAGACTCCATCTCCTTCGAGGCATCGGCGCTGTCAAACGACCTAGTAGATGATATCAGTACCATGTTCCCAACGGTGCATTACTCTCCTTCTTCTAATGGCATGTGGAGCGGGGATTGGGTCACTGACATCGCCATCGTCGGAGCTGGCGATAATGCTAGATTTTCATTTGAAATCGATACGCCACTTGATGCCGAGCTAGGAAATTATGATCTTAGAGTACAGTGGACAGATGCGGCTGGTCAGAATAGTGATTGGCTTACTGCTGAGGAGGCATTCTACTTGCAAAACTCACTCCCTAGGGTTCTTGGGAACGACGATATGACATATGCGGGCGTTCCTACTGTCAAGGTTGGAACCTCTGAATTGGTTTCTGTAGTCGGTCTGATCTCGGATGCAGAGACTCCGTTGTTCAATCTAGACGTTCACAGCCCTGAACCTGAGTTCATAGCATGGAATCCTTCGTCTTTAGAGATCGAAGTAAGGTTTGATGACCTTCTTTTGGATAGCCAAGGTTCACCCATTCCCCAAGGAATGCAAGTCACAGTGAACGATGGAGATGAGTCCAATACCGGATTAATGATGTTTAACGTGGTTGAGAATGGGGCTCCCAGATGGTCCCCAATCCCAATCCAATCTTTCCACGAAGGAGGCTCAGCAAGCCTCGGGCTGACCGACTACCTCTCTGACACAAACAACAATGGTCAAGTCGTCCCAGTTTCCGGGGTTACCGTTGAGATCCTATCTGTATCGGACAATTCCCTGGTTGAAGCCAGCATTTTCGGACAAACAATCAATGTAAACTCCCTCGATGATGACTCAAACGGCGTGGTCGAGATATCCCTCAGGGCAAGTGATGGTTCTAAGTCTTCAGACACCACAGTGACCTTCTACGTGCTCAATGTGAACGATGCGCCCAGAATAGACTCCACAGATATCGATGAGTTAACGATAAAAATTGGCGAAAGTATGGATATAGACCTCATAAGCAGAGTTTCAGATATCGACGATTCAGATGAAGAGATTTGGATTACTGCATCAAGTTACTATCCCGGTGCAGTCTTCTTCGATCCAATTTCTGGAATAATGGAGGCGAACTGGCCGGAAGCAGGCTCAGACACTGTCAAAATCACGGCTGAGGACCGTCATGGGGCATCCACTACGATTTCCCTCTCCATTTCCATAGTAGATGACATCCCATTGGAATGGGATGAGAATTTCGAGGTAAAGATAGACTCATCTGAGATAGGAAGCACCCCTACAGTTGAAATAACAAACATAGGGAGTCAGCAATTAGATGAAATCAGAGTGACATGGACAGTCTGTAACAAGATAACTGGAATATGCCACAGCGCCGGTTCCTCTTTCAATCTAGGACCATTCATCATCCTTCCAGCATCAGGCAATGGGTTGAGTGCTGGAGATTATTTCACATTGAGCGTGCAAGGCGTAGATGAAAACGGGTTCGATAGAAGGACCTCAGAACAGAAAACATTCGATGCCGTTGCTCCAGGGGAGGGCTCAGAAAATGGTCCCTCGGATAGTAATCCCAATGAGGGCTCCGGGGATAGTCAGTTTTCGATATTCTCGGTCGCTGCATATGCCGTTATTCTAGTCTCAATAATCGGTGCGATATTGGTTGTAACGGCAATTGCCAGAAATCGAATCTCTCCAAGCCAGAAATCGCTACAGAATCCGTTGATTCAGAATCAGGAACCTATGCCTCCCCTTGCCACTATTCCATCCGTCAGCAGGACCTCGAACCCCCCTCCGCCTCCCCCTATGACGCCACCCCTTCCGCCTGGGGGACTTCCTCCGGGGTGGTCGATGGAGCAGTGGCACTACTATGGGGAGGAATACCTGAGTAGGTACTATCCAACAAGGGTATCCAAGGACAAATAGGGCGATTTCCCGCTTGACGCCATTAACGCACCTTCAAGAAGGGCCTACGTTCAGCGTAGTATGAGGATTGTCCATGGGAGGTGAGGAAGCCATCGATTCGACCGCAGAGTCCGACAACGATAGCCATCTCGATTCTTGGGAGGAAGGTCCCGCATTCGGGGTTGGAGAGGATAAGGATCCAATATGTGAGGTCCCAGTTGAAGAGTGGGTTTCCGAACTGAAAATAACCTCGACCAGTGAAGTTCCTATCCCGGAGAATCTCGTCGATCAAGTAATCGGCCAAGAGGCAGCATCCATTGTGGTAAGGAAGGCAGCTGAGCAGAGAAGACACATGATAATGGTCGGAGAGCCAGGTACAGGGAAATCCATGCTGGCGAGGTCGATGACAGAGTTCCTGCCAAAGGACAGTCTGGAAGATGTATTGGTCTACAGAAATACCGAGGACGAGAACGAGCCGAGAGTTAGAACTGTTCCAGCTGGGAGAGGGTCTGCCATAATTTCCGAAAGAAAGGCGCAAATAAGAATCCAAAGGGAGAGGACAAACAGGACACTGTTATTCGTCGTCATGGTAATTGGCGCCGCTCTCCTGCTGGCAGTGTTGCAGACTGGGGATATCATGACGCTAATTTTCGGCTCATTTTTACTGATTTTCGGATATTTCTTCCTTAGAACCAGGCTTACCGCGGGGGATGAGTCTAACATTCCAAAACTACTCATCAAGAGGGGCAGAAACGATGACCCGCCATTTATTGATGCAACCGGCACTCTGGCAGGCGCTCTTCTGGGGGATGTTAGACACGACCCTTTCCAGTCGGGAGCCGATTTAGCGACGCCTGCTCATGAAAGAGTTGAGCCAGGTGCTGTACACAGGGCCAACAAGGGAGTACTATACATAGACGAGATCAGGATGCTCAGGATGGAAGAGCAACAAGCCCTACTTGTGGCAATGCAAGAAGGCGAACTTTCAATCAGTGGGCGCTCTGAAAGGTCCTCGGGGGCCCTAACTAAGTCAGAGCCAGTACCAACTAATTTCATTTTGGTGGCCGCCGGCAATCTTGACAGCATCCAACAGATGCATCCTGCCCTCAGGAGCAGGATTAGGGGCTATGGCTACGAAGTCTATGTCAACACCGACATGAGGGATACAGAGAGGAACAGGAGAAGACTGGTCAGATTCATCGCCCAAGAAGTAAAAAATGAACAAGGGAAGCAATCTGGAAGAGCTATCCCTCACTTCAATCGTGAGTCAATTGGTTTGATACTCAAAGAAGCCCAGAGGAGGAGCGGAAGGAGAGGCAGGCTCTCTCTAAGGCTCAGGGAACTCGGTGGTTTAGTAAGGATAGCAGGCGACTTGGCATCTGAGGAGGGGGCTGACTTAGTTAGGGCTGAACATATCTCAAGGGCACGAGCAATCGCCAAACCTTTGGAGCAACAAATAGCAGACAGATATTTGGAAAGACAGTCAGAGTACGCAATGTTGGTCAACAGGGGCTCAAGAGTCGGAAGGGTAAACGGACTAGCTGTCCTTGGTGCGGATAGTGGGCTATCTGACTTCTCAGGAGTAGTACTTCCCGTCGAGGCCATGGTCACGCCCTCACAAGGAAGATCCGGCCAAGTAATTGCTACTGGCGGGCTTTCCGACTTAGCAAAGGAGAGTGTGACTAACATCAGTGCAGTAGTCAAGAAACTAACTGGCAAGGATATCAAAGACTTCGACCTTCATGTCCAATTCCCGGGAACCCACAATGTTGACGGTGACAGTGCTTCCATTACCATGGCTACCGCGATAATCAGTGCATTCGAGGGGATTCCAATTGAGCAGAACCTTGCCATGACAGGCTCCTTGTCGGTAAGGGGGGAGGTCCTTCCCATAGGGGGGGTAACAGCAAAAATTGAAGCTGCGGCTAAGGCAGGTATCGAGACAATAATCATTCCCCGCTCTAACCTTCAGGATGTTCTAATTGACGAGAAATACGAATCAATGGTCCAAATAAAGCCCGTCGACTCACTCGATGAGGTGTTGCAATATGCCCTCGTCGGGTCAGAAGACAAGGTGAGTCTAGTCGAGAGGCTCGCGAACGTCATCGATACTATCGATTTGATGTCTCAGGAACACAAATCAACTACCTGAACAATCTAACTTAAGTCCCTCCACTTGCACGCATCACGGGGAAAATGATGGCGAAGATGGCAGTGGTGGCACATGGGGGAGCAGGACCAGGGCCTTACTAAGCTACAGAGTAGGTGAGATGGCCGAAAGCGATAGTTGCCCCCCCTTGAAACATGAGATGAACTGGGGCCTTGAAAACCTCATTCCGACCAAAGCATCTGTCGGACTGATTGCAATTGGGACTGAGGGCCCTGGAGAGGGTCAAGCGAATACAGATATGCCTTGGGCATCGTGGAATGAAGACTAGCTCGAGGGGGATGCGCTTAAGGAGGGCCCACAGCCCGCTCAACTTGGTGGTCACTTGTCAGACGTGGAGACTAGGATTGAACAGATAGCCCAAGTGCTGGGACAGCTAGACGACACACAAGTGCCAAGAAACATCAGGGCCTCAGCAAAAGAGGCAGTCGATAACTGGCTACTGAACAAAAACAAGGACATGGACGTGAGGCTGGGAATGACTGCCTCAAAGCTAGATGAAATTTTCAACGACGCAAACCTGCCCATTCACTATGGCCCACTTTGCCTCCAAATACAAACAGCTCTGGAGACACTAATGTCAGAGAACAAAAGGAGTAAGTAAGATCAGGTCTTCCTTCTCTCAGCAGCCTTAGGCCTGAAGTTCTTGTAACCACATTTCCTACATGAACCAGGCTTGCTACCCCTGTGTGTGGCAGAGCACTTCATGCAAATCCACTTCTTCAGAAGCCTAGCCTCAGCCACCGCGTGCCTCTGTGCCATGTCCCCGCCGACCTACCAGCCATACATAATCGCTTCGTGACATATTCTTATCCAAAAATCAGCATTCTCATCCAAAGCATTCAAACACCTTCTGCATTGGACATCCCCCGGTGCCCGCCAGCGTAGTACTCGGAGCCCAATGGGGAGATGAGGGCAAGGGCAAGGCCATAGACCAGCTAGCCAACGAGTCCAACTGGGCCGTAAGGTTCCAAGGCGGGAACAACGCAGGCCACACAATTGTCCTCGGAGATACCACGCTCAAACTTCACCAGATCCCTTCCGGAGTCACATCTACCCATTGTAATTTGGTTCTAGGGGATGGCATGGTAGTTGACCCATGGGTCTTGGAGGAGGAGCTTGACAGATGGCACAGTCTAACAAAAGAAAGGCCAGAGGGGAAGAGGCTGTTCATTAGCGAAAGGGCATCCGTGATACTGCCCTTCCACAGGATGTACGATAGTGCCGACAAGGTGGTCGGCACAACTGGTAGGGGGATAGGTCCGGCATACAGGGACCGAATCGAGAGAGTAGGAATCAGATTTGTAGACATACCCTTTGTGATCGACGACAGTGACAAAATCGATGAAACAGTTTCCCGAATGAACATGCAGTTAGATTCCGTTGGTGTCAACAAGAAGATAGGGAGGAAAGACTTCATCGCAGATCTGAAGTGGATAATGGATAGATTTGGAGATGCAATAAGGCCCACTGGAGCCATGATTGACAATGCCCTCAAGAACGGTGAAAATGTCCTGTTGGAAGGAGCTCAGGGAGCAATGCTCGATATCGATCAGGGAACCTATCCATTCGTCACATCATCGGTCACCAGCAGAGCCAATGCAACACACGGAGCTGGAATTCATCCCGGTCATGTCGAGAACTGTTTCGGAATATCAAAGGCATACACGACCAGGGTTGGGAATGGGCCATTCCCGACCGAACTGCCATACGACACGGGTCCCGGCAATCATATGGCAATGGTCGGCCATGAGTTCGGAACGACCACGGGGAGGCCGAGAAGAACGGGATGGCTAGACATGGTATCGCTGAGGGACAGTCACAGGATAAATGGCTACACCGGTATCGTCCTAACTAAACTAGACGTGCTCGGGGGATTAGACGAGCTAAACATATGCACAGGGTATGACTTGGATGGCCAGATAATCGATTGCATGCCAACTAGTAGCCATGACCTCGCTAGATGCAAGCCAATATACGAAATACATCAAGGATTCCCCGCCTTGAAAGAACAGGAGTGGATAGATATGGCAGAGCTCTCAAGATCAGACAGGAAGGGCTTCGAAGTGCTCCCAGATACCGCCCTCTCGTATGTTAGGAGGATCGAGGAGCTATCAGGGATACCCATCGTCAGCATAGGAATAGGGCCTGATAGAAGAGCTTCAATTGCTAGCCTGGGCGGACCTTTCGATGTTGACCCAGAAGTGACAACCTTCTAATTTGCCTGCCATTACGGTATCGCATGGGTTTCAAGTCCAACGCCCGCAAGAGAAGGGAGCAATCCACTGGGCCGGAAGGCAAAAAGAAATCCGAAGAGGAATTCGTGGGCCAGGTGAAATGCGATGTCTCAGGCTGTGGCAACTGGGCCGACAAGAAGGTCGGAGGAAGAAAGCTAGCATTCGATAGGGCCGCGGACGTATGGGGCGAGTCAGGGTTGAACAGGGACTCCAGAAGGATAACCGTCTGCAAGTCATGCTACCGCACCTGGAAGAAGGCCAAGAAGGACGAGCCCACTGAATGGTCCTGATTATCGGAGCTGAACGAATGGATTCAGAGAGTATCGGCAATAGAATTACAAAAATCATTGGTGGCGTATTCCTTTTCTTCTTCGGACTCCCATTCACACTGGTGCCGTTCATGATACTTGGTGATATACGTGGTATGGCTGCGGGTTTATTTGAAATTATATTCCTGACAGCTTTCGCAATACCATTCCTTTTGGCGGGACTCCTTGTTCAATTTATGGGTCTGAGTGTCATATTATCGGCATTCAGGAGTCCTATAGACCCGGGATCAATTCCCAGAAAGCTCCCTCCCGGGCCCGATGGCATATCAATCACCGAGCATCCTGATTCGGGATACTTAGGAGACTACCTAAGACAGTCAGAGGCCATAAACGGCAGGGATTGGTTCAGGAAACGAGATACCGCCCACCGTCTCTACTACTATGCTAAGAACGAGGGAGGGGTACCCGGCTGGAGTCTTGATGACCGGGTCGACTCCGGTAGTAAGGACTGGTTTAATGGAGGATGGCTTCCATACGATGGCTTTGAACTCCCCATGGGCAGGAAGCAATGGAATGATGATGGACGGTGGGTTTCCATTCAAGAATTAGAATCATTTGCCTCAAAAGAAGGGTATGAGGAATACTTAGAATCAATAAGAGGCAAACCAAGCCCTGTGGCAAAAGTCACACAAGAAAAGGAGTGGTGGAAGTAGCGAAAAATCAGACTCCTTCCGACAGTAACAATGTTAGATGGGAGTCATCAGCGGACACCATGACTGAGCAACCACTGAATGAGCCTGTGCTGGGATATGCGCCCGGGAGCCCGGAAAGAGCCTCTATTATCGCGGAGATAGACAAGCAGATGTCTGAGGTGATAGAGATACCCTGCATCATCAACGGAGAGGATGTTTTCACAGGAGTTACAGTGCAACAGGTTATCCCTCACAGGCACGGTCATGTCCTCGCAAACGTTCATCTTGCCGGTATGGAACAAATCGAATCCGCCTGTTCCGCGGCCGTGGATGCCCAGAAATCCTGGATAGACATCGGCCTCGAGGAGAGGTGCAAAATTTTCGAGAAGTGTGCCGACCTTCTGGCAGGAGAATGGAGGATGAGGGTCAACGCATCAACAATGCTTAACCAATCAAAGACAGTCTTCCAGGCAGAGATAGACTCGGCTTGCGAGTTGATTGATTTCTGGAGATTCAACTGTCACTATGCCAGAGGATTCCACGATGACCTACAGCCGTTGGTTTCTCCTGAAGGGGTGATCAACACGACTGAGATCAGGCCTCTCGAGGGCTTTGTCCTGTCCATAACCCCCTTCAATTTCACCAGTATCGCCGCTAATCTTCCAAGCGCCCCTGCCATCGTTGGATGCACTAGTGTCTGGAAGCCAAGCAGGAACTCGTACTACTCGAATTATTTCCTAATGAGGCTAATGATGGAAGCCGGACTGCCTCCCGGGGTAATCAACTTCATTCCGGGATCAGGTGCGGAGATAACCGAAGTCGCGCTATCGAACCCGGATTTTGCGGGGCTTCACTTCACAGGCTCGACTTCCACTTTCCAGGGATTGTGGCAAGAAATCGGGCTTGCCCTGCCCAATCTCAATTCGTATCCTAGGATTGTCGGCGAGACTGGGGGCAAGGACTTCATCGTCGCACATCCAGACTGCGACAGGAGGGGGCTAGTCGTGGCCTTGCTAAGGGGGGCGTTCGAGTACCAGGGACAGAAGTGCTCAGCCGCCAGTCGCGCGTACATCCCCAAGTCAGTATGGGAGGAGATATCCGAAGAACTAGCCTATGAGATTGGCAGGATTACAATGGGCGATGCTAGAGACTTCACCAACTTCATGACCGCTGTGATAGACAAGAGAGCGTTCGACAAGATATCTGGATACATCCAAAGGGCCTCAGAAAGGGATTCATGCCAGGTGTTCTGCGGCGGGGAATATGACGATACCCTAGGCTACTTCATTGAGCCAACAATCATCCTGACCGAAGATCCCAATTCAGAGTCCATGATCGAGGAAATCTTCGGGCCGGTCCTGACAGTGTACCTGTACGACGACGACGAATTCGATGCTATTCTGAAAGTCTGTGACGAGGCCTCCCCATACGCCCTCACTGGTTCAATCTTCTCAACCAATGAGGATAATATCAAGAAGGCATACGAGGCACTCCGATTCACAGCTGGGAACTTCTACATCAATGACAAGCCAACCGGTGCGGTGGTGGCACAGCAACCCTTCGGAGGTGCAAGAGCATCAGGGACCAACGACAAAGCAGGAGGCCCACTAAACCTACTCAGATGGATCAGCCCAAGGTCAGTCAAGAGAACTATCGAGCCTCCCCAAGATTGGACCTACCCGTTCATGCAACAAGATTGACCGTGTCAAAGTTAATTTAGCCTACCAGGTTGCCGTAATCACTGGGGAGCATTTGCTGAGAGGCCACCTCGTGTGGCGACCCATATACCTGATCTGGGTAATGCCAGCGGAGGAAGAGAAATGGACACGAACGTCGCATACGGATTGATGATTGCAACGCTTGGTATCTTTGGATACATCGCATACCAAGCAACGAACGATGAGGAAATAGGGACCGATGAGTACCTCTCAGCTAGAGGGACCCAAGACTGGCTCAGAATAGGACTTAGCCTGTTCGCTTCAGGGATGGGGGTCTGGGTACTACTCACACCGTCCGAGGTGGCTTACTACGGCGGATTCTGGGATGTCATGGGTTATGCGGCATCGGCGGCAACCCCCTTCCTACTCTTGGCATACGTGGGGCCCATGATTAGGGAAAGACTCCCACAAGGAGTCACTCTTGCCGATTATGCAAAGCACAGACTCGGCCGTCCTATGCAGGTATATGTGGGAGTGATATCGATACTCTACATGTTCACCTTCCTCTTCGCAGAATTCACAGCGATCGGGAAGGCCATGGAGCACCTAGCCGGGATGGACCCATTGATGCCCATGATTTTCGTCGGTCTGGTAACTGCCGCCTACACCGCTTATGGTGGTCTCCCAGCGTCTCTGGCAACAGATAGGATACAGGCTTGGGCGATCGTCCTTTTTGTGACGGTTCTGATGGTTCTACTCTTCGGTTTCGATATGGGACAGCTAGTGGATGATGCTAGGGCCTACAACACGGATGATGACTGGTCGTTGCTCGGGAGCATGGATTACATGGGCTCCTTCGAGTCAGGACTGGCACTAGTCGTCGCCATAACCGCAGCGGAGATGTTCTCCCAAGGGAACTGGCAGAGGGCCTATGCCTCCAAGGACGATGACGCACTCAAGAGAGGGGCGCTCCTAGCTGCGGGAATGGTCTTCCCCCTGGTCTTCGTCATGGGGGTCTTGGGGACCGTAGCCGCTGGCCAGGGAGGGGTTTCAGACCCATCTCTGGCATTCTTCCACCTGATCGACAAGGGGGACACTCTGATAGTAGGAGCATTCGTCATCCTCGTGATTTCTTTGGTCTGCTCCAGCACGGATACCCTTCAGAATGCGATAGTTGCTTCAGTCTCGAGGGATTTATCCGACGGGGAGGTAGACCTACAAATCTCGCGTGCAATCACGCTGTCAATGTTACCTGTAGCGATATACCTCGCAACAGGCCCGACCGTTCTGGGCTTCGAATTCAATGCATGGAGTGTTTTCGGCATATTCCTCTTTGCAGACATACTGGCGGCGGCCACAGTCGCACCCGTCCTACTCACACTCTGGAGGGGAGTCTCCTCGAGAGGGGCCTTGCTAGGGTGCTTTGCCGGTTTAGCGTCTGTAGCAATGTATGGCCTAGTCGAACCACCCCTGAACTCGGAGTTCTACATGTATCTGTTTCATCCGACCATAGGTGCGACCCCCGCACTCGAAGGGGGACTGACCAATCTCTGGCCGTTCGTCTATGCCATCGTAGGGTCAACCCTGGTTACAGTTCTAGGGTCGAAAGCACTTCCCGATGAAGACTGAGAATCGCTTAATTCATGACCTAGATACATCTAGGGAAGGCATGGACGATAACGCCCCATTGAAGATATTGAGGCCTTGGAAGGGCGTCTGGAGGCCAATCTGGTCACGCAGGGAGGAACTGGGGGGATTCTCATTCCTCATCTCCATCTTCTTCGTTGGAATGTTCTCCATAGGTGCCCCCTACTTCATCTCGAACAACATCGCGGCGCACTACCTAGAAACAGTGTGGGATCCCGAGATTGCCCTGGATAGGAGCCTTCCCGTGATCAACTGGCTGATCATTCCCTACGTCGCCCTCTACCTGTTCTACCCCGTAACACTGGCCCTAGCCCCCAGGGACGACAGGGGGAGGATGGAGCTGGCACTGGGTGTCCAGGGCCTGTTCATGGCCACGATGTTCTGCGTGCTTTTCTTCCTACTCCTTCCAGCTGAGATAGACCTCAGGGACCAGTTGGACACGCACTGGGAGGCCAATCCCCCGAACTGGCTGGAGGAGGCGCTGTTCACGTTCATACACGTCTCTGACAACCCATGGAACGCATGGCCCAGCCTCCACATCGTCCACTCCACCCTTCTGGCCAGACTCATCACGCACTGGGTCCAGAGGGACCATCACGAGAGTCGCTTCGCCAAGCCCTTCTTGGTACTCCTCTGGGTCGAGTGGGCACTGCTCTGTGTCAGCATCCTGGCTACGAAGCAACACTACCTGTTCGATCTCGTCACAGGGCTGGTAGTCGCTTTCGTATTCTGGAGGATGTTCACCAAGGTCATCGACATGGTCGAAGAGAGAGGCCCCGACAAACTCGCATCCGAGTCAGGCTGGAGCAACTAGTCGGGATGGGCCCATTGATGCCGATAATTTTTGCCGGCCTGGATTTTCCTAGGAAAGTCTGATTCAATCATCAAGGATGATGTTCTCATTGTTCAAAGCATGATGCCAAAGTCCACCAAGTCGTACCAAATTGTAGGCCGA